>VFQQ010000385.1_pt1 | contig 92839 bp, 77 predicted proteins | sample 3512341 | NCBI WGS metagenome assembly VFQQ01 (sample SAMN10412373, study PRJNA504923) | tailings metagenome | isolation source: Relicate 2 Philex TSF1 revegetated site | place: Philippines: Tuba, Benguet | collected 2017-08-29 | reverse complement strand
TTGATCGCCAGGTACTCGGGGCTGCGCTGCTCGTTCTTGTGCAGCTTGACGCTGTGCGGCTCGAACTCGACACCGGAGAGCTCCAGCATGCTGTGGGGCACGAAGGAACACGCGCCGGGGGCGAAATACAGTTTCAGGCTCATGCGAAAAATCCTCTTGAAAAGAATCAGCTCAGGTGCTGGCCGACGATGCCGGCGATCTCGAACATCGTGACCTGCGGCTTGCCGAACACGGCGGCGAGCTTGGCATCGGCGTTGACGCGGCGCTTGTCGGTGGCGTCCTGCAGACCGTGGGCCTTGATGTAGTCCCACAGCTTCTTCACCACCTCGGGGCGCGACACCAGGCCTTCGCCGATCACGGCGGCCAGCGCGGCGCTGGGTTGCTTGCCGGTGGCGGCGGTGGTCTTGCGCGGGGCCTTGGGCGTCTTGGCAGCGGCAGCTTTCTTGGCCGCGGGTGCCTTCTTGGCGGGGGCCGCTTTCTTCGCCGGCGCGGCCTTGGCCGGTGCGCCCGCAGCGGTCTTGCGCGGCGGGAACTTGCTGGCGCGCGGCTCGAACTCGAAGTTCACCTTGCCCGCCTCCTTGTCCCAGGCCAGGAAGGCCTTGAACGCGCGGCGCGTGCGCATGGAGACGAACTTGTCGAGCAGGTCGGTCTTGCCGGTCTCCAGCAGCTTGCTCATCTGTTCGCGCGCCACCGGCTGCTGCAGGATGATCTTGCCGCTCTTGAAATCGCAGGTGGGCGTGGGTTGCGCCAGCGTGGGCACGGCGCGCTCGCACACGTAGTTGCTGCCGTGTTCGTGCACCGCGCCGCCGCACTTCGGGCAGGCACCGAGCGATTCGCTGCCGGTGAAGTCCACCAGTTCGCCGGTCTCCTCGCCCTTCTTGTCGTCACCGAAGTCGAACTCGAGCTTCCAGTTCCTGTCTTCCTCGCTGAACTTGATCACGATCTCCGCCACGAAAGGCCAGCCGGCCTTGGAGCGGAAGCCCTCGAGCGGGCCGATCTTCTTGTCGCGCAGCAGTTGTTCCGCTTCTTCCGGTTCGAAGGTGCGACCGGCCGGGGATTTGCCGAACGAGAAGCCACAACCTTCGCTGTTGCCATCGGGGCCGGTGCAGCCATAGCGGCGGTAGTTTTCTTTCACCACGCCACCGCAGTTGGGGCAGGGCGTGGTGAGCGTGGCGTAGTTGCCTGGAATGGTGTCGCGGTCGTATTCCTTGGCCTTCTTCACCATGCGCTCGGTCATGGCGGCGATCTCGCCCATGAACGCGGCACGGCTCAGCTTGCCTTGCTCCATCTGCGAGAGCTTGTATTCCCACTCGCCCGTGAGCTCGGCCTTCGAAAGCTCTTCCACCTGCAGGCCGCGCAGCAGCGTCATGAGCTGGAACGCCTTGGCCGTGGGAATGATTTCCCGGCCTTCGCGGAACATGTACTTCTCGGTCAGCAGGCCTTCGATGATGGCCGCGCGCGTGGCTGGCGTGCCGAGCCCCTTTTCCTGCATGGCCTCGCGCAGCTCGTCGTCGTCCACCAGCTTGCCGGCGCCTTCCATGGCACCCAGCAGCGTGGCTTCGGAATAGCGCGCCGGTGGCTTGGTCTTCAGGCCCTTCGCTTCGGCGGACTCGGTGCGCACCGTCTCGCCTTCGCGCACCGGCACCAGGTTCTGGCCCTTGTCACCTTCCTTCGCGCCCTCGACGTCCTCGGCCGCTTCCTTGCCGTACACCGCCATCCAGCCCGGCTTCACGAGCACCTTGCCCTCGGTCTTGAAGTGATGGTTGAGCACCGTGCTGATGCGGGTGGTCACCATGAACTCCGCGCTCGGGAAGAACACCGCGAGGAAGCGGCGCACCACCAGGTCGTACAGTTTCTGCTCGGCCTCACTCAGGCCGCTGGGGGCCTGCAACGTCGGGATGATGGCGAAGTGATCGCTGACCTTGCTGTTGTCGAAGATGCGCTTGCTCGGGCGGATGTAGTTGTTGTCGATGGCGGTCTTCGCGTGAGGCGCCAGGTGCTTCATGCCACTGCCGGCCAGCATCTGGAAGGTCTCCTTCACCGTGCCGAGGTAGTCCTCCGGCAGGGCGCGCGAATCGGTACGCGGATAGGTCAGGGCCTTGTGGCGCTCGTACAGGCTCTGCGCCAGCTGCAGGGTGGTCTTGGCGGAGAAGCCGAAGCGCCCGTTCGCCTCGCGCTGCAGGCTGGTGAGGTCGTACAGCAGGCCGCTGGCCTGGGTGGTGGGCTTGCTCTCTTCGGTGACGCTGGCGGCCTTGCCGCGCACCGCCTCGACGATGGCCAGCGCGTCGCGGTGGTTCCAGAGCCGGTCGGCGCGCAGATCGGCATCGGCGTCGTCACCGGTCGGCTTCTTGAAGTTCGGGTCGAACCACTTGCCCGGGTACTCGCCGGCCTCGGCCAGGAAGCTGGCGTGGATCTCCCAGTAGTCGCGCGGGCGGTGTGCGCGGATCTTTTCCTCGCGCTCGACCACGATGGACAGCGTGGGCGTCTGCACCCGGCCCACGGTGGTGAGGAAGAAGCCGCCGTCGCGCGAATTGAACGCCGTCATGGCGCGCGTGCCGTTGATGCCCACCATCCAGTCGGCTTCGGAGCGGCTGCGCGCCGCGTCGGCCAGGCCACGCATCTGCTCATCGCTGCGCAGTTGCTCGAAACCGTCGCGGATGGCCGCCGGCGTCATGGACTGCAGCCACAGGCGCTGCACCGGCTTGCCCAGGCCCTGGTAGCCGCCATTCTTGAAGCCGCCGGCGTACTGCTCGATCAAACGGAAGATCAGCTCGCCCTCGCGGCCCGCGTCGCAGGCGTTGATGAGGTGCGTCACGTCCTTGCGCTTGGCGAGCCGCACCACGGCGGACAGGCGCGACTTGGTCTTGTCGATCGGCTTGAGCTCGAAGTAGGGCGGCAGCACCGGCAGGTGCGCAAAGCTCCACTTGCCCCGCTTCACATCGAACTGCTCGGGCGCGGCGATCTCCACCAGATGGCCGACGGCGGACGTCACCACATAGCGGTCGTTCTCGAAGTGGTCGTCGTGCTTGTCGAACTTGCCCGCCACCGGGGTCAGCGCGCGCACGATGTCCTGGGCCACGGACGGCTTTTCGGCAATGACCAGGGTTTTGGCTGAACCTTCAGTTTTCATCTCTACAATCTGCTTTCACGCGCGTGTACACGCGCACATGGGTACGCGCACACCCGCGCGCACCTGCATGAAACAACCTTACCAAATATTTCGGCCGTGACGAAAAGCCCCCGCCAGGCGCAGCCGCGCTCATCTTCCGCCAAGGCCAAGGCCGCACCTCCGGCTGGCCGCCGCATCCAGACCCGGCGCTCCGGCGTGCACGGCAAGGGCGTCTATGCCGTGGCCGATCTGGCCGAGGGCGAGACGCTCATCGAGTACATCGGCGAAATCATCAGCTGGGACGAAGCGCTGCGCCGCCACCCCCACGACCCAAGCGACCCGAACCACACCTTCTATTTCCACATCGACGAAGACCATGTCATCGACGCCAAGGTCGGTGGCAACTCGGCGCGCTGGATCAACCACAGCTGCAAGCCCAACTGCGAGGCAGACGTCGAGGACGGTCGGGTGTTCATCCGTGCGCTGCGCAACATCCCGGCCGGCGAGGAACTGTTCTACGACTACGGCCTGGTGATCGACGAGCCGTACACCCCCAAGCTCAAGGCCGAATACCCCTGCTGGTGTGGCGCCAAAAAGTGCCGGGGCACGCTGCTCGCGCCCAAGCGGGCGGGGCGTGCATCGAAGCTCGGCTGAGGCCCTTCTCGCTCGCATGGCGGACACCCTGACCCATCACGCGGAGGCCGTGTGGCAGGCCGTGGTGCCCACGCTGCCCGGTTTCACTGTCGAGGTGCTGCCCAGCATCGACTCCACCAGCAGCGAGCTGATGCGCCGCGCACGCAACGGCACACTGGAGCCGGTGCTGCTCACCGCCGAAGAGCAGACGGCGGGCCGGGGCCGGCTCGGCAAGGGCTGGCACAGCCGGCCGGGCCAGTCGCTCATGTTTTCCATCGCACTGCCGCTGGCGCCGTCGAGCTGGTCCGGGCTCTCGCTGGCGGTGGGCGTGAGCCTGGCGCACAGCCTGCACCCCGATGTGCGCCTGAAGTGGCCCAACGACCTCTGGCTGCAGCAGCGCAAGCTCGGCGGCATTCTGGTGGAGACAGCAAGCACGGGCGAAGCAGCACAGGGCCTGCGCATGGTGGTGATTGGCGTGGGCATCAACATCGCCCGTCCCGAAGCCGCCGCCGTCGCGGCGCTGGCCCCTTCCGGCTCGTCCGTCGCCGCCATGGCGCCCGCCGGCCTGGCCGAGGTGCTGATGGGCATCACGCCCGGAGAAGCGCTGGAGCGCGTGGTGCCCCCGTTGGTGCAGGACGTGCTCGCGTTCGCCTCGCAAGGCTTTGGCGCCTTCGCCCAGCGCTTCGCCCGCCTGGACGCGTTGCAAGGCCTCTCTGTGCAGCTGTCTGATGGCACACGGGGCACCGCCTGCGGCGTCACCGACGAAGGCGCCCTGCAGGTGCTGACCGCTGCGGGCATGCAGACCGTGACCAGCTCGGAAGTGAGCGTGCGCCCATGCTGAGGTGGGCCGTCATCCTGCTGGTGCTGGCCAACGCCGGCTATTTCGCATGGACGCAGGGTTACCTCGACGGCATGGGCATCGCGCCGACCGAACAGCGCGAGCCCCAGCGACTGGCCCATCAGGTCAAGCCCGAGACCTTGCGCCTGCTCAATGGCCCCAAGGGTGCCGATGCCCCGGTGGCGGAAGCACCGGCTGTTGCGCCTGCCAGGCCGGAAACGCCAGCTCCCGTTGCCGCGCCAGCACCCGCCGCGGCGGTGCCCGCACCAGCGGCCGAAGCGCCCAGACCCGCGCCGTCACCGCCCGCCACCGAGGTGGCCAACGCGCCGCGCGAATGCTGGCAGGCGGCAGGCTTCACCGAGGCCCAGGCGGAATTGCTGCGCGCGGAACTCGCGCTGCTGGGCCTGGCCGCCAGCAACTGGCAGCTCAACGAGAGCCGCAGCAGCGGGCGCTGGATCGTGTATATGGGAAGGTACGACAACACCGAGCAGGTGGAGCGCAAGAAGGCCGAGCTGCGGGCTCTGGGCGTGCAGTTCCGTGAACTCACCACCAGCGGCCTGGCGCCCGGGCTCGCGCTGGGCACCTATTCCACCGAGGCCGCCGCACGGCAGGCGCTCCAGCAGACCGAGCAAGGCGGCGTGCGCACCGCCAAGGTGGCCCAGGAACGCGCGGAAAGTGTGTCGTTCTCGTTGCGCCTGCCCGCCATCACCGACGCACAGCGCTCAGCGGTGGACGGCCTGCGCGAGGCCATGGCCGGCAAGACCTTGCGCCGCTGCGGCTGAGACGACAGGTCGATCAGCCGCGCTGGCGGCGGCGCTGGGACAAGGCCACCGCGATCACCCACGCCCACAGGCTCAGGCCCCAGAGCTGGCCACTTGAGCCACCGCCCCCACCCGCTGGCGGTGGTGGCATGACGGCGACGCCGCGCACCCGGTCTTCCCCTGAGCGGCCGAAGTTATCGACCACGGTGAGCGAGAACACATAGCTGTCTTCGGCCACGAGGGTGGCGGTAGCCACCGCGCCGTTGGCCGAGGAAATGGTGACGGGCGGCCCGCTGACCTGCACCCACTGCCAGGACACGATGCTGGCGCCCGGAATCGCCACGCTCTGCTGGCCGTCCAGTGTGATCACGGTGCCGGGCTCGACGTCGTTCAGCGCCCGGATCACGACCGCTGGTCCGGTGGCCAGCTGCACCGAGGTATGGGCGTCGAGCAGGCCGGTGCCACAGGTTGTCGTGGTGCAGTTGCAGACACCGGTTCCTGGCGTGCCGCAGGATGGCAGCCCGGCCACCGTGACGTGTGCGCGTGCGCCCGCCTTCATGCGTTCGATGAGCTGGCGTGGGCTCAGGGACGGGTTGACCGCGAGCATCAGGCTGGCAACCCCCGCGGCCTGGGGGGCGGCAAAGCTGCTGCCCTGCTTGTGGCCGTAAATGTCCGCCCCGGGTGCGGTGAGACCGCTGTTGTCGGTTGACAGCAACAGGGTCGTTGCGCCCCCTTCGTTGGAACCTCCCGGTGCGGCCAGCGCCACGCGGCTGCCAAAGCTGGAGTAGCCAGCCTTGGCGCCGTCCTTGCGGACCGAGGCCACCGTCATCACGCGACGGCAATCGGCCGGACGGGTGAGCGTGGTGTCCAGATTGCCCGCAGCCACAACAACAAGGCTGCCCGCGTTGGTGACGTCGTCGATCGTGCTCTGGTACACGCCAGCGCAGGCGGCGTCGCCGCCAAAGCTCAGGTTGATCACGCGCGCCGGGTTCGGGTTGCTCGGGAGACCGGTCACCGGCAGTCCGGCCGCCCAGCGCAGGCCGTCCAGCAGGTCGGAGAGCAGGGCGCCGCATTTGCCCGACACCCGGACAGGCAGGATGCGCGCGTTCCAGTTGATGCCGGCCACGCCCTGCACGTTGTCGGTGGCGGCGGCGATCTGACCCGCAATGAAGGTGCCGTGCCAGGAGCTGCTGGACAGGTCGCAACTGGCAAACATCGGATTCGCCCGGTCACTGGGATTCACCCAGTCGCCGGGGTCGCTGGGGTCTGCATCGCGGCCATTGCCGTCGTTCGCCACGGCAAGGTCGCTGACGAGGTCGTAACCGGGCAACAGTTTGCCCGCCAGATCCGGATGGCTGAAACGAACGCCGCTGTCCACCACGGCGACCACGGACGTGGAGCCGCTGGTGCTGCCGATGGTGTCGCCCCAGGGGTTCGGCAGGTTCAGGCTGGACACATTGACCAGCGGATCCGGCGGTTGCAGGTGCCACTGCTGTGCGAAGAATGCGTCGTTGGGCTGCCGTGGTGCCAGCCGCGGCACCAGCACGTTCGGCTCGACCCAGGCCACATCAGGGTGGAGGCGCGCACGGCGCACGGCGTTTTCCAGCGCCTGGCCGCGCAGGGGCCGGTCAAAGCGCAACAGCCTCGCATTGCCCGCTTCACCGGCCGTGCCCTCGGGCAGGCCCGCCTCTTTTGCCAGGCGGGTCAGGCGCTCCCGGCCCTTTCGGGCCTGACCATCCCACTGCGCACGCGCCCGTTCGCGGCCGGCAGCCCAGGGGCCCCCTTCGGTGCCCGGCTGTGCCGTCCCGGCCTCGTCGCTCTTGAAGACGATGATCAGACCAGCAGCCTCTCGTCCCTCGACCCGCACCTGCGCGATGGCGGACGTCGCGCCGGCACCCGTCAGCGCGGACATGCACAGGATCAACAAACTGGAAAGCAGTCGCCGCATGAAGTGAGAAGCCTGAACGGGGAGTTGGCAAACAGGTGTGTAAAACGTAGCGAAATATTCTGACACACCGATTGCCGGCCAATCCGGCAATTCCTCACAGCTTTACAGCGTGCCCGCTCAGACGGTTGTTTTGTTGCCATGCAGCGCGTCGAACCAGTCGAGCGCATCGTTCCACAGTGGCTGGGCCTTCGGACGGAAGTAGCCCATGTGACCGATCGGGCCGAGGCCAGCCCCACGCGGATCGATGGTGACCGCGCGCACCGCGGTGCTGCGGTAACCCGCCATGAACGCGTCGCGCGAAGCCGGCGGTGCCCAGGCGTCGTCCAGGGCGTTGGCGGCCACGATGGGAAACCGGACCAGCCCGAAGCGGTCGGTGACCGCCTTCATCTGCGGGTCGTCGAAGAAGTAGCGCGGGAAGCGGCACCACTGCCGCCACTGCCGGTAGACGTCCAGCGGCAGGTCCTCGCCCATGCCCAGCCGGCTCCAGGGCAGGTAACCGGCGAAGCGGGTCCACACCGGCCCCAGCACGCGCCACATGAAGAGCACCCGCAGGCGTTCCAGCGGCGGCATCCAGCCATGCCAGCCCGCGCCGGTGGCAAAGGTCCAGGCGCCATCGATCCATTCCTGGTGCGGCAGCAGGCCCAGCGCATGGCCGCCATAGGAATGCCCCACCAGGTACAGCGGCATGCCGTCCTGGCGCATGGCTTCGACGCCCGCGGCGAGGTCGAGCCGGCCCCAGTCGAGGTAGTCCATGCGAAAGCCCTTGAGCGTGGCCGGCGCCGAATGGCCGATGCCACGGTAGTCCAGGGTGAGCACATCGAACCCGCGCCGCGCGGCATGCTCGGCAAAGCGCTTGTAGAAACCCTGGGGCACTGCCGTGGCTCCGCCCACCACCAGGTGACCACGCGGCGGTGTGGGGCTGCGGTAACGCAGGGCTGCGAGGGCGTAACCGTCGGCGGCGTGCAGGGTGAGACGTTCGATGCGAATCTCTGCCGCGGTGGATGCGGGTGGTGTGGTCATGGGGATCTCCGTCAGGGCAGGTCAGCGCGCGCCGCGCGCGGCCAGCAGGGTGAGCAGCGTCTGCGTGGCCTGCTGGATGGGTTCGGTGCTGTGGGCCACGCGCGCCTGCAGAAGGCCGCCCTCGTAGGTCGCGACGATCAGCGCCGCGACGCCCTGTGCCGAGGCCCGCGGCTCACCGGCCTGCTCCAGCGCCAGCGCAATGCGTTCGCGCAATGTGGCGAACGCGCGCGCCAGCGCTTCGCGCAGCGCATGGTCGTCGGGGGTGCTTTCGAGCGCCACGGTGGCCAGCGGGCAGCCCGCATGAAAGCCGGTGCTGCTCAGGCGCGTGGTGGCTGCCTGCATCCATTGCCGCGCAGCCTCGATCGGGTCTTCCTGGCGCGCCAGCAGGCCGTCCAGCCAGGCCAGCATGCGCGCGACCACGTCGTCGATGGCGGCCACGGCCAGTTCGGTCTTGCCGCCGGGAAAGTGGTGGTACAGCACACCCTTGGGCGCGCCGGCCTGGGCCAGCAGTTCGGTCAGGCCGATGCCATGCAGGCCGCGCCGGCGCAGGGCGTCGGTCATGGCGGCGATGAGGCGTTCGCGGGTGCCGGGAGCGGGGGTGTCGGTCATGGAAGGGAATCTATAGACCGGTCGGTCTAGTGTCAATTCCATGCCTGTCGCGCAGGTGGCAGGCAACAAAAAAGGCGCCCGCAGGCGCCTTTTTATCAAGTGAGCTTGCGCTTACTTGGCGACCACGCGCACCATTTCCAGGCACTTGTTGGAGTAACCCCACTCGTTGTCGTACCAGCTCACCACCTTGATGAAGGTCTTGTCCAGCGCAATGCCCGCGTCCGCGTCGAAGATCGAGGTGCGCGTGTCACCGCGGAAGTCGGTCGCCACCACCTTGTCTTCCGTGTAACCCAGCACGCCCTTCAAGGCGCCCTCGGCCTGCGCCTTCATCTCCGCCTTGATCTCTTCGTAGCTCGCCTCGCTGTTGAGCTCCACCGTCAGGTCCACCACCGACACGTCGCTGGTCGGCACCCGGAAGCTCATGCCCGTGAGCTTCTTGTTGAGCTCGGGAATCACCACGCCCACCGCCTTGGCCGCGCCCGTGCTGCTGGGGATGATGTTCTCCAGGATGCCGCGGCCGCCGCGCCAGTCCTTGTTGCTCGGGCCGTCCACCGTCTTCTGCGTGGCCGTGGCCGCGTGCACCGTGGTCATCAGACCGCGCTTGATGCCCCACTTGTCGTTGAGCACCTTGGCAATGGGCGCCAGGCAGTTGGTCGTGCAGCTGGCGTTGGAGATGATGGTCTCGCCCTTGTAGGTCTTGTCGTTCACGCCGAAGACGAACATGGGGGTGTCGTCCTTGCTGGGGGCCGACAGGATGACCTTCTTCGCGCCGGCATCCAGGTGCTTCTGCGCGGTGGCCTTGTCCAGGAACAGGCCGGTGGATTCGATCACCACCTCGGCACCGACCTCGGCCCACTTCAGGTTGGCCGGGTCGCGTTCCTGCGTCAGGCGGATCTTCTTGCCGTTGACGATCAGGGTGTTGCCTTCGACCTTCACGTCGCCCTTGAAGCGGCCGTGCACGCTGTCGTACTGCAGCATGTACGCCAGGTACTCCGGCTCCAGCAGGTCGTTGATGGCCACCACTTCGATGTCCGAGAAGTTCTGGATCGCGCTGCGCAGAACGTTGCGCCCGATTCGGCCAAAGCCGTTGATGCCGATCTTGATCGTCATGTGTCGTCTCTCCTGGAAGGTTTCAAAAAACTAACAACTCACTTCGCGAGCACGGCACGCACCGTGTCCGCCACGTTCTGTTCGGTGAAGCCGAAGTGCTTGAACAGCACCGGCGCGGGAGCCGACTCGCCGTAGGTGTCGATGCCGACCACCGCCGCCACGCCGTACTTCCACCAGCCATCGGTGGTGCCCATCTCGACGGCGATGCGCGGCACGCCGGCCGGCAGCACCGAGGCCTTGTAGGCAGCGGTCTGGCGGTCGAAAGCGGTGGTGCTGGGCATGGACACCACGCGCACCGCGATTTTGTGTTCACGGGCCAGCAGTTCCTGCGCCTTGAGCGCAAGCTGCACCTCGGAACCCGTGGCAACGATCACGGCCTGGGCTTTTTTCTTCAGGCCCACTTCGGCCGGTTCGGCCAGAACGTAGGCGCCCTTGCTGATGTCGGAGAGGTCCTGCTTGGGCGCGTAGGGCAGGTTCTGGCGCGAGAGCAGCAGCGCGGTCGGGCGGCTGTCGTTCTGCAGCGCCACGGCCCAGGCCACGGCGGTTTCGGCGGTGTCCGCCGGGCGCCACACATCCAGGTTGGGAATCAGGCGCAGGCTCGCGGCGTGCTCGATCGACTGGTGGGTAGGGCCGTCTTCGCCGAGGCCGATGGAGTCGTGCGTGAACACATGCACCACGCGCTGCTTCATCAGCGCGGCCATGCGGATGGCGTTGCGGCTGTAGTCGCTGAAGGTGAGGAAGGTGCCGCCGTAGGGAATGAAGCCGCCGTGCAGCGCCACGCCGTTCATGATCGCGGCCATGCCGAACTCGCGCACGCCGTAGTTGATGTGGCGGCCGCCGACGCCCTGTTCGTTCTTCACCACGTCGCCAGCCATGTTGAAGCGCAGGCTGGGGGTGGACTTGGTGTTGGTGAGGTTGGAGCCGGTCAGGTCGGCCGAACCGCCGAGCAGTTCGGGCAGCGCGGCGGTGAAGGTTTCCAGCGCGAGCTGGCTGGCCTTGCGGCTGGCCACGGTCTCGGCCTTGGCGTGCGCACCCACGGCGGCGTCCACCGCCACCTGCGCGAAGTTCTTCGGCAGCTCGCCCTTCATGCGGCGGGTGAATTCTTTCGCGAGCTCGGGGAAGGCGGCCTTGTAGGCAGCGAACCTGCCGTTCCAGTCGGCTTCCATGGTCTGGCCCGCTGCCTTGGCGTCCCAGGCGGCGTACACGTCCTGCGGCACCTCGAAGGGTTTGTGCATCCAGCCCAGCGCCTCGCGGGTCAGCTGGATCTCTTCCGAGCCGAGCGGCTCGCCGTGGGCCTTGGCGGTGTTGGCGCGGTTCGGGCTGCCCTTGCCAATGTGCGTCTTGCAGATGATCAGCGTGGGTGCGTCGGCCTTGTTCTTCGCATCGGCGATCGCGCGTTCCACGGCGTCGGCGTCGTGACCATCGATCGGGCCGATCACGTTCCAGCCGCTGGCGGTGAAGCGCAGTGCCGTGTTGTCGATGAACCAGGGCGTGACCTGGCCGTCGATGGAAATACCGTTGTCGTCGTACAGCGCGATCAGCTTGTTCAGCTTCCACGCACCAGCCAGGGCCACGGCCTCGTGGCTGATGCCTTCCATCAGGCAGCCGTCGCCCAGGAACACGTAGGTGTGGTGGTCGACGATGGCGTGGCCATCGCGGTTGAACTCGGACGCCAGCAGCTTCTCGGCCAGCGCCATGCCCACGGCGTTGGTGATGCCCTGGCCGAGCGGGCCGGTGGTGGTTTCCACGCCGGGGGTGATGCCCACTTCCGGGTGGCCCGCGGTCTTGCTGTGCAGCTGGCGGAAGTTCTTCAGCTCACCGATCGGCAGCTTGTAGCCCGTGAGGTGCAGCAGCGCGTAGATCAGCATGGAGCCATGGCCGTTGGACAGCACGAAGCGGTCGCGGTTGGCCCACTGCGGGTTGGTCGGGTTGTGGCGCAGATGGCGGCCCCACAGCGCAACGGCCATGTCGGCCATGCCCATGGGCGCACCGGGGTGGCCCGAGTTGGCCTGTTGCACCGCGTCCATGGCCAGGGCGCGGATGGCGTTGGCCTGGGTCTGGGCGGACACGGCCGATGCGGCGGAAGCGGGGCGGGTGGAGGTGCTGGCAGCGTCGGACATGGGGTGCTGGGGAGGGTATGAAGGGAAAAGACAGCGCGGTGGCGCAAAACCATGGATTTTATCGACCCGCCCCAACCCCTGCCCCCACGGCCCACCTGAAGTGGCGGGCGCGCTCATAATTCCGGATGCGTCCGGCCCCGTGAGCCCGGTTCGCGCACCGCCCACCGCCCATGACCCGACTTGCCACCGCCCCCATCGCGGCCATGCTGCTCGCTGCTGGTCGCGGCATGCGCATGCGCCCCCTCACCGACGATGTGCCCAAGCCCCTGCTGGTCGTGCAGGGCAAGCCGCTGATGCAGTGGCCCCTGGAGGCGCTGGCGACCAGTGGCTTCCGGCGCTTCGTGGTCAACACCGCCTGGCTGGGCGAACAGATCGACGCCTTCTGCACCGCCTGGCAAGCACAACACCCTGGCACCGAAGTGAACGTGTCGCGCGAGGGGCAGGACTTCGGTTACGCGCTCGAGACGGCGGGTGGCATCGCACGCGCGCTGCCCTTGCTGGGCGACGTGTTCTGGGTGCTCGCCGGCGACGTGTATGCCCCCGGCTTCCCGTTCTCCCCGGCCAGCGTGGCCCGCTTCCAGGCCAGTGGCCTGCTGGCGCACATCTGGCTCGTGCCCAACCCGCCCCACAACCCGCGCGGCGATTTCGGCCTGAGCGCCGAGGGTCTCGCGCTCAACCAGGCCGGGACGCGCCACACCTACAGCACCATCGGCCTGTACCGCCGCGAGCTGTTCGAAGCCCCGTGGTGCGAGATCGTGCCCGGCAACCCGCAGGGCACGGCCGAGCCGCTGGCACCGCTGCTGCGGCGCGCCATGGACGCCGGGCGGGTGAGTGCCGAGCTCTACACCGGGCCGTGGGTGGACGTGGGCACGCCAGAGCGTCTGGCGGAACTGGGCTGACCGCGGGTGCCCTGGGACAGTCCACACAGAGCGGCATCAAAAGTCAGACAATGGAACGCATGGACTCGACCACCCACACCCATCTGTACGCGGAGCGCCGCGCCCGCGTGGCGGCCCGGCTCGGCGCCGGCGGCATCGCCATCGTGCCCACCTCGCTGGAACGGCCGCGCAACCGCGACACCGACTTCATCTACCGGCACGACAGCTACTTCTACTACCTCACCGGTTTCACCGAGCCCAACGCCTGGCTGGTGATCACCGCCGAAGGCCACACCACGCTGTTCTGCCAGCCGAAAGACCTCGAGCGCGAGATCTGGGACGGCATCCGCCTTGGCCCCGAGGCCGCGCCCGGCCACCTGGGCGTGAGCGAGGCGTTCTCGGTCGCCGAACTCGACCAGCGCCTGCCGCGGCTGCTGGAGAACCGGCAGACCCTGTGGTACCCGTTCGCCACCCACGAGGGTCTGGAGAGCCGCGTCAACGGCTGGCTGCAGCCGGTGCGCGCCCGCGTGCGCTACGGCGCGCTGTGCCCCGAATCGCAACGCGACCTCTGCGGCATCCTTGATGAAATGCGGCTGGTGAAGGACGCGTTCGAGCAGGCCACCATGCGCCGCGCCGCGCAGATCAGCGCACAGGCCCACATCCGCGCCATGCGGCGCAGCGCGGCCATGCTGCGCGCCGGGCAGGATGTTCGTGAATACCACCTCGATGCCGAATTGCTGCACAGCTTTCGCGAACACGGCTCGCAGTACCCCGCATACGGCAGCATCGTGGCCGCCGGCGCCAACGCCTGCGTGCTGCACTACCGCGCCGACGCCGCGCCGATCCGCGACGGCGAGCTGGTGCTGATCGACGCCGGCTGCGAGCTCGACGGCTACGCCAGCGACATCACCCGCACCTTCCCCGCCAACGGCCGCTTCACCGGCCCGCAGCGCACGCTGTACGACCTGGTGCTCGCCAGCCAGGACGCCGCCGTGGCCGCCACCAGGGCCGGCGCGCGTTTCGTCGACCCGCACGAGGCCACGGTGGCCGTGCTCGCCCAGGGCCTGCTCGACGTGGGCCTGCTGGACCGCAACAAGGTCGGCAGCGCGCAGGACGTGATCGCCAACCGCAGCTACTTCCCCTTCTACATGCACCGCACCGGCCACTGGCTGGGCATGGACGTGCACGATTGCGGCAGCTACGTGGAGCCGTCGGAGCTCGGCACGGTGAGCGAGCGCAAGGATCCGCTGAGCGGCGAGACCATCAAGGACCGGCCCAGCCGCGTGCTGCAGCCCGGCATGGTGCTGACCATCGAGCCCGGCCTGTATGTGCGTCCGGGTGAAGGCGTGCCCGAACAGTTCTGGAACATCGGCATCCGCATCGAGGACGACGCCATCGTCACCGCCAGCGGCTGCGAGCTGATCTCGCGCGACGTGCCGGTGAAGGCGGACGAGATCGAAGCGCTGATGCGGGCTTGACCCAGATCAAGCCCGCGCCGACAGGGCGGGTTGGCGGTTAAGTTTTGGGTAATGATCAGGAATAATTCTCATTTAAACTGAGAAACCCGCCGGTCCGAGGCTGGCACCGATTCCTCCACTCCCAAGGCCTTCGCCATGAAACCCACCCTGCTCGTCCTGGCCCTGGCGGCCTCTGCCGCGACCCTGCTGCACGTTCCGGCCCAGGCGCAAACAGCCTCGCCAGCGGCCGCCAGCGCACCCGCCGCCGCCACTTTCGCCACCGTGGCCACGCACTACGCCGCGCTGGTGCACGCCAACTACAGCGACACCCTGGCCGCCGCGCAGGAGATGCAGGCCGCCATCAAGGCCTTCACCGCCGCGCCCTCGGCCGATGGCCTGGCGGCCGCGCGCAAGGCCTGGCTGGCCGCGCGCGAGTTCTATGGCCAGACCGAGGCCTTCCGCTTCTACAGCGGCCCGATCGACGACGACAAGGGCCCCGAAGGCCAGATCAACGCCTGGCCGCTGGACGAGGCGTATGTGGATTACGTGCAGGGCAAGCCCAAGGCCGGCCTGATCAACAACACCAAGTTCAAGATCACCAAGGCCAACCTGGCCCGGTTCAACGAGCGCGGTGGCGAAGAGAACATCAGCTCCGGCTGGCACGCGATCGAGTTCCTGCTCTGGGGCCAGGACCTGAGCGAAACCGGCCCGGGCAACCGCTCCTTCGAGGACTACGTGGACGGCAAGACGCCCAACGCCGACCGCCGCCGCCAGTTCCTCAACGTCGCCACCGAGCTGCTGGTCGCCGACCTGAACTTCCTCGTCAAGGCCTGGGCGCCCGGGCAGAAGAACTACCGCGCACGCTTCGAGAAGGGCGGCAAGGAATCGGTGCGCAAGATCATCGTCGGCCTGGGCTCGCTCTCGCGCGGCGAACTCTCGGGTGAGCGCATGGAAGTGGCGCTGAACTCGCAGGACCAGGAAGACGAACACTCCTGCTTCTCCGACAACACGCACCGCGACATCGTGGCCAACGCCACCGGCATCCAGAACGTGTGGCTGGGCCAGTACAGGAAGCGCGACGGCAGCACACTGCAGGGCCCGGGCGTGCGCGACCTGGTCGCCGCGAAGAAGGCCGACCTGGCCGAGAAGACCACCTCGCAGATCGCTGCGTCGGTGGCCGGCGCTGAAGCCATTCCCGCCCCGTTCGACCGCGCGATCGCCAAGGGCGCTCCCGGCCGGCCGGCGATCGAGAAAACCGTCGCCAGCCTGGTGGAGCAATCGAAGTTGCTGGTCGAGTCGGCCAGTGCCGTCGGCATCGCCAAGCTGACCCTTGTCGAACCGTGATTCGGAACACGCCCCTGCGCCGCTTTGGGGCTTCCCCCCTCTGTGGCGCGCCTTCGGCGCTGGGGGGGGGGGGGGACGGCATCTCGGGCCGGCGGAGCCGGACTCTTGATGCCCCTCGATTGACATTCCTGCGCTCCGGCCGAACATTCGCTCCAATCTAGGTTTTCACCATGTCGCTTCGTCCCACAGCCACGCGCCTTGCGCTCGCCATGGGGGTCCTGCTCTGCAGCTCGACTGCCCTCGTTTTGCGTGCCGACGAGGCGCCGGATCCGCTGGGTGAGAAGACCGGGGGCAACACCACGGTCTACGCCACCGGCAAGAACGCGTTCTCGTTCCCGCTGGCCAACCTGGACGACCCGGGGCGCACGCGCTTCGTGATCGGCAACTCGTTCTTCAAGCGCAACTGGGTCGAGGCGCCGGCCTCCACCACGGCGCGCGATGGTCTGGGTCCGCACTTCATCGCGCGGGCCTGCGCGGGTTGCCATGTGCTTGATGGCCGGGGCGAGCCCCCCCAGTGGAAGAACACGCTTGGGCCCGAACCCGAAGGCACCGTGGCGCTGCTGATGCGGCTGTCGGTGGCGGGCGTGCCCGACCCCAAGGCCGGCGTGCGGCCGGACCCGGTGTATGGCGACCAGTTCAACAACGCAGCCATCCAGGGCGTCAAACCCGAGGGCCGCGTGGAGATGCGCCAGCAGGCCATCCAGGGCCGCTTCGCCGACGGCACGCGGTACACGCTGCAGAAGCCAATCTACAAGCTCACCGACCTCGCCTACGGTCCGTTCGCGCCGGGGCTGATGGTGAGCCCACGCATCGCACCGCAGATCGCCGGCATCGGCCTGATCGAGGCGATTCCCGACACCGAGATCCTGCGCAACGCGCGCGAGCAGGCGGCCGCGCCCGGCCCGATCAAGGGGCAGCCCAACCGCGTGTGGGATGTGTTCGCGCAGGAAGAGCACATCGGCCGCTTCGGCTGGAAGGCCAACGTCGCCACCATCGCGCACCAGACCGCCGCCGCGTTCCATGGAGACATCGGCATCACCTCCAACGCCTTCCCGCATGAAACCTGCACGCCCGCGCAGAAAGACTGCCTGGCCGCACCGCACGGCGGTGGCAAGACCACCGGGCGCGACGGCATCGTGCCGGCCTCCAGTGCGAGCGCGCTCCAGCCCGAGATCGACGACGAGACGCTGGGCCACGTGATCTTCTACCAGGCCACGCTGGCGCCGGCGGCGCGGCGCAACGTGAAGGACGCGCAGGTGCTGCGCGGTCAGACGCTGTTCGCGCAGGCGCAATGCGCCACCTGCCACCGCCCGAGTTACGTCACGGCTGAAGGCCCGTTCCCGCCGCTCACCAGCCCGGCGCTGAAGAACCAGCGCATCTGGCCCTACACCGACCTGCTGCTGCACGACATGGGCCCCGACCTCGCCGATGGCCGGCCCGACTTCCTGGCCAGTGGCTCCCAATGGAAGACACCGCCACTCTGGGGCATCGGCCTCATCAAGGACGTGAACGGCCACACCCGCCTGATGCACGACGGCCGCGCCAACGGCGTGCTCGAAGCCATCCTCTGGCACGGCGGCGAGGCCCAGGCGTCGAAAGAGCAGGTGCTCAGGATGAAGAAGGCCGACCGCAGCGCGCTCGTGAAATTCGTGGAGTCGCTATGACGCACAAGACCTTTGACCTCGCCCGGCGCGCCGCCGTGTTTGCCCTGGGCCTGGCGCTCGCGGGCCTCGCCGCCGGGCAGTCGCCCGCGCCGGTAGTGGCGGCGCCCTACTACTCGGCGGAACAGGCCATGCAGGGCCTGTACACCCAGCACCTGCCGCCTCTGGCGCGCGACTTCCAGGCGCAGGCGGACCGGCTGGTCGAGGCCACCGCGCAGCACTGCAAGGGGCCGGTGACGCTGCCCGACCTGCGCGCGCAATGGCAGAACACGCTGGTGAGCTGGGAGACCCTGTCCACCCCCGCCGTCGGCCCGCTCGTCACGCGGCGTTCGCAGCGCCAGATCGACTTCTGGCCCACACGGCCCGACCTGCTGCGCCGCTCGATGGAGAAGACGCCCGCGACGCTGGCCGACATGGACCGCGTCGGCACGCCGGCCAAGGGCTTCCCCGCGTTCGAGTTGCTGATGAACCAGTGGGCCGCGAGCCGCCAGCCCGCACCGGCATCGGCCTGCCGCTACGCCGAACTGATCGCGCAGGGCATTGCCGCCGAGGCGCGCGAGCTGCAGAACGGGCTGGGCGAATGGGCCAGCAAGGAATGGGAAGACGAACCGGAAGTGACCACCGCGTCGCTGGCCGAGTGGGTCAACCAGTGGCTGGCCGGGCTGGAGCGGCTGCGCTGGGCGCACATCGAAAAACCCATCACCACCCACCAGACCACGGGCAACGCGGGCAAGGGCAAGCCGGTGCCCTACGCGCGGCTGGACCGCGACACCAACCTGCGCGACTGGCGCGCGCAATGGCAGAACCTGCTCACGCAGGGCCGTCTGCCCCCCGGTGCGCAGCCCCCGGCGGCGGGCCAGGCGCTGGTGCCGATGGAAGCGCTGCTCATGGGCCGGGGCCAACTCGCACTGGCGCAGAAATGGGGCCAGGCGCTGGACCAGGTGACCGCCGGCATGGAGAAGCTCACGCCCCGCTCCAGCGAGCGCGAACTGCTGGCCGTCACGAAATCGATGAAGGCCGTGACCGTGCTGTTCCAGAACGAGGTCGCGGCGGCGCTCGATGTGCCGCTGGGCTTTTCCGATGCCGACGGTGACTAGATGAACACCCCCCTGCGCCGCTTGGCGGCTTCCCCCCTCTCTGACGCGCCTTCGGCGCTGGGAGGGGGGACGGCATCTCGGGCCGGCGGAGCCGGACCCTTGCTGCCCCTGGATGGAGGCACGTCGCGCGGCGCGTGCTTTTCGCTGTCTCGCCGTCAGTGGCTCGTGGCCGCAGCAGCCATGGGTCTCGCGCCCGCCTGGGCCGCGCCGCGCGCCACGCGCCTGATCTCCGCCTGGCAAACATCGAACGAGCACCGCATCGGCGTGATCGCGGTCGACGGTGCGCGGTGGTCGGTGCAGCGCTCACTCGCCGTGCCCACGCGCGCGCACGGGCTGATGGTGGAAGCCGGTGGCAGCGTGCTGGCTGCGGCGCGGCGCCCGGGTGACTGGCTGTTGCGCTGGCACCCTGGCAACGGGCAGACGCAATGGCACTGGGTCGAGGACGACCGCCGCTTCAACGGCCACGCGGTGGCCAGCCCCGGCGGCGACGTGCTGTGGACCACCGAGACCGACCTCGACACCGCGCAGGGCCGCCTGTCCATCCGCGACACGAAGACGCTGGAAAAGCGCGACGAATGGGCCACGCACGGCATGGACCCGCACGAACTCATCGTGCTGCCGCAGCGCGTGGGCGGCATCCCGGCCGGCAGCCTGCTGGTGGCCAATGGCGGCATTCCCACGCTGCCCGAGACCGGCCGCAGCAAGCGCCAGCTCGACCGCATGGACGCTTCGCTGGTGGCGCTCGATCCGCGCGACGGCACGCGGCTGGGCCAGTGGCGGCTGGACGACCCCTACCTCAGCATCCGCCACCTGGCCTGGGACCCGGTCTCGCGCACGGTCGGCATCGCGCTGCAGGCCGAGCACCCCGATGCGGACGCCAAGCGGCGCGCGCCGGTGTTCGCGTCATGGGACGGCCAGCGCCTGCAGGCCGCGGTGGCACAGCCCGCGGTACAGGGGTATGGCGGCGACATCTGCGCGTTGCCCGAAGGCGGCTTCGTGGTGAGCTGCCCGCGCGCGGACGCGCTCGCGCTGTTCGGCGCAGACGCGCGCTGGTCGCAGAACGTGGCCCACCGCGAGGCCTACGCCCTGGCCGCCGATCAGGGCCACTGGTGGGCCAGCGGCGCCGAGGGCGTGTGGTGCGCGCCGCAGGGCACCGAGGCGCGCTCCAGCACGCGCCTGCAGATCGACAACCACTGGACGGTGGCCTGACCCTTTGGTCGGTCAGACCTTGTTTTCAATCTGCGTGCAGGCAGTGCCCGTGCGGCTGCACTGGCCATCGGCCTCCAGCCAGGGGTGCGCATGGCCCACGCATCCGGTCTGGCAGATCACGCTGCTGGCCTCGGCCATCGCGCCGGCCTCGGCGTGGGCGGCCAGTTGGCGCGCACGGCGCACGACAGGCTTCATCACCCCCGCCCTGCCCAGATCCCAGAGCATGCAGGTGCGCGAGACGATGAGCTGCCCGCGCAGGTGCACCACCTCGTCCTGCAACGCCGACACCTGCTGCGCATAGGCGCGCATCTGTTCGCCCACCCGGCGCTGCAGGCCGGCCATCTGGCGGGTGAGCACGCCGTGCTCGATCGCGATCTCGCGCGCGGCCACGCTGTCGTGGCGCGCCACCGGCATCGGTGTTGCGGTCTGTGTCATGTGTCGTCCTTCCCTGACATGTGCGGCGCGCCGGCCGCGATGAGCAACTGGGGAACGCCATCGGCCGCGCGCACGGTGCTGGCCTGCACCTGCCACACGCGCTGCACCAGCGCGGGCCGCAGCACGCGCGCCGGGTGCCCGCTGGCCTGCAGCACACCGCCGTCGAGCACCCACACCCGGTCGGCGTAGCGCAGGGCGAGGTTGGGGTCGTGCAGCACCGCGAGCACGCCCACGCCCTGCTCGCGCGCCCAGCGCTGCACGGTGCCCAGCGTTTCGTGCTGGTGGCGCAGATCTAGCGCAGCAGTGGGTTCATCCAGCAACAGCCAGCGCGGTGCGCCATCGGCGCTGTGTTCCCATATCTGTGCCATCACGCGGGCCAGCTGCGCGCGCGCGCGTTCGCCGCCGCTCAGGCTGGCAATGCTGCGCCCGGCCATTGTGGCCACGCCGGTGGCCTGCATGGCGGCCTGCACGATGGCGGCTTCGTTCTTCGATGGCTGGTGGTGGTGCGGATAGCGCCCGAGCTCGACCACCTCCTGCACGCGGAAATCAAACGCCACGGCGGTTTCCTGCGGCAGCACCGCGCGGTGCCGCGCCAACTGGTGCACCTGCGAGGGCGTCACCGGCAGGCCGTTGAGCGTCACGCGACCGGTGTCGGGCGCGCGCAGCCCGGCCAGCACCGAGAGCAGGGTCGACTTGCCCGCACCGTTGGGCCCGAGGATGGCGCCCACCTCGCCGGGCGCGAGCCGCAGCCGCACGCCCTGCAGCAGGACGCTGGCGCCGGCGCGCACGCCCACGTCCACCGCGCACAGGCCCTGCCCATCGTCCACGCAGGGCGCTTCGTCCAGCGCATCGGTTTCGGTGTCTTCGTCTAACCAGAGCGGGCTTTCGCCGCCCGGCAGTTCGCAGCAGGCGCTGCGCCAGTCGGCGTCGAGCAGGCGCGCGTTCACAGCCGCCTCCCGTGCGCGCCGCGCAGCAGGATGAGAAAGAAAGGCACGCCGACCATGGCGGTGAGCACCCCCAGCGGCAGTTCGGCCGGCTGCAGGATGGTGCGCGCCACCGCGTCGGCGGCCAGCACCATCACCGCGCCCAGCAGCGCCGAGCCCGGCAGCACCCAGCGGTGGTCCGGCCCGGCCACCAGGCGAACCATGTGCGGCGCCACCAGGCCGATGAAACCGATGATGCCGGTGGTGGCCGTGACCGCGCCCACGGCCAGCGCCGTGACCACGATCGCGACCTGTTTCACGCGCTCGATCGACACGCCCAGCAGCACCGCCTGCGCCTCGCCCAGCGCGAGTGCATTGAGCGGGCGCGCCAGCCGCAGTCCGATGGCCCCGGCCACCAGCGTGATGCCACCGACCAGGGCGACCGCGCTCCAGCGCGCACCGCCCAGGCTGCCGAGCAGCCAGAACTGCAGGTTGCGCAACTGCTCGTCGGTGGCGAGAAAACTCAGCAGGCCCAGGCCGGCACCGGCCAGCGCGTTGACCGCGATGCCGGCGAGCAGCATCAGGCCCACGCGCGTTCCACCTTCACCGCGCGAAAGCAGGTAGATCAGCACGGTGACGGCCAGGCCGCCGCCAAAGGCCATGAGCACCAGCGTCCAGCTGCCCAGCGAACGCGGCACGTCGGGAAACCACAGGTTGCCCATGACGATGGCGAAACCGGCGGCCAGTGCCGCGCCGCTGCTCACGCCGATGAGGCCGGGGTCGGCCAGCGGGTTGCGGAACAGCCCCTGCATGAGCGCGCCGGCCATGCCCAGGCCGGCGCCGGCGGCGAGCCCGAGCACCAGGCGCGGCAGGCGGATGTTGAAGAACACCAGCTCGGCCCCGCTGCTGGCGGGCGCGGCGGTGGTCACCGCGCCCCACAGCACACCTGGCAGCTCGCTCAGCGGCAGGCTGTAGGCGCCCTGGCCCGCCGCCCACAGCAGCGTGAACAACAGCAACACGGCGAGCGACAGCAGCAGGCGCGGGCCGGAGATGCGGCGCGGCGTCCAGCGCGCGCGCCCGATCGCGATGGGCGCGGCTGCGCTCACGAACGGTCCTCCATGCGGTGCTCGCCCGGCTGGCGCTGCGCCGACACATCGGGCCACCAGGCCACACGGTCCACCAGGTGCAGCACGTTGCCGTCGATGTCGGTGAGCGCGAGTTCCCAGGCGCCCCAAGGTTGCCAGCGCGGCGATTCGCCTTCGAAACGGTGCGCATGCAGAGGCCGGTGCCCGCCCAGCGCGGTGCGGCAGGGCCGCAGCACGGCCGAGCGCAGGCTCGCGTGCAGCACATGGATGCGCGGCACTTCCACGCGGTGGTGGCCCGGCATGAAGCCCCGGTCTCCGGGCGTGGGCCGTTCCCAGCGCCCGGGCACCGCGCCACAGGCCCAGAGCTGCACCTGCAGCGGGCCATGCACCACCAGCGCGCAGACGCCTGGAACGTGCAGGCGGCATTCGAAGCCGAACACACCGGTGTAGTCGGCCACCGCGCGGCGCAGATCGGGCGTGCGCACGTTGGCCAGGTCGTGGCGCACGGTGTTCATTCGACAACCTCCGTGCGGTGCACGCCGGTGCGAGCTGGCTTGGGGCGGCCCTGCGCGGCGCTCATCCTCGCACCACTTCGTTGTGCAGGCGCTCCACCACATCGGGCAGGCGCGGACCGAAGCCCAGCAGCTCCAGCGCGTCCAGGTGCACCAGCGTGCGGGCGGAGGCACGGCGCGCATAGGCCGGCGTGAGCGCGACCTCGGGGCGCTGCCAGAATTTCGCCTCGCCGCCGATGGCCTCGATGCCTTGCGTGGTGGTCAGGATCAGGTCGGGCGCGGCCTGCGCCATGGCCTCGGCCGTCATGGGCCGGTAGCCCTGGAAGCCACCGAGCGCATTGCGCGCACCGATGAAGCGGATCAGCGCATCGGCGGCGGTCTTCTCGCCCGACACCATCGGGCTGCCGCTGTGCGAGAGCACGAACAGGATCTTCGGGCCCGGGCCTCTGGCGGCCTGCACACGCGCGCCCACCGCCTGCCAGCGCGCCTCGAGGCGGGCCTGCAGCTCGCGCGCCGCCGCTTCGCGGCCCGAGGCCCGGCCCACGGCGGCGATCTTGCGGCGCACCTCGTCCCAGGTGTGATCGGACTCCACCAGTTCCACGCGCACACCGGCGCTGCGCAACTGGTCGATGACGACCGGCGGGCCGGCATCGGTGCCGGCAATCAGCGCGTCGGGCCGCAAGGCCAGCAGGCCTTCGGCCGAGAGCTGGCGCATGTAGCCCACCTTGGGGGTGGACTGCGCCGCCACGGGATACAGGCTGGTGGTGTCGGTGCCGACCAGCTGGCCCTGCGCACCGAGTGCGTAGACCACCTCGGTGATGCCGCCGCCCACAGTGACCAGGCGCGGCGCGGCCGTCGCCGCCATCAACCGCAGGGGAGCCAGCGCCGTGCCGGCCAGCGCGGCGGCCGACAGGCTTCGCAGCGCGTGCCGGCGCGAGGCGCTCGCGGGCAAAGAAGGATGCAGGGGGGATGTCATGGTGTCTTCCAGGAAGGTCCGCGGGATGGCCTTCAGGCCTCTCAGGGCAGGCGGCCCACGGGCACGAAGCCCGGTGTGTTCTGCCCGATGTGCCAGCACACGCCGGAGGGGTCGATCACCACGAATTCGGTGATGCCCCAGGGCTGCGCGGTCACCGGCGTGATGCGCGCGCCGTAGCGGCCCGCAAGGTCCTGCGCGTCCACGTGGGCGCGCCAGGCTTCCACGTCGGTCACCAGCAGGTGCATGACGAGGTTCTCGGCCAGCGCCTGCTCGTAGAAGTCCTGCAGCAGGAAGGGGCAGTCGCCGACGCAGAAGTACGCCACGCCGCCGCCTTCGGAGCGCTGGGTGAAGCCCAGGTCGGCGTAGAAGCGCTTGGACAGCGCGAAGTCCTTCGCGGGCACGAAGGCCTTGAGCTCGACCGCATGAAGGCGGCCCGGCGCGGCGCTCATGCGGCCACCGGTGCGCGTGCCGTGCCCGCGGCCTGCAGGTGGGCAACGATGTGGCGCCAGGCCTGCAGTTCGCTCTGGCCGGGCTTGCGCGCACCGAAGAACATGGCCATGAGTTCGCCGCGCGCGTCGAACGCTTCGACCGAGGTGACCACGCCATCGCTGGTGGGCTTCTCGACCACCCACACGTCCTCGATCAGGTCCTCGCGCAGGTGCAGGTTGAAACCGGGATCGAGCACGTTGAGCCAGGTCTTGCCGTGGATGTCCATCGGCTCCACGCGCTTCACCGGGCCGGTGTGGATCTGGATGCAGCCCGGGCTGCCCACGAAGACCATGATGGGCGTGCCGTCGAAGGCCGCTTCCAGCAGCATCTCGCGCACGGCGGCTTTTTCCACGCGGTGGGTATAGCGACCCTCCACCAGGCGGAAGCTCTGCTGCCGCTCCAGGCCGAACTGCTTGAGCAGCGGAAAGAACTGGTGCGTGTCGGTCATCGCGCTCCAGGCGGCACCGAAGGCATTGGCGTCCACCAGCGGTGGCGGCGCGGGCGTGCTGGCCGCGCCACGCGGCAGGAATTCGATCTCGCGCGTGTCGTCGCTGTGTGCCGCGATCACGCGCTGCCAGGCGGCCAGGTCGGTCTGTTCGCGCACGAAGATCTTGTGCACGGCCACGCCATGGCGGTCAAAGAACTGCAGGCTGGGTGTGCCCATGCCGGGCTGCGACTTCAGCGCCTCGGCCACCACGAAGCCCGCGTGCCACTGGTTGAAGAACAGGCGCAGGTCGATGTCTTCGCCCAGCGCCAGGCCCACCGGCCCGCTGGCCGACACCTTCTGATAGACACCGGTTTTCTCGTGCACCACGGTCTCGTTGCGCGTGAGCGCCATGAGCGGGCCGCAGGCCTCGAGCGCCTGCAGCAGCGCCAGCCAGTCAGGCCGCAGCGCAACCGCCTGCAGCGGCGCCTCGTGCGCGCCGCGGTGCGCGTTGATCGCGCCGCCCTCGCTCAAGCCGGTGGATTCGGCGGCTTCCTTGGCCCGCAGGCCGCTGCTGCGTGCAGCCTGAAAGGCGTTGCGAATGTCGTGGACAGTCATGTTCTTCTCCTGGGTGTGGGGTGAACGCCAGCGTGTGTCACTGCACGCGGGCGGGAACGGGGTGCCACAGCGGCGTGGGCCGGAGCTCGGCCGACGCCGCCTCGGCTTCGTGCTCCATCTCCAGCTCCCAGCGCGTGCGCAGGTTGGCCAGCATGGTCTGCATGGCCGGCGAGAGCTGTGGGTGCGCCGACAGGCACGAGAGGTTGGAGACCAGCTTGCGCGCCATGAACGGGCGGTGCGCGCAGTCGCGCGCGCTTTGCGCATAGCCGGTCATCAGCGCCAGCGTGCCGGCGAGCAGGGCTTCCACGCAGGGCATCGTGTACTCCTCGTCGGTGGCGTCGGGCTGGTGGTCGGCTGCTGCGGTCATGCGGGCTCCTGTGAGGTGGCTAGAAGTTGGTGACGAGCGCCACGGAGAAGGCGCGACCCGGTGCGGTGTACGCGTCCAGCGTGGACGAGTTGGCGGCGATGCCGCGCACGTTCGTCCATTCCCAGTACTTGCGGTCGGTCACGTTGTGGACCGCTGCGCTGAGCCGGGTGGATCGGGTCACCTGCCAGCTCGTGCGCAGGTCAAGGGTGGTGTACGCCGGCGTGGCGAACTGGTTGGCCAGACCGCTGTAGTCGATGTCATCGGCCGACTTCTTCAGGCTGTGGGCCAGCGAAGCGCCAAACGACCAGTCGCCGACGCGGTGGTCCACACCCACGACCAGCCTGGCGGGGTTGACCGAGTTCAGCGGCCGGTTCAGCGAGGTGTCCGTCCCCTTGGTCTGCCCATAGGCCGCGCGCAGGGTGGTGTTGGCCGTCAGGCGGGCCGTGCCCTTCAGTTCGAACCCACGCAGGGTGACCGACTGCCGGTTGACCGACTGGAACTGCAGACGGGGCGTGGTCTGCACCGTGACGAGGTCTTCGATGAAGTCCTTGTAGCGGCCCGTGAACGCCACCGCTTCCCACGTGAAGCTGTCCGACTTGCCACGCGTGCCGAGCTCCAGCGAACGGCTCTTCTCCGGGCGCAGATTGGGGTTGGGAATGGTCTCGTAGTTGCCGAGCGGGTTCTGGAAGTAGTTGTTGAGCTGCAGCGGACTGGGCGACTTGAAGCCCGCGGCCAGGTTGGCAAACAGGCTCCAGTTCTCACTGCCGCGCCAGATCGCACCCAGCTTGGGCGTGAGCGCGCCGTTGGACAGCGAGGCCGGCTGCAGCGGGTACAGCGCACTGTTCTCCGCGTCGAGCTCCACGCGGTCGTAGCGAAGCGCGGGAATCAGGCTCCAGCGGTCACTGGCAAATTCGCTTTGCACGAACAGCGCGGACGTTGTCTCGACGGTCTTCGGGAAGCGCTTCAGCGGATAGGCCTCGTACGCCGGGCCGTTGACGCCGGTGACGATGTTGTCCATGTTGGCGCGGGAGACGTCGGCGCCGTACACCAGCTTCTGCGTCCACGCGCCGCCCAGCGGGCGCAGCTTCTCGGCCTGCAACACCGCCTGCAGGGTGCGCTCGGTGTAGGTCACGTCGCGCACACGGTTCTGCGTGGCCGTGGGTTGCAGCGGGCGGAACTCGCGCGCCACCTCCTGCGCGTCCGAGGACTGCAGGCCGACCATGGCGCGGAGTTCGTCGGCCCATGCCGAAGCCACCGGGAAGCGGCCATCCCAGCTCACGCGGGTCCGCACCATGTCGGAGGTGCCGTCCAGGTCGCCCACATGCGTGGTTGCGGTGACCGCGGGCGCGCGGCCGCTGTAGGCCTCGACGTCGCTGCTCTTGTCCACGTGTTCGGCGGTGAACACATGGCGCTGGCCGCCGCCCGGCGTGAGCACCACCTTGCCCAGCAGCGAGACGCTCTTGTCTTTCTGCGGGTTGGGTGCGGTGCGGTTGCTGTTGAGCGAGAAGTTCTCGCCCTTGTTGTCCAGCGCCTCGCTGCGCCCGACCTGCACGCTGCCGAGCCACTGCAGGGTGTCGCTCGGCGCACCCGCCAGCGTGACGCCGACGCGGCGTGTCTTGTCCTGGCCGTCGTAGCTCAGGCCCACGCGTCCACCCAGGGCCTGCCCCGGTTTGAGCAGGCTCTTGGGCTCGGTGGTGAACATCGCCACCATGCCGGCAAGGCCGTCGGATCCGTACAGCGCGGAATTGGCCCCGCGCAGGATTTCCACACGCGAGATCAGGCCCAGGTCGTAGTAATCGCGGCCGAAGGCCGCTGGACCGAAGACGCCGCTGCTGAGTTCGCGCGGCACCCGGATGCCGTCAATCGTGAGCAGCACGCGGTTGCCTTCCAGGCCGCGGATGTTGAAGCCCGCATTGCCGTCCCGGCCCACGTTGCCGCTCACGCCGCCGAAGCGCACGGGCGCCCGCTTGACGCTCACGTTGGGCAGCTCCTGCACCAGATCACGGATGTTCTGGACCCGTGCGGGGTCCAGGTCTTCTTCGGTCAGCACATCGATGGCGGCCGGCACATCCTCCAGCGCCCGCTCGCTGCGCGCACCGCTGATCACCATCTCACGCAGGGTGGAGGCGCCGCCCGCCTGGGCGACCTGGGTGGCATCGGGCGCGGCGCTCTGCGCCAGCACCGGGCCGGCCATGAGCGCAAGACAGGCCAGCACCAGCGGGTTGGGCCTGAAGGAGGAAGAAAGAGAAGAGAAATGGGGTTGTGAGGCGGTCAAGACGGCACCTGGATCCAAGGGTTGGAGAACGAGGCTGGCGTCACGGCCGCGGGTGTGTCCCGGGTGCTGGCTGGCTGAACGATTTATTGTATGCGAACGATTCTCATTTGCAAGGCGTAGCGATTCTCAAGACTGAATTGATAGCGCTCAACGCGCACAATGCGCGCCTGTCAACACAACACGAAAGGAGTGGACCCATGAAAGGCGACGCCAAAGTCATCGGCCATCTGCAGGCCCAGCTCAAGAACGAGCTCACCGCGATCAACCAGTATTTCGTCCACTACCGCATGTTCAAGCACTGGGGCCTGGACAAGCTCGCGGCCAAGGAATACGAGGAGTCCATCGGCGAGATGAAGCACGCCGACAAGCTCATGGACCGCATCTTCACGCTCGACGGCCTGCCCAACCTGCAGGACCTGGGCAAGCTGAACATCGGCGAAGACACGCCCGAGATCCTGCGCAGCGACCTGGCGCTGGAAACCGGCGCCCAGGCCACCATCAAGGATGGCATCGCCTATTGCGAGTCGGTGCGTGACTATGTCTCGCGTGACCTTCTGCAGACCATCCTGGACGACACGGAAGAGCACATCGACTTTCTGGAAACCCAGATCGATCTGATCGACAAGGTGGGCATCCAGAACTACCTGCAGACGCAGATGAGCCCGGCGAGCTGAGTGCGGGCCCTTCGGGGCTGTGCCTTCCCTGCCACAGAGCCCCGCGATTTCGCGGGGCTTTTTTGGGCCTATTGAATACGATCAATTATCATTTGCGCAACCGTTCACTTCCTGGACGGCTTTCTCCACGACCATCCAGCCTCATGATCGTTTGCGTTTGCCACCGCGTCAGTGACCAGACCATCGCCCGTTGCGCGCGATCGGGCATGGCATTCGACGACATCCAGCTCGAGCTGGGTGTGGCCACGCAATGCGGCCAGTGCGAGTCCTGCGCGCGCACGCTGTGGTCGGAATGCACCCCCCACCAGTCGGTGGTGCATCTGCAGCTGCACCCGGCCACGCTGCCGGCCCAGGCCGCTGCCACCTGAGCGCCTTCCGGCGCCCGGCCTCCTGACTTTCCCTGCCCGGCGCCACCAGCGCCTGCCTGCGGTCGCATACTGCAGCTTTGTCGCCTCCCGCATGGGGCAAAGCCGCATTCCGTCCCGAAAAGTCACAGGCACCCGAACGCTTTTACGCAGTATCACGGACTAGGGTTTTCCCACCCATCGCTTTAGAATGCGCAACCCCTTTCCGCATCGCAAGATAACAACTCGATGGAGACACGAGCATGAGCATGGAAAACAGCCCTGAGAACAAGCGCGCCGAGCTGCGCCGCGCCGCCCTCGAATACCACGAGTTCCCGATCCCGGGCAAAGTGGCCATCGCCGCCACCAAGCAACTTACCAACCAGCGCGACCTCGCCCTGGCCTACTCGCCCGGGGTGGCCGCACCCTGCGAGGAAATCGTGGCCGACCCGGCCAACGCCTTCAAGTACACGGCGCGCGGCAATCTGGTCGGCGTGATCACCAACGGCACCGCGGTGCTGGGTCTGGGCGACATCGGCGCACTGGCCTCCAAGCCGGTGATGGAAGGCAAGGGCGTGCTGTTCAAGAAGTTCGCCGGCGTTGACGTGTTCGATATCGAGATCGACGAGAAGGACCCCGCCAGACTGGTCGAGGTGATCGCCGCACTGGAGCCGACCTTCGGCGCGATCAACCTCGAAGACATCAAGGCACCCGACTGCTTCTACGTCGAGCGCGAGCTGCGCAAGCGCATGAAGATCCCGGTGTTCCATGACGACCAGCACGGCACGGCCATCACGGTGGCCGCGGCCATGCTCAACGGCCTGAAGGTCGCCGGCAAGGACATCAGCCGAGTCAAGCTGGTCACTTCGGGTGCGGGCGCTGCGGCGCTGGCCTGCCTGAACCTGCTGCTCAAGGTGGGCCTGAAGCGCGAGAACGTGTTCGTCACCGACCTCGCGGGCGTGGTCTACGAGGGCCGTGAGGAACTCATGGACGACGACAAGCGCCAGTACATGCAGAAGACCGACAAGCGCAAGCTGGCGGAAGTGATCGTGGGCGCCGACGTGTTCCTCGGCCTCTCGGCCAGCGGTGTGCTCAAGCCCGAGATGGTGGCCACGATGGCCGCCCAGCCGGTGATCTTTGCGCTGGCCAACCCCAACCCCGAGATCGCCCCGGAAGACGCGCACGCCGTGCGCGACGACGTCATCATGGCCACCGGCCGCACCGACTACCCGAACCAGGTCAACAACGTCCTGTGTTTCCCCTACATCTTCCGCGGTGCGCTCGACTGCGGCGCAACCACCATCACCGACGAGATGGAGATCGCAGCGGTGCACGCCATCGCCGAGCTGGCCCAGGCCGAGCAGAGCGAGGTGGTGGCGGCTGCCTACGCGGGCGAGAAGCTGGCCTTCGGCCGCGAGTACCTGATCCCCAAGCCGTTCGACCCGCGCCTGATGATGAAGATCGCGCCCGCGGTAGCGCAGGCGGCCGCCGACAGCGGCGTGGCGCAGCGCCCCATCGCCGACATGGCGGCGTACCGCGAGAAGCTGCAGAGCTTCGTGTTTGCGTCGGGCACCATCATGAAGCCCATCTTCGCGGCCGCGAAGACGGCGGCTCGCAAGCGCGTGGCCTATGCCGAGGGCGAGGAAGAGCGCGTGCTGCGCGCCTGCCAGATCGTTGTCGATGAAGGCCTGGCGCGCCCGACGCTGATTGGTCGCCCCGAGATCATTGCCCAGCGCATCGAAAAGTTCGGCTTGCGCCTGCGCGAGGAGCTGGACTACGACATCGTCAACGTCGAGCAGGACGACCGCTACCGCGACTTCTGGCAGACCTACCACCGCATGACCGAGCGCAAGGGCGTGACCCAGCAGCTCGCCAAGATCGAGATGCGCCGCCGCCTCACGCTGATCGGCGCCATGCTGCTGCACAAGGGCGAGGTCGACGGCCTGATCTGCGGCACCTGGGGCTCGACCCAGCACCACCTGAAGTACATCGACCAGGTGATCGGCAAGCGCGAGGGCGGCAGCCCCAGCACCGAGCAGGACGTGCGCATCTACGCCTGCATGAACGGCCTCATGCTGCCGGGCCGCCAGGTGTTCCTGGTCGACACACACGTCAACTACGACCCCACGCCCGAAGAGCTCTGCGAGATCACCGTGATGGCGGCCGAGGAAATGCTGCGCTTCGGCCTGCAACCCAAGGCCGCCCTGCTGTCGCACTCCAACTTCGGCTCCAGCGAGGAGCCCAGCGCCATCAAGATGCGCCGCACGCTGGCCCTGCTGCGGGAGCAGGCTCCCTGGCTGGAAGCCGACGGCGAAATGCACGGAGATGTGGCACTGGACGCCGCCGCGCGCCACGTGCTCATGCCCAACTCGACGCTGAAGGGCCCGGCCAACCTGCTGGTGCTGCCCAACATCGACGCGGCCAATATCGCCTACAACCTGCTCAAGACGGCCGCGGGCGGCAACATCGCGGTCGGTCCGGTGCTGCTGGGCGCCGACAAGCCGGTGCACATCCTCACCGCCAGCGCCACGGTGCGCCGCATCGTCAACATGACAGCCCTGACGGTGGCAGACGCCAACGTTTCGCGTTGACGTTTTCCAAAAAAGCAAGCGCTAACTTTTACACACAATCCTGACATGGCGTCTTGCTGAATATTTCAGCAGGCGCTTGCTTTTTCCCCCCGCCTCAGGCACACTAGCGCGCTTGGATTTCAGGGTTAACCCGCTCTCTGCGGTCATGAAAATGAATGCTTTTGCATTGATTTTCAGGGGCTGCTGAAGCGGGTTGATGTCATCAAGAGCTGGGGATTTCATGGGTCTGAAACAGATCCGGGCTCGTTTCGGGAAGGCCAGGGGAGCGGCCCTCGCCGCCTTGCTGGCGGCGGTGTTGGGCACCATTGCGGTGCAGGCTCGCGCTCCGAACACCACAACTCCCGGCCCGCAGTCCGCATCGGTGGTGGTCACGGGACTGCCGCCACAAGGCCAGGACGTGATGCTCCAGATTCGGCAAGGCGGACCCTTTCGGTACGAAAAGGACGGTTCGGTGTTCGGCAATCGCGAGCGCCTGCTGCCTGGAGAGAAGCGAGGGTACTACCGTGAATACACGGTGCCCACGCCGGGCCTGAAACATCGGGGTGCCCGACGGATCGTGTGTGGCGGGTTCAAGCCCCGGACCCCTGAAGCGTGTTATTACACCGAAGACCACTACAGCAGCTTCCGGCTGATCGTGCAGTGAGCTCCGGTGATGCAAACGGATTTTCAACTTTGACCTTAGAAAGAGACGCGGAGATGGACACGCCACTTCGTAACGTACGCCCCAACATCGTTCAGTCGATCCGCGCCCATGGCGTGAAGGATCTGCAGGCTGCTGCCGAACACCTGGGGCATCACTTCCTGTACGCCAACCTGGCCAAGGCACAGAGCAAGCAAGACGTGCTGGAACTGATCGCCGCGCAATACACCCTGCCGTCCCACTTCGGCAAGAACTTCGACGCGCTCTACGACTGCATGACCGACATGGTCCACAAGTCCGGCCCGCAGACCGGCTTCATCGTCGTGCTCGAGCACATCCCGGCCCACGCCAAGTTCGACAAGGAAGCGCGCGAGCAACTGCTCGACATCTTCCGCGACGCCGCCGACTACTGGTCGGATCGCAAGATCCCGTTCCGCTGCTTCTACTCGTTCTCGGTGGCGCGGGCCCCCAAGGGTGAGGAGCCGATCGAAGTCCAGACCGACGAGCCCATGCCCACCGACAAGATCCTGGACGTGAGCCCGATGGCGCTGCGCATGAGCAGCCCCTTCAACGCAGGTTACTGGCTGGCTGCAGCCTGACGTGCCCCGAGCGCCTCACCAAGGGGCGCAGCGGTTCGGCCTCGCGCCATGGCTGAACCACAGGAACCAATGAGCCGCCTATCGGCTGTGAGCAAAATGCCTGGGCTCAACAACATTCAGCGCCAGCAGCGCAGTTCGCGCACTCACCCTTGATCTCCATGCCATGGGCATGAAAACCGGACGACTTGAGCGCGAGCGCGAGGTGTTCGCTCATGCCCGAGTCGCTCCATTCGGTGGCGCTGCCACAGCGTTCGCAGACCAGGAAAACCGGGTCGTCGTGCGGGTGGTCGGTGTGGTCGCAGACCACGAAGCTGCTGTTCGCCGCGACCTTGTGAACCAGGCGCTGTTCGACCAGGAAGTCCAGTGCGCGGTAGACCGTCATGGGGGCAACGCCGGGCTGGCGGGCCGACATGTCGGCGAGCAGGTCGTAGGCCTTGGTGGCCTTGCCACGCACCAGCAGCAGTTCAAACACCAGTGCGCGCAAGTCCGTCAGCTGAACGCCGTTGGCCTCGCACTGGGTGCGGGCAATGGCAAGGCCACGCTGCACCTTGCGGCTGGGCGTTTCCGGGCTGTTCGGGGTGGAAGGGGTCTTGCGGGGCCTGGCCATGGCGGTGGGTGGGGTGCTGAGCCAGGTCATTCTAAGTTCCTCTCGAAAACAGCGTGACACCCAGGCCCAGGCCGCTCAGGGCCATGGCCACGCACGCGCCGCTGGGCCAGTCGAACGCCCAGGACAGGCCGATGCCCAGTGCACACGCCAGAGCCGCCAGCCCGAAAGCAGCAGGCAACGACGTGGTTCGCCGCGTCCACAACGCGGGCCCGATCAGCATGGCGAACACCAGGTACAGGCCGAGTGATGAGACGGCCACGCTCAGCGTGAGCGCGAAGACGCCGTAGAACACGGCGTCATGCGCCAGCCGGGGCGTGGAACCGCGCGCCAGCCACGCCACGGCGGCGGCCATGAGCACGAGCAGGACGACGGACGACCACGGCACCCAGAGCACGTCGGAGGCAAGCAGTTCGGTGAGCCTTTCCCGGCCATGCGGCTCCAGCGACGCGCCCACCACCGCGAAGCTGGCGCCGCACACGTACACCAGCCCGATCAAGGCCTCTCGCTGCGCGGGCCAGGCGCGGGACAGGGCCCACACCAGGCCGCTGCCCACCAGCGCCGCGAGCGCGCTGGCCGAACCCGTGACCCACCGGGCGGGGTGGTCAACCAAGACAGCGGCGGCCAGCGCGCCGCAGGCAGCGATCTGTGCCACGGCCAGATCGATGAACACCACGCCGCGCGACAGCACCTGTCCACCGAGGGGAACGAGGGCGGCGCAAGCGGCCATCAAGGCCAGGCAGGGCGCCGCGAGCCAGAGCAGGTCGTCAGCCGATGGCACGGGCGTTCAACGATGGGCAGCGAGCAGTTGTTCGATCAGGTGATCGAACAGCGCCGGCAGGGAGGGGACTGGAGCGCCTTCCGTCACCGTGGCCGGCAAGGACAGCGCGGGTGTGTCGGGCCCGAGCTGGCTCGCGAGCCAACGGGCGGAGCGGCCGTCCTGGTAGGTGGTGGCGACCACCGCCGCTGGGCGTGCGCTGCGCAGCTTCGTGAGAAGGCCCTGCAGATGGCCCGGTGTGGGGGGCATGCCGGGCCTGGGTTCCAGGTCCGCCACCTGGTCGATGTGCAGCCATTGCCAGAAGTAGGCAAAGGTGGAGTGCTGCGCGGCCACCTTCATGCCGCGCAAGGGCGCTGCCTTGCGCTCCCACTGCGCGATGCGGGTTTGCCATTGCGCATCGAAGGCGGCCCAGCGCTGCTGGTACTGCTGTTGCTGTTGAGGTTCCAGCGCCTGCAGCTGGCGCGTGAGTGCCTCGGCCACTTCCCGGATGCGGTTCGGGTCGAGGTGGATGTGCGGGTTGCCGGCGGCGTGCACGTCGCCCGCGAACGGGCCGCCGCTCTCGGGCTGCGGGTCGATGAGTTCCACGTGGTCGGACGCGAAGAACATGCCTTCGGCGCGGTCGTGCACCCTGGGGTTGCCGGCGCGCTGTTGCAGCATGGGCAACCAGCCGGCTTCGAGTTCGGCGCCGGTGCAGACCGCGAGGTCGGCACGGCGCAGGGCGGCGATGAGGCTGGGCCGCGCTTCGATGTGATGCGGGTCCTGCAGCGCGTGGGTGGCGGTGTGCACCCTGGCGTGCGGCGCCAGTTCGCGCACCAGCGCCGCCCACTCGGGTTCGCAGGCGAACACCGTCAGCGCCTGGGTGGAGGTGGCCAGCAGGCAGAGGGCACCACCGACGATGGCGCGGTGCCAGCGGTGGCGGTCAGAACGAATGGGCTGCATGGGCGCCGAAGCTCAGGACGTATTGAAGTTGCACCGCGTTCGTTGCCTCGTCGAAACCGGCCCGGTTGCTCTGGCGCGTGGCCTGCAGCCGGATGCTTTGCGCGTGCGTCGGCTTGTAGGCCACCATCAGCGAGGTCTCTCGCAGACGGCCCGCGTGGAAGTGGTCGCCATGCGGCATGCGCGCCTGCAGCCAGTCGGTGCGGGCCCCCACCTCCCAGGTGGGCGCAAAGCGCCAGACCACGCTGAGGTAGTCGGCCAGGTGGCGGTCGCGCGAGCGCGCGTAGCGGTTCAGGTCGCGCACCCAGGCGCGTTCGTACACCACACGCAGCTGGCGCTGGCTGTTGTTGCCGTCGGGCGCCCATTTCCAGGCCACGTCCCAGAGCACCAGGTTCTTGCCGCTCAGCGCAGCGCCGTGCGCGTGTGCGTGGTCATGACCGTGGTCGTGGCTGCCATGGTCGTGCTCGTCTTCGACGGCAGCCTCGCGCCGGTTGTGCAACCACGACAGCCCGGTCTGCCAGCTGTGCGAGCGGCCCCAGTCGTCGCCCAGCCGGGCCGATAGCACGGTGGCACCGGGGTTGCGCGCCGACGCGGCTTCCTGCACCAGCTGGCGGCCACGGAACACCTCCGCGCCGAGGCGCAGGTAGAAGTCGGTGGGTGCCGTCCAGTTGAGCCGCAGGCCGTCGTCGAACCAGTGCCCGCCGAAGAACGCGCGGTACAGCAAGGGGCGTTCGACGAAGTCGTCTGCGTGCGGGTGCTGCTCGTTCAGGTAGCCGATCTGCGAGGCGAAGCGCCCCGCGCGCACCTGCAGGCCCAGCGGCAGCGTGCGCGTCTGCACATAGGCTTCCTCCAGCTCCACTTCGGTCTTGCCGTCGTGCGCGTGGGCCGCTGCGGTGAATTGCGCAGACAGGTGCCGGCCCAGCGGGCCGCTCAGCGACAGATCGCTGTGGCCCAGCGCCAGGCCTTTTTCGCGTTGGCCGAGCGCGAGCCCGCGCGAGGTGGCCGTCACGTCCAGCACCGCGCCGAGCTGCCAGTCTTCGGTCTGCGCGTGGGCGGCATTGCCCAGGCCCGCGCAGACGAGGGCCAATGCAAGAGATGCTGACTTCATCGCGCGATGCCCACCCAGGTGGCGTGTGCGGGCACGAAGCCCAGGGAGCGGCGGCTCTTGACCGTCAGCGTGGCGCTGTCCAGCGTGATCAGCTGCTGCGCGACCGGATCGGTGAGATAGATCTCGTTCACCGCGGCGCTGGTGGCCAGCGCCGGGAATGGGGCGGCGGTGGGCATGGACGCGATCACGCCTGCAACCGGTGCGGCCGTGACCCAGCCCGACGCGCCGTGCGTCCAGACGTGCAGCGAACCCGTGCTGTCCAGCACGAAGAAGCGCTGGCCGCTGCGGTCAAAGCCATGGGCGCGGCGCAGGGTGCCGGCCGGCCATGAGTTCGGCGTGATCTCGGTGGCGGTGCCTGCCGCGCCATCGATCGCGTGGAAGCGCGTGGTGGACGGCGTGCCGCTGTTGCTGAAGCCGATGAACTGGCCTGGCAGCGCCGGGTGGCTGGCGACGGTGCTCACGCGGCTGGCCGTGGCCACCTTCGAATCTGTCAGCACAACGCCGGCATGGCGCACCAGCAGCACCCCGTCGTTGCAACCGACGGCGGTGTAGTCGCCCGCTGCGGCGCCGCCATGCATGCCGTCGCACAGCGTGGGCAGGGTGCCAGAGAAGGTGTAGCCGCTGCCGTTGCGGGCGTACACGCCGAGCTGGGTCGGCAGACCGGAGACCGCGTCCGGGTGCGCCGCCAGCACCGAACTCCCACGCGGGATGGCCAGCCCATGCAACGCCGCAGACAACGAGGTGCTTGCGATGGCGGCACCCGATGCAATGGAGGCATCGGTGACGAGATGGAAGCTCGCGTTCGTCGGAGCGAGCCCGTCAAAGAACAAGGCGCCCTGCGTGCCGGCTTCTGCGTTGAAGTGCGAAGGCCGGACACCCGCGAGCTTCCAGGGCCGCAGGCTGGACGCCTGCCGATAGTCGTGGTCGTGATCGCCGTGGTCTTCCTGCCAGAGGCCGCCATCAACGTACTGCACCAGGCCGCCCATGTTCTGCAGCACCACGGCGTAGCGCTGGCCCGGGCTGGTGTAGACCGCCGATGCCGGGTTGTCGAGCGTGTGCGTGCGTTCGACGGTGCCGCTGTCCAGGTCGAACACATGCAGCCGGGGCTGACCGCTTTCGCTCAGCGCCAGGCGCCCGGCGGTGTCGATATGCGTGTGCTCATGGTCGCTGTCCTCTTCGGGATCGCTGCCACCCCCACCGCAGGCGGCAAGGGCGAGCGTGATCGCGATGAATGGAATCAGGCGGCGTGACGACTTCGGGGTTGGCATGGACATGAGCTCCTCGTTGGTTGGTTTATGTGATGTTACATCATAACATTTCCACTTCGAGGGACTGGATCATGGCGTGCGGGTGCGCACGTCCAGTTCGGTTGAATGGATGGAAAAAAGCCCCTGAGTCTTTCGACCCAGGGGCTTTCGCTTCTCAACCCTTGTGCGGGCTACAGCATCATGTTGAGCCACCCATAAGGTGCGAAATTGACCTGCTGTGAATCAATGACTTGCGCACTGTCGGTAGGCATAACGCGCGAAATCTGCAGGCATAAGCTGCGAAATCGCAGCTGGGCAAAATTAGCCCAACTCGTGTGCCATCGCGCTGCCATGGCGGAGCGCTTTGTCTCGACTGACCAGGCTGTAACGCATCATGTTGTTTGGTGCGACAACCTATTTATACCGCGAAACAGTCACTATTTCCAGGGAGTTTTCGGGGCGCTCGTGCATGAGGTAGCGGCACCGGAGGGATCGTGTTCTTGCAATGATGGTCATGAAGCAAGTACGGTGCGCTGGCGGCGTTGCGCATGATTTCTTGCTGAATATTGCCGATGGCCTTCATGACCGTGCAAGAACTGATCGACCATCCGCAGAACTCGCCACCTCAGGTCAAGCGGTTATCGAGATGAGAGGGCAGCCATCCGACCACGGCGACCTCACCTTCCTCGTCCCAGAAGAAGTAGAGCCGAAAGCCATAGCGGCGGTCTCTTGAGTTGCTCCCCTTGAGATGCCGATCTAGGGGGCGTCGCGCTCCGCCATAGACCACTGAATACTGCTCCGCGGCATACTTCACTCCGTCGCCCGTCGGACTTTCCTCGAGTTGGAGCTCCTGAAGAGCTCGCTCGTAGGACTCACGACGTTCGGCGCCGCCCTCAACACGCATCGGCACGTATGCATCACGAAGCAGGACCAAGCATTTGTAGATGAATTCCGGGTCGTGGAAGTCCGATTTCCTGACTGCTTGCACGGCGCGGTTCACTACCTCAACTGTTCCGGTGAGTTGCTCTTTGCACCAATCTTCAAATCCGTCCAGGGTGTTAGGGATCGGAGTCTGCCGCTTCGCACCCATCTCACGAAGCTCGCCCTCAAGCTGACGAATGCGGTACAACCATTCCAAGGACTGGGCCCGTGCCGCCGCTGCCCTGTCTTCGGCCTCTTCGCGGTCATGGTCAGCGGTTTGCAGCAACCCGTCGTACTGGTCCTTTTGTTCCTTTATCTCCTTCCGAAGCTGTTCGTTGTCCTGTTCGAACAACTTCATCAGTTCCTTGTCCGTACCGCCGTGGCTCTTCAGCGCGGCCCTATCAGACTGCGCTGCCATCTGTCGAACGGTGTTGTATGCCGGGAGCCGAGCCTCACGGCCAAGACCTTGCACAGTCCTTGCGAGGATATGGTCGACCAACCACTCAAGGAAGTTCGAAGCATTACCTCCAGCCCAACTGGCAATTCTTTTGGGAAGTACCAGCGGATGATTCGTTGGCTGAGCGGCCCAAGCTTGGAAACCGGGGCGATAGACGCGCACTGCGCCTCGAAAAACTGAAAGAATTCGTCCCACTAGATCGGTCAACTCGAACGATGCTCCGCCTGTAAGGACGTAGACGTGCGAGACGCCATGCAACTCCCTAGCCAACAGCGCCACGTCTACAGACGCATCGCGAGGGTCAACGGAGCCATCAGGCAGAGCTACAATCACCACATCAGACTGACGCTCGCTCGACTCCAAAAGGCGCACCAGGGTGTCTACCTCCGAGCGCGTTGAGACTATCTTGGGCTTCCCAGTAACAGGCAGGCCGTCCAGCTCCGCTTCCCCCGAGCCCAGGATTCGCCGTACAAAGCCCGGCAGCGTGCGCCGATAGGGCACGTCTTCACCACGGGTTGCGGAAATGAGGCGGGCACCAAATAGGACGTCGCCATCGGCAGCCAGGCCGACGCCAATTTCCGTTACCCAAGTGCGCAGAGGAACCTCCTTGCAGGCGTCATCTAAGCGCGCGGCCCAATACCTTGGTTCTTGAAGTGCAACGGCGCCCACCCGTTGGGCACCGATGTCGGTCAGATCAAAAGAGCCCTGCGCCCACGCCACATCTGGAAAGGTCCTGCCAGCACGGCGCGCCAGCCACTTCAGGCACTCGGCGACGACTTCATTGAATCGGGCGTTCCTTGCGATTGGCTTCAGTTTGAGCGTGACCTGGCTAACAGGCCGAACGATTGCCCGGCCATCACGAACTCGGTACGCCCAAGTCGTCGGCGGGTGGCTTCCTCCACCTGCATCATTCTTCTCACCTGATGGCTCACTGACCATGCCGTGCCTCCTCAAAAGTGCTTGTTAGAACGCTCCACGCCGCATCATTCTGTGTCAGCTCCTTGACGATGAGCTCAACTCGATCTCTGCTCGCGGGCCAAGCCGGACGCAGGGTGCGCAGTCCTTGCTTCTACAGAGCTCCCGTCATTGCCACTCGGATTCTGCTGCTCTGCCTCACCCGCGCTTCTGCAGTGTTCCAAAACTCCAGCTGTTTGATAAAAACACCATCTTTACACCATGTGTAAAGATGGTGTTGACCGATTCGGCGGTTTTGTCTAGACTCGTTCCATGGAAGTGGAGTTCGACGATGACGACCTAGACCGCCTCGAGACCGACCCGCAGTTCACTGCCGGCTTCTCGCAGGAGATCGTTCGGGCGTACCGAAAACGGATGCAGCAGATTCGGGCGTTTCGAGATGAGCGCGACTTCATGGCCTTGAAGTCGCTGCACTTCGAGAAGCTGAAAGGGGATCGCCAGGGACAGCACTCAGTGCGGCTGAACTCGCAGTGGCGCTTGGTCTTGGCAATCCGCGGAGACCACCCTTGCAAGGTCATCGGCATCGTTGAAATCGTTGACTACCACTAGAAGTTTGGAGAGCCTATGAACGCACGAGTACCCGCCGAAGTGTTCCCGCCTGGCGAGTTCCTGCGAGAGGAGCTCGAGGCGCGGGACTGGAGCCAGCAGGAGCTGGCAGACATCTTGGATCGCCCGCCACGGCTTGTGAGCGAGCTCATCGCAGGCAAGCGAGCCATCACGCCGGAAACGGCCAAAGGTCTCGGGGAGGCCTTTGGCACGTCGCCGGACTACTGGATGAACCTGGAGAGCCAATACCAGCTGTCCAAGGTGACCGTGCCCAACGACAACGTGGCGCGCAAAGCTCGCCTGTACACCCAGTTTCCCGTGCGCGAGATGCTGCGCCGTGGATGGGTGCGGGCCAGCGAGAGCATCGAAGTCATGGAGCAGCGCTTCTGCGAGTTTTTCGGCATCGCGGATGTCACCGCGACCCCTCAACTGAGCCACGCCGCGAAGAAGACGCACGCCATGGCGGACACCACGCCGCTGCAGCTCGCATGGCTGTTTCGGGTGCGTGCCATCGCAAGTCAGCAAGTTGTGCCGACGTATTCGAAGGCAAAGTTGCTGTTGGCCATCGAGAAGCTACGGGCGCTGATCCTCGCTCCCGAGGAGATTCGCAACGTCCCGGGCATCGTCGCGGAAGCTGGGGTTCGGCTGGTCTTTGTCGAGTCATTGGCCGGGTCGAAGATGGACGGTGCTTGCTTCTGGCTGGACAGCAGTAAGCCCGTTGTTGGCATGACGCTGCGGTTCGACCGCATCGACAACTTCTGGTTTGTGCTTCGCCACGAGCTCGAGCATGTTTTGCGCGAGGATGGCAAGGCAGAGAACCGAGCAGTCATCGACACCGACGTTGGGGACTCGAAAGCTGACTTGCCAGAGTGTGAGCGCTTGGCCAATGCCGCAGGGGCCGACTTCTGTGTCCCTAAGGCCGAGCTGGATGACTTCGTCGCGCGAGTGCAGCCGTACTTTTCTGAGGAAAGGGTGCTTCGGTTCGCCCAACGCATCCAGGTCCATCCGGGACTGGTGGTCGGGCAGCTACAGCGCCGCCTCGACCGCCACGACTTCTTGCGCAAGCACCAAGTGAAGGTGCGCGCAATCGTATTGCCCTCAGCCGATGTCGATGGCTGGGGATCGTTCACCGAGTAACCACCGCCATTGGGGATTCACATGTCCGCGTACGGAAACCAGGTCAAGGCGTACATTGAGCGCTACCAGTCCGAGGTAGGGGGCGACGGCTTGCTCGACCCCCATGCGGTTGCGGAGTGGGCGTACAGAAACGGCCTGCACAAGCCAAGCGTGCGCACCGTGGTCGATGCGATTGCTTCGGACGTCTCGCAATACTTCCGTGAGGAGTACCGGACCGATGTGAACGGGCAGCGCTACCGGGCCAAGCATGCGGTCCGCTTCAAGAAGGGTGACCGCACGATGTCGCTGTGGGCAGACATGGACGACGAGAAGGCACCCCGGTCGCATTTCGTAAAGTCGTTTGGCCAACGACGGCAGCAGATCGTCGGCGACTGCTTCCAGCTCAAGACCGATGTGGATGTCTACAACGGCAAGAACCAGGACAAAGACCCTATCCAGGTTCCCCTGAACTTCACGCTTGACGTTGAGGAACTGCAGCTCCCGTTGAAGGGCAAGAAAGCTGCCTGAAGGCAGTCCCGCGAACTAGTCTGAACCTGTTCCACGCGGAGGATGTGACATGCCCATTGCCGAAGCAATCCGGACTCAGCATCTGCTGACTTTCAGCTACGACGGGTACATCCGCACCGTCGAGCCGCACACGTATGGCATCGACCGGAAAGGTCACCGCGCGCTACGGGCGTATCAGGTGACGGGCGGCAGTGAGTCCGGCGAGCGTGTGGGCTGGAAGATTTTCCATGAGCGCGACATGCATGGCTTGGCGGTGCTACCCCAGCCTTTCCAGGGAGCGCGCCCCGGGTACAAGCGCGGCGACCAACTGTTCGCCCGCATCGAGGCTCAACTTTGAAGTTTTGCATCGGTCCCGCCGCAATGCTGGCGCGCCCTCTGAAATTGGACCAGGCTCAGGCCTCCACGGTCGTCATCTCCACGATCTTGGCGAACTCTTCCAAGACCTCTGCGAAATGGGTTTGCATATACCGCAGCACCCGCGCGTTATCGACGAGCTTGACGATGTAGCCCCGGGCGATCATCAAGTTCAGCATGTCCTCGCTGTGCGACTGCTCTGCCAGCTTGTATTGGCCCAGCAGATTGGCCATCTCGTTCTCCATACGCGCGACCTGCTCCTGTGACATTGCGGCGTTGCGGCCCGTCTTCTTTCCGCCAACGAGGAGTTCTTCCGGTGTCGCAGCGAGCATTGCGCGGGCGTAGCTGGCGGTCACGGTGTTGGCGGCCACCATGAGCTCGGCACATTCGACTTGGCGAGTGGGCTTCATGCGCCGCAACACCGTGGTGACCTCTGTCGAGAATTGGTGGTCCTTCAAAATCCTGGCTACCTCATCGCAGATGCCGTCAAGCAGGCTTCGCTTCTTCTGCAGCATGCTCACCTCGAGAAACAGGCCCTTGGCCAGCTTTGCTGCGGAGATGCCGCAGTCCATCGCGCGGCGGATCATGATGTGCTCCTGGATGGTCGACAGGCGGTTGATCTGATTGTTGTACGTGAAGGACTCGTCGTCGGTTGAGACTAAGCAAGGAATTTCCTTGTGCTCAAGCTCCTTCATGGCCATGAAACGCAGGTGCCCATCCAAGATGAGATGCTGGGAGTTTTTGCGGTCGACCGCCGTGACCACCAGGGGCTCAATGAGCCCGATTTCAGCGATGGATTCCTTGATTTGCTGGAACTTGTGCGTCACCGCGACACTTTGCTCTAACTTGACCGACGGAAGTATGCGGTCAACCTCAATCAGAAGCGGTTTGGGCAGAAACCCAAGGGCCGTGGATGTCATAGCGAACCTCCGCTGCGGGGGACGCGTTCGGCGAGGTACCTGGGCAAGGTGTCCAGTCCCTCCAATCGCAGGATGTTGACCAGGTTCTCGTCGGCCAGCATCTTTCGCAATGCTCCGTAGACGAAGAGGAGGCGCTGCTGAACGAGAGATGACTTTCGGATCATGATGCGCTGGCGCTCAACTTCCGTCTTGTAGGCGCGCACAAGACTCGAAGATGTGACATCAACCGCTTTTCGTGGTGAGGCGCGTGCGATGGAGCGTCCCAGGAACTGTCGCTGCTCCACCAGCTTTTTTGCGTACATCAGCTGCGGGCCGCGTAACTCGCCAGACTCGTAAGCGTCCTGCATTGCCATCTGCACCGCCTTGTCGTCATTGCCCGCACCAACGATGAGAATGGCCACGGTGATCGGCATCTTGCCGCGCTCGACGGCGACCAGCAGCCGCTCCTCGCCCTTGTCGACCAACCCCAGAATCTGGCGTACGTAGGTCTCGTCCAGGTTGGTCTTGCGCGCGATGTCCGGGACAGAGTGGCCCTTGTCGCGCAGCAGCGCGATGCCGCGCAGAAGTTCCAGCGGTTGGTGCCGCCGCCGCGCGACGTTCTCCGCCAGGCTCATGACGAACGCGTCCTCGTCGGACACCATGACCACCAGCGCTGGGATGCGCTGTTCTCCCAGCTGCTGGAACGCCTTGAACCGCCCTTCGCCGCACACCAGTATGTAACGCTCGGCGCCGTCCTCACCTGGCCGGGGCGTGACCGTGATGGGCTTCTTCAGGCCAACCGCTGCAATGTTTTCAACAATGGCGCTGAACTTGCGCTGGTTGCGCTCGCGCGGATTGAGGACCTCGATGCGGTCCATCGGGATCATGCGCAGTTCGGGCAGAGAAAGCGGCTCGGTCATGCCGCTCTCCGCAACCGTGTTCGTGCTGCCATGCCGTAGAAGTAGTCCAGGTTGTCGAACCGATAGTTCTCCAATTCCACCGGATTGCGTTCTCCCAAATTGATGCGGGGATTGCCGAAGTCCAGGCGTGGCCACAGGTAGTAATCCAGCGCAGATTGGTTGGCAAGATCAAGGCGGACCGCCACCGTGAGGTCGGGCGCCAAACCCGTGTCGAACCGCATCTTCCAGAACAACTGCCCGGACTCGCGGCGACGGCAACGCGCGAGAACGATGGACACGCTGAATTCCTCGTTGACGTACAGGAGGTCGGTGAGCGGATCGCGCCGCACACGGCCGCCCAGCGCCGCCATCTTCTCCTCGGTCTGCAGGACGATGGCGGGATGCATGCGGCGCAGCAGCCGATTGATTTCGACATACTGGAAGTCGCGCGATGGAACGAAGCCGACGAGCTGGTAGGCCCGGACCAGACTGCCGAAGCGATGGGCGTAGACCGAGGACGATGGCATGCCTTCGGTCGAGTTGATGATGAGACCAGAAAGCGCCTGGCGGTGCTGATAGAGGCTGCGCAGCCGCTCGATCAGCTCCTGGTCGGAATAGCGACGCGAACGCGCGCGGATGATGCCCTGCGCCGTGTAGAAATCCTCCTTCGCGACGATGGCAGGGAACGCGTCCTCCTTGCGAATCCACATGTCCGAAGGATTGACTACCCTCAGCTTGCGCAGCTTGAAGGACACCCGGTTGTAGACGTTGCTGCCGATGTACTTCTCGTTGATGAGCACCTCGTGGACGGTGGCCCTGTTCCATTCGCGTCCCAGATCGGTGCGGATGGCTGAGCAGTTCAGCCGCGAAGCGATTTCCGTCTCCGACAAGCCGTCGTTGACGAACCAGCGGTAGATGCTCTGGACCACCTGCACCTCGTCCTCGGGGCCAGGCACTAACACCACCCGGTCGGTCTGCAAGCTCTTGTGTTCGCCGCGTGCCAGCTCCGCCTTGCGCGCGCCCGTCTGGTCAACCAACAGCCGACGCAATCCGAAGCCGGCAGGCCCTCCTTGCCGGTAGCCAAGCTCCACCAGCCGGCACTGGCCTGCAAAGACTTTCGTGGACAACTCCCGGCTGTATTCGCCGGCCATCGTTCGCTTCACTCCCTTGACGATGGTCGAGATGGGCGAGCCATCGTTCTCGAACTGCTCCGCGCAATAGACCACCTGGATGCCGGCGCGCTTGCACCGGTACTCGTAGTACGCGCTTTCATCCGCATCCTGGAAGCGCCCCCAACGGCTGACGTCGTAGACGAGCACCATGGTGAAGTCGACGGCGCCCGACTCCACGTCGTCAATGAGCTGCTGCAAGGCGAGCCGTCCGGCAATCCGAAGCCCGCTCTTGCCTTCATCGGCATAGGTCTTCACAACCTCGATGCCGTGTTGCTGGGCGTACTCCCGAATGCGCGCGACCTGGTTGTGCGTGGAGTATTGCTGGTGCTCGGTCGACATCCGCACGTACTCGGCCGCGCGGAAGGTCGGTTGCCCGTTCTCTGGCAATGGCAGCTCGCCCTTTTCCATAGTGCAGTTCCTCAGCAGGCTCATGGTGCTCCGCCACGAGGTCATCGGCGACCTGAAAACAGCTCCCGGGTCAGCAACGGCGACACCACACTACCAGCGCGACCTTCGGTTGGCGATGAAGTCCTCTCTTTGCAATCACACGTCAACCAGGTGATTCACGACGCCAGAGTGATCTGGACAAGCCATTCATGCCGTCCCGCCCATGTGACGGGATCGATAGCGATGAGCCGGAAGACGCCTTTGGCAGGCAGGCCGCCCGAGGACGCGTCACTGTTTGCAATCGCTTGCTCACCGGGAGGGGGCATTCGCTTCGCGTTGCGCAGTCTTTGCTGTCGACGGTTACGCGCGGCGTAGTCGGGATGGGTTTCGCGGTACCGGCGCCAGTAGCCCGGGTGGTCACCACGCCAGTTCGACTGCGCTCGAGCTTGGTTCTCGTGGTAGTCGTGGTCCGTCTTGCGCTTGGTCTTTTGCCACAAGCGCTTACGCGCCTGCTGGCATTCAGCCTTTGCGCAGTATGACTGGCGAGGAGCCTGGGGTCGGGGCTCGAACGCTTCTCCGCATGCACTGCACCATCGCTTTTCCATGGCGTGCCTCCACTAAAAACGAAGACGCGATTTCATCGGAAAAGTCGTCTTTCGATTCTTGCCAAACGAAAAATCCTTCGCTACTTGCGACGCTTCATATGCGAAGGGGGGCGTCGCACCCGGTCAGTTGGAAATTCCCAGTGTTCTATCCAATATTAGAAAAGTTCTTGATCTTGTTGCGACTGACGGGTGAATGATGCCTATACAGATTGGGGGGCTGCCAACAGCACCGGAACTGGAAGCATTAAGTAAAAAACTGATGGACCGTTAATCCAGTTGAATGACAAATTTGCGAATATCCCTCAATATAGTAGTAAGTGGGAAGGGTTGTAAATTAATAGGTAAGGCGTTCGACCGAACTGGTCTTAATAAAAAGGAGTAGTCAATAAAAATGAAGGCCGCGAAATTGATCGGCACCGTCTTTACGGCGTGCTTGCTTGCCGGCTGCACGAAAACGACGAAGTGGAGCGAGGACGTTCAACTCAACACCGGGGAAATTCTGACGGTACACCGAGCTGCAAAGCGTCGCCCTCCCACCCTTCCTGATGCGGGAGGCAGCCGTCTCGGACAGGTGTTGGAAATCAAGCCCGGTGTGCGATGGGAAGGAACGGGATATGAGGTCCCACTCTCGCTGGAAGTCATCGATGATGCCCCAACGCTCGTCTTTTACGTCGGCTACGCGAAGGCATGCCACCAATCAGGCGCGACTTTACCGGTGCAGATCGTGCAGTTTCGGTCTCACGAGTGGATAACGCTCAGCGAGCGAGATGTCGATCTTGGAGACCGCAAGATCAATTTCCTCGGTCGAATCTGGGGTGGTGATTCTCAGTACGACGTCCATGGGCATCTGACGACTTCGCAAAAAGAAGGCCGGGATGGGGACGTTGGCAAGCCCCTCATTGCCCATATGACATCGACGCGCAGCACTTGCGAACTACTTAAAAAGGATCATCCATCTATATGAATATCACCAGTCTTGAGTACGCCCTGATGGCAGCCAATGTTTACAGCAGCCTTGGTACTGTCCGCAGCGAAATTAACACTCAACCTATCCCGGATGGCTGGGAGCAGATCGGACAATCGGTGTCTGTCGGCACCGGTTTTATGGCGCGGGCTTACAGGAACGGCACTGATGTTGTCATTTCCTATTCGGGCACCACGATGGAGCCTGGTAACTTGTCGGCTGACTGGATCATGGGGAATGTTCCCGGCTTTGTTGGCATCGAACTCGCGCCTCAGTTCGTGGACGCGGCAAAGTTCTATCTCGACGTCATGGCCGACGCCGCGCTGACGGGCGCAAGCGTCTCCTTTACCGGTCACTCGCTGGGTGGAGGCATCGCCTCCATCATGTCCGTGTGGTTCAACAAACCGGCTGTTGTTTTTGACGAAGCACCTTTCTGGCAATCCGCTTTCAACTACAACCTTGCTCAGAAACTCGTTGGCACTCTGACGAATTTAGGCTATCAAGTGCCTCAAGCTCTCCTGGACTACACGAGCTCAAGCGTTCTTTTTGCACGTGAAGACAACGTAAAACACATCGCGGTTGCCGGCGAGGCGTTATCGGTTCTTCCCGCCGACTTCCTGAAGGTCTTTGGGACGCAAGAAATCATCGATCCGAATTCTTCGAAGTTGTCTGCCGTCCAACTCCATTCGATCACGCTGCTAACCCTCTTCCTCGAATCGTCTTCATTCTTGGCCGCGAGTCGAAGCGATCCCGACTTGCTGGATCGAATCTTCAATGGGCTCTGGGCGACGGACCCAAGCTTGCCTGAGAATGTTCTACTGGATGCGCTTGCGCAAAGAGAGTATCGCGGGGAGGGTGTCCTCGATGCATTGTCGCTGGACGTTCAGCATTTGAAGGGCGGGGGGTTGTCCGACCTCTCATTGACGAGTGGCGGCAGTTTCCATAAGCATCTGATCGATGCGGCACTGGCCAGGGTGTATGTCCAAATCGCGGGGCGAGGGCTTGATCCGGTCGGCCACGGTCAGGTAGCGCCAGCTTTTGAAGTCCAGACAGGTGCGCTCTCTGTGGTCGTGAACCGCTCTGCAGTTGGCGATGATGTTCCAAACGCGTTAAGCGCAATGGCGAACGCCTACCTGAGTTCCAACTCTGAGTCCACAGCCTCCTTCGCCTCCTACTCAAAATGGACAATCCAGAACGGACAGTCCGCCATGCAGCTGGACCTAAGCACCGACAGCGTGGCCAATGCGGTGATGGGCTATGTCGGCGACGACACCATCCGTACCGGCGCCGGCGACGATTTCATCTTCGGCGGCGACGGCAGCGACGTCATCGATGCAGGTGGCGGCCAGAATCGCCTGGTTGGTGGCCGAGGCGACGACTGGCTGGGCTTCACCGCGCGGGAGTTCGGCGCAGTGTCCGAGCAGGCGCTGTCTGCGGCTGGCAACGACTACACCGGCGGCAAGGGCAATGATTACATCGCTGGCTCTCACGGCGACGACACGTACCGCTACAACCTCGGCGACGGCAGCGACACGATTTTCACGAATGGCGGGGCTGACCGGCTGGTGCTCTTCGGTGGTCCGTCCGTGCAGTTCACGCGTGGCGGTGACATCGGAATCGACCTGCTGGTCAAGATCAACTGGTCGAACGGCGTGGGCGAGTACATCACCGTCATGGACTGGTTCACGGCCGGCACGACGGCGAACATGCTGGACAGCGTGTTCTCGAACGGGCGCACCTATTCGCGAGACGCCATCACGAAGGAGGCGCTGACCGTTCAAGGCACCTCCGAGAACGACGACCTCTACGGCACCGCTGGGTACTCGGATGTCATCTACGGCAACGGGGGCAGCGACAGCATCTATGTCGACCAGGATTCCGACGGTGCCACCATCGATGAGGTCCACGGAGGCGGTGGCGCCGACGTCATCGTCAACGGCGCCGGCAAGGCGTTCCTGTACGGTGATGCAGGCGACGACACCATCTTCGGCGGTACGGGCACGGTGACCATCGACGGCGGCAGCGGCGACGACACCCTTGTCAGCTACGGCGTAGGTTCCAAACTATTCGGCGGCGAGAACACTGACACGGTCCTAGCCTATGGAGACTATGCGACGGCTGGCGGGGGGACGGGAGATGACTTTGTCAATTTGCTCGGCTCGTACTCCACCGCCCACGGCAACGAGGGCGCCGACACGCTGGCCAACAACGGGGCAAACAACGTCTTCTATGGCGACGCAGGAAACGACACGCTGCTCGACTACACCGGAGGTGCGACGTTCGTCTTCAACAGTGGCGATGGCGTCGACACGGCGGAGTATCTGCAGACCAGCACCCTTCTCCAGTTCTCCGGCGGTGGCTTCTCTGCGTCGCGGTCGGGCACAGACTTGTTCGTGGGCAACGCGAGGGGTGGTGTCATGGTGCAAGGCTGGTTTGCAGGCGACAACCAGGCCTCGTTCCAGGTTGCCGGTGGTGGGACCATCACCTCGGAAGAGCTGGCGAAGAAATTCGTGCCCGAGATTTATGCTTGGGACTACGCCGGGGGAATCTATTCGGCAGAGAACCTGGGCAGCGTGGTGACCTCGCTCGACTCCATGTTCAGCAAAAGTGCGCTCGACTATTCCAACGCGTGGGGCAATGACTATTTCCAGGCCGTATGGCAGTCTGGGCTGAGTGCTGCGGCGGATACCGGGCGCACTCAAAACGGCGAGACGGTGTATTCATGGGGAGGTAGGTATGGTGGAACATGGGACCCGACCGCCAGCTCCTACAGCCCTGATAGCTCGTATTTCACCGAGTTCAGCTACGACTTCTGGAGAACGGAGACGGGTTACGCCTTTGCTATTACGAAAGCCTCGACGGGGCACGGTGGCAATTCACACTATGTCGGGAATGAAATCGTTTACGAAGTTCCGACAGTGATTGAGTTCCACACCAGTAGTTCTCCTCAAAAGGTGATCCTGCAGGAGGCCGTGAACAGTGTCGATCTGAACAATTTCCATGCATCGGCGCTGGCATTTAAAACAGCAGAAACCATGACGGGCGTTGCGGCCACGGAAGCGTTATTCGCGGACTTGGTGCACATCGATGCGGCAAATGCTCCAAGCATCGAAATCATCGGTCAGTCGCAAACCCATCTCTTTGCCGATCTGATGGTGGCCTGAGCACCATGAAATGCGCTCGCCTTGCGCGGGCGCATTGCTCGGAATTTGAGCCTACGGCTGGGGCAGATCAGTGCCCGGCGGGTTCGTCCCGTTCGCTCCCCTCCAACTTGGCAACTTGCGAGACGGCGTACTCAAGCTTCATCCGCAGCTCGGCCTGCACACGCGGGCTGGACAGCCCTGTGGCGCCATCGCAGGCGACCAGGTTGTCGAGCGCCCACGCTGGCCAGTCCTCAGTGTCGTCGTCCAGCGCAAGCCACTGGTTTGGCTTGCGCCGCTGCACATCGGCACACACCTGCTGGCCGCGGGACATTGCCTTGAAAGCAGATTTGGCCCAGGGGTCAGCTCCATGAATGCGCTTGTGATATGTGCCGCCGATGAACCGGTCGCGCAGTTCAGAAGGAAAGCGCTTCAGCGTCTTGCCGTAGCCCGGCCAGACACACCAGCTGCTGCTGAGCACGAGGCCGACCCGCGGGAATGGAGCCAGCGCTTCTTCCAGGCACGGAATCCATTCGAACAACGTCCTATCCGGACCTGCGTCGGGAGACATGTAGACCCCGCGTCTGGCGCGCCACATCACAGCCTCGTGTTGGACGACGCCGTCGAGGTCCAAGTAAATCACGACATCGGCCGTGCGCGGACGGCGCGATGGCGACGGTACGTCTGGATGGGCCGTCACTTCACCCCCCACTTTCTGCCTGCTCGACCATCCCGGAGGCCAAGCGCGCCCACGTTGGCGGCCTTGACCGCCATCGCGGCGACATCCGACATCCTGATGAGCGCGCCGCGTTGCCAGCCGCGCCCATTGACCTTGCCGGGAATGATCCCTATGGGCGTGATGCGTTTGGTCAGATGCCATGCCTTCGCGCCGACCAGCTTTGCAAGATCGTTGATCGGCATGTACGCCCGGTTGAACTCCAGCAGCTGGGCAGGCATCACGACGCGGCAGGGTTGGCCGCGCAGCACGATGGAATACGACTTCAGAAGACCTTGCTCGATCCAGTGGTCGATGCTCTCGTGCTTCCAGCCCGTAAGCTTGGCCAGCTGATTGACCGACAAGCCGGCCTCCAGCAACGGCGTGCCAAAGAATCGGCGCACGTCGGCCAGGAGGTACTGCAATTGCCCGACGGCAGCAGCTGGCTCCTGCGCCTGAACTTCGCCGGCCTGGATGGCACGCATCAGGGTTTGGATGGCCGTGTTGTCGCCCAGGCGCCGGCTGGTCAGGTCCTGGAAGGCAATGCGCTCACCGCCGGACGGGGATGCCGCCACGTTCGCCATGAGCGTTGTCTGCGCGCGGTCAACCGCGCTGACGCGAAACGGCCCGCCCTTCAGCACATCCTTCACCCAGTCGTAGTCCGCCTCCACCAAGCCAGCCGCGGCCATGTTGGTCAGGACCTTCGGCGGTACATCCAACGCCTTGCCGGCGGCCGACTCCGTCATCCAGCCACGGCGCAACGCCACGATCCGGTCCAAGTCGGTCCGCAGCACCTCGTACACCTTGCCCTTGGTGCCGAGACGTCGTGTGCGGTGTTCCACCTGGCCTGCAGCAATGGCGCGACGCAGGGTAGGCACCGTCATCTGGCCGTGGTGGGCCGCATCGCCCAAACGCACGTAGCGCAGGTCCTCCCAGCTGTCGACGTCCTCCAACCCGACCACGCCATCGAACTCGGTCGCAGCGATGCGCTGCACCGGAGCAAGAAACACGTGCAGAGGCCCATCCGCCGCGACCTCCCGCAACTGTTGATACCAGCGGCCCAACAGGGCCCTGAGCGTGCGGGCGTGTTCGGGGCCGGCCGCCATTCGGGACCGCACGTGGGTCTCGTAGGCCTGAGGCCATGGGAACAACAGCGTCTGCAGTGGTGCGAGGAATTCCACCGTCTCAGCGACTGATTTCGGCGCCGCGGCGTTGCGGCGCGGCGGAGCACCTTCCGCGTCGGCACGCTGGCACAGTGTCTTGACCAGCTGCGTGAAAGCTTGGGGATCGGCGCCGGTCACTTCGGGCGCGATGCCTGTGGCAGCGGTGGCATCAACGCCTGCGAGCAATCCAGACACCCACAGTTCCGCGTCGGATGCGGGCATGTAGGGCAGATGAACCAGTTCCTGGCCGCAGCCGCACTGACCGATGTGCCCCCGCTGAAGGTCCAGCGGCGCATCGCATGCGGAGCAGCGGTCCACGAGTCGCACCCCGTGCTTCGTGCAGGCCGTCACATAGGCATGCTCCCAGCCCATCCGCAGATACATGTCTTGCCCCAGGCAATGTGGGCAAACGGCATCCCTGCCGGAGCGGTGCAAAGACCGCAGCGTGCGCAGCCCCTGTTCCTGCTGTGCCAGCCGATCCGTCCATTGGCGCGGCATGCCGAGCATGGTGGCGATGTGATCCGGTGTCCCCAGCAGGCCTGTGCGAGATGGGGACACCTCGGCCATGAGCGCGAGCTCCTTCCATCCAGTCAGCGCGTTGGCGGCAGAAAGGCGACGGTAGTACCCAAGGGGTGACTCATCGGCCTTCGGCTCGAACAGGTAGGTCAGTTCCACAGTAACTCTCTTCGGCGTCGTGGGATCAGCGCTTGCGCAAGGACGGCATGTCATAGGTCTCGAGCACATGACCGTAGGCCTGGTTCAGCTCGGCGAGAGACACCAGCTCGGTCGAGAACGGTCGGTGCAGCGGATGGCCCGTGCCTTCCGTCCGGTCCGCGGCAAGCTTGCAGTCCTCCAACGTCAACGGCCGCGGCTGCTCGTTTCGCTTGCGGATTGACAGCTCCCGCATGAACGCGCTCAGCACGCCGATGAGGCCACCGCAATGGAAGTAGCACTGCTTCACCAGCGCGGGGAACTCCACTGCGATGGGCCAACCGTGCTCGGCGAAGAGCTCGGCATAGGTCCTGACGCACTGTGCGAAATCTTTGCGGTGTTCTGGCTCGGCGAAGTCGTAGGGGGTGAACACCCTGCGCACCGCCGCACGCAGGCGCAGTTGCTCGTTGCTCTGGAAAAGGCGTTGAAGGTGCGGGATGCCCGAGGCGATGATGCTCAGGTTCGCGTCGTCCGATAGTGCCTTGACCATGTCGGCGGCGGCGCGTGGGGGAACCCGCGAACCGGGCTCGACGAAATGGCTGGCCTCGTCCAACAAGAGCACCCGAGTGCCGGCCAGCTGAAACTGCTCGCGCACTCGCCCAAGCAGTTCGCCGGATGTTCTGACGCGGGCGGGAATCGGCACCTTCAAGGCCTTTAGGAGCTCCGCGGGAAACAGCTTGGGCGAGATGGCCGGCGGCAGCTTGACCTTCAGCACCGGCACTGCGCGCACGCCGTTGACGCGGCTCGGCGGATAGGCCTGCTCCAGCGCATCCAGGACCATGGATTTGCCGGCGCGCGAGGGGCCGATGAGACCTTCGATGCGCGGGCTGCAGCCGTCAAGCGCATCGTCGATGCGCGCCTTGAACCACTGGAAGTGTTCTTCGTAGATGGTGTGGTACAGCCTGCAGGTCTCGATACTGCGGCGCAGTTCTGTTGCGCCGGTCATGGGCGTACCTCTCCGGTTCGTCGGTCAAACACCTGCAACGCGGACACGTTGGCCCAGTCATCCTCCTCGCTTCCAAGTGGCGGATGACCCAGATGGGGAATGGCTGGCGGCAGCGGCTTGTCCGCGCTGCGCTTGACGGCTTCGTGCCGACGTGCCTGCTTTGCGGTCTCCTTGGATTGGGCCGCCTTGCTGTTCGATGCAGACGCGCCGCTCTGTCCTTTCCTTCCCCTGGGTGCGCGTTCGACCGAGCGGTTCAGGACATCGCGGCGCAATGCTTCGGCTGCCACGTTCACGCCTTCTTCGTTGGCTTCCTTGAGCAGGACTGCCGCCTCGTCATAGCTATAGGCGGGGGTGATTTCGGAGGTGCTGTCGTTGACCAGCGGAATCAGCGAACGACCATCCCTGTCCACGACGTACACCCAGCGGAAATCGTCGGGGTCGACGAGAACCTGCACCTCCGCCTCGCCGAACTGGCTGATGAGATGCGTCAACCGGTCACCCTTGAAGTGGTAGTTGTTGTAGCTGATGCCCGTCTTGCGCGACAACCTTCGAAGGTGCTTCTCGTAGATCGTCGAGCGCCAGGCATCCACGCTGGGCGGTAGCGGAATGGGGCAGCCACGCTCCTCGGTGAGGACCTTGTAGCGCTTGAGCGGCGTGTTGCCCATGTCCTCGTTGTCCGCGAAGACGGACTCGGCCAACCGATCCAAGGGCCTATTGACCCAATGCTCGAAGTAGAAGCGCACGATCCAGCGTTCCATCTCTGCGAGCGTCATCACCGGATCGCCCAAGGCCGCAGGATCACGCTGGCCATCCTTGCCATCGACACGCGTGCATCCTGGCAGCGTCTCCAGGTAGGTCTTAAGCGACCCGTTTATTCGCTCGATGAAAGGCTTCCGATGGGGATGCCGTGCCTTGAGTGGGTTGACGGAGATGGACAGCCGGGTCAGACGCAGGACGCGGTCGCCTTTGGTTTCCGGACCATTGTCGACAACGACCAGGGAGGGGGTTCCGTAGACATCGAATTCGTAGCTCAGACCCAGCGCTTCCCAGCGACGCTTCTTTGGGAAAAGGATGGATTCAATGCACTTCAGCGTATCGGGAACCCGCGGCGCGCCGATCACCAGGCACCAGCCCAATGGAAACGAGGAGCAGCAGTCGATGGCGTGGACGAGCCAGATGTTGCTCGAGTCGCCGTAGGGGGTGCGGATTCGCCACGGCAGATGCAGTGCATCCTGCTCGATGCGCTCGAACAGCCTGCCGACACGAATCCTCTTACGTGCGACCGCCTTCGCCGCAATGGCGTCGTGGTGGTGCATGCGTGGATGCGCTGGGTCGGCATGGACCTGGGTGAGGACGATCCTCTGGACGAAGTCCCGGCTCACGTGCTGGTCCACGCCGAGCACCCCGGCATCGTGCAGCTGACGGTTTGCTTCTTCCGTCAATGTCCGCAACGTCCATTTGGAATGGGTTTGCAGGTAGTGCCGCAGGGCAAGGTCCTTCACGACCTTGTAGACCTCCGAGTCGTAGCGGGGCTTGCGATTGCCCTTTGCCGCATCGCCGCGATGGAGGGACATGCCATTGCGCTCGCGCTCCCAAAGCCGATAGGCCTGCGAAAGAGACAGAGGCTTCGGCCCCCCATCACCTCGTTCTGGCAGTACCTGTTTGACCAGAACGTCATAGGCGCGGCGGAAGCTGACGCTGTAGTCGTGTTGCAGCTGCAGCAGTTCTTGCAGGAGTTCCAGGGCTTGCTGGTGTGCCTTGTCCTCAGCTTCGGTGCGGGCGTGCAGCGCACCGGTTCGTTCTGCGCCTTTGCGCAAAACGCGGATGTCACCGGACGCCACTTTTGGACGAAGCTCAGCCTCGTCGAGGAACTTTTCTTCGCGATGCTCGAGGTCAAGAACCTTCACCCGCTGAATACGGGGCAGAACGCTCTCGATGACATACAGCACGTGCCCCGAGGATGACTGCACCAGTTCGTCGCCAGGCAGGAAACCCGGGGTCACAGGATCAACCTCTCCATGAGCGCAAGATGCTCGAGGTCGCCGTACGCTGGCTTCATGGGGCTGCGACCTTCGATATGGTGCGCGACGAGGTCGATGGAAAGCACCCCGAAGACGATCAGGGAGGGAATGAGGTTGATCGGCAATTCCAGGCCTCTTGCGTAGTCGAACAACGTGCGTGCTCCACGGTCGGCCAGGCTATGCACCTGGTCAATGACTTGCTCGCCGGGAAGCAAGTCGGGCCGCTGTGCCGCAGGATGGAGCAAGCCAATGTTGGAGCGCAGCGGGTGGTGCGTGGTCGTGGGCACGACGATCCGGACAACTTCGTGCCCGTAACTCGCCAGAACTTTGGTGGCCTGGTCCAGCCGGTCATGGTCGGCGTCGCTTCCGATGAAGTCTCCGAACTTGACCTCGAGCGCGATCTGCTTGCCGTCCGCTCGTTCCACGTAGAAGTCGGGTGTGTAGATCGACGCGCCCTTGCGCTTTGCGTATTTGCGCCTCGCAGCAGTGCGCTGCTCTTGCGTGCGCAGAAGCAGTCCTTCCACGAGGTCCACGGCGAAGGGTTGTCCTTGAATACGGCGCACGCGTGGGTCGAACCCGAGCATGTGGGCGACGAGCCACTCGGCGCCGGTCTCGAAGACAAGCGTGTCGCCGCCTTTCGCGACGAACGTGATGAACGCCTCTTTGCCGTACGTCGGGGCGACCTTTCGCGCGCCGACGTCGATCTGCTTCAAGCCGGGACGGCTGTTGTATTTCCTCATGCCTTTCGAATCCGCAACCACGTCGCACGGTGCCGTTGGCGAGCGCGTGGGTCCACGCCAACGGTCTGGGTCTTGGGGGCGTCTTCGATGAGCACATCGACGCTGCCGCCCCTGTCCAGTACGGCAATCTATGGCTGGTCGGAGGCTCAAGTCAAAGCTTTTCGTGGGGCGCTTGGCGCATTCGTAATTTCAAGTTATAGCCAGCATGGCTCGGACGCAACAGACGGCGAGAACGCTCGGTTTTTGCCTCTTAAAGCGTTGTCTGGCGAGGGTGTGCTTGCGTCCGATACGCGCGGCTTCTGCTGCTCAGATCAGGTATGTCTGCGCCTCGGTTTGGCTCGCGCCAAAGTCGGGATGGAGTTCAGGCATGGCCAAGCTCTCGCATCTTCGGGGGGGCGATCACGTGAAGGGACCGGTTCTCTGATACGCTTTGCAAAACGCTAGCGTTTTTCATACAGGAGAACTCATTTGACCGTCACCAAAACCGAAGTCGTCAGCGTCCGGGTTCCGCCAGACGTGAAGGCCGCATTGGTCGCGGCGGCGGATCAGGAGCGTCGAAGCTTGGCCTCGATGGTCGAATTCATGGTGCTCGACTACTGCAGGTCGCATGGCGTCGTGCTCCAGCCGGTGAAGTCGCCCAAGTCGCGCAAGGCCAAGTAGCCTGATTCGCCCTGTCCCCAGCAAAACCAGAACAAGCTTCCAAGAACGACATGACTGCTCTCTCATCGCTGCTCGATCACTATCGCAACTCGTCCATGTCGGAGCGTGAGAAGGGCACCTACTTCGAAGAGCTGATGCTCTGCTACCTGCGCAACGAGGCAACGTACCGCGACCTCTACACCGAGGTCTGGACCTACGGCGACTGGGCCGCGCAGCAGGGGCTGGACAAGCGCGATGCCGGCATCGATCTGGTGGCCAAAACCCAGGGCACCGGCGAAATCCACGCCATCCAGTGCAAGCTGTACGCCGAGGACTACCGGCTGCAGAAGAGCGACATCGACAGCTTCTTCACGGCCTCCGGCAAGAAGCCTTTCGCTCACCGCGTCATCGTCAGCACGACGAATCACTGGAGCACCCACGCTGAGGAGGCCCTGCGCGATCAGCAGCCGCCCGTCAGCAAGATCGACCTAAACGACCTGGAGAACAGCCAAATCGACTGGGCTCAGTACCAGCCCAAGACCGCGCCGGTGCTCAAGGTCAAGAAGGAGCTTCGCTTGCATCAGCAGCAGGCGCTGGACGCATCGCTGTCTGGACTGGGGACCTCCGACCGCGGCAAACTCATCATGGCCTGCGGCACGGGCAAGACATTCACCAGCCTGAAGATCGCCGAGGCCCTGGCTGGCAGGGGCAAGCGCGTGCTGTTCCTGGTACCCAGCCTGTCTCTGTTGTCGCAGACCCTGACGGAGTGGACCCAGGAAAGCGCCACGCCGCTGCACAGCTTCGCTGTGTGCTCCGACAGCGATGTCGGCAAGAAGCGCCAGAAGGACGACGACAGCGTTCAGACCTTCACCCATGAACTGCGCTATCCCGCCACGACCGAACCAGGCCGCCTGGCCACCGAGGTGGCCAAGCGGCACGACGCCGCGCACATGAGCGTGGTCTTCAGCACATACCACTCCATCGACGTGATCCACCGTGCCCAGCAGGGGCACGGCCTGGCTGATTTCGACCTCATCATCTGCGACGAGGCGCATCGCACTACGGGCGCCACTTTTGGGGACGACGACGAAAGCAACTTCGTCAAGGTGCACGACGCTGCCTTCATCCGGTCGGCCAAGCGCCTCTATATGACGGCCACACCGCGCATCTATGGCGACAGCGCGAAGGCCAAAGCCGAGTTGGGCAGTGTGGCGCTGTGCTCGATGGACGACGAAGCCCTCTATGGCCCAGAGCTCCATGTCATCACCTTCTCCGAAGCCGTCCGACGTGGCCTGCTGGTGGACTACAAAGTCATCGTCCTGTCGGTGGAAGAGTCCCATGTCAGCCGCCGCATTCAAGGCCTGCTCAAGGACGAGAACAACCAGCTCAAGGTGGACGACGCCGCCAAGATCATCGGCTGTTGGAAGGCCTTGGCTAAGCAGGGCCTCGCCGAGGACCTGAACGGCGACCATGAGGCCATGAAGCGCGCCGTCGCCTTCTGCCAGGTCATCGAGGTGAGCAAGGGTGCCAGGACCCACAAGGTCAGCTCCAAGAACATCGCCGGCATGTTCCAGGCGGTGGTCGAGGCCTATCAGGAGTCTGAGGATGACGAGGCTGCCGCCACGCTGGCTTGCGAAGCCGACCATGTGGACGGGAGCATGAATGCCAGCGAGAAGGAGGCCAAGCTCGCCTGGCTGAAGGCAGATGCCGCCGACGACACCTGCCGCATTCTTAGCAACGTGCGTTGTCTCTCCGAAGGCGTTGACGTGCCGGCCCTGGACGCGGTGCTGTTCCTGACCCCGCGCAACTCGCAGGTGGACGTGGTGCAGTCGGTCGGCCGTGTCATGCGCAACGCGCCCGGTAAAAAGCGTGGCTACGTCGTGCTTCCGGTGGTCATCCCGGCCGGCATAGAGCCCCATGAGGCCTTGGCCGACAACAAGACCTATGCCGTCGTGTGGCAGGTGCTGCAGGCGCTACGCTCGCACGACGACCGCTTCGATGCGATGGTCAACAAGCTGGACCTGATTGGCCGCGACACCAGCAAGATGGAAGTCGTCGCCATCACCGACAAGATTCAGAAGAAGGCGGAGAAGGCTAAAGGGCCGAAGGACAAGGATGCCGGCAAGGGCGGTTTCACCATCGGCGAACCGGAGCCCAAGCGCTACGGCAAAGACGACCAAGCTTCCCTGCCGTTTGAGATCGGCGAGATCGAGAAGGCCATCTACGCGAAGCTGGTACAGAAGGTGGGCAACCGCCACCACTGGGAAGACTGGGCCAACGACATCGCCAAAATCGCCCGCACCCACATCGCCCGCATTACGGCCATCGTTGGAGACCCGGACAACGAGAAAGAGCGCGCCGCGTTCAACAACTTCGCCGGTGAGCTGCGCGACGACCTGAACGGCAGCATCAGCGACGGCGAGGTCATTGAGATGCTGGCCCAGCACCTCATCACCAAGCCGGTGTTCGACGCCCTATTCGAGGACTACAGCTTCGCCCAGCACAACCCCATGTCTTTAGCCATGCAGGGCGTGCTCGACGTGCTGCAGGAACACCGGCTAGACAAGGAGGCTGACACCCTCCAGCGCTTCTATGACAGCGTGAAAATGCGCGCCGCCGGCATCGACAACGCGGCCGGCAAGCAGAAGATCGTCGTCGAGCTGTACGACAAGTTCTTCCGCAACGCCTTCCCCAAGATGGCCGAGCGGCTGGGCATCGTCTACACGCCGGTCGAGGTGGTGGACTTCATCATTCACAGCGTCGCCCACATCCTGCAGACCGAGTTTGGTCAGACACTGGGCAGCAAGGGCGTCCACATCATTGACCCCTTCACTGGTACCGGCACCTTCATCACCCGGCTGCTGCAGAGCGGCCTGATTGCGCCCGAGCATCTGCCCCATAAGTACAAGCACGAGATTCACGCCAACGAGCTGGTGCTGCTGGCCTACTACATCGCCGCCATCAACATCGAGGCGGTCTATCACGGCATCGTCGGCGGCAACTACCAGCCATTCGAGGGCATTTGCCTGACGGACACCTTCCAGATGTACGAGAAGGAAGACCTGGTCGATGCACTACTGGTGGACAACAGCGCGCGGCGCAAGCGGCAGAAGAAGCTGGACATTCGGGTCATCATCGGAAACCCACCGTATTCGGTGGGTCAACGCAGCGAGAACGACAACAACGACAACATCACCTATCCGCATTTGGACGGGCGCATCCGCGCAACCTATGCTGCACGCTCCGACGCCACCCTCTCGAAGGGGCTCTACGACAGCTATGTCCGTGCCATTCGGTGGGCAAGTGATCGAATAGGACACAGCGGTGTAGTCGGCTTCGTAACCAATGCTGGCTTCCTCGATGCGAAGACGACTGACGGGCTACGCAAATGCCTCATCGACGAGTTCTCAAGCGTCTACATCTTCCATCTGCGTGGGCTGAGGGGGCTGAAAACCGCAGGCGACCGCGCCAAACGGGAAGGTGGCCAGATTTTCGGCGCGGCTAGCGGTGCCGCGATCTGCATCTTCTTCCTGGTGAAGAATCCCGATGCCGGTCGAAACGGCGATATTCATTTCCACGACATTGGCGACTATCTCAATCGAGACGAAAAGCTCGCAAGAATCAGTAGCTTCGCTGACATCGCTGGCATCGAGGCTGCTGATGGTTGGCAGGTCATAAAACCAGATGTCCACGGCGACTGGTTAAAGCAACGTGACGACAGCTTTCAGGAGTACCTGGCGGTCGGTGACAAGAAGGGCGACGGGCCTCGACTGTTCGAGAACTTCTCCCTAGGTGTCGTCACCAATCGCGATGCCTGGTGCTACAACGCCTCCAAAGACGGTGTCACGGCCAACATGACGCGGATGATCGCCTTCTACAACGCGGAGGTCGGGCGCTTGGCTCATAGTCATCCCGGACTCGACAAAAAGCACCGCGAAGCCATCCTGGATGACTTCATCAATCCCGACGCCACCCAAATCGCTTGGACCCGTTCTTTGAAGCAGGACTTGGCCAAGGACAAGCGCTTCGCGTTTGACCCGACCTGCCTCGTGCCAAGTCTGTATCGTCCGTTCAACAAGCAGTGGCTGTATTTCAACCGTCGCTTCAACGAGATGGTCTATCAGATGCCGCGCTTCTTCCCGGATGCGGCGGCCAAGAACGTGGTGATTGGCGTGTCCGCATCGGACTCGCGCAGCGCCTACTCGGTCTTTATCAGCGATCACGTGACCAGCCTGCACGCTGTGGACATGGTGGGCTCGCAATACTTCCCGCTGTACCTGTACGACGACCCGGAGTCCGAGGCTGCTCTGGCCCCCACGCAATCAACGTTGTTCGGCGCAGATGCGAAACCTGCGACCGATCCGGCCACCAGGCGCCGCGATGCCATCACGACGGAAGGCCTGGCGCACTTCCAGTCCGCCTACCCCGGTGAGACCATCAGCCGCGAAGACATCTTCTACTACGTCTACGGCCTGCTCCACTCGCCCGATTACCGCGAGCGCTTCGCCGACAACCTGGGCAAGGAACTGCCGCGCATCCCGCGTGTGAAGACGGCCGCCGACTTCTGGGCCTTCTCCCAATCTGGGCGCAAGCTGGCCGACCTGCACCTGAACTACGAGAGCGTCGAGCCCTATCCGCTGAAGATCGACAGTGGCGGCAAGAAGCTCGCCGACGCTGACTACCGTGTCGAGAAGATGCGCTACGGCAAGACGGGCAAGGGCAAGGACCTGACGACTTTGCACTACAACGACCGGATTACGCTGACCGGCATCCCGCTGGAAGCCTACGACTATGTCGTCAATGGCAAGCCGGCCCTGGACTGGGTGGTTGAGCGCCAGTGCGTCAAGACCGACAAGGACAGCGGCATAGTCAACGACGCGAACGACTGGGCGGTCGAAACCATGGGCAACCCGCGTTATCCGCTGGAACTGTTCGAGCGAGTGGTCACGGTCAGCGTGGAGACAATGAGGATTGTCAAGGCACTGCCAGCCCTGGAAATCTAGTTGGAAGCCTGACTTGTATCTCCAGTGAGTTGACTTTCATCTTTCGACAGAACAAGGAATAAGCAATGTCGCGACGAATCTCAGGAAGGCGAGCGGAGAGCACTCAGAGAAGTTCGGGCCTTGTTCTTCGAAATCGACAGGCAGCTGAAAGGCCCGGTCTGGACGTCGGTCTGGTCTTCTCCTTCCGACAGTGGTGTGCGAGGTTCATGACGTGCAGGTCTCCAGCAGCCAGCGTCTCGAGCCTGTCAGCGCTGGGAGCGCCTGCATGAACGGGGCGGGGCTTCCCGTTGTTAGGCATGCCGCCGCCGGGCCTTATCTAGGCTTCGCGCTGCAGCCAGTCAGACTCTGCTACTACCTTCTGAGTGGTCCGCGCGATGCGAGTGTGTCACTCGAGTACCTGGATGATGTTGCCGTCCATCACGCAGACGGCAAGTTGCAGTTGGAGCAATGCAAGAGCGCTCTCGCGCACAACCCGATTTCTGACTGGTCCGACGACCTTTGGAAAACGGTCGCGAATTGGCTAGACGCGGTGGAGACGCAGAAGGTTGATGTGGCAAAAACCTCCTTCCAACTCTACGTGACGCCTCCGAAGCCCGGCAAGCTGAGTGCCTCGATGCACGCCGCAGCTGACGCGAAGGCTGTCGAAGCTCTTGTCAAACAGGTCAGAGACAAGCTAAAGAAGCGGGCCGAATCCCCCAAATGCATAGCGCACGTTCAGAAGTTCCTCGATGCGACTGACGCATTGCGGTTGGCGGTCGTTGGCAAGACCACCATTTTTGCCACCGATGCCGACCCATTGGAGCCCCTTCGTGAGCTGCTGAGGCCCACAGTCCCAGAGGCGTCGCTCGACGTGATCTGTGCCTCGGCAATTGGCCAGGCAAAGGAAGCGGCCGACAAGTGCATCCGTAGGAAGGTTCCAGCACTGGTGGGTGTTGCAGAGTTTCGTAGGAACTTCCACGCCTTCATCCAACAGAACAACATGGCGGGCTACCTACCGACCTTCACGACCGCTCCATCCAATGACGTCGCGAAGGCCTTGCTGACGAGCCGACCCGTCTTCGTGCGGCAACTGCAGCTAATCGAGGCGTCCGAAGAGCAGCAGCTTCGGGCAGCCAGCGACCTGCTGCGCACGTCCGGCGAGAAAGTGAAGTGGGCAGACCAAGGTTTCGTCTTCGACGGCACCTTCGAGGACTGGGAAAACACCTTGCTACGCAAGCACGATGCGACGCAAAGCGAGGTTAAAGACACGTACTCTGAGAAAACTCAAGAAGTTCAAGGCCGTATCGTCTACAGCCGTTGTGCCGCTATGGACGTGCCGCTTGACAGCCGCGCAGTTCCTGGATTCTTCACCCATGGCAGCTTCAACGACTTGGCTGACAGACGAAAGCTAGGATGGCATCCTGAGCACCAGACTCGTCTGAATGAAGAGGACAAGAAGTGACGGCCGGCGCTTATGTAGCACGCCTTGGAGAGGCCGAAATCGTCCAGAACGAGGCATTGGGCGCGTATGCCATCTGGCGATTCGGCCTTGGATTCCAAGAGCGCGACGGGCAGGCTGTGATCCTCCCTCTCGTGTTCTTACTCTTGCCCCTAGTCCTTCACGCGCCGACCTTGGCCATGGTACTGAGCACGCAGAAGGCGTCGGGCTTGCATCTCTTCGCCGGCAAGCTCGGCGAGCAACGCGAGGAATTGTTGGCGGTACACGGTCGTGCTTTGACGCTCAGGCAACTGACGCTTAGGTCGCTCATGGTTGCCGAGCAGTCGCGGCTGATTCGCATCGAACCGAGTAACGCAACCGTCCGGGCATTCAGCCCACACCATGAACTGCAGGCTCCGGTCCTTCCCGAGCGAATCAGACGATTCGCACCGGCCTGCGAAAAGATCGGGTACTGGTTCGCCGGTCTGTCTGACCAACAGGTTGCCCACACATTGAAGGTAGGGTTCTGATGCACTTCCAACTGTTGAAAGTTATTCTGTGGCCGCGGAAGGGCGGTGAGCCCAGGGTCGTCGATTTCGAGCCAGGCATGGTGAACGTCATCAGCGGCGCCTCGAAGACCGGGAAGTCGTCTGTTATCCCCATCATTGACTACTGCCTGGGATCAGAAAAGTGTGCGATTCCCGTGGGCGTTATTCGAGAAACGTGCTCATGGTTTGGCGTGCTGGTCGACACGCTTGAAGGCCAGAAGCTGCTTGCACGACGGGAGCCAGGTGGCCTGAAAGCGTCCGGCGAAATGCTGCTCCTGGAGGGCCCCGTCGTTGAGGTTCCTTCGGTCATCACGGCGAAGAACCAGAACGTCGACTATGTGAAGGCCGTCCTGAACAGGCTCTCGGGTTTGTCGAACCTGCAGTTCGAGCCAGGAACCGATGAGAGGTTCAAGTCTCGCGTGAGCTTCCGCGACCTGATGGCCTTCCTGTTCCAGCCGCAGAACATCGTTGCCAACCCTGATGTTCTGTTCTTCAAGGCCGACACGACGGAGCACCGTGAGAAGCTGAAAACCATCTTCCCTTATGTGCTCGGCGCGATAAGTCCTGAACTGCTGCAGGCGCGGCATGACCTTGACAGGCTGTCGCGGCTTCTCCGTCGCAAAGAAGGCGAGCTGAAGGCTCGTCAGGACACAGGCGCTGCGTGGCAGCGCGAGGGGTTCGCTTGGGCCCGTCTGGCGATTGAGTATGGACTTCTGCCGACGCACACGGTGGTGCCAGACGACTGGCCTTCGACTGTTGATCTGCTGCGACAGGCGATTCATAGCGACACACGGTCTGCAACGCCTACGTTGGCGGCGATGGACGTCATCATGAGCCGGCTCACAGAACTGCGCGGGGTCGAGTCGAAGCTGACGATGACCCTCAATCAGTCGCGCCAGCGTCTTCATGAGCTGCGCCGTCTCGACGAAAGCAGCGACGAGTACCGTGATGGTCTTCGCATCCAGCGCGACCGCTTGGGCTTGTCTGGCTGGATTCGAGACCTTGCGTCTGAGCACACCGCAGCGGTCCTTGAACCCAGCGAGACAGGCCGCGCGCGAGTCGACCAACTGTGCCAGGCGCTAGAAGGCATCGAGCTGCGACTGCGGTCCTACCCGAGTGTTACGGAATCGCTTGGAAGGGAGACGCTGCGTCAGCGTGAAGCTGTCGACACCGTGCTCAGCGACCTGGCTGCCGTACGGACGGAGATTCGCAGCCTGGAGGGGCAGTCCGATGAGGCTAGGAAGGTCACCACGCGAGGAGAGGAAATCTCCCGGTTCTTGGGGCGGTTGCAAGAGGCCCTCAGGCTGTACGATGCTGCTGACACGTCCTCGGAACTGAACCAAGAGATTTCGACGTTGCGGGCGGAGGTTGAAAGGCTGACCAAGCTGGTGTCTGAACACGAGATTGGACGGAAGCTGGAGAACGCGCTCAACCATATCCAGAACATCTCCGGCAGGCTAATTCCGCAGCTCGACGGTGAGTGGCCTGATGCGCCAATTCGACTCGTCATCCAAGACCTCACCGTACGGGTGATCCGCGAGACGCGCGATGACTTCCTTTGGGAGATTGGCAGTGGCGCGAACTGGTTGGCGTACCACGTCGCGCTGAGCCTGGCACTGCAGGGGTACTTCTTGCGCCTGCCACACCACCCTGTTCCAGCGCTGCTGATCTACGACCAGCCGAGCCAAGTTTACTTCCCGGCACGTCGCGCTGGAAAGTCGACCGACGATGAGCTCGATCCGACTTGGGAAAATGAAGACGTTGTTGCAGTCCGGAAGGTCTTTGCGCTATTCAACGACATCGTCAAGAAGACCGACGGACGCCTCCAAATCATTGTTCTCGATCATGCGAACGAGGAGGTCTGGGGAGGGTTGCAAAACGTTCATCTTGTCGAAGAATGGCGTGGCAAAGGGCTCGTGCCGGATGCTTGGCGGAACCCCTAGATTCAGCGCTGCGTCTTCTTTGACGCTTTGCGAGCTTCTCTCTCTGCTTGTCGGCGCTGCGCACGGTTCATGAAGGGGGCATGCTGGGGCGCTCCAAAGTCGAAAGGCATTGGAAACTCTTTTGCTGTGCCTTTAAAAAGCGTAACGGGCGTCTTCGACCGCAGAATTTCAAGCTCGTCGGCCATCGCTCTCCATCCGCGAGCCTCTTCTTCGCTCATGGGCTTCGAGTGATCGACATAGAGGAACTCGAAGGAGCTCTCGCCCTCGGAAAATGGCTCGGCTGAGACGCCGATGGCCTCTTCCAGCGTCGGCATGGTGTCCTTGATGGCGTGGCAGTAGGTGGTCAGGTAGCGCGTCCGGCTCTCCCTGTACTCCTGATATGACATGCTAGCCGGCCGCTTTGCGGCCAAGAAGACGAATGCTCGCTTGGGTGGCGAGCCGCTCATGTGGATTCGCGCAAAAACACCCTGTGGTTCGTCACGGGACAGGACGTAGTGCAAGTCCATGCCGCACTGACGACGAACCAGCCGGCTCTGCTGAGCCATCGCCCGGACAATCCGTTCGTGGTCAATCGGTTGAGGCGGCTGGTCGCCAATAGTGATGGCCGTACCCGCCCTTATGAACTTGCTTTGATGTTCGATAAGGGAGTCCCACAAATAGCTGACCTCATCTGCTTCCCGCTTGGCAGCTCTCTGCGGGCTCCGGGCGTATGCCTCCCAATCTCCTTCCGGGAGGGCCACGTAATCCACGCCCTTGGGGATTTCTGGCAATGCATGCCTCTCATCGCGCATCGTCGCCATGTAGCGAGCCAATATTTCCTCTTCACCAGGAATTGCAACGACCACACCAGGCGTTGAAACGAACGCCTCCTTACACGCGAGATAGTTGACGAGGTCCGGAACGGTATCGAGCTCTTCGAGAAGCACGTCCACGGTCATTTCGTCAAGCACATGGACAAATCGCCCGCTTTCCAATGGAAACCCAATGTGGAAGGGTGTCTTGTAGTGCTCGTTGCCGCGTATGGTGTTGTCAAGCATGACGCTGCCTGAACTTCCTTTGCCAAAGAACTGGCGTGCGGCAAGATGGCCGCCGCGTGTGACAGCAATCAGAAAGTAGCGCGCAAACGCAGGGTCCGGCAACGGAACAGGCAGCGGTGTTGAACATCGCTTGTCGATGAACACGCGATGTGGAAATGCCCTGACAAACTTCTCAGCGCCTGCCAGCTGCTTTGCCGATTTTTCAACGGCCCTCTTGTACCAGCGAGGCCACGCTACTTCTACATCGGCGTCGGTGTGGTACGCACAGCTCTTGTCCGAGAACAGGAGCACATCGTTACCAAACACCACGAGTAGATCGCACAGCTCCTTGCCATCACCCCGACCGGATGTGCGACCTTCATCGGTGAAAACATTGGAGTAGCTCCACAGGCTAAGAAACGCCTTCTTGGCCAGGCGCGCCAGCAGCCGCTCCGAGTCTGTGATGCCCTCAGCCGCGGCAGCTTGTTCCCAGGGGGTGTTGACCTCCACGGCATCCTCCTTCAGGGCCACACGGTGGGCAGAGCACGCACCAGCTGCTGGCTACGGAGGCCATAGGTTTCGCACCTTATGGCCCTAAATTTCGCGTCTTATGCCTTGCTCAACACATCAATCAGACGTCGATGTTCCCTGCGCGCAGTGCGTTCGTCTCGATGAAGTCGCGGCGCGGTTCCACTTCGTCGCCCATCAGCATCGTGAACACGCGGTCGGCTTCGATGGCGTCGTCGATCTGCACCTTGAGCAGGCGGCGCACGTTCGGGTCCATGGTGGTTTCCCACAGCTGCTCGGGGTTCATCTCGCCCAGGCCTTTGTAGCGCTGGCGGCTGGTGGTGCGTTCGGCTTCGCTGATGAGCCAGCGCATGCCCTGGCGGAAATCGCTGACCTTCTCTTCCTTCTGCTTCTCGCCTTCGCCGCGCATCACCTTGGCGCCTTCGCCGAGCAGCCCGCGGAAGGTGTCGGCGGCGGTGGCCAGCGCCGCGTAGTCGGCACCGTGCACGAAGTCCTGCGTGAGCACGCTGCTCTTGATGTTGCCGTGGTGGCGGCGGCTGATGCGCAGGATGGGCTTGTCGGTGCGCACGTCGAACTCGGCCGCCACTTCGGCGGGCACGCCGGTGGTGGTGAGTTCGCGCAGCTTGGCTTGCAGCGCAATAGCGCTGACCTCGGCCTGCTCCACGCTGTCGAGATCCAGCGACACGCCATCGGCGATGGCGCGCAGGGCCTCGGCGTCCATGAAGTTGGACAGCCGCGCGATCACGCTCTCGGCGACCTGGTGCTTGCGTGCAAGTTCGCCCAGCGTGTCGCCCGTGAGCGTGGTCTGGGTGGCGCCGCCCGTGAACACCGAAGCGTCCTTGAGCGCAATGCGCAGCAGGAAACCGTCGAGCGCCGACGCGTCCTTGAGGTACAGCTCTTCCTTGCCAGCCTTCACCTTGTACAGCGGCGGCTGCGCGATGTAGATGTGGCCGCGCTCGACCAGCTCGGGCATCTGGCGGTAGAAGAAGGTGAGCAGCAGGGTGCGGATGTGCGCGCCGTCCACGTCGGCGTCGGTCATGATGATGATGCGGTGGTAGCGCAGCTTGGCGACGTTGAAGTCGTCCACGCCGGCCGTGCCGCCCACGCCCGTGGCCTTGCCGATGCCGGTGCCCAGCGCGGTGATGAGCGTGAGGATTTCGTTGCTGGTCAGCAGCTTCTCGTAGCGGGCCTTCTCGACGTTCAGGATCTTGCCGCGCAGCGGCAGGATCGCCTGGAACTTGCGGTCGCGGCCCTGCTTGGCCGAGCCGCCGGCGGAGTCACCCTCCACGATGTAGATCTCGCACTCGGCCGGGTCTTTTTCCTGGCAGTCGGCCAGTTTGCCGGGCAGGCCCATGCCGTCGAGCACGCCCTTGCGGCGCGTCATTTCGCGGGCCTTGCGCGCGGCTTCTCGGGCGCGCGCAGCTTCCACGATCTTGCCGCAGATGATCTTGGCGTCGTTCGGGCGTTCCTGCAGGTAGTCGGCCAGCAGGCGGCTCACGATGTCTTCCACCGGGCCGCGCACTTCGCTCGACACCAGCTTGTCCTTGGTCTGGCTGGAGAACTTGGGCTCGGGCACCTTCACCGACAGCACGCAGCACAGGCCTTCGCGCATGTCGTCACCGGTGACCTCGACCTTGGCCTTCTTGGCGAGCTCGTTCTCTTCGATGTACTTGTTGATCACCCGCGTCATGGCCGCGCGCAGACCGGTGAGGTGGGTGCCACCGTCGCGCTGTGGGATGTTGTTGGTGAAGCAGAGCACCTGCTCGTTGTAGCCGCTGTTCCACTGCATGGCCACCTCGACACCGATGTTGGTGCCCTGGTCGCTCTGGCGGTCGCCGAGCGCGTGGAAGATGTTCGGGTGCAGGACGGTCTTGCCCTTGTTGATGAACTCGACGAAGCCCTTGACGCCGCCGGCGCCGGAGAAGTCGTCTTCCTTGCCGCTGCGCTCGTCCTTCAGGCGGATGCGCACGCCGTTGTTCAGAAAGCTGAGTTCGCGCAGGCGCTTGGACAGGATCTCGTAGTGGAAGTCGGCGTTCTCGCGGAAGATCTCGTAGTCGGGCAGGAAGTGCACTTCGGTGCCGCGCTTCTCGGTGGCGCCGGTGATGCGCATGGGCGAGATCTCGACGCCGGTGGGCGTGCTCTCGATCACGCGGTTCTGCACGAAGCCGCGCGCGAATTCGAGCTGGTGCACGTGGCCTTCGCGGCGCACGGTGAGGCGCAGCCACTGCGAGAGCGCGTTCACGCAGCTCACGCCCACGCCGTGCAGGCCGCCCGAGACCTTGTAGCTGTTCTGGTTGAACTTGCCGCCGGCGTGCAGCTCGGTCAGCGCGATCTCGGCGGCCGAGCGCTTGGGCTCGTGCTTGTCGTCCATCTTCACGCCGGTGGGAATGCCGCGGCCGTTGTCGACCACGCTGATGGAGTTGTCGGTGTGGATCGTCACCACGATATCGTCGCAGTGGCCGGCCAGCGCTTCGTCGATGGAGTTGTCGACCACCTCGAACACGAGGTGGTGCAGGCCGGTGCCGTCGGACGTGTCACCGATGTACATGCCGGGGCGCTTGCGCACGGCCTCCAGGCCTTCCAGGATCTGGATCGAGCCCTCGCCATAGCCCTCGCTGGCACCGGCCTGGTGGGCGTCGATGGTGGGCTGGAAATTGGAGCTTTCGGCTTGGGCCGCACCGGTATTGACGGATTCGGCGGGCTTGTTGGCGTCGGACATGGTGAAGTTTCTCGATCTCAGTAAACGCCAAACCCGCGTGGTTCGCGGGTTTGGAATGCGGGAGCAACCAGGGGCGGCTGGACTCAGATCCGCATGGGCATGACGACGTACTTGAAGGCGTTGTCGTCCGGGTTGGTGACCAGCGCGGAGCTGTTGCCGTCGGAGAGTTCGATGCGAACCATCTCCTGCGACATGTTCTGCAGCGCGTCGATCAGGTAGGTGACGTTGAAGCCGATCTCGATCGTGTCGCCGTTGTAGTCGATGTCGAGCTCGTCCACTGCTTCTTCCTGCTCGGCGTTGCTCGAGGCCACGCGCAGCGCGCCGGGTTCGACGTTCAGGCGGACGCCCTTGAACTTCTCGCTCGTCATGATGGCGGTGCGCTGCAGCGAAGCCAGCAGCGGTGCACGACCCAGGGTGACGATGTTCTTGTGGTTCTTCGGGATCACGCGGTTGTAGTCGGGGAACTTGCCCTCGACCAGCTTGGTGACGAACTCCATGCCATCGAAGCTGAACTTCGCCTGGTTGGCGGCGAACTGCATCTCGATCGCGCCTTCCTTGTCGGACAGCAGGCGCTGCAGTTCCAGCACGGTCTTGCGCGGCAGGATCACTTCCTGCTTGGGCACTTCCACGTCCAGCGTGCTGGAGGCGAAGGCCAGGCGGTGGCCGTCGGTGGCGACCAGGCTGAGCTGCTTGCCCTCGGCCACGAACAGGATGCCGTTGAGGTAGTAGCGGATGTCGTGCACGGCCATCGCAAAGGAGACCTGGCTCAGCAGGCTCTTGAGCGTTTTCTGCGGCACCGAGAACACCGGGCCGAAGCTGGCCGATTCCTGCACCAGCGGGAAGTCCTCGGCGGGCATGCTCTGCAGCGTGAAGCGGCTCTTGCCACCCTTGAGGATCAGCTTGCCGGCGCTGGACTCGAGGCTCACGGTCTGGTCGCCCGGCATGGTGCGCAGGATGTCGATCAGCTTGCGCGCGCCCAGCGTGGTGGCGAAGTTGCCGCTGTCACCTTCCAGTTCGGCCGTGGTGCGAATCTGGATTTCCAGATCGCTGGTGGTCAGTTGCACCTGGGAGCCGGTCTTGCGCAGCAGGACGTTGGCCAGGATCGGCAGGGTGTGGCGGCGCTCCACGATGCCCGCGACGGACTGCAGTGCAGCCAATACCTTGTCCTGGGTCGATTTCAAAACGATCATGTCAGACTCTTTCTTCTCTGGTTGCTTGTCGGCCGGCTCCCGCCCCCCGGTTGGCCCGGATCATTGTTTGGGCCAAATCCCCGCTATTTTCGCCTTTTTGTGGCCGCTTCCCGCAAAACCCCCGTCGGGGTCTTCCAGAGGGCGGTCGCAGGTGCCGGCCAGTCAATTCCGCATCGCCCGGCCTCATCCCTTCAGGGTCTGTTCCAGCACGTGCAACTGCTGGTTCAGCTCGGTGTTCTGCTGGCGCTCCGCCCCGATCTTGCGCACCGCGTGCAGCACCGTGGTGTGGTCGCGCCCGCCGAACAGCTCGCCGATCTCGGGCAGGCTTTTCTGGGTCAGTTCCTTGGCGATGAACATGGCGATCTGGCGCGGCCGCGCAATGCTGGCCGGGCGCTTCTTGCTGTACATGTCGGCGACCTTGATCTTGTAGAAATCGGCCACCGTTTTCTGGATGTTCTCGACGCTGATCTGCCGGTTCTGGATCGACAGCAGGTCTTTCAGGGCGTCGCGCGCCAGCTGGATCGAGATTTCCTTCTGGTTGAAGCGCGAATAGGCCAGGATCTTGCGCAGCGCCCCTTCAAGCTCGCGCACGTTGGAACGCACGTTCTTGGCAACGAAGAACGCCACTTCCTCGGGCATGACGGCGTTCTCGACCGCCGCCTTGTTGATCAGGATGGCCACGCGCATTTCCAGCTCGGGCGGCTCGATGGCCACCGTCAGGCCGGAGTCGAAACGCGAGACCAGGCGTTCGTGGATGTCGGCCAGGCCCTTGGGGTAGGTGTCGCTGGTCAGCACGATGTGGCTCTTCTTGGCCAGCAGCGCTTCGAAGGCGTTGAAGAACTCCTCTTGCGTGCGCTCCTTGTTGGCGAAGAACTGCACGTCGTCGATCAGCAGCAGGTCGAGCGAGTGGTAACGCTCCTTGAACTCATCGAAAGTCTTGCGCTGATAGGACTTGACCACATCGGAGACGAATTGCTCGGCGTGGATGTACAGAACCTTGGCCTGTGGACGGTCTGCCAGCAGGTGGTTGCCGATGGCGTGCACCAGGTGGGTCTTGCCCAGGCCGACGCCGCCGTAAATGAAGAGCGGGTTGTACAGCTGGCCCAGGCTGCCGGCCACGTGCATGGCCGCGGCGCGCGCCATGCGGTTGGCCGAGCCTTCCACCAGTGTGGAAAAGGCCAGCGCGGGGTTCAGCCGCGTCTTTGGGCCGGTGGGGACGGCCGCCTCCGCAGGGGCGAGGTCGGGCAGCTCGGCGAGCACCTGATCTTGCACCGAGCGTGGCGCAGGTGACGTGCGGCTGGGGCCTTCACGCGGAGCGAGCACCAACTCAAGCGCCACAGGCGCGCCCTGGATGCTCTCCAGCAAGGCGGTGATGCGGGCCGCGTACTGGGCGCGGATCCAGTCCATCTTGAACCGGTTGGCCACGGCCACAACCACGCGGGAACCGTCGGCTGCGACGGTGGCGGACAGCGGCCGGATCCAGGTGTTGAACTGCTGTTCGGGGATCTCTTGCGACAGCCGGTCCATGCAGGCGGACCATAGCAAGAGGGTGTCAGGCCGGGTGGCGGCCAGGGACGCGTCTGGGGGAATGCCCTCGATCATGCTGGGAGCTGGGGAATCGTTGTGCTTGTGGACAAATGTCTCGGGGCAATCGGTGGATTGTAGTGCGCCGGAACACTTATCCACAAGGTGCCGAGGCGCCTTTTCGGGGACTGTTCACCATCCCGGTTCAGGCGTGCATTCGCTTGCCGCGCGTGCTTCTTCCGGCCGGCGCTTGCGGGGTCAGAGGGTTTTTTGCGATAATTGCGGGTTTCCCCGATTTCCACAGACACACCATGAAACGCACCTACCAGCCCTCCAAGATCCGCCGCGCCCGCACCCACGGCTTCCTCGTTCGCATGAAGACCCGTGGTGGCCGTGCCGTGATCAACGCCCGCCGCGCCAAGGGCCGCAAGCGCCTGGCCGTCTGAGGCCGCGCGTGTTGTTCTGCCGGCGCCGACTCGCCCGGCTTCCTCACCGCGTGACCCGGACGGTTCAGCGGTGATCCAGCGGCTGCGGTCCCGGCAACAGTTCCAGGCCGTCATGGCGGGCGCCCCCGTGGCCAAAACCCCTCACTTCGCCTTGCACCGTGCCGCGCTTTCCAGCGCGCACGACGGCAGGGCGTTGTTTCCTGTGGCCGATGCCTGGCTGGGCGTGCTGCTGCCCAAGCGCTGGGCAAAGCGCGCCGTCACGCGCAACGCCATCCGCCGCCAGATCTACGAGGTGGCCCGCCACCAGGCCGCAGGCCTGCCGCAGGCGGCGCTCGTGGTGCGGTTGCGCAGCGAGTTCAACCGCCAGCAGTTCATCAGCGCCACGTCCGACGCGCTCAAGCGCGCCGTGCGCGCAGAGCTCGAGCAGTTGCTGGCACCGCCGCGCACGGAGAAACGCCATGCTGGCTGACTGGCCGCGCCAGGGCCTGCTGGGCCTGGTCAAGGGTTACCGCCTGCTGCTGAGCCCCTGGCTGGGCAGCGGCTGCCGCTTCGAGCCGACGTGCTCGCTCTATGCCATTGGCGCACTGGAGCGCCACGGCGCCATGGGCGGCAGCTACCTCACGCTGCGGCGACTCGTGCGTTGCCATCCCTGGTGTGATGGTGGCCACGATCCCGTGCCTGACACGATCCCCACGCTGTTCTCCAGCCTGATTTCACCTTCCTGCGAAAAGAAGAACCCGTCATGAATGACATCCGTCGGTCCATCCTGTGGGTGGTTTTTGGTCTGTCGATGGTCCTCATCTGGGACAAGTGGCAGATCCACAATGGCAACAAGCCCACCTTCTTCCCGGGCTCGGCGCCTGCCGTGACCGCCCCTGCGGCGTCGACCAGCCAGCCGGCTGGCGCCACCAACGCCGGCGTGCCGGCGGCGACGGGCACCCCGGGCGCTGCCGGTGAAGCGCCTGCTGCCGCACCGGGCGCCGTGGCCCAGCGCCACGAGGTGAGCACCGACGTGTTCAAGCTCGTGTTCAACAGCGAAGGCGGTTCCCTGATCGGCGCAGAGCTGCTCAAGCACGCCGAAGCCACCGGCCAGAGCAAGGACAAGACGGAACGCCCCTTCACGCTGCTCACGCAGGGTGGCGGCGAGCACATCTACGTGGCCCAGACCGGCCTGATCGGCGGCAACTTCCCCACCCACAAGACGCCCATGGCGCTGGTGGGCAACCCTGCGTCGCTCGCCGACGGCCAGAACGAACTGCAGGTGCGCTTCGAGTCGCCCGAGGTGGGTGGCGTGAAGCTGATCAAGACCTACACCCTCACGCGCGGCAGCTACGCCATCGGCGTGTCGCACGAGGTGCAGAACGTGGGCAGCCAGGCCGTGACGCCGCAGCTCTACCAGCAACTGGTGCGTGACGGCAGCAAGCTCAGCAGCGAGACGCCCTTCTATTCGACCTTCACCGGTCCGGCCGTCTACACCCACGAGAAGAAATACCAGAAGATCGAATTCGCGGACATCGAGAAGAACAAGGCCGAGTTCATCAAGTCCTCCAGCGACGGCTACGTGGCGATGGTGCAGCACTACTTTGCCTCGGCCTGGCTGCTGGGCGATGGCGTGGCGCGCGAAAACTTCGCACGCAAGATCGACAACAACCTGTTCGCCGTCGGCAGCATCTCCGCGCTGACCGCCATCGAACCTGGCCAGAGCCAGAGCCAGCAGTCGCGCCTGTTCCTGGGTCCCCAGGAAGAGAAGGTGCTCGAGGTCATCGCGCCCGGGCTGGAACTGGTGAAGGACTATGGCTGGCTGACCATCCTGGCCAAGCCGCTGTACTGGCTGCTCGAGAAGATCCACGGCTATGTGGGCAACTGGGGCTGGGCCATCGTGCTGCTGGTGGTGCTGATCAAGGCCGCGTTCTACTGGCTCAACGCCAGCGCCTACCGCAGCATGGCCAAGATGAAGGCGATCAACCCGCGCATCATGGAAATGCGCGAGCGCCTCAAGGGCAACCCGCAGCAGATGCAGCAGGAGATGATGAAGATCTACCGCGAGGAGAAGGTCAACCCGCTGGGCGGCTGCTTCCCCATCCTGATCCAGATTCCCGTGTTCATCGCGCTTTACTGGGTGCTGCTCTCCAGCGTGGAAATGCGCAATGCACCCTGGGTGGCGTGGATCACCGACCTGTCGTCGCCCGATCCTTACTTCATCCTGCCGCTGGTGATGGCCGTGACCACGCTGATCCAGACCGCACTGAACCCGCTGCCGCCCGATCCGCTGCAGGCCAAGCTGATGTGGCTGATGCCGCTGATGTTCTCGGTCATGTTCTTCTTCTTCCCGGCCGGTCTGGTGCTGTACTGGATCACGAACAACGTGCTGACCATCGCGCAGCAGTCGGTGATCAACAAGAGCATGGGTGTGCCGCTGAAGTTCAGCATGCCGAATTTCAAGGCATAACCAAGCCATCCCCGGAGGGACTCCCATCTCCGACCTGGGCCTGCTTTGCAGGCCCTTTCCTTTTATGCTCACCCACCATGCTTGCCGCCTCGCGTGATCCCATCGTTGCCATCGCCACCGCGCCCGGCCGCGGGGCCGTGGGCATCGTGCGAGTGTCGGGGCGGGGGCTGGCGCCGTTCGTGCAGGCCTTGCTGGGTCGGGCGCTGAAGCCGCGCGAAGCCACCTACCTGCCGTTTGCCGATGCGTCAGGCGCGCCGATCGACCATGGGCTGGCGCTCTGGTTTCCCGGCCCGCATTCCTACACCGGAGAAGACGTGCTCGAGTTGCAGGGCCATGGCGGGCCGGTGGTGTTGCAGTTGCTGCTGGCGCGCTGCCTGGAGGTGGCGCGCGGCGCGGCGCCCACGCTGCGCCTGGCGCGGGCGGGCGAGTTCACCGAGCGGGCCTTTCTCAATGACAAGCTCGACCTCGCCCAGGCCGAGGCGGTGGCCGACCTGATCGATGCCAGCACCGAAGCCGCCGCGCGCAGCGCCTCGCGCTCGCTGGCGGGGGTGTTCTCGGGCCGGGTGCACGCGCTGCGCGACGCGCTGGTGAACCTGCGCATGCTGGTCGAAGCGACGCTGGATTTTCCTGAGGAAGACATCGACTTCCTGCAAAAGGCCGACGCCACGGGCCAGCTGCAGCGGCTGCGCGATGCCCTGACCGAGGTGCAGGGGCAGGCGCGGCAGGGCGCGCTGCTGCGCGATGGCCTGCAGGTGGTCATCGCGGGCCAGCCCAATGCGGGCAAGAGTTCGCTGCTCAACGCGCTGGCGGGCGCCGAGCTCGCCATCGTGACCCCGGTGGCGGGCACCACGCGCGACGTGGTGCAGCAGACCATCCAGATCGAAGGCGTGCCGCTGCACGTGATAGACACCGCCGGGCTGCGGGACAGCCCCGATGTGGACGAGGTCGAGAAGATCGGCATCGAGCGGGCGTGGGACCGCATCCAGCGCGCGGACGCGGTGCTGTTCCTGCACGACCTCGGCCGCGCGGATGACGCCAACTACCGCGATGCCGACGCCTCCATTGCCTCCGGCCTGGCCGACACGCTGCCGGCCGGCGTGCCCGTGCTGCACATCTGGAACAAGCTCGATCAGCTGGCGGGCAGGGCACCCGCCGTGCCGGCGGATCAGCCCGGCGCGCTCGCCATCTCGGCCAGGCACGGCACGGGGCTGGAAGCCTTGCGCCAGCGCCTGCTGGAGATCGCGGGCTGGCAGCACGCGGGCGATGGGCTGTTCATGGCGCGGGAGCGGCATCTGCAGGCCTTGCGGCGCGTGGGCGACCACCTGGAGACTTCACACGCCCTGCTCCAGCAGCGCGCCGAGCACCTCGATCTGCTCGCCGAAGAGCTGCGGCTGGCGCAGCAGGCCTTGAGCGAGATCACTGGCGAGTTCACCGCGGACGATCTGCTGGGCGAGATCTTTTCGCGTTTCTGCATCGGCAAGTGAGGCCGGAAACACCGCTCGGTGCCGCTGCGGTACCGCCGGGAGTGCAACTGTAAGCACGGGTAAGAAGGCCCTTGCGGCCCGGGGTGCGGCGCGGTTATCTTGAGCGCATGAATGCCCAGCTGCCCGCCTCCGTGCGCTTTGACATCCAGGGTCTGGCCCAGTCCATGCGCCTGAGCAGCGCGCTGGACGCCGTGCCGCTGAACCTGAACGACGGGCAGTGGCCCCAGCTCGCCAACTACCTGCAGCCGGTTGCCCTGTTGCAGGGGCAGGTGCTGATCGAACAGGGCGTGAAGGACCGCACCGTCTACTTCGTGGAGAGCGGCACGCTCACCGTGCACTACGAGGATTCGCGCGAGCGCGTGCGCATTGCCGTGGTCGGTTCGGGCTCTCTGCTCGGTGAAGGCGCCTTCTTCAGCCACCTCCCACGCAGCGCCACGGTGCACGCGGGCAGCGACTGCCGGCTGTGGTGCCTCACGCCACTGCGCTTCCGCGAACTCTCCACGCGCCATCCCGAAATCGCGCTGGACGTGAGCGTGGCCATGGCCGCCGTGCTGGCGCGCCGCATGTACAACCGGCCCAAGCGGGTCGCCGTGACCTGAGCGCGGTGGACGCGAGCGGAATCAAGGCCTTCCGGTGCTGCTTTTTCAACCTTTTGCGCGCGCATCCCTGGCGCACACTCTTCCCATGTCCTTGATGAGCTGGCTGCAGGCCAAAAAATCCACCGCGCCGGGCAAAGGTCCGTTCACCCGCGCGCGCAAGAAATTCAGCCAGACGACGTTGCCGCTGATCTCGCCGCGCCGCGGGCGCCGCATCCTGCGCCGCGAGCAGCTGTTCTCGGTGGTGCGCGAATCGCTCATCCGGGCGGGGGTGCTCTCAACGAGCTACGAGTTCAAGGTGCTCACGCTGGACGCCAACGGCGACACCTTCCTGGTGCTGGTGGACCTGGCCTTGCCTGCCCTGTCCATGCCCGACGAATACCTGCTGGAGATCGAGCGCTGGATCCAGCAGAGCGGCCGCACGCGCCACGAAATGGATGTGCGTTCGGTGTACTGGCGCCGCAAGGCCGTGCCCGATCAGGTCGGCATGGCACTCAAGGCAGCCGTGGCGGCCCAGACGCGGCGCGAGGCTGTGCCGATGACGCCAGGCCTCGTGCCGGCGGCCACGCCAGCGCGGCCCAGGCCCGTTTCCAGTGACACGGCGATTCCCCGCCCAGCCATGCCGCACGCCAACGGGCCGGCGCAGGTGGTGGACGAAGACGAGGTGGCGGCGTTCCGCCAGGCATTGCAGAGCAAGCCCCCGGCGCCTTACCGCACGCCCGCCGAAGCGCAGGCGGAAATGCCTGTGCCCGAGTCGCACAGCGACTTCGCCGCCCTGAGCGAAACGCAGTACGGCAAGCTTTGAGCGGGGCCGGCCGTTCAGTGGCCGGCGAAATCGAGCAGCGTGAAAAGCTTGAGGCCGGAGGCGCGCAGCTTCTCCGAGCCCCCCAGCTCGGGCAGGTCGACGATGGCGGCGCCCTCCATCACCTCGGCGCCCAGTTTTTCCAGCAAGCGCCGGCCCGCCATCATCGTGCCGCCGGTGGCAATCAGGTCGTCGATCAGCACCACCCGGTCGCCGGGCTTCACCGCATCGGTGTGCAGCTCCACCGTCGCACTGCCGTACTCCAGCTCGTAGGTTTCTTCCACCGTGGTGAACGGCAGCTTGCCCTTCTTGCGGATCGGCACGAAGCCTACACCCAGCTGGTAGGCGAGCACCGAGCCGATGATGAAACCGCGCGCGTCGAGCCCGGCCACCACCGTGGGGCGCAGGGCCGCGTCCATGTAGCGGTGCACGAAAGTGTCGATCAGCACCCGGAAGACCTTGGGGTCCTGCAGCAGGGGCGTGATGTCGCGGAACTGCACGCCCGGCGCGGGCCAGTCGGGCACGGTGCGGATGTGGGATTTCAGGAAGGCGGAGGTGTCCATGGGCTCGTTCCGTGGGGGAAGCGGCCATTATCGCGGCGGACAAAAAAATCCCCGGCACGAAGGCCGGGGCGGGAGACCATGGCGACCCTGTGCAATGCCATGGGCAGGAACCAGAAGGTCTGGGTGACCAATGCCTGAATTCTGGTCGCCGTGATCTGTCTTGCGCGCGCGATTCCGGCGTGTGGTGGCCACGGGCCGACGAAACGGTGCGCTCAGCCCGAGAGCAGCTTTTCCTCGGCCAGTGCGAGAGCCGGTGCCTTGCCGCTGATGACCACGGTATCGCCGCCCTCGAACACCGCCTCGTCGTCCGGTGCCTGCGGCCGGCCGCTGGCCCGGCGCAGGCTCACCACGCGCACGCCCACGGCATGCAGCGCCAGGCTGCCAAGCGTCTTGCCGACGTTGCGGCCGCCTGCGGGCAGGGTCACGGTGTTGAGGCGCTCGTGGTCGATCTCGTCGGCGCCATCGTCGTCGGCGCCGTGGAAATAACCGCGCAGCAGGTTGTAGCGCGCATCGCGCTGGTCCTGCACGACGCGGATCACGCGGCGCATCGGCACGCCCACCAGGGCCAGTGCGTGGCTCGCCAGCATCAGGCTGGCTTCGATCGCCTCGGGCACCACCTCGGTGGCGCCCGCCGAGCGCAGTTTCTCCAGGTCCATGTCGTCCACGGTGCGCACCACCACCGGCACGTGCGAGGCCTGTTCGTGCGCGTGGTGCAGCACCTTGAGCGCGCTGGCGGTGTCCAGGTAGGTCACCACCACGGCGCTGGCGCGGTGCAGGCCGGCGGCCATGAGCGCCTGCAGGCGCGCGGCGTCGCCGAACACCACGGAGTGCCCGGCGGCGGCGGCCTGGCGCACACGGTCGGGGTCGAGGTCGAGCGCCATGTAGGGAATGCCTTCGGCCTCCAGCAGGCGAGCCAGGTTCTGGCCGCAGCGGCCGTAGCCGCAGATGATCACGTGCTTGTCGGCGTTGATCGCCTTGCGCGCGATGCTGGTCATCTGCACCGACTGCATCAGCCAGTCGCTGCCCACCAGGCGCGTCACGATGCTGTTCGCGTACAGGATGGCGAACGGCGTGGCCAGCATGGAAAGCACCATGGACGCCAGGATGGGGTTGAACAGCTGGGGCGGCACCAGGTTGTTCTGACCCGAGAGCGCCAGCAGCACCAGGCCGAACTCGCCGGCCTGCGCCAGGTACAGCCCGGTGCGCAGCGCCACGCCCATGGGCGCCCCGAAGGCGCGCGTGACGCCGGTGATGAGCGCGAGCTTGAACGCCATCGACACCGACAGCAGCAGCAGCACCAGCGGCCAGCGGTCCAGCACCAGGCGCCAGTCCAGCATCATGCCGATGGTGATGAAGAACAGGCCGAGCAGCACATCGTGGAACGGACGGATGTCGGTCTCCACCTGGTGCTTGAACTCGGTTTCCGAGATCAGCATGCCGGCGACGAACGCGCCCAGTGCGAGCGACAGGCCGGCGTGTTCGGTCATCCAGGCCAGGCCGAGCGTGATGAGCAGCAGGTTGAGCATGAAAAGCTCGTCGCTCTTGCGGCGCGCCACCAGCGTGAGCCACCAGCGCATGAGCTTCTGCCCGCCGGTGAGCAGCACGCCAAGCAGCACCACCGCCTTGAGCGTGGCCCAGCCGAGGGCGCGCAGCAGCACCTCGGGTTCGGCGGCCAGCGCGGGAATGATCACCAGCAACGGCACCACAGCAAGATCCTGGAACAGCAGGATGCCGAGCACCCGCTTGCCGTGTTCCGATTCCAGTTCCAGCCGCTCGGCCACCATCTTGATCACGATCGCGGTGCTGCTCATGGCCATGATGCCGCCCAGCGCCAGTGCGGTCTGCCATGGCACGTTCCACCAGGCCGGCAGCAGCATGGTGAGCAGCAGCGACCCCCCCGTGGTCAGCAGCACGGTCAGCAGCACCTGCGACAGGCCGAGACCGAACACATGCCGCTTCATCGCGCGCAGCTTGGGCAGGCTGAACTCGAGCCCGATCACGAACATGAGGAACACCACGCCGAACTCGGCCAGGTAGCGCACCCCACCCGAGTTCTGTGCCAGCGCCAGCGCGTTCGGCCCGATCAGCACGCCGACCACCAGATACCCCAGCATCGGCGGCAGGCGCAGCGTGCGGCACGCCACCACCGCCAGCACGGCGGCCAGCAGGTACAACAGCGCAAGGTCGAGCGAATTCATGAACCGATGGTAATGGCTGGCCGCCAGCGTGGCGGCGGGCCGGCGGCGATAATTGCGCGCATGACCCTGCCCCCTTCCTTCGACCCGACCCGGGTCCTGGCCCTGGCCCGGGACACCCTGAACATCGAGGCGCAGGCCGTGACCACCCTGGCGCAGCGCGTGGACGCCTCGTTCGTCCGCGCCATCGAGCTGGTGCTGGGCATCTCCGGCCGCGTGGTGGTCATGGGCATGGGCAAGAGCGGCCACATCGGCCGCAAGCTCGCCGCCACCCTGGCCTCTACCGGCACGCCGGCCATGTTCGTGCACCCGGCCGAGGCCAGCCATGGCGATCTGGGCATGATCACGGCGACCGACATGGTGCTGGGCATCAGCAACAGCGGCGAGAGCGAAGAGCTCACCGCCATCCTGCCGCTCATCAAGCGCATGGGCGTGCCCCTGCTGGCCATCACCGGCCGGCCCGATTCCACGCTGGGCCGCCACGCCGACGTCGTGCTCGACGCCTCGGTCGACAAGGAAGCCTGTCCGCACAACCTCGCCCCCACCGCCAGCACCACCGCGCAGCTCGCGCTGGGCGACGCGCTGGCCGTGGCCCTGCTCGATGCGCGCGGTTTCCGTGCCGACGACTTTGCCCGCTCGCACCCGGGCGGTGCGCTCGGGCGCAAGCTGCTTACCCACGTGAGTGACGTGATGCGCGACGGTGCCGACACCCCGCGCGTGGGCCCGGATGCCGGTCTCATGGACCTCATGCGGGAGATCAGCGCCAAGGGACTGGGCATGGCCGCCGTGGTGGATGCCGACGGGCGCGTGGCAGGCATCTTCACCGACGGTGACCTGCGCCGCCTGATCGAGAAGACCGGCAGCAGCGCCGATCTGCGCACCCTGGTGGCAAAAGACGTGATGCACGCCAACCCCCGCACCGTGCGCCCGGACGCGCTGGCCGTGGAGGCCGCCGGCCTGATGGAAGCCAGCCGCATCACCAGCGTGCTGGTGGTTGACGACGAGGGCCGCCTGCTCGGGGCGCTCAACAGCAACGACCTCATGCGCGCGAAAGTGATCTGAACGTGGAACCCTTGCGCCCCGTGCTCACCTTCCCTCCCGCCCTGCTGCTGCGCGCTCAGGCGGTGCGCGTCGTGTTCTTCGACGTCGACGGTGTGTTCACCGACGGCAGCCTCTATTTCAGCGAGACAGGCGAAACCCTCAAGCGCTTCCACACGCTCGATGGCCATGGCGTCAAGTTGCTGCAGCGCGCCGGCATCACACCCGCCGTGGTGAGTGGGCGCGACTCCGCCGCCCTGCGCCTGCGCCTGGCTGCCCTGGGCGTGGTGCACGCACGGCTCGGCACGGAAGACAAGGCCCCGGCGGCCGAGGCGATCCTGGCCGAGCTCGGGCTGGACTGGGGTGCCGCCGCCGCCATGGGCGATGATTGGCCCGACCTGCCCCTGCTGCGCCGCGCCACGTTCGCCGCCGCGCCACCCACCGCACACGCCGAGGTGCTTGCCATCGCCCACCACGTCACCGAGCGCCAGCCGGGCGCAGGCGCCGTGCGCGAGTTCTGCGATCTGCTGCTGGTGGCCAGTGGCGCTTACGCCCGCGAACTGGAGGCGGCCGCGCGGTGAGCACCTCCGATCCCCTCGACTTCTTCGACACCGTCGACCAGACGGTCGACGTGCCGCGCGCGCCGCGCCGCAAGCGCAAGCTGATCGACCAGTTTTCCATCTACCTGCCCGTGCTGCTGATGGGCCTGCTGGCGCTCGCCTCGTACTGGTTGCTGCGGTCCACGCCCGCGCCCGAGGTGGCCGAGGCGGAGCGCCCGGTGAGCGTCGAGCCCGACTACTTCATGCGCCGTTTCTCGGTCAAGGCCTTCGATGGCCAGGGCACGCTCAAGACCGAGGTGAAGGGGGTGGAGGCCCGGCACTATCCCGCCACCGACATGGTGGAAATCGACGACGCGCGCATTCGCCACATCGGCGAGCAGGGCCTGCCCACGCTGGCGACCGCGAAACTGGTGACCACCAATGGCGACAACACGGAATTCGTGCTGCGCGGCAATGCGGTGATCGTGCGCGAGGCCGGCAACGACATCAACGGCCAGCCCCAGCCCCGGCTGGAGTTCCAGGGCGAGTTCCTGCACATCTTCCTGGAGCCCGATCGCATCGTGTCTGATCGCCCCGTCACGCTGCTGCGCGGCAACGACCGGCTGGTCGCCGACACCCTCGACTACACCGGCGAAAGCCAGATCGCCAACTTCAAGGGCCGTGTGAAGGTCCAGCTGGCGCCGCGCTGAACCCTTCCTCTCTCAACACCATGAACCCCTCGACCGGCGGCCCGCTGGTGTTCATCACCGGCGCCTCCAGCGGCATCGGCCAGGCGCTGGCCGCGCGGTTCGCGCGAGCCGGCTACCGGCTTGCCCTGGTGGCCCGCCGCACCGACGAGATGCACGCCTGGGCCCAGGCCCAGGGTTTCGACGACAGCCGATGCCGCGTGTACGGTGCCGACGTGGCCGACACCGACAGCATCGTCGCCGCGGGGCAAGCCTGCCTTGCGGCGCAGGGCGTGCCCGACGTGGTCATTGCCAACGCAGGCATCAGCGTCGGCATGGACACCGCCGATCGCAACGACATCGACGTCATGGCGCGCACCTTCGCCACCAACAACACCGGGCTGGCCGCCACTTTCCACCCGTTCGTGGCCGCGATGACCGTGCGTGGCAGCGGCGCCCTGGTCGGCATCGGCAGCGTGGCAGCCATCCGGGGGCTTCCCGGGCATGGCGCCTACTGCGCGAGCAAGGCGGCCGTGGTGGCGTACTGCGAAAGCCTGCGCGGCGAACTGCGTGGCAGCGGCGTGTCCGTGGTCACCGTGTTGCCGGGTTATGTGGACACGCCGTTGACGCGTCAGAACCGGTACAGCATGCCGTTCCTGCTGTCGGCGGAGGCGTTCGCCGACCGCGCCTTCGACGCCATCCGCGCAGGCACGAGCTACCGCGTCATTCCCTGGCAGATGGGGGTGGTTGCCAAGTTGCTGCGCCTGCTGCCGAACCCCCTGTATGACCGCCTGCTGGCCGGGCGGCCCCGCAAGCACCGGCAGGGCGAGCGGTCCCCCAAGGCCTGACGGCGCCATGAAAAAAGCCCTGGGGCAGATGCCACAGGGCTTTTGTGTCGTGTCGACCGGCGCCAGGCGCCGGTTCAGGCCGACGGGTGCGGGCGATCAGTAACCGCCGCGGCCACCACCGCCGCCGCCTTCACGACGGCCACCGCCGCCGTAGGGGCTGCGGAAGCCGCCTTCGCCGCCACCACCTCCACCGAAGCCGCCGCCACCGCTGCGGCCACCGCCGAAGCCGCCGCCACCGCTGCGGGGGGGACGGGCTTCCATCGGACGTGCTTCATTGACCACCAGGCTGCGACCGCCCAGCGATTGACCGTTCATGCCTTCGATCGCGGATTGCGCTTCGGCATCGCTGCCCATTTCCACAAAGCCGAAACCCTTGGAGCGACCCGTTTCGCGTTCCATCATGACCTTGGCGCTGTTGACAGAACCATAGGCGCTGAAAGCTTGTTGCAGGTCTTCGTCGCGCACGGTGTAAGGCAGATTGCCCACGTACAGTTTGTTGCCCATGGTTGGGACTCCTAATAACACTGAGAAAAATAGCGATGGAGCCCCGTTAGCACACAAAAACCTGTAGCACGCGAAACCGACCGATCACTTGTAAAAAACGAGCGTTTTCCACGCTCGCCAAGGGATTATGCGCTGAATGTCCCGCAAACACTAACTATTTTTCAGGATGTGCAAAGGCCTGAAACAGCCGATGCGCGGCAACAACATCGCCCGTCCCACACCGGGAAAACCCGTCTTGGCGGTCCGCGGGGGCCTGTTACAGGGCTGGACGATTCCCCTATACTCCCCCCAGCGCCGATTTGATCCAGATTGCGGGCGCTTTAAAAATGCCGCTAAAGGGGAGATTCCCGGTCTCGCTCTTGGCGGCACCGGGTTTTTTCATTGGGCGGACGCCGCCCGCAGGACACGGCCTTGATCGTCACACCCCAGACTTTTCAATTCACCGAACCGCTGCCGTTGCGGTCCGGCGCCACGCTGCCGGCCTACGAGCTGATGGTGGAAACCTATGGGACGCTCAATGCCGATCGTTCCAACGCGGTGCTGATCTGCCATGCGCTCAACGCCTCCCACCACGTGGCCGGCTGGTACGCCGACGACAACGGCCAGCCGCTGGCGCGCAGCGAAGGCTGGTGGAACAACATGATCGGGCCGGGCAAGCCGGTGGACACCGACCGCTGGTTCGTCATCGGCGTCAACAACCTGGGATCCTGTTTCGGCTCCACCGGCCCGACCCACACCAACCCGGCCACGGAAACACCCTGGGGCGCGGACTTCCCCGTGGTGACGGTGGAGGACTGGGTGGACGCCCAGGCCCGCCTGCTCGATGCCATGGGCATCCAGACCCTGGCGGCGGTGATGGGCGGCAGCCTGGGCGGCATGCAGACCCTGAGCTGGACGCTGCAATACCCCGAACGGGTGCGCCATGCGGTGGTGGTGGCCAGCGCGCCCAACCTCACGGCCGAGAACATCGCCTTCAACGAGGTGGCGCGCCGCGCCATCGTGACCGACCCCGACTTCCATGGCGGCCACTACCTGCGCCACGGCACCCTGCCGCGCCGCGGCCTGCGCATCGCCCGCATGATCGGCCACATCACCTACCTCAGCGACGACGTGATGAACGAGAAGTTCGGGCGCAGCCTGCGCTCGAGCGACGCCGAAGACCCCGCCGCCGCCGCCGAGCTGGCGTACCGCTATTCGACGCAGGAGATCGAATTCCAGATCGAGAGCTACCTGCGCTACCAGGGCGACAAGTTCAGCGAGTACTTCGACGCCAACACCTACCTGCTGATCACCCGCGCGCTGGACTACTTCGACCCCGCGCGCGAGTTCGACGGCAACCTCACGGCCGCGCTGGCGCGGGCCCGGGCCCGCTTCTTCCTGGTGAGCTTCACCACGGACTGGCGCTTCTCACCGGCGCGCAGCCGCGAGATCGTCAAGGCCCTGCTCGACAACCGGCGCGACGTGAGCTACGCGGAAATCGACGCGCCGCATGGGCACGACGCCTTCCTGCTTGACGACCCGCGCTACCTGCAGGCCGTGCGGGCGTACTTTGAACAGACCATTGCCGGAGGTGCGGCATGAGCGAGAAACCCTTGACCGATGCCATTGCGCGGCTGGTGCCACCGGGCTCACGCGTGCTCGACCTGGGCTGTGGCGACGGCGCGCTGCTGGCCCATCTGCAAGCGACGCGCGGCTGCAGCGGCTATGGCGTGGAGATCGACGACGCGAAGGTGCTTGCCTGCATGCGGCGCGGCGTCAACGTGCTGCAGCTCAACCTGGAAGACGGGTTGACCATGTTCGGTGACGATGCCTTCGACGTGGTGCTGCAGATCGACACCCTGCAGCACCTGCGCAACGCCGAGACCATGCTGCGCGAGACCGCGCGCGTGGGGCGGCTGGGCGTGGTGGCCTTTCCGAATTTCGCGCACTGGCCGAACCGCCTGCACGTGCTGCAGGGCCGCATGCCCGTGACCAAGCGGCTGCCGTACCAGTGGTACGACACGCCCAACATCCGCGTCGGCACACACGCCGACTTCGAGGTGCTGGCGCGGCGCAACGGGCTCACCATCGAGGACAGCTTCGGCCTGCACGAAGGCCGCGAGGTGCGCGTGCTGCCCAACCTGATGGCGAGCACGGCCGTCTTCCGTTTCTCCAGCTGATCAGGCGCGGCCGGTTTCGCGCGCGGCGTCGGCCGCAAAGTCGCCTTCGACCTTCTCCACGTCGACCAGCATGTAGGGGTAGAGTTCGCTGAACACGGCGCGCATGCGCTCGAGCGGCAGGTCGTCGAACGCCCCGTGTTCGTTCACGTATTCCATGTGCTGGCGGCCTTCGCGGTCGAACGGGTGGTACAGGGAGTCGTTCTCGCCGTCGAACTCCAGCGGCAGCAGGCCGAACCTGTCGCACAGCTCGATGTTGAAGGCCGGTGTGGCCTTGCGCCAGGCGCCGTCGATCCACAGGCTGGTGTAGCCGTGCCATGCGAACACGTCGGTTTTCATGGTCTCGCGCAGACGTTCGGTAGAGAGGTGGTTGCGCACGTCGGCAAAGCCCAGCCGCGCGGGAATGCCCGCGGCGCGGGCCACCGCGGCCAGCAGCACGGCCTTGGGCACGCACCAGCCGTAACCCAGCTCCAGAGCCCGGCTCGCGCTCATGCCGGCGTCGGACATGTCGACCCGGTAAGGGTCGTAGCGCAGGCGGTCGCGCACGGCGAGGTACAGCGACACAGCCCGCTCGCGCGGGGTGTCGCCCACGGCATGTTCCTGTGCGAAAGCCTGCACGGCGGGGTGTTCGCTTTCGATCCAGCGTGTCGGCGCCAGGTGTTGCGGGCCGGGTGGGGTGTCTGTGTTCATCGGGCCAAGGTACCAGATGGAGGTGCTCGCCCTCGACACCTCTGGGACAAACCCTGACGGCGCGCCTGGCGGGTTCTGCGTACTTTGGTACTCGGTGCCGCGCCCCGCCACCGGCTGGACGGCGATTGGGGCCGGTTTGTAGGCCTTTTTCCGACTTCAGCCGCTGCCGGGCTGGCCGATATTCCTTGGACCAACCCGTCAACTGAGGACCCGATCCATGGACATGCGCAACGAAGCCGCCCACATTGCCCGCCACGACAGTGCCCGGGCCGCCGCCGCCCAGACGGCCAGCGCCGAATTCCTGACCTTTCGCCTTGGCGCAGAGGAATACGGCATCGACATCCTGCGCGTGCAGGAGATCCGTTCCTATGAAGAACCCACCCGCATCGCCAACGCGCCCTCGTTCATCAAGGGCGTGGTGAACCTGCGCGGCGTGATCGTGCCGGTGGTGGACCTCCGCATCAAGCTCGGTTGCGAGAAGGTGGAATACAACGGCTTCACCGTGGTGATCGTGCTCAACGTGCACGGCCGCGTGGTCGGCGCGGTGGTGGATTCCGTCTCCGACGTGCTGGAGCTCGCGGGCGACCTGATCAAGCCGGCGCCGGAGATGAACACCAACGTGAACACCAGCTTCATCACCGGCATTGCCAGCGTCGGCGAACGCATGCTGATCCTGATGGACATCGAAGCCCTCATGTCCGGCAGCGACATGGGCCTGATGGACAGCAGCGCCCAGGCCATCCAGTAAGCAGCCAGACAGTCCGTCAGTCAGACCACGACCACAGCGGCGCGGACCGCGACGAGGAGTTTCCATGAGAGAAATCAACGACCGACAGAGCTCGGTGGCGCGCCGCGTCGCCCTGCTCGCCGTGGCCCTGCTGGCCACGGTGCTTGTGCTCATCTGCGGTGCCATGTCCGTCATGGCGGAGCGATCCTCGCGTGAGCGCACGATGCAGTGGACGGGTGACAAGGCCCTGTCCGTGGCCGATTCGATCGATGCGTTTGACAACACCGCCCGCATGATGACGGACCGCGCCTACCGGCCGTTCCGCCAGAAGTTCGCCGAGAAGTTCGAACTCGACGCGCAGGCCGGCATGCTCAAGGGCTGGGGCATGCTGCTCAACAACGATTTTTCCGAAGTCGACACCTTCAACCGCACCAACGGCGGCGTGGCGACGATCTTCATGCGCAAGGGCGACGACTTCGAGCGCGTGAGCACCTCGCTGAAGAAGGAAGACGGGCAGCGCGCCATGGGCACGCTGCTGGCCCGAGCGCATCCGGCGTACCCGCTGATGCTCGATGGCAAGACCTACACCGGGCGCGCCGTGCTGTTCGGCAAGCCTTACATGACGCACTACGAAGCGCTGAAGGACGACGCCGGCAAGGTGGTCGGCATTCTCTTCATCGGTTTCGACGTGACCGACTTCCAGGTCGCACTGGACAAGCTGGTGAAGGACGCACGCTTCTTCGACAGCGGTGGCACCTACGTGATCGACCCGCGGGGTTCGAACGCGGACGCCGTCTTCGCCTCGCACCCGACGGCTGCGGGCAAGAAGGTGCTGGAAGTCAACCCCGGTGCCGCCGCGATGCTCGATGCGATGCGCGGCGAGTCCGAGGTGTCCATCCGCGATGCCGCGCCGCTGTTCAACGCCGACATCAAGAGCCCCTGGGCGGTCAAGCGCCAGTCGCAGTCCGGCTGGTGGGTGGTGGCCGAGGTGTCCGACACCGAAGCCATGGCCAGCTACTGGCGCACGATCTACGGCCTGTGGGTGATGCTGGCCGTGGCCACCGCCGTGCTGGGCTTCGGCCTGTACATGCTGGTACGCCGCAACGTGAGCCAGCCGCTCGCGCAGCTGACGTCGGCCGTGACCACGGTGGCGCAGGGCGACCTGAGCCAGGCGTTCCAGTCGGACCGCAAGGACGAGATCGGGCGCCTGGTGCGCGAAGTCGAAACCATGCGCCAGCGTTTCCTCGGCATGATGCGCGAGCTGCGCAGCGCGACGGACAGCATCAACACGGCGTCGGTGGAGATTGCGTCTGGGAACCAGGACCTGAGCGCGCGCACGGAGCAGGCGGCGAGCAACCTGCAGGAGACGGCAGCGAGCATGGAGCAGCTCACCAGCACGGTGCGCCAGAGCGCCGATGCGGCGCGCCAGGCCAACCAGCTGGCGGCCAGCGCCGCAGAGATCGCCGTGCGAGGCGGCCAGGTCGTGGGCCAGGTGGTCACGACCATGGACGAGATCAACCACAGCAGCAAGAAGATCAGCGACATCATCGGCGTGATCGACGGGATTGCGTTCCAGACCAACATCCTGGCGCTGAACGCGGCGGTGGAAGCCGCGCGTGCCGGGGAGCAGGGCCGCGGGTTCGCGGTGGTCGCGGGCGAGGTGAGGAATCTGGCGCAGCGCAGTGCGCAGGCGGCCAAGGAGATCAAGGGTCTGATCGGCGCGAGCGTGGACAAGGTGGAGACCGGTTCGAGGCTGGTGGCCGATGCGGGGCAGACGATGAGCGAGATCGTGGGCTCGGTGCAGCGGGTGAGCGACATCATTGGAGAGATCACGGCGGCAGCGGGAGAGCAGAGCGACGGGATCGGGCAGGTGAATGTGGCGGTGACGCAGCTGGACCAGATGACGCAGCAGAACGCGGCGCTGGTGGAAGAGAGCGCGGCTGCCGCAGAGAGCCTCAAGGACCAGGCCAACCGCCTCGACCAGGTGGTGCGCGTGTTCCGCACCGGCGACGGGGACAGCACCCGCCCGGTCGTGCAGGTCGCGCCCGTTGCACCGGTGGCGAAGCCCGTGGTGTCGACGCCCGTGCTGACCTCGGTGGTGACACCCGCCGCGACGCCTGCAGCCCCTGCGGCCAAGCCGCCCGCCAGAACCCAGACAGACAACCACGCACCCGCGCCCGTCAAGGCCGCGGTGCCGACCCCACCGGCGCGCGCGCCGCAGCCTGCGAAACCCGCACCGGTGGCCAGCCGCACGAACGAGACACCAGCCGTGGCGCCCATCCGGCCCACCGCTTCCGCCGCCAGCGCCACCAGCGAAGGCGACTGGGAAAGCTTCTGACCGATTCAACCCACACCACTTACGGACTTCATTTCCCCATGTCATTCCATCAATTCAAGGTTGGCCAACGGCTCGGCGTCGGCTTCCTCAGCGTGCTGCTGCTGCTTCTGGCGGTCACTGCGCTGGCCTGGAACGGCCTTCGCTCGACGCAGGCGGCCACCGAACGCGTCATCGAGCTGGAGCACCGCGCTTCCGTGACCGAAGAGTGGGCCGCCAGTACCACGCTGAACATCAGCCGTGCCCTGGCCGTGGCCAAGTCCCGCGCCGACCCCGAGGTGGATGCCTACTTCAAGCCCCTGATCGCGCAGACGACCACGCGCATCAACGAGCTGCAGAAGACGCTTGAGGAAGAAGTGACCAGCACCGAGGGCAAGGCCCTGCTGGCGAAGATTGCCACCCTGCGCGGCGAATACATCGACGTGCGGAAGAACTTCTTCGACGTGCTCAAGACCGGCGACGTCGCAGCCGCCAACCAGATCCTGTCTGGCAAGGTGCTGCCCGCGGCCGACCGCTACAGCGGTGCGCAGGGCGAGATGCTGGCGTTCCAGCGCGGCCTGGTGCAAACCGCCATGACCGATTCCGCCAACACCGTGAGCCGCAACGTGGCCTGGCTGGTGAGTCTGGCCCTGCTGGCCGTGGTGGTGGCCTCGCTGCTGGCGTGGCGCATCACCCGCTCGGTGACCGTGCCGGTGCACGAAGCCGTGGCCATCGCCTCGGCCGTTGCCGACGGCAACCTCGCGGTGCAGGTGCAGACCGACCGCAAGGACGAACTCGGCGACCTGCTCAAGGCGCTGGCCGCGATGAAGACGGCGCTGATCCAGACCGTGGGCCAGGTGCGCAGCGCGACGGACAGCATCAACACGGCGTCGGTGGAGATTGCGTCTGGGAACCAGGACCTGAGCGCGCGCACGGAGCAGGCGGCGAGCAACCTGCAGGAGACGGCAGCGAGCATGGAGCAGCTCACCAGCACGGTGCGCCAGAGCGCCGATGCGGCCCGTCAGGCCAACCAGCTGGCGGCCAGCGCCGCAGAGATCGCCGTGCGAGGCGGCCAGGTCGTGGGCCAGGTGGTCACGACCATGGACGAGATCAACCACAGCAGCAAGAAGATCAGCGACATCATCGGCGTGATCGACGGGATTGCGTTCCAGACCAACATCCTGGCGCTGAACGCGGCGGTGGAAGCCGCGCGTGCGGGTGAACAGGGTCGCGGGTTCGCGGTGGTCGCGGGCGAGGTGAGGAACCTGGCGCAGCGCAGTGCGCAGGCGGCCAAGGAGATCAAGGGTCTGATCGGCGCGAGCGTGGACAAGGTGGAGACCGGTTCGAGGCTGGTGGCCGATGCGGGGCAGACGATGAGCGAGATCGTGGGCTCGGTGCAGCGGGTGAGCGACATCATTGGAGAGATCACGGCGGCAGCGGGAGAGCAGAGCGACGGGATCGGGCAGGTGAATGTGGCGGTGACGCAGCTGGACCAGATGACGCAGCAGAACGCGGCGCTGGTGGAAGAGAGCGCAGCCGCCGCCGAGAGCCTCAAGGACCAGGCCAACCGCCTCGCCGGTGTCGTGCAGGTGTTCCG
>VFQQ010000384.1_pt1 | contig 92851 bp, 94 predicted proteins | sample 3512341 | NCBI WGS metagenome assembly VFQQ01 (sample SAMN10412373, study PRJNA504923) | tailings metagenome | isolation source: Relicate 2 Philex TSF1 revegetated site | place: Philippines: Tuba, Benguet | collected 2017-08-29 | reverse complement strand
CGCGTCCGGAGCCATAGACGCGCGTCGGCCGCAGGCTGCTGATGCCGAGGCCGAGCCCGCCCGCCGCCCGCGCCAGCAGAGTTTCGGCACCGGCGAGGGCGGTGACCTGAGCCCGCTCATGCGCGCTCTGCGTGCCCTCCTTGCCCAGGATGGAGGTGCTGGAAAAGCAGACCAGCCGCCGCATCCCCGCCCGGGCCAGGGCCTCCAGATGCGGCGGCAACAGCCACAGCGGTACGGTGGCGACGACGACCGGCGGCAGCGGGCTCCAGTCGACCCGGCCGGCGAGATCCGCCGCCTGCCAGCGGGCCGCGCCGGCCGGCGGCCGGCGGGCGAGGGCGAGCACCCGCCGGCCGGCCAGCCGTCGCATCAGGCCCTCGCCGATCTGGCCGGTGGCGCCCAGGATGAGCAAGTCTGGTGGAGTCGTCACGCGCGCCAGTCTAGAACATCGACGGGCTCGGCCCAGATTGCGCCCTGTTTCCGCCGGAAACGGGGAGCGGATTCGAGTATGGCTTCGACCCGGCGCGACACTGCCGCCGGGCGATTCAAAGCCGGGCGCCGCTGATCCGGCATCGGCGGACAGGAACAGGAGGATGGCGATGCGCAAGGTAAAGACCGCGGGCGTGGCTCTGGCTCTCGTCGCACTGGTGGCGGCGGGCTGCGAATCGAAGCAGCAGACCGGCACCGTGGTGGGTGGACTCGGCGGGGCGGCGATCGGACACGCATTGGGCGGCGGGTTCTGGGGCACCGCGGCCGGCGCCCTGATCGGCGGCCTGCTCGGCAGCCAGGTCGGCAAATCGCTCGACCGCGAGGATGTCCGCCGGGCCGACGCGGCGAGCCAGCGCGCGATGGAGCAGAACCGCGCCGGCCAGTCCAGCGCCTGGTCCAACCCCGACACCGGCGCCAGCGGCACGGTGACGCCCACGTCCAACGCCTATGCCGATTCCTCGACCGGGGCGGTCTGCCGCGATTTCCAGCAGACGGTCTCCGCCGGCGGCGGCAGCCAGTCCGGCACCGGCCGCGCCTGCAAGCAGCCCGACGGCAGCTGGAAGGTGATGTGACCGGGGCGCGCCGTTTCGCGGCCGCGCTCGGGCTCCTTCTCCTCGCCGGCTGTGCCGACGAGGCGGAGGAGATCGCCGAAGGCCTGATCGCCGCGCCGCCGCCGCCGGGGCAGCGGGAGGCGCTCGCCGCCGCCGGTCCCGCGCCGCGCCGGCCGATGTCGCCGATCGAGCGCGAGCGCGCGCGGCACTTCGCCGAAGGCTACGCCGCCTATCAGGGCGGCGACTACGGACGGGCGCTCGCGATCTGGCGCGAACTGGCCGACAAGGGCGACCTCGCCGCCATGCGCAACGTGGGCCAGCTCTACCGCCTGGGCCAGGGGGTGGAGAGGGATGCCGGGCAGGCCGCGCGCTGGTTCGAACGGGCGGCCGATCTCGGGCTCGCCAATGCTCAGGCCAATCTCGGCGCCCTCTATCTCGCCGGCGACGGGGTGGAACAGGACCCCAAGCAGGCGGCTCGATGGTTCGCCCGCGCCGCTCATCAGGGTCATGTCGTCTCGCAATACGAACTGGCGTTGCTCTTCGAGGAAGGCAAAGGCGTCGAACGCAACCCCCGGATCGCCCAGGCGCTGCTGAAAGCGGCGGCCGATGCGGGCTACGGCCCGGCGCGGACCCGGCTGGGCCTCGATCCGGCGGCGGTGCCGACGGGGCGGGAGCCTTCCATGGAAATGCCGCCGCAGCCATGACGGGTCTTCAATCCCCGCCACTGCATTCCCATCTATGGTGGGTCAACCGGATGCACGACCCGAGATGAAGGATCCCTATCAGACCATAGGCGTGGGCCGAACGGCCTCCGCTGCCGAGATCAAGAAGGCGTATCGCAAGCTCGCCAAGGAGCTGCACCCCGACCGCAATCCCGACAAACCCAAGGTCGCGGAGCGCTTCAAGGAGGTGAACGCCGCCTATGCGATCATCGGCGACGAGGAGAATCGCGCGAAGTTCGACCGGGGCGAGATCGACGCCGCGGGCAACGAACGCGGCCCCTTCGCCGGCGGCGGTCCCTTCGGCGGCGGCTTCCGCCCGCCGCCGGGCGGCGGCCAGCAGGGCTTCAACTTCAATTTCAACAGCGGCGGCGCCGGCGGCTTCGACGACATCCTGTCGGAGATCTTCGGCGGCGGCGCCCGCCGGCGTGGAGCCGCGCGCGAGGCGGCGAAGGCGCCCGACCACCAGCTGAAGATCGAGATCGGCTTCGTCGAGGCGGCGCTCGGCGGCACGCGCCGGGTGACGCTCCCCGACGGCCGATCGCTCGACGTCCGGATTCCCGCCGGCATCGAGGAGGGCAAGCAGATCCGCCTGAAGGGGCAGGGGCCGCGCGGTACCGGGGTCGAACCCGGCGACGTGCTGATCGAGGTGCGCATCGCCGCGCATCCCTGGTTCACCCGCAAGGGCCGCGACATCCATCTCGAGCTCCCCATATCGCTGAAGGAGGCGATCCAAGGTGCGCGGGTGACGGCGCCGACGCTCGACGGTTCGGTCGTGCTGAAGGTGCCGAAGGGCGCCGGTTCCGGCACCGTGCTGCGGCTGAAGGGCAAGGGAATCGCCGCTGCGGGGGGCGAGGCGGGCGACCTCCTCGTGCGGCTGATGCTCATGTTGCCCAAGGGTCAGGAGGCGGCGCTCGAACGTTTCGCCGAGGGGCTATCCGACGATCCCGGTCTGCGCGCCAAACTGGGCGTGTGAGAGGTGTTCGGCTTTTGACCGCGAGTGGCCGTTGTGTAGGATGCGGGACAGTCCAGGGGATCGGTTCTTCGCAAGCTTTTCGGGGTTGATGGCATGTCCGAAACACGGCCGCTGATGGCCGGCCGGCGCGGCCTTATTATGGGGGTCGCGAATGAGCGTTCCCTCGCATGGGGTATCGCCAAGACCGTGGCGGCGCACGGGGCGGAACTCGCCTTCACCTACCAGGGCGAGGCGCTCGCCCGCCGCGTGACGCCGCTCGCCGCCTCGCTCGGCTCCAATTTCGTGCTTCCCGCCGATGTCACCGACGCGGCCTCGCTCGATGCGCTCTTCGCCGAAGTGCAGGCGAAGTGGGGGCGGCTCGACTTCCTGGTGCATGCCATCGCCTATTCCGACAAGGAGGCGCTGAAGGGCCGCTACCTGGAGACGACGGAGGAGAACTTCACCAGGACGCTCTCCATCTCCTGCTTCTCCTTCACCGACCTCTGCCGGCGGGCCGAGCCGCTGATGTCGGAAGGCGGCAGCCTGCTCACCCTCACCTATTACGGCGCCGAGAAGGTGGTGCCGCATTACAACGTGATGGGCGTGGCCAAGGCCGCGCTGGAGGCCTCGGTGCGCTACCTCGCCGTCGACCTCGGCGGCCGTGGCATCCGGGTGAACGCGATCTCCGCCGGCCCGATCAAGACGCTGGCGGCTGCCGGCGGGATCGGCGACTTCCGCTACATCCTGAAGTGGAACGAGCTGAATTCGCCGCTGCAGCGCAACACCACGATCGAGGATGTCGGCGGGGCGGGACTGTACCTGCTCTCCGATCTCGGCCGGGGCGCGACGGGCGAGATCCATCACGTCGACTGCGGCTATCACGTGGTCGGAATGAAGCGTGTCGATGCGCCGGACATCGCCACCGTGTAATCGCGCGCGGCACCGGCTATAAGGCGCCGCCATGTCGCACAACACCTTCGGCCATCTCTTCCGCGTCACCACCTGGGGCGAGAGCCACGGGCCCGCCATCGGCTGCGTGGTCGACGGCTGCCCGCCGCGCCTCGCCCTGTCGGAAGCCGACATCCAGGTCTGGCTCGACAAGCGGCGCCCGGGCCAGTCGCGCTTCACCACCCAGCGCCAGGAGCCCGACCAGGTGAAGATCCTGTCCGGCGTCTTCGAGGGGCGGACGACGGGGACGCCGATCCAGCTGCTGATCGAGAATGTCGACCAGCGCTCCAAGGACTACGGCGACATCAAGGACAAGTTTCGTCCCGGGCACGCCGACTACGCGTATATGGCGAAGTACGGGATCCGTGACTATCGGGGCGGCGGTCGCTCCTCGGCCCGCGAGACCGCCTGCCGCGTCGCCGCCGGCGCGGTGGCGCGGGCGGTGCTCGGCCCGGGCATCCGCATCCGCGGCGCCCTGGTGCAGATCGGCCCGCACGCCGTCGACCGGGCGCGCTGGGACTGGACGGCGGTCGACGCCAATCCCTTCTTCTGCCCGGACCCGGTAAAGGCGGCCGAGTGGGAGACCTATCTGGACGGCGTGCGCAAGGCGGGGTCCTCCGCCGGGGCCGTGATCGAGGTGGTGGCGGAAGGCGTGCCGGCGGGATGGGGCGCTCCCGTCTACGGCAAGCTCGATGCCGACCTCGCCGGTGCGATGATGAGCATCAACGCCGTGAAGGGCGTGGAGATCGGCGCCGGCTTCGCGGCCGCTTCCCTGAGCGGCGAGCAGAATGCCGACGAGATGGAGCCGGGCAACGAGGGCCGGCCGCGCTTTCGCGCCAACAATGCCGGTGGGGTGCTGGGAGGCATCTCGACCGGCCAGGACATCGTGCTGCGCTTCGCGGTCAAGCCGACCTCGTCGATCCTGTCTCCGCGCGACACGATCGACCGCGACGGGCACGCGACCTCGATCCTGACCAAGGGCCGTCACGACCCTTGCGTGGGGATTCGCGCGGTGCCGGTGGGTGAAGCGATGATGGCCTGCGTCCTCGCGGACCATCTGATGCGCCATCGCGCGCAGGTCGGCTGAGCGCCGGCACATTTAGGAGGAAGAGCCATGTCCCAGCCCAAGCACATCATCGCGCTCGACATAAGCCTGCCCGAACGCAAGGACCTCGACGAAGGGACGCGGAAGTACTTCGCCAAGTGCGACGAGAAGATCGGCTTCGTGCCCAATGTCCTCGCCGCCTACAGCTTCGACGCGGCGAAGCTGAACGCCTTCTCCGCGATGTACAACGACCTGATGCTGGCACCCTCGGGCCTCACCAAGCTCGAACGCGAGATGATCGCGGTGGTCGTCTCCTCGATCAACCACTGCTTCTACTGCCTGACGGCGCATGGCGCGGCCGTCCGCCAGATCTCCGGCGATCCCAAGCTCGGCGAGCTGATGGCGTTCAACTACCGCGCCGCCGAGCTGACGCCGAAGCAGCGCGCCATGCTGGACTTCGCCGCCAAGCTGACCGAGACGCCGGCCAAGGTCGTGGAAGCCGATCGTGCGGCCCTCCGCACGGCCGGCTGGACCGAGAGGGACATCTGGGACATCGCCGCCACGGCATCCTTCTTCAACATGTCGAACCGCATGGCCGCCGCCGTGGACATGATGCCGAACCCGGAATATCACGCTCGGGCCCGCTGATGGGGGAGGCGCCAGGATGGCTGTCGACACCGACGATCTGTTCCCGGTCAGACCCAAGGTCCAGCCGGCCAATCTCGAGGGGATGGGTATCGCCGAACTGAAGGCGCATATCGCCGCGTTGGAGGCGGAGATCGAGCGCGCCCGTGCGGCGATCGCAGCCAAGGAAAGGCAGCGCCACGGCGCGGAGGCCTTGTTCAGGAGGTGAGACCACCCCCGCCGGCCTCGGGCGGGGGCGGCTCGCGTCAGACCGGCGTGTCGGTCCCGGTGCCCTGCTCGCCCGCCCGGATCCTGAGATTGTTCTGCACATGCGCGACGCCGGACACGGCTTCGGCGAGCCCCTCCGCCTGGCGCTTGCACTGCCGGCTGCGGACCGTGCCGTCGAGGGTGACCTCGCATTCCTTCACCGATACCTGGACGCCGGTGGCGTCGAGGAACGGGTCGTCGGTCAGGCGATCGTTCACATCCTCGCGAATGCGCTCGTCCGACCGCCGGTAGCCGGCGGGCCCCCGGCCACGGAACTCGCCGGGGCGATCGCGAAAGTCGCTTGCTCTCGCCCCCCAGCCCGGATCGGCGAAGTAGCTGTCGCCCGTCGTGCCCCCTCGGTAGCGGGGATCGTTTCGGGACGCGCCCACGTCATACCAGCCCGGCCCGTATTCATGGCCATAGCGCGCGGCTTCCCGGCGGTATCGATCTGCGCCGATCCGGCGCTCGTCAGGGCGATAGCCGCCGAGCTGCTCCTCCCAGCGGTGGTCGTCACCAGAGCCGGGAGCGAAGTCGGCCTGGGCCTGCCGCATGCGTGCTTCCGTTTCCGCCCCGCCGTCGCGGTCCGGGTCGCGCCAGCGCCCCGCCTGCCGGTCCTCCGGCCAGGCACCGCCGTGCGAAGGAGAGCGCCGGCGCGGCACGCCGTAGCGCTCCTCTCCCCCGGGGTTGTCGTGGTCTCGATAACCCGATCGCTCCCGTTCCATCGCCAGTCTCCCTTCCGGTTGGGTCCGCCGCCCGGCGGGCGGCCTTCCGAATCGAACGGGGGATAGGCCCGCCTGTTCCGCAGAAAGCGGTGCGGCCGCGGGCAGACTGCGCGAGCCCGCAGCCGGTTCCGGCGGGGAGGGGAATGCGACTCGGTCCGGGCTTCCGCCGGGCACGCCCCGTGCCGGCCGCGATGGCGTGGAGGCCGGGAAGAGGAGGCGGCGGAAAGGCTAGTTCGCCGCGGCCGCCCCCACGGTCGCCGCCACGCGCTTCGCCGCTTCCTGCTGCTGCCAGGCGATCTTCTCGTCGAACTGGTCGGCGACCTTGCCGTCGTTCTCCAGCATCTCCGCCGAATTGGCATTGGCCAAGTCGAGCACGCCCATCTTCTCGAAGGTGGCGATGACGTTCGGGCTCCACAGGCCGATGTCCTTGATGATCGGGACGATCCGGCTGAACAGGCGGGTGCGGAAGTGGTTCATCGCCGGAGAGGCGGCGGCGATCTCCAGGCACTGCTTCTTCGGCAGGCCCACCGTCTCCCAGACCTCGTCGGCGAGGAAGCGGTCGCGCATGTGATAGCACCCCTCGATGACGAACTCCTCGCGCTCCTTGCGCTCGGCTTCGGTGAGCTGGGGGTAATAGTCGCGGAGGGACAGCCGGCCGAAGGCGACATGACGTGCCTCGTCCTGCATGACATAGGCGTTCACCTGGGCCGCGAGCGAGTTCTGCGCCTGATCGCGGATGCGTTGGAACGCTGCCAGTGCCAGCCCCTCGATCAGCACCTGCATGCCGAGATAGGTGAAGTCCCAGCGGCTGTCGGTCACGATGTTGTCGAGCAGCGCCTTCAGCGGATTGGTGATCGGGAAGGCGATGTTGAACTTCTCATGCAGGAGCCGCGAATAGGCCTCGACGTGGCGGGCTTCGTCGATCACCTGGGTGGCGGCATAGAACTTCGCGTCCATATGCGGCACCTGCTCGACGATCTTGGCGGTGCAGATGAGGGCACCCTGCTCGCCGTGCAGAAACTGAGAGATCTGCCAGGCCTGCCCGTGATGGCGCAGCTTCACCTTCTCGGCTTCCGTCATCTTGTTCCAGACGTCGGAGCCCCAGATGGCGATCGCCTGGTCGGGGATGCCCATCGGGTTGGTCTCGTCGAGGTTCTGGGACCAGTCGATGCGGTCGGTCGCATTCCACTGCTGGCGCTTGCCCTTTTCGTAGAGATTGAGCAACTCGCCCCGGCCGTCCTCGTACTCCCAGCGGAAGGTCGTCTCGGTCTTCCCGTCGATCTTCCAGTTCGTCTGCTCGACCGGCAGCACGTACTTCAACTCGGTAGCCATCCCTTGTTTTCTCCCTGCTTTCGACCCGTTGCATCCGTCGGGACCTGGGCTCGATCCAGGACGGAATGATCGTTCATTCTATGCCAGAACCCTCTCCTGGTGCCAATGCCCCACCCCCGCTAGGCTTTCGTGAAGAGTCCCAAGTCACAAGAAACGATCGTCGGAGGAAACATGTCCGCTTCGAAGGCGAATGGCGCGTCCGCGCCCGAACAGATCGACGCCGTGATCGTCGGCGCCGGCTTCGCCGGCATGTACATGCTCCATCGCCTGCGCCAGCGGGGATTCACCGCGCGCGTGTTCGAGGCGGGGACCGGCGTCGGCGGCACCTGGTACTGGAATCGCTATCCCGGCGCGCGCTGCGACGTAGAGAGCATGCAGTACTCCTACCAGTTCGACGATGCTTTGCAGCAGGAATGGGAATGGACCGAGCGCTATGCGCCGCAACCCGAGATCCTGAAGTACGCCAACCATGTCGCCGACCGCTACGACCTCAGGAAGGACATCCGTTTCAATTCGCGGGTGAAGAGCGCCCGTTTCGACGAGGCGACCGCCCGGTGGACCGTCGAGATCGAGGACGGTACCAGAGTGACGGCCCGCTTCTGCATCATGGCGACCGGCTGCCTGTCGGCCGCCAACAAGCCCGCCTTCAAGGGTATCGACGGCTTCAGGGGCGAGACCTATCACACCGGCCACTGGCCCAAGGAGGATGTCGACTTCACGGGCAAGCGCGTCGGCGTCATCGGCACGGGCTCGTCGGCGATCCAATCGATCCCGATCATCGCCGGACAGGCAAAGCACCTGACCGTCTTCCAACGCACGCCGAACTACACCGTGCCGGCCCACAACCAGCCGCTCGATCCGAAGCTGAAGCGCGACATCAAGGCCGATTACGCGAACTTCCGCGCACGCGCGAAGACCATGCCGGCCGGCATCAACCTGCGCATCAACGCGGTCTCGGCACTGGCGGTCAGCGAGGAGGAACGACGCAAGGAATACGAGGATCGCTGGGCCTATGGCGGGATCCCCTTCATGGGTGCGTATATGGACCTGCTCTTGAACGAGGAGGCCAACCAGACCGCGGCCGAATTCGTCCGCCAGAAGATCCGCGAGACGGTCAAGGATCCGAAGGTGGCCGAACTGCTCTCGCCGAAGACGGTGATCGGCTGCAAGCGGCTCTGTGTCGATACCGGATACTATGCGACGTTCAATCGGCCGAACGTCACCCTGGTGGATGTGAGCGAGACGCCTATCGATGAGATCACCGCGAAGGGTTTGCGCGTCGGGGCGACGGAATACGAGTTCGACGCCATCGTTTTCGCCACCGGCTTCGATGCCATGACCGGAGCGCTGCTGCGGATCGACATCCGCGGCAGAGGGGAACGGCCCCTGAAGGAGAAATGGTCGGAAGGGCCGAAATCCTATCTCGGCCTGGCGATCGCCGGATTCCCCAATCTCTTCACCGTCACCGGTCCGGGCAGCCCTTCGGTCTTGACCAACATGCTGCCCTCGATCGAACAGCACGTGGACTGGATTGCAGCCTGCATCACCCATATTCGCGATCGCGGCCTGCGCCAGGTGGAGGCGGAGCCGGGTGCCGAGGAGGCCTGGGTCGGCCATGTCGGGCAGGTCGCGGGTGTCACGCTGCGCTCGACCTGCAGCTCCTGGTACGTAGGCGCTAACGTGCCGGGCAAGCCCAGGGTGTTCATGCCCTACATCGGCGGTTTCCCGGCCTATGTCGCGAAATGCGAGGATGTCGTGGCCAAGGGATACGAGGGCTTCGCGCTCTCCTGATGAGCATTTGAGCACCGATTCCGGAGCGCGGGCCGGCGACCGTTACGGCGTCGGCATCGCCTGTCATCTTTTCGCCGTGGCCCTGTTCACGGCGATGTCGAGCCTGATCAAGGTTCTGGGCGATTCCTACCCGACCGAGCAGATCGTCTTCTTCCGCTCGGCACCGGCGCTGATCCCGGTGCTTCTGTATCTGCCCTTTCAGGGCGGGTGGAGCGCGCTGCGTACGCGGCGGCCGGCGTTGCAGTCGATCCGGGCGGCGGCCGGACTCGCCTCCCAGTACACGGCCTTCTATGCCGTGGCGCATATGGCGCTGGCCGACTACGTGGCGCTCAGTTTCACCGCTCCCCTTTTCGGGACCCTCCTGTCCATTCCCCTGCTGGCGGAGCGGGTCGGTATCTGGCGGCTCGGTGCCTGCCTCGTCGGCTTCTCGGGTATCCTGATCATGGTGGCCCCCGGGGGCGGTTCATACGACCACAACGCGATCGTCGCGGTCGTCTCGGCCTTTCTCTATGGCCTGGTCATGGTCATCATGCGCCGGCTCGGCGGCGTCGATCACCCGGCGGCGACGGTCTTCTACTTCACCTTCTTCAGCGCGGCTGTTGCAGGGGTCATGATGAGCTTCACCTGGGTTACACCGGGGGCTCTGGATCTCCTTCTGCTCGTCACCATCGGTCTGCTCGGCGGGGTCGCGCAGATCTTCATGACCCAGGCCTTCCGTCTGGCGCCACCCTCCATCATCGGCCCTTTCGACTATACGGCGATGATCTGGGCCCTGCTGATCGGCTGGTTCGCATTCAACACCTTCCCGACGGTGAATGCCCTGGCCGGCGCGGCCGTGATCTGTGCGTCCGGCCTCTTCATCCTGTACCGGGAGACGATGCGCGGCACCGGCAAGCCACCGATCAAGCGCAGCAGCATCTAGCGAATGGAACCTCGCGGGGCCTTGCGGATTGGGACGGGAACGTACCGATGATGCTCCCGTTTCCCACACGCGCTCTCCTCATTGCCAACGGCAGGGCCCGTCGCGGCGGCGAGGGAATCGATACCGCCCGCGGCGTGCTCCAGCGCGCGGGCTTCACCCTCATCGACGCCGCCTGCGACAGCCCTGAAGACCTCTCGCCACTGATCGTCGAACGGGCGGCCGAGGCCGATTGCGTCATCGTCGGCGGCGGGGACGGCACTCTGAACGCGGCGGCCCGCGCCTTGATGACGACGGGTATGCCGCTCGGCATCCTGCCGATGGGCACCGCGAACGATCTCGCCCGCACGCTTGGAATTCCGCCCGATATCCGCGCGGCCGCGGAAGTCATCGCCGGGCGCGCCCTGCGTCGGATCGACATCGGCGAGGTGAACGGGCATCCCTTCTTCAACGTCGCCAGTATCGGTCTCAGCGCGGAACTCGCCCGCGCGCTCACGCCGGAGAAGAAGCGCCGGTTCGGCCGCCTCGCCTATGCGCTGACGGCGCTCGAAGTGCTGGTGCTGGCGCGGCCCTTCAGGGCACTGCTCGTGACAAGGAACGGCGCGCAGCGGATCCGCACCTACCAGGTGGCCGTCGGCAATGGGCGCTACTACGGCGGCGGCATGGCGGTCGCCGCGGATGCGGAGATCGACGACAGCGCCCTCGACCTCTACAGCCTCGAAGTCGCCGGCGTCTGGAAGCTCGCCCTGATGCTCCGCTCGTTCAGATCGGGCCTGCACGGCCTATGGCGGGAAGTGCGCACGGAGCGCTGTACCAGCTTCGACATACGCACCCGCAAGCCTCGCCCGGTGAACACCGATGGCGAACTCGTCACCTTCACGCCGGCGCGCTTCACCGTGCTGCCGAAAGCGATCCGCGTCTTCGCGCCGAAATCCTAGTGGATGGGGTTGCTACATCAGCGGGCCGAGCGGCTCTTGTCCGGTGAGGCTGGGGTCCCGTGGGCCTTTGAACCGCGTCTGATGCAGCCCTAGGCGAACAGGCCGGCGACCCAGGTGACCGCCTCCGCTCCCGCGAAAACAACGAGGCCACCCCAGGCGGCGCCGGCGAGACTGAAGCAGGTTCCGGCGAGCACGGCCGCGCCGTCGCGGGTCATGAAGGCGAGGCCGAAGGCGACGAGGCTCGCGGCGGGGAGGACGTTCCCTCCAGGGATGGGCAATGCCAGCGTCACCGCGGACAGAAGGAGAGGCAGGCTGAGCGCCATCCGCGCCGGCCGCCCGGTGAGCGCCAACAGTCGGCGCGGCCGCAGCCACCCCTCCACCCGCTGGAGATAAGGCAGGCACCGCTCCAGCAGGGCGCGCACGCCCTCCGCGGGCAGGCTGACCCGGCGAACGAAGCCAGGAAGGGTCAGGCGCGCCGCACCGGCCATCAATTGCAGGGACAGCACCGCCAGGATGCTGCCGAAGATCATGCCGAAGGGGCCCGGGATCGGGATCATCGAAGGCAGCGTCAGCAGCAGAAACGTCAGGCCCAGGCCGGCCGACCCCAGACTGTCGACGATGTCGCCCAAGGGCACCCGCCCCGCTCTCGAGGCAAGCTGACGCTGCAGGGCCGCCAACTTCAGCGTCGCCGGCGCCGGGCGGGGGTCACTCGTCGGGGCAGCGGGCATGATGCGTCGTTAAATAGGCCATAACCGTCACCGGTTCCAGGGCGGCGGCGATGCTTGTCGGCGGACTTTACAGGCGCCGATCGCCCTGACGCCAATAACGAAGCGTTGACAAGGTGTTAAGAGTTGGAACGTCGGTTGCAAGGGCAACGGCTGAAGGCAGCACACGGGCGGGAGCGGGCAGGTATGTGGTTAACGGCGCAGCTGGTCAGCATGGTGATCGTGGTGACGCTCGTGGCCCAGGGGGCCGCCGTCGCCCTGCAGGGCGCGGTGATGCTGTCCAACCGGATCGGCAGCGGGATCCGGCCGGACGCGCTCGGCTTCGCGGCGCTGTTCGAAGCGCTCGGTTTCGCCTTGTGCGTCCTCGGCTACTGTTTCCTTTCCAGCCCCTCAATCATCCTCGGCGCGCTGCTCGTCGCGCTATCGGCGGTTCTGGCCGCTGGCCGGCGGCGCTGGTCGCTGGTCGGGGTTGAGGCGTTCCTGCTCGCGACCGCGCTCGCCGCCATCCTGTCGATCGCGGCCTACCGGTCGATCAGCATCGCCTGAACCGCTCGCGCCCGCGGTCCCAACCGCTATCATCCGCGCCCTGGCGAGTCGGACCGTGGGTGCTGTTTGTCGAAGACCGAGGTTGTGATCGATGCGGACGGCTCCTGCCTCGGCAATCCCGGCCCCGGCGGCTGGGCCGCCGTGCTGAAGACCGGAGGGCATGAGAAGGTGCTCCTCGGGGCCGATCCGCAGACCACCAACAACAGGATGGAACTCACCGCCGCGATCGAGGCCCTGTCGGCGCTGAAGCGCCCGGTGCGCGTGCTGCTGCGGACCGACAGCCGCTATGTCGTCGACGGAATCACCAAGTGGGTCCGTGGCTGGAAGGCGCGCGGCTGGAAGACGGCGGAGAAGAAGCCGGTAGCGAACCAGGAACTCTGGCAGCGTCTCGACGCGGCCGCCGCGCCGCATGACATCACCTGGCAGTGGGTGCGCGGGCATGACGGCGACGAGGGCAACACCCGGGTCGACGAGTTGGCCCGGGGCGAGGCGAAGCGGATCGCCGGCCGGTCCTAGGCGGTCCTGACGCGGGCGAGAGTGGCGCGCTCCAGGGCTGTCGACACCAGATGGTCGAGGCCCAGCGCGCGGCGGATCTTGACCAGCAGCTGGCCTTCTTCGAAGGTGCCCTTCAGGTCGGCGACAGCCACCTCGCAGGCGAGCAGATAGGCGGTCTCGCGAAGATCCGCCGACAGCGCCTGGCGCACCAGCCCGAGGACGGTGTCGAGCCCCTGGCGATCCTGCAGAAGCGCGGTGCAGTCCTGCGCGATCGGGATCAGGCGCGACTGGTCGAAATCCCGGAAGATAGGCAGCGTCTTCACCACGTTGCCGATCGCCTTGAATTCCGGATCAGACATGTCGCGATCGACGGCGGACACGATCACCATCACGTAGATCAATGCTGCGTGGGGCGCGATCACGGAGGCGTCGCCGGTGGTGGTGAGCTTGCTCATCGCGGGTACTCTCGTCCTCGAATGAAGGCGCGGACCATAAGTGCGGCGGCGCGGGCGGGCAACCGTCACGCCGGGGGACGGGCGTCCGGCGGGCGAAGATAGAGGGGGCTGGGCGGCGGATGTCCCCTCGGCGGCAGGGGTCGGCCCGCCACCAGACGGGCGATCGTGGCGGCGTCGGGATCGGCCGGCGCCACCCCGTGGATCACGTCCCGGCCGTCGAGGAAGGGCAGGATGAGGGCCTCGCCGGTGCCCGCCAGGACGAGCGGCCCGGCGACGGAAGCCGCCACCACGGCGGGGTCCGCGACCATCGGCGGCCCGAGCGGCGTCAGGTCGGGAGCGAAGGCCTGGGCGAACACTTCCGAGCGGCGGGCATCCACGACCGCGAGGATCTGGCGCCCGCCCGCCGCGTGGGCCGGCACTCCGGCGGCCAGCGCTTCCAGGGTCGACAGGCCCACCGCCGGCCGGTCCAGCGCCAGCCGGAGCGCCCGCGCGGTGGAGAGGGCGACGCGCAGTCCGGTGAAGCCTCCGGGACCGACGGTGACGGCGATGGCGTCGAGATCGGCAAAGCCCAGGCCTGCCTCCGCCAGGCATTCCTGGATCATCGGCACCATCGCCTCGGCCTGTCCGCGTGGCCCGGGCGCCGCCCGGCGGGCGAGCAACCGCGGCCCCTCCACCAGGGCGACGGAGAAGCCTTGCAAGGCGCCGTCAAGACCGAGCACCTTGGGGCCGTTGGTTGTGCTGGAGTCCATCATGCTGCTGGTCGAGATCGCGCCGCCCGTCTTCGACGTGGATCTCCACATCGCCTATGCCACGCCCGACAATGTCGCGGGCCGCCCGATCTATGGCAGACCCGGCTGTTATCTCAACCCCGAAGCGGCCGCGCTGCTGCAGAAGGCGATCCTGCTCGCTCGCCCCCTGGGCTATCGTCTCCGGGTCTTCGACGGTTTCCGGCCGACGGAAGCCGCCTGGGCCTTCTGGAACATCAATCCCGATCCGACCTTCTTCGCCGATCCCCGCAAGGGCTCGCCGCATTCGCGCGGCGCCGCGGTCGACCTCACCCTGATCGATGAGACCGGCACCGCGCTCGACATGGGCACCGGCTTCGATGCGCTGACGCCGCTCTCCTTCCACGGCTCGACGGAGATTCCGGTCGAGGCCCAGCGCAACCGCGCGCTGCTGTTGGGCCTGATGACCGCGGCGGGCTGGGACTGCTACCTGAACGAATGGTGGCACTACCAGCTTTTCAATCCGAAAAGGTATCCGCTGCTGTCGGACAGCGCCGCAGGGACAAGGATGATGCCTCAGGCCTGAACCATATAGCGGTCCCAGAAGCCTTCCTTCGGGGCGATCTGCTCGACCACGTCGACCCACAGGCCGGAGGGATCGAAGAAGCCGAAGCGCCGCTGGCCGAAGGGCTCGTCGGTCAAGGGCAGCGTGATCGGCAGGCCGAGCTGGCGATAGGCCTCGAAGGCCGCCGCGGCATCCTCCACCTGCAGTTCGAAGCACATGCCCGTGCCGGAGAAGGCCTCCGGCCCCGGTGGGGCGGAAGGGTGGTCCGGCGTCATGAAGGCGAGGCTGCAGCTACCGTCGCCAGCGTTCAGAAGCGTGAACCAGCTCGATCCGAACACCACCTCGAAGCCGAGGTGCCGGACCCAGAAGTCGCGTGCCGCGGTCATGGCCGGGGTGACGATGATGGGGTAGCGGTCGACGAAACGCATCGGCTGGCCCTTGTTTCCTGTTGTAGAAAGATACAGACTGACTGTCTGTATTTAAAACAGACAGTCAGTCTGTTTGTCAAGGGAAACCACATGACCGACAAGCGGGCCAGGCGATCGGCAGATACCAAGTCGCGGCTTATCGCGGCGGCGCGGGCACTCTTTGCTGCGCATGGCTATGCCGGGACGGCGACCGAGCAGATCCTGTCCCGGGCGGAGACCACGCGGGGGGGTCTCTATCATCACTATCGCGACAAGGCCGATCTCTTCGCCGCCGTCTGCACCGTCCTGCACGAGGAGGCGGTAGCGGCCGTCGAAGGGGCAGGCGGCAGCACACCCTTCGAGATGCTGGCCCGAGGCTGCGACGCCTGGATGGACCATATGGTGAAGGCGGAGGTGCGCCGGATCCTCCTGGTCGAGGGGCCGGGCGTGCTCGGCTGGGCGCGGTGGAACGACATGGACCGCGCGCATGGCTTCGCGCTGTTGCGCCAGGGCGTCGTGGCGGCGCAGGCGGCAAAACAACTGCAGCCGATCGAACCGGAGGCTTTGGCGCTGCTTCTGAACGGCGCCATGAACCAGGCGGTGCTGGCGGCCGAGGATGCCAAGGCTTTGGTCCCCCTGAAGAAGGCTTTCCGTGCGCTTCTGACCTCGCTCCGTCCCTGACCGGTCAGGCTGCACCCGCGCTCTGCTTCGCCAGTTCGGCGGCGAGCGCACCCGGTGTCGCTTCCGGAAACATCTGCTTTGTCTGGTGCACGCTGATGGAAGCGAACAGGCCGGAGGCGCAATAGGGCTCGGTCCGCATGAAGGTGTCGAGCGCCGCGCGGTAGGGCAGGTTCAGGACCATCAGGCTGCCGATCATGCCGTCCCGCTCGTCCAGCAGCGGGCCGCCGAAATGGAACTGCTCCTGATGCGCCATCAGGTATTGGAAATGGGCGGCGCGGGTGCGCCGGCGGATGGCGGCACCGTCGCCGGGCCGGTCGATGCAATGCAGGACGAACAGCATGCGGGCTCCTGTCTCCGAAGGTGGCGGGGCGGAGGCCGCCATCACCCGCATCGGTGAGGTCCATGCCATGTCCCCGCTGTCCGCCGTCGCAGCCTGACCGGGAGGAGCAGAATGGTCTTGGCCGAAATTGCGCCCTTGCGGGTGCGGGACTAGGGTCGCCGTATGTCCAGGGAGCAGCCTGCATCGTGGCCGAGCGTGCGCCGAAAAACCTGACCCGCTTCTGGTCCCCGGCGGAAGCGCGCGGCCTGAACCTCATGCAGGCCGATTTCACCACGCATGCCTTTCCGCCGCACACGCATGACGCCTTCGTGCTGGCGATGACCGAATCGGGCGGATCCGCGATCAAGAGCCGCGGCGACGTCCAGGATGCCGATCCGGCCGGCCTGTTCGTCTTCAATCCCGGCGAACCTCATGCCGGCTGGATGGGGCGGAGCACGCACTGGCGCTACCGGTCCTTCTACATGGCGCGGCCGGCGATGGATGCGCTGGCCGGCGACCTCGGGCTCCAGGGCTTGCCCTACTTCACCCGCAATCGCATCACCGACACGGATCTCATGGCCGAGTTCACCGGCCTGCACCGGCTGTTCGATGATCGGGCGGATCCCGTCGCCGCCCGCGAGAGGCTGATCCAGGCCTTCGCCCGGCTGTTCGTGCGCCACGGCGATGGCCCGCGGCCCGAGCGGACCGCGCTCCGCGACGACATCCTGCTGCGTCGGGTGACGGATCTGATGCGTGGCCGGTATGCCGAGCCGCTCACGCTCGACGATCTCGCCGGTCCTCTCGGGATCAGCTGCTATCGGCTGATCGGCCTGTTCAAGCGCACCACGGGCCTGACGCCGCATGCCTACCTGACCCAGATCCGCCTGGGAGAGGCCTGCCGGCTGTTGAAGCGCGGCGCGCCGCTCGCCGATGTCGCCGCCGATTGCGGCTTCTATGACCAGAGCGCGCTGAACAAGCATTTCAAGCGCTGCTACGCGCTGACGCCGGCGCAGTTCGCCCGCGCCTTCGCGCACCGCCGGGCGGCGCAATTTTAGCCAATACCGGCCCCCCGGCCGCCCCTAGGGTCGGCGATCACTCATTCAGCAGAGCGATCGTCCAGCCATGTCCCGGGCTTTCTATCATGAGCACCCCGAAACCCTGATCCTGGAGACCGAGGTGGTCGACGCCGCCCCCGGCCGCGTTCGCCTCGCCACCTCGCCCTGGCATCCGGGCGGCGGCGGCCAGCTGGCCGATCGCGGCCTGATCCGCACTGCGGCGGGCGACTTCGCCATCGCCGGTTTCGAGGAAGTGGGCGGTCGCCTCTGGCAGGTGCTGGCCGATCCGGCGGCGGAACTGTCGGGCAAGGTACAGGCGGTGGTCGATCCCGCCTTCCGCCGCATGATGGAACAGCTGCACACCGACACCCATGTCCTGAACGCCGTCATCTTCCAGGAATTCAACGGGGCGCTTGTCACCGGGGTGCAGATCAACGGCGACGGCACCGCGCGGATGGACTTCGACCTGCCGGAGGTCGACAATGATCGTCTGCGCCGGATCGAGAATCCCATCAATGCGCTGATCGCGAAGGATCTCGCCGTCACCACCTCCTACCTGCCGCTCGACGACGCCTATGACGAGCACGGGCTGATCCGCACGCAATCGGCCGCGCCGCCGCCCACCACCGACGGCCTTATCCGGATCGTGGAGATCGCGGGCCTCGACCGCCAGGCCTGCGGCGGCACGCATCTGTCCTCCACCGCCGGCTCCGGTCCGATCCGAATCCTGAAGGTCGACAACAAGGGCCGGCGCAACCGCCGGATCAAGATCGGCTTGGTCGAGGTGCTAGGAAGCTAGGCCCGTCGTCTCCGCCACCGTGTAGTGCCGTGCCACCGTCTCGAAGCGGGACAGCACGGCACGCGCCGCCGGTTCCACCACGGCGATCGAGATGTCGGCGCCGGTGAAGGCGCGGATGTGATCGAGCGATTCCCAGAAGGTCTGCACGGTGATCTCCACCTCGTCTCCCTCTGGCCGGTGCATCAGCACCGCGCCGCGAAACCCGGCGAGCTCGTGCAGATGCGGAAACACGCGTGTCTTCGCATGCGCGACATAGGCCGCGACGTTCTCCGCCTTCGCATGCCCGCGCCAGGATCGCACCACCATCCTTGCCTCCCTCACGCCGCGATCTGCCGGCTGATCACCAGCCGCTGGATGTCCGACGTTCCCTCGTAGATCTTGCAGACCCGCACGTCGCGATAGATGCGCTCCAGCCCGTAATCGGCGAGATAGCCGTAACCGCCCAAGGTCTGGATCGCGTCGTTGCAGACGCGCTCGGCCGCCTCGGTCGCGAACAGCTTCGCCATCGAAGCCTCCTTCAGCGCCGGCCGTCCCGCTTCACGGAGAGAGGCCGCGCGCCAGATCATCAGCTCTGCCGCATCGATTGCGGTTGCCATGTCGGCCAGCCGGAACGCCACCGCCTGATGCTCGATGATCGGCCGCCCGAACTGGCGACGGTCCTTTGCGTATTGCACTGCCGTCTTGTAGGCCGCGCGCGCCATCCCGAGCGATTGCGCGGCGACGCCGATCCGGCCGCCTTCCAGGTTCGACAGCGCGATGCGATAGCCTTCCCCTTCCTCGCCCAGCATCGCCTCCGCCGGCACTTCACAATCGTTGAACACGACGTGGCAATGGTCGGACCCGCGCTGGCCCATGGTCTTCTCCACCCGCACCGCTTCGTAGCCGGCCGTCGCGGTGGGAACGAGGAAGGCGCAGATGCCCTTTTTGCCCGCGGCCGGATCGGTGACGGCGAAGACGAGGGCGAGGTCGGCGCTCTTGCCCGAGGTGATGAACTGCTTCGATCCGTTCAGGATGAAACGGTGGCCGCGCCGCTGTGCCCTGGTCTGTAGCGCCGCCGCATCCGATCCCGCGCCGGGTTCGGTCAGGCAGAAGGCGCCCAGCATCTTCCCCGCCGCCAAGGGGCCCAGGAAGCGCCCGATCTGTTCAGGCGAACCGAAGGTCTCGATCGCCGTGCAGACCAGCGAATTGTGGACGGAGAGGATGGTGGAACACGCACCGTCGGCTTCCGCGATCTCGGCGATGGCAAGCGCGTAGGCCACCGCGCCGATCCCGGCGCCGCCATGCGCCTCGGAGACCAGCATGCCCATCAGGCCGAGGGCACCGGCCGCCTCCATTGCCTTCCGAGGAAAGGCTTCGCTCAGGTCGCGCTCGGCTGCCGTCGGGGCCAGTTCGGCCGCGGCGAAGCGCCGGGCCATCTCCTGGATCTGTCGCTGTGCGTCGCTGTACATGCCGAACTCCGTCTTCGGATCCCGGCATCAGTCACGGCGCGCGGCGCGCCGTCTTGGTCAAAACTGCGGACGACCGGTTACGTCACCGCGCGCAGGGTCACGTTGGTGATCAGGCCGAGGGGATGGATGGTGATTTCCTCACCGATCTCCACGATGACGGCATCGCCGGCGAGCTGCCAGTCGCCCGGCCTGTAGGTCGCGGTTCCGCCCCCCACGGTCACGATGCTGAGCGCGTGGTTCTTGAAGGCGCTGAGGTAGGTCGTCAGTGTTTCCGATGTCATGCGCGAGGCTCCAGAGATTGCCTGTATCCTGGAGGGGAATAGTTTCCGGTCTGCTTACCGCCGCCGGGCGGACTAGACTGCCGATTCGGCTGGCGAGGGCGGCATGACGGCGATCTATCGGGACTATGATCAGGCGGCGCTGGACGCGCAGTATTTCCTGCGCGGCCGGGTTGCCGACGTGCAGCGGTATTTCGAGCGTTGGGCGAGAAACTCCGCCGCGTCGCGCGAGCGCTTCTCCTGCAGGCTCGACGTCGCCTACGGCCCTTCGGCCGCGGAGACGCTGGACCTGTTCCTGCCGGAGAAGAGCACCCCCGCCCCCATCCTCGTGTTCCTGCACGGGGGCTATTGGCAGTCGCTCGACAAGGCCGACCATTCCTTCGTGGCCGATGGATTCGTGCCGCATGGCGCGGTCGTCGTCGTGGTGAACTATGTGCTCGCGCCGCATGCCGGAATGGACGAGATCGTGCGGCAGATCCGCGCGGCACTGGCCTGGACCTGGAGGCATGCGGCCGAGTTCGGCGGCGATCCCGCGCGCATCGTCGTTTCCGGCCATTCCGCCGGAGGTCATCTCACCGCGATGGCCGCTTGCACCGACTGGCCGGCCTTCGGCGAAGGCCTCCCTGTCGATCTGGCGAAGGGGGCCGTGATGATCGCGGGTCTCTACGATCTGGAACCGGTCCGGCTCTGCTACCTGAACAAGGTGCTCAACCTCACGCCCGCGGAGGTCAGGCGAAACTCGCCGCTGAACATCGATGTCGCCGGCCGGCCGGAGCTGGTGCTCTGCGTGGGTGCCGACGAGACCGACGAGTTCCACCGGCAGCAGCAGGTCTATGCCGCCGCCCTCCTCCAGAAGGGATATGTCCCCCGCATCGTCGCCGCTCCGGGCATGCACCACTTTCAGGTGGTGGAAGCCCTCGCGGCCGATGGAACTTCTTTGCACCAGGCGAGTTTGGCCCTGCTGCGCACACCGACAGTGTGAGGCGCGTTACACGGATTTAACGATGCTGTGACGGCGAAGGTGGTCGAATTTTTCCGCGCCGCGCATCCGGTTAGGGAATATCGGCGTACTCTCCACGTTGGTATCGGTAAACGGGGTGTGAATGTCGGCTGCGAAACGGATTCTTCTTGTCGATGACGACGACGCGCTGCGCATGTCGCTGGCGGAGCAACTCGAGCTGCACGAGGAGTTCGTCGCCGTCCCGGCTGCCGACGGGACGCAGGCGCTCGACCGCATCAAGACCGAGCATTTCGACATGATCCTGCTCGATGTCGGCCTTCCCGACATCGACGGTCGCGAGCTCTGCAAGCTGATCAGGAAGTCGGGCGCGCGTTGCCCGATCATCATGCTGACGGCGGCGGCGAGCGATGCGGATACCATCCTGGGGCTCGATTCCGGCGCAAACGATTACGTGGTCAAGCCGTTCAAGCTGCTCGTTCTGCTCGCCCGCATCCGGGCGCAGCTGCGCCAGCACGAGCAGAGCGAGGACGCGATCTTCTCCGTCGGCCCCTATACCTTCAAACCTTCGGCCAAGCTTCTCCTGGACAACGAGAAGAAGAAAAAGGTCCGCCTGACCGAGAAGGAAACCTCGATCCTCAAGTATCTGTACCGCGCGGGAGAACGCCCGGTGTCGCGCGACGTCCTGTTGAACGAGGTCTGGGGCTACAACGCCGGGGTCACGACCCACACGCTGGAGACACACATCTATCGCCTGCGACAAAAGATCGAACGCGACCCGGATCGTGTTCAGCTCCTGGTCACCGATCCCGGCGGCTATCGCCTGGTGCCCTGACCGGGCTTGCGAAGGGCGACGAGATCCCGCTGATTCCATTGGCCTTTCCGGCTTCCGGAACCAATCCTCCCCGCCGATTATTCACCAGGACTCTATACCCTCTCGAGTCCCGGCTTGTATTTGTCTGAACTTCGACCGATATTGCTTGTGTCAGTTTACGTTCGATTTATATCGGTACGATATAGATAAAGCGGTCGGAACGGCATAAGGAGCGACCCATGGAGCATATGGTCGCAGGCGAGCACACCCAGGTGCGAAGCGGCACCGCGAACGGATCGGACGACTTCTTCGTCCGCTTCTGGGGTGTGCGCGGCTCCATTGCCTGTTCGGACGAAGGAACCGCGCGCTACGGCGGCAATACCTCGACGCTCGAGGTGCGTTGCGATGGCCGTCTCATCATCCTCGACGCCGGCACCGGCCTTCGGTATCTCGCCCGCCACCTGAAGAGCGAGGGCCCGCTCGATGCGGACCTGTTTCTCACCCACACGCATTTCGACCATATCGGCGGCATTCCGTTCTTCGGTCCCCTGTTCGATCCACGCAACTCGTTCCGGATCCATGCCGGGCACCTCATTCCCGAGATGACCTGCAAGCAGGCGCTTTGCGATCTCATGATGGCGCCGCTTTTCCCGGTTCCCCCCGCGATCTTCAACGCCACCATCAAGTTCCTCGACTTCACCGCGGGCGAGACGATGCAGATCGGCAATGCCGTCCGCATCCGTACCGCTCCGCTGAACCATCCGAACGGCGCCACCGGGTACCGGATCGAATGGGGGGGCAAGTCGATCTGCTATTGCACCGACACCGAGCACAAGCCGGACGGCCTCGATCCCAATATCCTGCGGCTGATCGAAGGGGCCGACATCTTCATCTACGACAGCATGTTCACCGATGAGGAATATCCGGGCCGGATCGGCTGGGGTCATTCCACCTGGCAGGAAGGCGCCCGCCTCGCCGCGGCCGCCGGTGTGAAAACCTTCGTCGTCTTCCACCACGATCCCGATCACGACGACGATTTCATGGACGGCGTGGCCGAGAAGGTGGCCGCAGCCTATCCGGGCTCCGTCGTCGCCCGCGAGGGGATGATCCTGCGCCCGTGAACCTGCGTCGGCTGTCCTTCGGTCTCGCAACGCTGCTGGGATCCCGCCCGCGCGGCTGGTTCATTCCCTACCGCTACGCAGACACGCTTCCCGCGCCGGGAGAGCGGGGACGCTACCCTGCTCTCGAACCGCTGTTCGAAGCGGCTCGCCCGCGCTTCGCCGCGCTTCTCGACGAAGCGGAAATCCTCGGTCGCGACCTAGCCTCGATCGGTGCCGATGCGCCGCCGGAGCCGCGCTGGAATCAGGACTGGTTTCCCCGCCTCGACGCCGTCGCCCTCTACACGCTGATCCGCACCCGCAGGCCGGCGCGCATCGTCGAGGTGGGCTCCGGCCACTCCACACGCTTCATGGCCCGCGCGGTCAGGGACGGCGGCCTCACCACCGCGATCACCGCCATCGATCCCGCACCTCGCGCGGCGATCGAGGGGTTGGGCGTCACCTTCTCGAAGCGCACGCTGCATGCCGCGGGCCTGTCGCCGTTCCGCGCGCTGCAGCCGGGCGACATGCTGTTCATCGATTCCAGCCACATCCTGATGCCGGGCTCGGATGTCGATCTCCTGTTCGGCGACATCCTGCCCGCCCTGCCTCCGGGCGTGATCGTGCACGTGCACGACGTCTTCCTGCCCGACGACTACCCGCTCGAATGGGGTTGGCGCGGCTACAACGAACAGCAGGGTCTGTTCGGCTTCCTGCAGTCGGGATACCGGCTCGATTTCGCCAGCCAATACGTCGCCACCCGCATGCCGGAAGCGATCGGCCCGGTGGTGGCGAAGCTGCCGCTCGTCTCCGGCGCCTTCGAAACCAGTCTCTGGATGACCAGGGTCTGACGTTTGCCGCAATCGGGGCTAGAGTGCGGCCCATGCGGACGCTCTACCATTTCTGGCTCGACCCTCAGTCGCGGAAGGTCCGGATCGCGCTGAAGGAGAAGGGCCTCGACTTCATCCTCGAACTGGAACGCCCCTGGGAGCACCGTGAGGGCTATCTGGAGGTGAACCCCGCCGGCACCACGCCGCTCCTGGTCGAGGAAAACGGCGCCCAGATCTGCGACGGCCAGACCATCTGCGAATACCTGGACGAGGTCTATCCCGACCGGCGGCTGATCGGCTTCGATCCGCTGGAGCGCGCCGAGACGCGCCGCGTCACCGCCTGGTTCGACCAGAAGTTCACCGCCGAGGTCGTGGAGCCGCTGGTGGGAGAAAAGTTGGTGAAGCGGCTGACCCGCGCGGGCGAGCCCAACTCCTCGGCCATCCGCGCCGGCCAGCACAACCTGCACATCCACCTCTCCTACATCGCCTATCTGGCCGAGCGCCGCACCTGGCTCGCCGGCGACGACTTCGGCCTCGCCGACATCACGGCCGGCGCGCATCTCTCCTGCATCGACTACCTGGGTGACGTCCCCTGGGACGAACATCCCCAGGCCCGCGACTGGTATTCCCGCATCAAGTCGCGGCCTTCGTTCCGCCCCGTGCTGGCCGATCACGTGGCCGGCCTGCCGCCGCCCAAGCACTACGCCGATCTCGACTTCTGACCATGCCCGCCGACCGTCGAATTCGCGACGAGGCACTGCGGCTCGGCTTCGATGCCGTCGGCTTCGCCCGTCCCGACGCGGTGGCGGAAGCGGGGGAACGCTTTCAGGCATTCATCGCCGCCGGCATGCATGGCGACATGGGCTGGCTCGCCGACAAGGCCGACCGGCGCCGGCATCCGAACGCGCTTTGGCCGGAGGCGAAAGCCGCCGTCATGCTGGGCCTGAACTACGGCCCCGTGGAAGACCCGCTGCCGGCGCTGAAACGGCGCGAGCGCGGCGTCGTCTCCGTCTATGCCCGCGGCAAGGACTATCACGAGGTGATGAAGCCCAGGCTGAAGGCGCTGGCGCGGATGATCCACGGCGAGTTCGGCGCCGAGGTGAAGGTCTTCGTCGATACCGCGCCTCTCCTGGAAAAGCCGCTGGCCGCAGCCGCCGGGCTCGGTTGGCAGGGCAAGCACACCAACCTGGTCAGCCGCGGTTTCGGCTCCTGGCTGTTCCTCGGCGCCATCCTCACCACCCTCGACCTCACCCCCGATGACGGCGAGGCGGACCACTGCGGCTCCTGCCAGGCCTGCCTCGACATCTGCCCGACCGCGGCCTTCCCCGGTCCTTATCGGCTGGATGCGCGCCGATGCATCTCATACCTCACGATCGAGCACAGGGGGCCGATACCGCGCGAGTTCCGTACCGCCATGGGCAATCGCATCTATGGCTGCGACGACTGCCTCGCCGTCTGCCCCTGGAACAAGTTCGCGACCTCCGGGCGTGAACCGGCGCTCGCCCCGCGCGAGGCGGCCACCCTGCCGCTCCTTTCCGACCTCGCTTCGCTCGACGACGCCGCCTTTCGCGCCCGCTTCGCCGGCAGCCCGGTCAAGCGGACCGGGCGCGAACGCTTCATTCGCAATGTCGCCATCGCGCTCGGCAACAGCGGCAATCCGGAAGCGGTTCCCGTGCTGGCGGCGCTCGCCGCGGACGGTTCGGCCCTGGTGCGCGGGGCCGCGGTCTGGGGCCTGTCGCGGCTGCTGCCGCCCGCGGCCTTCGAGGATCTTCGCCGCCGCTTCGCCGGCACTGAGGGCGATCCCGACGTGCTGGAGGAATGGGCGGCATGAACGTCGCGATGCTTGGGCCGGAAGGCGCGGGCCTGCTCGCATGCCTGCACGGCGAATGTTTCGCCCAGGGCTGGTCGGCGGAAGCGATGGCGAGCCTGCTGGCGCCGGAGGGGGTCGCCGCCCTGCTGGCGCTGGAGGAGGGCGAGCCGGCCGGGTTCCTGCTCTACCGCATCGCCGCCGACGAGGCGGAGATCATTACCATCGGCATATTGCCCGGCCGGCGCGGGCTTGGTCTGGGGGCCGGCCTTCTCGCCGCCGGCCTGTCGGCGATGGCGCGCGGCGGGGCCGCCATGTGCTTTCTCGAAGTGGAGGAAGGAAACGCCGCGGCCCGCGCGCTCTATGCCGCCGCCGGCTTCCGCGAGGTCGGCCGCCGGCCCGGCTACTACCGGGACGCCGCCGGCCCGTCCGCCGATGCGCTGGTCCTGCGGCGCGATCTGACCCCTTGAAACGCAGGGGACAGGGCTGCACATAAGGCCCGGATTCGCTGTGGATACCCGGAGAGGCCAGGTCATGGGCGCCGAAACGCTGTCCTTCCAGGCGGAAGTCGCGCGGCTTCTGCACATCGTCACCCACTCGCTCTACACCAACAAGGAGATCTTCCTGCGCGAGCTGGTGTCCAATGCCTCGGACGCCTGCGACAAGCTGCGCTATCTGGCCCAGACCGATGCCGCCCTGCTGGCCGAGGATCCGGAGCTGCGAATCCGCATCGAACTCGACAAGGACGCGAAGACACTGACCGTCGCCGACAACGGCATCGGCATGAACCGCGATGAGATGGTGCAGAACCTGGGCACCATCGCCCGTTCCGGTACCGCCGCCTTCGCCCAGAACATGTCGGGTGACGCCGCCAAGGATACCAAGCTGATCGGCCAGTTCGGCGTCGGCTTCTATTCCGCCTTCATGGTCGCGGACCGGGTCACGGTGACCTCGCGCAAGGCGGGCGAGACCGCGGCCTGGACCTGGGCCTCGGACGGGACCGGCAGCTTCACGATCGAGGAGGCGGGAGAGAATCCGCGCGGCACCCGCATCGTTCTGCACCTGAAGGAAGGGGAGGGCGACTTCCTCGAGAAGTTCCGGATCGAGCGGATCGTCAAGACCTATTCCGACCATGTCGCGCTTCCGATCGTCGTCGCCGTGGGGGCGGAGGAGGAGACGGTGAACACCGGCTCCGCCATCTGGTCGCGCGCGAAGTCGCAGATCGGCGAACAGCAGTACAAGGAATTCTATCACCACGTCGGCCATGCCTTCGACGACCCGTGGCTTACCATCCACCACAAGGCCGAGGGCAAGATCGAATACACGATGCTGCTCTTCGTGCCGACCCAGAAGCCCTTCGACCTGTTCGAGCCGGACCGCAAGCACAAGGTGAAGCTCTACGTCCGGCGGGTCTTCGTCACCGACTCCTGCGAAGGCCTGGTGCCCTCCTGGCTGCGCTTCCTGAAGGGCGTGGTCGATTCCGAGGACCTGCCGCTCAACATCAGCCGCGAGACGCTGCAGGACAATCCCATCGTGCGCATGATCCGCTCCGGCGTGGTGCGCAAGGTCCTGGGCGACCTGGAGGCGAAGGCGAAGGACGAGCCGGAGGCCTATGCCGCGTTCTGGGAGAGCTTCGGCGCCGTACTGAAGGAAGGCCTCTACGAGGATTTCGAGAACCGCGACCGGCTGATGAAGCTGGCCCGCTTCCGCACCACGGCTTCGGAGAAGCTGGTCTCGCTCGCCGACTACGTCGAGCGGATGAAGGAGGGCCAGGACGCCATCTACTACATGACCGGCGACGACCTCGCGAAACTGTCAAAGAGCCCCCAGCTCGAAGGCTTCAGGGCGAAGGGCATCGAAGTCCTGCTGATGACCGATCCGGTCGACGATTTCTGGCTCAACATGTCCCCGCCCTTCGAGGGCAAGCCGCTGAAATCGGTGACCCGCGGCGATATCGACCTGTCGGCCGTGAAGGGCGAGGAGAAGCCTGAGGCGGAGAAGCCGGAGGCCGCGAAGGAGGACGATCTGGCCGCCCTCATCGCCGCCTTCAAGGCCGCCCTGGGCGGCCTCGTGAAGGACGTGCGCGCCTCCGACCGTCTCACCGGATCGGCCGTCTGCCTGGTCGCGGCGGAAGGCGACATGGACATGCGCCTCGCCCGGCTGCTGCGGCAGGCCCGGCCGGGCGAAGCGGCGAACGCGCCCCGCATCCTGGAGGTGAACCCGCGGCACGGGCTGATCCGGAAGCTCGCCGGCCGGGCCAAGGCGGATGCGGCCGCGGTGGCCGATTCAGCCCATCTCCTGCTCGACCAGGCACGCATCGTCGAAGGGGACGGCCCGGTCGATGTGGAGGCCTTCGTGCGCCGCCTGAACGCGGCGGTCGACCACACCCTCTAGGCCGGGCCGGCGGTGGCTTCAGCCGCCGCCGTCACCGCCGACCGGCGCCACCAGAACCTTGTCTATGCGCCGGCCGTCCATGTCGATCACCTCGAAGCGGAAGTGATTCCACTCGAAGCTCTCGCCGGTGGCGGGAATATGGCCGAGCCGCCAGAGCACGAAGCCCGCCACGGTGTGGAATTCGCCCGCCTCGATCGGATTGGGCAGGTCCAGCAACTCGGTGAGTTCGTCGAGGCCGAGCCAGCCGTCGATCAGCCACGACCCATCCTCGCGCTCGACAACTTCCGACTTGTCGGGCGTGCCCGGGCTCGACAATTCGCCCACGATCGTTTCCAGCACGTCGGTAGCGGTCACGATGCCCTGGACGCTGCCGTATTCGTCCACCACCAGCGCCATATGGATGGCCGAATGCTTCAGCAGGTCGACGAGCTGAAAGGCATCGGCCCCTTCCGGCACCACGGGCGCCTCCCGCACGGCGCCGCGCAGGTCGAGGGGCTTGTCGGCGAGGAGCAGGTCGAGAAGGTCCTTGGTCTGCACGATCCCGAGGACGTCGTCGATCGACCCGCGGCAGACCGGATAGCGCGAATGCCCGCTGCCCATGATCCTCGCCCGCGTCTCCGCCGGATCATCCTCGATGTCGAGCCAGACGACATCGGTGCGGTGCGTCATCAGCGCACGGGCCGGCCGGTCGGCGAGGCGCATGACGCCCGAGATCATTTCCCGCTCGCCTTCCTCGATCACCCCATGCTCGGCGCCTTCCTCCAGGATGGTCCGGATCTCCGCCTCGGTGACGCCGCTGTCGGTGCCCCGATGCGCGCCGAGCAGCCGCAGCACCGTCTCGGTGGACAGGCGCAGCACGAAGACGGCCGGCGCGGTCACGCGCGACATGACGTCGAGCGGCCCTGCCACCCGGATGGCGATCGCCTCGGCCGAGCGGAGCGCGAGGCGCTTGGGCACCAGTTCGCCCAGGATCAGCGAGAGATAGGTGACGGCGACGACCACCATGCCGAGCGCCAGGCCATGCCCGATCGTCGCCAGCGCCGGGATGCCGGCGAGGGCCGCGCCCAGCTTCTCCGCGATGGTGGCGCCCGACAGCGCGCCGGCCAGGACGCCGATGAGGGTGATGCCGATCTGGACCGTGGGCAGGAAGCGGTCCGGTTCCTCGGCGAGCGTCAGCGCCCGTCCGGCCCGCGCGTCCCCCTGGTCCAGCATGGCCTGCAGCCGCGGCTTGCGGGAGGAGACCACCGCAAGCTCTGACATGGCGAAGAATCCGTTGAGCAGAATGAGAAACAGAATGGCGATCAGTTCGATCAGCATGGCCTCTGGCTTTCACGGCGCGGCCGTGTGCAATCATGCCACCGGCCCCGTCGGTTCCATGATAGCAAGCGATCGGTCAATGTGCGCGGGCGATGATCGCGACCGGTCCGCCGCCGTCCGGCCCCTGGTGCTCGGCCCCGCCGGAGACGAAGAGCCGCGTGTCGCCGATGAGCCCGGCCAGCACGCCGCCGACCAGCGCGCGCGCATGCCGTGTCGCATTGATGTCGCTGTCGTCCCACATGATGTGCCGCGCGCCCCGGATCAGGCCCGAGCGCGACGGCTCGGCCTTGGCCAGCAGCGCCACGAAGCGCCCGCGCGTCACCTCGTCGAGCTGTCCGCCGGCGGGCAGCCCGAGCCGGCCGAGCACGGCCTGCGCGGCGGGCAGGTCGATGCCGTCCTTCATCACTGCGTGGTCGATGACGAGCTCGCCCCCCCAGGTCTCGCTCATGCCGGCCACCATGATCTCGTTGCGCATCAGCTCGATCCCCGCCGAGGTGCTGGCGCGGCCCGAGAACAGCGCCAAGTCGTGCCCGATGGAGGCATCGGCCGGCGCCGCAGCGATCTCGCCCAGCGCCAGCGCCACGCCCAGCGCCGAGGCGCCGCGCGACAGGCCCATGGAGTGATAGGTGTCCTCGGTCGCCACCGTCTCGCCCCGCGCCTGCGCCTCGGAGATGCGTTCGCGGGTGAGGAGCGGGCACTTGATCTGCACGTAGTGCACGTCGCCCGCTTCCCGGATGCCGGCCTCCACCATGGCCGCGCGCACGGCCGCCGCCGTCTCCTCCACCTGCGCTCGCCGGCCGATCTCCTCCGGGGCGAAGGCGCGGGTGAAGGCGGTCCCGAGTGCCAGGCGCTTCTGCCCGGGCTGGGCGGCGCCGTCGGCCGCCCTGGCGAACACCAGGAAATGCGGCGACAGCCCGCCCTCCGTCCCGCCCGACATGACGAAGGCGACCTTGCCGTCCAGATCCTTCGGCCTACAGCCTCGCCACTCGGCCAGCGCCGCCTTCAGGCTCGCCGTCGCGTAGCCGCGGGTGAAATCGTTGACGCAGCCGTTGCCTTCCGTCTTGCCCAGGATGGCGACGATCTGCTCGGGCGCCACCGCGCCGCTCTCGATCAGCGCCGCCACGCCGGAGACGTCGGAAGGGTCGGACATGGGGACGCGATGGACGATGGCGCGCACGGGTTTCCTCCAGCAGGATCGACACTCATGAAATCGGGGCAAGCCCCATGCCAAGACTAGTCCGTTGACGAGGGCACCGCTGACCCGGCGCCTGCGGGCCAGCCTCGCGCGGCGCTGGGCGGGCATCGCCTGGCCGGCGGAAGGCAAGGTCACGGCCTTCGAAGGCGCGCGCTTCCGCCTCGACCGCACGAGCGACGTCGACCGCGCCATCGCCTTCAAGGGCGGGCACGAGCGCGCGCAGATCGCCCACCTGATGGCGGCGATCGACCGCCTCGGCCCGGCCCTCTTCGTCGATGTGGGCGCACATTTCGGTCTCTATGCCGTGCTGGCGGCGCTGCGCGGCGTGCCGCGCGTGCTGGCGGTGGAACCGGATCCACGCAGCCTGATCCGTCTGGCGGACAACATCCGCCTGAACGGTGTCGAGACGCAGGTGCGCCTTCTCGCCGCCGCCGCCTCGGACCGGTCGGGCCGTGCGTGCTTCCGGCCCGAAGCGGCGCGTTCCGCCGGCCGCTCCCGCCTCGATCCCGCGGGCGCGCTCATGGTGCCCACCCTGCGCCTGGACGAGGTGATCGCCGATGACGGTGGCATGATCGTGCTCAAGATCGACGTCGAGGGGCACGAGGCGGCGGTGCTCGACGGGCTGGGGCGCACGCTCGCCGCCAACCGCTGCTTCCTGCAGGTCGAATGCTTCGAACCCGCGCGAGGCCCGCTCGTCGCCGGCATGGCCGCCCGCGGCTACGCCCTGGCCCATCGTATCGGCGAGGATCTCTATTTCGAGCGACCGGACGGACCCTGATCCTATACACTCGCATAAGTGGCGGATCGGTTGGGGTGAGAGGGGCATGGTCGCACGGGTGTGGACGGTGGCGTTCCAGGGCATGGACGCGCGGCCCGTCGACGTGCAGGTCCAACTCGGGCCGGGCATGCCGAACTTCACCATCGTCGGCCTCGGCGACAAGGCGGTGGCGGAAAGCCGCGAGCGGGTGCGCGGCGCCTTCGCCGCCGTGGGCCTGGCGCTGCCGCCGAAGCGCATCACCGTCAATCTCGCCCCCGCCGACCTGCCGAAGGAGGGAAGCCACTACGACCTCCCCATCGCCATCGGCCTCCTGGTTGCGCTCGGCGTGCTGCCGGCCGACGAGATCGCCGGCTACACGGCGCTGGGCGAACTCGGCCTCGACGGCGGCATCGCCCCGGTCGCCGGCGTGCTCTGCGCCGCGATGGCGGCGGCCGAGGTGGGCAGGGGCGTCATCTGCCCGAGGGCGAGCGGCCCGGAGGCCGCCTGGGCCAACGGCCCCGGCGTGATCGCCGCGCCCAACCTCCTGTCGCTCGTCAACCACTTCAAGGGCACCCAGGTGCTGTCGCCGCCGGAGGCGCGGCTCGCCGAACTCGCCCCGACCCTGCTCGACCTCCGCGACATCAAGGGCCAGGAGACGGCGAAGCGCGCGCTCGAGATCGCCGCCGCCGGCGCCCACAACCTCTGCATGGTGGGTCCGCCGGGCGCGGGCAAGTCGATGCTGGCCGCCCGCCTCCCCGGCCTGCTGCCGCCGCTCCAGCCGGCGGAGGCGCTGGAAGTCTCCATGATCGCCTCGCTGGCGGGCGACCTCGCCGAGGGGCGTCTGATCCGCCAGCGCCCGTTCCGTAACCCGCACCATTCCGCCTCCATGGCCGCCCTGGTCGGCGGGGGGCTGCGGGCGAAGCCGGGCGAGGTCAGCCTCGCGCACCTGGGCGTCCTCTTCCTCGACGAACTGCCGGAGTTCCAGCGGGCCGTGCTCGACAGCCTGCGCCAGCCGCTGGAGACGGGGAAGGCGGTGGTGGCGCGCGCCAACGCGCATGTCACCTATCCGGCCCGGGTGCAGCTCATCGCCGCCATGAATCCCTGCCGCTGCGGCCACCTGGCCGACGCCGCCCAGGCCTGCGGCAAGGCGCCGAAATGCGCCGCCGACTACCAGTCGCGCATTTCCGGCCCCCTCTACGACCGCATCGACCTGCAGGTGGACGTGCCCGCCGTCTCCGCCGCCGACCTCACCCTGCCGCCGCCGGCGGAAGGCTCGGCCGAAGTGGCGGCCCGCGTGGCCAAGGCCCGCGAGCGCCAGACGGCGCGCTACGAGGATAGCGGCATCCGCACCAATGCCGAAGCCGATGGCGAGCTGCTGGAGCGCATCGCCGCCCCCGAAGAACCGGGCCGCAACCTGCTGGCCGATGCCGCGGCCCAGCTCAAGCTCTCCGCCCGCGGCTACCACCGCGTACTGCGGGTGGCGCGGACCATCGCCGACCTCGAAGGGCAGGAGACGGTGCGGAGGACACATATCGCCGAGGCGCTGAGCTACCGGCGGGTGGAGCTGGTGCGGTGAGGGAGCGTTAGATGCTAGAATTAAAAGATCCGATAGTCTCGGGAGTGATTTCTGGCTTCATGGCTTCTCTATTTTTCTTTTTATTTACCATATGGATATTTCGGCCGCCTGTAGTTTTTTCCAGAGATATTAGAGTTGTATTTCTCCCCAGGCAGAACAGATTTAGATATTCGATCCAAATAAGAAAAAGAGGTCCAGTCGACCTCGTAGATACAAAGATCAAGTGTCGACTGGCAGTCAAGGACTCATCGCGATCGATCAATACTTGGACATACTACGATATACCAACAACATTTGAAGAGTCACTGGTCGTGAAAAGGGGCAATAGAATAGTAGATTTAAGCTTTCATGCCAAAGAATTTGCAGATGGGAAAAAATCTGTAAATCTGCGGAGAAATACTGATGTCTTGTATCCAGAAATTGGAGTTCGTCCAGAAGACATATTTGTTACATTTGATAATGTATTTCTGAAAATATACTTTATAGGCCATGATAAAATCGCCGGAATGAAGCGAGTGTATGAATCAAATCCATACTATATTTATAATTTTGTTCATGGATATTGGGATGGAATAGATGTCAGGAGAGCAAAGCTCCCGAATACCGTCTAATGTTCAAGGGATTCCGTGCTTCGTAGTAAGAAGATAAAGGGACGTCATACCCAACTAGCATTCCCGCGCCGGATCTGGCTCTGGGCCGCCTGCCACTACGCGGTGAATCTCTTCGCCACCGCGCTGGCCCACACGAGCGTCCCGCCGTGGCCTAGCGTGGCTTGGCAAGACATCCCCCAGATTCGAGTTCCTCGAATTTCGGTCGCCACGATTTCGCCGCAGGGCGACCTATATCCTGCGGGCGGAACCACCTCTCTGCCCGTGCGCGTCGGCGTCAAAGCTGTCGCGCCGGCTTGAAATTGAACCCGAGGTCCGATGAACCCGCAGAAGCTACTTGAGCAGTTCCTGGGTCCGAACGTGCTCGGCGATCTCGCCGGCCGGCGCCCGCAGGGCAGCGTGCCCGCCGTCGGCGGCCGGCCCGCGCCGCAGGCGCAGGGCGGCAGCATCGGCGACCTGGTCCGCGGGGCGCTCGGCGGCCTCGGCGGGCAGCCGGGTGCGCGCGGCCGGGGCGATTTCGGCATGCCCGGGGGCGAGCTCGGCGGGCTGGCCGCGGGCGGCCTGATCGGGTTGCTGCTCGGCCAGAAGAAGGTCCGGAAAATGGCGGGCGGCGTGCTGGGCTATGGCGGCGCGGCCGCGCTCGGCGCCCTCGCCTACCGGGCCTATCAGAACTGGCAGGCCGGTCAGCGGGCGGCCGAGGCGCCGTCGGCGACGGTGGCCGATGCGCCGCAGGAGGGCTCGCGCTTCGCCCCTGTGTCGGCCGCCGACGGCAAGCCTTTCGCGCTGGCGCTGATCCGCTCGATGATCGCCGCCGCCAATGCCGATGGCCATGTCGGGCCGGAGGAGCAGAAGAAGATCTTCGAGGCGGCGAATCGCGCCGGGCTCGACGCCGAGGACAAGGCCTTCGTCTTCGATGCCCTGCAGAACCCGTCCTCGCCGGCAGAGATCGCGGCGCTTGCCGGCAGCCCGGAGCAGGGCTCGGAACTCTATCTCGCCGCCCGCATCGCCATTGATCCCGACCTGCCGGACGAGCAGGCCTTCCTGCGAGCCCTGGCCCAGGCCTTGGGCCTGCCCGAGGGCCTGGTGGCCCATCTCGATGCTCAGGTGGCGCGGAACCTGGAAACCTGAACCGGCCGCCTCCGCCGGGACCGAAAGCGAGACCAGCATGGGAAAGAAGCCCGAAAGAGACATCGAGAAGGACTACCCGCTTCCGGCCTTCATCGACAAGCTGCGCCGCCTCGCCGATGCGCTGGAGAACGGCCGGCGCTTCGAGATCCAGATCGCCGGCGAACGCGTTTCGGTGCCGGCGCGTGCCACCTTCAACATCGAGCACGAACGCGGCGAGGACGAGGAAGAGATCGAATTTCAGATCAGGTGGCGGAGGGCATGAACGGCCCCGCCCGGCGGGAGCGGCAAGTCGGGAACATTCTGCCGGCGGGCGCGTTCGACTCCCGGCGCGGCGGTCGTCGGCCTGCGGTTGGGGCCGCCGGCTGCGGCGCGGCTGCAAGTGCCGGCTCATCTGCGCCGGGGAGGGTCGAATGGCCGAACCTCGAGCCCTGGTCAGGGCGCTGTTCCAGTCCGTGGATACCTTGTCCCGGGCGATGGAGACGCGTGACCTCTACACCGCCGGCCACCAGTCCGCGGTCGCCCGGCTGGCGCGGCGGATCGCCCAGCGGCTCGGACTGCCGCCGGAAACGGTTCAGGGCGCCCGGCTCGGCGCCCAGCTGCACGATATCGGCAAGATCGGGATACCGAACGAGATCCTGACCAAGCCGGCGCGCCTGACCCCGGAAGAAGCCGGGCTGATCCGCACCCATCCCGCGCTCGGCCATGGCATTCTGGCCGGGGTCGCTTTTCCCTGGCCGGTGGCCGAGATCGTGCTGCAGCATCACGAACGGATGGACGGGTCGGGCTATCCCCGCGGGCTGAGGGGCGACGACATTCTGGTCGAGGCCCGCATCGTCGCCGTCGCCGACCTTGTCGATTCGATGATCGGCAGCCGGCCCTATCGCGCGGCGCTCGGTGCCCGATCGGCGCGGGACGAGTTGCTGCGCCACCGGGGCGGCTTCTACGACGAGGCGGTGGTCGATGCCTGTCTCGCGGTCATGTCCGAGGACGAAGCCCCCGCCGCCGTCGAGGTGTCGAAATCTTCCGCCTGACGGACGGCAGTTTCGCCGCTGAATAAGAATATTCTTGCTTGACTTCAATAATTCCCTTATGATGCGCAATTGGCCGCCAGTGCAGCGGCCGGGTGCTTGGTCATCGTGAATAGTCCTCGCAACGTGGTCCGGTGCGCCGGCGACGATCGCCGGCCGGCGCCCCTCGCGGGATCGCCCGGACCTCCCGCCCCGCCCCCAAGGGACGGTTGGCCCGATCGGGCCGAAGTTGGTGCCGAACCGGTCCTTTCCGGCGCGGATTGGCCTGGTTCTGGCTCGAACTGGCGCGAATTGGCTCGAATAGGCAGGGGGGGCACCCCGTCCCGGGCCTGATTATCTTGTAATTTCAAATAGATGGAGACAATCCGGGCGCCGCGCCGTGCGACCGGCGCCGCCGTCCCGCGCGCCCCGCGGTCCGCAGCAGACAAAAATGTCCGCTCCCACCCGGCGCCCGATCCTGTTCCGACGGACAAAAAAGTCCGCCGCCCGCTCCTGACCCTGGTCGCCCCCCGGGCGGACAAAAATGTCCGCCCTGGCCCTGGAACTCCGGCGGACAAAAATGTCCGCCCTGGCCCTGGAACTCCGACGGACAAGAATGTCCGCCCTGGCCGGCGGCCGGCGATCACCCTCCGCTCGCCTCCCGCTCCCCGATGGTTCATCATCGGGCCCCAGTCGGGAGTGGTGGTGGCATGTCCCTGGATGAAGGCTGGCTGTCGGCGATCGACGGCGTCTATGCGGCGGCGACGGACGCGGCGCTCTGGCCGGAGGCCATGCGGCGGCTGATGACGCTCACCGGGACCCAGGCCGCCACCTTCTGCGTGATCGACGACGGCGACGACGATGCCCCGCGCATGCCGACCTTCGTCCAGGTCAATTTCGATCCCGCCTTCATCGACGACTACCTGGCGCATATGGCGCCCTTCGATCCCACCGTGCGCCATATCCTCGACAATCCCCGCCAGCGCATGGTGGCCGATGGCGCGCTGCTGACCGAGGCCGAGAAGGATCGCCACCCCTATTACGACTGGCACGGCCGGTCGTCGGACACGCGCCACCGCGTCGCCGGCATGATGAGCCCGGCGCCGGGCCTGCGGTCGGGCGTCACGCTGCACCGCAGCCGCGCCGCGGGCGAATTCTCGGCCGCCGATCTCGAGCGGTTGGACCACGTCTTCCGCCATGTGGAGCGGGCGCTCGCCATCGGCTTCCGGCTCGGCACGCTCGGCGCGGTCGAGCGGCTCTCGCTCGGTCTGCTGGAACGCAGCGCCGCCGCCGTCTTCCTGATCGACGGCCGGGGCCGGGTCGTCTTCGTCAACGCCGCCGGTCACGCGCTGGCGGATGCGGGCGACGGCTTCGTCCTCGGGCCGCGGGGCCTCTCGCTCCGGCGCGCCTCCGACGACCGCCGCCTCCGGACCCTGGTCGCCGCAGCGCTTTCCGGCGATGCCCTCCCGGACGGAACCCGCGGCGGGGTCATGCCCGCCCTGCGCCCTTCCGGCCGCCGGCCCTATGTGATCCAGGTGGCGGCGCTGCCGCCCGATGCCCGCGCTCTCGCGCCGCATCCTGCCGCCGCCTGCGTCATCGTCACCGATCCGGAAGCCGCCGCGCTGCCCTCGGCGGCGGTGCTCCGCCGTCTCTATGGCCTGACGCCGGCGGAGGCGGGCCTGGCGCTCCGCCTCGCCGCCGGCGAGGACCTGCACGAGGCGGCGGCGGGGCAGGGCGTCACCTACGGCACGGCCCGCGGCACGCTCGGCATCGTCTTCCGCAAGACCGGCACCCACCGGCAGGGGGAACTGGTGCGCCTGCTGCTCACCGCCCTGCCGGTGCCGCTCTCTCCCCCCTGAGCGGCGGCTATTTCTCCGCCTGCCGCTTCAGGTTCAGCCCGCCGCCGCGCAGCCAGGCGCCGTCGCGCGTCATCACCGTATTTTCCGTAGGGGTGCGGATGATCACCCGCTCGCCGTCCACCTCGTAGGACGCCTCGGTGGTCACGTCACGCAGCACCGTGACATAGACCTTGGTGCGCGACCGGAACTCCATCTTCGCTCCGCCCTTCGGATCGGCGAAGATCCCGCCCGGCAGCGGCAGCTTGGCGAGCCTGGCATCCTCCTTCGCCACCGCGGCGACGATCTCCTCCCGCCGCTTGGTGATGGCGTCGAGGTACTTGGAACGGACGGAAGCATCCAGGTTCCCGGCAGGCCCGCGCACGGGAGCCACGGCGGCGTCGAACTGCGTCAGCCCCTCGTCGTTCTCCGGCAGGCCGGCGATCGCCTTGCGGAACGCCGGGAAGGCCTCCTCGCCGATCCTCGTCGCCTTCTTCGCCGCCGCCTCGCGGAATTTCGCCGCCGGGCCCGCGCCGGCCAGCTGCTCCAGGCCGCGGGCGGTGTTGGCCCGGAAGGCGTCGATCTCGGTCAGGCCTTCCAGCGTCGCCGGGAAGCGGTCGAGCTGCCTGATCTGCTCCTCCGCCACGGCGTTGCCGATGGCCTCGCGCCGCTCGGTCAGGTTGCGGTCGAAGGCGGCGGCGGCGCGGGGCGACAGCGCCGCGCGGACCGGGCTCTGCTGGGACATGCGCAGCAGGTTCAGTCCGTCGGGGGTGGCGGGAAGGGCTCCGATCCGCTCCTTCTCCTGGCCCACCAGCGCATCCTCGATGGCCTCGCGGCGGGCGGCGGCCACCTTGTCGAGGCCGGCCAGTTCCGCATCGCTCAGACCGCCGGTCAGCTCGGTCCTGATCTTCTTCAGCTCGTTCGGCAGGCGGCGCAGGCCGTCGATCGTCTCCGGCATGCCGTTCAGGGCGGCGGTGGCGTCCTCCACCGCCCAGGGCTTGAGCTGGGCGATGCGCTTTTCCAGCGCCGGGAACACCTCCGCCCAGGAGGAGGCCTGCGCGTCGCGCAGGGTGGCGGCGAGATTGAGCGACTGGGTCTGCACCGGGTGCCAGCTGCCGACCCGGTTCGCATGTTCCTTCAGTTCCCGGTCCACCTTCTGCAGCGCCGCCGCCGTGCCCTCGCGGGCGCCGAGCAGGATGCCGAAGGCGACCAGCGCCGGGCGTACCGGCGGCGCCTCGACCAGGGAGGCGAGCTGCTTCTCCAGCTTCTGGTCGGTCGAAGCGATGGAGGCGAGCGCGGAGCGCAAACCCCCGAGGCCCTGGCGCAGCGCGGTGAGGGCCTGTCCGTCCTGGGCGCGCTTCGCCTTCTTCGCCTCGCTGGCGCAGGCGCCGGTCATCTCGGCCGCCGCGGCGACCTCCTCGGGTGTCCACTCCAGCGCGCGCTTGCCGAAGACCTGTTCCATGCGCGGGCCGGCGAACAGGGCCGCGATCCCGATCCGCCCCTCGGCCTTGTTCACCGGGACGACCTGCTTGGTGTCGAGCTCCTGGCCGAGCCTGACCAGATCGGCGCAGGCTGCGGTCTTGAGCGCCGCCGCCGCCGTCGCCGACCACAGTGTCGCCATGCAGAATGAAAGGGTGACGATCGAGTGCTTGCGCATGGTCCCTCCAACTCCTTCGCAATGGACCCCGCACGACAGCAAGCGGCGTGCCTGCGATGAGAACCGGCGGGTTGGAGCGGCTTTCGCTGTTCCCGGCAGCGCGACCGTAAAGTCCGCCGCCACCCCGCAAATGCCAGGTGGGAGGCGGCTATGCTGGCTTTCGCATCCCTCGGCTCCCGCGAGCCTGTAAATTTCACCGACAGGGGCGCCTTCGGGCGACGTGCGCACTAGATTGTCGCTGTCGTTCCCTCCAGCAGGACCGGTAGGCGCCCTTGTCCAGTACCGCCGAACTCGACCGCCCCGCCGCCGCCTTCGATCCCGGCTGGCGCATGGATGCCCGCTTCCGAACCCTGCCGCCCGACTTCTACACGCTCATGCCGGCGGAGCGGGTGGGGGGAGATCCCATCCTGCTGCATGCCAACGCGAAGGCGGCCGACCTGCTCGACCTCGACCCGGCGGTTTTCGCCGACCCCGCTTTCGCCGCCGCCGTCACCGGCCATGTCCCGATGGCGGGGTTCGAGCCGCTCGCCATGGTCTATTCGGGCCACCAGTTCGGCCACTGGGCGGGACAGCTGGGGGACGGCCGGGCGCTGCTCGTCGCGCAGGTACGCAACAGCCGCCGTGAACTCTGGGACGTACAGCTGAAGGGCGCCGGCATGACGCCCTATTCGCGCATGGGCGACGGCCGCGCCGTGCTCCGCTCCTCCATCCGCGAATACCTCTGCAGCGAGGCGATGGCGGCACTGGGCATTCCCACCACCCGGGCGCTTGCCCTGACGGCGACGCGCGAAGGCGTTCGGCGCGAGCAGGTGGAACCGGGCGCCGTGCTGACGCGGCTCTCGCCGTCCCATATCCGCTTCGGGCATTTCGAGCATTTTCACCACAACGGCCGGCCCGAGCTGGTCGCGCTCCTCGCCGACCACGTGATCGCCGAGCATTTCCCCGATCTCGCCGGCCGCGCCGATCGCCACGAGGCCTGGTTCCGCGCCGTCGTCGCCCGGACGGCCGACCTGATCGCATCCTGGCAGGCCGTGGGGTTTGCGCATGGCGTGATGAACACCGACAACATGTCGATCCTGGGTCTGACCATGGATTACGGCCCCTTCGGCTTCCATGACGGCTTCGATCCCGGCTTCATCTGCAACCACTCCGATCACGGCGGTCGCTATGCGTTCGACCGCCAGCCGTCGGTCGCGCATTGGAACCTGCATGCGCTCGCCATCGCGCTCTCCTCGCTCCTGCCGGTGCCGGTGCTGAAGGACGCGCTCGCCGCCTATCCCCGGCTCTTCGGCGACAGCTTCGATCGGCGGATGGCGGCGAAACTCGGCCTCGCCTCGCCGCTGCCCGACGACCAGGCGCTGGTGGCGGATCTCCTCGCCCTGATGGCGCGGGCGCGGGCCGACTACACGCTCACCTTCCGCGATCTCGCCGCCGTGGACGGCGAGGGGGGAACGGAGCGCTGGCTCGGTCGTTTCGCCCTCTTCGCCGAAGGCGATGCCGCGCGCTGGCTCGGCCGCTACCGGGCCCGCCTCGCCGTGGAGCCGGACCCGAACCGGCCGGCCGCGATGAACGCCGTCAACCCGAAATACGTGCTGCGCAACTGGGTCGCGGAGACGGTCATCCAGGCGGTACAGCGGGAGGGCGACTTCGCCGCGCTTGATCGCGTCCTCACCGTGCTGCAGTCGCCCTTCGGGGAGCATCCGCAGGCGGCCCATCTCGCCGCGCCGCCGCCGCCCCACCTGGCCGATCTCTGCGTGTCCTGTTCCTCCTAGGCGGTCCTTCCGTCCGACCAGTAGAAGAGGGTGCAGCCCAGGATGACGTCGACGGTCGTGCCGTCGCTCGCCATGGGCAGCAGGATCCGCTCCAGCCGGGCGATGAAGCGGTCGTGATCGATCGAAGGCGGGCCACGGCGCCAGTCGATCATGCCCTCCTCGCTGACCCGGTTGAGGATCGCGAGCAGCCCGGGCAGGTCCTGCGAACGGACCTTCTCCTCGAAATAGTCGCCGCGCTTCACCCCCAGGCCGGCATCGACCAGGGCGCCGCCGACCAGGCGATAGCGATAGCGCAGCGGCCGGCGTTCGACATCCAGCAGCCACAGATGCGCCAGCAGCTCGGGGATCTCTGCGGGGTCGAGGTCGCGCCGCCCGGGCAGGGTGCCCGGGGAGGGACGGATGCTCTGCCAATAGGCCAGGAGCCGGCGGACCGCGGGATGGGCCTTGGCCAGGGCCGCCGGTATCGGCCCGTCGTGCCGGAACCCGCACCCTTCGCTTTCCATCTCGTCCTCGAACCCGGCGGCATCCGCGCCGCGGGGCCGACTGAAGTCGAGGGCGGTGCGCCTGTCAAAGCCCGCTTCAGGATCAGCAGGCCCCGGCCGTCCATCCTTCCATGATCAGCGCGGCGGTGGCGGCGATGTGGCGGTCGAGCAGCCTGCTGGCGCGCGCGCTGTCGCCCGACAGGGCGGCCTCGGCGATCTCCTCGTGATCGCCCCCGGTGCCGGCCATCAGCGACTTGGTCGGGATGTACAGCCTGCGATAGCGGTCGAAGCGGTCGTGCAGCTGCACGCAGAAGCCGAGCATCGCGGGTGATCCGCAGGCCGAGATCAGGGCGAAGTGATAGGCACGGTGGCTGACCTCCCAGGCCTCGTCGATCGCGGCGTTCTCGCCCACCCGCGGCGCCGCCGGCGCGAAGCGGCGATGCGCCTGCTCGATCTGGCGGCGCCAGGTCTCGTCGCCCCTGGTGATGGCGAGGGCGAGGCACATCGGCTCTATGCGCCGGCGGCAGGCGGCGATGTCGGCGAAGTCCGTTTCCGACACCGGCGCGACGGTGAAGCCGCGCTGGCTCTCCTGGATGACCAGACCGGCGCCGCAGAGCAGCGCCAGCGCCTCGCGCAGCGGCGTCAGTCCGACGTCGTATTCATGCGCCAGCACCTTGAGCGGGAGCTTGGCGCCGGGACGGAAACGCACGCCGAGGATGTCGCGGCGAAGCTGGCCCAGGACGCGGGCGGCGAGCGACGCGGGTCCCCGCTCCGCGTCGGGAGCCCAGTCCGGCCGGCCGTCGACCCTCGGCACCTGCTCCGGTCCTCGGCCGCCGGCGCCGCCATGCGTCAGCGCAGGCGGTTCGCGATGTCGGTCCATGCGGGCGCCCTTCTCGTCGTCACGACGAGGCGGCTTTGCAAGAACCAGGCAAGGCTCGGACCCGCGGATGCGGGGCCGGGTGCCGATCTCTCCGCTGCGCAGCTTCTGGGCAGATGCCCATGGGACGGGCGTGCGCCGAAATCGCAATGCTGGTGCGGGCTCCCGCTCGCGCTCTAGCGTGACACCGGATCGAACCGAGGAGGCGAGGACGATGCAGTACAATCCCGGGCGGCTGGCGCCGCTGCGACACCCGCTGGTCGAGCGGCTCCTCGGCGAAGTGCGTGCCATGGGCGAGGAGGGGGTGCAGCGTTCCATGCTGCCGGCTGGCTGCTACACCGAGCCGGCGTTCTTCGAATTCGAGCGGAGGGAAGTCTTCGCCCGCTCCTGGATCTGCGTCGGCCGGGAGGAGGAGATACCGGAGCCGGGCGATGTCCTTCCCGCCGAGGTGGCAGGCGAGCCGATGATCGTCGTTCGCGGCGAAGACGGCCGGATACGCGCCCTCAGCGCCGTCTGCCAGCACCGCGGTCAGATTATCCCCTGCGAGAAGGCCCGCGGCCAGCGCGTCTTCCGCTGCCCGCTGCACTTCTGGACCTATGATCTCCAAGGCCGGCTGGTCGGTGCTCCGCGCATGGGCGATGCGGGCGCCCTGCGGGAGCTGCGCGAGACGGTGTCGCTGCCCCAGGCGCGGGTCGAGCTCTGGCACGGCTTCGTCTTCGTGAACCTCGATCCCGACGCGGCGCCGGTGGCGGAGGGGTTCGCGAAGCTCGAGCCCTTCTGGGACGGCTATCGCGACGCCGGGCTGAAGCCGGTTCCGCCCGACATGGGCAGCACGCCGCTGCCCTGGAACTGGAAGACGCATGTGGAGAACTTCACCGACGCCTACCATCCCGAATTCGTGCATCGCGGCACCCACGACTTCGCGCCGAGCGTTCTCGGTGAGGCGTCGGTCGCCTTCACGCCGATGGCGCCCGGTGACAACGCCATCGTTCGCACGGTTCCGATGATCCGGCCCGACGGCGGCATGATGACGGAGGGATGGGGGGAACCGGCGATGTTCCCGCCAATCCCGCAGCTCTCGCCGGCCCAGCGCCAGCGCCTCACCTTCGCCCTGATGCCGCCCAGCATGACGCTCGTCTTCGCCCCGGGTGCCGTCGCCTATACCCTGATCCGTCCGGTCGGGGCGCTCGGCACGCTCGCCGCGAACGACCGCGTGACCGGCGGCGGCTGGCTCCTGCCACAGAGCACGCTCGACCTGCCCGACTTCGCTGCGCGTGCAGCGGCGGTGCTGCAGGGCGGCTCGAAGATCTGGGCCCAGGACCTGCCGGTCAACACCAGCATGCAGGCGGGCAAGAACTCGCGCTTTCTGCCCGCCGGAATCTACGGCCCGCTCGAGGTGACGCTGCAGCAGTTCAATCTCTGGCTGTTCCATGCCTATGCCCGCGCAGGCTAGGATGCCGCCCTGATCCCGAGCAGGGCCCCGCATGAAAGTCGTCTATTCCGACCGGCACGCCGCGCACGATCCGCAGACGTTTCTCGTCCGCGGCAGGATCACGCGCAGCGCCGAGCAACCCGAGCGCGCCGATCGCCTCCTGGAAGGGATCCGTCGCGGCGGGCACGAGCTGATGGCGCCGCGCGATTTCGGGCCGGGCCCCCGGGCTGCCGTGCACACGCCGGAATACCTCGAGTTCCTGGAGACGGCCTGGGCCGAATGGCGGCAGCTGCCCGATGCCTCCGAGGAGGTGCTGGCGAATGTCCGCCCGATGACCGCCTATGCCGGCTATCCCGCCGGCGTCGTCGGCCGGGCGGGCTTCCACCTCGCGGACGGCGCCTGCCCGATCGGGCGGGGCACCTGGGACGCCGCCGTCTGGGCGGCGCATTCGGCCGTACAGGCGGCCGCCCTGGTGGTCGCGGGGGACCGGTCCGCCTATGCGCTCTGCCGCCCGCCCGGACATCATGCCTATGCCGACAAGGCCGGCGGCTTCTGCTTTCTGAACAATACCGCCATCGCGGCGCAATGGCTGCGGTCGGCGCATGGCCGGGTCGCCATCCTCGATGTGGACGTGCACCACGGCAACGGCACGCAGGACATCTTCTGGCGCCGGTCCGATGTGCTGCATGTCTCGCTGCACGCCGATCCGGCACACTACTACCCCTTCTATGTCGGCTATGCCGCCGAACGGGGCGAAGGTGACGGCGAAGGCTATACGCTCAACCTGCCGCTGCCCCTCGGCACCGGCGACAACGCCTATCTGGACGCGCTCGGGGTCGCGCTGCGCCGCATTGTCGCTTTCGCGCCGGATGTGCTGGTCGTTGCGCTCGGTCTCGACGCCTATGAGGGCGATCCCCTGAAGGGCCTCGCCATCACCACGCGGGGGTTCGGACGCATCGGCGCCGCCATCGCGGGCCTGAACCTGCCGACCGTTCTGGTGCAGGAAGGCGGCTATCTGGCGCCCGAACTGGGGGACAATCTCGCCAGTTTCCTGTCGGGCTTCGAGGGACGCTGAGGCTCAGCTCCCGCCGTCCAGCACCTCGCGCAGCCGCCGCGCCAGTTCCGCCTGACGATAGGGCTTGTTCAGCAGGGCCGTGCCCTCTGTGGCCCGCCCGCGCAGGACCAGCGTCTCGACCGCATAGCCCGAGGTGAACAGCACCTTGAGGTCGGGGCGCAGGGCCTTCGCCTTCGTCGCCAGATCCCAGCCGCTGATCCCGCCCGGCATCACGATGTCGGTGAACAGAAGGTCGATCGCCGTTCCCCTGGCGAGTTCGGCCAGGGCCTCATGCCCGTCGGCGGCGGCGAGCGCGTTGTAGCCAAGGCCGGTGAGACAGGCGATCGCGTAGCTGCGCACGAAGGGATCGTCCTCGGCGACCAGCACCGTCTCCCTCCCGCCTGCGCCGCCCGCTTCGGCTGCGAGGGTCTCGATCCGCGCTTCGCCGCCCGGTGCGGCGGGCAGATAGAGCCGCACGGTCGTGCCGAGACCCGGCTCGCTGTAGATGCTGACATGGCCGTTCGACTGCTTCACGAAGCCATAGACCATGCTGAGGCCGAGGCCGCTGCCCTTGCCCACATCCTTGGTGGTGAAGAAGGGCTCGAACACCCGCTCCAGTACCGACGGCGGCATACCGACGCCGTCGTCGGTCACCGCGATCACGACGTACTGGCCTTCCGGCACCTCCGGATGATGCTGCCGGTACTCGGCATCGAGCGGGACGTTGGCCGTGTGAATGGTGAGCGTGCCGCCTTCCGGCATCGCGTCCTGCGCATTGAGAGCGAGGTTCAGGATCGCGGATTCGAGCTGGGCCGCATCGGCGAAGGCGGCTTCCAGCGCCGGGTCCAGCATGCTGCGGATCTCGATGTCCTCCCGCAGCGTTCGCCGCAGCAGCTTCTGCAGCGTCTCGATCATGCGGTTGCAGTCCATCTTCGTGGGCTGCAGCGTCTGGCGCCGGCTGAAGGCGAGCAGGCGCTGGGTCAGCTCGGCCCCGCGCTCGCCGGCGGCGACGATGTGCTCGGCCATCTTCTTGAGGTCGGGCCTGACCTTCAACGTCGTGCTCAGGAACTCCGCGTTGCCGATGATGACGGTCAGCAGATTGTTGAAGTCGTGCGCGATGCCTCCCGACAGCTGCCCTACGGCTTCCATCTTCTGTGCCTGGACGAGTTGTTCTTCGGTGCGCTTGCGTTCCGTCAGGTCGTGGATGACCCCGACGAACATCGGCGCCCCTTCCTGCCGCGCCTCGCCGACGGACAGATCCATCGGAAAGGTCGTGCCGTCCTTTCTCAGCCCCAGAACCTCCCGCCCGATCCCGATGATCTTGCGTTCGCCCGTCCGGTGATAGTTGGCGAGATAGCCGTCGTGCTGCTCATGGAAGGGCGTCGGCATCAGCAGCTTGACGTTGCGTCCGATCATCTCATCGGCGCGATAGCCGAAGAGCCTTTCGCAGGCCGGATTGAACATCCTGACGGTGCCGTCGGCATCGATAAGGATGACCCCGTCCACCGCTGTATCGACCACCGCCTCCAGCCGTGCCATGGCCTCCCGGAGCGCCTGGTCGGCGGCCCTGGCCTGGGTGAGATCGTGCAGGATGCCGACATAGATCGGCCCGTCCTCCAGCTTCGCCTCGCCCACGGAGAGGTTGAGCGGGAAGGTGGTCCCGTCCTTGCGCTGGCCCAGGACTTCCCGCCCGATTCCGATGATCTTTTGCACGCCGGTTCGATGATAGGCGGCGAGATAGCCGTCATGCTCCTCGCGATACGGCGGAGGCATCAACATACGCACGTTCCGGCCGATCACCTCCTCCGCGTCATAGCCGAACATGCGTTCGCAGGCGGGATTGAACATCGTCACGATCCCGGTTGCCTCGATCAGGATGACCCCGTCGACGGCCGTATCGAGCACCGTGCGAAGGCGGGCTTCGTCGGAAGCATGAACACCAGGGCCGACGAGAGTCATGGGCGCTCGCTATGCGTGTTTGTATGTTTTTTGTAATACATAATTCGGCCTATATCACCATCGGGATGGAAGTTTTCCTCGGAGGCTTGACCGGAGGCCCGGAAGGCCCGATGACCCTGCCCCCGGGCAAGAATTCCAGGCTGGCGAATGACTTCCGAGACGATCGACCTGACCGACCCCTCCCTCTACGGGCACTGGTGGACGGATCGCATCCGCTTCTGCGACACCGACCACTCCCAGCACGTGAACAACGTCGCCTTCGCCGCCTATGTGGAGACGGGCCGCGTCTACTTCTGCAAGCTGGTGCTGGGCGAGGGGTTCCCGGAGAACGAGCGCTTCATCGTCGGCAATCTCTCCATCGACTTCCTGAAGGAGATGTACTGGCCGGGAGAGGTGACGATCGGCGCCGCCATCCTGAAGATCGGCAACCGATCCTTCACCGTCGCCAACGGCGTCTTCAAGGACGGCGTGTGCTGCGCGGTGGCGAAGACGATCATCGTCTTCCTGCGCGACGGCAAGTCGGCGCCGGTGGAAGGCGTTCTGCGCGAACGGCTGATCGCCGCCATGCCGGCGGCGCTCCGCGTCAGTGGATGAAGGTCAGCAGGGTGAAGCGGCGGCCGGTGCGAACCGGATAGACCTCGTGGAGTAGCTTGCACGAGAACACCGCCGCGCCGCCGGCGGGCGGGCGGTAGACCTGCCGCCCGTATTCCGGGAAGTTCAGTTCGCAGCCGGTGAAGTCGTCGTTCAGGTTGATGCTGACGGCGAAGAGCCGGGGATCGCGGGGATCGCCCACCTCGTCGCGATGCGGGCCGAAGGCGCCTGCATTGGAAGCCTCGTAGCAGCCGATCCTGAGCGTTTGGTAGCTCTTGATCGGACACTGGAAAGCCTTGTCCATTTCGGGCACGACGCGTTTCAGGAACAGGTCTCGAATCTCGAGATTGAGCGGGTCGGCCTCGTCGATCAGCACGTCGGCGCGGCGCTTGATCCTTTCGCGCGCGTCGCTCTCGTAGGTGGTGTCGTGCAGGCCCTGGACGGCGACCTCGTTGATGCGCTTGCGGCCGCCGTCCCAGAAATCGATCAGCCGCCTGCACATGGCCGCGTCGAAGACGTCCGGGATCAGCAGGATCGGGGCCTGTGCCTTGATCAGTTCGGGCCGCGTAGCCTCGTGCAGGCGCTTCGCCAGGGTCAGTGCCTGCACCGCCGGCCGGCCCGAGCCGGGCTTCAGCTGCGCCTCCAGGCGCCCGTTCGGGTCGACCACGGCGACCGCCCAGCTCTTGTCGTCGCGCCCGATGCCGAAGCCGTCGAGCAGCACCCCGGTCGGATCGGACCATATCTCGAACGGCAACTTGCGGGTGGCCATGAGGGCGGCGTTCTCGGCGGGTGTCGCCTGCGTCAGCGCGACGACGATGCTGTCCGCTTCGGCGAAGCGGGGCGCCAGTTCGCGCAGCTTGTCGAGTTCCTGCCCGATGGCGGCGAGGCCGGGACGGCGGAAGGCCATGATCACGAGCGGATGCCCCGCGACGCGCTGTTCGGACAGCATGCGCTGGGCCCCGGTCGGGCCGAGCAGGATGATCTGGGGAACGAAATCGCCGATCTTCATGGCGCCGAGGCATAGCAGAAATCGGGGCCCCCGGGCTGCGGCGACTTGCCCGGGCGCATCGGCGGCGCCATGGTCCGGCAGTCGATTCCCCCCGGAGTATCCCGATGCCGTCGCCGTCCGAACTGCCCCTCGCGGGACTGAAGGTCCTGGAGTTCAGCCACGCGATCATGGGCCCCAGTGCCGGACTGGTCCTGGCCGACCTCGGCGCCGACGTGATCAAGGTCGAGCCCGCCGAGGGCGACCATACCCGCCGCCTGCCCGGCTTCGCCGCCGGCTTCTATGGCCTGTTCAACCGGAACAAGCGCTCGCTCGCCGTCGATCTGAAGAGTGCGGCGGGCAAGGACATCGTCCATCGTCTGGCACGGACCGCGGATGTCGTGCTGGAGAATTTCGGTCCCGGCACGATGGACCGTCTCGGCTGCGGCTATGCCGCGCTCTCGGGGGTCAACGAGCGCATCATCTATTGCGCCCTGAAGGGCTTCCTCTCCGGCCCCTATGAGAAGCGGACGGCCCTGGACGAAGTGGTGCAGTTCATGTCGGGCCTGGCCTATATGACCGGCCCGCCGGGCAGGCCTCTGCGTGCCGGCACCTCGATCGTCGACATCCTGGGCGGTACCTTCGCGGTCGTCGGCATTCTGGCCGCTCTTCGGGAACGCGACCGGACCGGCAGGGGCCAGATGGTGAAGAGCGCCCTCTACGAGGCGGCGGTGCTGCTGATGGGCCAGCACATGGCCGGCATGGCAGTCACCGGCGAACCGGGCCTGCCCATGCCGGCGCGCAAGGGCGCCTGGGGCGTCTATCACACCTTCCCGACCAGGGACGGCGAGCGCGTCTTCATCGGCATCACCTCGAACCAGCAGTGGGAACGCTTCTGCGCCGCCGTGCGGCGGCCCGATCTGCTGGCCGATCCGAAACTCGCGAGCAACGCCGATCGGGTGGCCGCGCAGGAATGGCTGCTGCCGAAGATCGAGGAGATCGCCCTGGGCTATACCCGGGCCGAACTGCTGTCGCTCTGCGAGGGCATCGGCATTCCGTTTTCGCCGGTGGCGCGCCCCGAAGACCTTTTCGACGACCCGCAGCTGCAGGGCCCGCATGGCCTGCTCGACGTCACCCTTCCCGGCGGCATCAGGACGAAGCTGCCGCGCCTGCCGATCGAACTCGACGGCCACGATCTCGGCCTGCGCCGCAACGCCCCGGAAGCGGGGGCGGACGGACGCTCGGTGCTGGCCGAAGCCGGATTCGCTGGGGCTGAGATCGATGCGCTGGTGAAGGAAGGCATTATCGCCATTCACGGCGAGGGCTGACGGTCCAGGCGCCACACCAGCAGACAGAGCAGCGCCACGGGGAGTCCGACCGAGGCCGTGATGGTGAAGAAGGTCGGGTAGCCGAAGGCCTCCACCATCACGCCCGAGGCGCCGCCGACGAATTTTCCCGGCAGCGCGTAGAGGGAACTGAGGAGCGCGTATTGCGTCGCCGCCAGGGCCGGCGCCGTCAGGCCCGACATATAGGCGATCAGGGCGGTGCCGGCGAAGCCGCCGGCGAAATTGTCGATGCTGATGCAGAGGATCAGCACCTGGATCTTCGGTCCTGAAACCGCCAGCCCTGCGAAGGCGAGGTTCGAGCCGGCCGCGATGATGCCGCCGATCAGGAGGCAGGGCATGAGGCCGATCCTCGTCACCGCGACGCCGCCGACGAAGGCGCCCAGGATGCCGATCCACACGCCGTAGAGCTTGGACACGCCGGCGATGTCGGCCTTGCTGAAGCCGGTGTCGATGTAGAGCGGGTTCGCCATCACGCCGGCGACGAAATCGGGCAGGCGATAGAGCGCCACCAGGGCCAGGATCAGGACGACGAGCGCGCCCTTGCGGGCAATGAGGTCGCGGAACGGTTCGACCACCGCCTCGACGAAGGAGAAGACCGCGCCCTTGCGTGGCGCATCGGCGGCAGCCTTGTCAGGCGGGGCGAGCAGGTTCGCCGACATTCCGACGAGCGTCAGCGCCGCCATGGCGAGATAGGCGGACCTCCAGCCGACGAACTCGGCGATGTAGAGGGCACCGGCGCCGGAGCAGATCAGGGCGAGCCGATAGCCGAGCTGATAGAGCGCGGCCAGCATGCCCTGCCGGGATGTCGGCGCGGCGTTGATGCGCCAGCCGTCGATCACCACGTCCTGCGTGGCGGAGGCAAAGGCGACCAGGACGGCGGCCGCCACGGTCATGCCGATCCGGTTGGCCGGGTCGCCGAAGGCGATGCCGGTGAGGCCCGCCGCCACCAGGATCTGCGCCGCCAGCATCCAGGCCCGCCGCCGCCCCATGACGGCGGCCAGGATCGGCAGGTCGACGCGGTCGATGACCGGAGCCCAGACGAACTTGAAGGAATAGGCGAGCGCCACCCAGGAGAGGAATCCGATCTCGGTCAGCGATACGCCGGCCTCGCGCAGCCAGGCCGACAGCGTCCCGAAGACAAGCAGGAAGGGCAGGCCGGAGCTGAAGCCGAAGGCCAGCATGAGGGCATGCCGCGGATCGGACAGGAAGACGCCGAGCGACAGGCCCGGCGTCTTGTCCTGCGGGCTTGCGGTCAAGGTGCGGTCAGAGCTTCGGCAGGGTCACGCCGCGCTGGCCCATGTATTTGCCGGCGCGGTCGCGGTAGGACACCTCGCAGGGCTCGTTGCCCTGCAGGAACAGGAACTGGCAGGCGCCTTCGTTGGCGTAGATCTTCGCCGGCAACGGCGTCGTGTTGGAGAATTCCAGGGTGACGTGGCCTTCCCATTCCGGTTCGAGCGGGGTCACGTTCACGATGATACCGCAACGGGCATAGGTGGATTTGCCGAGGCAGATCACCAGCACGTCGCGGGGAATGCGGAAGTATTCGACCGTACGCGCCAGCGCGAAGGAATTCGGGGGGATCACGCAGGCATCGCCCTCGCGGTTGACGAAGCCTTCGTCGGAGAAGGATTTCGGATCCACCGTGACCGAATTGACATTGGTGAAGATCTTGAACTCGCCGGCGACGCGGGCGTCGTAACCATAGGACGACAGGCCATAGGAGATCATGCCGTCGCGCTTCTGCGCCTCGACGAAGGGCTCGATCATCCCGTGCTCGGTCGCCATGCGTCGGATCCAGCGGTCGGACAGGATGGCCATGCGTTATCTCCTCAACAGCTCGTACCCGGACGCCGCAGCGCGTCCTTGCCTCGCGAAAAGCGACAGACCATACTCGTTTCATGCGGCGTTCTCGACGGGCCTATGCTTGGGTTGGCGGGGCCGCGTCGAGCGATCCTCCACCGCGTCGCTGCGATAGCCCCGGCTGCCCTGGAAGCGGAGAATTTCGCGCGCCGAAGGATCGGTCCGCGCGGGATTACTACTGGTTTTGCCTGGATCACGTCCGGGAATACAACGCCAAGTGGGACTTCTTCTCGGGCATGAACGCGGCCGAGATCGAGGCCTATCAGAAGGGCAATCCGACCTGGCACCGCCCGACCTGGCGCCTGGGGGAGCGGCCCGGTTCGCCGAAGACATCCGAAGGGTTCGAATGGGTCGACCCGCTCGACATCGTCGGCGCTGGTGATTTCTCCGCGCGGGTGAACCGGGAGGCGGGGCGCCGGCCCGAGAAGAAGATCGACCCCGAGAGCAAGCTCGCCTTCGAGGAACTGGACATGGAACCGCCGGCGACCTTGCAGGAGATCAAGGCGCGCTATAAGCAACTGGTGAAACGCTTCCATCCGGACGCAAACGGGGGAGACAAGACGGCGGAGGAGCACCTGAAGCGCATCAATCGCGCATATTCCGTGCTCAAAGCCCGCGTAACTGCTTGAATGACACCTGAATGAAGCCAGAGTGTCACCTGACCATCCACGTACGGAACAACGGAAACTGACGATGTCCACTGCGGCTGTCACGAGTTCGACCGGCACGATGCCGAAGGGCCTTCCCGACGTTAAGCTGTCGGTGCGCCAGACCTTCGGGATCGACAGCGAGATGGTCGTCCCGGCCTTCTCGGAACGCACCGAATACGTGCCGGATATCGACCCGGCCTATCTCTTCGACCGCGAGACCACGCTCGCGATCCTGGCGGGCTTCGCCTTCAACCGCCGTGTGATGGTCCAGGGCTATCACGGCACCGGCAAGTCGACCCATATCGAGCAGGTGGCGGCGCGCCTGAACTGGCCCTGCGTCCGCGTCAATCTGGACAGCCATATCAGCCGCATCGACCTTGTCGGCCGCGACGCCATCGTGCTGCGCGACGGCAAGCAGGTGACCGAGTTCAAGGAAGGCATCCTGCCCTGGGCGCTGCAGACGCCGACCGCCATCGTCTTCGACGAATACGACGCCGGACGCCCGGACGTCATGTTCGTGATCCAGCGCGTGCTGGAGGTCGAGGGAAAATTCACGCTGCTCGACCAGAACCGCGTCGTGCGCGCGCATCCCTGCTTCCGCCTGTTCTCGACCACCAACACGGTTGGCCTCGGCGATACGACGGGCCTCTATCACGGGACCCAGCAGATCAACCAGGGCCAGATGGACCGGTGGTCGATCGTCACCACGCTGAACTACCTGCCGCATGACGCGGAGGTGAACATCGTGCTGGCGAAGATGCCGGGCTTCGACAACGAGAAGGGCAAGAAGCTGATCGCGCAGATGGTGTCGGTCGCCGATCTGACGCGGGCCGGGTTCATGGCCGGCGACATCTCGACGGTGATGAGCCCGCGGACGGTGATCACCTGGGCGCAGAATCTGGAGATCTTCGGCAATGTCGGCTTCGCCTTCCGCGTCACCTTCCTGAACAAGTGCGACGAGATCGAGCGGGCGGTCATCGCCGAGTACTACCAGCGCTGCATGGGCGAGGAACTGCCGGAATCCTCGACCCATATGGACGTGGCCTGACGGGGCGAGCATGACGGGCAAGCCGGAGGCGCCTTCGGAAATTTTCAAGCGGTCGGTGGCGGCGACCATGCGCGCGGTCGCCCACGATCGCGAGATGCAGGTTTCCTTCGGGCCGGAGACGCCGGGGCTGCGCGGCAACAAGGCCCGCCTTCCCGTGCCCGGCCGTGACCTGCCGCTCGAGGAGGTCGCCCAGGTGCGTGGGATCGGCGACGCCTTCGCGCTTCGCCTCCGTCATCACGACGCCAAGATCCACAACCGCCTGCAGCCGGTGGGCGGTACCGCGCGTGCGGTGTTCGAGGCGACCGAGCAGGCCCGCTGCGAGGCGGTGGGCTCCCAGCACATGCCCGGCGTGGCGATGAACCTGCAGGCGGCCCTGGAGGAACGGTGCAAGGCCCGCGGCTATGCCCGCGTGCGTGATCGCTCCGAAGCCCCGCTCGCCGATGTCGTCGGCCTGATGGTGCGCGAGAAGCTGACCGGGGCGCCGATCCCCGAATCGGCACGGCGGATGGTCGATCTCTGGCGCAGCTGGATCGAGGAGAAGGGCGGCACCGATCTCGAGAAGCTGACCGACGCCATGGGCGACCAGCGCGCCTTCGCCAAGGCGGCGCGCCGCCTCATCGTCGATCTCGAACTCGCCGACGAGGATGCGAGCGACCTCACCGACGACGACGAGAGCGAGGGCGACGGCGAGAACAACCAGCCCCAGGACCAGGGTGGCGAGGGCCAGTCGGGGGACCAGGCCGATTCCGAGCAGTCGGACGGCCAGTCCGGCGCCATGGAGCAGGACGGCGCCGCCGACGCCAGCGAATCGGAATCGAGTTCGGCGGAGGCGGCCGAGATGGCCGGCGCCGGCGAGGAGGCGGGAAAGGGCAAGCGGCCGAACTATCCGAACCTGCTGCCCGGCCTGCAGGACGAGAACGCCTACAAGGCTCATACGCTAAAGTTCGACGAGGTGGTCGAGGCGACGGAACTCTGCGACAGCGACGAACTCGGCCGGCTCCGCGCGCATCTGGACCAGCAGCTGCACCACCTCCAGTCGATGGTCGGGCGGCTGGCCAACCGTCTGCAGCGCCGTCTGCTCGCCAAGCAGACGCGGTCCTGGGAATTCGACCTGGAGGAGGGGCTGCTCGATGCCGCCCGCCTCGCGCGCGTCGTCATCAATCCGGTCCTGCCCCTCTCCTACAAGCGTGAGCGCGAAACCGATTTCCGCGACACGGTCGTGACGCTCCTGATCGACAACTCCGGTTCCATGCGGGGTCGGCCGATCACGGTGGCGGCCATGTGTGCCGATATCCTGGCGCGCACACTCGAGCGCTGCGCGGTCAAGGTCGAGATCCTGGGCTTCACCACCCGGGCCTGGAAGGGCGGGCAGTCGCGCGAAGCCTGGCTGGCGGCCGGGAAACCCGCCAATCCAGGCCGGCTGAACGATCTCCGCCACATCGTCTACAAGTCCGCCGACGCGCCGTGGCGGCGGGCTCGGCGCAGTCTCGGCCTGATGCTCCGCGAGGGCCTACTCAAGGAGAACATCGACGGCGAAGCGCTGATGTGGGCGCATAACCGGCTGATCGGCCGGACGGAGGATCGCAAGATCCTGATGGTGATCTCCGACGGCGCGCCGGTCGACGATTCCACGCTCTCGGTCAATCCCGGCAACTACCTCGACCGGCACCTGCGGCATGTGATCGACATGATCCAGACCCGCTCGCCGGTGGAACTGATCGCCATCGGCATCGGCCACGACGTGACGCGCTACTACGAGCGCGCCGTCACCATCGTCGATGCGGAACAGCTCGGTGGCACCATGCTGGAGAAGCTCGCCGAGCTCTTCGACGAGGCGCCTCCGAAAGTGGCGCGGACGGCGCCGCGCGGGGGGCGCCGCGCCGCCGGCTGACCGCTCTAGGGTCGCACGGCCGTACCGCTGCCGGTAAGGCTGTTGGCGCCCGAGGTGACGGTCAACGTGACCGTGCCCTGGTGAAACAGCCGACCGGTGCTGGCGTTGTTCTGTACGGCGACGTCGATGGTGGCCGCCCGCCCGCCGGTGGTGAAGAAGGGCGCGAAGCGTGGCGCGTCGCCCACATCGGCCGTGCTCAGCCGGGTTTGGAGCGTTCCGCTGCCGGTCGACGCGCCGACGAGCATCGCTCCGCCTGACCCGTAGGTCAGCGTCTCGGAATAGACCTGCCCGTTGAAGGGCATGCCGCCGATGCTGAGATTGGCGTTGACCTGGAAGGTCAGCGTGCGCATCGCATGATTGACCACTGCCGAATAGCCGAAGAAGCCGCTGCCCGTCCCCGTTGCCGTCAGGGTGATCGGGTTCTGCGCGATGGTGAACATGGCGTTGCCGGAGGGCACCTGCGCCAGCTGTTCGAAGGTGGTGAACACCGGCGGCAGCGGCGGGCGCGGCGGCGGCGGCGGACTCCCGCGATCTCCATCGCCCCTCGGGCCAGGCCCCAGGAGAGCCACCACGCCCCCATCCAGCCTGCCGCCGGGCGCCGGGCCCGGCGCAGCGGGAGCGCCGGGGGGAGGCGCCGGGCGCGGACCGGCGCTGACGCTCGACTGGCCCGACAGGCTCCTGACGCGCTCGGGCGGCAGGGCCACCGGCGGGGTCGGCGCCGCGACATTGGCGATGACGGTGGCGAAACCCGCCCGCTCGATCATGACGCTGCCGGCGGCATTGCTGACCACGATGGCGCCGGCCTTGTCGTTCGCCGAGTTGTCCGGGCCGGGTCCGAGGAGGACCACTTCCGAAAGGTTCTGCGCCGGCCTGACCTCGCCCGCCACCATGGTCCCGCGCACGCCGATCGTGGCCTGTGGCAGGTGCACGTTCATGCGCCGCGGGTCCTTGATGGCGACGCGGCCGGTGATGAAGCGGAAGGCGCCCTTGGTGACCGAGGCGGCGACGGTTCCGGCATCGGTCTTCGGATCGTAGACGAACTCGTCGATGACGAGTTCCGCGTCGGGTCCGATCGAGAAGACCGTCTCGTCGAGCAGGATGACCTGCAGCCCGGCCTCCGGCCCGCTCCTCACCCTGTCGCCCAGATGGACCGGCGCCCCGCTCCTGGCGACTTCGCCGACGGCGCCGCCGGCGGGCGCTATCTGCACCGCGCCGCGCACCGCGCCGGTGACGCCGACCCGCTGGCCGAGCGCGCGGGCGGCGGCGCCGGGGGTCGCCTGCGCGACCTGGGTTTCGGCGGCCGCATGTCCCGCGAGCGACGCGAACGCCAGGGCGATCAGAAGTCGATACATCCGGTAGTCCTCCGCGGGGGAGGCTACCGGTGGAATGGTTAACGCCGCCTATTCGCGCAGGTCGTCCCAGAATTCCTTCACCTTGGCGAAGAAACCCTCGGATTCGGGCTGCGTACCCTTGCCGGACGCCTTCTGGAACTCTTCCAGCAGTTCCTTCTGCCGCTTGTTCAGGTTGACCGGCGTTTCCACCATCGCCTGCACGAAGAGATCGCCCTGCCCGTTGCCGCGCAGGACCGGCATGCCCTTGCCCTTGAGGCGGAACTGCTGGCCCGTCTGGGCGCCGGCCGGGATGGTCACCTTGGCCCGGCCGCCGTCGAGCGTCGGCACCTCGATGGCGCCGCCGAGCGCCGCGGTCACCATCGGAATGGGAACGCGGGCATAGATGTTGAGGCCCTCGCGCCGGAACAGGCGATGCGGCGCGATGGAGAGGAAGATGTAGAGGTCGCCCGTCGGCCCCCCGCGCAACCCGGCCTCGCCTTCGCCGGAGAGGCGGATGCGGGTGCCGTCCTCGACGCCGGCCGGCACGTTGACCGCCAGTGTCTTCTCCTTGTGCACGCGGCCCGCACCGGAGCAGGTGCGGCAGGGATTCTCGATCACCTTGCCCACGCCGCCGCAGACCGGGCAGGTGCGCTCGATGGTGAAGAAGCCCTGCTGGGCCCGCACCTTGCCGTGACCGTGGCAGGTGGTGCAGGCCTTGGGCTTGGACTCGCCGGCCGCGCCGGACCCGTTGCAGGCTTCGCAGGCGACGGAGGTCGGAACGCGGATCTTCGCCGTCGACCCCTTGTAGGCGTCCTCCAGGCTGATCTCGAGGTTGTAGCGCAGGTCGGCGCCGCGGCTGGCCGCGTTCGGGTTGCGCCGCCCGCCCATGAAGTCGCCGAACAGGTCCTCGAAGACGTCGGCGAAGGTCGAGCTGAAGTCCTGCGGACCCCGGCCGCCGCCGCCCTGTTCGAAGGCGGCGTGGCCGTAGCGGTCATAGGCGGCGCGCTTGTCGTCGTCCTTCAGGACCTCGTAGGCCTCGTTGACCTCCTTGAACTTCTGCTCGGCTTCCTTGTCGCCCGGATTGCGGTCGGGATGGTGCTGCATCGCGGCCTTGCGGAAGGCCTTCTTCAGGGCCTCGGCATCCGCGTTGCGCGCCACCCCCAGCACTTCGTAGAAATCGCGCTTGGCCATGAACTGCCCCAAACAAGGGCGCGGCGGCCTTGTCGAAGCCGCCGCGCCGCCGTCCCGCCGATCAGGCGCCGCTTAGGAAGCGGAGCCCTTCTTCTTCTTCTCGTCGACCTCCTCGAAATCGGCGTCGACGACGTTGTCGTCCGGCTTGGACCCGCCGGCCCCGGCACCCGCGCCGGGACCGCCGGCATCGCCCGAAGCGGCGCCCGCCGCCTCGGCCTGCGCCTTGTACAGGGCCTCGCCGATCTTCATCTGCGACTGGGCCAGCTGATTGGTCTTGGCGCGGATCTCCTCCGCGTCGTCACCCTTCAGCGCCTCGCGCAGCGCGGCGATGTCCTGCTCGACCTGGGCCTTGTCGGCCGGCGGGGCCTTGTCGCCCAGTTCGGAGAGGGACTTCTCGGCCGCGTGGACGAGGCCGTCGCCCTGGTTCCTGGCATCGACCAGCTCGCGGCGCTTCTTGTCCTCCGCCGCGTGCTCTTCCGCGTCCTTCATCATCTTCTCGATCTCGGACTGGCTCAAGCCGCCCGAGGCCTGGATGCGGATCTGCTGCTCCTTGCCGGTCGCCTTGTCCTTGGCGGAGACCGAGACGATGCCGTTGGCGTCGATGTCGAAGGCGACCTCGACCTGCGGCACGCCGCGCGGGGCGGGCGGAATGCCCATCAGGTCGAACTGGCCGAGCAGCTTGTTGTCGGCCGCCATCTCGCGTTCGCCCTGGAACACGCGGATCGTCACCGCGGTCTGGTTGTCCTCGGCGGTCGAGAAGACCTGCGCCTTCTTCGTCGGGATGGTCGTGTTGCGCTCGATCAGCCGGGTGAACACGCCGCCCAGCGTCTCGATGCCGAGCGACAGCGGCGTCACGTCGAGCAGCAGGACGTCCTTCACCTCGCCCTGCAGCACGGCCGCCTGGATGGCGGCGCCGATGGCGACCACCTCGTCCGGGTTCACGCCCTTGTGGGGCTCCCGGCCGAAGAAGTTCTTCACCGTCTCGATCACCTTGGGCATGCGGGTCATGCCGCCGACCAGGACGACCTCGCCGATATCGCCCGCCTTCAGCCCGGCATCCTTCAGCGCCGCCTTGCAGGGCTCGATGGTGCGCGTGATCAGGTCGTCGACCAGCGCCTCGAGCTTCGCCCGGGTCAGCTTCATCGTCAGGTGCTTCGGACCGGTCTGGTCGGCCGTGATGAAGGGCAGGTTGATCTCGGTCTGCGTGGTCGAGGACAGCTCGATCTTCGCCTTCTCGGCCGCTTCCTTCAGCCGCTGCAGCGCGAGCTTGTCGTTCTTCAGGTCGATGCCGTTCTCTTTCTTGAACTCGGCCGCCAGGTGCTCGACGATGCGCATGTCGAAGTCCTCGCCGCCGAGGAAGGTGTCGCCGTTGACCGCCTTCACCTCGAACACGCCGTCGCCGATCTCCAGGATCGACACGTCGAAGGTGCCGCCGCCGAGGTCGTAGACGACGATCGTCTTGCCGTCCTGCTTGTCCAGGCCATAGGCCAGCGCCGCCGCCGTCGGCTCGTTGATGATGCGCAGCACCTCGAGCCCGGCGATCTTGCCGGCGTCCTTGGTCGCCTGCCGCTGGGCGTCGTTGAAATAGGCCGGAACGGTGATCACCGCCTGCGTCACGGTCTCGCCGAGATAGGATTCGGCGGTCTCCTTCATCTTCTGCAGCGTGAAGGCGGAGATCTGCGAGGGCGAGTACTTGCCGCCGCGCACCTCGACCCAGGCGTCGTTGTTGTCCGCCTTGACGATCTTGTAGGGCACCATCGCGATGTCCTTCTTCACCGTCGGGTCGGTGAAGTTGCGGCCGATCAGCCGCTTCACGGCGAAGATGGTGCCTTCCGGGTTGGTCACCGCCTGGCGCTTCGCCGGCTGGCCGACCAGCCGCTCGCCGTCGGCGGTGAAGGCGACCTGCGAGGGCGTGGTGCGCGCGCCTTCCGAATTCTCGATGACCTTGGCCGCCTTGCCTTCCATCACGGCGACGCAGGAATTGGTGGTGCCGAGGTCGATACCGATCACTTTTGCCATAACGCTTGCTCCTTGCCGCGGCGGGTCGGGCCGGCCCCGAAGGCACCGGGAAGACCCCCGTCTTCCATTGAGTTGAGCGGTATATAGGAACCGGCGGGGAAGGCCACAACCGCCGCGCGGAAAAGAAAATCGCCGGCTCCGGCGGCCTTTCCCGTCTGGCCGGCCGCGGCGCGCGGCGCTACATTTTCGCTGGTTCAGAACCGTTCAAAAGAGGTGGGTCCCATGGACATCGACATCGGCATTCCGACCAAAGAGCGCAAGAAGATCGCCGAAGGGCTGTCCCACCTCCTGGCCGACAGCTACACGTTGTACCTGAAGACCCACAATTACCACTGGAACGTGACCGGTCCCATGTTCCAGACCCTGCACCTGATGTTCGAGACCCAGTACACCGAACTGGCGCTGGCCGTCGACCTGATCGCCGAGCGCATCCGGGCGCTGGGCCATGTCGCGCCGGGCTCCTATGCCGCCTTCGCCAAGCTCTCCTCGATCAAGGAGGAGGCCGAAATTCCGGAAGCCCGCAAGATGATCGAGAACCTGGTGAAGGGGAACGAGGCGGTCTCGCGCACGGCTCGGAAAGCGTTCGCGGTGGCCGAGGCCGCCAACGACCAGCCGACCTGCGACCTCCTCACCCAGCGCATGCAGGTCTCCGAAAAGACCGCCTGGATGCTGCGCAGCCTGCTCGAAAAGTCCTGATCCTGCACGAACCCTCCCCTGTGGCGAAGCCATGGGGGAGGGGGCCTTCCGCTCAGAGGCAGAGAAACCGCTGCAGTTCCAGGTCGTGGAAGGCCTGGACGACATGGGTGTCGAAGAACCGCGCCACCGCGCCGAACCCCTCCCCCGGCAGGGCCAGGGCGAGGCCGAGGCCCGCCGTCACGCCGCAGGCCGCCAGCGCCAGCCGGCGCAGGCGAAGCGGGTCGGGGAGGGCGGGCGCGCGCGGGGTCATGGGGAAAGGATAGCGCGGAACCCCGGCCCGGCCAAGGCGTTGGCCGGAAGCGGGCCCGAGATCGCACCCCAGACCGCACCCCAAACCGCGCCTGAAAGCCGCCCCCGACATCCCACCCGAGGTCGCCGAGGAGATCAGCCATGCCGGACGTCATCCCCTGCCTGTGGTTCGACCGGATGCAGGCGCTCGAAGCGGTCGGGCTCTACACGTCGCTGATCCGGGACAGCCGCATCCGCCATGTCCACAACGGCGTGGTCGACGGGCCCGGCGGGCGGAAGGGCGAACCGCTGATGGTGGAATTCACCCTGGCGGGCCGCGACTATCTCGCCATCAACACGGCTGAGCGGACGGGCGCCTTCACCCAGGCCGTCTCCTTCATGATCGCCTGCGAGGACCAGGCCGAGGTCGACCGCCTCTGGGCCGGGCTCGGCGAGGGCGGCGTCCCTCAGCCCTGCGGCTGGCTGCAGGACCGCTGGGGCCTCTCCTGGCAGATCACCCCGAAGCGGCTGATGCAGCTCGTCACCGATCCGGACCCCGCCCGGGCCGCGCGGGTGACGCAGGCGATGTACGGCATGACGAAGATCGACATCGCCGCGCTGGAGCGGGCCGCGCGGGGATAGGGGCAGGCCCTACCGGTCCCAGCGGTCGCAGAAGGCCTCGACATCCTCCGACTGGAACTCGCGAAGGCGCTGCAGGATCGTCTCGAACGGCCAGTCCCACCAGGCGATGCGGCGGAGGCGCTCCGCCACCGCGCGCGGGAAGCGCTCGCGGATCGGCCTTGCCGGCACGCCGCCCACGATGCTGTAGGGCGCCACGTCGCGCGCCACCACCGCCCCGGCCGCCAGCACCGCGCCGTCGCCGACGCTGACCCCGGCCAGCACGGTGACGCCGTGGCCGATCCACACGTCGTTGCCGATCCGCACGCGCGCGGCGCGGCGATCGGCGAAGAAGGCGTGGTCGCGCTCGACCCCGGCCGCATAGTATTCCGGCACATAGGTGAAGCGGTGCTGCGCGGGGCGCCCCATCGGATGGTTCGGCGGGCCGATGCGCACCGCCTCGGCGATGGCGCAGAACTTCCCGATGCTCGCATCGGCCACGCTGCAGCGCCGGCCCAGATAGCTGAAATCGCCGATGGTCGAATACTCCACCGCCGACTCGGCCAGGATCTCGCAGCACCGCCCGATCGTGCTCTCGCGCAGCCGCACGCTCGGATCGATCACCGTCGCCCCGACCTTGGGCGCGCCCGCCTTCGCCTGCTCCATTCTCTTCCCCCGTTGCCGTGTGACGGAGTTAAGCATCCCCGATGACGGGAGCGTGACAGCGCATCGAAACCCGCCGGCCCGGAAGCGCCGCGCGGCATTGCCAGCGCCGCTCCCGCTCCGGCAGAGTGGCCCCGTCCGCCCGGGAGCCCGCCACCCCATGAGCCTCGACTTCCTCATCACCTCGCTGATCGTCGTCGCCTCGCCCGGCACCGGCGTGCTGATCACGCTGGCCGCCGGCCTCTCGCGCGGCCGCCGGGCCAGCATCGTCGCCGCCTTCGGCTGCACGCTCGGCATCGTGCCGCACATGGCCGCCGCCATCATGGGCCTCGCCGCCCTCATGCACACGTCAGCCTTGGCGTTCCAGGCGCTGAAATTGGCCGGCGTCGCCTATCTCCTCTGGATGGCCTGGATGACGCTCAAGGAAACCGGCGCGCTCAGCGTCGCCCGCGACGACACGCCCCGCTCCGACTTCCAGGTGATCGTCGCCGCCATCCTCGCCAACGTGCTCAACCCGAAGCTCTCGATCTTCTTCCTCGCCTTCCTGCCGCAGTTCGTCAGCGCGGGCGAGGCGGCGCCGGTGGCCCGCATGCTGGAACTCTCGGGCGTCTTCATGGCGATGACCTTCGCCATCTTCGTGCTCTACGGCCTGTTCGCTGCGGCGGTGCGGAGCCACGTGATCTCGCGGCCGAAAGTGCTCACCTGGATGCGCCGGACCTTCGCTGCGGCCTTCGCGGGGCTGGGGCTGAAGCTGGCGCTGGCGGAGCGGTGAGCTCCGGGATCGCGCATGCCCTTGAGCTATCAGGAGATTCTGCAGCGTCGGCGCGCACTGCGAATTCCTGGCTACAAGACCTTCGCCGAGGTGGGCTTCGACGATTGGATAACGCCGTATCACATATCGTCCTGTTCGATGGACGGCCCAGTGCTTGTTGCCCTTCACTGGCTCGACGAGCCAACGATCGACGCGCATCGCCCCACATTGTCCAGACTGGGGTATCTTCCGAATATCCGTTTCAATCAGGTGCTGGATGTGGCTCTCAGCCTATCGGGGCTAGGGCGTGACGCTCTGTATGTCACTCAGGCCTTTCAGCTTGTTCCGACGACACGATCCCAGCCGATACCGGCGCGACATGTCGATGCCTCTTTCGACCAGGTAACCAGACACGAGTTGGTTGGCCGTCCCGTAATTGCCTTGGGAGCGGTCGCAGCGGCAGCCTGCAAAAGGCACGGAGTATCCTCGGACAATATGATCGTCACCTGCCATCCAAGCCGCCGGGGGCATTCGAACAAAGCGAATGCTTCGGAGATAGCGAATGCTTTCCGCGGGGCCGCGCGCGTCGAGAGCTAACTAGCCCGTGGCGGGTAGCGGCGGTTAGGGGCCGTGTGATCTCGCGTCCGAAGGTGCTTACGCGGCGGACCTTCGCGGCGGTTCGCAGGGTTGGGGTTGAAGCTGGCGCTGGCCGAGCGCTGACCCCAAGAACCCTCCCCTGTGCGGCGGAGCCGGATGGGGGAGGGCAGGGAGGGGGCAATTCCCCGCCCTATCGGCTTGCCTTGAAGGGCGTCATTGACGTACGATCTATAGATGGCGACGAAGCCGATAACGATCGTCCAGACCCTTCCCTTCGAACGCGACGTGTCCGCCGTGTGGGGCGAGGAGGAACTGGAAGAGTTCATCGACTTCATCGCCCGGCATCCGGATGCCGGTGTGGTGATCCCGGAAACCGGCGGTGTGCGCAAGATTCGATGGTCGCGGCAGGGCAGCGGCAAGCGCGGCGGTGTGCGGGTGATCTACTTCTTCTACAACGCCGGTCATCCGCTCTACCTGCTCGCGCTCTATGCGAAGGCGCAGAAGGAAGACCTGAGCCCGGCGGGCAAGCGGGCGGTCCGCGACTTCGTCGCGGCGCTCAAGGCCCGCTGGAAAGAGTGAACGGCGACGGAGTGTGGGTGATGCCGACGAAGTTCGAAAGGGATTTGCTGGAAGGCCTGCGCGATGCTGTCGATCACGCGAGCGGCGGGCAGCGTCCTGGCCGCCGCGTACACGTCGTTCAGGTGCCTGATGTGAAGGCAATCCGCGAGGGCCTGAAGATGACGCAGGGCGAGTTCGCGAAGGCCTATCGAATCCCGCTCGCGACGCTCAAGGGTTGGGAACAGGGCCGGCGTCAACCGGATGCGCCGGCTGCGGCCTATCTGCAGGTGATTGCTCGGAAACCTCGCGCGACCCGAGAAGCGCTGGCGGCCGGTTGAAGCTCTCGATCTTCTTCCTCGCCTTCCTGCCGCAGTTCGTGAGTGCGGAAGAGGCGGCCCCGGTCGCCCGCATGCTGGAACTCTCGGGCGTCTTCATGGCGCTCACCTTCGCCGTCTTCGTGGTCTACGGCCTCTTCGCCGCGGCGGTGCGGAGCCACGTCATCTCGCGCCCGAAGGTGCTCACCTGGATGCGGCGGACCTTCGCGGCGGCCTTCGCCGCGCTGGGGTTGAAGCTGGCGCTGGCGGAGCGCTAAGTCGCAAAGAGTGCGGTTTTTCAAAGCAATTTTGGATGTAAATATTGAAATAATATAGATAAACTAAAAACAATTACTTCCGCCGGGGATTTCAATCAACATAATATTAATTTGCATTAATATAATATATCTTCATTCGACTTAAAATTCAAAGTAAACACTGCTCTACAAAACTGATGGTTTTCACGGAAAATTTTCGTGCAGCACAGTCTGCATAAGTGGCTCCGGTCAATAGGCCAAGCTTGTCTGGATCTAAATGATACATGGATCCCTGGAGCGTGATAATATTTCGAGAAATCATCGCATCCAGAACTTTTTGTCCTGACCCCTTTGTCATTCGAGCATGCTCGATCTTGTGTTTATATCTAGCCAAGCTGCCTTTGCTGTGTGAGCGGAATGCTGTTACAAATTTCCGAAACCGGCGAAGGGCTTCGTCCAGACTGGGATTTAGCAGCGTTGGCGGCGGTGCAGCAAAAGCGGTCCACGGGTACGTTTCGACGTTTGACCAATAGCATGACAGAGTGACATTTCCTCTCAATATCGGGACAGTATTAACTGTGTCACCAGAAAATTTATCCGCTTCAAGAAATACAGTTCCGCCATCAAAGTTTGATGGATTGTCCACAAAAACCTTGCTTCCAGTAATTATTATTTTCTCACATTGAATGGATATGGGCGCTAGTAAGCTAACCTCCGGGCCTGGGCCCATTTCGACGCTTGAGTATGGAGCATTGATTTCGATATCTTCCAAATATCCGCCTAACTTAAGAGGGGATGTCTGCTCTGTTTCAAAATTGAGTATCCGGGGGCGCTCAGCTCCTCGGCGAGCTATTGTGATCTCTATGCTGGCTCGTAGTGCCTCTTCTTCGGTTGAGTCCTCAGGCGCCTCAATAACCAGACTCGCAGTATCTCCGAGTGAAAGACGCGCTCTAAGAGATGCATAAACAATTCCTATGTGTTGCGGTGGGATAAAGAGGTCGGAGTCATCGAGTTCTTTTGAAAAGTAGAACTCCGATAAAAATGGATTGGCAGCGGGCCCCCTTTGTAACTCTCGGTCCAATGCGAGCTTAGCTGTTGGCTCGGCTCGGAGTGCATGGGCGCTGATTACTGCATCAAATACTGCGGAGGAAGCTTTGTTTCCACCGTCTATAAATGGGTGCTCTACTACCCATGTTTCCAACACCGACGAGTACATCTGAGCGTCGGATGGACTCATTTTGGGAAGCGAAGGGGCCACAGTCCCATAGATTCTGGCAGACAGTCTAGATAGTTGCTCGCTTTCAAAATATAGAGTTTCATATAGTTTCCCATCTTCAAATCCAAGGGCTGCGAGCTTCCCTCTTTCTCTTTCCATTATAGATGAAACAATTGACCGCAAAGTGATTGGATATTCCCCTTTTTTTATTTTTGCCAGCAAGGAGGCGGGGTTTTGTTCTTTGATAACATGATCTGCAACTGCTTTTAATACGGGAGCATACCCGGCGAAACGATCACCATCACTTTCAGTTCGCTTGCGTATACCTTCAAGTAATAGCTCTATCGACTCTTTTTGAGCAGATGCATACGAACTATCAGGTTGCGCTGAGGATACGACGCGCGTGGCAAATTCGACAGACGTCGAAGCATTGTAGAATCCAATTTCTAGGACGGCGGGTGCGACTCCATGCAGATGTAGCGCGATCCATGCCTCTTGAATTGCACCTGTTCGTCCGAACAAGACAATTGGCGTGGTGTGGCCCTTTGCCAACTCCGCAACATCTTTGAGAAATGCTTCAAAAGACTCTTGCGTCACTCGTAATCTAGCCTCATCTAGGCCATCGATCAGGAGCGATATTCCCTCGTTTTGCCAGTTAATGTAGAGTCCTGATCTTGCTAGGCCGCCACTAATTGTGTTCCCACCCACAGGATCAGCTTTAGCTAAGTCGATATATACAGACCCTGTGAGAAACGCAATTTGTCGTGCAAGTGTTGATTTTCCCACAGCTCCTGGAGCCGACACAAGAATAATTGGGCACGTAAGTGGATCTACCTCTTCGCTCAGATCAAGATTTAAAGACAGTGGAGCTTCTTGAAATGTATTATTGTCTTTCCTTTCAAATAACCATCCTTGAACTAAGCGGTCAGAGTTGAAGCTCGCTGTCGGCAGTCTTCGCTTCCAAAATTCCTGTAACGAGTAGTTGTCCAACGTTCCCTCCCGCTGGAATACAATCACGCCTTTTGCAGGCTTAACCTGGCAATGATACAATAAAAACGGGAGGCAGGGGAGTGGGAAAAAGACTAGGAGAGTCTACCCCAATCCCTTCGTCACAAACGGCCCCAGGAAGTTTGCCAGCGGCAGCGGCAGCTTCTTCCACGCCGCGATGAAGAGCTGGTACTTCGGGTTCAGCGGGTTGTTCTCCGGCACCTTGTCGAGCGTGCGGAGCTTGTACTCATAGGCGAGGAAGGTGGGCTCGAAGCCCCAGTTCTTCTTGTAGGCGAAGGCCCCCGTGCCGGCCTTGCTGCGGCCGAAATCGAACAGGCGCGCGCCGCGCTTCTCCGCCGCCTCGCACATCACCTCGTAATACATGAGGTCATAGGCGCCGTTGCCGCGCGCGGCCGGCGTGCCGCCGCCGTAATAGGGCAGCACCTGGTCGCGGAAATGGAAGTTCATCACCGAGGTGATGGCGGTGCCGGCCTCGTCCTCCACCGTCGCGATCGACACGTCGGGGCCGAACACGCGGTGCAGGTTGGCGAAGTAGCGCTTGGGGAAGACGGGCGTGCCGAGGTTGCGCACGCTCTCGGCATAGATGGCGAACTGCCGGTCGACGTTCGGGTCATAGACGACCTTGAGCTTGCCCTGGTCGAGCGCCTTGCGCACCACCGCGCGCTGCTTGCGCGGAATGGCGAGCAGGTTCTTCTGCCGGTCGGGCTCGATCGGGCGGCGGAACACGGCATAGAGATCGGTCTTCGCCGGCCAGTCGGGATGCGTCTGCGTGGGGCTGCGGTATTCGAGATAGGCGGCGCCGGTCTGTTCGAGGAGCTTCAGCGCCTCCGCATCGAGCGCGGCGCGCGCCGCCTCGTCCATCACCGCCGGCCCGCCCTCGACGCAGAAGGCGGTCGAGATCAGGCCGTTGCCGAAAAGGAAATGCTTCTGATGCGCCAGCGGCAGGATGCCCGCCACCGCGCTCCCCCGTTCGGCGATCAGGAAATAGGTCTTGTGGCCGAAGCTCTTCTCGATCACCTCTTTCCAGCCGAAGCGGTGGAAGAAGGTGGCGGCCGGGCAGGCGGCGACGAAGGCGTCCCAGCGGGCGGCGTCGCCGGGCCCGGCGAGTCTGACGGTCGGAGCGCTCACTGTGTCGGGCCGCTCACGGCTTCAGGTCGGCGGCGAAGGCCTGGTCCATCCGGCCCCAGCGGAACTCGGTCAGGAGGCGGGCGATCTTGCCCTCCATCTTGTCGAGATTGGTGTAGTGGCGGAACCGGCTCTTGAACCCGGCCTGCTTCTGCACGGGCTGGTCGGGATCGATCTCCCAGGGGTGGAAATAGAACATCGCCGGCTGGCGGTCGTTCTGGTTCACCCGGCGATAGTGCCAGGCCGAGAGCGCATAGGGCAGCAGCCGGAACCAGCCGCCGCCGCCGCAGGGGATCTTCTTCCCCCCCACCATGTTGGTGGTCACCGGCAGTTCGACGATCCGGCCCAGGCCCTCTTCCGGGCGGAAGGCGAAGCGCGGGGCCTCCGGCATGCCATAGATGTCGTGGCGCACCGGATAGACCGAGGAGGAATAGCGATAGCCGGCTTCCGCCAGCACCTCGAAGGCCCAGAGGTTGCGGGCGCCGATGGAGAAGCTCGCCGCGCGATAGCCCTGCACCGCCGCCCCGCCGGTGTCTTCGAGCAGCTTCTTCGAGCGCGTCACATCCTCGGCGAAGGTCTTCGGGTCCTGGGAATCGGCCCGGAAATGCGCCATGCCGTGGCTCGCCACCTCGTGGCCCTCCTCCACCATGCGGCGGATCAGCGCCGGGAAGCGCTCGGCCACCCAGCCCAGCGTGAAGAAGGTGCCCTTCACCCCGTGATCGGCATAGAGCTGCATCACCTTCTCGGTGTTGCGCTCCACCCGCGGGGCATGGCTGTCCCAATCGGCGCGGTCGATATGGCCGAAGAAGGCCTGGACCTGGAAATAGTCCTCCACGTCGCAGGTCATGGCGTTCAGGATGCGCGCATCCCCCTCCGCCTCGGCCGCGGGCGGGCTCTTCGGGTGATCCAGAACCTCAGCGGGCATCGTGCGCCTCCTGCGGGCGGCCGCGTTCCAGAAGCGCGGCGGCCAGGCCGATGGCCCGGCGCAGCATCGCCTCCTGGGCGGAGAGCTTGCGCTCCAGACTATCCAGCCGCCGCTCCATGTCACGCGTCTCGGTCACACTGCCGCCGGTCGGTGTCGATTGCGCGACAGCCTGCTCCAAGGCGGTTAAGCGACCCTTGATCTCCTCGGCCGCCAGGCCGGCATTGGGCGAGGCCTGGCGCTGGGTCGATTCGATCTGGGACAGGCGGCGCGACAGGGCCTCCAGCGCCGTGCTGTCGATCTCGGGCACCGGCGCGCGCTCGATCTGCCCCAGCCGCGCCTCGATCGCGGCGACATAGGTGAGGGGGGCGCCGCCGTCGCGCCTCTCCAGCGCCTCCAGCCGGTCCAGCAGCGCCGCGGGAAGCGGCGGCGGTTCCTTCGCCCGCGCCTCCAGCGCGTCGAGCCGGCCGCCGAGCGAGGTCTCGTCGGCGCGCAGCGCCTGCTCCAGGCGGCCGATGCGGTCGACCAGGTTGACCGGCTGGGCGGCCAGGCGCAGTTCCAGCGCCTCCAGCCGGGCCGCCTCGATGCCGGCCGCGGCGCCGCCGGCGGTGCGGGTCTCCAGGGCGGCGAGGCGGGCTTCGAGCGGGCCGAGATCGATGCCGGCCGGCGCGGCCGGCGCCATGGTGGCGAGGCGCTGTTCCAGCGCCGCGATCCGCTCCATCTCCGGCGACAGGTCCGGGGCGGCCCGGTTCTCCAGCGCGGCCAGCCGGTCGGCGAGCGGGGCCAGATCCGGCAGGGACACGGGCGGCGCCGGCGGCGGCGGCGCGGCGAGGGTTTCCAGCCGCCGCTCCAGGGCGGCGATGCGATCGGCCATCGGCCCCAGGTCGACCGCCAGCGCCGAGGCCGGCAGCGCCTCCAGCCGCCGCTCCACCGCCGCGATGCGCTCGCCGACGGGGCCGAGGTCGGCGGCGGGAGCGGGCGGCGGCAGCGCGGCCAGGCGCTGTTCCAGCGCCGTGATGCGCTCGCTCTCCGCCACGGGGACGGGCCGGTTCTCGAGCTGCGCGATACGCTCCCAGACCGGCCCCAGGTCGGCCGCCGGCGCCGGGGCGGGCAGGGTGGCGAGCCGCTGCTCCAGCGCCTCGATCCGGCCGGTGTCCGCGACGGGTACGGGCCGGTTCTCCAGCGCGGCGATACGCTCCCAGGCCGGTCCCAGATCGGCCGCCGGCGCCGGGGCGGGCAGGGCGGCGAGCCGCTGCTCCAGTGCCTCGATCCGGCCGGTGTCCGGCACGGTCGCCGGCCGGTTCTCCAGCGCGGCGATACGCTCCCAGACCGGTCCCAGATCGGCCGCCGGCGCCGGGGCGGGCAGGGCGGCGAGCCGCTGCTCCAGCGCCTCGATCCGCTCGCCGACGGGGCCCAGGTCGACCGCCGGTGCGGGCGGCGGCAGGGCCGCCAGCCGGTCCTCGATCGCCTGCAGGCGAGGCGACAGGTCGGGGCCGGGCGGGGCCGGCGGGGGCAGGGCCGCCTGGGCCTGCTCCAGCAGGCCGACCCGGCGCATCATGTCGTCATAGGTCCGGTCGGCGACCGACCGCAGCCGGATATACTCCTCCAGCATGTCGATCCGCCGCCGCAGCTCGTCCTGCGTGCGGGTGTCGGCGGGGGCGGCGGCGGGCTCGCGGCCCTCGACCGCCTCCAGCCGGCGGGTCAGCTCGCCCACGACACCCTGGTCAAGGTGAAGGACGGGCGAACGCTGGTTCCGCGGCAGGCCGACCAGGTCCTTGCCGCGGATGTCGGGGTTCTCCTCGCGGTTCAGATCCTGGGCCACGCGATCGACGTCGGCCTCGTCGAAGGCGTGCTTCTCTTCCAGAAAACCGTACAGAAACAACCGGTTGCACAGGCCGTTGATGCGCCGGGGCACGCCCTCCGTGTGCCGGTGCAGCGCATGGAAGGCTTCCGGCGAGATCGACGGGTCGTCGCCCTGCCAGCCGGCAGTCGACAGGCGGTGCTCGATGTATTTGCGCGTCTCTTCCGGGTCCAGCGGGCCCAGATGATAGTTGGCGATGATTCTTTGTCTTAGCTGCTCCAGTTCCGGAGAGTTCAGTAACGCCCGAAACTGTGGCTGGCCCAGGATGAAACTTTGCAGCGGCGTCTTCTCTCCGACCTGGAAATTGGAGAGCATTCTGAGTTCTTCGAGTGCCTGCGGGGTCAGGTTCTGCGCCTCGTCGATCAGCAACAGGCAGCGCTTGCCGGACCGGAAGGTGATGGTGAAGAAATGCTCCATCTGGCGGAGCATGTCGGCCTTGCTGTTAAAGTCCGCCTTGACGCCAAACGCCGTGACTACAGTCCTCAGCAGGTCGTCGGCGTCGAGCTGCGTCGTGACGACTTTCGCTGTAATATAACGGCGTGCGTCCAGCGTGGCCAGCAACTGGGAAACCAGGGTCGTTTTACCGGCGCCGATGTCGCCTGTAATGACGATGAACCCTTCGCCCTGCTGCAAGCCATAGGTCAGATGCGCGAGCGCCTGGCTGTGGACGGAACTGCCGAAGAAGAAGCGGTGATCCGGCGTAAGCTGGAAGGGTTCGGCGACCAGCTTGTAGAAATCGGTATACACGGCTCAGAACGTCTTGCGAAGCGTCACAGTCAAGACGTTCTCGGTGACATCCCCTTGATTGCCGCTGCTCACCACCGCGCCGGCCGAAGCGCTTCGGTCGAGATAACTATAGCTCACAGAACCGGTCAGCGTGTCGGTCAGACTATAGCTCAACGCGGTGGTGGCGCGGATCGTCGTATCCGACCGGCTGCCGGTGGTGCCGCCGCCCGAACTCTCCGAATAACTGAGGGTGAGAGACGACGACAAGGTCGGCGTCAATGCATGTCCGAAATTGAACACCAGGCTGTCGACCGTCTGGGTCGAACCCGGGTTGTTCAGGGCTCCGGCCACAGTCGTCCCGCTGATCGTCTCGCGATCGGTATGAACATAACTCAACGACATGTTGTCCCGCAGCCATGTCGTGGCGATCGTGGCCGAGAACGTCTTGGTTCTACTGAGACCGTCGGTGGTGGAGAGCCCGCTGACGTCGCGACCGCTATAGATCAGGCCGGTCGACCGGTCGACGAAATTGCCGCGGGCGTCGATCCGCGTATTGTTCAGCGATCCCAGGAAATCGTCGATGGCGAGACCGACGGTATCGCTCGCCCGCGCCGTGAACTTGGTGCGCGGCGTAATATCCCAGACGGCTTCACCGTCGAATGATGCCGACCGATACCTGTAGCCGGCCTGCAGGCGCAGGCGAGTTCTCGGGCTCGGCGTCCAGAGAAAGCCGCCGAGGGCGTAAGGACCGCTGACGTCTTCGGTCATATTGACGTCTTCGATCTCGTCATAGCCGGCCGTGGCCAGCAAGGCGAAACCGCTGGTCACGTCGAACTGCGCCTTGCCCTCGCCGTTGTAGAACTCGGCCGTCCCCTGGCTGCGCTCGCTTTCGCGTGCCGATCCGCTCAGTTTCCACAGCAGCCGGCGAAAGTCTCGCCCGCTCGCCAGCGCCGCGGAGACTTGGTTCGTCGTCGTATCGCTCGCCGAATTGGCCGCCGTCGCGCCGCCTGCACCTCCGCCGGCACCGCCGGTACTGCTGCTCGGCGTCGACGTGAAACTCTGTTCTCTGCGCAGGCGCAGTTCTGTCTCGGCGAAACTTCCGAGGCGCTGGCGCCAATAGGGGCTCAAGGAGAAGCTGTAGACGTCCTGCTGGTTCGACCCCGTGTTCCGCTCTGTCCCGGAAATCGAACCGCCCCGATCCTGGTCGATCCGGGCGATACTGGCCGCACCTTCGATGAAAACGGAGTCCTTGATGAGCTCGCTTTTTCCTGTGCCGGCCAGACTCTGCTTGAAGCCGTCCAGGTCGGAATTGTCCAGATACTTCTCGTAGGTGGCCGAATAGTTCAGGTTGAGATTGGCCCGAGCGCCGTTACCCGAGATCCGCAGGCCGCCGGTGGTCTCCGTCACCAGATCGGACTGGCGTCCGCGCGCGACGCTGCGGGCATTGTCGGTCGCCGTCTCCTGGACTTCGACGAAGGGCGTGATGCGCCATTCGCCCGCCATGGCCGCGCTCGGCAGCGCACCCGTGGATGCGAAGCACAGGGCGCACAGCGCCGCACCCGGCCGCTGCCACCATCGCCTTTGCCGCGCTCCCCCGAGGTTCAAACCGCGCTACTCCGTCAGTCAGGCCTTGCGTCTACCGTATTGCCCGTAACCATAACCATAGCCGCCGAATTCGTCAGAACTCGAAGCGATTCTCGTCTTGTTGAGCACCAGATTGATCGTCGGGCAAGCGGTGAGTTGCCGAAGCGACGCTTCGACGGCCGACTGTGGCGTTTTCTCCGCTTCGACGACCAGCACGATCTGACCGACATGCAGTGCAATCACCGAGGGTTCCGTGCTGGCGAGAACCGGCGGCGAATCGAAGATGATGACGCGGTCGGGGTATCGGCGCGCCAGGTCCGTGACCAGGGACTCCATGCGGCTACTGGCGAGCAGTTCGGTGGCGCGCGAGGTCGGCGCGCCGGCCGGAAGGATGGTCAGGTTGGGTATGTTGCTGCAACGCAACAGCACATCGGAAACCGACACGCCCTTGTCTTCCAGCAGGTCGATCAGGCCGGAGCGCTCCTCGATCCCCAGGCGCCCGAGTACCGAGGGGTTCATGACGTCGCCGTCGACGAGCAGCACGTTGAGATCGGGCTCCGACGCGATGCTCATCGCCAGATTGATCGCGGTGAAGGTCTTTCCCTCGCCCGGCACGGAACTGCTGACCATGATCACATGGGCATTCTCGGTCCGCCCCTCGTCCGAGAAGGCCTTCAACAGCAAGGGCCGCTTCAGGATGCGGTATTCCTCGGAAATCAGCGTCTTGTCACCCTTGGGGGAGACCATGCCCGCCAGCAGCAGGCGGTTGATGTCGATGGTGACGGTGCGGCTCTCCTTCGGCTGAAGAGGAGAGGCCGGAGGGGGCACCGGGGCGGCGGGCTGCTGCCTGCCGGCTTCCCGGACGGGGGCAGCCGAGGCCGACGCGCTCTGCTGGCGCAGCTTCTCCGCGGCGCGCTGCATGAGGTTGAGCGGGGTTTCTTCGGTCATTGGCTCAGCTCAATCCCGGCAGCTTCAGGTTCAAGGGGAAGCGCGACGCCGCCAGCAGGATCCCGCCGAAAACGAGCATCAGGACCGCACAGGCCGCCCCGAAGCTGACCACACCGAGGACGCGGCGGCGGCGGTCCATCGCCGTCTGCAGCTTCGACACCGCGCCGAGCACCGGATAGGAGAAAGCCCGCCGCAGACGCGCGACCGTCGCGACCGTGTCGTCGAGCAGCGTGAGCAGCAGGCAGAGCGCGGCGCCCGCCCCGAGGCCCACCACCAGTGCCGCACTGGCGAAAATCAGCCGCGGCGGCCCCGAGGGCGTCGTCGGCATGACCGGCGGCTCGATGATGCGGAACTGGAAGGAGGAGTCGCGGCGGTCGTCCTTGGCCTGGGCCAGACGCGCCGATTCGCGGCGCTGCAGCAGTTCGTCGTACTGGCGCTTGAGGATGCCGTAGTCGCGATCGAGATTGGCGGCCTTCGCTTCCAAATCTGCCGCCTCGGTCGCCTGAGACACGCGGCGCGCATACTCCTCTTCTGCTTCCTTGAGCCTCAACTCGGCAAGCGCGGCTTCGCCCTCCATATCACTCAACCGGAGCTTCAGCTGCTGGTAGACCGGATTGGGCTGCGACGCGCGGGTGGTACGCGCGGCCATTTCCGGCGGCCTTTCGCGCGCCTCCTGGGCGGCGCGCTTGCGCTCGGCCTCGAGATCGGCCTTTACCCGAGCGACCTGTCGCTTGGTCTCCGCCACGTCGGGATGCTTATCGGTGAAGCGGAGGGTCAACGCGTCCAGTGTCCGCTCCAGATCCTGCAGGCGCGAGGCCAGGGCGGCTTCCTGGGCGGAAGGCTGAGCGCCTGACATGGGCCCCGCCATCATGACGGTGGGCGCGACGTCCACGGTGATGGTTTCCGATGTGCTCGCGACCTGCCGTCGCAGGGAATCGAGGCGACTCTGTGCGTCCGTCCGGGCCCGCCGCGCGTCGAGGACGCGCGCCTCGGCCGCAGCGACGGCCTGTGCCGCCGTCCCTTCGCGCGGCAACTTGCCGACATTGCTCTGTTTGAACTCGGCCAGGCGCTTTTCCGCCGCCTGCAGCTGGGCTTCGTAATCCGCGATCTGGCGGTTGATGAACGCCTGGGCTTGTTCCATCTCGCGCCGGGTGTCCCCGACGTTGGTCTCCACGAAGATCGACAGCAGCGACTGAACGACCTTGAGCCCGGTCCGCGGGTCGCTGCTGGAATAGGTGATGTTGAAGAGGTTGCGGGCGCCGCGCTCGGGGGTGACCGCCACGACCTTGCTGAGGTTGGCGATCACCGTGTTGAGATCCTCTGGCGTCCTGATGTTCAGGTCCATGTCCGCCATGCGGATCACCCGTTCCAGGTTCGGACGGGCGAGCAGGGTCCGCTGCATGACTTCGACCTGCTGGTTGAGGTTCGTCTGGATCGTCAACCCCTGCAGCAGCGGGCCCAGAAGCGTTTCGGAATCGACGTAGACGCGGGCCTTGACGTCGTACTTGTTCGGCAATGTGGCGACGACCGTCCAGCCGCCGATGCAGATGACCCAGGCGAGCGCCAAGCCGTACCACCGGCGCTTCCAGGCGCCTCGGGCGTAGCCCAGAACCTGAGCAAACACATCGGCGAAGCTATTCATCCAAACACCGCTTTCTCGCTTTCATCGCCACCCGACCATAGCCGCCGCCGGGGCGGCGAAAGGTGACGGGCGACAAAGAGTCCGATGAAAAGCAGAATAAAAACTTAACCAAAGCGGCCGGCGCGGCGCCGTCAGAACCAGGACTGCGGGATGATCAGGATGTCGCCGGGCAGGACGGGCGCGTTCGCCTCGACCTTGCCGTCCTTCAGCAGGTCGTCGAGCGCGACGCGGTAATAGGTGTCCTTGCCGCCTTCCTTGCGCACGATCACCGCCCGATTGCCGGCGGCGAAGGGCGTGAGCCCGCCCACCTGGATCATCACATCCAGGACCGACATGTTCTCCCGGAAGGGGATCGCCCGCGGCGCGGCGGCCTCGCCCACCACCCGAATCTGCTGGCTGAACGGTCCGACGAAGCCGGTCACGATCACGGTGACCACCGGCTCCTGTACGTATTGCTTCAGCTGATTCTCAACATCGCGCGCCAGTTCGGAAGGGCGCTTTCCGGCTGCCTGAACGTCCTCGATAAGCGGGGTCGAGATACGCCCGTCAGGACGCACCGGGACGTTGGAGGAGAGTTCGGGGTTCCGCCACACGAAAATGTTGAGCTGATCCCCGGGGCCAATGATGTAGTCCGGCGACTGGTTGCCGCCGGGCGCGGCCGGAAGGTCGCGATAGTTCGAGCATCCTGCGAGGCCGAAAAGGGCGATGGCGACTGCGAGCACGGCTCGGCTGGCAAAATTGCGGCTGGACAACGTCACGGCGCTCCTCTGGTCTCTTCGCGGCATCCGGAGCCGAGACGCGGCCCCGATACCCCGGCCGCAGCTTGACCCCCCGCGATACGACGATCAATTTGTTACCACTTTCAAAATCCCGTATAGCACAACGACCCTGTTGTGTCATGGCATCGGAGAGCAGGCGGCTGCCGATTTGCTCGATTCGTCTCTTTGGCGCAACGGTTTGCAGTTTCATCGGTCGAATGGCATCCCGATTCGGCCCGATTCGGATGCCGACCAGCCATGCTTGAACCCATACGACTGCTGACCTTCACCACGCTCTATCCCAACGCCGCCAACAGCAGCCACGGGGTGTTCGTCGAGAACCGGTTGCGGCACCTTCTGGCGGACGGACGGGTCGTCAGCCGCGTGATCGCGCCGGTGCCCTGGGCTCCGGCAGGCCTGCCGCTACCCGAAGACTATGCCAAGGCGGCGGCGGCGCCGCGCGCCGAGGTGCGCCATGGCATTTCCATCGACCATCCGCGCTTCCTGGTCGTTCCGAAGATCGGGATGAACTGGACTCCCGGCGCGTTGTACCGCAGCGCCAGAACCGCAGCCCGTCATCTGATCGCTCAGGGCTACGACTTCGACCTGATCGATGCGCACTATTTCTATCCGGACGGCGTCGCCGCCGCCCTTTTGGCCGCCGATCTAGGGAAGCCCTTTACGGTCACGGCCCGGGGCACCGACATCAGCCTGATTCCGGAGTTCCCGAAGCCGCGGCGGATGATCGTCGATGCGGCGGCGAAGGCCGACGGCATCATTACCGTCTGTGCCGCCCTGAAGCAGGGTCTCGTCGCGCTCGGGGCGGCGGAAGACAAGATTCGCGTCCTGCGCAATGGCGTCGACCTCAAGATGTTCCGAAGGGGCGACCGGCCGGCGGCCCGGCAGGCTCTGGGCCTCGATCGGCCGACCCTCCTCTCGGTAGGCCATCTGATCGAGCGGAAAGGGCACGACCTCGTCATCAGGGCGATGGTCGACTTGCCCGAGATGGGGCTCCTGATTGCCGGCGACGGGCCCGAAGGCGAGGCGCTGCAGGCGCTCGCCAGGACAGCCGGCGTCTCCGACCGGGTCCGCTTTCTCGGTCGTCTGGCCCATGAAGCCCTGCGCGACGTGTACGAGGCCGCCGACATCCTGGTTCTGGCCTCAAGTCGCGAGGGCTGGGCCAATGTGCTGCTCGAAGCGATGGCCTGCGGTACGCCGGTGGTCGCGTCCAATGTCTGGGGGACCCCGGAAGTGGTGGAGGCGCCCGAGGCCGGGGAACTCATGGACGAGCGGTCGCCCGGCGGCGTGGCGCGCGGGGTGCGGCGGCTGCTGGCGAGGATGCCGGAGCGCTCGGCGACGCGCGCCTATGCCGAGCAGTTCAGCTGGGACGACACGACCGAGGGGCAGATCGAGCTGTTCCGTTCCATCCTCGACCGGCGCAGGATGCGCGATGCCCATCCGTAGGTTGCGGACATGACCGCCGATCATCTTCACCAGCTCGAGCAGCGCACGATCTACATCCTGCGGGAAGCGTTCAGCCGCGTTAAGCCCCTCGGCATGCTGTGGTCGATCGGAAAGGATTCGAACGCTCTCCTCTGGATGGCTCGGAAGGCCTTCTTCGGGCAGGTCCCGTTCCCCGTCATCCAGCTCGACACCGAAATGGAACTGCCGGAGGTTTATGCGTTCCGCGACAGGATCGTGCCCGAGTGGAAGCTTCGCCTGCATGTCGAGCGATGCCCACCCGAAGCGGAAATGGACCCGACCTTTCCGCCTGCCACGCGCGCCGCGGCGCGCAAGACCGAAGGTCTGAAGACCCTGATCCGCCGGGAGGGCTATCGGGGAATCCTGCTCGGAATCAGGCGTGACGAGCAGTCGACGCGGGCGAAGGAGCGGGTGTTCAGCCCGCGCGATGGCGATGGCGGCTGGGATTTTCGAGAGCAGCCGCCGGAATTCTGGGACCAGTACAAGACGGACGTGCCGGAGGGGGCGCACCTGCGCATTCACCCCTTGCTGCATTGGACCGAACTCGACATCTGGCTCTATACCCGGCGCGAGGGGATTCCGATCGTCCCGCTCTATCTCGCCCGCGACGGCAAGCGCTACCGGTCCCTCGGCGAGAAGAACATCACCTTTCCGATCGACAGCACCGCAGGCTCGATCGACGAGATCATCGAGGAGCTGAGGTTGACGCGGAGCCCCGAACGCGCGGGACGGGCCATGGATCACGAGGCCGAGGACAGTTTCGAGCGCCTGCGCACATCGGGCTACATGTGATGGACGTGGAACTCCCGCAGTTCGGCCTCGTCGTCGTGGGGCATGTCGATCACGGCAAGTCGACACTGATCGGCCGTCTGCTGCACGACACTGGCAGCCTGCCCGACGGCAAGGCCGAGGAGGTGCGGGCCACGAGCGCCAAGCGGGGCATGCCGGTCGAGTGGTCCTTCGTCCTCGATGCCCTTCAGGCGGAACGTGATCAGGCAATCACGATCGACACGACGCGCATTTGGTTCCGGACCGCCAGCCGGCGCTACGTGATCATAGACGCGCCCGGCCACCGGGAATTTCTCCGCAACATGATCAGCGGGGCCGCCGAGGCGGAAGCCGCGGTTCTCGTCGTCGACGCGGCCGAGGGCTTGCGGGATCAGACCCGTCGGCACGCCTACCTGCTGCACCTTCTGGGAATACGGCAGGTTGTCGTCGTCGTGAACAAGATGGATCTCTGCGGTTTTTCGGAAAGCCGCTTCGCGGCCGTGCGCGAAGACGTGGGCTCCTATCTCCGCCGCGTCGGATTGGAGCCGCTCGCCGTCGTGCCGGTCGTTGCCCGCGACGGCGACAATCTCACCGCGCGATCCGGTCGGATGCCCTGGTATCAGGGACCGTCACTGCTCGAACAGCTCGACGCCCTGCTCCCTTCTCCAGGCCGAGCGGATCGCCCGCTGCGGCTGCCGATCCAGGACATCTACAAGTTCGACGAGCGCCGAATTCTGGTCGGCCGTGTCGAGGCCGGCACGTTCAGGGCCGGGGATACGCTGCTGTTCTCGCCCTCGAATCGTTCGGCTCGTGTGGCCAGCATCGAGAGCTGGGGACCCGGAGTGCCGCCGGACGAGGCCCGTGCGGGAGATGCCGTCGGCTTCACGCTCGACGATGCGATATTCGTCGAGCGGGGAGACATCGCGAGCCATGTGGACCGGCCGCCGGTGCTCAGTACGGCCTTCCGATGCCGTCTTTTCTGGCTCGGTGAGAAGCCGCTGACGGCGGGGCGCAGCCTGCGCCTGAAGCTCACGACCAACGAGGCGCGCGTAACCGTAGAGGCGATCGACAAGGTCATCGACACCGAGACGCTGGAGCCCGTCGCGCGATCTGAGGTCCGGCGAAACGACATGGCGACGGTTTCGCTGCGCGGGCGCGAGCTTCTGGCGTTCGATCCTTACGGCGAGAGCCCGGCGACCGGCCGGTGCGTTCTGCTCGACGGCTTTGATGTCGTTGCCGGAGGCGTCATCGAGCGCGACGGGTTCACGGATCGGCGGCCGGCGGTTCAGCGACGGTCGAGCGACCTCTACAGGGTCGACCATCTGCTTACGCCGGAGAGCCGGGCAATTCGGAACGGCCATTCCGGTGCGGTCGTCTGGCTGACCGGCTTGTCCGGGGCCGGCAAGTCCACCCTGGCGATGCAGGTCGAGCGGGAACTGTTCACGCGCGGCTACAGCGTCTACGTGCTGGACGGCGACAACGTCCGCCGGGGCCTCAACGCCGACCTCGGCTTCACGCCCGAGGCGCGGGCGGAGAACATCCGGCGCGTGGGCGAGGTCGCCGCGCTCTTCGCCGATGCCGGCATCGTCGTGATCACCGCCTTCATATCTCCCTATCGGGCCGATCGAGAAGGCGCGCGCGCGGCGGCGCCGGGGCAGTTTCACGAGGTCTATGTGCGGGCCGATCTGGCCACCTGCGAACGCCGCGATCCGAAGGGGCTCTATCGGCGCGCACGGGCGGGTGCCGTGCGGGAGTTCACCGGCATTTCCGCGCCTTATGAAGAGCCGGAACATCCCGAACTCGTCGTCGACACCGCCGAGAACTCTCTCGAGGCCTGCGTCGACGCGCTCGTCGGATACGTCATCGCGCGGACGACGGCGATGGGCTGAGCCGAGGTCAGGCGGCGACCGCGACCGGGTTGCGGGCCGGCAGGTTCACGGTGACCAGGGTGCCGACCTCCGGCTCGCTCTGAATGAGCAGTGTTCCCCCATGCAGTTCGACCAGAACCTTGGTGAGCGAAAGACCGAGCCCGGTTCCCTCGTATTTGCGCGCCAGCCTGGTGTCCACCTGCCCGAAGGGCGTGAGGGCGACCTCGATGTCCTCGGGCCGCATGCCGATGCCGGTGTCGGAAACGACGAACTGCACCATGCCGTTCGGGGCCGCAGCGGCGCGCAGCGTGATCACCCCGCCGGGATCGGAGAACTTCACGGCATTGGAGAGAAGGTTCAGGAGAATCTGGCGCAGCTTGACGGGATCGGCGAAGACCTCGATCTCCTCCGGAGGCATCGCCAGCTCGAACCTGAGGCCAGCCTTGGTGCACTGGCCGGCGATGATGGTCCGGCAGGCTTCCAGCGTCTCCGCCACTCTGATCGGTTCCGGCGCCACGGTTAGTTTGCCGGCCTCGCTCTTCGTGATGTCGAGGATGTCGTTGATGATCTCGAGCAGATGCCGTCCCGAGCTCAGGATGTGACCCGAGAACTCGCGATACTGGGGGGTCCCGACGGGTCCGAACATTTCACCCGCCATGATCTCCGAGAAGCCGATCACCGCGTTCAACGGCGTCCGCAGTTCGTGACTCATGTTCGTGAGGAAGTTGGTTTTCGCGCGATTGGCCGCTTCCGCGCCGTCCTTGGCCAACCGCAGGGCCTCCTCTCTCTCCTTGAGCTCGCTGATGTCCGACCAGATGACGACCGTGCCGCCGTCCCGGGTCGGGCTGCGGATGACGCGCAACCAGCGCCCGTCCGACAGCCTAGCTTCGCTGCCCGCTTCGGCGGGGGTGATAACGCCTTGCTCCAGGGCCGCGCGCTCGAAGGCCTCGAAGCGTCCCCCCGGGATGAGAAGGTGCGCGATCGGGCTGAAGAACTGCTTCGCCTGGGAATTGACGATGAGGATGCGGTCGTCGTCGTCGGCGAGCAGCACGGCTTCCGGTGAACCCTCGATGGCGCCGACGAGGCGCATCTGAGCCGACTGCCGGCGAGCGACCTCGCGTGCCATCATCTCGCGCAGGCTGGCCTGCATCTTTGCCATGGCCGCGAGCAGGACGCCCGTTTCGTCCCGACTGGTCTGGGGCACCTCGAAGGCGAGGTCGCCGTCGGCGATGCGCCGGGCGGCATCGGAGGCGGTCTGGATCGGACGTACGATGCGCCGTGCCAGTATGACGGTGAGGAGGGCGGTGACCAGCAGCGCCCCGACGCCGCTTGCGACCTGCAGCCAACGCGCGGCCTCGATCGTCGCAAGGGCGCGCTGGCGGTGCAGGAAACTCTCCCCGGCCGTCAGTTCGATCAGCAGATCGAGATCCCCGCTGATCCTTTCGGCCAGGCGGTCCGTGCCGGCATTGCCGTCTTCGGCGTCCTCGCGCGTCCCGGTCGATCTCCAATGTGTGAATGAGCGGCGGATCCGGTTGATGACCTCGGGCGCATCGGCAGACGAGCCGCGCGCCTCCGCGATCGCGAGATCGGCTTCGAAATCTGCGGCGAGAGCATCGAGCCGGTCGTCGAGCGGCCCGTTCCCGACCGGTTCGCTATCCAGCCGCCGGCGCACCGCCAGCTCGCGCATGGCCGCGAAATTGGTCATCGCCGATCGCGCGTGACTGATGGTCATCAGCGGCCGGTCGAAGGTCTCGACGACCAGACTTCCGGCCTCGTGAACCCCGTGAACGGCATAGCCGCCCATCGCCGCGACGATCATCGAGATGACCCCGAAGGCGGTGACGATCTTGCCCCTGATGCTGAGGCGACCGACGGTCTTGGGGCGGACGGTTCTCATCGCGCGGATGTTTGTAGAGGTGGCCTCTTAACGTTGAATTAAGGATGCACCGCGACTCTTCGAACTCCAGAATGGGGCGACCCGCGGATGAAACTTCGTCTGTTCTTCCTCTTCACATCGGCGTTATTGGGCGGGGGCGCCGTCGCGGCGGCTCTGGATCCGCTCCGGGTAGAACAGCGCGCGAAGATGTTCGAGCCGGGGGAGCTGACGATATCGCGCGGCAGCGTGGTTCGGATCAACAACGACGATCCGTTCATTCATCACATCTTCGTCGAGTCCCCGGCCTTCAACTTCGACTCCGGCGACCATCGGCCCGGAAGGATCGTGGAAATCAGGTTCGACGAGCCCGGTGACTACACGGTGCAATGCGCCATCCACCTGAAGATGCGACTTCGCGTTTCCGTGCGTTGACAACCGCCGCCGGCGCCCCAGTCCTTAGCGGGCCCCTCGACAACGAACAGGAGCCTTCCGGATGCCCAGTCTCGTCTCCCGTGCCGCCGCCGTGCTCGGTTTCTCGCTGCTTGCCGGTGCGGCCGAGGCCGCGACCATCACAGCCCTCACGAGCGATGACCGGCTGATCTCGATCGATACCGCCACCTACAAGGCCTCGCCCGCCGTCAAGGTGAGCGGCATCGAGGGCCGGTTGCTCGGCATCGACGTCCGTCCGAAGGACAAGAAGCTGTACGGCATCACCGACAGCGACGTGATCTACACCATCGACCCCAGGACCGGCATGGCCAGCAGGGTGGCGAAACTGTCGATCGCCTTCGCCCATGGCGGCCGCGCAGTGGTCGACTTCAACCCGCAGGCCGACCGGCTGCGCCTGCTCGGCAGTTCGGGAATCAGCTATCGGGTGAACGTGGAGACCGGAGCGGTCATCCTGGACGGCATGCTGAAATACGGCGCCAACGACCCCTCGGCCGGCCGCCAGCCCTTCGTCACCGCCGGCGCCTACACGAATTCCATGGCGGACGCCAAGGGCACCGAGCTGATCGATCTCGATACCGCAGCCGATACGCTGGTGCTGCAGAGCCCGCCGAACGACGGCGTTCTGCAGACCCGCGGCAGGGTCGGCGCCGATCTGGACAGTTCGGCCGCCTTCGACATTCTTCTGGACGAGAAGGACGACAACATCGGCTTCGTCCTCTCGAAGGGCGTTCTGCATACGATCGATCTCGACAGCGGACGTTTGACCCGCAAGGGAGCCGTGAGCGGCCTGCCCGCCGTCATCGATATCGCCGTCTGGCCGGTCAAGTAGAACCGTCCCGCTTTCGCCGGAGCCGGGCAGGGGGTAGCCTGCCCGGCGATGCGCGAGCGGATCAGAAGCCTCCAATCCTCCGACGCCGCCGGATTCGCGGCCTATGCCGTACGGCGCTTCATCGGCGACAACGGCCTGCAACTCGCCGGTTCGCTGACCTATACGACGCTGCTCGCGCTCATTCCGACGGCGGTCGTCGCCCTGTCGGTGGTCGCCGCCTTCCCCTGGTTCGCGCCCATGCGCGAGCAGATGCTGCAGGCCGTCTTTTCCAGCCTCTTGCCCGACACGATCGATTCGCTGCGGGCGGAGTTCGACGGGTTCGCCGCCAATGCCGGAAAGCTCGGCTTTGCCGCCCTTGCCGGGATGGTGGTCACGGCGGTGATGACCCTCGCCGCCATCGAAGGCGCGTTCAACACGATCTGGCGCATCCGCGACCGGCGTCATCTCGGCAATCGCCTCGCGATCTACTGGTCGGTGCTGACCCTGGGGCCGATCCTCTTCGGCGGCAGCCTTTCGCTGTCGAGCTATCTGTTCACCGTCGTGCGGGACGCGGGACTGCAGGGCTACGCCCCGTCCTGGGCCGCACCGGCCTCCTTTCTGCCGCCGCTGATCACACTCGTCGGGTTCACCTGGCTCTACTTCGTTCTGCCGAACCGTGCCGTGCGGCCTACGCACGCTTTCCTCGGCGGTCTCGTGGCCGCCATTCTGTTCGAAGGATTGAAGCGCGGCTTCGCCTGGTACGTGCGGACCTTCCCCTCCTACCAGGCGATCTACGGCGCGTTGGCGGCGGTGCCGATCCTTCTGGTCTGGACCTATCTCGCCTGGGTGGTGACCCTGCTGGGGGCCGCGATCACCGCCTCGCTGCCCGACTGGCGGCACCGCGCGCGCCTGGCCGAGGGCAGCGCCTCCGGCCCCGCTCCTCAACTCGCCATCGCCCTCGCTCTCCTGACGGCGGCGCGCCGGGGTGCCATCGAGGGGGAGCCCGTCCGCCGAAGCGATCTCTTGGCGGCAAGCGATGCGCCTCCCGACGTCGAGGATCGCGTTCTGGACGCTCTCGCCCAGCAACGCTTCCTGTTGCGCATCGCCGGCGATCGCTGGCTTCTGGCGCGCGATCTCTCGTCGGTCTCGCTCTACGACCTGGTCGCCGCCCTGGGCCTCGCGCCCTTCGGCGGCGGCCGAACCGCGAACGAGGCCTGGGCGTTGCCCTTCAAGGAGATCGTGGACAGGGTGGATGCCGATCAGCGAGACCTGATGGCGGTGCCACTGGATCGGCTGCTGGCCGCGGTCCCGGCGCCGCAGTCCGGCGTCCCTCCGGATGCCGGACCGGACCCGGCTGGGCCGGTTGCCGGTCGGGCCGGGCGCGACTAGACCCGCAAGCAGACAGCATCCATTCGAGAGGGGAAGACGATGACCGCGCTGCCGGAGACAATGACCGCCATCGAGATCGCCGGCTTCGGCGGGCCGGATGTGCTGAAGCCGACCCGCCGCCCGGTGCCCAAGCCCGCTCAGGGCGAAGTGCTGGTACGGGTCCGTGCCTGCGGCGTGAACCGGCCGGACGTGCAGCAGCGGCTCGGCGGCTATCCCCCGCCGCCGGGGGCTCCGGACATCCCCGGCCTGGAGATCGCGGGCGAGATCGTCGCCCTCGGCGCCGGCGTGAGCGGCGGACTGAAGCCGGGCGATGCGGTCTGCGCCCTGGTGATCGGCGGCGGCTATGCCGAATACTGCACCGCGCCGGCGGCGCAATGCCTGCCGCTGCCCAAGGGTTACGACATGGTCCGCGCCGCCGCGCTGCCTGAGACCTTCTTCACCGTCTGGACCAATGTCTTCGACCGCGGGCGGCTGCAGAAGGGCGAGAGCATCCTGATTCATGGCGGCGCCAGCGGCATCGGGACCACGGCGATCCAGTTGGCCAAGGCCTTCGGCGCGACCGTCTACGTGACGGCCGGCAGCCCCGAGCGCTGCGACGCCTGCGTCGCCCTCGGCGCCGATCGGGCCATCAACTACAAGACGGAGGATTTCGCCGCCGTCGTGAAGGATCTGACCGGTGGGCGCGGCGTGGACGTCGTGCTGGACATGGTGGGGGGAGCCTATCTCGCCCAGAACCTGAACAGCCTCGCCATCGAAGGCCGCCTCGTCATCATCGCACTGCTGGGTGGTCCCAAGGGCGAGGCCGATCTCTCGCGCGTCATGGTGCGGCGGCTCACCGTCACCGGCGCGACCCTGCGGCCCCGGTCGGTCGCGCAGAAGGCCGAGATCGCCGACGCGCTCCGCGCCAAGGTCTGGCCGCTGCTCGATTCCGGTGCCGTGAAGCCGGTGATCGATCGCGTCCTCCCGCTCGAGCAGGCGGCTGCGGCGCATCACGCGATCGACGGCGACCATATCGGCAAAATCATGTTGACGGTGCCTTGAAGGCAGGCTTTTGTCCGCCAATCCATTGCATTCCCGCGTTTCAGACAGTGATGCCGGTGCGTCCCTGACGGTGCCGGCAGAGGAGAAACCATGAACCGACCCTTGATGCCGAAGGCGACGGCCGTCTGGCTGGTCGAGAACACTTCGCTGACATTCGACCAGATCGCCGATTTCTGCGGGCTGCACCCGCTCGAGGTGAAGGGGATCGCCGACGGCGAGGTGGCGGCGGGTATCGTCGGCATGGATCCGATCGCCAATGTCCAGGTGACGCGCGAGCAGATCGAGAAGGCGGAAGCCGATCCGAAGCTTCGCCTGGCGCTGATCAAGCCTTCGGTGGAACTGCCGAAGAAGAAGGGGCGGGGCGCGAAGTACACCCCGGTTTCCAAGCGACAGGACAAGCCCGACGCGGTGGCCTGGATCGTGAAGTACCACCCCGAGGTCACCGACGCGGCGATCTCGAAGCTGCTCGGCACCACGAAGAACACCATCCAGCAGATCCGCGACCGGTCGCACTGGAACTATCAGAACATCCGGCCGCGCGATCCGGTCGGCCTCGGCCTGTGCAGCCAGATCGACCTGGACGAGGTGGTGCGCAAGGCGCAGGGCCGCCGCCAGGCGATGCAGATCGACGAGGATATCGATCTGCCGACGCCGATCGACGAGATGGTCGAGCGCGATGCGAACCAGGAAGCCGCGGCGGAAGAGGACGATACGCCGACGGTGGAAAGCGTGTTCGGCACCCGGGGTTAGCCTCCCCGGCCGGACCCGCTCCGGGGGAGGTGCAGCGGAACTTTCGATCCGGGCCGGCGTTGGGGCAGCGTGAAACGACGCTGCCGCGGCCAGCGGCTCCCGGGCGAAAGGACGACAACCTATGACCCTCGACATCCGCAAGATCACCCGCCTCGCTTTCGCGCTTCTGATCCCGGCGGCGATCGCCGCGTGCAACACGGTCGAAGGCGCCGGACAGGACATCAAGAGCGGGGGGAAGGCGATCGAAGACACCGCGCGCGACGCCAAGAACTGACCGGCCTCGGGGGCAGGCGGAACCGTCCGCCTCCCCCTTCGTTGACATGGGCGGCCCGACCGGCCGCGGCACGATGGCTGGTTCATTCTGGAGGTTGACGACATGGCACGCGGTAGGGTGACGACGGCGGAACGCCAGTTGGGGCAGGAACTGGAATCGCTGAAGCAGCAGCTGACGCAGTTGACCGACCTGGTCGAGCAGTATGGCCAGAAGAAGGGCGAGGACGTCGCCTCCCTGCTCACCGCGAAGGCTTCGGAGTTCCTCGACATGGCACGATCGACCTCCGGCCGCATAGGCGACGAGTGGCATTCGCTGCTCGAGCGGGGCGATGCCTTGAAGCAGCGCGCCGGCGAGGCGGCGGTCGCCGAGTACGAGCGCGCCGAAGCCGCGATCGCCGAGCGGCCCTTCACCTCCGTCATCGCCGCGCTGGGGATCGGCGCGGTGGTCGGATGGTGCCTCGCCAGCAGGCGCTGACGCGCGTGACCAAGACGGGCGGAGTCCTGGTCGTCAGCCTGTTGCGCATCCTGATGCTGACGGGCGTGACGCGGATGGAACTGGCGGCGGTGCGCATGCTGCGCCGCTTCGCCTTCACGCTGAGCTTCCTGTTGATCGGAGCACTCGGTCTCGCCTTCGTGGCCCTGGCGGCCTTCCTGGGCCTGCAGGCGGCCTATGGTGGGCCCATCGCCGCGCTGGTCACCGGTCTGGGATGCCTCCTCCTCGCCAGCGGGGGCATGCTCGGCATGCTGCTGAACCCCCGCACCCGCCCCTGAGGTGGTGGCCGTGAGGGGCAGGCCTGGCGTGGATCGGCGTGGGGCCTGACCGGCCCGGCGAGCCCGCCCCTTCTGTCCATCGGCTGACTGCATTATATTTTCGTCCGTAATCGAGACGGACGATGATCAACCTTCCGAGCCTGCGTCAGCTGCAGTATCTCGCCGCGCTCGCCGAAACGCTTCACTTCGGCCGCGCGGCGGCAGCCTGCAACGTCACGCAGTCGACCCTGAGCGCCGGCATCAAGGAACTGGAAGCCACACTCGGCGCGGCACTGGTCGACCGTACGCGCCGCTCCGTCGTCCTCACCCCGCTCGGACGCGAGACGGTGCAGCGCGCCCAGCTCCTGATCGAGATGGGGACCGATCTGGTCAGCGCGGCCCGGGCGGGATCGGAACCGCTGTCGGGTATGCTGAGGCTCGGCGTCATTCCGACGATCGCCCCCTTCCTGCTGCCGCGCGTGCTGCGGCGGCTGCGCCGACGCTATCCGAAGCTCAAACTCTATCTGCGCGAGGAGCGGACGGCGACCCTGGTCGAGGAGCTGCAGGCCGGGCGGCTGGACGTCGCATTGCTGGCCTTGCCGTGCGATTGCGGGGCCGCCGACCGTATGCCACTGTTCCGCGACCCCTTCCTGCTCGCCTGTCCCCCCGATCATCCGCTGGCCGCGCTGAAACGGATCCCGCCCGAGCGCATAGCCGGGCAGCCGCTCCTGCTGCTGGAGGATGGCCACTGCCTGCGCGAGCAGGCGCTGGCGGCCTGCGGGCGGATCGACCGGCGCCAGATCGAGCCCTTTGCGGCGACGTCGCTGCACACTCTCGTGCAGATGGTGGAGAACGGGCTGGGGGTGACGCTCCTGCCGGAACTCGCCCTGGACAGCGGACTGTTGCGCGGCACGAGCCTCGTGGTCAGGCCGATCGAGGGGGAGGAGGCCCATCGCGTCATCGGCCTCGCCTGGCGGCAGGGCAGCGGCCGACGTCCCGAGTTCGAGCTTCTGGGCCAGGAAATGCGTAGTCTCGGCACTGAGAAGAAGGCAGGCGGGGAGAAGGCGGCATGAGTGGGGCATTGCGGGCGCTGGCCGATCGGCGCGAGGCGAAGTACGGCACGGCCGTGATGGAGTTCGCTACTCCGGGCATCGGCCATATCCTGAAGGCGGGCGGGGCGGAATTCTGTTTCCTCGACATGGAGCATTCCGGCTTCGACCTGGGCGAGGTCAAACGCGTCCTGCGGTATCTCGAAGCGGCCCGGCTGCCGGCCTTCGTGCGTCCGCCCTCGAAGACCTATCATCACATCGCCAATCTTCTCGATGCCGGCGCGGAAGGGCTGCTGCTGCCCATGGTCGCCTCGGCCGAGGAGATGCAGGCCATCATCCGATCGATGAAATACGTGCCGGAGGGCGGCCGCGGCGTGGCCCTGGGAATCGCGCATGATCGCTACAAGCCTGGACCGGTCCTGGAAAAGCTCGCCGCCGCCAATCGCGAGACGGTCGCCATCGCCCTGATCGAGACCCGCGCCGGCGTCGAGAACGTGGAAGCCATCGCCGCCGTGCCGGGCGTCGACCTGTTGTGGATCGGTCATTTCGACCTGTCCTGCAGCCTGGGCATGCCCGGTGCCTTCGAGCATCCGGATTTCCTCGCCGCGACCGGCCGCATCGAGGCGGCGGCGCGCCGGCACGGCCTCGGTCTGGGGCGGCTGGCGGGATCGGTGGAGGATGCGCGCCGGCTGCGCGAAGCCGGCTACGACTGGATCTGCCTGCGCTCCGACATCGACCTCCTGCGTGACGGCCTCGCGAGCGGGATGAAGGCACTGCGGGAGGGCGCCTGATAGACTGCCGGGCTTGATTGGATTCGGGGCTGAATCATGCCGCTCGACGACGGGCAGAAACAGGAAATCGCTGAGGCACAGGCGCAGTCCGCGCCCACGCGCCGGCCCACCGTGGCCGCGCTCGAGGAGATTCTCTACGAGCCCCTGCCCGTGCTCGACCACGGGTTCGTGCGGGTGGTGGACTACATGGGCGACGATGCCGCCGTGGTGCAGGCGGCGCGGGTTTCCTATGGCCGTGGAACCAAGCGGGTGAGCGAGGACAAGGGCCTCATCAACTATCTGATGCGGCACCGGCACACGACCCCCTTCGAGATGTGCGAGATCAAGTTCCACGTGAAGCTGCCCATCTTCGTGGCCCGCCAGTGGATCCGCCACCGCACCGCCAATGTGAACGAATACTCGGCCCGCTATTCCATACTGGACAACGAGTTCTACCTGCCGGCGCGGGCCCAGCTCGCCGCCCAGAGCAGCGTCAACCGGCAGGGCCGCGGCGCGCTGCTGGAGGGGGCGGATGCCGACAGGGTGCTGGAGCTGCTGAAGCGCGATTCCGAACAGGCCTATGCCGACTACGCCTGGATGCTGAACGAGGACGAGAAGGGCGAGCCGGCCGATCCGTCGCGCAGCGGCCTCGCCCGCGAACTGGCGCGCATGAACCTGTCGCTCAACTTCTATACCCAGTGGTACTGGAAGACCGACCTCTTCAACCTGATGCATTTCCTGTCGCTGCGCGCCGATTCCCACGCCCAGTACGAGATTCGCGTCTATGCGGAGGCGATGCTCGGGGTGCTGAAGCGCTGGGTGCCGATGACCTACGAGGCCTTCTGCGACTACCGCATGGGCGGCTATGCGCTGTCGGCCAAGGCGCTCGACGCCGTGCGGCGGATGGTGGACGGCCAGACGGTCGACCAGAAGTCGAGCGGCCTCAGCGCACGGGAGTGGCGTGAGCTGATGGCGGCGCTGGGGCGCGAATAAGCGGCACGAGACGGGAGCGAAACGATGAACAGGTTGGATGGACGGGTCTGTCTGGTTTCCGGCGGGGCCAAAGGCATCGGCGCCGCCATATCCCGCATCTTCGGTGCCGCCGGCGGTCTCGTCGTGGTCACCGATCTGGACGGCGCGGGCGCGGAGCGGACCGCGGCGGCCATCAGGGATCTCGGCGGACAGGCGGTCGGGCATCGCCACGACGTGACGGCGGAAGCCGACTGGGAGCGGGTTACCGCGGCGGCCGTCTCCAGGTTCGGCGGCCTCGACGTGGTGGTCAACAATGCGGGCCTGTTCCTGGCCCGGGCGATCGAGGAGATGACCATCGAGGAGTGGCGCTGGCTCTCCGGGCCCAACCTCGAAGGCGTGCTGCTCGGCACCAAGCACGGGATCAAGGCGATGAAGGACCCGGTACGGCGGAAGTCCTCCACCGGCTCGATCGTCAACCTGTCCTCGATCGCGGGCCTGATCGGGTCGCCCAAGGTCTCCGCCTACTGCATGACCAAGGGGGGTGTGCGGATCTTCACCAAGGCGATCGCCATGGAGTGTGCCGAACTCGGCTACAACATCCGCTGCAACTCGATCCATCCGGGGATCATCGACACCGACATGGGCATGGCGGCGATGGACCGCCGGGCACCGGGCGTCAACGATCCGGCGGAGAAGCGCAAGGCCGGCGCGGTGGCGCATCCGATCGGGCGCATGGGCCAGCCGGAGGATATCGCCCGCGCCGCCCTCTATCTCGCGAGCGAGGACTCCTCCTTCGTCACCGGCACCGAGATCGTGGTCGACGGCGGCATCACCGCCCGTTAACCCTCCGCGGGCAGGGTGCCGTCCGCGATGTGGCGACAGGATTTCGAACGCGACGGCTATGCCGTCATCCGCGGCCTGTTCAGCGGGCGGGAAGTGGCCGCGCTGGCGGCCGCCTTCGACCGCGAGCGGGCCGCGGCCCTCGGCCACGGCCGGAGCTTCCGGCACGGCAATCTCTACTATCGGCTGGGAACCGACCCGAGGCTGGGGCCGGTGGTCCGGCTCGCGCAATGGCCCTCCTATCACGACCCGGTCCTCGACGCCGTCCGCACCGATCCGCGCCTCTTTGGCATCCTGTCGCCGCTGCTCGGCCCCGATCTCAAGCAGATCATCAACCAGATGCATTGGAAGCCGCCGGGAGGGTCGGCCGCGGAGTTCGCCTATCACCAGGACATCCGCTTCCGCCGGCCCCGCGAGGCCTATCGCGATCCGGCGGCCTATATCCAGACCGGCCTCGCCATCGATCCGCACCGGCGGGCGAGCGGCGGGATGCGCGTCCTGCCGGGCAGCCATCGCCTGGGGGAGGTCGACCTCCCCGTGCCGGGACGGGTCGGGGATGCGAAAGCGGCCGACGAGGCACTGGCCGCCGCCGGGCTCGATCCCTCGGCCCTGGTGGATCTCGAGCTCGAACCGGGCGATCTCGCGCTCTGGGGCCTCTACCTCATCCACGGCTCCGGCCCGAACGGTACGGATCGCGACCGGCGGTTCTATCTGAACGGCTATGTCACCGCAGGCACCTGCGATCGTGGCGAATGGGCCTTCCGCGACGGCCGGCCCTGTGCGCTGGGGGCGCCGCAGAAGGTGAGCTTCGAGGAGATCTTCACCCGACCCGAGCCGCACTACCCCGACGAGGGCTGATCAGATCGCGTTCATCCCGCCGTCCACCAGGAGTTCCTCGCCGGTGATGAAGCGGGCGTCCTCGGAGCCGAGGAAGGCCACCGCGGCGGCGATATCCTCGGCCTTGCCCAGCATCTTCAGCGGTACCGATTCGATGAACTTCCGCCGCGCCTCGGCACCGTCGGTGGTGCCGCCGCGGGTCATCAGGTCGTCCAGCATCGCCGTCTCGATCGGGCCGGGATGGACCGAGTTGCAGCGGATATTGTAGCGCCGGTGGGCGCAGTGCATCGCCACGGTCTTGGTGAACTGGCGCACCGCGCCCTTGCTCGCCCCGTAGGCGGCGAGGGCCGGCGTGCCCTGCATGGCGGCGAGCGAGGAGATGTTGACGATGGCGCCGCCGCCGGCGGCGCGGATCGCAGGGATGGCGTGCTTGCAGCCGAGGAAGACGCCTTCGAGATTGACGCGCTGGATCCGCTGCCAGCCCTCGAGCGTCTCGTTCTCCGGATTGGCCCCCATAACGCCGCCGATGCCGGCGTTGTTGACGAGAAGGTGGAGGGCGCCGAACCGTTTCACGGTCGCTTCGATCGTCGCCTTCCAGCCGGCTTCGTCGGTGACGTCCTGCTCAATGAAGAAGGCCTGGGCGCCGATCTCGGCGGCAACCTCGGCGCCGCCGGCGGCGTTGCGGTCGGTCAGCACCACCCGCGCCCCTTCCGAGGCGAGCCGCTTCGATGTCGCGCGGCCCATGCCGGACGCGCCCCCGGTGACCAGCGCCACCTTGCCTTCATACCGCTGCATCGTTTCCTCCCACTTTCTGCGCGAAGGCTGCCACAGCGGGCGAAGCACCGCCAGCGGCGGGCCGGGGCGGACAATTCCGTCCGCTGGCAAGCGCCGCGGCGGAGACGCCGTTGAGCCAGGCGGGCCGGCGGCCGGGCTCGCCCGGGGCCTTCTCGGAGGCGAAGATCGGCTTCTCCAGCAAGTCGCTGATCGGACGAAGCTTTTCCGGAGTATGCTGGTTTTCGGGGCGGCCTAACCCTGCCAATTCGTGCCAATTCGAGCCAGTTTGGGCCAGCAGGGAGCCTTCCAGGACCGGTTCGGCGCCGGCTTCGGCCAGGTCGAGCCTCCCTCCCTCGCGCTGCGCAGCAGCGTGGGGGAGGGTCGGGGTGGGGGCGGTTGCCGCATGTGCGCGGCCGAAC
>VFQQ010000383.1_pt1 | contig 93126 bp, 68 predicted proteins | sample 3512341 | NCBI WGS metagenome assembly VFQQ01 (sample SAMN10412373, study PRJNA504923) | tailings metagenome | isolation source: Relicate 2 Philex TSF1 revegetated site | place: Philippines: Tuba, Benguet | collected 2017-08-29 | reverse complement strand
TGGGGGTGGGTCAGCTTACAGTGAAATGGGTGGGTCAAGATGAGTGAAATAACCACTAACTGTACTTGGGTAAGCCCCTGACTAGTTCTTACTGCTTTAATATTAGCACCAACTTTTACCTGAATAGCAATCTTGTCCAAACTTCCTTAGTTCAGACTAAGTTGAAGGTGTTTAAAATATTTATGGTCAACAGATATGTTGACTTGGTGTTTCTGTGTTTATATTTGGAACAATGATAAACTAAGCCATGAGAAAGCTTCTTTTACTGATAGTCCTTGCTACTGGAATTCACACTATCTCTTACGCACAGTTAATAGCTTGTAGTGAAGCTTATAAGATGGAGAGCTGGGATATACATCCTGTAACTAGAAAATTTGAGTTAACTAAAACTGTAACTGTAAACTGGGATGTGTGTGCTACAACTACAGTAATGGAGTTTAGTAATAGGTCTAGGCTATACCTACTTGAACTAGAAAGTTCTGATGTAAATGAACTCCAACAAATCTACAGGTATAGAGCTTTAGATACTGACGGAAAACAACCTGAGGTAATAGTTATATCTAATCCAACTGAATTGGTTTATGTAATTAAGTACCCTGAGATGCAATGGTCAATATATTGTAGTAAGAAAATTTACTATAAAAGGGGTAAACTTTAGTCCACCCCTTTTTTTTGTACCACATCAATAATAGCTTCATTCATAGCATCTAAAACAGAGTTATCAAACAGCTCCAAGTAAATACCTGTTACTGAGTTACCGTACTCATGTCCTAGAGCTTCAGCAATCAAATCCTTAGAGTAACCCAGCTGCTTAGCTATGTTGGCGTAGGTGTACCTGAATACATAAGTAGTTAGAGGAAAGTTAAACCCAAGTATTACACCTAGTTTTTTTAGGTGGGTATTTACCACTTTCCTAACCTGATGGTAATCTTGTACTGCTTCCAAGTCTTCATTTAAAGCTACTAGTTTACCATTAAGCAGGCCAAGTAGGGTATCTCCACCTACATACAGTTCATCTAAAATAACCTGCACAGGCTCAAGTAACTGAATACTGTACAGCTTCTTTGTTTTGGACCTCCTGTAAATTACCCTACCATTAATGATATCCGTAGGCCTCATTACTAACAAATCCTTTAGGTTTACACCTCTTAACATAAAGATTAGCTTTCCAATACACCAAGATTTATATAGTTGATGTGTGTTTGGTAGATTCAAGCTAAAATACTGTTTGGTCTGTTCCAGTGTCAGAGCACGGGGTGTGGTTTTCTCCCTTTTGATTTTAAACCTTCTAAAAGGATACCAAGTAACTGGTACTAGCTCTTGTAGTATAGCCTTATTACATACAGCTCTAAAAGTTCTAAAATACACCCCAATTGAGTTAACTTTTACTCCTTTAGCTAGTAAACTTACCTGTGCTTCAACAATATCACTGTAAGTATAACTATGGAGTGGCTTATTTACATCCAAAACCATTGAAATGGAACCTAGAGCATCCACATAAGTCTTAGCACCACCTGCACGACCTGATTTTACTAAACTCTCAATTTCTTTCTTCCAAAACTCCCTTAAAGTAAGCTCCTGAGTAGGTTTTTTAAGTAGGTGTGACTTAATTTCAGATAAACTGGGTTCAGTTTCACTTTGGGATACTAGCTCAAGCACTAGAGTGTGATACTGATTCTTAAGTTTGGTAACCTTATTGTTTACTTCCTTGTTGGTTTTAAACACCTGCTTTACATCATCAAAATTCTGAGGTAAGCAGTTAACTCCAGTAGGTAAGTCAATGTACTTTCCCTTATTCCTGATTCTAACTACTAAAGGGTAAGTATTGTCTTTTCTTTGTCTACGCTGGTCTAAAACCAGTTTTAATGTGTACATGAGTGTAATAGGTTCACTCCAACACCCTGTTTACAAGTGCACGTAATTTGCGTGTCTACATCATACATCTACAGCATACAGAGCTCCGTAGGCCACGTATACGTATGGATATAAAATATAAAACCCCCATACAATTAAGTATGAGGGTTTATAAGCTCCCCGAGTTGGGCTCGAACCAACGACCCCCTGATTAACAGTCAAGTGCTCTAACCAGCTGAGCTATCGAGGAATTTCCCTTGCGTTTGCTTTGGGACTGCAATATTAGCAGGTTCAAATTAATTGTGCAATATTTGCACTCTATCTTTCAAAAAAAATATCGCATGAGCCTAGTAGTCGTTGGAACCGTAGCCTTTGACGCCATAGAAACACCTTTTGGCAAAACCGACAGAATTGTCGGAGGAGCAGCCACTTACGCTGGCATTTCGGCCTCCTTTTTTACGCCAAAAGTGAAAATCATCTCCGTTGTGGGCGACGATTTCCCACAAGAAAAAATTGACTTTTTTCATAGCCGCCACATCGACACCACGGGTTTGCAGATCAAAAAAGGAGAGAAATCATTCTTTTGGGCAGGCAAATACCATATGGACATGAACACCCGCGATACGCTCGATACCCAATTGAATGTATTGGCCGACTTTGATCCGGTGGTACCCGAAAGTTATCAAGACTGTGAGTTTTTGCTCCTAGGCAACCTCACCCCCATGGTACAACAGCAAGTGATGAACCGTTTGAGCAACCGTCCCAAATTGGTGGTAATGGATACCATGAACTTCTGGATGACCGTAGCCCTCGACGACCTCAAAGAAACCATCAAGCGTGTGGATGTATTGACCATCAACGACGAAGAAGCGCGCATGCTTTCTAACGAATATTCGTTGGTAAAAGCGGCCAAAAAGATTTTGGCCATGGGCCCCAAATACCTCATCATCAAAAAAGGAGAGCATGGTGCCCTGCTATTCAACGAACACGAGGTGTTTTATGCACCAGCCCTTCCCTTAGAAGATGTATTTGACCCTACCGGAGCTGGCGATACCTTTGCCGGTGGTTTTGTTGGCTATTTGGCACGTACCCGTGATATTTCTTTCGAAAACATGAAACGCGCCATCATTTATGGTTCGGCCATGGCTTCTTTCTGTGTAGAAAAATTTGGCTCAGAGCGCTTGGAAGAGCTCACCCACGAAGAACTCGAAAACCGCATTCAGCTCTTTGTCGACCTGGTACAGTTCGACATCACCATCTACTAAACAAATGGGTATTTCTCAAAGCCGGGCCGCTATCGCGCCCGGCTTTTTGATGAAACAAAGCAGGTTGGAATTACTTCGGTGCACTAGAAGGGTGTGTAAGAAAAAAAACTAGAAAAGGTTACTTTTACCCCAGCAATCAACCTCTACATGAAACCTACCCAGCCCGATTTTGCTACCCTCAACAGCCTGCTACCTGGCTTAGCGGCCGACCAGGCACCACTTTGGGGCAGCATGAATGCAGCACAAATGTGCCACCATTGCAGTTCGTTTATCAAGTTATCGCTAGGCGAAAAAAAGACAAGCACGGCTACCCGCATCATTGGCTTTTTATTTGGCAAGCTGATGTACCGCTATTTCAGCACCAAAACCATTTATACCTTTCCTAAAAACATGAATACGCTGCCCGAAATCAAGCAGCGCGCCGACAGAACTTTCGATATAGAAGCAGAAAAAACAAGCTTACGCGAATGCCTGCAGCGGGCAAGCCAAGCCTCAGGAAAAATCCGCCATCCACTATATGGCAGCATGTCGGCCCCAAAAATTCAGCACCTGGTTTTGCTGCATACCGCCTATCACTTCAGGCAGTTTGGCCTCATCGACTGACCTTTAGAGTGCCGCTAATTTGAAGTAGCCAATGTGCACTTCATCTTCTTGCAAACCCTCCTCGCGCACCAGCTGAACAGACCAGCGCTGTTGCATGGCTGCTGGCAAAAGGCTTTCTAGTGGCTCCACTTCATCTACTTCCAGGGCCCACTTATCATCTATGTGCGCTGCCCCATAAGGCGGCAAGTGGTAGGATTTGAAAAATGGATGTCGCTTGGCTTGTTGCACCGCCTCGGCCTGACTGGCCGCTACTACCAACAACTTCTGGTGAAACTCTTCAAAAACACCCGGCTGGTAGCCCCCCAAATTCACAAACCACAATTTCAGTGCATCGGTTTGCGGCAACGCCTGGGTAGTTCGTGGAATTACGGCCACCCGATAGCCATCTACCGCGTTTACCTCGCGCCAGGCATCCAAATGTATTTTACCCGCCTCGGGCCACGAGGCTTCGATATGTGGCACCAAATCGGCCAAATGTGCAGCAATACCAGCAAACACATCGTGCTGCTCGGTTTTGCGGCCCGCTGGTCTGCAGCCCAGCAGCAAAAAGTACAATTTTGGGCCCAACACCTTAACGTTTCACAAATCGCTGCACCGTGCTGCCAGCGGCATGCTGCACTTCCACTACATACATACCAGCTGCCAACGATTCAATAGAAAGCTTCATGTCGCTGTCACCAACCGGAGCTCCAGCCGCCATCAAAACACGACCTTGCAAATCGCGTACGGTGATGTGCTTCCAAGGTGATGCAGCATCATCCCATTGCAGGTAAAGCTCGTTTGCGGCCGGATTTGGATATACCTTCAATGCAGCCAAAGCTGCCGCCTTTTCATCGACCGAGGTAGGCAAAGTGGTAGTAGTGCAGGCACACTTATTTTTAGTTACATTGGTTTGCACCACAGCAGGTGCCTCATAGGTGAGCTTCACCCAAGCTTTTTGTCCGGGTTGCGTTGCAGTAGCGTTGCGCAGGCGGACCGTGTACCAGCCCGACTGGGTGGGCGTGTACGAACGGATAATGGTTCCCATGCCCGTTGCCGAATCAAGGGGTGCACAATTGGCATCGAGCAGGGTCACGGTCAAGGCGCGCAAAGTGTCGCCTGGGTATACTTCCAAATCTATGGGCTCACCTGCTTTTGCAAAAATGCGACCTACCACACGGCATTCGAGACTGTTGTTGGGCGTACGTCCACCCTGCTGCAAACTGGCAGTGTGGCGGTCGCCTAAATCGTCTTCCATTTCCCACTCCTGCGTTACCCGCTTTGCTGGGCGGTTGTAATTGGCAGTAATGCCCTGTGGCGCCCACACGCTGTAGCCCCTGCGGCCTTGCAATGCGGTGCCGTTACAGGGAGGAATAGAGATGTCGACCTTGCCGCCGCCATACACGGTACGTGTGCCCGTATTGGCACCACTGTAGTCTACCAGCACCGTGCCATCGGGCCAGCTGGTTTGAACGCCTGTAAGGTTCTGCCAGTTTGCCCAGCTATCGGTAGTTGCAATCAGAGCTTTGCCCCCACGCTCAATGACCAAGGCATCGGCCGCCTGCCAACGCACCAAATAAGGGCCTTCCTTGAAACGCAGGTTTTGGTGACACCACATGAGGTTGGCTATGTCGCTGCGCACTGGCAAGGTGCTGTCGACCGTAGGCCGGTGGCTAAACCTGTTGCCCAGGTATCCAATATTAAAGAGATCTTCAAAAAACACTTGGGGCGCCCCATCTACCGCCAAGGCAATGGCGTACACCACGCTCAAACGGCCGTCGTTGGGTTCTATGTGCGGACCCAATTGCGAGCCAGTGTTCCAACCCGTATAATTGCCCGTTGCGCTCAACTGTGGCCTAAAAGTATCGTGGTTGTTTACAAAAGGCACCGTGCGCTGGCGGTTTTGCTGCTGGAAATTGGGTACGGTACCCATGTCGAAATTGCCGTTGCCCGATACAATGCCAGTGAGTGCATTGCGCAAGGCAAAATCGAAAGTTCCGGCCCGATTTTGCACATTATTGGCCCAGGCATCTAAATCGCCCATGCCGCCAACCCATTCACCCACTGCAAACATGTCGTTGCCGCCGTTGGCCCACAGGCTGCCAAACTGCATGTTCCACAAAAAATCTTCGGTTACTACTGTTGAAAAGTGCTTTACCGCATCCAAGCGCACCCCGTCCCAGCCCATTTGTTTTTTGTTCCAAATCACCCAGCGACGCATTTCGTTGCGCATATAGCCCTGCTGCTGTACCGGATTAAAAGTGGCATTGCTGCTTTGACCTACGGCATTGCTTTCATAACTGATATCGGGGCCCCACCATACCGAATTGATGTCGTTGGTGCAGCATACATTGCCTGGATTGGGGTAGAAGTTCTGCCAATTCTTGTGAAAACGCCCCGAACGGGCCAAATAATTGGCTGCCGATTCGTTGACGGCCGGTGTTGCCCAGCTGGCATAACGGAAATTCTTGAAGCGCTGGGTACGACCATCATCCATGGCCGCAGGATCTTGTCCACCTGCACCATTCTGTGAACCCGCACCATCGGCGTGGTTGAATACAATGTCTTGAATCACATCAATGCCATTGGCCTTGAGTACCGCCACCATGCGCAGCAACTCGTCCTTATCGCCCATACGGGTCTTTAAAAAGCCCTTTTGAAACTTATCGCCAAGGTCGTAATGATCGAATGGTGAATAACCCACCGAATTTTGGCCGCCATTTTTGATGGTAGGCGGAATCCACACCGCATCAACCCCCATTTCTTTGAGCCTAGGAGCCAGTTCGGTCAAATAGTTGGCCCAGCCGTTGGGATAATTGGCGTTCCAATAGTCCCACCAGAAACCCTGCAACACAATCTGCCTGTTGGTAGGATTTACCTGTGCAACAGCCGTTTGTACGCTCCATTGCCAGGAAAAAAGGAAGAGAAATAGTACGAGAAAATTGCGTTTCATGTCGGTGATGTGAAATTCACCGGCAAATTAATCCCGAATTAAATACGAGTCAAATTTGATTTTCCCTAATACATGCTAAAGCAAGCCTTTTTCGAGCATGTACTCCGCAATTTGAACAGCATTGGTGGCTGCTCCTTTGCGTAAATTATCGGCAACCACCCACATATGCAGGGTTTTGGGCTGCGATTCATCCCTGCGCACCCGCCCCACAAACACCTCATCGCGGCCTTGGCTGTGAATGGGCATGGGATATTGTCCGTTTTTGGGGTCGTCGACCACTACCACACCCGGACTTTCGGCCAGCAATTGGTATACTTCCTTTAATTCGAACTCACGCTCAAATTCCACATTCACGGCCTCGCTGTGTCCGCCCATCACCGGCACCCGCACGGTAGTTGCCGTGAGTTTGATGTTGGCATCACGCATGATTTTCACCGTTTCGTTGGTCATTTTCATTTCCTCCTTGGTGAAGCCATTGTCGAGAAACACATCAATTTGGGGCAAGCAGTTCAAATCGATGCGGTGTTGGTAGGCCATGGGCCCTTCCACTCCGGCGCGCTCGTTGTTAAGTTGGGTAACAGCCTTCACACCTGTTCCCGTAACGCTTTGGTAGGTACTAACCACAATGCGCTTGGCTTGGTAGGCAGCGTGCAGTTTATTCAAAGCTACTACCAGCTGAATGGTGCTGCAATTGGGGTTGGCGATGATTTTATCGTTCGGACCCAGCACATCGGCATTCAGCTCGGGTACTACCAAGGCCTTGGTGGGGTCCATGCGCCAGGCCGACGAATTGTCGATTACCACCGTACCCAGCTCGGCAAAACGGGGTGCCCACTCAAGCGAAACACTGCCTCCTGCCGAAAAAAGTGCCAAGTGCGGACGTGCCGCCACCGCATCGGCCAAGGAAACCACCTGGTAGTCGTTGCCCATAAACGAAATATTTTGGCCAACCGACTTTTCGGAAGCCACGGGTAAAAACTCGGTTACCGGGAAATTACGTTCGGCCAATACCTGGCGCATGATTTCTCCCACCATACCGGTGGCACCTACAACGGCTACTTTCATGGAATTTTGCTGAGTTTGAGATAAAAATCGACGCAAAATTAATGTTTTTACGCGGGTAATTTGAAGCATGAAACAGGCTCTTTTCTGCTGCTGCTGGATCTTGCTTTTTGGAACGGCCAGCGCCCAGTTTGTGGATGATTTTAGCGATGGCAATTTCAGCCAAAACCCCCGTTGGCAAGGCGACTCCACCCACTTCGTTGTAAACAGCCAAGGGCAACTGCAGCTGGCAGCACCAGCGCCAAGTACACGTGGCGTGCTGGCCACCCGCAGCAATGCCATTCACCTGGGCAGTTGGGAATGGTGGATGCGGCTCGACTTCAACCCTTCTTCTGCCAATTATGTGGATGTTTACCTGCTCAGCAACCGGCCCGAACTTGACTCGGCCCTCCAAGGCTATTTTGTGCGGGTGGGAAATACCACCGATGAAGTGAGCTTGTACCGACAAAACGGCACCACCCGTACCGAAATCATCGATGGCATGGACGGTTTGCTTGATCGGAACAGCAGCCGATTGCGTATTAGGGTAATACGTGATGTACATGGCCGCTGGCAGCTCGAAAGCGACACCACAGGAAGTGGCAACCATTACCGCATAGAAGGCAGCGTTACCGACCTTTCACATACCTCTGGCGCTTGGTTTGGGCTTCGACACGTATTTTCTGCCACGCGGGCCAATCACTTTTTCTACGACGACTTTGTGGTAAGCGGAAGCGCTGCCCCCGACACCTTGATGCCCCGACTCACGGACGCGCGCATCTCCAGCCAGCAGTCGCTGCAACTTGCCTTCAACAAAAAGCTACCACAGGCACAATGGAGCAATCCGCTGAATTACAACTTGCTTGGCAGCGGGCCACCTTTTCGTGCCACCGCAACCAACGACAGTTTGGTTTTGCTCGAATGGTTGATGCCTTTTGCCAGCGAAAGCTGGCTCGAATGGCGCATTGTATTGAGCGATAGTGCAGCCAACCCGCTCGATACCCTCCTCCGTTTGTTTCACCTTCCCTATGCACCGGGCCGCGTAATCATCAACGAACTGTTGGCCGATCCCAGCCCGGCGGTCGGCCTGCCCGAAACCGAAATGGTGGAGCTGTTCAACAACAGCCCACATCCCATTACCTTAACGGGCTGGACTTTGGAAGACCCTCAAACTCGCGGGCGTATTCCTGCAGTTCAAATCCATCCAAGCGATTTCCTGCTCTTGGTACCGCCCGGCCAATGTCCGTCTTGGGCAAATTTTGGCCCATGCGTAGAAGTAGCTCCGTGGCCATCGCTCAACAATGATCGCGACCAGCTATGGCTCAGAAACGAGCATGGACAGGTGAGCGACAGCCTGATTTACGAGCGGGCCTGGCTCGGAAGTAGTGTGCGGCAAGAAGGTGGTTGGACCCTCGAAAGGGTATCGCCCGGCAATTTTTGCATCGATGCTAGCAACTGGCAAGGCAGCTTGGCCATTGTTGGCGGTACCCCCGGGGCTGCCAACAGCAGACTGGGCCAGTTGATCACACCACCTCGGCCTCAACTGCAGTTGGTGCGGTGGACTTCCGATTCGGTGTACTTGCACTTTTCGGCAGCGGTGCGTTTGGGACGCATCGAAAGTCAGGAACTTCGCATCGAAGCCTCCAATCCACAATTCAGCACGTTGCAGCAGCTGGCCTTACCAGCGGGTGAGCTTTCAACAGCCCGGCGATTTACCATTGCTGCTTGGACCGACTGCCATGGCCAAACCGCGCCCGAAACCTACTGGGAATGGGCCCAGACTGATTCGCTGCAACCAACCGCCATTCATTTCAGCGAAATCTATTTTCGGCCCATCAACGGAGGGACTGCCTACCTCGAATTGGTGAATCATGGCCATGCGGCCTTTCCCCTGCACCAGCTTTGGCTCAGCAGCCTCGATGCCCAGCAGGCACCGCTACAATCGGCGCGTCTGGGCCTGCCGGGAGATTTTATAATGCCCGGTCAACAAATCGTTTTTACGCGCGATACTGCGGCCGTTCAGCGTGATTTCGGGCAGATAGGCCCTCAAAACCGGCGTCAAATTCAAAATTTACCAAGCTTGTATACTGCCGGCGGAAGGTTGGTATTAAGCAACGACAGGCAAGAGACCCTTGGTGCTGCCGCCTATCACGACAGCATGCACCACAGTCAGTTAGTCGATAAGCGCGGCATGGCTTTAGAAAAACCGCAAGGACAATGGCAGCTTCCCTGGGGGAGTCCGGTTTTTGCACGGCGCGGGAGTCCGGGAGCGGCGAACAGCCGCTTGGTAACGAGCCAATCCGACAAAGAATGGTGGTCGGTAACGCAAGAAATATTTCGTCCAAGGCAGCTAGAGGCGTTGCATATCGAGCTTTTTGGCACTGCCGACAGCTGGGTACAATTGCAGGTATGCGATGCCCAAGGGCGTGTGGTGCGTAATCTTTTTCCGTATCAGGCCCTTACAGGTAATACCAGTATTCAGTGGGATGGTACCGATGAAAGCAAACAATTAATACCAACCGGGGCTTATGTGCTCTTGCTAGAGTTCACGTTAAGCTCGGGCGAGCGGGGCCGAAAAATGAAACGCGTAGTGGTTGATAACCTCAGACCTTGAGGGTTTGAATGCAACGAACGATGGCGCTCAGGCGACTGGGATTGATGGTGTAAAAAATATTTTTTCCATCGCGTGTTGCCAGCAGCACGTCGCAATCGCGCAATACTGCTAAATGCTGCGAGGCCACCGACTGTTCAATGCGCAGTTTGAAATAGATTTGGGTTACCGACAGTCGGCCATGGTCTTCCACCAAGCGAACGATGTTCAGCCGCAAGGGGTGGTTGATGGCACGAAAAATTTTCGTAGCCAACTTTAAGTCTTCCATGTCGAGTTGATCCATGCTGTTCTGAAGTTTCAATACGGCATTACCATTCATGTGTCAGTGCTCCTCTGTTTTAGATACTTATAATATCAAACCAGCAGGTGCATTTGTTTTTAAATCTTGCTATTTATTTGGCAAGGGCGAATAGAAATCCTTGTGATAATCAGGACGATAATACGCAATATCCTCCAACTTTCCCTCTTTTAATTGTTGGAAGGCCAATTGCCTCATGGGTTCCAGGCCCAAATACATTTGATCGTCAAAATCAGCTTGTTTGCCAAACAGCTCTTTAAACTTAAGCGCACCATCGCCGAAAAAGTAAAAGTGTGATGCGGGCAGTTCGGCAAAACTCTCAGAAGTGAGTACCAGGGGTTGCGGAGGCAAAACCCAGCCCCCTCCGTTATGCATCGCCGCTGTAAAAACTTCCATCCGGCGGGCATCAATCATGGGCACTACCAGGCTTCCTTCTGAAAGTGCAGGATGCGCCAGAAAGTATCCTTTCGCCATTACTTCCAAAGTATTGAGCGCAATGAGTGGCAATTGCCGAGCAAAAGCAATGCCTTTGGCAACCGATGCCCCAATGCGCAAACCGGTATACGAACCCGGACCTCCCGTAATAGCCACACCGGCTAATTGTGAAAAGGAGATTTTTGCCTTATCCATACAGGCTTCCACCAGCAAGGTGAGCTGCTCGGCATGCTTAAAGCCGTTTTCTACAACGGCCGACGACACCATGCCTTCAGGGCTCGCTACGCCTACCCTACAAGAGGAGGTAGCCGCATCCATCAAAAGCAAATATGCCATGCTCAAAATTCAAGGGGCATCTGAATTTTTTCACCTCCCCTGATCAAGGTGATTTTGGTTTTTTCACCCTTCTCAAAAGCAGCCAACGCACGCATATAAGCTTGCATATCGGCCAGTTCAAATTCACCCAACTCTAACAGCAAATCGCCTTGTTTGATGCCGGCTTTGTCAGCAGCCCTTCCCGCCGTTACGCCGTCGACCTTGATGCCGCGTCCTTCGTAAAAATAGTCGGGCATAATGCCCAAAGTCACTTTGAAACGCGGTGCGCTGCGACTGTCTTCGTCGTTGGTTTTGGTGAAAGGCAACTTGTCATCATTTTCAATGGCATTCACCACCCTGATGATATAATTCACCACATCTGACATGCCGGCATAGTTGAGTTTATCGGCATCATCGGAGGGTTTGTGGTAGTCGCTGTGCGTACCTGTGAAAAAGTGCAGTACCGGAATGTCTTTCAAGTAAAACGAGGTGTGGTCAGAAGCCCCCGTACCCGAAGCGGAAGTCTTGATTTTCAAATCACCTGCTTGCGCATCTACCAAAGTTGGCCAAACGGGCGAGGTGCCAATACCCAATACCCCCAGCTGACGCGATTGGCTGTCGAGTTTACCCACCATATCCATATTGAGCATGGCAGCCACTTGTTCGAGTGGAATGGTTGGGTTTTTAGCAAAATAAGCCGAGCCCAGCAGTCCCAATTCCTCGCCCGAAAAAGCCATGAATAGAAAATTGAACTTAGCAGCTTTGCTTTGACTGAAATAGCGCGCCAGCTCAATGAGTGCAGCAGTACCACTGGCATTGTCGTCGGCACCATTGTGAATGGCCGGGTCGCCCGCATGCAGCGAACTGCCATATTCGGCATGGCCCAAATGGTCGTAATGCGCGCCAATGACGATGGTATTTACTGCTCCTCTATCGAGGTAGCCAATGACATTGTGCCCTGTAATTTGGTGCCTGATGATTTGGGTTTGCAGTTTTGCCATTTTGCCAATTTGTTTTTTGGCCTCGGCCACCTGCTCCCAGCGCAAACAAACCGCTGGCAGGCCTTGCTGCTGGCTCCTGCGATCGAGGCGGTCATCGGGCAAAATATCTTTTTCGCTACCTGGGTAAAACACCACCCCCACGGCTCCTTTTTCGGCGGCCAGCTTCAACTTGCGCTCCAAGGCAGCATCGGCGCCAAAAGCACCGTGTGGATTGCTGCCATCAGGGCTATGCAACTGCATCAAAAACACCTTGCCTTTTAAATCGGTTTTGCCCGCATAATCGTCGTGGTTGAGCGCAGCATTGCTGATGCCAAAACCAACATCCACCAAAGTTCCTTGCGCTTTGCCCGAGCCGCTTTGTGGCAGGGTAAAAAAGCCAGTAGCAAGCTTCGGTTTTTTGCTGCCCAATTGCAATCGATTTTCTTTGCCAAACGCTTGCTTGCCGGTAAAACTAAAGGCCTGTTTCCAATCGCCTCCATCGCCTGCAGGCTGAAGTCCAATATCGGTAAACTGTTTTATGAGATAATCGGCAGCCATGTGTTCTCCTTTGGAGCCCGTTTGGCGACCTGCTAAACTGTCATCGGCCAGGTAATACACATGGTAACGCAAGCGAGGCGTGAGGGCTTCGGTGGCGATTTGGGCCTTCAATTCGGCACCCGCACCAAGCAAGCACAAGAGGGCAAAAGGAATAAACTGCTTCATATCAATAAAAAATGCGGAAATGCATTTGCAAAATTACGAGGATAAAAAATAGCAAGAAGAGCAATTTGCTGAGGGCCGGACTGGCCATATTGCCTAGACGCACTCCCCAAGGAGCCGCCAACAATACGCCAGCCCCCATGGGCAGAATGGCAGGCAAGGCCAGCATGCCCCATTGCCAGGGGCTCAAAACAGGCGCATCGGTTTGAAAGGCATACCAAAGCACCGAACTGCTGGCCATTACCACAATAGCACCCAAGCTGATGGAGGTGGCTTTTCGCAAAGGCACTTTCAGCACTTCAGAAAGCAAGGGCACCATTACTACCCCACCGCCCAAGCCGGTAAGGGCCGAGATGCAACCGCTTGCCAAGCCTATTGCGAGTAGTGATTTTTGCAGCAATGGTTTTTCAGCAGCAGCAGCCGCCTTTCGTTTCCAAAACATCCGCACCACCATGGGTAAAAGCACCAAAGTAAAAAACCAACTGAAGGCCCCTTTATCGTACCAAGGAAACCAAGCCAACGCAGCGCTCACCAAAACAGCGGAAAAAGCGCCAGCTAAACCAATGGTGAGCGTTGGCCTTACATAAAAGTTTTGAAGTTTGTACTGCTTGTAGCTGCCGCTTAATCCCGACAGTAAAGTCAAAAACAGAGAATTGCCGATAATAAAGGCTACAAAAGGGGCTCCCAAATGGGCATGTTCGGCAAAATAGGCAGTAAGCACCGGCACATAAATGGTACCACCACCCACCCCAAAAAAACCGCCGAGTATGCCACTTAAAAGGCCAAACAGCAGAAAAATGAGCAGCTGTTCAAATGCAGGCAACTTATTTTCCGCTTAAAATCGACTTGTACTTGCCCTCGTCGGCCAGCACGGCCAAGGCTTCCTTCATTTCGGGGTCTTCTTTGAAGGAAGCACGCAAACGTCCTTGTTGGAAATAGTAACGCGACACAATTTCTTGCGCGAGCATTTCCTTGATTTCGTCCTGGTGTTTTACCACGTCTTGGCTCTTATCGCGCTTCTTTTTTTCCAAAAGGGCGTTGTACTCGGCTTCAATGCCTGCGAAATACTCTTCCTTGGTTGCCTTTTCCTTGAAATCGTTCAGCACCCTTTCGCTTTCGGTGGTATAGGTGTAGTCTTTGTCCTTGATAAAGTCTAAAAACTCCTTGTAAATGGCATCGGTAACCTCAAACTTCTCAGGCGCTGGAATGCTGGCATTTTTGCTTCTGAATTGTGTGGCAAAGTCGAATACCAAGCGTTTGCCCACCAAAACGGCGGTGATATTGCTCATCTGACGAACGGGTATCGACAAATCGGGAGTTACACCACCCGCATCGTATACCACCCGGCCATTCCGCGTTTTGAAAGCGGTGCGCAGCGAGTCGGGCGTTTTCACCGGACGGTTTTGATTGTCTTTTTCCGAATAATTAATGGCTTGAATACAACGTCCGCTTGGAATGTAGTATTTGGCCGTGGTAATTTTCACTTGGGTGTTGTAGGTAAGCGGGCGTACTGTTTGTACCAATCCCTTGCCAAACGATTTCTGACCGATGACCACGCCGCGGTCGTAATCTTGCACCACACCCGAAACAATTTCGGAAGCCGATGCCGATGAACCATCTATGAGCACCACCATGGGCATTTGTGCATCGATGGGTTCATTGGTGGTGCGATAGGTTTTATCCCACTCTTTTACCTTGCCCTTGGTATCAACCACCACACTTCCACGGGGCACAAACATGCCACATATGCGGATGGCCTCATCGAGCGAGCCACCCAAATTACCACGCAAATCGAACACCAGCTTTTTCATGCCCTGCTTTTTGAGGTCGGCAAAGGCTTTTTGTACTTCGCTGGCCGCATTGGTACGGAATCCGCTGAGGTTGATATAACCTACTTCCCCGTCAATCATGCCCGAATAGGCTACAGAATTGACTTTAATTTCTTCACGCACCAACACCTTTTCCATGGGCTTGTCTTCACCAATACGTTTGATTTTGACTTTCACCTCGGTTTTGGGCTGGCCTTTGAGCAGTTTGCTCACGTCCTCGGTGTTTTTGCCACGCATCGGTTCTCCGGCCACTTCAAGCAATATATCGCCTGCGCGTAAATCGGCCTTTTGGGCAGGAAAACCTTCATACGGATCGGCAATCATCACATCGTCTTCCTTCTTCGAAATCAAAGCGCCAATACCGCCATATTGCCCGGTGGTCATAAACCTAAAATCTTCAATCTCTGACTCCGAAATGTAGTCGGTATACGGATCCAGGCTTTTGAGCATGGCATCGATGCCGGTACGCATGAATTTGGCCGGATCAATCTCATCTACATAATACGTATTCACCTCACGGTAAAGGGCCGTAAAAATTTCGATGTTCTTCGACAGCTCGAAATAGTTGTTCACAAAGGCCAACGAGCCAAACGACATGCCCCCTAACAAGAGGATCAGCAGCCACTTGCGTGGTTTACGAAAGATAGATTGGATATTTTTCATGTTCATCATTTTCAATTTAGGGCACCGGGTCGTGGCCATGACCTCCCCAGGGATGACAACGACCAATGCGTTTTAACGTTAACCAGCCGCCTTTGATTGCACCGTGTTTGCGAATGGCTTCTACACCATAAACCGAACAGGTAGGGTGATACCTGCAACTCATGGGCAACATGGGAGAAATGCCGTATTGATAAATACGAATGAGGCCTATAAACAGGTATTTCAAGGGGTCGACTGCTTGATTTCAAGCAACAATTTATCCAGCATTTTGATGAGTTTGCGTTGCAAATAATCAAACGACTGGATGTCTTGTGCTGAGTAACTCACTAAAAATACGAGCTGTTTGTTTTCGATGCGCATTTGTTCGTAAAAATTGGCTTTGTTTAACCGATAAGCCTCGCGCATGCGGCGTTTGAGCAGGTTGCGATCAACTGCTCTTTTGAATCGTTTTTTGGAAACCACAAAGGTAACTTGCGCCGGGTAAGGGGCTGCACCCACCGGCAGCAACTGGTAATGCACCGCAAATGGATGCACAAAAAAAGAAGAGCCACCACTGAACAGCCCCTTGATAAGGGTACGGCTACAGAGTCGCTCTTCTTTGGTAAAGGTGTTCATGGTTCCTCCGGGCAAGGCCTCGGGGCCCCTATGATTAAGCCTTGTGGCGCTTCTCGTCAGAAACGGTGAGGCGCTTGCGGCCTTTGGCACGACGACGGGCCAATACCGAACGGCCGTTTGCAGTTTCCATGCGGCTGCGGAAACCATGCTTGTTTCTTCTCTTACGAACCGAAGGCTGGAAAGTCCTTTTCATTGCTCTCGTTTTTAAATCAGGACTGCAAAGATAGAATTTCGAATCTGAAGTACAAACCTTGTTGCAAAAATAATGAAATAAAAAAAGGGTCTGTTCTCCCGAACAAACCCTCAACCCAACTTAAACCCTGGGTGAAACACACCCATGTTTATTATCGCCCCCTGAAAGGAGGTCTTTCTTCTCTTCTTTGCTGCAAATTACGCAGCAATTCGCGCTGAAAGCGCTTTTCGGCCTGAAAAAGCAGGGCCACTTTTTCGGATGGAAGCACTTTCTTTACCGATTGGTAAAAACGCCGCTCCATGTCAACCTCTTCTTGCCTCAGTTGCAGGTACTGTTCAACCGCAGCCTCTGCTTCCTTGGCGGTGAGCTGGTCGCCGCCTTCGTTCGCCTCCAAGCGCACGGCCATCATTTTGCGGCGATGCGCCTCCCGTTCGTTGTCGAACTTGTTGTAAACCGGCCAAAACTTCTGGGCCTCCTCCTCGCTCAAATTGAGCTCTCGGGTGAGGAAGCCTATTTTAGCGGCTTTCATTTGCTCTTGCCGCGCCGCAGCCTGACCTCCTCCGGGCTGTGCCACTGCCGCTCCCATCATGAGCAACAACGTCATTGCTAAACCAAACTTTTTCATATATCCATCATTACATTTATAATCTCTTCGTTTTCTACCCAATCGAGTAGCTCTTTTTCGCTCAGGCCCGCTGGGGTTTTCACCAAAGGCCAGTCGATGTTTTCTGCATCGGCCAACAACAGCAGCGTATGTGGTTCGCTGTGGGTCAATAAATATTCACTTATGGTTTCTTCGGGCAGCGCACTTAAACTTTTGTCAACTGCATTTTGGGCGGGCAACAACCCCCAAACCATCCACCCCATGGCCAGTACCACAGCGGCCAAAGCCCAACCTGCCCATTGCTTTACAGCCCCAAGCCGCGCTCGAGGCACCTGCTGCATTCGAGCTTGCACCTTGTGCGGCAAACTTTCGAAGTAACCATAGGGTGCTTCGTAAGGCAAACCTGCTTTTGGCGGAAGTGGATTGGCATTCAACATGTTATTGTGACCTTCTTGCATGAGGGGAAGTTTAATGACGCTTCAAAAATTGTTCGACCTTGTAGTAAGCGTGGTGATACGAGGCCTTCAAAGCCCCCACCGAGGTGCCCAGTATTTGCGACATTTCGTCGTAGGGCATTTCGTCGTAATAGCGCAGGTTAAACACCAAACGCTGCTTATCGGGCAATCGCAACAAAGCTTGCTGCAGCTTGTACTCAATGCTGCTGGCCTGCTCTAAGGGCACTGAAGCCTGCAATTGTCGCTCTAATTCGGGACCAATATCGTGGATTGGAAGAAAAAACCGCTTCCGTTTGTTGGCCAAATGGGTGAGACAGGCATTGGTGGCAATGCGGTAAAGCCAGGTATACAAGGCCGATTCATCGCGAAATTTTTCGAGACCGCGCCAGGCCTTGATGAGCGTTTCTTGCACCAGGTCGTCGGCCTCATCGTGGTCGATTACCATTTTGCGGATGTGCCAGTAAAGCCGTTTCTGGTAATGCTTCATGAGCAAGCTAAATGCACGGTCACGCGTACTTTCTGAAGCAAAAAGCTCCAAAATTTCTCGATCGATGGCGAGAGCAGGTCGTGGCGTGGGTTGGGCTTCCATGAAATCGGCCGTGTGACTTGCGGGATGTAGGTTTGTTTAAAGCGAGCAGAAAAAAAAATCAAAAACGCACGGTCACAATGCCACCGCTCGTAACCGTGAATTCCTTCTCGATGGTGAAAAGCGCCCTGCTGCTGTTTTTCGACCGGTATACCACCTTGTAATTGCCCGGTTGCAATACCACCGTTTCGTTGGTTAAGTTGGGGCTTAAATCATGCACTTTTTCGAGCCGGGGACCTGCCGTGCTAAAAATGGCACCAAAACCTTCGGTATTGCTAACGAGATTCACTTGGCCAGGCTGCGGAATTTGAATACGCGCTACCTTGCCCTGCTCTACCTTCAGCTCGTTGAACCGCATTACGGGTGTGGTGAGCACCTCAATGTCGTAAGTGCCCGTTAAATATCGCTTTTGGGTATTGAATTCATGAATTCCTACGAGCTCGCCCGTGCGGGCATCGCGCACCGTAGCCCGCAAGTTGCGGTAGCCCGATACCCCTGCCACCAGCAGTTCGAGTCCGCCTTGGGCACTGTTCACTTTGATGACATTGTGCTTACCGGGCTGCAATCGGATGCGCTCTTTGCGGATTTCGGGATTGGTATGGATCACCAAATCGTACAAGTTCGCCGGATCAAGCAATAAAGTATCGGAAAGCTTGCGGCTGTTGAGGGTGTGCAGGAAGTTGTACCTATCAATGCCCAACTCACTGTCGTAAAAGGTCATGGCCACATTGGTTTCGGTGGGCAGTAAAAACTGATCGAGCAAGTCGACCTGAACCGTGGTGCTGTTTAAGGCCTGGGCCACCACCATGTTCATGGCCCGGTTAAAAGCAGCTTCCTGCTCGGCATCGTAATAGGTTCCAACGCAGTTAAAAGCGTCGCGCATGCTGGCGTCTAAACCCAGGCCAATGACGAAAGGCTTCAGGAAAATGTGCTGCTTCTGCAATTGATACGAAACCTGACATGGGTCGCCACTGCAGTTTTCCAAGCCATCGGTTATTAAAATGAGAATGTTCCTGCCAAAAGGATCTTGCGGAAAATCGGCTGCCGATTGCGATAAGCTGTAAGCAATGGGGGTGTTGCCCAGGGGTTTGATGCTTTTCAAACGTTGCTTTACACGACTCGCGCTTTCTTTTCCGAAAGGCACTTCAAGTTTGGTGTCTTTGCAATCGCCCCCGTCGCGACTGGTTTGGTGCCCGTATACCCGCAAGGCCACTTCCACCCTTTCGCGGCTGGCCAGGGTGTCCATGATGTTTGAAAGCAGGCGGATGGCCACTTCCCATCGGCTGTTTTCTTGCCAGCGTGCCGCCATGCTGCCCGAGGCATCGAGCACAAATAAGATACGGGTGGTTATTTGCACTTCTTCCTCCGTCAAGCGCGTTGGTTTGGGAGATTGGGCCTGGACGTAATTCCCCAAAGCGAGAAATAAGCAGCATAACCAGGTCTTTTTCATGATATGGTTTTGGCCGCCACAGCAGCTGTTAGCGATAAACGCGGATCGGGTACGAGCGACTGATCGGCAAAAATACCCTGCTCGTATTGATAATGCGCGGCCATGGCAATCATGCCCGCATTGTCGGTGCAGTATTGAAACTCGGGTACAAACAGCTCCCAACCATCCTTTGCAGCCAAGGCTTTTAAGGCAGCACGCAGTCCACTATTGGCCGATACCCCACCAGCGATGGCCAAGCGTGTTAAACCATGCTGACGCAGGGCTGCTGTTGCCTTGTTCAACAAAATGCGGATGATGGTTGCCTGAATCGACGCGCAGAGGTCGGCCAGGTTTTGGGCAATGAAGTCGGGATTTTCCTTTGTCTTCTTCTGCAGAAAATACAATATACCCGTTTTTAATCCGCTGAAGCTGTAATCGAAGCCCGGCATATTGGGTTCGGCAAACTTAAAAGCCGAAGCATTGCCCGAGGCAGCGTATTTGTCAATCAGCGGTCCGCCCGGGTAGGGCAAGCCCAACATTTTAGCGGCTTTGTCGAAAGCTTCTCCCGCTGCATCGTCGATGGTTTGGCCAATGATTTCGAAATCGAAATAATGGCGCATGAGCACCAATTGGGTATGCCCGCCCGATACCGTGAGGCACAAAAAAGGGAATGTAGGCCTGGGTTCGTCTATAAAGTGCGCCATGATGTGGGCGTGCATGTGATTCACTGCCAACAGCGGCTTGTTGAGGGCCAAGGCCAAACCTTTGGCAAAGGATGTGCCCACCAGGAGCGAGCCCATGAGACCTGGACCAGCAGTTACTGCAACGGCATCGAGCTGTTGCAAACCAATGCCTGCTTGTTGCAGAGCCGCATGCACCACGGGAATGATGTTTTCGTGGTGCGCCCGGCTGGCCAATTCGGGCACTACGCCTCCGTATTGTTCATGGACTTGCTGACCAGCCACACAATTGCTGCTGATTTGTCCGTTAGAGATGACAGCGGCTGAGGTGTCGTCACAACTTGATTCTATGGCGAGTATATGGGCCATGGGGCCAATTTTGCGATTATAAGCCCAAAGGTCGCTATTTTGTGACAATTTCGTATTTCACACCACTTTGAGGTATTTAGGCAGATACATTACTTACGCTTTGCGCTTCCAGTTTCGCATACTGGCCGGAGGCTATCTGCTTACCTTTTCACTCTTTTTATTGCTGCTAAACGCAACCATTCAAGAATTTGTAGGGCAGCAAATAGCACTTTGGCTGAGCAACGAACTCAAAACCACCGTAAAAATAGAAGGGTTTCGCTTCAGGCCCTTGCATCGGGTGGTGATTGATGGGCTATATATCGAAGACCACTATGGCGATACGCTGCTGGTGGCCGAAGAAGTGGCTATTCGCTTGGGAAGCCTGCGGGCGTTGCATCAGCAAATCGACATCAGTAGCATGGCTTTGGGCCGGCTAGAAATGAGAATGCAGCGCAAGGCCTTTGAAGAGACCTTTAATTATCAGTTTTTAGCAGATTATTTTGCCGGAGAAAGCGCCGATACGGCAACTGGCGCACCCCTCAAATTTCGTTTGGGGGCTTTGCAGGTAAAAGACGGCAAGCTGTTGTATTTCGACGATACCCAGCCTGTGGTGGCAGCAGGATTTGACCCAGCCCGTTTTGCCCTATCCGACTTGCAATTGCAGCTTGATAGCATTTTTGTTTCGGCCGACAGCAGCTCCCTCTGGCTGCAAGATTTGCGTTTCAAAGAAAGTCGCGGCTTCGAGATGCGTGAAGGGCGGCTTCGGGTGGCTGTATTACCGCACGCCTTGGTCTTTGATCGGTTAGCCGTTAAAAGCAGCGACAGCCAAATAAAAGGCCAGTTGCGTTTTTCATTTGATGAAAGTCAAGAGCTAACCGACTGGAAAGACAAGCTGCGGTTAACTGCCGAGCTCAATCGTTTGAATATAGGTCAGCGCGATTTGTACTGGCTATTGGGTCCACAAGCCCCCTTAGGCGCCTTGCGCATGAGCGGAGAACTTTCGGGCAAATTGGGCCAATTGCGGGGTCGCAACATTGAAATGCGATTGGGCGAGGCGGCAGTGGTACGGGGCAACGTGTATTTAACCGGACTCCCACAGCTCGATCAAACCTACTTCGACATGCAATTGGCCGAAGTTTATGCCAACAGAGCGGGCTTGGAGATGGCTTTTCCCGGACTGGTTTGGCCTGAGGAGCTAAAAGGATTGGACTATTTGAGTTTGCAAGGCGAAATCAAAGGTCGACAAGCCGATTTTACTGCCAAAGGCTCGGCAGCTTCGAATTTGGGTGATTTGAGCACCGACATTCACCTCCAAACCCTGGGCAAACAAACCCGATTTAAAGGCCAATTGGCCTTGTTTGATATTGATTTAGGCACATTAACTGGCGACAGTAGTCTGGGCAAGGTGCAGTTAAACACCCAGGTAAGTGGTTCGGGTAGCAGCTGGCAAGATTTGGTTAGCAAGCTCAACGGCAGCATCGATTATCTCGATTTGAACGGTTACCGCTACCAGGAGGTAAGGGTAGATGGCTATCTCGATCGCAAATCGTTTACCGGAAAAATAAGCTCTGCCGACAGCAATGCGGCATTTTCGTTTTTTGGGATGGCCGATTTGCGACCCAAAACGCCCTTTTTCAATTTTGTAGCCGAGGTAGGGCGCATGAACTTGCATGCCTTGGGCTTGAGCAAAGACACCTTGGTTTTCAGCGGCTTTGCCGAGATATGTGCCGAGGGCAGTACGGTCGACAATTTGTTGGGTGAGCTCAACCTTCGGCAGATGGATGTGCGCTATAACAGCCAACAGCTCGAAGTGCCCGAGGTAAACCTCTTGGTAGGCGCCGACGACGATTATCCCCAGCGCATTCAGCTGTATACCCCCTTTGGAAACGCCTTTGTGATGGGCGATTTTGAGCGCAGTAAATTACCGGGGCTCATGCGGCATTATGTGCATCATTATGTACAGCGCCAAAGTCAAAGCACCACGGAGCCTGATTCGAATCAATACTTTGAGCTCAATATGGACATTGGCAAGGCACAGTGGATTGCCGATCTATTGGCGCCTGGCAAATTTGACATTGACCACATCAAGGGGCATGTATACTTCAATGCGGCCCGCAACGAAGCCGATGTAGACATACAGTTACCCGGCTTGCGTATGGGCAGCATGCGGATGAGCGGCTTGCAATTAAGTGCCAACAGCGATGATGACAGTTTATACATCGATTTTTACGCCGATACGCTTTGGGCAGCCAATACCCTTTTGGCCCAGCAAATAAGTTTAGAGCATTACCTCAGCAACGATACGCTGGGCTTTAGTTTCCGTGCCATTGGCGAAGGGGTTTACAACGATTTGCAGCTCGACGGTTATGTTGATTTTGCCCAAGACGTACCTGGCCTGCAATTTTTGCCCTCTTCTATTAGGGTATACGACAACAACTGGAAACTGGCACAAAACGGCATCATCCGGTTCAAGTCGGAGCACATCAACATTCCCGATGTGCAGCTGCGCCAGGGCCAGCAATTTGTAGCCTTAAGTGGCCGGTTGGGCAGTTCTCCGAGCGATACCCTTTCATTGAAGCTAGAGGATGTGGATTTGCAGCAACTTAATCCACTGTTGAAGGTTTACGGCACTTCGATGGAGGGTTATGCCAATGTTGACTTGCAGGCGAATGCCGTGACAGGCAGCTCGGCTGTATTTGGAAACATGCATTTGAGCGAACTGGTGGTAGATGGGTTGCCGCTGGGCGATTTCACCATGGAATCGGTATACAACCTGCAAGCTGGTTCGGCCGATTTGCATGCCGAGGTGGTGCTCGATGGCGACACCCTGGTGTATTTATTTGGCACTTTGGGCGATTCGCTGCGGCGCGATGTGCTTAAGCTTGAAGCGCGACTCAACCATTCTCCCATCCAGCCCCTTGAGCACCTTTTGCGACCTACCTTTACCGATATCAGCGGCAAGGCATCGGCGCGTTTGTTTATAAGGGGCGATTGGCGCGACTTAGATTTGACCGGCGAAGTAGACCTGGAAGGTGCCCGTACCCGGGTGGATGTATTGAACCAGTACTACAATGTGAACAAAAAAGTGCTGTTTACCACGGGCAGTATTTCTTTTGACCAGGCCGAAATCACCGATGATACGGGTGGCCGTGGCCGTTTAAATGGCAAAATCAGCCACGAATATTTCCGTAAAACCAGGCTCGATTTACAGCTTGATGCCCGCAATTTGTTGGTGCTCAATACCGAACCCAACTTCACCGACCCTTATTTTGGGGTGGGTAGGCTCACCGGCAGGGTTAGCTTTACGGGCCCCATTGATTTGGTTGACATTCAGATAAGGGCAGCTACCGAACGGGGTACCCGTTTCGCCATACCGTTAGATGCTGAGAGCAACCGGGCGAATTTAGACTTCATCAATTTTGTGAGCAAGAACGATACGGGCAGCACCGTAGAAGAAGAAAAGCGATTTGAGGTAAGTGGGGTAAATTTTGGCATGAACGTAACGGCCAATCCCGATGCCGAATTTTCGATTTTGTTTGACCGGGTGGCTGGCGATATCATCAGGGGAAGAGGAAATGGTGCGGTAGAGTTTTTGATGAATCCGCAAGGTGAAATCAATATGTATGGCAATTACACCTTTAGCAGCGGCGATTATTCATTTACCTTGGCGAATGTACCCAGCAAGCGCTTCCGCATTTCGGAGGGGAGCACCATTGCCTGGACGGGCGACCCCTACGACGCGCAGATTAACCTCACTGCCGTGTATCGGCAGCGGGCATCGATCATTCCTTTGCTCACCGAGGGCCAATTAACGGCAGAGCTTGCCAGTGGGAAAGCCCGTACGCACATGAACGTTGATACCTATCTTAAAATCACGGGGTCGTTGTTGAAGCCTACCATTAACTTCGAAATCAAACTACCTACGGCCAACGAGAACGACGCGAGCGATTTGCTGGTAGCCCGTATCCAAAACATTAACAACAACGAGCAGGAATTAAACAACCAGGTATTGGCCTTGCTGGTGGCTGGTCAGTTTTTGCCATCCGACAACCAAATTGCCACCAGTTTCTTGGGAAGCACAGGCGCCAATTCACTCACCGAAGTATTGAGCAACCAGCTGAATGCCGTTTTGTCGCAAATGATCGACAATGTAAACATAGGCATCAACTACCGCAGCAGCAATTTGGGAACAGTGACCGATGTGGCCCGAAACGATATTACGGTAGCCTTGAATACCACCTTGTTCAACGACCGGGTACGCATTGATGGCAATGTGGGTAACACCCTGCGCCCGGGCATAGGCAATGCAGCAACCGCACAGAACCTGGCGGGAGAGGTGATTGTAGAATACTTGATTACGCCCGACGGCAATTTTAGGGTAAAAGCCTTTAACAAGCTCGATGACCGGGTGATTGTTAACCGCGAATCGAACTACCGTCAAGGAGTAGGTATTAGCTATACCGAAAACTACAACAGCTTTAATGAGTTGCTGCAAAAGCCCAAGCGTTTTTTGCAAGACCGCTTATTCCGACGCATCCCCTGGCTGCCTGAAAAATGGAAGGGTGATTTTTAATGCGTAGCTACGGCAAATGGCAGCCAAATACGCTGGAAATAAAATATTTTTGCGGCCGCGCTGTTTTAAAAACCATGCCCTTTACCAAACCACTTAAAGCTTCATGGCTACCACCAGTAATAGTTGCCATCTTGTTCCTTACAAGTTGCAGCAAAGACACCATGATGGGCAGGTTTTATCACAACACCACTGCCCGATTTAATGGCTATTACAACGCACTTACCAAATACGAGGAGGCGGTAAAAGACATTCGCAAGGCACACAAAGACGACTTCAGCACCGTAATTCCTTTAGAAGTTTTCGGAAGTCAGGCGGCGGCCGCTAATTTTTACCCGCAGTTCGATATTGTGATTAAAAAAAGCTCGGCGGTGATTCAAGACCACGACATCAGCAAGTGGATTGATAACAGCTTTTTATTGATTGGCAAGGCCTACTTCATGAAAAAGGAGTATTTCGAGGCCATTGAAAGCTTTCAATACGTGTATACCCGCTGGAAACGCGAGCCCATTGCCGATGAAGCCTTGTTGTGGCTCATCAGGTCATACATCGAAAGTGGACAATACGCCAAGGCGCAAGGGGGTATAGACGTCATCACCAACAATAAGAACTTCCCCAAAGAGCTCAGAGCAGAATTTCACACACTGCGTGCCAGCTTGTATTTATCGCAAAAACGCTGGGACCAAGCTGTTCAGCCACTGCTGCAGCTTTTAGAAGCGGGTGTGTCGCGGAATACCGAAGCGCGGGCGCACTTCATTTTGGGGCAGATTTACGCCATGACCAATCCCCGACTGGCTGGCGAACAGTTCAAAAAAAGCTTGAAAAAGCGTCCGGTTTATGAAATGCAGTTTCAGTCGCGCATGCAAATTGCCCGCTTGTACGACGGCAAAAACGTTACTTCCAAACAAGCCAAAGCGCAGTTGAAGAAGCTGCTCAAAGACGAAAAAAACAAAGACTACTTCGACGAGATTTATTACGAACTGGCGATGTTGGCCTTCAAGGAAAAAGATGCCATGCAGGCACTCAATTACCTGAAGTTGTCGACTGCGGCAAGCACCAAGAATACGGTTCAAAAGTCGAAGTCGTACCTCACCCTGGCCGAGTATTATTTCAAGCAGCAAGACTACAGCACCTCGCAGTTGTATTACGACAGTACCGCCAGCATCATAGCCAAAGAACACCCCAAGTACAAAGAGGTGCAAGGCAAAAAGGAATATTTGGGCGATTTGGTGCGTAATCTCAAAATTGTATACGAACAAGATAGTTTACTGGCCTTGGCAAAATTGCCTGAATCGCAAATCAACAAAATCATCGATAAGGCCATCAAAGACGAGCGCAAGCGCAAAGACCAGGAGCGTTTCGACAAAGAGGCCAATGCTGCGGGCAATAACCCCATGATGCCTAACAATTTACCTGCTCCTGGTGGCGGCATGGGAGGCGGTGGCAGCAGCGAATGGTATTTCTACAATCAGCAAACGGCCGGCTTGGGTTACAGTCAGTTTGTACAGCGCTGGGGCAACCGCGAGTTGGCCGACGATTGGCGCCGCAGTAAGAAAGAAAAAATGGTAACCGATGGTGGAGGTTCCAATGATGGAGATGAAGGCAGCAAGGTAGATTTAGACGAGCAGTTAGATGCAGCTGATCCTCGCTCGAAGTACTTGGCGCGCATTCCGCGCAGCAAAGAGGCGCAGCAAAAAGCGAAAGATCAAATACGTGAAGCTTTATTTGCCTTGGCAGGATTGTATCGCGAGAAGTTAGACGATTACCCCGCATCGATCAGCTATTACGAAAAGCTGTTGAAAGAGCATGGGGGTTACAAGAAGGAAGACGAGGTACTATACCGGGTGGGTTTGGTTTATGAATTGACCAACAAACCTGATTTGAAGACCGAGCGTCACAAACAGCTTGTTGATCGTTTTCCTGAGTCGCCTTTTGCGCGCATATTGACCGAGCCAGAGAGCGTAGCCAAAAAGCCGGAGAAGGAAGATGAAGAAGCTTGTGAAAAACTGTACGAACGTGCCTACAAAAATTTTGAGCAGGGTAAATTCAGAGAGGTTGTGAGCCTCAGTACAGAGGCGCAAACCAAATATCCGGCCAACAAGCTCCTTCCCAATTTCGAATTTTTGGCAGCCATGTGCCAAGGCCGTATGAGCGATAGTGCGGCCATGAAAACAGCCTTGATGACCGTTGTGGCGCGTTATCCCGACCATGCAGTAGGCAAACTGGCCTTAGAAATGGTAGACCTCATGGATCCGCAAAAGCGTGCTGCCATGGAGGCACCAGTCAGCGCCAAATATCAACGCAAAGCCGAAGAACCGCATTTTTATGTGATTGCCATCGACCTGCGGGTATATAGTCAACACAAAGAAATACAGCTAAAGCTTGCGAATTTCAACGACACCCATTTCCGCAATAACCGCTTGCGCATTACCACCATGTTGTATGGCAAAGAGTATCAATTGCTCGTAGTGCGCGAGTTACCCAACGAGCGCAAAGCCATAGAGTATGCTGGTGTGGCCAAGGCCAATGCCGAGCTTTTGAAAGATTTGCCTCCCGGAAAATTTTTCACCTTGATAGCTGCGAAAGACAATTTCAACGATTTTTACAAAAACAATGAGCTGGAGGGCTATCGGTCTTTCCACGACAGCAATTACTCAAAATAAATATCCATGGCAAGCAAAAAGCAAACAGGCTTTGGCAAATACATAATGGCCTTTTGGCTGCTATTTGCATCGGGCATTTTAATGGTTGTTGCCTTTTTCTTCGCCATCAGTCAAGGTGTTTTTGGAGAGCTTCCCACTTTCGAAGACCTTGAAAACCCCAAAAGTTCATTGGCTTCGGAAGTAATTTCGGCCGATGGGGTGGTGTTGGGCAAATACTACATTCAAAACCGGTCGTTCACCAAATACGAAGAGCTATCGCCTTATTTGATTGAAGCCTTGGTGGCCACCGAAGATGCCCGCTTTGAGCGACACAGCGGCATTGATGTACGGGGCTTGATGCGTGCCATTGTGTTTTTGGGCAAAAAAGGAGGCGCCAGTACGGTTACCCAGCAGCTGGCATTGAACCTTTTTAGCGGGCAGCGTGCCAGCTCTAAGCCCGAGCGCATCATGCAAAAACTGAAAGAATGGGTGATCAGTATTCGGCTCGAGCAACGGTACACCAAGCCAGAAATATTGGCCATGTACCTCAATACCGTTGATTTTGGCTACAACAGCTTTGGCATCAAATCGGCGGCGCGCACTTACTTCAACAAGGATGTAAAGAACCTGAATATTCAAGAATCGGCTGTACTTATTGGCATCCTGAAGGGCATTACCCTATACTCGCCAGTGCGTAATCCCGAGCGCTCGCTTAATCGAAGAAACACCGTCATTGGTCAAATGGTGAAGTATGGGTATTTGGAAGAAACGGCGGCCGATAGCATCAAGGCTTTGCCCATTGCCTTGAATTTGCGTCCGCAGTCGCACTCCGCCGGCTTGGCCACTTATTTCCGCGAATACCTGCGGATGGAATTAAACCAATGGATTGAAAACAACCGAAAACCCGACGGCAGCAAGTATAATTTGTACAAAGATGGCCTGAAGATTTATACCACCCTCGATTCACGGATGCAAGAACATGCCGAAGAAGCCATGAAAGTGCACATGAAATCGTTGCAAGAAACTTTTTTCGAGCACTGGAAAGGCCGTGACCCTTGGGGCAGCCAAACCGATATTTTGAAGCTGGGCATGAAACGCAGCGACCGCTACCGGGTGTTGCGCAGCGAAGGTTATAGCGATGAAGAAATTGAAGCTGTATTTAACACCCCCGTTGATACCCGCCTGTTTAGCTGGAATGGGTGGATTGATACGCTCATCAGCCCCATGGACAGCATCAAATATGCCAAGCGCTTTTTGCATACAGGTTTTATGGCCATGGAGCCACAAACTGGCCAAATCAAAGCTTGGGTGGGTGGTATCGATATCGATTTTAGTCAGTACGACCACGTGAACTTGTCGGCCAAAAGACAGGCGGGCTCCACCTTCAAGCCCTTGGTGTATACGTTGGCCATTGATAATGGTTTTGATCCTTGTGCCCGCATTCCCAATCAGCCAGTTACTTTCGAACAATTCCAAAATTGGACCCCTAAAAACTATGATGGTAAAAACGGGGGGCCACTTACCATGTTCCAAGGCTTGGCTGCTTCTATCAACAACATTGTGGCCTACCTCATGAAGCAGGTTGGTCCAGAAGCCGTTATTGAGCTGAGCCGCAATATGGGCATCAGCAGTCATATGGAGCCATTCCCAAGCTTGTGTTTGGGTGCTTTTGACATGAGTGTTTACGAAATGGTGGGTGCATATGCCACTTATGCCAACAAAGGGGTGTGGACACAGCCGATTTACATGACCCGCATAGAAGACAAAAATGGCAATGTGTTGGCCGAATTTTATCCCGAAACCCGCGAAGCCTTAAGCGAAGAAACCGCCTATGCTATGGTAAAACTGCTGCAAGGCGTAGTGGATAAAGGTACCGCCCGAAGATTGCGTACACGTTATAACCTCTCCAACGAAATTGGAGGCAAAACCGGGACCACCCAAAACAACTCCGATGGCTGGTTCATAGGTATCACCCCCGAGCTGGCAGCAGGTGCCTGGGTTGGAGCCGATGACCGTGCGGTACGCTTTAGAACCACTGCCTTAGGAGGTGGTGCCAATTCGGCCTTACCTATTTGGGGTGAATTTTTCAAGCGTGTTTATGCCGATCAGCGTTTAAGCTTAAAACCTTCAACTTTTGAAGCGCCTGCCCAAATGAGCATACCTATTAGTTGCGATTGATCTACGACCTCAATTTTCGGGCGGCAATGTACCAGTGCTCGTTGAGATAAATATAATAATTGCGCTTTTTGGTTTCGTTGGCAACATCGCAGCTGGTCCAAAATGCATGTTGCTCTTTGAGCTTTTTGCGGCTGTATACCAATCTAAAATCATATCCCCCTCTGAACTTCTGATTCGACTCAAAGCTCACCGTTGGGTAATGATAATGCACCGCTCCCATTTTCGATTTCGTTGTTAACTCGCGAATGGCGGCGGTGCGACCTTCTACTTGTAAGCTATCTCTGAATTGGGCACCCGAACGGCCGCATTTAGGTACAATCCAAAACGATTTGTCGTTCACCAAGCTAAAGGTGTCGCAATGTCCGCCGTAAGCAAAGGTGTCGAGCACGGCGATGAAACCGTGCTGCTCAATGGCGGCCTTCATCTTTTCGAATTTCACCACCACCTTTTCACAGGGTTGAGCAGGCCAAAGGAACATTACTACAAGCACCACCAGCAATGGAAACGAAAGGAGCAACCAACGTTTCTGTTTTGGGCTTAGGGACGGAAACCAATTTTGATCTGTGCTCATGCTCATGTTTTTTCAAAGATACGGTTCCAAACAAAAAACGCCGGCCTAAGCCAGCGTTTTTTGATTTAATCTACAGGATACTATCGCTTAATTACCACCTGCCCGTACTGCACTTTGTTGTGCAATACAAAGCGGTAGTTGTAAATGCCTGCGGCAAGGTCGTTGGTGCGCACTTCGTGTGCCGCACCGGTTGACAGGTCAATGACTTGACTGCGCACCACTCGACCCAATTGATCGCGCATTTCCAAAGTGCCCACACCTTCGGCTGTGCCAAAGTCGAACATCACATACTGATCGGCAGGGTTAGGATATACCTTCCGCAGCAAGTCGTTCACCTCTTCTACATTCACCGCATTAAACTGTGCACAAGCAGTATCGTTGGAAGCATTTACATCGTCGGTCCAACGCACATAGGCACACAAGCGCAGGTTTCCACCGGTGGTAGGTGTCCAAGCTTGGGTAAAGGTGTAGTGTAAGGTATCATTCGGCTGAATAGTACGCGTAATGGCATTGGCATTGATCTCTGGACCGCCAACCAATCGATACGCAACGTCGAAACCAGTAGCTGCCACGTTGCCATTGTTACGCAATACCACCTGTACGGTGTAGGGCTGGTTGAGCGTTGGCACCGTTGCAGGTAACAAGATTTGCTGCATGGCAATGTCGTTGATGTTGTTAGGTGTAACAAAAACCGTAACTGTATCGGCTTTGGTGCAAATAGAATCGGTACCCACCAACACATACGACGTTGTGACTGATGGACGTACCACCATGGTGTCGCCTACCTGGAGGGTTGCTCCAGCCATATTTCTCCAACTGCGGGTAACAGGTGAGCCATAGTACACCCTACCCACCCATGCTCTTGGAGAACAGCAAACGGTCCAATTGGTACACATACCCTCGCCATTGGTAATGGTTAAGTCGTTATTGGTCCAGTTTGTGCTGCCCGTGGCATAGCGGCTGTGGTATTGTAAATAAACGCCAACAATAGCTCCAGCAGGAATGGTAAAGCCTGTAGTGAGGTTTAAAGTCACCGGAGAGGTATTGTTGGTTGGATTGATGGTATAACTTCCTTCTTGTATCCATGCAGCTTGGTTGGCCTGAAACCCATCTTTGGTGCCGATTCGGTAAAACACATTCACGGTTTGTGATCCGGTATTGTTTGGTAACAAATCAAATCCACGAACCAAAATACTTCTGCTAACCGCACGCATATCCATCATAAAGCCACCTCCACAGTTGGTGCTGGCAGCAAGCGTAGGATCGCCCAAGGTAGCCACAGCACCACTGTTACCCACGGCTCGTAAAATCGCTGAATCTCCAGCCAAAATGGTTGTGTCATTTCCTGCATCGAGTATCAAGTAATCGTCGCGGAAAGTTCCCACGTTCACCGACTGTGAGAAGTTGGCAGCTGAATCGCGCGCGGCTACCGACGCACGAATCGTGCGACCCGCCGCTGGTGCTGCTGGTAAGGTGCCTGTCCAAACGCCCGAAATAGCCGTACCCGAAGTCCTGGTGAGCAATACCCTTGGCTGGGCTATAGAGTCGATGGTGTAGTTAATCCAAACCGAGTCAATGCCCCTGCCTGTGGCATTGTCACGAGCAAATACTGTAATGGTTCGCGCTGTGGCCACACATTGATCGGCACGTGGTGTCGCACGCACCGAATCGATCAGCGGAGGAAACAAATCTAAACCCGCTATACCGTCGAATTCAAAAGCGCCCATATCAGGCGCAGTACCCGTACCAGCAGGCCGTGCCGTGCCGTTGAAGTCGGTATTAGGCGAACCCAATGCTGCAATGGTCACACCGCCCGATTCAATAGCTGTAGGTGTTGCGTTGGGAATCGTCAAATCGGTTAACGACGTAAATGGTGGCAAGCTGTTCCCTGTAGGTGGCACCGAAAGGGCATCGTTGTTCGGATTACCCACCGACGATATCAAGCGCCAGTCGTTTACTGTGACGTAGTTGCCCGAACCCGCTGTCGTGCCAATCTTTCCTACAAAGCTTTGCGCATTCACGGGCACATGGTAAGCGTTGTTATTCATGGTGAGATTCGCAAAGTTGTACGAAGCCGGGAGCCATACCGCCATAAAGTTTGAAGCGGCAGTAGTACTGGTGAAATTTGCCGCAAAAATGTTATTGCGAACATCGCCCGTTACAGCTGTGCTCGTAATCAGGAAAGCAGCAGCCGAGGCTGTAGCTGTTCCGTTGGTGTAATTACCATATAAATACACACTGTTGTAATGAACCCGATGGTTGGTTCCACCTGTAAGACGTATTCCAAAGGCATTCCACAAGGTGGATGTGTTTGAGTAATTCAGTGTACGTAAATCGTAAATTACATTGTTTACTATGCGTGCACTATCACCTGAAACCACATTGATACCATATGCACCATAGCCCGAAGTACTCAAGTTTTTAATACCCCATATCCGGTTACGTTCTATAACCGCCCCGGGTGATGTGGCGATTTCAACACCAGCCTGATTGATTGCCGCAACAGAATACAAATTGAAAATTTCATTGTTACGAACAATCAAGTTACGGGTGTTGGTTACATCTACCCCTTTGAAAATCACAAAATTCACCGTATCTGTCGACCCTATGCTGCAATTCTCAACCAAGGTGTTTACATTGGTGAGGGCCGCTGCACCCCGCAGGAAAATACCATAATAGGCGCGGGTTACCCGTACATTACGTACCGTAAACTGCTGCATTGAGTCGGCCGCTGCCGAAATACTGATAGTGCCATTGCTGGCTACAATACCAAAAGTTGTGGTAACCGTGCTCGAGCCACCTACTACATTTACATTGCTGATGCTTGCATTGCGCACAGGTGCATTTATCTCCGAACGAATCAAAATGGCTGCTGAGTTTTCAGCCGTGCTGTTGCTGCGAATGGTGAGGTTACGGGTGTTGGCAGCACTGTTTGAGCCGTTAATGTGAAAGTGATTTACGCCACGCAGCGTAATGAGACCACCACTGCTGGTGAACGTACCCTGTACCACTACGTGGCTACGGCTGGTGTCGGGGCGTATCGTAATGGCGTTAACAGCACTCATGCCCGGACGACCAAAAATCGTAATCGGAAAGTTCTCACCCGTGCTATTGGTATAAAGCGTGTCGATGAGCAAAAAAGTAGCTGGACCAGTAACCAAACCGCTGTTGATGAAGTTGGCTGCTACCGTCAGGCTGGGGAAATCGGCCGGACCGCTGGTACCCACCCGATAAGTGCCCGAGATATTGCCCAAAATCAAATAGCGGAAAGTGCTGCTGGGTGGAATTTGGTTGGCCGCTTGCAAACCGTCACCTCCCAAAGGCATGGTAGTAATGGTACCCGAAGCACTTCGTACGGCAAGGTAATATTCAATGGTATCGAATACTGCCACCCCACCCAAAGCCGCATGGCTGATGGTGAAGCTGTAGTTCGTACTTGTTACCGTAGGCAAGCTATCAACCTGCCAGCTGCTTTGGCTTAACTTCTTATAAAACACCCGGGCGGTACCTGCCACAATGCTGCTGGCCGTATCGGCAATAGTAGCAGCCAAACTGCGGCTCAATACAGTTTGAAGCGTATCGCCCAATGGCGTATGTGTGATTTGCGCAAACTGGCGACCTTGGAATTCATAGGCCCCAATGTCGGGGGTGGTGGCATTGCGTGGGGTTCCTGTAATATCGGAAGTCACATAACCAACCGGTGTACCCAAATTATCGAGCGCAATGTTCGTAGGAACCAGCAAGCTGGAGGTAAGGAAGTTTGCAGGCAAACTTACACTACCAGCATCGCGACCGGTAGCCGTATTCCAGGCAGCCACGGTAGCATGATCGGCAGCAGGTGTTGTAATCCTAAAAATGGCAGGAGGAGCAGTGCCTCCCATGCGGAAGTTGTTGTTTGAGCTCTGCAGGCTATCCACCTGTGATCGATCGCTGAAGCGATACAATCGGAATGCACTGGGTAAATTGCCCACCGTAGGATTCACCTCTAAATGGTTATTAACAACCACAATCCGCGACCACACTGGGGCAGCTACTGTACCGCCCGAGAAATAAAGGCCAGCTTGGGTTGTAGAAGTACTGGTGGTATTGATGTTGTAAACCACCGTATTGTTAATCACCTCAATGGCATCGCGTGGATTCGACGGATTTACAGCCGTTGCACTAAAAGCGCCCGAAACATTTATCGGGTTAATAACCATGGCGGTACTCGTGATTGCAGACGCTTGGAAACCATTAATCACGTTGTTGTAAACACGGTTTACATTGGCAGGGTTTAACGTATCCATGTTCGGATTGTTGATCAAAATACCCATGCCACTCATCGGACCTAAAATGTTGTTGCCCGAAATATCGGTGCCAATATTGTTGGCCGTCCAAACAGCACAACCACCGGTAGAATTGGTAACATAACCCGTAAATTGATTGCTCGAAATAATAGCACCCAATTGGTTCAAAGCATATACCGAACGGTATACATTATTGGTGAAATTATTGGTGAGTACGCTGTTGTTCGCAGCAAAGGTGTTGCTGGCAGGGCCATCGAGCCAAACAGCATAGTAAAATCCGCTGAAGTTGTTGTTCAAAAACAAACCATTGCTTCCACGGTAAATAATGCCGTTATTATTGGTACTGTTGGTTTGAGGCGTCTCGATGATATTGCAGCTGATTACGTCACCATTGGTTGCAGCATTGCTGTAAACCAAAATACCTTGTCCGGCCGCACCTGGGTTAATGGTTCGACGAAACGTCAACGCATTAAATGAAATACGTGTAGAGGTGTTTATTGTAAAGTGAGACCTGTTGGTGGTAGTTGCCGAAGCCGTATCGTGGATGAGGGTAACATCGTTAGCAAAACCCGAAACACTCGTGAAAGTAACCGTAAAGTTACCCGGGTTGGGGAAGTTGTTGATGGTATAACTACCTATATAAGTACCCGGGTTAATCTGGAAGGTAACTGGTCCTGAAATACCACCACATACCAGTGCAGCCACCGCTGCTTGGATGCTTGGGTAATTCGCACCAGCCCCACCTACAGTGTAATTACCCCCTGGCAGAGCCAAACAATAGGTCCTTCTGATGGTGTCGTTGACAGCATTTGAATCTGGACCTTGTCCATTCACACTGCTGAGCCACGCGCTAAGCTGGAAGGTTTGGGCCGATGGAACGACGAATGGAGAAGTAAAGGACAAACTGTCGGCTTGAAAAGTACTGATGTTACCCGTCCAAACCTGCGAAACAGGGGTGTTGGCATCCACTTGATAATTCACAGTAGCCGAGGTTAAATTTGAATTGCCACGATTCTGTAAGCGCACCGTCACAGCGGCACTGCTACCAGCTGCTAAAGAGCCTACAGGAGAAAGAAAAGAGGTCAGTGCTCCATCTAACGACACATTTGGAGAAACTGACAATCCAATATCGCTCAAAATGGCACTGGCAGAACCAGTAGCCGCCGTTTGTGTGGTTGAAGTAAGGCGTTGATGATTGGGCGCAGCGCCTACTGTAAAGGTGGCCGATTGAAACCCAGTACTACTGGTTCTATTCGACATATCCACATCTATACAAAGCGTTAGGCTAGGATCAAATACAAAAGGGGTTTGCAATGGAATAAAATACCATTGACCAGCTCCAACCGTTTGGTTGATGGTATAGCTAGCTGCACTCAATACCGTGGTTAATTGGGCTGGGGTGTAAAAATCTAAACCTCCTGAACCCGGAAAAACAGGGCTGGTAAACTGCCCCATTCTGATTTCCAAATCGGAATAAGTACCTGGACCGCCGGTAGACCCGTTTGCACTTCTAAACCAGAGCGTATCAATCCGCCCCCCTGGTGTATTGGTGCCAAAATCACCCGGACGGAGCAAAAATTGAGTCCGCTTGTTCGAAGTGCTATTAAACGGAAAAGCATTGCTTCCCGTAGAGTTCTGTAACACCATGGTTACTGGGGGCGTTACTTGCGCCTTTGTGCCCAAAAAAGAAAAGATGCCCAAGAAGGCAAATGCCGCTCGTTGTAGGTATTTGTTCATAAACAGGTTTTAAGATCTCGAAAAGGTAAATCTACAAAATCGAGATAAAGTCATTCTGAATTTTGAAAAAAAAATGACGAAATATCTAAACTTGTGTTCGTCACAAAAGGCATATAACCTATTGACTTCAAACGCTTTATTTGTTTAGGCCCCAAAACGAAAGAGTACAAAACAAATCAAAAAAAAGGCCGGTCCTCCCGGACCAGCCTTGCACATGGTTTGGTTTAGTAATCAAGAATCCCTTCGTTAAAAGGGGATTACTGCCTTTCGTGCCTTCAGTTCTCCCATATTTGGAGCAGCACTCTATAAAAAGCCTCGAATGTTCATTTGAGAGGCAATTATGACATCTTTTTGAAACAACAAAAGCACCTTGGTCCTTGAGACCAAATTGTTAAGCCATACTAATAAAGACCATGCCATCGATTTCTCAAATTCAAAAAATCAACTTTGTACGCACTAAGCTGGAGTTTAGAGCTCGACAAGCCCAAAAGCACGTCCCAAAAAAGGAAAGATTTCCCGCCGAATATAGTTGAGAACGAGATTTAGATGTGTAACCTCTCTATTCGATTGACTTTTCATTCAACTCCTCAGCAGTTATTCCTTCTAGCGTTTCTTTGGCCGGGTTGTACTTCCCTTTGAGCCGATTTAGCCAACTGCCTTTCCACAAGGGTACCCCACTGATGTAAGACGCCCTTCCCAAAAGGTGTGCGCCTACCGGAGCGGTTAGAAAAATAAAGAAGATAGTAGCAATCACCCGTGAAGTTACGCCAACATCTTCGTACCATACTGCAGCAGCTGCCAGTATGAGGCCTACACCCAAGGTAGCTGCTTTGGTAGTTACCGAAATCCTCAAATACAAATCGGGCATGCGCACCAAACCAATGGCCGCCAACAGCACGAACATACTGCCCAAACCGGTCAAAATCATCACTATTACCTCAGCCATTTTTCTTGCGTTTAATCAGATAATACGAGAAAGCAACAGTCCCTAGAAATGCCAACAAACCTAAAATCATGGCGATATCTAAAAAAGTGGATTCGGCGGTGGCCATGGCATATACGCCCACAATGCCTACCCCAATGGTCATAAGTAAATCAACCGAAACTACCCGATCGCTCAGATCAGGCCCTAACAGAAATCGAACAAAAACCAAGAGGGCCGAAAGCACCAAAATGGGCAATATGATATACAGCAGGTAAAATTCCAAACTCATCGCATGATACTTAAGAGCCGTTTTTCAAATCCATTCTTCACGCTTTCAATAAAAGCTGCCTCGTCTTTGAGATACATCACATGTACATACAAGGTCTTTCGGTCGTCAGATACATCGAGACTGAGGGTACCTGGGGTGAGGGTAATCAAATTGGCGAGCAAACTAATTTCCGTATCTGTTTCTGCAGTTAAGGGAACGCCCACAATGCCTGGCTTCATGTAAAAGGGAGGCGTAATAACGTCGGCAGCCACTTGTATATTAGCTTTCAGTAATTCATAAAGAAAATAGCCCACAAAGCCCAAAGCTCTGGGAAGCAGGGTAAAATAGCGCTGTGAGCTCACGCCCATTACCAAGCGCAACAAAAAGAAGCACACTACTGCTCCAAAAACAAAGTTGGCCAGCGAAAAGCCCCCCGTTAGCGCCATCCAAACCAGCGATAAAAGCAAATGGTAGATCAGGGCTGTCCTCATGGCAATGGCGCTCCTTTTAACTTTAAAACTTCTTGTATATAAGCTCCCGGCTGCAACAAATCAGCAGCGGCTTGTGTGCTCCAATTTTGAAGCTCGGGCACAAAATAAACCATCAACAAACTGCAGCCTGCCACCACAAGCAAACCCAACAGCATGGCTCTTTGCTTGGCCAAAGGATATTGATGGAAGTACCTGAAACCGGGAACTGCTTCACCAGCTTCTGGCTTCCAAAAGACCTCTATCCACAAACGCACCACCACTACCAAGGTAATTAAACTACCTACAAGTACCGCCCCAAAGTACCACCACTGCGCCGTTTGCGCCATGCCATTGAGCATCGAAAGCTTGGGCCAAAAACCCGATAAAGGGGGAATGCCTACCAACGAAAAAAGCGGAATGGCAAGCAATAGGCTCCAATACGGGTGCCTTTGCATGAGTCCGCCCATGCGGCTGTACAAATGACTGGCCACCAGCCGATACATGATACCTGTAGCTAAAAAAACCCCTGTTTTGGCAATCATGTCGTGCACCATATAGAACAAGGCACCCGAAAGGGCCTGCTGCTGATGCGTAGCAACAGCAGCCAACATCAAACCAATGTGACAAATGATCAGCCAAGCCAAAGCCTTTACCACATGCTTTTGCACCATGGCACCCAAGCCTCCGCTGAAAATGGTGAGTACAGCCACCCAGCCCAAGAGCTCGGCTATAAAATCATCCCAAGGAAACATCAAGCTGATTACCCTGATAATAGCATACACGCCTACCTTGGTGAGCAGCCCTCCAAAAATGGCTGTCACGGCCACGGGTGGCGTATGATACGACGCTGGCAGCCAAAAGTAGAGCGGAAAAACCGCCGATTTGATGCCAAAAGCTACCAGTAAAATAAAGGCACAGATGTCTACCAGCGAGCGCTGCTCAATGGCAGCCAGCTTTAACGAAATGTCGGCCATGTTCAAGGTGCCGGTAAGCCCATAGAGCACCGCCAAGGCCGTAAGGAAGATGATGGAGGCCAAAAAGTTGAGCGTAAAATATTTTACCGCACCTTCTATTTGTGCCCGCTCGCCACCCAAGGTGAGCAATACAAAGGAGCTGATGATCATCACCTCAAACCACACATACAGGTTAAAAATGTCGCCCGCTAAAAAAGCACCGCTGATACCCGCTAGCAGGAGGTGATAAATAGGATAAAAACCAAAACGCAAGCGATTATTCAACATACTACCTGCCGCAAAAAGCGAAACGCCCAAGCCCACCAAAGAAGTCACCAATAGCAGCATGGCCGCAAAGGAGTCGGCCACAAAGCTGATGCCATAGGGCGCAGCCCAGCCGCCACCCTGCATCACCAGGGTACCCGACTGCTGCACCTTTGAAAACAGCGCGGCGCTCAAACCTACGGCCAGCAACTCGCCCACCACACTCATATATCGCTGCCAAACAATTTGACGCCAAGAAAACATGAGCGCAATGGCTGTAATAAACCGAATCAACAACGGCCCCAAAAGCAACAAGCCCATCATTCTTCCTCCTCCCTGGTATTGATATCGTCTAAATCGTCGGTATGCACCACTTTGTATGCCCGTTTGATGAGCACAATGGCAAAAGCCTGCAAACCAAAACTAATGACAATGGCCGTTAAGATGAGCGCTTGAGGCACCGGATCGGCATACGCCCCTTCAACCAACACCTTGGCATCGCTCGCAATAATGGGCGGCTTGCCTTTTACCAAACGACCAAGCAAGAAAATAAGCAAATTCACGCCATTACCCAGCAAAATCACACCTATGATGAGCTTTACCAGCGAGCGCCTGAACATCATAAAAATGCCCGCCGCATACAAAAGCCCAATAATCAATGCCATTACCACATCCATATCATGCCGCCTCCACAATGGTAAATATGATGGTGAGGGTAACCCCTACCACCAACAAATAAACTCCTAAGTCGAAAAACAAGGCTGTGCCCAACATACCAATCACTGGTAGTGGATGCGCATACCACAAACCTGTCATAAAAGCCCCATCGCCCGTTAGCATGGGCAACAAAGCACTTGCAAAAGCAATCAACAAACCTATAGGCATCAAAAAACCAGGGTGAAAAGGAAAATACTTCTGACCCTTCTTAAGTCCGCCTGCAAAGGCATGCAATATAAATGCAATGCTGGCTACCAATCCGCCAACAAAACCACCCCCCGGCAGATAGTGGCCCCGCAAAAGCAGAAAAAACGAAAACAACAGCAACAAGGGCAGCAGAAAACCCGCTGCAGCTTTTAAAATGATAGACTTCATGCGCGGTTCCTCCTTTCATCCGACCTCAAACGCAACTTCAACAAGCCATAAACTCCCAAAGCGGCAATGCTCAACACCGTGATTTCTACCAGGGTATCGGCACCTCGGAAATCAACCAAAATGACGTTGACCACGTTTTTGCCCTTTGCCGCGAGATACGACTCGGCTGCATAATAGCGCGCCACAGCTCGTTCCAAAGGCTGATGCAATACCTGCAAAGCCAAAAGCGCAATCAAAACCCCAAAAGAAAGCGAAACCAGGGCATCACGAAGCACCACAGCCGAACTCGACACGCGTATATAACGTGGCAACTTGTACAGCACCAATACAAACAAAATCACAGTAAGCGTATCGATGGCAAATTGGGTGATGGCCAAATCGGGAGCGCTGTAAAACACAAACAACAAACAAATGGCGAATCCCATGACCCCCAAAGCCGCCACCGCCGCCAAGCGCGATTGGGTAAAGACCACAAAAACCAGCCCGGCCAGCAACATGCCCAAGGTTCCCAATTCGTAAAATGTCAACTCCAGTAAGGGCTCAAAACTGCTCTTAAAGGTGTAGTTCTCAAACAGCAACAGCGATATACCTGCAACGAGCACCATTACGACCGTCATCACATAATAACGCAGGTAGCCGTGCTGAAAAAAGGAGGTGTAGGCTTTCGCAAATAGCTGTACTCCCCGACCCAATTGGCCAAACAAGGCTCCAGGTGAGCCCGCCTCCAGCTGTTCCATCCAGCCCAAGCGCTCACGTTTCATGGGCCAAAAGCGATACAACAACACACCAGCCAAGAGCGTGGCCAAACTCCATGCAAGTACAGCATTGAATCCGTGCCAGAGTTTGAGTGGTGCTGCCACGGCACTGCTTACCACTTGCTGCGCTGCTGCTACCAACACTTGGGGAATTTGGGTAAAAAATCCGAAAAGCAAACCCAACCCCGCCAAAACCAAAGGCGGCACCCACAGCCAGTGCGACAGTTTCGACACTTCACTGTCTGCCATTGGTGTGCCCACAAAGGGCTTGAAACCCACCTGCAATCCTGCATACAGCAAAGCCACGTTCACCGCTAAGAGCACAGGAACCCATGCTGCAGCAGGGCCATGCAGCAGGGCTTCATACATCAAATCTTTTCCAATGAAGCCCAAAAAGGGAGGAAAGCCACCATTCAACAAAGCAGCCAACAGTCCTGCCACCGCCAAGGCCGGCAAATGTTGCCGCAATCCGTGTAAGCGCAGCACATTGCGGGTGTGCGTGGCATGGTCAACGGCTCCGGTAAGCAAAAACAAAGCTGCCTTGTACAAGGCATGCACCATTACAAACAGCAACGCAGCTTGAATTGCTGTAGGCGTAGCCCAACCAATAAAAAACACCAAAATACCCAAGGCGGCCACGGTGGTGTAAGCCAAAATCGACTTCATATCGTGCCTAAAAAGGGCATGGAAGGCGGCATACACCATGGTAATGCCACCTACTAGGGTGAGCACTGGGGTCCACCAAGGGTGGGCGGCGAAAACCGGACTCAAACGAAAAAGCAAAAAAACCCCTGCCTTAACCATGGTAGCCGAGTGCAGGTAAGTGCTGATGGGTGTGGGTGCAGCCATGGCCCCTGGCAACCAAAAGTGAAAAGGAAATTGTGCCGATTTGGTAAATGCAGCCACCCAAACCAAAAGCAAGGCGGCAGTTAAAACGGGCGAAAAACCTGTAGGCACCAAGGCCGCCAACGCATCTAGCTGCGCCGTACCTAGCTCCATTTGCAAGAGCACTGCCGCGCCTAGCAAGGCCAATCCGCCTGTACCTGTAACCGTTAGGGCTTGCAAGGCAGCATGTCGCGCCTTGGCCTCGTGCTGATTGAGGCCAATCAGAAAAAATGAACTGATGGAAGTGAGCTCCCAGCAGATGAAAAGAAAATACAAGTCATTGGCCAAAACCAGTCCGAGCATGGCCCCCATAAACAAGGAGATGAAGCCATAGAAACGCCCTTGGCCCGGATGCTCTTTGAGATAATAGCCGCTGTAAGCATATACCATGGTACCAATGCCCGTAATCAACAGGGCAAACAGCCGCGATAGCCCATCGAGTTTCAGCGATAGACTTACCGCAGGTTCTACGGCAAACAACCATGAACTTTCAGCCGAGGGGGTAAAAACAAAGTAAAGAAATGCTGCAAACGGTAAAAGTGCTAAAACAGGCCGCCTTTTTGCAGGTAGACGTAACACCAACAAAGGCAATCCCAAGGCAGCAAGCAAACAACCCAACAATACAAACAGCATAAAAGCAAAAATAGGCTTTGAAAGCCGCCCTTGGTAAAGTAACGATTAAGAAAATGCCTGAAAAGGTAAAATCATAGCCCTAAACAACGCTCAGAACACTAGGCCGGATTTACATAAACCACCGCCTTGGTTTCAAAAAATGCTTCTTCGAAAAATCGTGGAATGGGATAAATACGGTAAGGCTGACCACATTCGTCGAGCTCTTCCGTCAAATCGCCCCCTTTGAGATACAAAATGCCGTTGGGCAAGGCGTGCTTGCTTTTCGACTCAAACTTGTACTTCACCCAATCGAAAAAAGGCGCCATGCGGGTAACCGCCCTGCTTACCACAAAATCGAATTTACCTTTCACCTCTTCAGCCCTTTGATGCCGCGCCTCCAAATTGCTGAGCCCGATGGCTGCAGCCACTTCGTTCACTACCTTGATTTTTTTGCCAATACTGTCAACCAGCAAAAACTGCACTTCGGGGTGCAAAATGGCCAAAGGCAAACCAGGAAAACCACCACCAGTTCCTACATCCAATATGCGACTTCCTGGCAAAAACGGCTGCACTTTGGCAATGGCCAAGCTGTGAAGTACATGGTGCACAAAAAATGCGTCCATGTCTTTGCGCGAAATCACATTGATTTTGGCATTCCAATCTTCATACAAAGGCTTCAAAGCAGCAAACTGCGCTTGTTGCTTTGGGGTTAACTCGGGAAAATACTTTAAAATCTCTTCCATTTCACCAACCGGGTTTTGCCCAATATCCTTTCACCGACCAAAAAACTTGCAATAGCTGATGCATGGGCTGCAAAACGGGCAACCAGCCAATCAAATGCTTCATACCCATGCGATGCATAAATACCGCCGTAAATACCAACCGGTGCAACCAAGTAAAAAGCACCACCGCCAAGGCTACCCACATCCATGGGGTTTGTCCCCATAGCCACCATACCCCCAAGGCACCCAACAGAAAACTGGCATACTGCATGCCCAGGGCAAAACGCAACCACGAGCGGTCGGCGGCTTGGTAGTACCTCAAATTGCTGAGCAAACGTACTTTTCTCTGCCAAAAGGCCGTCCAGTTTTTGTCGGGTTTGAAATACGTTCGACCAGCAGCTTGCAAATTCACCTGTACATTGCTTGGCGTGGCAGCCAAATTCACAAACAAATCGTCGTCGCCAGGCGCGTGTTTGATATGCGCTACATAACCTTTGTGGAAGAAAAAAAGCGACCGCAAGTAGCTCAGGTTCTTGCCGGTGGCCATGTAGGCCTTCCGGCTGAGACCATGACCTGCCATCTGTAAGGCCGTGTAAGCCGCATCGTAGCGGGCCAGGGCAGGCAATAATCCCGACTTCGGCTCGGGCAACGCAATTCCCAGCACCATTTCGGTCTTGGCAACATAGAATTGCTGCATGCTGCTGATCCAATGCGCATCGGCGGGATAGCTATCGGCATCGGTGAACAGCAGCAGCTCGAAACTGGCTGCTTTCACCCCCAACGTAAGGGCAAACTTCTTTCCAGTGGGGTATTTAGGCTGTTCTTCTATGGTAACCACCTTGAGGCGGGCATCTTTTTGCTGCCACAACAGGAGCAAATCGGCGGTTTCGTCATAACTGCAGTCGTTTACCACCACCAATTCGTAATTGGGGTGCGTTTGGCTGAGCCAAACAGGTAAATGCGCTTCCAAATGACGGGCTTGATTGCGTGCCGAAATAATTACCGAAACCCCCTGCTCGCGGCTGCCAACGGGCACAGCTTGTTTGCGCAGGGCTCTCAACCAGATGCGGTAATGGTAAAATAAATTGGCCAGGGCCACCAGTACCAATGCAGCAAGAGGTATAAAAATCGACAAGTCCATCATCAATAGAAACAAAGCTTCAAAGCTTCTCTAACTTTACCGGGCAAAACTACTCCAAAAGTATCAGGGGCAGTTCAGATTTTATTCACAACATGTCATTTACACTACAACATTCCGACCCCAAAAGCAAAGCACGTGCAGGCTTGCTTAAAACCGCGCATGGCGATATTCAAACCCCCATATTTATGCCGGTGGGCACGGCAGGAACGGTAAAGGCGGTCCACCAACACGAGCTCAAAAACGACATTCAGGCACAAATCATCCTGGGCAACACCTACCATTTGTATTTGCGGCCCGGCGTTGAGGTGTTGCATGAAGCTGGCGGACTGCATGGATTTATGGGTTGGGACAAGCCTATCCTCACCGATAGTGGCGGCTACCAGGTATTTTCACTGGCCGATCGGCGCAAAATCAAAGAAGCCGGTGCCACCTTCAGCAGCCACATCGATGGCAGCAAGCATTTGTTTTCGCCCGAAACGGTAATGGACATTCAAAGAAGCATTGGTGCCGACATTATCATGGCCTTTGATGAATGCACCCCCTACCCTTGCGACGAAAAATATGCCCGTAACTCGATGCACCTTACCCACCGCTGGCTCGATCGCTGCATCACCCAATTCAACCAAAGCGAGCCACGATATGGTCACGAACAATACTTATTTCCCATAGTGCAGGGCAGTGTATATCCCGATTTGCGCAAACAATCGGCTGAGTACATCGCCTCAAAAAACCAAGTGGGCAATGCCATTGGCGGCCTCAGTGTTGGCGAACCCGCCGAAGACATGTATGCCATGACCGAATTGGTTTGCGATATCTTGCCTGCCGATAAGCCCAGGTACCTCATGGGTGTTGGCACGCCAGTGAATTTGCTCGAATGCATTTCGTTGGGAATAGACATGTTCGACTGCGTTATGCCCACCCGCAATGCCCGTAATGGCATGCTGTTCACCAGTGAGGGAATCATCAACATCAGGAACAAAAAGTGGCGTACCGATTTTTCGGCCATCGACCCTGCTTCCGCTTTGTATACCGACACTCATCATTCAAAGGCCTACTTGGCGCATCTTTTTGTTACGGGTGAGATGTTAGGTGCGCAGCTGGCCAGCTTACACAACCTTCACTTTTATTTGTGGCTGGTAGGCGAAGCGCGAAAGCGCATTATCGACGGCAGTTTCAGCCAGTGGAAAGCCGGCATGATTTCCAAACTTCAGCAACGTCTTTAAATAGCAAAAGCCCCGAATTTCGGGGCTTTTGCTTTTAGAACAGGGTTATTATCGTCTGATAATAACTTGTCCATTTTGCACTTTGTCGTTATTCACGAATCGGTAGTTGTATATGCCCGCTGCCAAGCCTTCGGTTTTCACTTCGTGCTGGCTGCCTGCCGACAAATCAATCATCGACTGGTATACCAGTTTACCAAGTTGGTCTCTGAGTTCAAGCGTACCAACACCTTGCTGGTTGGCAAAATCAAACATCACAAACTGGCTGGCTGGGTTAGGATAAACTCTATGAACCAAATCGTTGCGCTCTTCCACATTTACGCCCAAGAAGGTCACACAAGTAGTATCGTTGGCTTTGTTAGGGTCATCGGTAAAGCGTGTGAAAGCACAGATATCGTGGCGACCACCAGTGGTTGGTGTCCAAGCCAAGGCAAAGGTATGGTGCATTGTATCGCCTGGTTGCATGGTACGCGTTACCGCAGCGGCATTAATTTCAACCCCATTTACTCGGAAAGCCACGTCAAATCCTGATGCAGGCGCAGATGTACTATGATTTCGAACTACAACTGTTACTGCTTGTGGCTGGTTCAATTGTGGTGAAGTGTGGGTGATAATCTGGGTAACCCCAATATCAGGAGCGGCGGCAAGCACGGTAATCTCGCTGGTATCAGATGCCGAACATCTTCCGTCGTTTACGGTGGCGATATAGGTAAAGGTACCCGGTGTGAGGAAAGGACCAACCAATAGCGTGTCGCTGTTACTAGGAGGTGTAGTATTCCAAGTAATGGTAGCAGCGGGAGTACTCAAAGTCATACCTGGATTTGGTGTACCAATCGACATGGTAAAGGTAGCCGCACTGATCGACCAATCGGAAGCATTGTTGTTATCGCTGTTGATTCTAATTACACCAGCACTCGAGTTGGGAATATTACCACTCCATTGAGCAGCAGTAACGCCCGAAGCTGCATCGAAAACATAACCGTTGGTAGCAACCGCATCTACATGTGTATTCGCAGCATCTCTTAACACAAAGCCACTTTGACCGGTAGAGAACAAAGCATCATTTGCACCACCCGTGTTGTAATAAACATTGGCAGGATCATCTGTTCCCGAACCCACATGCAAAATCATGATTCCGTTGCCAGGTATTACTGCACCTGCTGGGAAAGTATATTGACGTGCACCTACTCCAAAAACCTCAAACCTGAATCCACTCAAATCAGCAGGCGTGCCACTCAAGTTGCTTATTTCAACAAGGTCTGCGCCTGTTGCAAAAGCTGGATAGGTTGGGGTGGCACCAGTACCTGTACGGAACTGAACTACTTCCGTAATTTTCACATTCGAGATGCCGCGAATAAAGGCCCTCAAAACAACGGTATCACCTACTGCCACCGTGCGGTTGGCAGGCAAGGTAATCACAGAAAGGTAATCGTCGATGTATGAAACCACTTCAGAAGTGTCATTCAGGCCTAGAGAGTCAACTGCTGATACAAAGTAACGATTGCGGGTAGCAGAACTGCTGGTTGGAATGGTTGCAGTCCAATCATTCGAAGTACCAACACGCGTCATAGGAATAGCGGTGAAAGTAGTTGTACCCGTAATGTTGTAATGCAAATTCACGTTGGTAAGCGCTCTAAACTGTGTAATATTGGCAGTAACGGTTCTTGGAGCTGTAATACAGCTGTCGGTAGCACGCGTTACACTATTAATAATAGGATCAGTTGGCATTTCAATTACAAATGAATCCACGGCCAGACCACTGAAATTATTCACAGAACCATCGCTGAAAAACTGAATGCGAATACGTGCATTGGCCTGGTTAGCGAGCTGCGGAATGGTAATTTCTGCCAAACGCCATACACCACCACCGTTTCCAGCCCATACCGGTTGACCTTGCGATGAATTCACAGAAGCTGCGTTATACCAGTTAATGGCACTCGCTACGGAACCTGCAACGGTCCAGGTAGTTCCACCATCAATAGAATAAGCCAAATTACCGCCATCCCATGATGCCTCTGTATTGTACCACAAACCAAAGCGAATTCTCACGCTCGACAAGCTGCTAAAGTTGAAACAAGGTGACACAATCCAAGAAGCCTCATTGTTGTTATAGTTCCCTGTGAGGTTGGTTACCCAAGCGTTTGCTCCACTGAATGCCCCTACCAAGCCACCGGTATTGGTAACATCGTTAGGTACACCACGTGCCCATGAACTATTGTTCCCACCAGCTGTCCAACCACCATTGCCATTTTCAAAACCCTCAACATAAGGGAAAGTATTAATGGAAGGAATCACCGACATGGTTGTGCGCGCCGTGTCATTGGAGAGCACCACGTCACCATTCAGATTTGAAAATGCAACGATGTTGTAGGTACCCACAGGTAATCCACCTGCAATACGAGTTGCAAAAGTATAAATGGCGGTATCGCCTGGATTAATGGTATTGGTGAACGATTCAACAACAGGCGTACCACCGTTCACTACATAGGTCAATGGGAAGTTCGATTGTGGAATAATACCGGCATTAAACACACGAACCCTTACGGTATCGCTGGCCTGTCCATCACAGCTGGTGCGAGGTGAGGTCACCGCCAAGACAGCCATGTCGGAAGGAGAAGGCGTAAACAAGCGGAAGTTATCTAGATCGAAAAACACATCGATACCCGAAAGCTGACGGAAGCGAATACGCACAATAACCTGTTGACCTGCAAATGGACGAAGACTCAACCTGCGGGTAGCAAAGGCATTGCTAGAGACATGGTTGGCGCTTGTAATGCTGTCATAGCTGAAGAACGAATTTCCACAATCAGTAGAAAGATCGATCCAAATGGTATCTGTGGCACCCAATGTAGATGCCACGCCAGGCCAGCTCCAACTAGACCAGTTGGTGATTTTGTAATCGAAATCAAACAAAGCCGCAGTATCCAATGGGCCAATGATAGGAGTACGGATAGTAGAGGCTTGGGTACCGAATACGTTGAAACGCATGGCGCCCGACTGACCTACACCCACAGCGCCGTTCCAAGTCATATTGGTAACAATATTGGTTGGTATAGCGGTACCATTAAAAGCTTCACCGTAAGGCTGACTTACCGGAGCCACTACCGTTTGCGTGCGTGTGCTCGCATTGTTTTGAGCATTTCCATCAGCGCCTGAAGCTAAATCGGCACTGAGCGTGTAAGTACCACCTAAAGTAAAGTCGGCAGCGGTAGTAATAATATAGTCGCCAACAGCTCCCGATGCTAAAGTGCCGCTAGACACCACCAAAGAAAATGGAGGGTTGGTAGATGGGCCAGCTATGCCCAAATTCAAGGTTGCACTGTTCACGCCAAAATCCCAAACACTGGTACCTACGTTACGAACACGTATTGTAATGGTTTGACCAGGACCAGAACAGCTGCCATTTACTACTACACCAGCTAATGCCAAGTCTAATGCCAATGGTGTAAACTCGTATGCACCTATGTCTGGGGTAGTAGCATTCCGTGGATTACCCAGTACATCGAGGGTAACAGCTCCTACTGGAGTACCTGTATTGTTTAACAGGTTGTTTGTTGGAATAGGCGTATTGGCGCCCAAGAATGCTGGGTCAATATTAGATGAGTTGGCATCCTTACCCGTGGCAGTCGTCCAAGCAGCAACCGTTGCATAGTTCACTGGGGTAATTGCATTGCGGAACAAGGCATTTGTTAATGGCGTACCAACAGCATTGTACAATCCATAGTTATTAAAGTCACTCGTGGTGCGGCTGATGATAGAGTCGTTAGCAAAAAAAGCAGCAACTGCGCCAGTGCCTATGCCCGCACCAGTACCAATACCAACGATTTGGTTGTTAACAAGGGTTATACCGCTGAATGCTGGAGTAGCATGACTACCTCCGGTGATATGCAACATGCCATATGTCGATGTAGAGGGGGTATTGATGATAAGATTTATGGTATTGTATAGCAGCTCCACATTGTCTAAACCATTCACAGGATTCGTTGCCGTAGCCGAAAATGAACCACTCACAAAAATACCATAGGTTGCACTGAAAGTACTGGTAGTAGTTAAAGTTCCAGAAATAACGTTGTTGGTGATCCTGTTAGGTGCAACAATGCTATCATTTGGATTTCCTACAAATATTCCTCCGCTACCAATCGTTCCAAGAATTCGGTTTGCGTTTACTGTAATGCCCACTACCCTAGAAATGTTGATTCCATATCCCGAAGTGGTGGTGTTGTTGTTAAGGCTATTGTCGGAAATGTTTGCCAAAGATTGGTTTTCAACCTGAATACCAGTGCGATAGTTATTAATAGTATTGGCAATTACCGTGTTGAACTCCTCGTAAGATGAGTTAGCCGTGGGGCCAGTCAAGAGAATGCTCGTATTGAAACCACTAATGGTATTGTTGGTGACCAATGCCGTGCTTACATCATTCAAACGAATACCAAAACTACCAAAAGGCGTGCTTACCAATGGAGTTGCATCCTCAATAAAGCAACCAATCACTGAAAGATTGTTACTGGAGTTGGCATTAATAAGAGCAAAAGGCGTTACGGTTGGGTTGATGGTTCGGCGCAACGTAAGATTGCTAAGTGTAACGCCATTGGTGTTGTTTATGTTGAATACGTTTCTATTGGTAACACCTGTGGTGGTGTCATGAATCAAGACTACATCAGTTGGTACACCAGTGGCACTGGTTATTGTGATGGTATTGGTTACCGAAGCACCTAATACTCCTGTCAGTGTGTAGCTTCCAAAATAAGTACCTGGCAGCACCTGCAAGGTTACCGCACCACTTACGCCACACTGATTGAGTGCCGTTATGGCATCTTGCATGGTGGCATAACTAGCACCGGCGCCACCTACAGTGTAGGTACCCGACAAACCTGTACAAACAGTCCTCACGACCGTGTCATTCGATACATTATTATCTGCTCCCAAACCGTTAGCATTCGCTATCCAAGTGCGAATGGTGTAAGTTCCTGCATTTGGAATGTTAAGAGCCGTTAAAAAAGTATGATCGACGGTCATTCCCGGCGCCAATGGAGGCGTTAATGACAAACCTGTTTGTATCACAGGTGGATTATTATCAAGCTGATAACCAATGTCGTAAGAAAAAATAGGATCGGCGGCCAAGTTTTGAATGCGGCTTATTACTGTATTTGCCCCTAAAGCCAAATTCAAAGGAGTTACCAAGCGGTTCAGCGCCAAATCTCTACCCGAAAGCGGCAATACACTTAAGGTGTAGTCTTCTGTTTCTCCCCAAGTGTAGGTACCACATGCACTCACCAAATTTGGATCAGAAGTTTCGCGCATCACTACACGCATTCTGCGCAAACCTGGCGTCGCCGCAGTGGGTACAGTAATGGTTTCTAGAAACGTTTGTTGCGCATTACCTGCAGTGGTGCCCGCCGTAGTCAACAAGGAGTCTTCAGGATCTGCAAACGATCCATTATTGTTCCAATCGACATACACCTTGAAAATACGCGTAAAAGTACCAGCACATGTACCCGCTACCAAGCGAATGGGATAGCTCAGGCCTATACTCACCGTACCAATCATGCTGGTATTGTCGGTGTAGGTTTCACAAGTTGAAGACGGCGAACCTGCCACTATGCCTGCAAAAATCACACTGTCGATTTTCGAATCTGCAGTAGACGTGGCATTAGAGGCGCAGTAGGTTTGTGCTTGGGTCCTTATCCCTCCGAATAAGAGCAAAGTAAGCAACAGAAATGGTGTAAACTTTTTAATCATAACAGGCTTTAATGTTTCAATAATTTAATTTTTGTCTTTTTCATTTTTCAAAAGCGATCTACGACATAGTTTGAACTAATTGCGTCAGAAGCAAACTGACCTCAATAATAAAAAATACAAGCTGGAAATACAAAACTTTTCTATCTAAAAATCAAATACCAATCACTTGAATATGTAAAAAAATCAGCAGGCGTTTTATTCGCATAAAAGCCTCTTTAATATAATAACACCTTAAAAAGACGAAAAAGTCATTTAAAAAAGAATAGTACAATGCTGCTTCACTCCTAGGTTTAGATTGATGACCATAAAAGTTATTGCCTTCGGATAAAAAAGCAAGAAGAATGCATGTCTCCCAATCTAAAGTCCCCTTTAAAAGCATTACCAAGCATTTGATTACCTAGGGTGATGTCTTGAGGGAAAGCCAGCTCCTCAAACAGCCACCACCAACCACCCAACCAGCATATGGCTGCCTGGTGTATAAAGCACTCAGCAAATTGGTAATGTAATACCGCCCAGTTTAGCAAGGCCTAACCCTCATTCAACGCCCAAAGCACCCTCCACAATTTCTCAGCTTGCAAAACTTTCCATCACCCGCAAAACCGTCCAGATTCCTACGCCTCGAGATGATCGTAACCTCTGTTCTTACATTATTCAACCACGAAAAAGGATCTTTATCGCTTTGGATTTAATTCCTTTTAAGGGAAAAAACATCAGAAATCGCTTCTTTGTCCTCTAAACTCTTTATTTTAGAGTTTAAACATCGTTGCGCAAACGCGATAAATTGTTTTAGGTACATGAAAAAGTTAATCATCATACTCCTTCAATTGCTCTGGAGCTTCACAAGCTTCGGTCAAATCACCAATATTGAGCCCATTCTTTACGAAAAATTGACAAAGCCTGACTCAAAAGATGAGTTTTTCAAAGTCCGTCTCCTCTTACGCGATCGTATCCAGGTTGATTCGCTGGGTTACGCCTTCGACCGGGCTGGCACACCCTTCGAACACCGGGTGCGCACCACTGCTCGCTTGCTGATAGATAAAGCTGCAGCCACACAACCTGCATGGCTTCAAAAAATGGGTGAGCTCGAGGCAGCCATGCCCGGAAGCCTGAAATACGCCAACCCTTATTGGATTACCAACCTCATAGTTTTTGAAGCCAAACCCGCGCTCATTCTGGCTTTGGCCCAATCGAATACAGGCATTGAGGCCCTGGAAGAAGATTTGGAGCAATACCACGCCATCGATCCCGTCGTGGTTGAATCGCCCAACAGTCCGAATGCCCCCGGGGGCAACGAGGTGGGACTGCGCACCGTGAAGGCCCCCGCCTTGTGGCGTCGCGATTATACCGGACGTGGACGCTTGGGCATGAACAGCGACTCTGGAGTAAACCGACTTCATCCCGCACTCAGCAACCGCTGGAGGGGCAATTTTGTACCAGCCAGCCAGGCATGGTTCGGTCCGGGAACCATGCCCTCCGATTGCGACGCCTCTTCACACGGCACCCATACCATGGGCACGATGGTGGGTTTGCAGCTCAGTACTTTCGACACCATCGGCCTTGCCGTGAATGCACAATGGATTGCCGCAGGTTCACTGTGTGCTGGCTCAGGTGGCACCACAGCTGCCTTCCAATGGGCACTTAATCCCGATGGCGATACCAGCACTGCCAACGATGTTCCCGATGTAATCAACAACAGCTGGGGCGGTTCTCAGGGAACGGGCCAGTGCAACAGCACCGTGGTGCCTATACTTAATGCGCTAGAAGCCGCAGGGGTAGCCGTGGTTTTCTCGGCGGGCAACAGCGGTCCGGGTGTTTCTACCATTACCTCACCCAAAAACATCAATACCAATGAGGTAAATGTGTTTTGCGTGGGCAATATCCAAGCCTCAGTCGTTGGCTTTCCAATCAATAACAGCAGCAGTCGTGGACCATCCATCTGCACCAACGCAGGGCCCGAGTTGCTCATCAAGCCCGAAGTGGTAGCGCCAGGTACCAACGTTCGCTCTGCCAGCGGAGCTAGCGGCTACGCCAACCTCACAGGCACCTCCATGGCAGCCCCACACGTTTCGGGCGGTGTGCTTTTATTAAAAGAAGCCTTCCCCTACTTGCCGGGCAGTGCTATCCTTCGTGCCATTTATTATTCTGCCATCGACCTTGGACCTACCGGCGAAGACAATACCTTCGGCAATGGCCTCATGGATTTGGATGCCGCCTTTCAATACCTGGTGGCACAAGGACACATCCCGGCTCGCCCCAATTATGGCCGCTACAATGTGCGTGCACAGGCCTTGGTGGAACCTGCTACCGTTATTTGCAGCGACAGCATCGTTCCACGCATTTCATTCATCAACCTGGGCGACTCAAGCATCAGCCAAGCAACCATCGAATACCGCTTGGGCAGTGGCGCTTGGCAAAGTGTTGCCTGGACTGGCTCCTTGGCGAGCAACCAAGCCGATACCATTCAACTGCCTACCTTGTTCATGCCAGGTGCACAACCCAATGCAAATTTTAGTTTCAGAGTGCGCATTGATACCTCCTTGGCAGAAGTAGACACTTTCGACAACCAATTAACGCGAACCATTTTTGTGCGCACGCAAAGCACCCCTCCCTTGTTTGAACGTTTTACCCAACCCAACATCCTGCAATCGAACTTCATTTCGGTTAATCCCGATGGTCTGGTAGGCTGGGCTACCGCCAATACCAACGGCCGGCCTTCGGGCAATCGTTCGGCTTTTATGCAGCTCTTTCAGTATCCCCAATTGGGAGCACGCGATTACCTCGAAACGGGCCGTCTCGCAGCACCCGATTCGGGACAGTTTTTGCTGCGTTTTGCCCTTGCTTACGCCCAGCGAAACAGCAATAGCAACGATTCGCTAAACGTCTACATCAGCACCAATTGCGGCCTAAGCTGGACGAAAGTTTTTGGCAAAGGCGGTTCCTCCTTGGCCACGGTGGCACCTGAGAGCAGCGAGTTTGTAGCGGTGAATCCCTTGCACTGGCGTCAAGAATCGATCAATTTGGCGGCCTTCCTGGGTAGTGGTGAAGTGGTGGTGCGCTTCGAAACCGTAAATGGCAATGGCAACAACCTTTTCCTCGACGATATCCAACTACTCATCAGCAATATGCCACCCGTGGTGGCTTTCACCCACAGCTTTGTAGGAGGATGTAATCCGGTGGATGTGCAATTTACCGGCGATGTGTTTAATGCCGATAGCTTGCGCTGGATTTTCACTTCGAGCCTGACCGACACGGCCCTTAATCCGCTCGTCAGCCTCAATGGCGGTGCCTACCCGGTAAAACTCCTGGGCTACAACAGCTTTGGAGTTGATTCGGTAACCTTTACGGTAAATGTACCCCTGGCACCACAGGCCAATTTCAACGTACTCAACCCCACCGTTCCCGCGGGCAACCTCATAGCATTGGTAAACCTTTCGCAATCGGCTTCGCAATTCACCTGGGATTTTGGCGATGGTACCACCGCAACTGGCTTTAGTCCGCAAAAGGCCTACACCCAACAAGGCACTTATACCATCAAACTTTTTGCTGGCAACGGTTTGTGCACCGATAGTTTGATACGTACCAATGCGGTCACCATCATTCAGGGTGTAAGTGTGCAAGAAGTGGCTGCAGCCAACCTACGTGCCTACCCCAACCCCACCAACGGCCGCCTGCTGCTGAGCTGGGGCGAGGTGCCTGCCAAGCGCATCCGCATCATGAACCAATTAGGACAGCAGTTACAAAGTCTTGACATACCCGTGGGTGACAATGCTGCCGAAGTCGACTTAGGCACCCTTTCGCCAGGAATGTACTTAATGTCCCTAGAAGGAGATCAATTCCGGGTTTTCCGGAAAATCATCAAAGAATAGCACCATCAGGCCGGGAAACATCTCCCGGCCTTTTTTGTTGGAAAAACATGCAAACATCAGAGCGTGTAGCCGTAGTGGGCAGCGGCATGGCTGGTTTAACTGTGGCCTGCTTGTTGGCCAAAGCCGGCAAAGACGTTGACCTCATTGAGCAGAACTGGATTGCCGGTGGCTGTACCACCACATACCCCCGCAAAGGCTTTTGGTTCGAAAGCGGTGCCACCACCCTCGTAGGCCTAGATGAGGGCATGCCCTTGGCCATCTTGCTCAACGAATTGGGCCTCGACCTATCCGCACAACGGCTCGAAACCCCCATGAAGGTATACCTCGATGGCCAAATCATCACCCGCTACCAGGAGCTAGATGACTGGATTGCAGAAGCCGAACGGGTTTTCGGAAAACCCAATCAGCGCGCCTTTTGGGAACATTGCTTCCGCATTAGCCAGCAGGTATGGCAAATTTCAGGGCAGCAACTCGCTTTCCCTCCTCAAAACCTGCGCGATTTGGTAGACCTTGCCCTGCATTTCAAACCCAAGCAAGTATTGGCCATTCCCCATGCCTTTGAAACCGTAAGCGCTTGTTTGAAACGCTTCCATCTCGACCAAAACGAGGCATTTTGCCGCTTTGTCGACGAGCAATTGATCATAACCGCCCAAAACAAACGCAACGAAGTAAACATGCTCTTTGGCGCCACCGCTTTGTGCTACACCAATTTTGGCAATTATTACATGCCAGGCGGCATGGCAGGTTTGGTGAACAAGCTCACCGATTATTTCCAAGCAAAAGGCGGTAGGTTGATGTTGCGCAGCCGGGTAACGGCCATCGCCCCGCATCAAAGTCAAGTTTCACTTGTGCTGGGCGATGAAAAAATCAATTATGCCACAGTTGTTTCAAGCATTCCGCTTAATAATTTGCACCATCTCCTGCTGGAGAGCGAAGCAAAACGGACAATAACATCCAAATTACTGCCTTCAACAAAGCTCAGCAGTGCCTTGCAATTAGGTATTGGCTTTCGGCCACACCGTGCCTTCGAATGCCTCCACCATCAGATACACTTGGAAGAACCCTTGGCAGGCACCCAAACGCACAGCATTTTTATCTCGCTGCATCCTGCCGATGATCAACTGCGCGCCGCAGCAGGACAAATGGCCATGTCGGTAAGCACGCACTGGCCCGATCCACAGCATAACCGCATCGAAAACCGAGAATTGGCCGAAAAACAAATACTCGATGCGTTGGAAGCCCACGATTTCCTGAAGCGCGAGCACATTGTTTACTTGCACAGCTCGGGACCCAAGAGCTGGGAAAAATGGACCGGAAGGCAATGGGGTTTTGTAGGGGGTTACCCGCAATTTAACGACATCAAACCTTGGCAGATGATGGGGGCTCGCTTGCAAAAAGGCAAATTGTATGTTTGTGGCGATACCACCTATCCTGGGCAAGGCATTCCAGGTGCCGTACTGAGCGGTCTCATTGCCTTCCACAAAATGAAACTCGACGGGCTGTTTTAACCGCGCAATTGGTAGCGGATACCCAAGCTCAACACATTGTTAAAGGCGCCGCGCTGAAGCAAGGCGAAAAAGGGCACCGGCGGTCCGTTGGGGTCAACCGACAACATACTGTACGAAAAACGGGCCGTGGCCTTTATTTTAGGGCTAAGTTCGTAGCTCGTACCTAAATGCATCGCCGTTTCCCACCTTCTGAAATCGGTATTCAGCGTGAGCAAACGCAGATCGCGGTAATTGAAATTCACCAAAAAATTCATCCCTAACCCTGCATGGAAGTGCCAATCTTCGCGATATCGGTAGTGCACCGTCAAGGGTATATCGATGTAGTGCATACTCAAGCGCAACCAAGGACCTTCATCGAGGTTGTCGGGCTTTAACACCCGCTGGCTCCCTTTGCCCGAATAAGCCAATTCTAATTGCCAATACCATTTTGGCATAAAGTCACGTGCCACATACAAGCCGGCATATACACCGGGCTTGTTGTAACCACTTAGGCCATCACCATCTAACTGGCTACCATTAACCGCAGCAATGGCTCCTGCCCTAAAGCTTTGTGCTTCGGCGAGGCTGGCTAAAAACAAAAAAGGGATGACCCACCGTATGCGCATCATCCCTCAAGATAATAAGATTTTGTTAAAGTAGTGCTACCAAGCGGGCAACTGCTTTTTGAAAATGGCCATTGTCTATCATTTCAGCCATATGCCCGTCTTTCAAGGCTTCGTTGCGGCTGTGCGCTGTAAACAGCTTGCGCAGCGTTTCCAAGTCGGCCTTTTCTAACAGCTCGGGCTTGTCAATCAATACATCGGCTTGTTTGCCAAAGCCCATCCAGTCGAATTCGTAAATGAAGTCGGTTGCACGCATCAAATCCATGAGTTTGTACAACAAATCGTGGTATTGAAACACCTCCAACTCCTCTAACTGCAATTTGGTGTACCACACCTCCTCGCGCCCCAAACTTACGGCCAAGGCCCGCAAAGCTCCGGCATCGCTGTTTTTGAGTGCAAAACTCATGCTTGTGCGGTTGGACCGCCAAAGGTCATGGGCAATGCCCCAGGGTGGTCGTTGATGTCGATTTCGCCATGCACCTGCTCAAACTTGCCCACATTGTCGTGTAAAGCTGCCAACAAACGCTTGGCATGATGCGGGGTGAGGATGATGCGCGACTTCACCCGTGCTTTAGGCACGCCGGGCATCATACGCACAAAATCAATCACAAATTCGGCGTTCGAATGGGTAATGATAGCCAAATTGCTGTAGGTACCGTCGGCAATATCTTCGCCGAGCTCTATGTTTATTTGATTGGGATCTTGTTCTGGTTGCATAATGGTTACAATAAGGAAAAGGGAGTTCGGCGAACCGACTCCCTTTCCAGGTTAAAAAACTACTCTACTCAAATTTCGTCTTCGCCAACAGCCTTCGAAGCCATCAGCTTTTCGTACTCTTCGCGTGAGCCCACTACAATTTTCTCGTAGTTGCGCAAGCCGGTACCCGCTGGGATCAAGTGACCCACAATTACGTTCTCTTTCAAACCAGCCAAGTCATCGATCTTACCAGCAATGGCCGCTTCGTTCAATACTTTGGTGGTTTCTTGGAACGACGCAGCCGAAATAAAGCTGCGGGTACCCAACGATGCACGGGTAATACCTTGCAAAATGCTCTGCGAAGTAGCAGGCAATGCGGTTTGGTACTGAACCGGCTGTTGGTCTTTGCGCTTGAGCATCGAATTCTCATCGCGCAATTTGCGCAACGATACGAGCTGACCTACTTTGAGGTTGGTAGAATCACCCGCATCGGTAACAATCATTTTGTCGTAGATCCAGTCGTTCATTTCCATGAATTCGAGCTTGTCTACCACTTCCTGCTCGAGGAATGTAGTGTTGCCCGGATCAATGATCACAACTTTCTGCATCATCTGACGCACAATTACTTCGAAGTGCTTGTCGTTGATTTTCACACCCTGCAAGCGATAAACTTCCTGGATGTTGTTCACGAGGTACTCCTGCACCGCGCCTGGACCTTTGATCGACAAAATGGCCGCAGGGGTAATGGCACCATCAGAGAGCGGATCACCGGCTTTCACAAAGTCACCATCCTGCACCAAAATGTGCTTGCTCAAAGGCACGAGGTATTTCTTGATCTGGCCATCGCGCGATTCCACCTGAATTTCGCGGTTACCACGCTTCACACCACCGAAACTTACCACACCGTCGATTTCCGACACTACAGCTGGGTTCGATGGATTACGGGCTTCGAACAATTCGGTTACGCGAGGCAGACCACCCGTGATGTCACGGGTTTTGGTGGTAGAACGAGGAATCTTAGCGATAACCTGACCAGGGATGATGGCCGCATTTTCGTCAACCGAAATGTGGGCACCCACTGGCAAGTTGTAGGTACGCTGATTCTCACCTTTAGCATTCATGATGCGGATGGCAGGGTTACGCGTCTTGTCCTTGGTTTCGATAATTACCTTCTCTTTGTGTCCGGTTTGCTCATCCGACTCTTCGCGGAAGGTCATACCATCCACAATGTGTTCGAAATCGGCTTTACCTTCAAATTCAGAGATGATAACAGCGTTATAAGGGTCCCATACGCAAATCTTGTCGCCTTTGTTGATGGTATCACCAGGCTTCACGCTCAACACAGCACCATACGGCAATACGTTGGTCATAAGCGGCTGCTGGGTCTCGGGGTGCATGATTTTGATTTCACCCGAACGAGAAACAACTACATCTACTGGAGCGTCGCCACCCTTGTATTTCACAGTACGCACTTCATCGAACTCAACAATACCACCAAACTTGGCAATCAGTTGCGATTCGGTAGCTACGTTACCAGCCACACCACCTACGTGGAAAGTACGGAGTGTAAGCTGGGTACCAGGCTCACCAATCGACTGGGCAGCAATTACACCCACCGATTCACCCATCTGTACCATTTTGTTGGTAGCCAGGTTGCGACCATAGCACTTCGCACATACACCTACTTTCGATTCGCAGGTCAATACCGAGCGAATCTCAACCGAATCGATAGGCGATTGGTCAATGATTTCGGCAATGCTTTCGGTGATTTCGTCGCCAGCATGTACAATGATCTCCTTGGTGAGCGGATGCACTAAGTCGTGCAAAATGCTGCGACCAACGATACGCTCATACAGCGACTCTACGATGTCTTCGTTGTCTTTCAAAGCCGAAGTTTCGATACCACGCAAGGTGCCACAGTCGAATTCGCTGATAACCACGTCCTGCGCCACGTCGTGCAAACGACGGGTAAGGTAACCGGCGTCGGCGGTTTTCAAGGCCGTATCGGCCAAACCTTTACGGGCACCGTGGGTAGAAATGAAGTACTCCAATACCGACAAACCTTCTTTGAAGTTCGACAAGATGGGGTTTTCGATGATCTCACCAGCACCACCGCTCTTCTGCGGTTTCGCCATCAGACCACGCATACCACCCAACTGACGGATCTGTTCTTTCGAACCACGGGCACCCGAATCGAGCATCATGTATACCGAGTTGAAGCCTTGCTTGTCGGCAGCAATCTCACGCATCAGCGTATCGGTGATACGGCTGTTAATACGGGTCCAAATGTCAATTACTTGGTTGTAACGCTCGTTGTTAGTGATGAATCCCATGTTGTAGTTGTTGGTCACTTCATTCACTTCCTTCTGCGCCTCTTCCAGCAAACGCACCTTGTTGTCGGGAATCATTACGTCGTTCAGGTTGAACGACAAACCTCCCTGGAAGGCCATGCGGAAACCGAGGTTCTTGATATCGTCGAGGAATTTGGCAGTGGTTGGCAAATTGGTGTGACGCACAATCTCACCAATCAATTCACGCAAACTCTTCTTGGTCAACAATTCATTTACAAAACCAATTTCAGGCGGACTCACCTGGTTGAACATGATACGTCCAACCGTAGTGTCGATCAATTTGGTTTCGAGCTTGCCCGACTCCTTGTTCATCACACTGGTACGAACTTTTACCCAAGCATGTAAGGCTACCTTGCCTTCGTTATAGGCAATGATGGCTTCTTCCGCCGAATAAAAATGCAAGCCTTCACCCAATACCTTTTCGGTAGCGGTGCTCTTGCGGCCTTTGGTGATGTAGTACAAGCCAAGTACCATGTCCTGCGAAGGAACGGTAATGGGCGAACCATTGGCGGGGTTGAGGATGTTGTGCGACGACAACATCAACAGTTGGGCTTCCAATACGGCCGCATTGCCCAGGGGCACGTGCACGGCCATTTGGTCACCGTCGAAGTCGGCGTTGAAGGCCGTACACACCAAGGGGTGCAACTGAATGGCCTTGCCTTCGATCATCTTCGGCTGGAATGCCTGAATACCCAAGCGGTGGAGTGTTGGGGCACGGTTTAGAAGCACCGGGTGGCCCTTCATTACGTTCTCCAAAATATCCCACACCACAGGGTCTTTGCGGTCAACAATTTTCTTGGCGCTCTTTACCGTCTTCACAATACCTCGCTCAATCATCTTGCGGATGATAAACGGTTTGAAAAGCTCGGCAGCCATGTCCTTAGGCAAACCACACTCGTGCAGCTTGAGCTCAGGACCCACCACGATTACCGAACGACCCGAATAGTCGACACGCTTACCGAGCAAGTTCTGACGGAAGCGACCTTGCTTGCCCTTGAGCATATCGCTCAACGACTTAAGGGCACGGTTACCATCGGCTTTTACGGCATTCACCTTGCGGCTGTTGTCGAACAAAGAGTCAACCGACTCTTGCAACATGCGCTTTTCGTTGCGCAAAATCACATCGGGTGCCTTGATTTCGATCAAACGCTTCAAACGGTTGTTGCGGATGATCACACGGCGGTACAAATCGTTCAAGTCGGACGTTGCAAAACGGCCACCCTCCAACGGAACTAACGGACGCAGTTCTGGTGGAATAACAGGAACCATTTTCACAATCATCCACTCCGGACGGTTCACCATGTGCATGTTGGCCGAACGGAAAGCTTCCACAATTTTCAAACGCTTGAGGGCTTCGCTCTTGCGCTGCTGTGAAGTTTCGGTGGCCGCTTGGTGACGGAGTTGGTACGACAATTCGTCGAGGTCGATGCGCGCCAACAAATCGTGGAGGGCATCGGCACCCATTTTGGCCAAGAACTTCGACGGATCGGTATCGTCTAAGTACTGGTTTTCGCGGGGCAACGAATCCAAGATATCGAGATACTCTTCCTCGGTGAGGAAATCCATCTTCTTAATACCATCGGCTTCTTTGATACCTGGCTGAATTACCACGTAACGCTCGTAGTAGATAATCGCATCGAGCTTCTTGGTTGGCAATCCGAGCAGGTAACCAATTTTGTTAGGCAACGAACGGAAGTACCAAATGTGCGCTACAGGCACCACCAATTTGATGTGGCCCATGCGCTCACGACGCACTTTCTTCTCGGTAACCTCTACACCGCAACGGTCGCACACAATGCCCTTGTAACGAATGCGCTTGTACTTGCCGCAGTGACATTCGTAGTCCTTGGTAGGACCAAAAATGCGCTCGCAAAACAGGCCACCCATCTCCGGCTTGTACGTACGGTAGTTGATGGTTTCGGGCTTGGTTACCTCGCCATACGAACGATCGAGGATGGTCTCGGGCGAAGCGAGACCAATCCTGATTTTCGTAAAGTTGCTTTTGATTTTAAACTCTTTCTTAAATGACATCTGCGTGGTTCTCCACTTAGTCTAATGAAACATCTAAACACAATCCGCGTAACTCGTGCAGCAATACGTTGAAAGATTCGGGGATACCTGGTACTGGCAGGTTGTCGCCCTTCACAATCGCTTCGTAAGTCTTGGCACGGCCCACAATGTCGTCCGATTTTACGGTCAAAATTTCCTGTAGGATGTTGGCGGCACCAAATGCTTCGAGTGCCCACACTTCCATCTCACCGAAACGCTGTCCACCGAACTGCGCCTTACCACCCAACGGCTGCTGGGTAATGAGCGAGTATGGTCCAATCGAACGTGCGTGCATCTTGTCGTCGACCATGTGACCCAATTTGAGCATGTAAATCACACCCACAGTGGTTTTTTGGTCGAACGGACGGCCAGTTTGACCGTCGTACAATTGCGCACCACCGAGCTCAGGAATACCGGCTTGGATGGTGTAGTCGCGCACCTCTTCGTAGCTCGCACCGTCGAAAATCGGGGTAGCGAACTTCACGCCGAGCTCTTTACCGGCCCAAGCCAATACCGACTCGTAAATCTGACCCAGGTTCATACGCGATGGTACGCCCAATGGGTTCAATACGATGTCAACGGGCGTTCCGTCGGCCAAGAATGGCATGTCCTCATCGCGTACGATACGGGCTACAATACCCTTGTTACCGTGGCGACCGGCCATTTTATCACCCACACGCAACTTACGCTTTTGGGCAACATATACTTTGGCCAGCTGGAGGATGCCCGAAGGCAGCTCGTCGCCCACCTGAATGGCGAACTTCTTGCGCTTGGCCTCTCCCTGAAGCTCCGATACGCGGATCTGGTAGTTCTTGAGGAGGGTCTTGATGATTTCGTTCTTGTCTTTATCAACCAACCAGCCGTCGGGCTTGATGTTGTTGAAGTCGAGCTCGTTCAACACCTTGCGGGTGAACTTCACGCCTTTGGCAATCACCTCTTCTTTGTAGAGGTTAGATACACCTTGGGCTACTTTGCCTTCTACCAAACTCAACAGCTTGTCGATCAAAATCTCGCGAACAGCATCGGCTTCGCGGGCATATTCAGCATCGATTTTTTCAACCAATACTTTTTCCTCCTGCTTGGCCAATTTGTCCTTTTTCACACGCGAGAACAACTTCTTGTCGATTACCACACCGGTCATAGATGGTGGTACGCGCAACGAAGCGTCTTTTACGTCACCTGCCTTATCACCAAAGATGGCGCGAAGGAGCTTCTCTTCTGGTGAAGGATCGCTTTCGCCTTTGGGGGTAATTTTGCCGATGAGAATATCGCCTTCACGCACGTGCGCACCAATGCGGATGATGCCGTTTTCGTCGAGGTCTTTGGTGGCCTCTTCGCTCACGTTCGGAATGTCGGAAGTCAATTCTTCTTCTCCACGCTTGGTGTCGCGCACCTGGAGTTCAAACTCCTCGATGTGGATAGAAGTATACCAGTCTTCACGCACCACACGCTCGCTGATTACAATGGCATCCTCGAAGTTGTAACCCTGCCATGGCATGAAAGCCACTTTCAAGTTGCGGCCGAGTGCCAATTCGCCCTGCTGTGTGGCGTAACCTTCTACCAAAATATCACCCTTCTTCACACGCTGGCCTTTTTTTACCATGGCCTTGTGGTTGATACAGGTGTATTGGTTGGTCTTGCGGAATTTGGTGAGGTTGTACGAACGGGTATCGTCGTCGAAGCTGGCCAGTTTTTCGTCTTCGCTGCGTTCGTAGCGAATCACAATCTTCTTGGCATCAACATACTCTACCACACCGTTTCCTTCGGCTGCCAACATGGCACGCGAGTCGCGGGCAATGCGGCCTTCCAAACCGGTACCTACAATTGGTGCTTCGGGACGAAGCAGCGGTACCGCCTGACGTTGCATGTTCGAACCCATGAGGGCACGGTTGGCATCGTCGTGCTCGAGGAACGGAATCAAAGAAGCCGCAATACCTACAATTTGGTTAGGCGCTACGTCCATGAATTCCACCTTATCGGGGCCAACAATAGGGAAGTCGCCCATCAAACGGCACTTCACCAAATCGCGCACAAAATTGCCTTTGGTATCCAACGGAGCGTTGGCCTGGGCAATGATGCGCTCGTCTTCGTCCTCGGCGCTGAGGAAAATAACGTTCTTCTCCACCTCAACGCGGCCATTGTCAACCGTACGGTATGGGGTTTCGATGAAGCCCATGCTGTTGATTTTGGCATGTACGCAAAGCGAAGAAATCAGACCGATGTTCGGACCTTCAGGCGTTTCAATGGTACACAAACGACCGTAGTGGGTATAGTGTACGTCACGCACCTCAAAGCCGGCACGCTCGCGTGACAAACCTCCTGGCCCGAGTGCCGACAAACGACGTTTGTGGGTGATTTCGGCCAATGGATTGGTTTGGTCCATGAACTGGCTCAACTGGTTGGTTCCGAAGAAGCTGTTGATTACCGAGCTCAAGGTACGGGCGTTGATCAAATCGGTTGGGGTAAATACCTCGTTGTCGCGGATGTTCATGCGCTCGCGGATGGTACGGGCCATACGGGCCAAACCCACACCGAATTGTGCATACAACTGCTCACCCACGGTACGAACACGGCGGTTAGAGAGGTGGTCGATATCGTCCACATCGGCCTTCGAGTTCGACAATTGAATGAGGTACTTAACAATGGCAATGATGTCGTCTTTGGTCAAAACGCGCACATCGCTGCTGGTAGTCATGCCCAGTTTGCGGTTGATGCGGTAACGACCAACTTCGCCCAAATCGTAACGCTTGTCAGAGAAAAACAACTTCTCAATGATCTGACGTGCCGATTCTTCATCTGGCGGCTCAGCATTACGCAATTGGCGGTAGATATGCTCCAGGGCCTCTTTTTCAGAGTTAGAAGTATCTTTTTGGAGGGTGTTGTAGATGATAGAGTAGTCACCATGGAGATTCTCATCCTTGTGCAGGATGATCGACTTCACGCCTGCATCCACGATGATGTCAATCATCTCGTCTTCGAGCAGGGTATCGCGCTCCACAATGATTTCATTGCGGTTAATCGATACAACTTCACCAGTATCTTCATCTACAAAGTCTTCTACCCATGTTTTTAATACACGGGCGGCAAGCCGACGGCCAACTACCTTCTTCAGTCCGGCTTTGCTCACCTTCACTTCATCTGCCAAATCGAAAATGTTCAGAATGTCTTTGTCTGAATCAAATCCAATGGCACGCAACAAGGTGGTTACCGGGAATTTCTTTTTACGGTCGATATACGCATACATCACGTTATTCACGTCGGTAGCGAATTCGATCCAAGAACCTTTGAAAGGAATGATACGGGCCGAGTACAATTTAGAGCCATTGCTGTGAACTGTTTGTCCGAAGAACACCCCGGGCGAACGGTGCAACTGCGATACAATTACCCGCTCGGCACCATTGATAACAAAGGTACCTTTGGGGGTCATGTAAGGAATGGTACCGAGGTACACATCCTGCACAATGGTTTCAAAATCTTCGTGCTCCACGTCGTTACACGACAAACGGAGCTTGGCCTTGAGGGGTACCGCATAGGTTAACCCCCGCTCTATACACTCTTCAATGGTGTAACGGGGCGGATCCACGAAATAATCGAGGAACTCCAGAACAAAATTATTGCGGGCGTCGGTAATCGGGAAGTTCTCCGCGAAAACCTTGTAAAGCCCTTCATTGGTGCGGTTTTCCGCAAGTGTTTCCAATTGGAAAAAATCCTGGAACGATTTGATTTGTACTTCCAGGAAATCGGGGTAATCAATGGTCGAATTGATCGACGCAAAGGTTATTCTACCCTCTTGTGTGATGTTGGCTGCCAAAGAGTTGTGGTTTAAAATTAAACACCGTGATCACAAATACAAATAGCCGTAGGCCTGGCACCCCTCTGGAGTGCAGGCCTACAGCATTTGTTGCTGGATGTCAAGCAATTACTTGATCTCAACCTCAGCGCCAGCTTCTTCAAGCTTGGCTTTCAGTGCCTCAGCTTCATCCTTAGGGCACTTCTCCTTCAAGGTCTTAGGAGCGGCGTCAACCAGTTCCTTCGCTTCTTTCAGACCAAGACCGGTGAGGTCTTTCACCAACTTCACGATGTTCAATTTCTGAGCACCAGCGCTCTTCAAAATTACGTCGAACTCAGTTTGTACAGCAGCTGCAGGTGCTTCGGCACCAGCGGCTGGACCAGCAGCAACTGCCACAGCAGCAGCAGCAGGCTCAATGCCGTACTCGTCCTTCAAAATTTGCGCTAACTCGTTTACTTCTTTCACTGTCAGGTTTACCAACTGCTCAGCGAATGCTTTCAAATCTGCCATTGTTTTGATTTAAAATTGTTTTTCTCTTTTGATTAATTGTTCTTGTCCTGGAGTGTTTTAACGATACCAGCCAGTTTGTTGCCCCCAGACTGCAAAGCAGATACAACGTTTTTGGCGGGAGACTGGAGCAAGCCAACAACTTCGCCAATGAGTTCGAATTTCGACTTCAAGGCAACCAAGGCGTCCAGTTGATCATCACCGGTGAAAATGGCCGAATCAATATAGGCCGCCTTCAACACAGGCTTATCAAAGTTTTTACGGAATTCCTTCAACAGCTTCGCAGGAACGTTTCCTTGCTCAGCAAACATGATGGAAGTAGAACCTTTCAGCGAACCAAACAAGCCTTCATAGGTGCTAACATCTATGCGCTCCATGGCCTTCTGAAGCAGGGTGTTTTTCACCACACGAAACTCAACGCCACTTTGGAAGCAAAGGCGACGGAATTTGTTGATGTTTTCTACCGTCAGACTTGAACTGTCTGTCAAATAGAAATAAGAACTGCTTGACAGTTTCTCGGCGAGATCATCGATGATCAGTGCTTTTTCTTCTCTTGTCATAGCTCTTAGATTCCTGCAATCGATTTAGGTTCTACATTAATACCCGGGCTCATCGTACTCGACATGTAAATGCTCTTGATGTACGTACCCTTCGCAGCGGAAGGCTTCAACTTCACAATCGTCTGAATCAGCTCTACAGCATTTTCTTCCAATTGCTTCGGCGCAAACGACGCCTTCCCAATACCAGCGTGTACAATACCGAACTTGTCAACTTTAAAGTCGATTTTGCCACCCTTTACGTCTGTAACCGCCTGCCCAACGTTATCGGTAACGGTACCCGTTTTGGGGTTTGGCATCAAACCCCGGGGACCCAGGATTCTACCCAAACGACCAACCTTGGCCATTACACTTGGTTGAGTGATGATTACGTCGACGTCAGTCCATCCACCCTCAATTTTTTGGATGAACTCGTCCAAACCTACAAAGTCAGCGCCGGCCGCTTTGGCTTCAGCTTCTTTGTCTGGGGTGCATAGCACGAGCACGCGTGCTACTTTTCCGGTCCCGTGAGGAAGGGTTACCGTACCCCTAACCATTTGATTGGCTTTGCGTGGGTCCACACCGAGACGTACGTTCAGGTCTACAGAAGCATCAAACTTGGTGAAAGTAATTTCTTTCACCAGCTCGGTAGCTTCGTTCAGCCTGTAAGCTTTCGTACGGTCGAACTTGGCATTCGCCAATTTTTGATTTTTGGTTAATTTAGCCACTTTAACTATTTATATTAGTTATCCCAGGGGGCTGTCCCTGTGATGTTGATGCCCAGACTGCGTGCGGTACCCGCTACCATTTTCATGGCCGAATCGAGTTTAAACGCATTCATGTCCTGCATTTTGTCTTCTGCAATTGCCTTCACTTGATCCCAGCTTACATTACCCACCTTGTTACGGTTAGGTTGTGCCGAACCCTTTTGGATTTTGGCTGCCTCAATCAATTGAATCGCTACCGGAGGAGTTTTAACGATGAAGTCGAACGACTTATCGCTGTACACCGTAATCACTACGGGTAACACTTTACCGGCTTTCTCCTGAGTCCGAGCATTAAACTGCTTACAGAACTCCATGATGTTTACACCTTTTGAACCAAGGGCCGGACCTACTGGAGGTGCCGGATTGGCAGCGCCACCTTTGATTTGGAGCTTAATAAAAGCGCTGATTTCCTTTGCCATTTGTCTTATGTATTACGATATTTTTTCTACCTGCATGTAGTTGAGCTCAATGGGGGTCCTGCGACCAAAAATCTTCACCATCACCTTCAACTTCTTCTTCTCTTCGTTGATTTCTTCGATAACCCCAGTAAAGTCGTTGAACGGACCGTCCATTACTTTCACCGATTCACCGATGGTAAACGGATTGCTCAGGATTTCACCCTGTTCGGTCATTTCGTCTACCTTACCCAAAATCTTGTTCACTTCGCTTTCACGCAAAGGTGTAGGATTGTCGCCTCCCAAAAAGCCGATGATATTCGGAATTTGTGTAATGGCGGTTACCAAATCGGGATTAAGCGCCGCTTCAATGAGGATATAACCAGGAAAGAAATTCCTTTCTTTCACTACTTTTTTTCCATTGCGCAACTGTAAAACTTTCTCCATGGGAATGAGAATCTGAGGAATCAGCTCCTTGGCACCCAAGTGAATGATTTCAGACTCAATGTATTCCTTGGCCTTGCGCTCTTTACCACTGATGGCCCTTACCACATACCACTTATATTCCATACGTCGGAAATGTTATTTAAAGAGGTGATAAAAAGCACTCAAAATGTTCGAGAAAGCGAGGTCCATGCCATAGATCAGAAGCGAAAAGATGAGCGAAGCCACCAGTACAATTACCAGGCTGCTTTGCAACTCTTCCCATGTGGGCCAGCTTACCTTGTGTAGGAGTTCGTTGCTGGCTTCCTTGATGTATATCTTAATCTTGTTCATGAGCTACTTTACTGCACGGGTGGAGAGACTCGAACTCCCAGCCTATGGTTTTGGAGACCATCGCTCTGCCAATTGAGCTACACCCGTATAGACACTGAAATCTCTCCGGTAACCGGAGAGACTTCAGGTCGTTATTCACACTTATTAAGCGATGATTTCAGTTACCTGACCGGCACCTACGGTACGGCCACCTTCACGAATCGCGAAGCGGAGACCTTTTTCCATCGCAATCGGAGAGATCAAACGAACTACGATTGAGATGTTGTCACCAGGCATTACCATTTCTACGCCGTCTGGGAGGATGATTTCACCAGTTACGTCAGTAGTACGGAAGTAGAACTGAGGACGGTACTTGTTGAAGAAAGGAGTGTGACGACCACCTTCTTCTTTCGACAATACGTATACCTCAGCTTTGAACTCATGGTGAGGAGTTACTGAACCTGGCTTACAAATTACCATACCACGACGGATATCGGTTTTTTCAATACCACGGAGCAATAAACCAGTGTTGTCACCAGCTTCACCACGGTCAAGGATCTTACGGAACATCTCAACACCAGTTACGGTTGACTTGAGGTTCTCTGCACCCATACCGATGATGTCAACAGGATCACCAGAGTTGATTACACCACGCTCGATACGACCAGTAGCTACAGTACCACGACCAGTAATCGAGAATACGTCTTCAACTGGCATCAAGAAAGGAAGGTCAACCTGACGAGGAGGCAATGGGATGTAGCTATCTACAGAAGCCATCAATTCCAATACGGTATCAACCCACTTGCTGTCGCCGTTGAGGGCACCCAAAGCCGAACCCTTGATAACAGGGATGTCGTCGCCAGGGAAGTCGTAGAAAGAAAGGAGTTCGCGGATTTCCATTTCAACGAGTTCGAGAAGCTCTACGTCGTCTACCATGTCAACCTTGTTCATGAATACTACCAGGGCAGGTACACCTACCTGACGAGCGAGCAGGATGTGCTCACGGGTCTGAGGCATAGGACCGTCGGTAGAAGCCACTACGAGGATAGCACCATCCATCTGGGCAGCACCAGTTACCATGTTCTTCACATAGTCGGCGTGACCAGGGCAGTCAACGTGTGCATAGTGACGGTTCTCGGTTTGATACTCTACGTGAGCGGTGTTGATGGTGATACCACGCTCTTTTTCTTCTGGAGCAGAGTCGATTGAATCGAAAGAACGTGCTTCTGACCAACCTTTTTCAGCCAACACCTTGGTGATAGCAGCAGTAAGGGTGGTTTTGCCGTGGTCAACGTGACCGATGGTACCGATGTTTACGTGCGGTTTGGAACGGTCGAATTTTTCCTTTGCCATTGTTTGTTTGTTTAAATTATCCTGTTTGGTTTTTTGCGCCCGTTTGCAGCTTGGCAACTACAAAAGGGCATGCCAATGCATGCGAACAGGCATTGGCGTTTGAGCCGTTGAACAGAATTGAACTGTCGACCTCTTCCTTACCAAGGAAGTGCTCTACCACTGAGCTACAACGGCACTAAAAATGTGAACGAACGTCTTTCGTTCTTTTTCTTCTGAGCGGGAGACGAGGCTCGAACCCGCGACCTACAGCTTGGAAGGCTGTCGCTCTACCAACTGAGCTACTCCCGCTTTTCTCCCGAAGGAGTTGATGTGGGGAGAGAAGGATTCGAACCTTCGAAGATTTCTCAACCGAGTTACAGTCGGTCCCATTTGGCCACTCTGGTATCTCCCCAATGAGCCTCCTGCCGGAATCGAACCAGCGACCTACTGATTACAAATCAGTTGCTCTACCAGCTGAGCTAAGGAGGCTTTTATATAAAAGAACATTCCTTTTTAACGGCCCCGGATGGGGTACCCGCCAAAAAGGAATGCAAATGTACTAATAAAATGGATTAAGCAAAATCTTGACTCCAAAATTTTGCTTGAAATATTTTAGTTCTTCAACTTCGACAGCTGGCGACGCAAAGATTCAACCGACAAATCAGTTGCTTCTTCAAAGGTCTTGCACTGCTCTTTGGCAAAAAGGGTTTTGCCCGGAAGGTGAAGTTTTATTTCTGTGATTTTATTGGAGTTGTCAACGGCATTATCGAGCTTCAAAAACACTTCTGTATTGATTACCTTGTTATTCATGCTTTCGAGTTTGCTCAACTTTTTCTTGATAAAGTCAATGAGCTTGATGTCTGCATCGAAATGGATGCTTTGGATGTTGATGTCCATGGGGTCCTCCTAATTTAAGCTTTTGGATGAGTTTTGCGATATACTTCTTTCAATTTTTCGATGGAGTTGTGCGTATACACCTGGGTTGCAGCCAAGCTGCTGTGACCAAGCAACTCCTTCACGGCGTTCAAATCGGCACCTTGATTTAACATATGGGTAGCAAAGGTGTGGCGAAGCACGTGTGGGCTGCGTTGTTCTAAAGTAGTTACCTGCGAGAGGTAGCGGTGAACAAGATCATATACCAGCTTTGGATACATGGGCAGCCCTTTTTGGGTCAGAAACAGGGCCTTTTCAGCACTGCTTCCGAAGGTGGTGTTTCGTTGTAGTAAATATACGTCGATTTGCCTGCAAAGCAATGGACTCATAGGTATAATTCTCTCCTTATTTCTTTTGCCCAGCACCCTGATGGTGGCGTTCCTGAGGTCAATGTCGGTGGTTTTGAGGCCTATAAGCTCGGCCAAACGGATGCCACAGCCGTAAAATAATTCGAGAATGGTTTTGTCGCGCAGGCCCTCAAAGTCGTCGGTGAAGGGCAGATCATCAAGCAGACTGTCCATTTGTTTTTCACCCACCACCATCGGTAGCCGCTTGGGAGGTTTGGGCCGGCTGAGCCGCTGGGTAGGATCGTGCTGCACCACCCCCATGCGACGCAAGTGTTTGAAGTAGGCCTTGAGGGTAGAGATCTTCCGGTTTAAGGTGCGGGCCTCGTTGCCCGACTCCAACAAAAAAACCATCCACGAGCGCAACTGCGGTGCAGCAGCCTCGTGGATGGCCTGTATATGATAAGTATCTGCTAAGTAAGCACCACATTGCTCCAAATCAGAACGGTAGGCCCTGATGGTATGAGCAGATGCACGCTTCTCGTAGCGCAGGTAGTTTATAAACGAATCGTATGGATGCATGCGTACCTTCAACAGACAGGTACGAAGCTACGAAACGATTAAATACCTTCGGCTTGGTTCATCTGCTGACGATAAACCGCCTTCAACTTGGCTTGACGGTTTACAACCGACGGCTTTTCGAAAGCCTGACGAGCACGTAGCTCCTTCAGAACGCCTGTTTTTTCGTACTTCTTCTTGAAACGCTTCAGCGCCTTGTCGATTGATTCGTTCTCTTTAACCTCGATTTTGATCATGACTATTTTTTATAGAGAGGTGCAAAGGTAATAAAAGCATTCAGAAAAACAATCACTTCAGTAATTGTCGTGCAATTACCAATTTCTGAATTTCGCTCGTACCCTCACCAATGGTGCACAGTTTCGAGTCGCGGTAAAACTTTTCTACCGGAAAATCTTTGGTATAACCATATCCACCAAAGATTTGAACAGCTTCTACCGAGGCGCGAACGGCTACTTCCGATGCATAATATTTGGCGAAGGCCGATTCTTTGGTTACGGGAAGACCGTTGTTTTTGAGGTAAGCTGCTTGGAAGGTCAACAATTCAGCCGCTTCAATTTCGGTAGCGATATCGGCCAATTTAAAGCTGATGCCTTGGAACTCGCTGATGGGCTTGCCAAACTGCTGGCGCTCTTTTGAGTACTTCACCGAAGCTTCGAAGGCACCCTTGGCAATGCCCAGCGACAAAGCCGCGATGCTGATGCGTCCACCATCGAGGATTTTCATGGCTTGAATGAAGCCCTCTCCTACTTGCCCCAAAATATTGTCCTTGTGCACGCGGCAATTTTCGAACAACAATTCGGTGGTTTCGGAGGCGCGCATGCCCAGCTTATTTTCTTTGCGGCCATGGGTAAAGCCCGGGGTTCCTTTTTCAATAACGAAGGCGGTCATGCCATGCGAATCGAGCAGCTCACCCGTGCGCACCATCACTACCGCCACATTGCTCGATTTGCCGTGGGTAATCCAGCATTTGGCACCATTGATAACCCAATAATCGCCGTCTTGCACCCCAACGGTCATCATGCGCATGGCATCGGAACCAGTGTTGGGTTCGGTCAAACCCCAGGCGCCAATCCACTCGGCCGATGCCAATTTGGGCAACCAACGCTTTTTCTGCTCTTCGTTGCCAAACGACAAAATGTGCCCTGTGCACAGGCTGTTGTGTGCAGCCATCGACAAACCTATAGAACCGTCGATTTTGGCCAGCTCCTCAATTGCAGTAACATATTCATAATAACCGAAGCCCGAGCCACCATATTCTTCGGGTACCAAAACGCCCATGAGGCCCAGTTTACCCATTTCTTTAAACACCTCTATGGGGAACTCCTGGCTCTCATCCCACTCCATCATTTTGGGACGGATGTGCTTGTCGCCAAAGTTGCGAACCATTTCGGCAATCATTTGCTGGTTTTCGGTTTTCTGAAAATTCATACCTCTGTAATTTACTTTTCTATAAAAGCATTGCCCTATGGCTTTGTTTTTAGTGCGGCAAAAATAAGCTATGTGTTGCCTATTGCAGCCCGTTGCAAACGAAATAGGGCGCAAGCTTCTGCCAACGGCTGGCATCCATGCCAGGCATTTTTTCAAAATCAGTGTAGCCCTTGCAGCCGCGCTGCTGCCGGTATGCCACCCATCTGCGGGCCATTACTTTGCCAATGTATGGATGTGCTGCCAACTCCTCTTCGCTGGCTTCACAAGGCAGCCATTGCTTTATTTTGGGGTTTTGAACTTCCACCAAGGGCCACAAGGCATCGTATTTGGCCGAATCGATGCCAAATACCTCGCGCAATTGGTCCACCTCCAAGAAACCGCCCAAGCGCTCACGGTAGCGGATGATCCGGGCCGCAAAAGCAGGACCTATGCCTGGCACCGTTAGTAATTGTACGGAATCGGCCCGGTTCAAATCAACACGAACAAAAACTTTCGAAAAGGCGGGGCGGTCAAGCGCATTGCTATCGTTCGCAACTGTAGCGGGTGCTGCATCGTCCTGAAAACGCAACCAGGGACGAAGCCTTTCTTTTTCAGCTGCGGTTAAACTGAATAACCTATTGAAATCGGCCTCATGGCGCACTTTGCCGCCTTTGGAGCGGAAACGCAACAAGCCAGCAATGCTCTTTTCTTTGAGACCCAATCGCCGGAGCTCTTCGGGTGTAGCGGTATTGATGTCGAAAGCAAAAAGCGGCGACTCCTCCGCTGATTGAGAAGTAGGTGTGGTGTCGGAGGCGGGTAGGCTTTGAGGCATACTGGCCAGTACTTCCTGTGAAAGCACCATGGGGCGGGGCCCCCAAGCATCGATGCTGAGGTGTAAGCCGAGCAAGGCCAATAGCAGCAGGTAACCGATTCGCTCGGTTTTACTAAGCTGCCAAAAGCCTTTCCAAAGCCCACGCATACGGCCTCCTGTGCATCAACGTGGATCGTTGTCGTTATCGGCAAAAGAATCGGGTTCGGCCTTGGGTGGCGTCTTTAAAACCTTCCAAAAAAAGAACCCGGTGATCAGCGTTACCGTTAATTGCACGGCCACCATCAAAACAAATGCTCCGGTACTCATTAGGCTTCCCTCCCAGTTTGACGACGCATGCGGGTGGCCTTGCGCACCAGCAATGCAATAAATACGAATAAGGCAACCAGGTAGAGACGCGATAAATCGGTATACAATACCTTGTTGTAAAACTTGCCGGTGGCCAAGGGGGTAAGCACTTCCACCGATTCGCCTTTGCTCACCGAAATGGCCTGCTTGGCGGTAAACTCGTAGGTTTTAATCACCGCACCCGTTTGAGCATCGGCAATGTCTAACTGCTGCTTGCCCCTATCGGTTCTGATGCCCGCCACCACGCCCGCGACTTCCGACTCAAATACGTCGGCTACATATTCTTTATTGGCTATCAGGCCCTGGTGGGTAATATTGCCAATGATGCTCGACTTGTCTAACTCCCACCCCTCGGTAAACGCACGCTTCCAATCGTTGTCTTTGGGCGTGAACATGGCCCCCATAAATACAAACAAGAGCAAAAGTGGCGTAACGTATTTGATGATGGGCTTGTAAAATGAGGGAACCCGCATATCGGCACCTCTGTTGATTTCGTCCCAACCTTTGTCGATGCCAAAAATCCAACTGAATAAAATGGTCTCTGCCAGGGCAAAAACCACCAGTGATACGGTTCCGGCCCAATAATCGTATTCATCGAAAACGCCTTCCTGAAAGAAAATTACCGTAGGCAAGCCCATCAGCAATACCAAAGCGCCAAATGACCAGGCCGACTTTTTATTGTCCCAATCGAATTCGTCGCGCATGAAACCCATCCAAGGAGTTCCCATGGCCAAAGAGGAAGTAATGCCTGCAAAGAACAAGAGGCCGAACCACATCACCCCAGCCATGGTGCCTAAAAACGCACCCCATTTGCCAAAGAGATAAGGCATGGTTTGGAAGGCCATTGAAAAGCCGGCGTTGTTCTTTACCCAATCTAAACCGAGGTAACCCACGGCAATGGGAACGACGATGCTGGCACCCAGCACAATTTCTACAAAACCATTCATCCAACCGGCCGACATGGCGTTGAGTGCAATATCATCTTTAGAACGCACATAAGCGGCATAGCACTGTATGGTACCCATGCCCACCGAAAGGGTGAAGAAAATTTGTCCAGCTGCCGCCATCCATACCTTCGGGTCGGTGAGGCTGGTAAAATTGGGCGACCACAAAAAGTCGAGACCCATGAGGCTATTACAATCGGTACAGCCTTCTGGCGCTCCGCTGTCGCCCAAGGTCCAACCACGAAGGGCAAGCAAAAAGCCGAAGCCAATGAGCAAGGGCATGCCAATTTTGGCCACTTTTTCCACACCACCCTTGAGGCCTTTTGATAAAATCCAGGTGTTTAAAAAGAGGCAGAAGAGGTAAAAAATGACCGCTTCGTAAGGAATGCCGGTGGTACTGTGTTCTACATCGGTATACGACACAAAAAAATTGGCCACTTCACCCTGACTCATTCCCGAAAAGGTTTGGCGGATGCTGTGGTACACATAAGAAAGGGTCCACGACTCGATGTAGCAATAATAGGCTGCTACCGCAATGTTGGTGAAAATTCCAAACACCCCGAAGTACTTCCAAAAGCTCCGGTGGGTCATGTTATCGAGGATAAAAGGCGTGCTGTGGTTGCCATAACGACCGCCATAACGCCCCACCGACCATTCGATCCACAACAACGGAATGCCCATTAATAGGAAACAAACCAGGTAAGGTATAATGAATGCTCCGCCGCCATTTTGAACGGCTTGAACCGGAAAGCGCAGAAAGTTACCCAGTCCCACTGCATTGCCGGCCATGGCCAAAATCAATCCAACGCGTGTGCCCCAGGAATCAGGAGAATGTGACATGCAATAGCTACAATAATCGGTTAACGATTGGCCAAATTAGGAGAATCGGTCGAAGCATCCAACTTCGATGCAGAAAATACCGAGAAAACGAAACTTATTGCGCTGTTTGCGACATTACCAAGGCAATACCCTCTTCAAAAGTATGGGGTTCGTAACCCAATTCGCGGCGGGCTTTGTCGAGTATGAAGCCTGTAACCAGTGGCCTGCGCGCCTTTTGATTGAGTGTGTCGGTGCTCACCTCGCTGATTTGGTCGGTAGGCAAATTAAAGTACTTTGCTACCCGTTTTACCAGCTCTAAAACCGACATTTGGTCTTTGCCGCTGATGTTGTAAATGCCTTGGGCGCGTTTCATGGCGGCCAAAATGCAGCCTTGTGCTAGGTCTTCGGCCAAGGTGGGGGTGCGGAATTGGTCGGATACAATGCGCAGCGGCTGGCCCTTTTCCAAGGCGCCTTTGGCCCAAAGCACAATGTTAGAACGGCTCATGTCTTCGGCAACACCATAAACCAGCACGGTACGGATGATGCTGTAAGAAATATTGCTTTCGAGCAAGAGTTTTTCGGCTGCCCATTTCGACTTGCCATAAAAGCTTAGCGGATTGGCGGCAGCTGTTTCGTCGTACGGACCGGCAGCACCATCGAATATAAAATCGGTAGAAAGGTGAACCAGGTGGGCCTTGATAGCTCCACAGGCCCTAACGAGGTGGTCGACCGCCTGCACATTGAGCTGCCAGCAGGCGTCTTGCTGGTCTTCGCAATCGTCTACCTGGGTCATAGCGGCAGTATGGATAATGACCTCGGGTTGCCATCGCATGCACAAGTCTATTACTTCTTGAGCGTTGGTTACGTCGAGCGGCGCGTAAGAATACCCCTCTTGCATGCGCAAACGATTGGCGCCGCGAGCAGTAGCCAACAATTCAACGTCGGCGCGGTGAGCTAATTGATGGATGAGTTTTTGTCCGAGCAGACCATTCGAACCGGTGACCATGATTTTCATGGTACAATACTACAAAAAGGATGTTAGTCCCAGATAATGCCGTTGCTTCTGAAATACGATTTTACATTTAACCAAAAGGCCGTGAGCATGTAAAAAAGCACGGGTGAGCCAAGCGAAACCAGGCTTACATAAATAAACACATTGCGCACCTTAGCGGTAGGTAAATCGAATTTTTCGCTCAGGTATTCACACACGCCAAAAGCGCGGTCTTCGAAAAAAACTTTGATGTTGTCAACCAGTTTTTGCATGATCTGTTAGTTTGGTAAGCAGCAGCCGGTTTCCGACTATACAATCTAAACAACGCTTCTCGGTGCAATATTGTTTGAACAACTCCACCATGCCTTGCGATTGTAGGGCGTTACGCGGTGTAACCTGCAAACCTTCGAACAAATGTACAATTTGATTTTTTTCTGGCGCAAAACTCTCGAGCCATGAAATGGCTTTTTCTTCCTCGGAAGGCAGGTGTTGCCAGCGACCAAACAAAAACATGGCCGGAACAACGGCATTGATGGCCCAAACGGCAGCGGTTGCGGGTGAAGGCCGTCCGCCTTTGGCACCACCCTCGTCGCCCAGGCGGTAATGTTGTTGCCAATAGCTGCTGGGCAAGGGTTGTAATTGGGCGAGCAGCTCGGTGGGTTGGGTTGCACTTCGAAGGCGTTCGAACAGGGGCATGCCTTGGTGAAGCAAAGCAGCCAATTGCGCCAAACGCCGGGTTGGAAAAGCAGCAGGCCGCATCCGCAAAAAACGCCATTGACTGGGAGGCATGGGGCGGAGCTGGTGTTTTGCTTGCAGGTATAGGTATTCGGCATGTAATTCGGCTGGCCAACCCGAGAGCTTTGGGTGCGAATTCAAAAAACCAGCTTGACCAAATAACAAGGCTTCTAAGGCCCGTAAATCGTGCTGGTATTTGTGCAACACATGCACCGACAAGCTGCTTGCCAAGGCTTCCATCGGTTCTCGGTTAACTTTCAGGCCCATGGCACCAGCCAGCCAGCGCCAAAAAGCCTCTTCCCAATCGCCCTTACACGCTTGCAATTGAACTTCGAGCTGTGCCACACGGTGTTCGAGACGCTCTACCCCTGCTCTGTCGAGCATGCCCTGAAAATACCAACGCTCATCATCCAATGAAGCCGCACAGGGCAAAGCTTGGCTCGATTGCATGAGCCCCTGGTGTTGTTCGAGCAGGCTGAGTGGTACCCAAGGAGCCAAGGCAAATTGCGGTATGGCGGTACCATCGGTACGCAAGGCTACCTCATCGCCTTGCCACACCACGTGCAACACTACGTTGTTGTAATGTTCATCGGTATGGTGTTGATGCTGGTACCACTCGCGGGCTTTCCAATGGATTTCAACGCTGCCCATCCAACGTTGGCCACCGATTTTAATCATGGCTTCGGTAAAATCGGGGCCGCCATCGTGGTTGTGATAACCCGGATGGTACACCTCCACCTTTTCGCCCTGTTGGGTACGCCAATCGCCGGCCAAAAGCAATCGGTTTTTCCAGATAAAGTGTAACAGCGCCTCTTGCATGCTTGAAATTAGCCATCCATTGGCGTAGCTCCAACCGTCCAGAGCACTTAGCCGAAAAAGCAAAAAAGATTGCTGAATTAACGAAAAGAGCAAGCCACTCAAGCCGGTTTGCTTTTTTTCATTTTCCTCCTTTGAAGTATGCTAAGTTCATTATATTTGCACTCCCAAAGTTCGGGGTGTAGCGCAGTCCGGTTAGCGTACACGTCTGGGGGGCGTGTGGTCGCTGGTTCGAATCCAGTCACCCCGACAATCAAAGCCTCTCCGCGAAAGCGGAGGGGCTTTTTACTTTCCAGGCCGAGCCAAGCCCCAAGCTTGAGCGAGGAATGGAAAGTAAAAAGCCCAAACACGCGAAGCGGGTTGGCTTTGCTAGTAACGCCCACCCCAAGGATCGGCGAAGCCAATCCAGTCACACACTCACCTCCATGCCAAGCCCCAGCTTGAGCGAAGGCTTTAAATGAAAAAGCCCCAGAGACGCGCAGCGGATCGGGATTTGTTTGTAACGCCCACCGCCAAGGATCGGCGAAGCCAATCCAGTCACACACTCACCTCCATGCCAAGCCCCAAGCTTGAGCGAGGAATGGAAAGTAAAAAGCCCAAACACGCGAAGCGGGTTGGCTTTGCTAGTAACGCCCACCCCAAGGATCGGCGAAGCCAATCCAGTCACACACTCACCTCCATGCCAAGCCCCAGCTTGAGCGAAGGCTTTAAATGAAAAAGCCCCAGAGACGCGCAGCGGATCGGGATTTGTTTGTAACGCCCACCGCCAAGGATCGGCGAAGCCAATCCAGTCACACACTCACCTCCATGCCAAGCCCCAAGCTTGAGCGAGGAATGGAAAGTAAAAAGCCCAAACACGCGAAGCGGGTTGGTTTTGCTTGTAACGCCCACCCCAAGGATCAGCGAAGCCAATCCAGTACAGCCTCATCTTCTTGGAGTCCGACCAATAGCGTCGGACCTCTTATCCCTATTTCGACAAGCTCAATAACCATATCCAGAGGAGAAGGACGATACATTTTGGACCGTACGAAATCTTAGATCAACCGAATTTGAACATCGCTCCTAAGCCTGCATGCGCGCAAGAGAAGCGGGTTGGCTTCGCTTGTAACGCCCACCCTAAGATTGGCGAAGCCAAACTGACGGCCAAAAGGCGCAATCGAAAATAAAAAAGGCGCGTCCGCAAGGAACACGCCTTTTATCCAATTCGAGGATCTGGCTTACTTCAAGTCGAAACGGTCGTTCATCATCACCTTGTTCCAGGCGCGCACAAAATCGCGGACCATTTTGGCGCCACCATCGTTTTGGGCGTATACTTCCGACAAAGCGCGGAGTTGTGAGTTCGAACCAAATACCAAATCAACGCGGGTACCGGTCCATCGGAGATCGCCGGTTTTGCGGTCGCGGGCTTCGTACACATTGGCATCCTTGGCCGATGGCGCCCAAGCGTTTGCCATGTCGGTAAGGTTCACAAAGAAGTCGTTGGTGAGTTCACCCACACGCTTGGTGAGTACCCCGTGCTGGCTGCCGTTGTAGTTGGCACCCAAAACGCGCATACCACCCACCAAAACGGTCATTTCGGGAGCGCTGAGGCCCAACAGCTGGGCCTTGTCAACCAACATGTCTTCGGCAGGCACGCTGTACTGCTTCTTTTCGTAGTTACGGAATCCATCGGCGTGGGGCTCCAATACCGCAAAACTATCGGCATCGGTTTGCTCGGCAAGGGCGTCCATGCGGCCAGGGGTGAACGGAACTTCTACCTGGTGGCCTGCAGCAGCCGCAGCCTTTTCAACAGCAGCAGCACCGGCCAGCACGATGAGGTCGGCGAGCGAAATTTGCTTGCCACCGCTTGCCTTGGCGTTAAAATCATCGCGGATGCCTTCGAGCACTTCCAATACTTTGTTCAACTGGCCAGGCATGTTCACTTCCCACGAACGTTGTGGAGCCAAACGGATGCGAGCACCATTGGCACCACCCCGTTTGTCGCTGCCGCGGAAAGTAGAAGCCGAACTCCAGGCGGTGTACACCAATTCACTCACACCCAAACCGCTGGCCAAAACTTGCTTTTTGAGGGCAGCAACGTCGGCAGCGTCTACCAATTTGTGGTTCACTGCCGGAATGGGGTCTTGCCAAATGAGGTCTTCTGCTGGCACTTCGGGACCGTGGTAACAGGCCTTGGGACCCATGTCGCGGTGCGTGAGTTTGAACCAAGCACGGGCAAAAGCATCGGCAAAAGCCTGCGGATCTCGGTGGAAGCGGCGCGAAATGGGTTCGTAAATGGGGTCAAAACGCAGCGACAAATCCGCCGTGGTCATCATGGGCGGATGTTTTTTGCTGGGGTCGTGTGCATCGGGGATGAGGTGCTCGGGCTTCACATTTTTGGCAACCCACTGATGTGCACCCGCAGGTGACTTGGTGAGCTCCCATTCGTAACCGAAGAGCATGTCGAAATAGCCATTGTCCCACTTGGTAGGATTGGGCTTCCAAGCGCCTTCAATGCCACTGGTGGTGGTGTGTACCCCTTTGCCAGTACCGAATTTATTGATCCAGCCAAAGCCCATTTCTTCGAGCGGGGCGCCTTCGGGCTCGGGACCTACCAAAGATTCGGGTCCGGCGCCGTGGGCCTTACCAAAGGTATGTCCGCCAGCCACCAGCGCAACGGTTTCTTCGTCGTTCATGGCCATGCGACCAAAGGTTTCGCGTACGTCGCGGCCGCTGGCTACCGGGTCGGGATTGCCGTTGGGCCCCTGGGGATTCACGTAAATCAAGCCCATTTGTACGGCAGCAAGGGGATTTTCGAGTTCACGGTCGCCGCTGTAACGCTTGTCGCCCAGCCACTCGCTTTCCTTGCCCCAATAAATGTCTTCTTCGGGAGCCCAAATATCTTCGCGACCGCCGCCGAAGCCAAAGGTTTTGAAGCCCATCGACTCGAGGGCTACATTGCCTGCGAGGATGAACAAATCGGCCCACGAAATGCTGTTGCCGTATTTTTGCTTGATGGGCCACAACAAACGACGGGCTTTGTCGAGGTTGCCGTTATCGGGCCAGCTGTTGATGGGTGCAAAGCGCTGGTTGCCTGTGCTGCCACCGCCGCGACCGTCGGCAATGCGGTAGGTACCGGCTGCGTGCCAGGTCATGCGGATGAAGAGGCCGCCGTAGTGCCCCCAGTCGGCCGGCCACCAATCTTGCGAATCGGTCATGAGGTCGGTGAGGTCGTTTTTCAAGGCGGCGTAGTCGAGCTTTTTGAATTGCTCCACGTAGTTGAAATCGGGCTCCATGGGGTTCGACACCGGCTGGTGCTGGTGCAGGATGCTCAGGTTGAGCTGGTTGGGCCACCATTCGCGGTTGCCGGTACCTCCACCGCTGTTGCGGGTGAGGGCGCCGTGCAGGAAGGGGCATTTTCCGTCACCGTTGCCGGTGCTGGGGTGTGCGAAATTTTCCATATCGATTGCTTTTGAGATTGTCGGTTTTGCGCTTTTTGGTCAGCGTACGGTCAAATTTAATCCGGTTCGTCTAATATAAGCAATTGAATGATGTGATGGTAGTAATAGGAATTTTCTATGAAGCTTAACTTTTACTAATACCGCAGGCAAAAGAGGTACGTGAGCTCGAACAGCATGCCTGTGCATTCATCGATAAAAACTAAGCGCTGAAGACACTTACACATCAACCCATATTTAAGGCATCGGTTAGCGCCACACAGTTCAAATCTGCCATCCAGTCTATTTTAGTTGAACGAATAGGCTTAACAAGAAGTTGACTTTCGCTTTGTACATTTGGGCATGCGCCACACCCTTGTGCATTTGTGTTGGAATTTATTGGCTTGGCTGAGTGCTTGCAGCTTGCCTACGGCGCGTGAGCGCGACAACCTCATCAGAATTGATGGGTCCAGCTCGGTTTTTCCGCTAACCGAAGCCATTACCGAACAGTATTACCAGGCCGAAAGCAGTCACAAAGTAGTGGTTGGCGTTTCGGGCACCGGTGGAGGCATGCGCAAATTGCTGCGTGGCGAAATAGATATCTGCAATGCCTCGCGCCCCATGAGTGCGGCTGAAAAGGCACAGTTTGCACAGGCTGGGAAGAGCATTGTGGAGTTGCCGGTAGCTTTTGATGGCATTGTGGTAGTGGTACATCCGCAGAATAATTGGACGAACAACATCCGCATGAGTGAATTGCAGCGGTTATGGCGCACCGAAAGTCAGGCTGAGCGCACCCGTTGGTCTGATTTGCGTGCGGGTTGGCCCCAAAAGCCGGTGGTATTGTTTGGCGCCGGACAAAGCTCGGGCACTTATGATTTTTTCACCCAGGTGGTGAACGGCAGGGCGCGCTCGGGCCGTGGCGATTATGCCTTTAGCGAAAACGACAATATTTTGGTAAGCGGGGTAGCCGGCGACGTTCATGCCTTGGGCTATGTGGGTTACAACTACTTTGTTGAAAACCGCAATAAACTCAAGGCACTGGGCATTATCAACGATTTTGGGGGCGAGCAAAAAGCTGTGATGCCCAGCGACAGCAACATTGCACAAGGCCGTTACCAGCCATTAAGCCGCATTCAATACCTTTATGTAAGCAAGGAAGCTTTACAGCGTGCTTCGGTGCGCGATTTTCTGCGGTATTACAATCAATCGGTGCGCGAGTTGAAACAGCTACCCGGCTTCATTCCATTAAATGCTGCGCAGTACGACCTTTGGCTGCCCCTCTTAGAGGAGGTAAAGCAGCCATGAGGCGACCTGGCGAAAAGTTAATAGAAGGGCTGCTGGGCCTCAGCAGTTTGTTTACACTTTTACTCACCCTCATGGTGGTTGGGGTTTTGGTAAACAATGCCTGGGGCTTTTTCACCGAAATTGGTGTGCTTGATTTTCTTACTGGCACACGCTGGACGCCTTTTTACGAAGACCCCGCATTTGGCATGTGGCCTTTGCTGAGCGGCACCTTGCTCACTGCGCTCATTGCCATGTTCACGGCTTTGCCTTTGGGTTTGCTCATTTCGATTTACCTGAGCGAATATGCCAACGCTACCTGGAGGAATGTGGCCCGTCCGGCCCTCGATTTGTTGTCGGCCATTCCAACCGTGGTGTACGGCTTTTTGGCTTTGGTTTTTGTAACCCCTGCCTTGCAGTATATTTTTCCGGGCCTTGAGCGATTTAATGCCCTGTCGCCCGGCATGGTGATGGGCTTTATGATTTTGCCCATCATCACCTCCATCAGCGAAGATGCCATGCGGGCGGTGCCTGCCAATTTGCGGGAAGCAGCTTTTGCCATGGGTGCATCGCGTTGGCAAGTGGCGTGGCGGGTGGTTTTGCCTGCCGCTTTCAACGGGGTAACGGCGGCTGTCATCTTGGCCTTTTCGCGGGCGTTGGGCGAGACCATGATTGTGAGCATTGCTGCCGGTCAGCAGCCGCAGCTCACGTTTAATCCGGCTGTTGCCATTCAAACCGCCAGCAGTTACATCATTCAAATCAGCCTGGGCGATGTTGACCGTTCGGGCTTAGAGTACAAGACCATTTTTGCCGTGGGATTGGGTTTGTTTTTGCTCACTTTTGCACTCAACAACCTCAGTTACTGGCTGCGTGCCCGTTTTAAACAGCAACAACGATGAACCGGGTGTTTTTGCGTTTATTCAAGGCCATTGATGCTGCTGGCGACTGGTACGACCGGCAGCGTGGCGAGGGCTTTGCCGTGTACGGCTTGGTGTTCACCCTTTTTGTGGTGGCCATCGTACTGGGCTTGTTTGCGTATATAAGCATTGCCGGATTTCCGCGCTTGGGTACCCGCTTTTTCACCGGTTTTGCCTCACGCATTCCCGAGCAGGCCGGTATTTTGCCCGCCTTTTTGGGTAGCCTGTGGGTAATGGGCTTGGTATTCCTCATCAGTTTCCCGTTGGGTGTGGCGGCGGGTATTCATTTAGAACAATATGTGGGTCAAAAGCGGCTGGCGCGCCTGCTCGAGGTGAACATCACCAATTTGGCAGGCATACCCTCAATTGTTTATGGCTTGTTGGGCTTGCAGTTTTTTGTACGTGGTTTGGCCTTGGGCGAGAGTATTTTGGCTGCTTCGCTCACCCTCAGCATGATGGTTTTGCCCTTGGTAATTGTAGCCACCCGCGAAGCCATGCGCATGGTGCCTGCAAGCGTCACCGAGGCGGCTTATGCCTTAGGAGCCACCAAGTGGCAAACCATATGGCACCACGCCTTGCCCATAGCCTTTCCGGGTATTATTTCGGGGGTGCTGCTGGCTGTAACCCGGGCCATTGGCGAAGCTGCGCCACTCTTGGTCATTGGCGCCGTGGCTTTTGTGCCCTTTGTGCCCGCTTCGGTGTTCGACTATTTTACGGTGCTGCCCGTGCAAATTTTCTTTTGGGCTACCAAACCACAAAGTAGCTTCCTCATCAATGCCTCAGCAGCCATTTTGGTATTGCTAGGCCTTACCCTCCTCCTCAACTTGCTGGCAGTGCGCATCCGCGAACGCTGGCACAAACGCATCGAAAGCTGATGTATAAGATTGAAGTGCGCGATATTGATTTTTGGTACGGCAACAGCCAGGTACTGCACCGCATCGATTTGAGCATGGCACCCAATACCGTTACCGCCTTGATTGGTCCATCGGGTTGCGGCAAATCGACCCTGCTGCGGGTGCTCAACCGCATGAACGAGCTCATTGGCGGCAGCCGGCTCCAAGGCGAAGTGTTTATTGACGGACGCAGCATTTATGCCCCCGACGTAGATGTTTACGAATTGCGCAAACGCGTAGGCATGGTGTTTCAAAAGCCCAACCCCTTCCCCAAAAGTGTGTACGAAAATGTGGCCTTTGGCCTCCGCATCAAGGGCATCAATCACCGCAGCTTCATCGACGAAAAAGTAGAACGCACCTTGCGCCAGGTGTTTCTGTGGGAAGAGGTGAAAGACAAGCTCCATAAACCAGCGTTAGCACTGTCGGGCGGACAACAACAGCGCCTCTGCATTGCCCGCGCCTTGGCCGTGGAGCCCAGCATTTTGTTGATGGACGAACCTGCCTCTTCGCTCGACCCCATTAGCACCGCCAAACTCGAAGAGCTCATTTATGAACTCAAGCAAACCTACACCATTGTTTTGGTGACGCACAATATGCAGCAAGCCAGCCGCACCAGCGACCGCACCGCCTTTTTGTACAAAGGCAACCTCATTGAATATGCCGATACGGCTACCTTCTTTACCAATCCGAGCAGCCAAAGCACCCAAGATTACATTACCGGTAGGTTCAGGACAGATTAACCACCGGTGCTACAAAGTCATCACAAGCAAGGATTCGGCACATCAATTTTCCACGGTGGGTTCCTCTGTTGGTGAAGCCCACCCAAGGCTATCAGGGGTTTAGTGTCGTGCCTGAGAATGCCCAACCTTGCCATTTAGCAAGATGCCGGCAGAACACAGCATCTTGGCCATTGAAAAGAAAGCCAGTTGCTGCCCAAAACGAACAAACAATGGCCGAAATCAATCATAAACGCCCTGAATCAAGCTTAGGTACAGGGTTTATACGGGCTGCTTTGCATATAAATACACGATCAAAAATTGAGCTTAGCCGTTTGGCTTCTTCATTTGACGAAATTTGGTAGCTTGCGGCTATTATTACCTTCCTGTTGTATGAAATGCCTGAACTGCGGCCATGAACATGAGGCCAAATTTTGTCCCGAATGCGGCCAACCAGCCGCAGTGCGGCGCCTTACCTTTCGAAATTTAGTGCAGGACGTGCAAGAGCGCTTTTTGGGGGTCGATAACCTTTTCATGCGCACTTTCGTTGATTTATGGACCCAACCGGGCAAGGTGGCACGCACCTATTTTGCTGGCAACAGGCGGAAATACATTGGTCCGGGCGGCTACCTCCTGCTCATGCTTTCGCTCATGTTGCTCATTTACGATATGGCCAGTGTTGATACAGCCAAGTTTTTCAATCAGATTGCTACCGACCTGAATGCCGAAGCCGAGGCCAGCAGCCGACAGGCCATGCTGCAACAGAAAATCAGCCAATTTGTAAACACCCACATGCGGCTCATCAATTTTGCTTTGCTTCCTTTTTACGCCTTGCTGTCGATGCTGTTTTTCCGCAAGCACAAACTCCATTTTGTAGAACACATGGCCTTGTTTGCCTATACCCAAGCCCAACCCTTGTGGATCAGCATTGTGGGCGGAGTGCTGTTTGCGGCCACAGGCATCAACATTGCCTCGGCACTTATTTTCATCAGCTTCGGCTATGCTGCTTGGCTCTTTGCCGATTTTTTCCACCGCGACAATACCCCCATGGTGCTGCTGAAATCGCTGTTAATTCAGGTGTTGGTTTTGTTCATCATTTCTATCTTAGGTGGACTGATAGCGGTGGCTTGGTTTATGTACAACCGCTAAAAAAGCCCGAACCTTGCGATTCGGGCCTTGCTATTGACTGAAAATCAGGCTCAAGCCTGTTCCATGTATTCGGCTATGCGCTCGGCAACCTGAGCAGGCGTGAGGCCAAAGTGCTCGGCCAAAGCATCGCCGGGGGCTGAGAGGCCAAAGGTATCCACGCCAATGTTCAGGCCGTCGATGCCGGTGAAGCGCTGCCAGCCGAGGGTAACGCCGGCTTCTATCGACACACGGTATTTCGCTTCGAGGCTGTAAATCATGCGGCGGTAGTCGGCGGGTTGCTCGTCGAACAACTCCCAACAAGGCAAGCTCACCACGCGGATGTTGCCCCTGCCCTCGGTCAATTTTTGAGCCGCCTCAATGGCCACCCATACTTCTGAACCACTGGCAAAAATCACGGTTTCTACCGCCTCACCGGGCTGTGTTTCGTATTTGATGTATCCGCCGCGGGCCACGTCAACCACACCGTCGAGCGTAGGCACATTTTGGCGGGTAAGGGCCAAAAGGCTGGGGCGGTGGGTTTCTTCGAGCCACTGCAGCATGCAGGCCACGGTTTCGCGGGCGTCGGCCGGACGGAAAACCAACAAATTGGGAATGGTACGCAAACTCATCACGTGCTCAATCGACTGGTGGGTGGGACCGTCTTCGCCTAAGAAAATGCTGTCGTGCGTAAATACGTGCAGCACCTGCAACTCCTGGATGGCGCTCATGCGGATGGCATTGCGGCTGTAATCGCTGAAGGTGAGGAAGGTGGCGCCGTAAGGCAACATCCCGCCATACAAAGCCATGCCGTTGAGGATGGCCGCCATGGGGAATTCACGTACCCCAAAAGCCAGGTTGCGCCCGGCGCGGTTGTTTTTGCTGAACTCACCTACGGCAGCTGCAAAAGCACCGGTATTGTTCGATGGCTCGAGGTCGGCACTGCCGCCTACGATGCCCGGAATGTTCTGGCCCATGAACTCCAACACCTTGCCAAAGGCCACGCGGGTAGCCAGCTTCTCTCCTACCGCAAAAGTAGGCATGCCGTTGAGGTCGATTTCGCCTTCGAGCAATTGGCCACAAAGCGTATCAAAACTGCTGTCGGCTTTGCGGCGGTTGCGCACGGCCATCTCCCAGCGATCGGCTTCGTCGTTGTAGCCATTCAATTTGGCTGTGAAGTGCTCTTTCACTTCTTCGCTCACTTGGAAAAAAGCTTCGGGATCTAAGCCCAATTTGCTTTTGGTGGCGGCAATTTCTTCGGGCTTGAGGGGTTCGCCATGCGTTTTGTGGCTGCCTTCCATGGTAGCGGCGCCTTTGGCCATCACGGTTTCGCCAATGATGAGCAGCGGGCGGCTGCGTTCGGTTTGGGCATGGTCGAGTGCCGCGCGGATGGCAGCATGGTCGTGCCCGTTGATTTCGAGTACTTCCCACTGCATGGCTTCAAACAGTTGGCGGAAATTCACCGAACTCACGCGCTCGGTTTTGCCCGAAATCTGAATGTCGTTTTTATCGTAATACACCACCAAGTTGTGCAGGCCAAGGTGACCCGCAATTTGCATGGCACCCAAGGCCACGTCTTCCTGCAAATCGCCATCGCCTACCAGGCTGTAAATTTTGTTGTTGATGAGGTCGCTGCCCAGCACCTCTTGCTGGTGCAAAGCGGCAATGGCCATGCCCACCGCCATGCTCACGCCTTGGCCGAGTGGCCCCGTGGTGGCTTCAACGCCGGGTGTGAGGTGGCTTTCGGGGTGGCCGGGCGTGAGGCTGCCCAACTGACGGAAATTTTCGAGCTCTTCGATGGGCAACAAATCCATGAAGTGCAGCAGGCTGTAGAGCAACATCGACTCGTGGCCGGCCGACAGCACAAAGCGGTCGCGGTTATGCCATTTGGGCGACATGGGTGCAAAACGCAAGTAATCGCGGAACAAAATCACCGCAAAATCGGCCGATGAAAAGGCCCCACCGGGGTGACCTGAATTGGCTTTGCGGGTGGCGTCCATCACGAGGCCTTTGAGTTCGGCAATGACGCGTTGATCGAGTGGTGCTGACATGCTGGGAAAAATTTGTGCAAAGGTAGGCTTTTTTTGGTGTGAAGCGGTGTAGGGAGCCTTCGGCTTGTTAACGCACTGCGTACTGTGGGTAGCCTTCGGCCTGTTGATGCACTGCGTGCTGTGGGTGGCCTTCGGCCTGTTAACGCACTTCGTGCTGTAAACGGCCGGTGGCCTGTTGATGCGCTGCGCGCTGGGGATGCAGGGTCATTCGTGAAAATCAGTTCGATTTGCGTCATCGGCGTTTACTAGCGTCATAGACTACTGAGCACGCGGATGGGACTTATAAACGCGGATAGTGGGCCGAAAAATGCACCAAATAAGCATCATCTGCGGTCTAAAAAGGCGCAAAAAGCCGCAGAAGGAAATTGCCAGAAAAATCACGAAATTAGGAGCTGATGAAGCGACTATTTTTATTGCTGAGCTTTTTTGCAGGTTTGGAGGTGGGTGCCTCCCAAACCGCAACAGTTTTTATTCCCAATAAAGGGCAATTTAAGGGGCCACAGCTGTTTCAGGCGGGCTTTGGAAAAACCACTCTTTTCTTCGAAAAAGACGGGGTGCGCATTGCCCTGCTCGATGCTGAGAGCATGCATGAGGCGAACCACCAAGGTGTAACCCATGAAAAGGGCCGTGTAGTAAAAGGCCATAACCTACGTTTGCGCCTCTTGGGTGGAGCGGCCCTTTCGCTGCAAGGCGAAGGCCAAGAAAGTAATGCGCCCTTTCATTACCTCTTTGCACAAGAACGACATAGCGTGCGACCTCTGGAAAAACTGAGATACCGCGAAATTTACGCAGGCATAGACATGCTTTGGAAGCTAGAGCAGGGAAAAATGAAGTATGACTTTGAGTTGAAAGTGGGTGCTAATCCGGCTCAAATCCGGCTGCAATACGAAGGGGCCGAGTCGGTAAGTCTCCGAAAGGGGCAGCTGCTGGTGAAAACTTCGGTGGGCGACTGGCTCGAGGCGGCGCCAGTGGCCTATCAAATGAATGGTAAAAATCGCATCAGCGTGCCTTGCCAATTTGTGATAAAGCAAGGCGAAATCAGCTTCCAGTTTCCCAAAGGCTACAACAAAAACCTGCCTTTGACCATAGATCCTACTTTGGTATTTAGCACCTACTCGGGCGCAACTTCCGACAACTGGGGATTTACCGCTTGTTCCGACTTGGGCTCGAACATCTACACCGGCGGCATCGCCTTTGGTCCGGGTTTTCCGGTAAGCTTAGGTGCCTATCAAACCAGTTGGAACGGCAACACCGTCGACGGAAACACTACCTTGCATTTCGACATTGCGCTGATGAAGTTTAGCGCCACCGGCGATCAACTGCTTTACGCCACTTTTTTGGGAGGAAACCGTGTAGAGCGTCCACACAGCCTCATAGCCAACGACCAGGGAGAGCTATACATCATGGGCAGCACCAACAGCACCGATTTTCCGATGGGTGGCAGTGGCTTAGATAAATCGCATAACGGGCAGTACGACATTTTTGTGAGCAAGCTCAGTGCCGATGGCAGCCAATTGATGGCGAGTACCTTTTACGGCGGCGCCCAAAACGATGGTTTGAACGTCAGTGCCACCCTCCGAAGTGGTCCGGCCGACGAATTTCGCGGCGATGTACTCATCACCAGTAGTGGTGATGTAATGGTAGCCAGTATGAGCGGAAGCCCGGGTTTAGGGACGGCCTCTTCCTTCCAACCAACTTATGGCGGCGGGCAAACCGATGGTTTGATCATTCGTTTTTCGAGCGACTTGCAAACCCTTCGCTGGGCGAGCTATTTGGGTGGAAGTGCCGCCGACGCGCTCTACAGCGTGAAGGAAGGCAGCAGTGGCGAAGTGGTGGTGGCAGGCGGAACGGCCAGTTCATTTACCCTACCCGGCTTTGGTTACCAAACCACCAATGCCGGCGGAACCGATGGCATGGTGGCCCGCTTTCAGGCAGCTGATGGGCAAGGCATCAGCGGCACCTTTTTGGGTTCGGCGGGTTACGACCACCTCTTTTTTATAGATATTGACGGGCTTGGCGATGTGTATGTAAATGGTCATACCGACAGCAATTTGGTGACTTTGGGTACAAACTACAACGATCCCCGCTCGGGCCAATACATCGGCTGCTTCAGTCCTCAGTTGGGCACCCTCCGCTGGTTGGGCCGTTATGGGGCGCGCACTGGCAAACCCGAGCTCAACCTCGCGGCTTTTGTGGTTGATTTGTGTCAAAATATTTATGTTTCGGGCTTTACAGGCAATATCTTAGGAAATACCTTAGCAGGTCCTACCAATTTCCAGCTCACAAACAATGCCCGGCAAACCACTACCGACGGGCTCGATTTTTACCTCGCAGCCTTTTCGCCGGGGATGCTCACCCTGCAATATTCTACCTATTTCGGCGGGGCGGCTAGTCCCGACCACGTAGACGGGGGCACCAGCCGTTTCGACAAGCGTGGAGTGATGTATCAGGCGGTTTGTGCAGGTTGTGGAGGTTTAGACGATTTCCCGGTAACACCCAATGCCTATGCCAGCACCAATGGTAGCGCTAACTGCAACAATGCCGTCTTGAAGCTCGCTTTTGAGCTCGAAAGTGGCTTAGGTGCCCGTTTCGGCTGGGTAGATCCGCCCACTTGGTGTGCACCTTTGAGCTTGCAAATGCAGGATTTTAGCCGAACAGTTGGCAATGTGAGTTGGCAGTGGCAAACGAGCGCGGGCGACAGCAGCAACTTGCCAAATCCGGTTTTCAACTTCAGTGAACCCGGGGAATACCGCATCAGTTTGCGCATCAGCTCACCCACGGCCTGTAATGGCTTCGATACTTTATCACGCATTATCACTGTTTTTGCCCCTCCCGCCCTCGATTTGCCAGCCGACACCTGTTTGTGCTTAGAAGATGGTTTTGTGCTCAGTTCGAATGTGCCTGGGAATATTTTTGAGTGGTCGGGCATGGTGAGCAGCAATGACTTCAACATCACCCCAACGCAAAGTGGGCTTTACCGACTGGAGTTGACCGATGCCAACGGTTGCACGGCCAGCGATTCGGTGAATTTGGTAGTAATTCCTTGTTTCGGCAGCGTTACAAACGTCATTACGCCCAATGGCGACAATTTGAACGACCGTTTGACCCTGCCAGGAAGCAATTATGATGATTTTACAATGCGGGTTTTCAACCGCTGGGGGCAAGAAGTTTTTAGAACACGAAACCAAGCTTTGGGTTGGGGTGGTGAAGATGCTTTGGATGGAAAATTGGGTGCAGGCGATTATTTCGTGCGTATCAGTGCGCGTTTTTGTGCCAATCGGGTCACCGAACGTGATTTTCCGGTGAAGTTGATAAGGTGAGGGATTCGGGATTTGAAATTTGGGATTCAATGTCGTTTAGTTAAGCTACAAGTGCCTGTAATTCAGTGGTGGTGGCACCTT
>VFQQ010000382.1_pt1 | contig 93756 bp, 91 predicted proteins | sample 3512341 | NCBI WGS metagenome assembly VFQQ01 (sample SAMN10412373, study PRJNA504923) | tailings metagenome | isolation source: Relicate 2 Philex TSF1 revegetated site | place: Philippines: Tuba, Benguet | collected 2017-08-29 | reverse complement strand
GCGCCACCGCGTCGTCAACCAGCACGGCGAGGTGCTGGTCGACTTCACCGAGACGGTCACCTTCCTGCCCAAGGGCGCGGTCGAGGCCGAGGCCGGGTAAGGCCACCGCGATGAGTCGTCGTTTCGAAGGCCGCGTCGCGATCGTCACCGCGGCCGGATCGGGCATCGGCGCGGCGACCGCCAAGCGGCTGGCCGGCGAGGGCGCACGGGTGCTCGTCGCCGATCTCAGCGGCACGCGTGCGCAGGCCACCGCCGATGCCATCGCGGCCGGCGGCGGCGAGGTCGCCTGGCTCAAGATGGACGCAGCGGAGCCGCCCGCCGTCGAGGCCACCGTCGCGCTGGCGCTGCAGCGCTGGGGCCGGCTCGACGTGCTCGTCAACAACGCCGGCTACGGCGAGCCGGCGCTGCTGTGCGACACCTTGATCGAATCGTGGAACCGCACCGTCGCGGTCACGCTCACGAGCGTCTTCCTCGGCCTCAAGTACGGCCTGCCGCCGATGCGCCGGCAGGGCGGCGGCGTGGTGGTCAACACCGCGTCGGTGTCGGGCACCGCGGGCGACATCGGCATGGCGGCCTACAACGCGGCCAAGGCCGGCGTCATCAACCTTACGCGCGCCGCGGCGCTCGAGTGCGCGGCCGAGAACATCCGCGTCAACTGCGTCTGCCCGGGCGGCATCGACACCCGCGTCTCGCAGGTGTTGGCCGGCGAGCGGGCCGACGAGGTGCGGCGCGCGCTGGCCGCGGTGCACCCGCTCGGCCGCATGGGCAGCGCCGATGAGATCGCCGCGGCGATCGCCTTCCTCGCCAGCGGCGAAGCCTCGTTCATCACCGGCGCGGCGCTGGTGGCTGACGGCGGGCTCACCGCCGGCACCGGCCTGCCCCCTTTCGTGCCGCGCTGACCGCGGCGGAATCGAACCATGGACTTCTCGTTCACCGAAGAGCAGAACCTGCTGCGCGACAGCGTTCGCACAATGCTCGACCGCATCGCGACGCCGGACTACATCCGCCGCTGCGACCAGGAGCCGCGTTACCCCACCGAGCTGTACGAGGCCTTCGTCGAGCTCGGGCTGCTGCGCATGCCGTTCCCCGAATCGGTGGGCGGCCTCGGCGGCAGCGTGATCGACTTCGCGATCATCGCCGAGGAACTCGGCCGCAAGAGCTACGACTTCCTCGGCGCCTACGGCACCTGCGTCTTCAACGGCCTGAACATCCTGCACAACGGCAGCGAGGCACAGCGCCAGCGCTGGCTGCCGCCGCTGCTCGACGGCCGCATCAAGATGTCGATCTCGATGACCGAGCCGGGTGCCGGCTCGGACGCCGGCGCGATGCGCACCAGCGCGCGCCTGGACGGCGACCACTGGGTCATCAACGGCCAGAAGGTGTTCTCCACCGGCGCGGGTGCCGATCGCAACGTCATCAACCTCTACGCGCGGTCGAAGCCGGAAGGGCCGCACCAGCAGGCGCTGTCGCTGTTCCTGGTCGACAAGGACACGCCCGGGGTCACCTTGCGCAAGCTGCCCACGCTGGGGCGCCGTGCGCTGGGCACCTACGAGGTGTTCTTCGACGACGTGCGCGTCCCCGCCGACCGGCTGGTGGGCGAGCCGCACAAGGGCTGGGCCTACATGCTCTCGGGCCTGCAGCTCGAGCGGCTGATGACGACGGCCGGCTACGCGGGCGCCGCGCAAGCCGCGGTCGACCTGGCGCTCGGCTACGCCAAGGAGCGCAAGCAGTTCGGCAAGGCGATCGGCACCTTCCAGTCGATCGCGCACATGCTGGCCGACATGCAGACCGCGGTGGAAGCCAGCCGCATGCTGATGTGGCGCGCCGCCTGGCAGCTGCACCGCGGCGAGGATGCGCTGATGGCGATCTCGCAGGCCAAGCTGTTCGGCTCCGAGGCCTACGCGAACATCGCCAACCAGGGCATGCAGATCATGGGCGGCTACGGCTACATCATGGAGTTCGACATGCAGCGCCACTACCGCGACGCGCGCGTCACCACCATCACGGCCGGCACCTCGCAGATGCAGCGCAACCTGATCGCCGGCTTGATGGGCCTGAAGACGAAGTAGACCAAGCCGAGGGCGACACGTGGATTTCGACCTGAACGACGAGCAGCGCCAGCTGCGCGATGCCGCCCGCAAGCTGGCGCAAAGCGAGTTCCGCGAGCGCGCCGCGCGCTGGGACCGCGAGGAAATCTTCCCCGAGGAAAACAAGCACCGCCTCGCCGAGCTGGGCTACCTCGGCCTGAGCATGGACCGCGAGTACGGCGGCAGCGGCGCCGGCCTGGTCGACACCTACCTCGTGATCGAGGAGCTGGCCAAGGTTGATCTGCTGACGGCGATGATCGTGCACGACCAGAACGTCTCGCCTCGCATCATCGCCAACCACGGCTCGGTCGAAATGAAGCGCCGGCTGCTGCCGCGCTTCGTGAGCGGCGAGCTGGAGTGCAGCATCGCCTGGACGGAGCCGCAGGCCGGCTCCGACGGCACCGCCATCAGCACCTCGGCCACCCGCGAAGGCGACGAGGTGGTGATCAACGGCAGCAAAATCTTCACCACCTTCGGTGACCGCGCCGACATGCACCTGGTCTACGCCCGCTTCGGCAAGAGCAGCGGCGCGCGCGGCATCGGCACGGTGGTGGTCGAGCGCGACCGGCCGGGCCTCACGGTCAAGAAGCTCGAAGGCAAGATGGGCGTGCGCGGCGCGGCCGCGAACGAGCTGTTCTTCGACAACGTGCGCGTGCCCGCGGCCAACATCGTCACCGAAGGCGACCCGAGCAGTTCGGCCGGGTTCGTCAAGCCGCTCACGCTCTACAACGGCACCCGTGTCGGCATGGGCGTGATGGCGCTCGGCGTCGCCGAAGGCGCGTTTGACCTGGCGCGCGAGTACATGACGGTGCGCGAGCAGTTCGGCCAGAAGCTGGCCGAGATGCAGGGCCTGCGCTGGATGATGGCCGACGCGCTGATCGAGATCGAGGCCGCGCGCTGCCTCTGCTACAAGGCGCTCGCCCTGATCGACGCCGGCCGGCCCGACCCGGCCCTGTGCTCGATCGCCAAGGTCTTCGCCACCGAGATGGCGCAGCGCGTCACCGTGCAGTGCCAGCAGATGTTCGGCGGCTACGGCTACTTCGGCTCGCTGCCGCTGGAGCGCATGGTGCGCGACGTGCGCATGCTCACCCTCACCGGCGGCACCACGCAGACGCAGAAGAACGTCATCGCCAACCACATCTTCGACCTGCGCAGCAGGAGGACCTCATGACCGTCCGCGTCGAACGCGAGGGCGCCCTCGCCATCGTCACCCTGGCCCGCCCCGAGCGGCTGAACGCGCTGACGCCCGAAATGATGGAGCAGCTCGCCGACGCCACCGTCGCGCTGCAGAAGGACGGCGCGGTGCGCGCCGTGCTGCTGCGCGGCGAGGGGCGTGCGTTCTGCGCCGGCGCCGACGTGGGCACCATGCAGGGGCTGGACGTGCTGTCGGGCCGGCAGCGCATCCAGCGCGCGCACCGCGTCATCGCCGGGCTGGCCAACCTGGACAAGCCGGTCATCGCGGCGGTGCGCGGGGCCACGGTCGGCGTGGGCTGGAGCCTCGCGCTCGCCTGCGACCTGATCCTGGCCTCTGAGAACGCGAGCTTCAGCCTCGTGTTCAAGAAGATCGGCCTCGCGCCCGACGGCGCGGCGGCCTACTTCCTCACGCAGTACATCGGCGTGCTGCGCGCGCGCGAGCTGATGATGAGCGCGCGCATGGTGCCGGCGGCCGAGGCGCGCGAGCTTGGCATGGTCAACGAGGTGCTCGCCGACGATGCGCTCGACGCCCGCGCGCTGGCGCTGGCGCGCGAGCTGGCCGAGTCGGCCACCTTCGCGCTGGCGATGGGCAAGCGCATGTTCCGCGCGTCGATGCAGCCGAGCCTGGAAGCCTTCCTCGACCTCGAGGCGCACGTGCAGGGGCTGGTGCTGCAGAGCGACGACCGCAAGGAAGGCGTGGCCGCCTTCCTCGAGAAGCGCAAGCCCAACTTCCTCGGTCATTGATCCAACCTCAGGACCCGTCCATGTTCCAACTCGACCCCGACCTCGAAGCCTTTCGTCAGGACATCCGCAAGACCGCCGAACGCGCCTTCGCCGCCAAGGCCGCGTACTGGGACGAGAAGGAGGAGTTCCCGACCGAGAACCGCGAGTTGCTCGCCAAGCTCGGCTACCTCGGCATGGTGGTGCCGGAGGCCTATGGCGGCTCAGGCGCGCCCATCATCCAGGGCACGATCCTGCTGGAGGAGGTCGCGCGCGTGTGCTTCAACACCGCGCTGGTGGCGCAGATCGCGATCAACGGCCCCTCGCGCGCCATCGCCATCATGGCCAGCGACGAGCAGAAGCAGCGCTGGCTGCCCGGCTGCGTGAGCGGCGAGAACAACTTCGCCATCGGCATCAGCGAGCCCGGCGCCGGCTCGGGCATGACCGACATGGTCACGTCGGCCACGCCCGACGGCGACCACATCGTGCTGCACGGCCAGAAGGCCTACTGCACCGGCGGCCACCTCGCCACGCACATCTTCGTGTTCGCGCGCTGGGGCCAGACGCAGGGGCCCAAGGGCATCGGCGCGCTGGTCGTCGAGCGCGGCACGCCGGGCTTCGAGGTCGGCCACCCGGAGCGCAAGATGGGCGGCCGCGGCATGCCCGAGGTCGAGCTCTTCTTCGACCGCTGCCGCGTGCCGCGCGCCAACGTCATCATGGAAGGTGACCCGGGCTCCACGCGCAGCTTCAAGCGCCTGATGAGCTCGTTCGGCCCCGAGCGCGTGGGCAACGCGGCGATGTGCCTGGGCGTCGCGCAGGCCGCCTACGAGGCGGCCAAGGCCTATTCGCAGCAGCGCGAGCAGTTCGGCCGCCCTATCTGCGAGTTCCAGGGGCTGCAGTGGAAGATTGCCGACATGGCCGTGCAGATCCACGCGGCGCGACTGATGATCTACCGCGCCGCGACGAACCTCGTCGACGGCTTCCCGGACCCTCTGGAGGCGGCGATGGCCAAGCTCTACGCCAACGAGATGGTCCAGCGCGTCACCAACGAGGCGTTGCAGATTCACGGCCATGCCGGCTTCACGCGCGCGCTGCCGCTGGAGCGCATGGTGCGCGATTCGCGCGGCTTCGCGCTCGGCGGCGGCACCACCGAGATCCTGCGCAACACGATCGCCTCGATGGTCTACGGGCGGGCGTTCGACCAGCGGCGCGGCTGAGGTGCCCCGCGTTGCTCGTCGACCTCGAGCGACCCTCGGGGCGGCCGCCCCGTCCGAGCCGGATGCGCGCCGAAGGGACCCGGCTCGGAAAGGTCCTGTCAGGCAGAAGCCCGCCCTGGACGCCGCGCTGCAGGTCTCGCTGGCCAACCTGCCCGAGGGAGGCGCAAGGGCCGACGGTAGCGCGCTGGGTCGCCTTGGTCGGCGAGCAGTTCATCGCCATGCGCACCGCCGACGGCTAGGACAGGGCTAGGCTTGGCGGCCCGGCCCCGTGCAGGCCTGTGTCAAGCTTTCCGGAACGCCAGGGCGTGATCCTTGGCAAACTCCGCGAACGTGCGCGCCGGTCGCCCCGTGACTGTCTGCACCGTGTCGAGCACGCCGGCAAGGTGGCCCGGGGGCGCAAGGGCGTACAACTCGTTCATCGCATCGGCCAGCGATTCGGGCATGCCCATGCCGGTCATTGCCTGTTTGGCCTGCTGCAGCGTGATCGCGACATAGCGCACCGCTCGGCCCGCTGCCGCGCTCAGGGCTGCGGCCACCTCCGACCCGCTCAACGCCTGCGGCCCCGTCACCGGATAGGCCCGGTTCTCATGCCCCGGCATGGTGAGCGCCCGCGCAGCCACCTCGGCAATGTCGCGCGCGTCGATCCAGCCGACCTTTCCTTCGCCCAGCGGCATGTAGAACTCGCCCTTGTCGCGGATGAACTGCGCGTACATGAGCAGGTTCTGCATGAAGAAGCCGGGCTGGACGAAGGTCCACGCCATGCCGGACTCCTGCACTTGCTCTTGGTTCTCCCCGTGCCAGCGGCCGATCTGCACCGGCGAATCCCGGGCCGCGCCGATGCCGGTGGACATGACGAAGTGCTTGACGCCCGCGGCCTTGGCCGCCGCGATGAGTGCGGAGCGCATCTGCACCTGGTCGGGCACGAGCGGCGTGACGACGAAGACCTTGTCGACGCCGCGCAGCGCAGCGGGCAGCGTCTGCGGCTCGCGCAGGTCGCCAGCGACGGTTTCCACGCCGCGCGCGCTCAACTCGCGCGCCTTGGCAGCGTCGCGGACCAATGCCTTGAGCGGCACTTTGGACTCCCGCAGCCGCCGCACCACTTCGCTGCCGATCGTTCCTGTTCCTCCGACCACCAGAATCATCCTTCATCCCCTTTCGATTGGATGTGTGACGCACGCCGTCGCGCCGACGGCCGGCCACGGCTGCGTCCGACCGGAGGCATTCTCGGATCATCGGTTACCATGAGCAAGTAGCTACCTTGAGGTAACCACTGATGCCGCGCCAGCCGCCGCCGCCCGTGTGCCCCGTCGACGCGCTGCTGCGCTTGCTCATGGGGTCGTGGACCAGCTACATCCTCTGGCACCTGCGACGCGACGGACCGTTGCGATTCGGCGCGCTGCAGCGCGCCATTCCCGGCCTGTCGTCGAAGGTGCTGACGCAGCGGCTGCGCATGCTCGAGGAACGCGGCATCGTGTATCGCGACCATGTGCCGTCGATCCCGCCGGCGGTGTCCTACGGCCTGACCGCGCAGGGCTGCGAACTCGGGGGCGTCTTCGACGCCCTCGAAGACGTCTCGAGCCGCTGGCTGTCCAGGGCGCAACAAGCCGGCGGATCCGCGCCGGCGCGTGATCGGAGCCATTGAATGAACGATTCGAGATCCACCGAGCCCCGGATCGACAGACCGACGCTCGACTATCCATTCGAGGCGGTGCCGACGCCGGGAGAGGTGCTGCACGTGGCACCGGGCGTGATGTGGATGCGCATGCCCTTGCCGATGCAGCTGAACCACATCAACCTGTGGGCAATCGACGATGACGACAGCTGGGCAGTGGTCGACACCGGCATGCGCACCGACGAGACAGTGGCCGCGTGGCGGCAACTGCTTGCCGCAGGAGACGACGGCCGCAAGGTGGGGCGCGTATTCGCCACGCACATGCACCCCGATCACATCGGCATGGCCGGCTGGCTGACGCGCAAGTTCGACTGCCAGCTGTGGATGACCAAGATGGAGTACCTGAACTGCCGCGTACTCGCTGCCGATACCGGCCGCGAGGCGCCAGCCGACGCGATCCGGTTCTACCGCCGCGCCGGCTGGGGGGACGCGGCAATCGAAGACTATCGCGCACGCTTCGGCAAGTTCGGCCAGTTCATCCACGCGTTGCCTGAGAGCTACCGCCGCATTCGCGATGGCGAGACGGTGCGAATCGGCGACCACGACTGGCGCGTCATCGTGGGCACCGGCCACTCGCCCGAGCACGCCTGCCTGCACTGTCCCGATCTGAAACTCCTGATCAGCGGCGACCAGGTGCTGCCACGGATTTCGTCGAACGTGTCGGTCCATCCGACCGAACCCGAAGCCGATCCGCTGCACGACTGGCTGTCGTCGATCGAGAAGATCAAGGCCTCTGTTCCCGACGACGTGCTGGTGCTGCCGGCGCATAACGAGCCGTTCCGCGGATTGCATGCACGGCTGGACCATCTCGCGCAGGGCCATCATCGATCGCTTGCGCGACTGCTGAAGTCCCTCGACCGGCCGAAGCGGGTGATCGACGTCTTCGGCGCGCTGTTCGCGCGGGCAATCGGTCCCGCGGACGGCAGCATGCAGCTGGGTCTGGCCAGCGGCGAGAGCATCGCCAACCTGAACTACCTGATGAACCGCGGCGAGGTGCGGCGCGAGTTCGATGCCGACGGCGTGGCCTGGTACTGTCGCATCGCCGCTTGAGCGTCAAGGTTCCCGACCCAGGAACTTCACCGGCGGGAGCCTGGGCCGATCGTGGGCGGCGCCGCCGCTCACGCGGGCGGCGGTGCGACGGTACGGTCGCTGTACAGGGCCTCGCGTTCCGCGAGGCCATAGCCGAGTTCGGCCAGGATCGCCGCCGCATGCTCGCTCAGGCGCGGCGGCAGGCCCGCCACGCGCCCCGGCGTGGCGCCGAGCTTCACCGGCACGCCCAGATGGCGATGGCCGTCGGCCTCGACCGCCATCGCGCGGTGCACGGCGTGCGGCTGCGTGAGCGCCTGCGCGACGTCGTTCACCGGCCCGGCCGGCACGCCGCGGCGCATCAGCGTTTCGCACAGCGGCGCGGCCGCAAGCCCGGCCAGCGTGCGCTCGATCTCGGCGCGCAGTGCGTCGCGGTGCTGCAGGCGCAGCGCCGGGCTGGCGAAGCGCGCGTCGGCCGCGAGGTCGTCGCGGCCGACGCAGGCGCAGAAGCGCGCGAACTGCCCGTCGTTGACGATGCCGAGAAACACCTCGCCGTCGGCGGCCGAGTAGCGGTCGTAGGGCGCGATGTTCGGGTGCGAGCTGCCCATGCGCTGCGGGATGCGGCCCGAGTAGTACCAGTTGGATGCATGCGGCATCTGCAGGGCCAGCCCGCTGTCGAAGAGCGTCGCCTCGACGCGCTGGCCGCGGCCCGTGGCGGCGCGGGCGGCCAGCGCGAGCAGCACGCCGACCATCGCGTTGTAGCCGGTCAGGAAGTCGACCACCGGCACGCCCAGCCGCAGCGGGCCCGAGTCGGGCGTGCCGTTGGTGCTCATCAGCCCGCAGATGGCCTGCGCCACCGCGTCGTAGCCGGGCAGTCCGCCGAGCGGCCCGTCGGCGCCGAAGCCGCTCACGCTGCAGTAGACGAGCCGCGGGTGGCGCGCCGCGAGCGTGCTCTCGTAGCCCAGGCCCCACTTCTCCATCGTGCCGGGCAGGAAGTTCTCGATCAGCACGTCTGCGCCTTCGAGCAGCCGCTCGAGCACGGCCCGGCCGGCCGGGCGCGACAGGTCGACGGCGATCGAGCGCTTGCCGCGGTTGAGCGCGCCGAAGTAGGCGTTCTCGCCGCGTTCGTCCAGCGGCGGCCCGAAGCGGCGCGACTCGTCGCCGTCGGGTGGCTCGACCTTGATCACCGATGCGCCGTGGTCGGCCAGCATTTGCGCGGCCAGCGGGCCGGCGAGCACGCGCGACAGGTCGACCACGCGCAGCCCGGCGACGGCGCCTTGCGCGGGCGAGTCAGCCATTGCCATGCTCCGCAAGCAGGCGCAGGGCCTCGGTGCGGATCGCCGACGGGATCGCGATCGAGCGGCGCGCCTTCAGGTCGAAGAACAGCGCGGCCACGACGATCGTCGTCAGCAGTGCGCCGTCTGCCGCATCGACGATGTGGTGGACGACGTGGAACACCTTCTCGCCGACCGCGAGCACGCCGCTGCGCACCTCGATGCCGGTGCCGGCGCGCATCGGCCGGTGGTAGACGATGTCGTAGTCCAGCGCCGCCGAGCCGGCGCCGCTGGCGAACAGCGCGTTGCGGTCGATCTTCATGCACAGGAACAGGTGCGTGATGGCATCGTTGAAGCGCGCGACGTGTGCCTGCGGCGGCGCCACGCCTTCCGGGCCGCACTCCCAGCCCTCGACGGAGCCGCGGCAGGTCAGCGGCAGCGCGTCGAGCGCGGGCGCGCCCGGCGGCAGCACGTCGGCCATCGGCGCCGGCGGCTCGATGCCTTCAAGTTCACCGGCCAACGCCGATGCGGCGACGCAAACGTCTTCAGGCCACGGCACGGCGCGCGTGCCGCCGGGCGCAGTCCATTGCAGGCGCGTCTCGAAGGCGGCCGACTCGACGCCCGTCTCCTGGTTGATCATGCGGCTGGCGATGTCCATCGTGCCGTCGGCGTGCACCGCCCGGATGCCGGAGCGGACGACGTAGATGTCGCCCGCGCGCAGTTCGCGCTTGAACAGCGTGCGGTCGGCCACCGGCCACAGCGTTGCGCCGACGCTGCGCAACCGCGAGGGCGTCAGCCCGACGCGGGCGGCCAGATGGGCCTGGGCGGCGGTTGCCTTGGCCAGGTAGTACTGCACGTTCATGTGGCCCCACTGGTCGCAGTCCCAGGGGTTGACCGCGCTGCGACCGGTGACGAACGTGTTCATGCGGCCGCCTCCACCGGCAGCCGCCGCTGCAGCGCGCGCGCGAGCACAGCCACGTCGAGCGGCGTGGATCGGCGCGCGTCCAGGTCCATGTTGACTGTGTAGACCTTGCTCGTCATGGCGACCTGGCCGGTCTCGACATTGACGAGCCGGTGGAAGAACGTCAGCTTGCGTTCGCTGGCCTCGAGCACGCCGCTTTCCATGCGCACCAGGTCGCCGGCGCGCAATTCCTTCAGGTAGGCGATCTCCTGCTTCACCGCGGCCGGGGCCTGCCGCCGTTCGCGGATGAAGGCCGGCGTGATGCCGATCGAGGCCATCACGTGCCAGGCGGCATCGGAGACCTTCGAGACGTAGAACTGCACGTTCATGTGCCCGAGGTGGTCACACTCGGAGGCGGCGACGTGGCCAAGGTGGGTTTCGACGAGCAAGAGGGTCTCCGCTGCGGCAGCTTCAGTCTTCGGCCTTGTAGTTGCTTTCCTTGACGATGCGGCGCCACTTCGCGATGTCGGCTTCGATGGTGCGCGCGAGCTCCGCCGGCGTGCCGCCGACGGGCTCGTAGTTGAGAGCGGCGAGGCGCTCACGCACATCGTCGAGCGCGACGATGCGCCTGGTCTCGGCCGCAAGCCGCGCCACGATCTCCGGCGGCGTGCCGGCGGGGGCCAGCAGCGCGACCCAGGTGTCGAGCGAAATGCCCTTGATGCCGGTCTCCTCCAGGGTCGGCACCTCGGGCATGAGCGGCGAGCGTTTGGACATCAGCACGGCCAGCGGGCGCAGTTTGCCGGACTTGATGTGCTGCAGGCCGATGAACGGGTCGACCACCGCATCGACCTCGCCGCCGAGCACCGCCTGGAGCTGCGGGCCGGTGCCCTTGTACGGGACCATCGTGATGTCGGCCTGCAGCGTCTGCTTGAGCTGCTCGCCGATCAGGCGGAGCAGCGCCGTGCCTGCGCCGTAGCTGAAACGGCCGGGGCGCGTGCGCGCTTCGGCGGCGAACTCCTGCATCGTCCGCACCGGCAACGCGGCATTGACGACGAACACGCCGCCTGGATTCGCGACGAGCGAGATCGGCGCGAAGTCCTTCACCGGGTCGAACGGCGTCTTGTAGAGCACCGCGGTGAGCGTCTGGGCGCTGGCCACCGTCATCAGCAGCGTGTAGCCGTCGGGTGGCGCCTTGGCAACCGTGTCGGTGCCGATCATGCCGTTTGCACCGGGCTTCGGGTCGATGTTGACCGTCTGCTTCAGCGACTCGCCGAGCTTGGCGGCGATCAGGCGCGCAACCACGTCGGTGGTGCCGCCGGCCCCGAACGGCACAACGACGCGGATCGGTTTGCTCGGGTAGGGCTCGGCGGCGCGTGCAGGCAGGATCGACGCAGCGATGACGGTGAGGAGCGCAAGGCGGCGAAGCAGCGTCTTGTTCATGGTGGGCCTCACTCCGCCTTGATGCCAGCCGCCTTCACGGTGGCGCTAAGGGTGCTGAGCTCGCTGCGGTGTAGCGCGGCCAGCGCATCGGCGTCGCCCGGGCGAGGATCGAAGCCGATGCTGCGAATCTTCTCGCTCGTGCCCGGGTCCTTGAGGATCGCGGCAAGTTCGCTGCCGAGCCGGGTGGTGATGTCGCGAGGCGTTCCCGCAGGCGCGAAGAATGCCACCCATGCGCTGTAGTTCATTCCCTTGATGCCGGCCTCGGCCACCGTCTCCAGCTCGGGCGCCAGGGTCGAGCGCTGCCCGCCCGTCTGCGCGAGCGCCCGCAGCCGGCCGGCCTTGATGTGCGGCGCGCTGCTCGACAGGGGCTCGCAGATGACGTCGAGGGGCTGCCCGCCGAGCATGTCGGTGAGCGCCTGCGCCGACGACTTGTACGGCACCCGGGTCAGATCGATGCCGGCCGCCGCCTTCAGCTGCTCGGCGCACAGCAAGGCAGAACTCGTGCCGGAACCGTAGTTGAGCTTGCCGGGCGCGGCCTTCGCCGCGGCGACCAGGTCGCGCACCGTCTTGAGCGGCGAGGCGGCCGCCACCACGAGCACGAAGGGCGCATCGGCCGCCAGTGCGAGCGGAACGAAATCCTTGAGTGGATCGACCGGGAAGTTCGCGTAGAGAAAGGTGTTGGCCGCCATCGTCGTGTTCGAGCCGATCAGCAGCGCGTGGCCGTCGGCTGGCGCCTTGGCGGCAGCCGCCACACCGAGCACGCCCCCCGCGCCGGCGCGGTTGTCGATGACCACCGTCTGGCGCAGACGCTCGCCGAGGACCTGGCCGACCAGCCGCGCGATCGAGTCGGTGCTGCCGCCGGCGCCCTGCGGCACGAACATCTGCAGCGGCTTGGTGGGCCAGGGCTGAGCCTGCGCCTGGGCAGAAAGCGAAGCGGCGCACGCAGCGGCCAGAACGACAGTTCTCAGAAACAGATGAAGTGTCTTCATGCGGGTCTCCAGATGGATGAAGGGAAGGTAGCAGCAGGACGCCCGCCGCGCGCGGGCCGAGCGCTGCCGTGCAGGCGCGGCCTAGAATTCAGGCTGGCCAACGTCGGCCGTGAAAGGGAGTGGCCATGAGCGAAGCCGCCGTGCTCGTCGACCGCCGCGGTTTCGTCTGCGAGATCACGCTGAACCGGCCTGAACATCGCAACGCGATGTCGCCCGAGTTGCTGGGTCCGTTCCAGCAGGTCATCGACCGGGTGAAGGAGGATCGCGAGATCCGCTGCGTCGTCATCACCGGCAACGGCTCGAGCTTCTGCTCCGGCGCCGACTTCCGCAGCACCATCCTCGAGCGGGGCGGCGAGCTGCCGCAGGACGCGTCGTACGCGATCTACCGCCCGTTCCTCACCATCCTCGACGTGCAGGTGCCGGTGATCGCGGCGATGAACGGCCACGCCATCGGCGGCGGCTTCGGCCTGGGTCTGGTGTGCGACCTTCGCGTGGCCAACCGCGATGCACGCTACGGCGCGAACTTTGCGCGCCTGGGCTTCAGCTCGGGGATGGCGATCAGCTACCTGCTGCCGCGCATCGCCGGCGTGCCGCGAGCGGCCGAACTGCTGTTCACCGGCCGCGTGTTCTCGGGCGCGGAGGCGGCCGAGATGGGCATCGCCAACCACGCCGTCGAGGCCGGGGAGGTGCTCGCCAAGGCCCGCGAGCTGGCCGACGAGATCGCCGGCTGCGCGCCGGTGGCGGTGCGCATGATGAAGCGCGCTATGTACCGCGGCCTGGGCTGGGACCCCAAGTCGGCCGGCGAGGTCGAAGCGATGCTGCAGTCGCGCACCATGGAGATGCAGGACGTGAAGGAAGGCATCGCGGCTCTGCTCGAAAAGCGTTCTCCGCGCTTCAGCGGCTCGTAGGGCTTCTCGGCAGCCGTGCCCGCGGCCCGAGTGGTCGATGCTCACTGGGCTACCTTCGCGCCTGAAGCGCTCCGGTATGAGCCCTTCGGGGCGGCCGGGCGGGCTCATGCCTTGCCCTTCGGCGCGCGCACCGTGACCCCCGCGGCGACGAGCGCGGCCACCTCGGCGGCGCTGTAGCCGGCCTCGGCGAGAAGCTCCTCGCTGTGCTCGCCGAGGTGCGGCGCCATGCGCCGCACGCCGGCGGGCGTGCGACTCCAGCGCGTCGGCGGGCGCAGGGTGACGACGGTGCCCTCGGTGGGATGCTCGTGCTGCTGGAAGAAGCCCACGGCCTGCAGATGCGGGTCGTCGAGCAGCGACTCCAGCGTGTGCAGCGGACCGGCCGGCACGTCGGCCGCGGCCAGGATGTCGAGCCACTGCGCCGTCGTTCGCTGGCGGAATGTGCGTTCCAGCCAGGCGTAGACCTCGGGCGAATGGTCGGTGCGGGCCTGCAGCGTGGCGAAGCGCGGGTCTTTCATCAGCTCGGCTTCGCCGATGCGCTCGAGCATCGCGCGCCACTGGCCATCGGTGATGACGAAGGTGCAGACGTAGCCGTCGAGCGTCCGGAACGGCCGGCGATCCTTGCTGAGGTGGCGCGGATAGCCCGGCGCGCCAAGCGGCGGCTCGAAGGAGCGGCCCATCAGGTGGTCGCCGAGCACGCCCTGGGCGAGCGTCTCGAACATCGGCACCTCGAGCGCCTGGCCTTCGCCGGTGCGCAGCTTGTGCACCAGGGCGCCGAGCACGGCGTTGACGAGCGCGACGCCGGTGTAGCGGTCGGCCATCGCCATCGGTATGTAGCGCGGCTCGTTGCCGCCGGCGCGCTCGAAGAGGCTGGGAATCGCCGACATCCCCTGCATCAGGTCGTCCAGCGCCGGCTTGGCCGCATAGGGCCCGTCCTGGCCGAAACCGACGGCGCCGACGTAGACGATGCCCGGATTCACCGCGGCGACCGCCTCGTATGACAGGCCCAACCGCGCCATCGCCGCTGGCCGCACGTTGTAGACAAACACGTCGGCGTTGGCAGCCAGGCGCAGCAGCGCATCGCGTCCCGCGGGCTGCTTCAGGTCGAGCACGACGCTGCGCTTGTTGCGGTTGTTCTGCTGAAAGATGCCGCCCATGCCGGGGTTCACCGTCGGGCCGATGCCGCGCACGACGTCGCCTTCATGCGATTCGACCTTGATGACGTCGGCGCCCATGTCGCCGAGCAACTGCGTGGCGAAGGGGCCGAGCAGGTAGCTCGTCAGGTCCAGCACGCGGATGCCTTGCAGGGCGCTCATCGAAGGCTCTCGTTCAACGCGACGTGCATTCGACGACCACCTGCCACGCCGAGCGCATGCCGCTGCGGCGCACCGCGTCCACGAGCACGCGCGACCAGTACGCCTCTGCACCGTGCTCGTCGCGCCAGGCCTGCAGGCGCAGCGTGCCGAGGTGAAGCGCGTGCTCCGCGGTAACGCCGATCGCGCCGTGCAGCTGGTGCGCGATGCGTGCCGCGAGGCCGGCGGCCTCGCCCGCGCGGACCTTGGCGGCAGCAGCAGCGGCGACGAACCACGGTGAACCTTCGGAGGTGGCCGCGGCGTGGACGGCGACACGCGCCGCCGCGGCCTCCTCGGCCAGCCGCGCGAGCTGGTGCTGCACGGCCTGGAACTGGCCGATCGCGCGCCCGAACTGCACGCGCTCACCGGTGTAGGCGAGCGACAGCGCGAGCACGCGGCCGAGCGCGCCAGCGATCTCGGCTGCGGTGAGCAGGGCGGCGTGCGCGCGCAACTCGACCAAGCTCACGCCGGCCAGTCGCTCGCAGGCCACGCCATGCCGCGTGCTCGCAAGGCCGCGGCAGACCAGCCTTGCAGCCGGCTCCACGCTGCGTCCGGCGGCGCGAGGCTCGACCTCGCAGGCTGCGCGTGGCAACCACAGCAGCCAGGCGTCGGCGTCCGATGTGCCGCCGACGAGAGCCACTTGCTGCGCCGCGGCCGCCCAGGGCACGGCCGGCACGTCGATCTCGATCGTGGCCCCCGCGTGCACCGCGGCAAGGTCGGCGTGCGTGCAGGCGAAGGCCACCGGTCCCTCGGCAGCCTCGCCGAGCCCGGCGCGCACGCGCAACCAGCCGCCGAGCACCGATTCGGCCACCGGCAGCGGCACGTTGAAGGCGCCGGCGCGTTCGAGCAGCGAGCAGGCGTCCAGCCAGTCGCCGCCAGCACCGCCGGCGGCCTCGGGCACCAGCAGTTGCTGCGGGGCCAGCGCCGCGACGGCATCCCACAGCGGCTGCTGCCACTGGCCGCCATCGGCCGCGACGACGGTCGCGGTGTCGCTGCGTTGCGAGAACAGCCGCTCGGCGGCTTCGGCAAGGGGGCGTGCGAGGTCGCTCATCGGGGACTCACCGCGCCTGCAAGTGCTTGGCGATCATGTTGCGCAGCACCTCGTTCGTGCCGCCGCGCAGGTTGTAGGTGGGCGCGAGCGGAAACGCGCTGGCCAACAGCCCGGCGAGCGTCGCGTCGCCGGCCAGCCGCTCGTCGGCGACGAGCGCCTCGCGCACGATCTCCAGCGAGTCGCGCTCGAAGTTCGTGCCCAGGTCCTTGACCATCGCGGCCTCGATGACCGGCGAGCTGCCGCCCTCGAGCGCACCCCAGACGCCCAGACTCATGTTGCGCAGCGTCAGCAGCCGCGCCAGCAGGCGCCCTGCGGCGATGTCGCCGGCCGTGGGCGCCGCGCCGAGCACGAGTTGAAGGCAGCGCTCGATGACCGGCATGGTGCTGAGGAAGCGCTCCGGGCCGCTGCGCTCGTAGGCGAGTTCGCTCGTCACCTGCTTCCAGCCGTCGCCGGCCTCGCCGACCAGCCGCTCGACGGGAAGCTCGACGCCGTCGAACACCACCTCGTTGAAGTGGTGGCTGCCGTCGAGCATGCGGATCGGGCGGATCGACACGCCGGGCGCCTTCAGGTCGACGACGAACTGGCTCAGGCCCGCATGCCGCGCCTTCGGGTCGAGCGGCGCGGTGCGGCACAGCACAATCGCGAAGTGGGCCATGTGCGCGCCGCTGGTCCAGACCTTGCGGCCGTCGAGCAGCCAGCGCCCGCCTGTGAACTCGGCCCGGCTGCGCACCGAGGCGAGGTCTGAGCCGACGTCGGGCTCGCTCATGCCGATCGCGAAATAGGTGTCGCCCGCGGCGATGCGCGGCAGGAACTCCAGCCGCTGGGCCTCGCTGCCAAAGCGCATCAGCAGCGGCGCGCTCTGACGCGCGGCGATCCAGTGCGCGCCCACCGGTGCGCCGGCGGCGAGCAGTTCCTCGTTGATCGTCAGCGTGTCGAAGGCGCTGCCGCCGCTGCCGCCATAGGCCACCGGCCAGTGGTAGCCGATCCAGCCCCGCTGGCCGAGCCGGCGACTGAACGTGCCGTCCAGCCCTTCGGTCCAGGAGTTGCCATGCGGCGCGAAGCCGCCGCTGCGGATCTCTTCGGCGATGAAGGCGCGGACCCGCGCGCGCAGGCCCGCGGTGGCGGCACCGATGGCAGGGAGGTGGAAGTCGGAGTTCAGGAACAGCATGCGAGGCACTGGCGGGCAGACCGCGGATCAAGTATTCTGCCAACTGTTAGTTTGGCCTCTCAGGCTTTACCCCAACCCCGGTCCTCGCCATGTCCAACCGCTCCCTCGACGATCTGAACCCCGGCGACGTGTTCAAGAGCTACGGCCGCACCGTCACCGAAACCGACATCGTGCTCTTCACCAGCCTGGCCGGGCTGAAGCTGCCGATCTTCATCAACGAGGAGTTTGCGAAGAAGCACACCGACTTCGGCGGCCGCATCTGCCCGGGTCTCCTCACAGCGTCCATCGCGGCGGGGATGATGGAGGAGATCCTCGGCCCGGCCACCATCGCGGCGCTGGAACTCACGGACTTCAAGTTCACGGTGCCGGTGCGGCCGGGAGACACACTGCGCGCGGAGATCACGGTGGAAGGCAAGAAGAACCTCTCCGACGGCAAGCGCGGCATCATGCACGGCCGGGTGCGCCTGTTCAACCAGCGTGCCGAGCAGGTGTTCGAGTTCAGCGAAAAGCTGATGATGCGCCGAGGGCGTGTCGACGATCTCGTCTGACGCAGGCGCGCTCAGCCGCGGCTCGCGGGCACGATCAGTGCGTCCAGGGCCAGCACGCCGTGGCCGGCCGGCAGCACCACCAGCGGGTTGATGTCGATGCTCTCGATCACATCGGCGTACCGGTCCGCGTAGGCGGACAGCGCGGCGATCGCCGCGGCCAGCGCAGCCTCATCGGCGGGTGGCTGGCCGCGTACGCCGGCGAGCAGCACGCGGCCCTTCACCTCGGCGATCATCGCCCGCGCCTCGGCCACGCCGAAGGGCGCGACGCGGAACGCGACGTCCTTGAACGCCTCGACGAACACGCCGCCCAGGCCGAACATGACGACCGGGCCGAATACCGGGTCGCGCACCACGCCCACGATCGTCTCCACGCCACGCTCGGCCATGCGCGCGACGAGCACGCCGTCGATGCGCGCCTGCGGCGCACGCGCGGCCGCACGTGCGCGCAGCGTGCGGAATGCCTCCCGCGCCTGCGCCTCGTCGCGCACCCCGACGATGACGCCGCCGATCTCGCTCTTGTGCGCGATGTCGGCCGAAGCGATCTTCAGCACCACCGGCCAGCCGAGCGATGCGGCGGCCGCCACGGCGGCGTCCTCGTTCGCCTCCAGCCGCTCCTCGACCACCGCGATGCCGGCGCTTGCCAGAACCGCCTTGGCTTCGATCTCGTTGACCGCGGTTGTCGGCGGCTTGCGCGCGCCGGCTGGCACCGCGGGAGGCCGATCGGGCAAGGCGGCCCACCGCGACTGCTCGGCGAAGTGCACCAGCGCCGCCGCCGCGCGCACGGCACGCGTGGGCTCGTCGAACAGCAGCACGCCCGCGGCCTCGTAGAGCTTGCGCACTTCCGGGCTGGCCAACGTGGAGACAATGACCGCGCGGTCGGGAAAGCGCTGCAGGATCTTCTGCAACTGGCCGAGCAGCGCTCGGCTCAGTTCCAGCACCTGGCCGACGCTGGACAGGAACGCCACCACGATGTCGTAGCGGCCTTTCTCGAGCATCAACTCGAAGTTGCGCTCGAACAGCGTCAGGTCGTTGACGAGTTGGGCGGTCATGTCCACCGGGTTGCGCGGGCCGCAGAACGGCAGGATCTCCTTCAGGCGGCGCTGGGCGTCGTCGGGCATCGGCGCGACATCGAGGCCGCAGTCGTCCGAGACGTCGGCCATCAGCGCGCCGACGCCGCCCGACACCGTGAGCAGCCCAATGCGCCGGCCCTGCGGCGCGGGCAGCGGCAGCGAGCACGCGTAGGCGACATCGAACAGTTCGTCGATGCTGCGCGCACGCAGCACCCCGTACTGGCGGAACAGCCCGGCGTAAACTTGGTCGGAGCCGGCCAGCGACGCGGTGTGCGACGCCGCCGCCAGCGCGCCGGCCTCCGAGCGGCCGACCTTCATCACCACCACGCGCTTGCCGGCTTGGCGCGCCAGCGCCAGCGCGGCCACAAGGCGCGCCTTGTCGGTCGCGGCCTCGAGGTAGCCGACGATGACCTGCGTGGCGTCGTCGCGCGCGAAGTGGTCCACGCACTCGGCGAAGTCGACATCGCTCTGGTTGCCGGTGGTGATCCAAAGGTTGAGGCCCAGCCCGCGCTGGCGGATCAGCGACAGGCAGTAGCCGCCGAACGCACCGCTCTGGCTGACGACGCTGATGCGCCCCGGCTCGAGGCCGAAGCCGGCGGCACTCGGCGTGAACGTGCCGAGAAGCCGCCTGCGCACGTTGATGAGGCCCATGCAGTTGGGGCCGACAACGCGCAGGCCGGTGCGGCGGGCGAGGGCGCCGATCTCCGCCTGACGCTGCACGCCTTGGCCGCCCACTTCGGCGAAGCCCGAGCTCAGCACCACCGCCCCGCGCACGCCGCTCGCGGCGCAGTCTTCCAGTGCCGCGAGCACCGCGGGCGCCGGCACCGCGACGATCGCCAGGTCCACCGGTCCCGGCACCGCCGCAAGTCTCGCGAACGCGGGCAGCCCCTGGATCAGCGGCGCGTTGGGGTTGATCGGGTAGAGCGCGCCGTCGAAGCCGCTGGCCTTGAGGAAGTCGAGCGGCCGTCCGCCGATCTTCGTGGGGTCGGACGAGGCGCCATACACCGCGATCGCGCGCGGATCGAACAGCGGGGCGAGCGAGGGGCGCGCTTCGACGGCAACCATGACCGGACTCTCAAGGCTCTCAGTGGATCGACATGCCGCCGTCCACGCCGATCAGCTGGCCGGTGACATAGCTCGCCCCCTCGGAGGCGAGGAACACCCACACCGGCGCGATCTCCTCGGGCTCGGCCCAGCGGCCAAGCGGAATGCGGTCGAGCGTGCGCTGCTTGAAACGCTCGTCGGTGCGGATGGTCTCGGTCATCGGGGTCGACGCGCCGGGTGCCACGCAGTTAACGATGATGTTGTAGCGCGCCAGTTCGCGCGCGGCCGACTTGGTGAAGCCGATCAGCCCGGCCTTGGCCGAGCCATAGTTGATCTGGCCGATGGTGCCCAGGATGCCGGCAGTGGAGATGGTGTTGATGATCCAGCCGCGCTGGCGCTCCATCATGCCGGCCACCACCGCCTGCAGGCAGTTGAAGCTTCCGGTGAGGTGCACGTCGATCACCTGCTGCCATTGGTGGGCCGACATCTTGTGCAGCATCGCGGTGCGCGTGATGCCCGCATTGTTGACAAGCACATCGACCGGGCCGAACTTCGCCTGCACGGCGGCGACCATCGCATCGACAGCCGCGCGGTCGGCGACGTCGCACTTGAACGCAGCCGCCTGCCCGCCTGCGGCGCGGATCGACTGCGCCACCTGCTCGGCGGTCTCGAGGTTCCAGTCGACCACCGCGACCTTGGCGGCCTGCTCTGCGTAGGCGCGGGCGATGCCGGCCCCGATGCCCTGGCCTGCGCCGGTGACGATCGCGACCTTGTTCTGGAGGGCCTTGCCGTTGAACATCTGCTGCTCCTGGTGTTCCGGCACCATGCTGCGAGCAGCAGCTTGCCGAACAATTGTTTGTTAGACTCAACGATGCCACAGAACAGTCTGCTGCACCAGTGCGGCCTGACTTTTTTTCCATGCGTGCCGGAACGAACGCGTGGCGGTTCCCGCGGCCATGCACCTGCCGACGATGTGAGCGAACGATGATCGACTTGACCGAACGCCTCGACGAACCGACCGAAGTGCAGCGCATGCTGCGAGATGCCGCGAGCGACTTCTACGCCGGCGCCGGCGAGGGCAGCGCGATGCGCGAGTGGCGGGGGCATGAGCCCGGCTTCGACCGCGAGCGCTGGCGCCGCATGGCCGGCCTCGGCTGGATGGGGCTGTGCCTGCCCGAGTCGCTCGGCGGCAGCGGCTGCGGCCTGGCCGAGGCGCTGCCGCTGCTGGAGCAGTGCGGCCGCGCGCTGGCGCCCGAGCCGCTGGTGGCCGGCGCGCTGCTGCCGGCGTGGGCGCTGCTGCATGCCGACGCGCAGGCGCTGCAGGCGCGCTGGCTGCCGCCGCTCGTGCGCGGCGACGCGATCTTGGCCCTGGCATGGCAGGAGCGCGAGCACGACCTGCAGGCGCAGCCTTCGGCGCTGCGCGCGGTCCCGTCGGCCGGCGGCTTCGTGCTCGAAGGCGCCAAGCGCTTCGTGGCGGCGGCGGCCGGCGCCGATGCCTTCATCGTCTCGGCGGCGGGGCCGCAGGGTGCGCTGCTGCTGCTGGTGCAGGCGGGCCAGCCGGGCCTGAAGGTGGTGCAGCAGCCGCGCGTGGACGGCGGCTTCTGGGGTGAACTGCACTTCGAGCGCGTGGAGGTGCAGGCCGCGCACACGGTGGCGGGCCCGGGCCAGGCCGAAGCGGTGCTGCAGCGCGTGCTCGATCTCGCGCGCATCGCCACGGCCGCCGAACTGCTCGGCGTGATGGCCAAGGCGCTGGAGACCAGCGTGGCCTACATCGGCATGCGCGAGCAGTTCGGCCGCCCGGTCGGCAGCTTCCAGGCGCTGCAGCACCGCGCCGCGGACCTGCTGATCCAGGTCGAGCTGACGCGGTCGGTGCTGCTGCAATCGGCCGCCGAGGCCGACGCGCACGCTGAAGACGCGCGCCGGCTCGCCATCGCCGCCAGCCAGGCCAAGGCGCGCGCCTCGGCCGCGGCGCTCGAGGTGACCAAGGGCTGCATCCAGCTGCACGGCGGCATCGGCTACACCGACGAGTGCAACATCGGCCTCTACCTCAAGAAGGCGATGTTCGGCGCCGCATGGCTGGGCGACGCGGCCGCGCACCGGCGCCGCTACGGCGAGCTGGCCGGCGCGGGCCCGGAGACGTCGGCGCCCGAGCTCATCGCCGCCGGCGAGCCGCCGATTCGCCGCGACGAACTGCGCCGCTGGCTGGCCGACAACTTTCCGCCCGAGTGGCGCTTTCCGCCCAGCCGACTGAGCCTGAAGGACACGCGCGCCTGGCACGACAAGCTCCACGGCAAGGGCTGGGTGGCGCCGAACTGGCCCAGGGAGCATGGCGGCATGGGCCTGTCGGGCTATGAGCAAGTGGCTCTGCAGTCGGAGTTCGACCGCCACGGCATCGTCATCGCCCCCAACATGGCGGTGGTGATGCTCGGCCCGCTCGTCATCCGCTACGGCACTGAGCAGCAGAAGCGCGAGATTTTGCCGCGCATCCTCTCCGGCGAGGTGCGCTGGTGCCAGGGCTACTCGGAGCCCTCGGCGGGTTCCGACCTGGCCAGCCTGCGCACGACGGCCGTGCTCGACGGCGATGATTTCGTCGTCAACGGCCAGAAGATCTGGACCTCGTTCGCGCACGAGGCCGACTGGATCTTCATGCTCGTGCGCACCGACCCGAAGGCGAAGAAGCAGGAGGGCATCAGCTTCCTGCTCGCCGACATGCGCACGCCCGGCATTACCGTCAAGCGCATCCGCAACCTCGGCGGCAACGCCGAGTTCTGCGAGACCTTCTTCGACAACGTGCGCGTGCCCAAGGCCAACCTCGTCGGCGGGCTGAACCAGGGCTGGACGATGGCCAAGTCGCTACTCGGCTCGGAGCGCATCATGATCGGCAACCCGCGCGGCGCGCGCGCGCCGCTGCGGCGGCTGCTGGAACTGGCGCGCATGGCCGGCCTGGACGGCGACGCGGCCTGGCGTGCGCGGCACGACCAGCTGCGCCTGGACGTCGACGACCTCGAGGCGCTGTTCGTGCGCTGCGTGGATGTGCTGCGCCGCGGCCGCGAACTGGGCCCCGAGGTGTCGATGCTCAAGATCTGGATCACCGAAGCCCAGCAACGCGTGGCCGACCTGATGCTCGAGACCGCTGGCGCGGCCGGCGTCGCCGACGCTTCGCTCGACCTGCCCGGCGGGGCGCTGCACCCGGCGCACGTGTTCTTCTCGTCGCGGCCCGCAAGCATCTACGGAGGCAGCAATGAGATCCAGCGCAACATCCTGGCCAAGGCGGTGCTCGAGCTGCCGGGCTGAGGCAGTGGCGCCAGAATGGGAAGGCAGGACCGCATGAGCAACACCACCGCCGCCTCGGCCTGGACCGAGGGCCCGGGGCCCGACGCCGTGTTCGCCAAGCACCTCGCCGATGGCGAGTTCCGCATCCAGCGCTGCGCCGCCTGCGCGCGTCACGTCTTCTATCCGCGGCTGGTCTGCAGCCACTGCGGCAGCGTCGAGCTCGCCTGGGTGGCGCCGAGCGGGCGTGGCGTGGTGCACGCCGTCAGCATCGTCAACCGCAGCACCGACAAGGGCGGCCCGTACAACGTCGTGCTGGTCGACCTGGCCGAGGGCCCGCGCATGATGGGGCGCGTCGACGGCCTGCCGAACGACGCGATCCGCATCGGCCAGGCGGTGCGGGCGAAGGTCGGCAGTGGCGCAGGCGGCGAGCCCTGCGTGGTGTTCGAGGCCGCCGCCGGGGAGGGCGTGCGATGAGCGCCGATGGCATCCGCGGCAGCGCCGCGATCGTCGGTGCCGCGCTTGCCGGCCTGGGCGAGTCACCGGGCCGCAGCTCCGAAGAGATCGCCATCGAGGCGAGCGTCAAGGCGCTGGCCGAAGCCGGCCTGACGACGCGCCACGTGGACGCCGTGTTCGGCTCGCTGCCGGGCAATGCCAATCCGTTGTCGGCGCTGCTCGTCGCTGAGATGCTCGGCATCCAGCCGAAGTTCACCGACAACAACCGCACCGGCGGTTCGACCTTCCTGTCGTACACGCTGATGGCGGCGATGGCGCTGAAGGAAGGGCTGTGCGAGACGGCGCTGATCTTCTACGGCAGCAACCAGCGCACGGCCTCGGGCAAGCTGGTCTCGGCGGTCAAGCCCTTCGCCTACGAGGCGCCCTATGCGCCGATCTTTCCCGCCACCTCGTACGCGCTGGCGGCGTCGCGCCACATGCACGAATACGGCACCACGCGCGAGCAGCTCGCCGCGGTGGCGGTGGCCGCGCGCGGCTGGGCCAACCTCAACCCCGAGGCCTTCATGCGCGGCCCGCTCACGGTGCAGGACGTGCTGGCCTCGCGCATGGTGTCGAGCCCGCTCACGGTGCGCGACTGCTGCCTCGTCACCGATGGCGGCGCGGCGGTGGTGATGACGCGCGCCGACCGCGCCCGGCACCTGCCGAAGCGGCCGGTCTACCTGCTCGGCGCGGCGGCGGCGACGACGCACATGAACATCGTGTCGATGGCCGACCTGACGCGCACCGCCGCGATCGACTCGGGCCAGCGCGCCTTCGCGATGGCCGGGCTCGGCCCGCATGACGTCGACGTCGTCGAGCTGTACGACGCCTTCACTATCAACACCCTTCTGTTCCTGGAAGACCTGGGCTTCTGCGCCAAGGGCGAGGGCGGCCCGCTCGTCGCCAGCGGCGCCATTGCGCCGGGCGGCAGGCTGCCGGTCAACACCAACGGCGGCGGGCTGTCGTGCGTGCATCCGGGCATGTACGGCATGTTCACGCTCGTCGAGGCCGTGCGCCAGTTGCGCGGCGAATGTGGCGAGCGGCAGGTGCCCGGCGCCGAGGTGGCGCTGTGCCACGGCAACGGCGGCGTGCTGTCCAGCCAGATCACCAACCTGCTCGGCACCGACGCGACGCTGTGAACGCGGCCCCGATGCACGACATCCGCCCCGAGGTCTTCTTTCCCGGACTGGCGATCGAGACCGTGAGGGCCGCGGGCGTCAAGGCGCTGCGCCTCGGCACGGGCCCGACACTGCTGCTGCTGCACGGCGGCACGGGGTCGTGGACGCACTGGGTGCGCAACATCGAGCCGCTGTCGCGCCACTTCAGCCTGGTCGTGCCCGACCTGCCGGGCATGGGCGAATCGCTCGACGTGCCCAACGACGCCGACCTCGACGGCTACGGCGCGTACCTGACGGCGGCCCTCGAAGCGGGTCTGGTGCCGCTTGGGCAGCGCTTTGCCGTCGCCGGATTCTCATGGGGCGGGGTGGTGACGGCGTGGCTGGCGGCGCACCTGCCCGAGCGCATCTTCGCGGCTTGCCTGCTCGCTCCGGGTGGCTTTCCGCCGGGCGCCTGGCATCGCCCGCCGCTGAAGCCGGTGCCGCCGGGCGCGAGCGACGCCGAGGCCAACGCCACTCACCGCGCCAACCTCGAGATGATGATGATCGCCGACCCGGGGAGCATCGACGAGCTGACGGTGGCCATGCAGCGGCGCAACCACGCCATGACGCGCTTCAAGTCGCGCTTTCTCGGCTACCGCGACACGCTGGGCCCGAGCCTGCGCCAGGTGGTCTGTCCGGTGCTGGCGGTGCTGCCGGCGCGAGATCCGCTGCCGCGGCCCGATGCCGCGGCACGCGCCGAGTATCTGCAGCGTTGCGCCCCGCACCTTGTCTGCCGCAGCGTTGCCGACGCCAGCCATTGGGTCGCGTTCGAGGCCCCGGACGAGGTCAACCGCTTGATCGTCGGCTTTGTTGGCCGCGTGGCACGAGCGGCCGGGCCCCACCCTTGACAAACTCAGTCGGAGTCAGCGCCATGGCGATCAGGGAAGGCGATTTGCTCTGGACTCCAAGCCCGGAGTTCGTGCAGTCGTCGCAGGTTTCCCGCTTCATGGACTGGCTGCGCCGACACCGCAACCTGCACTTCGCCGACTACTCGTCGCTCTGGCAGTGGTCGGTGGACTCAGTGGAGGACTTCTGGGCTGCGCTGTGGCAGTACTTCGAGATCGACTCCTCGACGGCGTACGAATGCGTGCTGAAGAAGCGCGTGATGCCGGGTGCGGTGTGGTTTCCCGGTGCGCGGGTGAACTTCGCCAAGCACATGCTGCGCAAGGGGCAACTCGGGCGGCCGGCGATCCACCATCGCAGCGAGATCCGGCCACCCACGACCTTGAACTGGGAGACCCTGCGCGACCAGGTGGCGACGCTGGCCGAGGCGATGCGCCGCATGGGCATCCGCCCCGGCGACCGCGTGGTCTCGACCCTGCCGAACACGCCCGAGGCCGTGATCGCGCTGCTGGCCACCACGGCCATCGGCGCCGTCTGGTCGGCGTGCGCGCCCGATTTCGGCGCGCGCAGCATCCTCGACCGCTTTCAGCAGATCCAGCCCCGGCTGTTGTTCGCGGTGGACGGCTATCGCTTCGGCGGCAAGGACTTTGCCCGCGGCGCCGAACTGGCCCAGCTTGTCGAAGGCCTGCCCACGCTGGAGCACCTGGTTTTCCTGCCCGACCTCGACCCCGCCACGCCGAGGCCGACGCCCCGCGCGCGGCTGTGGTCCGAGGTGATGGCCGAACGGCCGATACGGCACGAGGACTTCCGCTACGAGGATGTGGCGTTCGCGCACCCGCTGTGGATCCTGTACTCCTCGGGCACCACCGGCCTGCCCAAGGCGATCACGCACAGCCACGGCGGCATCACGCTCGAGACGCTCAAGGTCATCGCCTTCCACGCCAACCAGACGCCGGACTCGTGCCTGTTCTTCTACACGACCACCGGCTGGATGATGTTCAACTTCATGGTCATGGGGCTGTGCCAGGGCGGGCGCATCGTGCTGTACGACGGCAACCCGCTCGCGCCCGATGTCGAGCGGCTGTGGCAGCTGGCCGCCGAGCACCGGGTGACGATGTTCGGCGCCAGCCCGACCTTCGTGCAGATGATGATCAAGGCCGGCGTGCGGCCGGCGCAGAAGTACGACCTGTCGGCGCTCGAAGGCGTGCTGCTGGGCGGCTCGCCGGCGACACCGGAAACCTTCGAGTGGTTCTACCGCGAGGTCAAGCAGGACCTCTGGGTTACCTCGCAGAGCGGCGGCACCGATGTCTGTTCGGCCTTCGTCGGCGCCTCGCCCACGCTGCCGGTGCATGCCGGCGAAATCCAGACGCGGCTGCTGGGCGTGGACGCCCACGCGCTGGACGACGACGGGAACCCGCTGATCGACGGCGTGGGCGAACTGGTGATCCGCCAGCCGATGCCGTCGATGCCGCTGTACTTCTGGGGCGACAGCGACAACCGCCGCTACCGCGACAGCTACTTCGACGTCTACCCCGGCCAGTGGCGTCACGGCGACTTCTTCAAGGTCAACCAGCGCGGCGGCTGCTACATCTACGGCCGCTCCGACTCGACGCTCAACCGCGCCGGCGTGCGCATCGGCACGGCCGAGATCTACCGCATCGTCGAGAACGTCGAAGGCGTGCAGGACAGCCTGGTGGTCAATCTCGACCTGCCGGGCGGGAGGTTCTTCATGCCGATGTTCGTCGTGCCCAAGCCGGGCTGCACGCTTGACGCCGCGATGCAGGCGCGCATCACGCAGGCGCTGCGCACGCAAGGCTCGCCGCGCCATGTGCCCGACCGCTGCTTCGCCATCGACGCCGTGCCGTACACGCTCACCGGCAAGAAGCTTGAAGTGCCGGTGCGCAAGATCCTGCTGGGTGCGGCGCCGGAGAAGGTGGCCAGCCGCGACGCGATGATGAATCCGGCCTCGTTGCAGTTCTTCGTGGACTTCAAGCGCGAGGTGGCGCGCTGGGTCGAAGGTGAACGGCCGCCGGGTTGAGCCGGCGGCCGCTCACATGCGAAAGACGCCGTAGGCACCCGGCCGGGCCGGCGCCCGGCCGGCGGCGTCGAGCAGTTGTGCGAGCACGCCGCGCGTGTGCTCGGGCTCGACGACGGCGTCGCACCACAGGTGGCGGGCCCAGTTCAAGGCGCAGGCCTCGTCGTCGTGCGCATCGGGCGATGCGGCGGCGCGTGCGTTGGGCCACATCAGCAACGCGTTGGGCTTGAAGGCGCGGCCGCACAGCGCCTGGTAGGCCCCCCCAAAGGCCTGGCCGACGATGACGCTGAACTTGGGCACGTCGGCATTGGCCACCGCGTTGAGCAGCTTCGCGCCGTGGCGGCCGATACCCCCTTGGCCGGGCTCGTCGCTGCCGGCGAAGCCGGGCGAATCGACCAGGAACACGAGCGGGATATCGCGCTGGACGCACAGCTCGACGAAGTGGGCGCCCTTGGCCGCCGCCTGCGCGCTGAGCGCGCCGTGGCCCGCGACGATGCCGACCTCGAAGCCTTCGATGCGGGCAAACGCGCAGCGCAGTGTCTCGCCATGCAGGGGCTTGAATTCCTGGAAGCGGCTGCCATCGACGAGGCGGGCGAGGATTTCCCGGCCATCGACCGGGGCGTCACCATGCGCCTGGCGCACCAGGCCCCGCAGTTCGGCCACCGGGTACAGCGGGTCTTCAGCCGCCGCGCGTGTCCAGCGCAGCGGCGCCGGCTCGCCCAGGTGGCGCACGATGCGGCGCGTGATGTCGAGCGCATGGGCGTCGTCTTCGGCCAGGTGGTCGGCCACGCCGCTGAGGCTGCAATGCATCAGCGCGCCACCCAAGGCTTCCGAGTTGGTCACTTCCCCGGTGGCGGCGTACACCAGTTGCGGGCTGCCGAGGAACATGGCCCCCTGGTTGCGCACGATGACCAGCTCGTCGCACAGCGCCGGGATATAGGCGCCGCCGGCCGTCGAAGGGCCGAACACCAGCGCGATCTGGGCGATGCCTTCGGACGACATCTTGACCTGGTTGTACATGACCGAGCCGCCCTGACCATCGTCGGGAAAGATGTTGGCCAGGTCGGGCAGGAAGGCGCCGCCCGACTGGACCATCGTGATGCAAGGAAGCCGGTGCTGCCAGGCGAACATCTGCGCCCGCACGTGGCGCTTGGTGGTCATGCCGAACATGGTGCCGCCCTTCACCGTCGGGTCGTTGACGATCAGCATGCAGTCGCGCCCCGCCACGCGGCCCACGCCGGTGATCAGGGTGGCGCCTGGCGGCACGCCGTCGTACAGATCGGCGGCGGTGAGTTGGCCGATCTCGAAGAAGGGGGAGCCCGGGTCCAGCAAGGACGCGATGCGCTCGCGCGGCAGCATCTGGCCCCGGCTCTGGTGCAGCCTGCGCGCCCGCTCGTTGCCGCCTGCCGATGCTTCGGCCCGGCGCGCCCGCAGGGCCTCGGCCATCGCGTCGAAAGCGCCGCGGCGCGCATCGAAGGCCGCGCCGGTGATGAGGGTTGTCATCGGGAATGGGAGCGTGCGGTTCGAGGTCGCGGTGCAGCCGCTGCGCACTACATGCGGAACGCGCCGTAGGCGGCGGGCGCGGCCGGCAGGCGGCCGGCGATGTCTAGCAGCTGCGCAAGTGCCGCGCGGGTGTGTTCGGGCTCGACGATGGCATCGCACCACAGCTGCCGCGCCCAGTTCAGCGCGCCGGCCTCGCCGTCGGGTGCGTCGGGCGCGGCGGACGCGCGGGCGCCGGGCCACATCAGCAGCGCATTGGGCTTGAAGGCACGGCCACCGAGCGCGTGGTAGGCCGCACCATGGGCGCGGCCGGTGATGACGGTGAACTTGGGCACGTCGGCGTTGGCCACGGCGTTGAGCAGCTTCGCGCCATGCCTGCCGATGGTGGACTGCCCGGGCTGGCTGCTGTCGGCGAAGCCGGGAGAGTCGACCAGGAACACGAGCGGGATGTCGCGCTGGCCGCACAGCTGCACGAAGTGCGCGCCCTTGGCGCCCGCCTGCGCCGTCAGCGCGCCCTGCGCACCGACGATGCCGACCTCGAAGCCCTCGATGCGGGCAAAACCGCACACCAGCGTCTCGCCGTGAAGTTGCTTGAATTCCTGGAAGCGGCCACCGTCCACCAGCCGCTGAAGGATGTCCCCGCAGGGGGCGCCTTCGATGCCGTTGATGCTGGCGAGACCGGGCAGGTCCTGCGGATCGCCCAGCGGCGGCTCGGCTTCGGTACGTGTCCAACGCAGCCGCGGCGGCTCGCCCAGATGGTCGACGATGCGCCGGGTGATCGCCAGCGCGTGCGTGTCGTCCTCGGCCATGTGGTCGGTGACGCCGCTGAGACGGCTGTGCATCTCGGCGCCGCCCAGCGGCTCGATGTCGACCACCTCGCCGGTGGCTGCAAAGACGAGCTGCGGGCTGCCCAGGAACATGGCGCCCTGGTTGCGGATGATGACCACCTCGTCGCACAGTGCCGGGATGTAGGCACCGCCGGCCGTCGAGGGGCCGTGCACGAGGGCGATCTGCACGATGCCTTCGGCCGACATCTTGACCTGGTTGTACATGATCGAGCCGGCCTGACCTTCGTCGGGGAAGATGTTGGCCAGGTCGGGCAGAAAGCCGCCCCCCGACTGGACCATCGTGATGCAGGGCAGCCGGTGCTGCCACGCGAACAGCTGGGCGCGCGTGTGGCGCTTGGTCGTCATGCCGAACATCGTGCCGCCTTTGACGGTGGCGTCGTTGACGATCAGCATGCACCAGCGCCCGCAGACCCGGCCCACGCCGGTGATCATGGTGGCACCGGGTGGGACGCCCTCGTACAGGTCGGCTCCGGCGAGCTGGCCGATCTCGACGAAGGGCGATCCGGGGTCGAGCAGGGCGCGCACGCGCTCCCGCGGCAGCATCTGGCCCCGGCTCAGGTGCAGCTTGCGGGCCTTCTCGCTGCCGCCCGCCAGCGCTTCGTCCTGCCGTGCGCGCAGCGTCGCCCGCAGCCCCTGGTAGGCGTCGTGGCGCCCGGCGAAGTGCGGGTCGCGAGCACCCGGTGGTGCTGAGGTCGTCGTCATGGGGCCGGCCCTTGTTGGAAACCTAACAAATGTTTGGTATTCTAAGGGCCAGGCTGCCGCTCCTGCAAGGCGGCGCCGTCCTGCGACCCACGCCCCACGACATGCACACCACCACCCACCGAGCGCGACTGGCGGGCAGCCTCGCCTACAGCCGGAGGGCGCCATGAGCGTCCTCGCGTCCTCCATCACGGCAAGCCCCGGCGAGTTGCTTGCCAACCGGACGGCCTACGAGGCCCGCGTGGCCGACCTGCGGGCGCGCCGCGCCGCCGCCCTGGCGGCGGGCTCGGCGGCGGCCCGCCAACAGCAACGCGACGGCGGCCAGATGCTGGTCCGCGAGCGCATCAGCGCCTTGCTCGATCCGGGTTCACCCTTCCTGGAGCTGTGCCAGCTGGCCGGCGAGGGCCTGTATGGCCAGGACCCGCCCGGTGCAGGCGTGGTCACCGGCGTGGGCATGATCGCCGGGCGGCCGTGCATGGTCATCGCCAGCGACCCGACCGTGAACGACGGCGCCTACAACGCCCACACCTGCAAGCGGCACGTGCGCGCGCAGCGCTTCGCTTGGCAGCACCGGCTGCCGTGCGTGACGATGCTGCAGCCCGGCGCGCAGCCGCCCGGCGCCAAGCCGGGCGTGTTCGCCGACGACGGCCAGTTCGGCTCGATCCTGTACAACCAGACGCGCATGTCGCGCGAGGGCATCGCGCAGGTGGCCAGCGTGCATGGGCCGGCGGCGGACTCGGCAGCCTTTGTCGCCGCGATGTGCGACGAGGTGGTGGTGGTGCGCGACCGGGGCGCGCTCGCCTTCGGGCCGGCCGAACCCGTGCCCGCCGATGCCGAGCGCGCCAACCGAGTGGACGGCGTCAGCGACCGCCTGGCCGAGAGCGACGCCCACGCGATTGCCATCCTGCGCGACGTGGTCGGGCACCTGGGCGACGTGCCCGGGCAGCGGCGCGATGTCGCCAAACCGCGCGTGCCGCTGCACGACCCGCGTGAGATCTACGGGCTCATCAGCGCCGACCCGCGCGTGCCGACGAACAACCGCGAGATCGTTCTGCGCCTGATCGACGGCAGCGACCTGCACGAGTTCAAGCCCGAATTCGGCGAGACCATCATCACCGGCTTCGCGCGCATCCAGGGCTTCGACGTCGGCATCCTGTGCAACAACGGTGTGCTCTTCTCCGAAAGTGCGCTCAAGGCCACGCAGTTCATCGACCTGTGCTGCAAGCGCGACATCCCGCTGCTGTTCATGGCCGACATCAACGGCTTCATGGTCGGCCGCGAAGCCGAGGAGGCCGGCATCGCCAAGCACGGCGCCAAGATGATCACCGCGATGACCTGCGCCAACGTGCCCAAGTACACGCTCATCATCGGCGGCTCGTACGGCGCGGGCTACCTGGCGATGTGCGGCCGTGCCTTCAAGCCCAACGCGATGATCATGTGGCCCAACGGCCGCGCCGCGATCATGGGCCCGGACCAGGCCGCCACCACGCTGGCGATGGTCAAGGACGACCAGCACAAGCGCGATGGCACGAGCTGGACCGATGCGGAACGCGAGGCCTACAAGGCGCCGGTGCGCAAGACTTTCGAGGATTTCGCCAACGCCTACAACTTCGCCCGCAACACCTGGTGCGACCTGATCATCGAGCCGGCCGAGACGCGTGACGTCATGGCCATGCTGCTCGACCTGGCCGGCCGGGTGCCGGCCGTGCCTTCGCGCTTCGGCGTGTTCCGCATGTAGGACGGGCGCAGCGACATGTTCAAGAAGATCCTGATTGCCAACCGCGGCGACCAGCCGGCCTCGGCCGGCGCAGCGGCGAAGCCAGATCGCAGGGCGCGCGCGGCGTGCGGGGCAGGCGATTTCAACGCGGGAGCCGGCCGTGTTTAAGAAGATCCTCATCGCCAACCGCGGTGAAATCGCCTGCCGCATCGCCCGCACCTGCCGCCGCCTGGGGGTGGCCGCCGCGGGCGTGCACTCGATGGCCGACCGCGACGCGCTGCACGTGCGCGAGATCGGCGAGTCGGTGGAGATTGGCGGCGCCGCCGCCTCCGAAAGCTACCTGCGCATCGACGCCGTGATCGCCGCGGCCAAGGCGGTGGGCGCCGAGGCCATCCACCCCGGCTTCGGCTTCCTGGCCGAGAACGCCGCCTTCGCGCGCGCCGTCGAGGCGGCCGGGCTGGTCTTCATCGGCCCGACGCCCGAGGTCATCGAGCGGCTCGGCGACAAGGCCGCGGCCAAACGCGAGGCCAGCGCCGCCGGCGTGCCCATCGTGCCCGGCAGCCAGAGCCCGAGCACCGATCCCGACGAGATTGCCGCCATCGTGCGGCGCGTCGGCCTGCCGGTGATGCTCAAGGCGGCCGCGGGCGGCGGCGGCAAGGGCATGCGCGGCATCGAGTCACTCGACGGCCTGGCGCAGGAGATCGAGTCGGCCATGCGCGAGGCGAAGAACGCCTTCGGTGACGCCGGGCTGATCGTCGAGAAGCTGATCCGCCGCGGGCGCCACATCGAGATCCAGATCGCCGGCGACGGCCGCGGCAAGGTCATCCACCTGTTCGAGCGCGAATGCACGCTGCAGCGCCGCCACCAGAAGGTGATCGAGGAGGCGCCCGCGGCCAACCTGAGCGCGGCAATGCGCGAGCGCATGGCGGCCGACGCGGTGCGGCTGGGTGAGCGGCTCGCGTACCGCGGCGTCGGCACGGTGGAGTTCATCGTCGGCGAGAAGGACTATCACTTCCTGGAAGTCAACCCGCGGCTGCAGGTCGAGCATCCCGTCACCGAGGCGATCACCGGGCTGGACATCGTCGAACTGATGATGCGCATCAGCTCCGGCGAGGGCCTGCCGCTGGCGCAGGACGACGTGTGCATCAGCGGCCATGCGGTCGAGGCGCGCATCTGCGCGGAGGACCCGGCGGCGAACTTCCTGCCCTCGACCGGCCGGCTCTCGCAGGTGCGCTTCCCGCGCGCCGGCGTGCGCGTGGAGACCGGCGTGGAGTCGGGCAGCGAAGTCACGCCTTACTACGACTCGATGCTCGCCAAGCTGATCACCCACGCGCCGACGCGCGACGAGGCGCTCGACCGGCTCGAGCGCGCGCTCGACGACACGGCGGTGTTCGGCGTCACCAGCAACATCGGCTTCCTGCAGCGGCTGATCGATCTGCCCGAGACACGCGCGGCGAGCTTTCACACCCGCCTGATCGACGAGCACATCGAAAGCTGGGCGCTCGGTAAGGCGCAGCACGACGAGCGCACCCTGGCCATTGCCGCACTTCACTGGCTGCGCAGCCAGCGCACCGCCGACGCGCGCAGCCCATGGTCGGGCTGGGGCGGCAGCGGCTGGCAGCTTGGCGCCGGCGACGACGGGCTGGCGCCGATCCCGAGCCTGCATGTCGAGGCGTCCGACGGCGTGAGTGCCGAGATCCGCTTCGGCCCCCTGGCCCCGGACGGCAGCCTGCTGGTCGGCGTGAACGACGCGCGTCTGCACCTGCGACTGGCGCCTGCGGGCAACGACGGCCACTTCCTCGCCATCGTCGACGGGCGGCGCGAGACGGTGGGCGTGCACGGCGACGGCGACATGCTGTACGTGCAGGACGGCCGCGGCACGCACGCGCTCAGGGCAGTGCCCTACCTGTCCTACATCAGTGCGTCAGCGCAAGCCAGCGGCGATGTGAAGGCACCGATGATGGGGCTGATCCTGAAGGTGGGCGTCGCGCCGGGCGACCGCGTCGAGAAGGGCGCGGTGGTGGCGATCCTCGAGTCCATGAAGATGGAGATGCGCATCACAGCCGATTGCACCGGCACCGTGGCGGCGGTGAACTGCAGGGCCGGTCAGACGGTTGAGCGCAATGCGGTGGTGGTGAGCGTCGAGCCCGAGTAGTGCTGTCCTCTCGCCGGCGCGGCCGCGCGAGGCCGCGCGAGGCCGCTCGGCGGGCGAGGCGCATCCGCTCGTTTCGGGCGTCGGTCAGCGCAGCGCCAGGGTCGGGGGGGCGAGGGGATCAGCCCCGCAGAAGTGTCCGCGGGGGGCAAGCAGCGGAGGCACCGGCCATGAGTATCGACTTCACGTCCGAGCAGCGGCAGATCCGCGACGGGGTCGACAGGCTGTGCGCTGGCTTCGACGACCAGTACTGGCTTGAGCGCGACAGCGACGGGCGTTTCCCGGAAGACTTCTGCCGCGCCATCGCCGACCACAGCTACATGGATGGGCATCGCCATGCCGGTCGAATACGGCGGCTCCGGGCTCGGCATCACCGAGGCGGCGATCCTCACGCAGGCGATCTCGCAGTCGGGCGCTGGCAACGGCGACGTCTCGTCGGTGAGCCTGGCGATCTTCGGGCTCAATCCGGTGGTGCGCTTCGGCACGGAGGAGCAGAAGCGGCGCATGCTGCCGCCGATCATCCGGCGCCAGGACATCGCCTGATTCGGCGTCACCAAGCCGAACACCGGCCTGGACACGACACGGCTGAAGACGCGCGCCGTGCGCCGCGGCGACCGCTATGTGGTCAACGGCCAGAAGATCTGGATCTCGACCGCGCAGCAGGCCAACAAGATCCTGCTGATCGCGCGCACCACCGCCGAGGGGTACCGCGCGCGCCCGATCGACGGCCTGAGCCTGTTCTACGCCGACTTGGACCGCTCCAAGGTCGAGATGCGCGTCATCGACAAGATGGGCCGCAAGTGCGTCGACTCCAACGAGTTGTTCATCGACGGCCTCGAGATCCCGGTGGAGAACCGTATCGGCGAGGAGGGCAAGGGCTTCCGCTACCTGCTGCACGGCATCAACCCGGAACGCATCCTGATCGCCGCCGGGCTGGTCGGGCTCGGGCGCGCGGCGTTGCGCCGAGCCACCGACTACGCCAACCAGCGCGTCGTCTTCGGCCGGCCGATCGGCCAGAACCAGGCGATCCAGCATCCGCTGGCGCAGAGCTGGGCCGAGCTCGAGGCGGCCAACCTGATGGCCTTCCGCGCCGCGCAGCTCTACGACCGCGGCGCGCAGGCCAACGCTGCCAAGTTCCTCGCCGGCGAGGCCGCCTTCGCCGCCTGCACCAACGCCGTGATGACGCACGGCGGCATGGGCTACGCCAAGGAGTTCCACGTCGAGCGCTACCTGCGCGAGGTGCTCATCCACCGCATCGCCCCGATCACGCCGCACCTGATCCTGTGCTTCATCGCGGAGAAGGTGCTCGGCCTGCCGAAGTCGTGCTGAGGCGCCGTGTTGGGCGGCATCTGGCTGATCCGCTCGATCTGGCGCAGCACGCACCAGCGCGACGGCGTGGCGTGAGGCCGCCTGACCGCGGCTACGAGCGCGGGGCGCAGGCCGACGCCACCGGTTCCGCGCCAAGCCGTCGGACCGCACGTTCACTCCCGCGCGGCGACCTTCAGGCCGCCGTGTCGTAGAGCGCGCCGCTCGGCTCGCCGAGCACCGTTGTGCGGTGCATGTGGCGGTGCGTGCCGGGCACGCGGTCGCGCAGTGCCTGGTGCATGGCGCTGCGGTTGTCCCACATGATCAGGTCGCCCGGCCGCCAGTGGTGGCGGTAGGTGAACTCGGGGCGCACCGAGTGCGCGAACAGGTATTGCAGGATGCCCTGGCTCTCCTCGCGCGTCATGCCGGCGATGTGGGTGGTGATGCCTTCGCTGACGTACAGCGCCAGCCGCCCGGTTTCGGGGTGGCGCCGCACCATCGGTTGCGTCACCGGCGGGTTGACGTCGATCAGCGCCTGCATGACCGCGGGGTCGCGCGTCGAGGTGGTGTCGTGGATCGCCCAGGCATAGCTGTGCACCGCCTGCAACGGGGCGATCAGCTTCTTCATGCCCTCGGACAGGGTCTCGTAGGCGAGGAACATGTTGGTGAAGCGCGTGTCGCCGCCGACCTCTGGAATCTCCACGCAGTACAACAGCGACCCGGTGGCCGGGCGCGTCGTGTACGACAGGTCGGAATGCCAGTTGACCCCGGTCTCGCGCGTGCTGGACGGCGTGCCGTCGGCGTTGGGCCGGGTGGTGACGATGAAGATCTGCGCGAACTCGGGGTGGCGGTACTTGAAGAGCGCCGCGTGGTCGTCGAGCGGGCCGAAGCGGCTGCTGAAGTCGATGTGTTGCTGAGGCGTCAGATCCTGGTCGCGGATGAGCATGATGCAGTTCTCGACCCAGGCCTTGCGGATCTGGTCGATCGCCGCCTGCGCAAGCGGGCGCCGCAGGTCGACGCCTTGAACCTCGGCGCCGATGCCGTAGGACAGTCGTTTGATGGTCAAGGACATGAGATGTCTCCGTTGCAGGGTTTTTCGGCGGGGCCTTACTCGGCCTTGGCGCCCGAGAGCTTGACGATGCGCGCCCACTTGTCGGTCTCGACGCGCAGGTGCTCGGCGAAACGATCGGGGGTGCCCGTCAGGGGTTCCATGCCGAGCGAGGCGAAGCGCTCGCGCAGGTCGGCCTTGGTGGTGATTTCGGCGGTCAACCGGGCGAGCTTCTGCACGACGTCTGCCGGCGTGCCCGCAGGCGCCATGAGGCCGTACCAGACGTAAAGGTCGAACCCGCCCAGTCCGAGTTCGGTCATCGTCGGCACCTCGGGCTCGAGCGCCGAACGCCGCGCCGTGCTGACGGCCAGGTACTTGAGCTTGCCCGCGCGGACGTGCGCGCTCGTTGTCGGCCAGGCGTCGAAGATGGCCTGGATGCGGCCGCCGACCATGTCGGCCACGCCGGCGGTCGTGCCCTTGTAGGGGACGTGGGTGAGGTCGGCGCCCGACTGGCTCTTGAACCACTCCATCGCCAGGTGGGTGGTGCCCCCCACCCCTGAAGATGCGTAGTTCAGCGCGCCCGGCCTGGCTTTGGACAGCGCAACCAGATCCGGCAGGGATTTTGCCGGCAGCTCCGCCGGCACCGTCAAGAACAGGGCCATGCTGCCCACCAGGCCGACGGGGGCGAAGTCCTTCACCGGGTCGAAGGGCAGCCTGGCGTACAGCGATGGGTTCACTGCCAGTGGGCCGGCGGCGCCGAAGAACAGCGTGTAGCCGTCGGGCGCCGCCTTGGCCGCTGCGCTGGCCGCCAGGTTGCCGCCCGCGCCGGTGCGGTTGTCGACCACCACCTGAACGCCCAGCCCGGCGGCGAGCTTCTCTGCGAAGGCGCGCGCCATGATGTCGCTGCTGCCGCCCGCCGGGTAGGGCACGATCAGCTGCACCGGCCGCGCGGGGTAAGCAGGCGCCTGCGCCAGCGCAGTGCCAACCGTCATGCACGTCAGGAGGGCGGTCATCAGGGCGCCGAGTTGCAGGCGCATCGGGGGGTTGCGATTCATGAGAACTGTCTCCAGGGTCGCCGGTGTCCGGCTGTTGCAAAGGCCGGCCGGGTGCGCAGGGCCGCGCGACGGCCGGCGGTGGGCTTCAGTCGCGGTAGCCGGGTTCCTCGCGGTCGAGCTTGCGCAGCAGCGCCGCCCACTCGAGCCGACCCTGCGGCACGAAGCCGTCCTTGCCGAAGACCTGCGTGGCCTGAGCGGCGCCGCGCGCCACCACCTCGGGCGCGATCGGGCGCAGCGGCTGCTCGCCTGCGAGTGCGGCCACCTGCATGCGGCACGCACGCTCGAGCTGGTACATCAGCATGAAGGTCTCGCCCATCGTTGCGCCGCAGCTCAGCGTGCCATGGTTGCGCAGCAGCAGCAGCTTCTTGTGCGCGCCGAGGTCACGCACCAGGCTGCGCTTCTCGTCCTCGTCGAGCGCCAGCCCTTCGAAGTCGTGGTAAGCGAGCTTGTCCCAGACCACCAGCGCGTGCTGCGAAGCCGGAAGCAGACCGTCGCGCTGCATGGACACCGCCGTGCCGTCGCGTGTGTGCAGGTGCATGACGCAGTTGATGTCGGGCCGCGCGTCGAGCACTGCGGCATGGATCACCAGTACCGCCGGGTTGATGCCGAAGTTGCTGCGGCTGTACAGGGTGCCCCGTCCGTCGGTCTTGATCAGCGACGAGGCCGTGATCTCGTCGAACATCATGCCGTAGGGGTTGATGAGGAAACGGTCGGGCTCGCCGGGTACGCGGTGCGAGATGTGTGCCGAGATGATGTCCGACCAGCCCATGCGGTCGGCCAGGCGGTAGCACGCAGCGAGGTCGCGGCGCGCCTGTGCCTCGTCATCGGCCGACGGAACGGCAGCAGGGCGGGTTTGTGCTTGGGTAACGGTTTCGATGTGCATGGCTGGTTTCCGGGTTGCGGGGGGCAGCTGGCGCGCGGGTCGGCATCACTGCTGCGGGATGTTCGCGCTGCGGGCCACGCGCTGCCAGGTCTCGGCCTCGGCTCGGATGGCGGTGGCCAGCTGTGCCGGCGAGCCGCCGAGCGGCTCCAGGCCCAGCGCGGCGAACTTGTCCTTGGTCTCGCGGTCGCGCGCCAGCTCGGCCAGCTCGGCGTTGAGCCAGTCGACCAGGGCTGCCGGGGTGCCCGCCGGCAGCGCCACGCCGAACCACAGCGTGACGTCGAAACCCGGCAGCAGCTCGGCGATGGGCGGCACGTCGGGCAACAGCGGCGAGCGGCCCGGTGAGGTCACCGCCAGCGCACGCAACTTGCCCGTGCGGAGGTGCGGCAGTGCGGCAGCCACGGTCTCGAACATCACCTGCGCCTCGCCGGCGAGCACGGCGTTGAGTGAAGGCGCGTTGCCCTTGTAGGAGACGTCGAGCATGTCGATGCCGGCCTTGGATTCGAACAGCGCCATCGACAGCTGGCCGGCGCCGCCGCCGATGGCGGCGTTGAGCTGGCCGGGCGATGCCTTGGCGAGATCGACCAATTCGCGCAGCGAGCGGGCCGGCAGCGCCGGGTTGACCACCAACACAAACGGCGAGCCGACGATCTTGGCGACGTGGACGAAGTCGGCGTTGGGGTCGTAAGGCAATTTGGCGATGAGCGCTGGGTTCATCGTCATGTTGCCGTTGTAGGCGAAGGTCCAGGTATGGCCGTCGGGCACTGCGCGCGCGCCGGCCTGCGTGCCGATGATGGCGTTGGCACCCGGCCGGTTCTCGATGACCACCGGCTGCGGCCAGCGTTCGGCCAGCTTCTGGGCGACGATGCGCGCCACGATGTCCGTGGTGCCGCCGGGCTGGAAGGGGACGATCCAACGCACCGGGCGCGCGGGGAAAGTCTGGGCCGCGCACAGCAGCGGAAGGCTCGCCAGCAGGATGGCTGCGCCGCGCAGCGGCAGGCGTCGGTTCATGTCGATCTCCTCCTTGTGGGTTGCTCTGGTGGTGGGCCGGATGCGTGGGCACGCCGGTGTCGCAGGCCGGCCGGGTCGCGCTCGTGCTCCGCCGCCGGCGCTTCGGGGCGGGTTGTCTTGCGCCGGGCCGGCGCTGATGCCGGGGCTGCAACCCGCGCCGGCTGCTGCCCGAGGTTGAGCGAGATCTCACCCGCAGCCTCGCGCACCAGACTCGCGTGTATGGACGGGTCGTCGCCAGTGCGGCTGGCCGGTGCCGCCATCGCCAGCGCGGCGACGACCTGGCCACGGTGGTCGACGATGGGCGCGGCGAAGCCCGCCACATCGAGGGACACCTCGCCGACCGTCATCGCCACGCCCTGCTCGCGGATGCGTGGCAGCAGCGCACGCAACTCGGCGGCCCGGGTCAGGGTCAGCGGGGTCAGCCTGGGGAACGGTGCGCGACTCAGGAAGGCATCGATGAACTCGGCGTCGGCATGGGCCAGCAGCACGCGGCCTGCCGCCGAGCAATGGAGTGGCCGTCCGGTCCCGATCGAGGCGCTGTAGCGGATGGAGCGGCCACTCTCGACCTTCTCCACGTACACCGCGCTGGCGGCGTCGCGGTCAAGCACGGCGATGAGGGCGGTCTCGCCGCTGCGCTCGACGAGGCGGCGCATCACCGGCGCGGCGGCGCGCGACAGCGACATCGCCGGCATGATCGCCGCGCCCAAGCGGAACGCCGAAGGCCCGAGCACGTAGCCGCCTTCAGCGTTGACCGCGTAGCCATGGACGCACAGCGACCGGAGCAGGCCCAGCAGGCTGCTTTTGGGCAGCCCGAGTTCGCCGCTGAGGGCAGCCAGCGACAGCCCGCCGGGAGCATGCGCCAGCCGCTCGACGATGCGCAGCGTGCGGATCAGCGAGCGCGGGCCGGCTTCGGTGACGGCATCGACAGTCTTGCGGGCAGGCATCGCTCAGTCGAGCTTGAGCCCGATGTCCTGGATCAGCTGGCGGTAGCGGGGAATCTCGGTGCCGACGAAGCGGCGAAACGCCTCCGGGCTGTCGAATGCGGCGATCACACCGAGCTCCGCCACGCGCGGCGCGGCGCGCTGCATTGCCGTACCGAGCGCTGCGTTGAGCTTTTCGATCACCGCGTCTGGCGTACCGGCCGGTACCGCCAGGCCGAACCAGCCCAGCGAAATCTCGAAGCCCTTGAGGCCGAGTTCGGCGAAGGTCGGCGTGTCTGGCAGCTCGCGAATGCGCTGCGAGCCCGTGACCACCAGCGCCCGCAGTTTGCCGGCGCGATCATGCGGCAGCAGGGTGGACTGTGGGTCCAGCATCAAGGGCACGTGGCCGGCAACGAGATCGTTGACGCCGGGCGCGCTGCCCTTGTAGGGAATGTGGCGCAGACGCATGCCCGCCTGGCGGCTGACCACTTCCATCGTCAGGTGGCTGCTGGTGCCGTTGCCGGGCGAGGCGTAGGCCAGCTCGCCCGGCGCCGCCTTCGCGCGGGCGACGAGCGCGGCGAAGTCGGCGAACGCCACGCCTGGGTGGGCGGCGAGCACGTAGTTCGCGTAGCCGATCATGCCGACGTGGCGGAAGTCCTTGACGGGGTCGTAGGACAGTTGCATCAGCGATACGTTGGTCGCAAAGGCCGAGCTGCCCGCGTAAACGAGCGTGTAGCCGTCTGGCGCGGCCGTCTTTGCCCGCGCGGTGCCCAGGGTCGCACCGGCACCCGGGATGTTCTCCACCGTGATCGGCTGCCCGAGCAGCGCGGCCATCTCAGGTGCGAGCAGGCGGCAGAGCATGTCGCTGAAGCTGCCGGCGGAGAAAGGCACGATCAGGCGCAGCGGGCGCGAGGGGTAGCCCCCCTCAGGGCTTTGTGCCGCAGCCCAAGGGGCCAGGCAACCGAACACGAATGCCAGCCGTCGATTCACCGCCGATCCCTTGATGCTGCGCAAGCCGCGGGCAGTATAGTCACGATGACGCTGATTCGAACAGTCGTTCAGAAATATGAACGTGCCACACATGAACCTCTCCTCAGACGCCCTGCCAGCGACAGCCGTGCCAGCAGCCCCGCCTCGCCCCAGGGGTATGTCCGACGCCGAATGGGCCATGCGCTGCGATCTCGCCGCGCTGTACCGCCTGGCGGCCATCCACGGCTGGGGCGATCTGCTCGCCACCCACATCTCGGCGCGTGTGCCTGATGCGCGCGACCAGTTCCTCATCAACCCCTACGGCATGTTGTTCGAGGAAATCACGGCGACCAGCCTCGTCAAGGTCGACGAGCACGGCAAGGTGCTCAGCGACACCGAGTACATCGTCAACCCGGCCGGCTTCGTGATCCACAGCTGCATCCATGTGGCGCGGCCCGACGTTGACTGCGTGATGCACCTGCACACCCGCGACGGCACGGCCGTGGCCACCCAGGCCTGCGGGCTGCTGCCGGCGACGCAGCACGCGCTGGTCATCTGGGACCAGGTTACGTACCACGACTTCGAAGGCCCGGCGCTCGACCCCGACGAGCAGTCGCGCCTGGTCGCCGACCTCGGTGACAAGCGCATCATGGTGCTGCGCAACCACGGCACGCTGACGGCAGGGCGCACGGTCGGCGAGGCCTTCGTCCTGATGTACCGCATCGAGCGCGCGTGCCGCATGCAGATCGCCGCCCAATCGGGCGGCCAGGTGTTGCACCCGCTGCCGCAGGCGGTCATCGACAAGAGCATTGCCTGCGGGCGCACCATCTTCTCCAAGAGCGGATTCGGCGGCGAGGGGCAGCGCGAGTGGGCCGCCATGCTGCGCAAGCTGCAGCGAGAAGGCTCGGACCACGCGCGGTGAAGATCTGCGTGGTCGGGGCCGGCGCCATCGGCGGCTTTCTGGCCGGCCGGCTGGCCCAGTGCGGACACGAGGTGTCCGTGGTGGCGCGCGGCGCGCACCTGGAGGCCATCCGCCGCGACGGGCTGACGCTGGTTGACCAGCTCGGCGTGGCCACACCAGCACAGCGGGTGCGCGCCGAGAGCGCCGAAGGTCTGGCCGCGCTTGGTGCGCAGGAGTTGGTTGTGTTGGCGTTGAAGGCGCACCAGATCGGCGATGTGGCACCGCGCCTTCGCGTCCTGTTCGATGCGCACACCCCTGTCGTGGCGCTGCAGAACGGCATTCCGTGGTGGTACTTCCATGCCCACGGCGGGGCGCTGGCCGGCCGCCGGCTCGAGTCGGTGGACCCTGGTGGGCGCATCGCTGAGGGCATCGCTGCGCACCGCATCATCGGCGCGGTGGCGCACAAGGGCGCAGAGGTGGTATCGCCCGGCGTGGTGCGGCACGTCGCTACCCCGGCCGACCGCTTTCCCATCGGCGAGCCCGACGGCGTCCGCAGCGACCGTGTCGTCGCGATCTCACACCTGCTGGAAACGGCCGGCGTTGCCGCGCCGGTGACGGCCGACATCCGCACCGAGAAGTGGTTCAAGCTGTGGGGCAATATCGTCTGGAATCCGGTCTGCGCGCTGACACAGGCCACGCTGCTGGATGTTCATCGCCTGCCCGTGGCGCACCAGCTCGGCGTGACACTGATGCACGAGATGCGTGAGCTCGGCCACCGGCTCGGCATCGAAATCCCCGGCACGCCCGAGCAGCGGCTGGGACGCGCGCTCGAGGTGGGCGCCGTGCGGCCGTCGATGCTGCAGGACGTGCAGGCGGGGCGGCCGCTGGAAGTCGAGGCCCTGCTCGGTGCGCTCGTCGAACTTGCCGACATCACCGACGCCCGGATTCCCTCGATCCGCACCGTGTATGCCTGTGCGCGGCTGCTCGACGCGGTCGTCGTTGGACGCCGTGTGCGCATCGACGCCGTCCGCGCCGCCATCGCGCGGCCCGGTCTCTCACCCTGACCGCGCGGGCGCGGTCGACATCACTGCCAGGAGCTGCCCATGACGATCCAGATTCGCCCTCTGTCCTATGCCCTCGGCGCCGAGGTGTCCGGTGTCGATCTCTCACGCCCCGTGGATGCTGCTGCGCAGGCAGCCATCCGCAAGGCCTGGCTTGACCACCTGGTGGTCGTGTTTCGCGGCCAGACCCTGACGCCACCGCGGCAGATCGCGTTCGGCCGCATGTTCGGCCAGCTCGATGACCACAAGTCGGTGCCCTTCTACCGTCACCCCGAGCACCCTGAGATCTACCTCATCACCAACAAGAAGATCGGCGGCAAGGAGTCGCAGACCAAGGACACCGGGCGCTTGTGGCACTCCGACCACTCGTTCACCACCCACCCGACCATGGCCTCGATGCTGTACTGCCTGGAGATTCCGCCGGTGGGGGGCACGACGATGTTCTCCAACATGGTTCGCGCCTACGAGGCGCTGTCCCCGGCGCTGCGCTCGGTGCTCGACGACCTGGAGGCTGTGCACAGCCTGGAGCACTACAGCGCACACAACCCGTACATGATGGCACGCGACCCCGAGCAGATCCGCCGGATGAACGAGCTGTCGCCGCCGGTGGCGCAGCCGGTCGTGCGCGTGCACCCGGAGACCGGCCGCAAGGCGCTGTACGTGAGCGAGGGGCAGACGCAGCGTTTCGTCGGCATGAGCGACGCAGAGAGCGCAGGCCTTTTGCAGTTCCTGTTCGCGCATTGCGCGCGCCCGGAGTTCACCTACCGGCACGCGTGGTCGGTGCACGACATGCTGATGTGGGACAACCGCTCGACCAACCATCTCGCCGTCCACGATTACAGCCACGAGCACACACGCCACATGCACCGCCTGACGGTGTTGGGCACGCCCTGCGGCCGGCCGCTCGCGCCGCACGAACGCTGAGGCGGGGGCGGCTGCGCAGGCCCGTCAGCGCCGCGCCTTGCCCAGCAGGCCGTCGCCGATGATGTTGCGCTGGATCTGGTTGGTGCCTTCGATGATCTGCAGCACCTTCGCGTCGCGGAAGTAGCGGTTGATCGGCACGTCGGCCGAGATGCCCGCGGCGCCGAACAGTTGCACCGCGTCGGTGGCCACACGCATCGCGGTGTCGGTGGCGAAGCACTTGGCCATCGCCGCCACCGGGGCCAGCGCAGTGCCGGCCAGGCCCGCGTCCACCGCCGCGGCGGCGCTGTAGACCAGCTGACGGGCCGCCTCGGTCTGCGTGGCCATGTCGGCCAGCATCCAGCGGATGCCCTGGTATTCGCTGACGGCCCGGCCCCAGGTGACGCGGTTCTTCACGAACTCGATGGACAGATCGATGGCCCCCTGCGCCAGGCCCACGCCGCGCGCGCCGATCAGCGGCCGGCTCTTGTTGAACGCCTCCATCACCGCCTTGAAGCCGTGCCCGTCCTCGCCGATGCGGTTGGCCTCGGGCACGAACACCTCGTCGAGAAAGAGCGGGCAGGACGGCACGCCGCGCGCACCCATCTTGTCTTCCTTGCGCCCGATGGTGAAGCCCTTGCTGTCGCGCTCGACGATGAACAGGTTGATTGCGCCCGCCGTCTCGGCCTCGCCGGTCTTGGCCGCAACGAGCACAAAGTCGGCCACCGGCGAGTTGGTGCACCAGATCTTCGAGCCGCTGATGCGGTAGCCGCCTTCGCAGCGGCGCGCGCGCGTGCGGATGCCGGCCACGTCGGAGCCGCTCTGCGGCTCGGTGGTCGAGAATGCGCCGCGCAACTGGCCGGCCGCGAGCGGCCCCAACAGCCGGTGCTTCTGCTCGTCGGTGCCCGCGGCGAGGATCGCGCCGAAGGGCACCCACTGCACCACGAGCAGGTACGCCGTGTTGTAGCAGACGCGCCCCAGTTCCTCGATGGCGACGGCGGCCGACAGCATGCTGCCGGTGCCGCCGTACTCCGGCGGAAACGGAATCGCGAACAGACCGGCATCGCGCAGCAGCTCGAACATGTCCTGCGGGTACTCGGCCGTGCGGTCGATGGCGTCGGCGCGCGCAGCGACACGCTCGCGGGCCAGCCGGCGCACCATCTGCTGGATCTGGCGCTGCTCCTCGCCCAGAGCGAAGGCCGGCGCGGCGGGCGTGTTGGCGGTCTGCGCGGGCATCATGCGGCAGCTTCGCTGCGGCACTTGATCATGCGCAGCGGCGTGTAGGTGATGGCCAGCGTGCCGTCCTGCTTGACGATGCGGTTGCGCGTGCGCACCAGGCCGCGGCCGGGGCGGCTCTTGCTGCGCCGTGCCTCGATCACCTCGCACTCCACGTGCAGCGTGTCGCCGGCGAACACCGGGTTGTGGACCTTGAACTCCATCTCGAGGAATGCGAAGCCGGTATGCTGCATCGTGGCGTGCACCAGCAGCCCTTCGGCGAAGGTGTAGGCCAGCGCCCCGGGGGCCACCCGGCCCTTGATGTCCGACTCGGTGCGCAGGAACTCGAGGTCGGTGAACAGCACCTCGGTCATGCCCGTGCAGGAGCAGAAGTTGACGATGTCCGCCTCGGTGACGGTGCGGCCGACGGTGCGGAACTGCCGCCCGAGCGGCAGGTCCTCGAAGTGCAGTCCGATGCCCAACGTTTCCAAAGGTGTTTTCCTTTCGCCGTCCGTTTGTTCAGCGTGCGACCAGATTCATCAATGCCGCCGACAGGGGCGGATAGCCGCTGTCGGCGGGCAGCAGCGGAATGCGACGCCCGTCGCCCTGCTGGCCCAGCGTGGGCTGGATGCGCCGCACGGTGCGCCCGCGCGCGGCGGCAACGGCAGTGGCGGCGTCGCCGCTTGCGCCCAGCAGGGCCAGGTTGCACAGCGTGGGGAAGATGATGGTACGCCGCCCTTCCTCGCAGTCGCGCAGGGCATTGCGGGGGGTCACCCAGAACGAGTCGACCGCCTCGCGGCCATCGTGCACGGCCACTTGCCCCGCCGGCGCGGTGGCGATGTAGAAGTGCGTGTCGAACCGCTTGGGCGAGACTTCCGGTGTCACCCAGTGCGCGAACGGGTACAGCAGGTCCAGCGCCAGTGCGAGGCCCTCTTCACGCACCATCTCGACGAAGGCTTCGGCCGCCGCTTCCGTGCGCTCGTGCCAGCGGTGCCACAGTTCGGTCAGGGCTTCGGCGCCCAGCAGGCGGCCATCTCGGCGCGCCAGCAGCAGCCCGCTCTCTTCGAAGGCCTCGCGCACCGCGGCAATGCGCAGGGCGAGGTCGTCATCGCTGAACACCGCGCCGGCCGGTGCGTGTTGCCGCAGCACCGCGTCGCGGTCGGCCGCGGCCAGCTTGCCGCCCGGGAACACCGCAGCGCCGCGCGCGAAGTCGATCTCATGATGACGCACGACCATCAGGGTCTCGAGGCCACCGGGGCCGTCGCGCACCAGCACCAGTGTGGCTGCCGCCACGGCCTGAGCACTTGCCGTCACCAACTGGTCGGCCATGGGTGCCTGCGCTTCAGATGCGCATTTCCTGCGCGATGATCGTGCGCTGGATCTGCGAGGTGCCGCCGCCGATGGTGGCCTGCATGCCCTCGCGGAAGTAGCGTTCGACATCGGCCTCCGGCGTCGTGCCCAGGCCACCGAAGATCTGCACGGCCTGGCGGCTGACGGTCTGCAGCGTTTCGGAGGCGAACAACTTGGCCATGGCCACCTCCTTGCGGCAGGGCAGCCCTTGCGCGGCCAGATCGGCCGCACGGTAGGTCAGCAGGCGCGCTGCGTCGGTCTGCGTCTGCATGTCGGCCAGCATGTGGCGGATGACCTGGAACTCGAAGATCGGCTTGCCGAACTGCACGCGCTGTTTGGCGTAGGCGAGTGCGTCGTCCACCGCGCCCTGCGCATTGCCCACGTAGCTGGCCGCCACGGCGACGCGCTCGAGCGCCAGATGCTCACCGGCAATGATGTGGAAACCCTGGCCTTCGGCTCCCAGCAGGTTGGCCGCAGGAACCCGCACGTTGTCGAGGAAGATCTCGGTCGTTACCACCGAGCGCCGCGCCAGCGTCTGCAGCGGGCGGATCGTGAGGCCGGGCAGGTCGTTGGGCACGATCAGCACGCTCAGGCCGGCGCGCTTGTCGGGCGTCTGGGCGGTGCGCACCAGCATCAGGATCACGGCGCCGCGATTGGCGGCGCCACTGCACCACAGCTTCTGGCCGTTGAGCACGTAGTGGTCGCCGTCACGCTCGGCGCGTGTCTGCACGTTGGCCACGTCGGAGCCTGCGCCCGGCTCCGACATCGAAATCGGGAAGCGGAGCTCGCCGCGCATGAAGGGCTGCAGGAAGCGCTGCTTCTGGTCCGGCGTGCCGTGCAGGGAGAAGTTCATGGCGGTGAAGATGCCGCCGGCGATGGCCACCGAAAAGTCGACGCCGTAGGCCGACAGCGATTCGCACATCAGTGCATAGGAGAAGACGTCGCCGCCGTCGCCTCCGTCGGCGTCCGGCACCAGCAGCCGGTGAAAACCAAGCTTGGCGGCTTTCTCGTAGGCTTCGTACGGAAAGGCGCGGTCCATGTCGCACTTGCGCACGTACTCGCGGCCGACCTCGCGGTCGAGCCAGCGGCGAACCGACTCCTTCCATGCCTGGCGCTCTTCGTCGAGAAAATTCATCGTTGGGCGACCGTGGTTGCGGTTCAGTGGAGCGGGCGTCCCGCGAGCAGTCCGGCCAGCGGCGAGAGGTCGGGCAACTCCTCGAGGCGGCTGACCAGGCTGAGCAGTTCGTCGCAAGCTTCGGAGCCGATGCGCGGCCCGGCGATCGAGCGGAACTTCTGCTCGAGCCGTCGGCGCTGGGCAGAGAGGTCGCCCGCAGGCACGCCGCTGTCATGCCGGCGGCGCAGCAGCGTGCCGTCGGTGGTCTCGACCACCACCTCGGCCTGCGTCAGCGACGCGCACTCCCGGTGCAGTTCGACCTGCACGCGGTCGCGGACGCTGCGCAACGATGCGTCGGCCGCGGCGGCATCGGTGAAGCTCGACATCGCGCCGGTGTCGGTGCCGGCCAGCGCCATCGCGACGGCGTGGCGCAGGCTGAACTTGGCCTCCAGGCCGCTGCGCGGTTCCTGCACATTGCACACGCCGTCGCTGGCAGCAGCGACGTGCACCACCACCCGCCGCAGGTCGCGCACCCGCAGCCCGTGCTCGTCGCGCAGGTGGCGCGCCGCCTCGATGGCGGCATGGGTGCCGTAGCAGGCGGCGTGGTACTTGAACAGGTTGTCGCGCAAGTGCAGGCCGTGCACCGGCTCGCGCAGCGCGGCGGCGGGGTCGAAGTCGGGCCCGTGCGTGGCGGCGAAGCCCTGCGCGGCCTCGATCGCGTCGCCGCGGCTGGTGAATCCGCGCGCCGCGAGCTGGGCGGCCATCATGCCGTCGGCGCCGGCGCGTCCGGCATGCAGCGGCTTGCACATCGTGCCGAACATCGACTTCAGGCCTGCGGCCTCGGTGGCGGCGATGCCCAGCGCCACCGCCGTGTCGTCCGGGTCGAGCCGCAGCAGGCGCGCGCAGGCGGCCGCCGCGCCAAAGGTGCCGATCGTGCCGGTGGCGTGGAAGCCGGACACGTAGTGCCCGGGCGACACGGCCGCGCCGATGCGGCAAAGGGTCTCGTAGCCGGCGACAAACGCGGTCATGAAGGCCGCGCCGCTTTCGCCGCGCGCCTCGGCGAGCGCGAGCAGCGGCGGCACGAGCACCACGCTCGGGTGCCCCGTGAAGCTCATGTTGACGTCGTCGTAGTCGAGCGCGTGCGACGCGGCGCCGTTGACCAGCGCGGCCTGGCGGCAGCTGGTGGCGAAGCCCTGCCCGACGACGGTGGACTGCGGGTGGCCGCCTTGCTCGCGCGCCTCTTCGGCCAGCATGCAGGCGAGCGGCTCGTGCGCACCGGCCAGCGCGACCGCGATCCAGTCGAGCAGGCATTGGCGCACGAGCTCGCGGGCGTCGCCGGGCAGCGCCAGGAAGTGCCACGCGGCATTGCGCTCGGCCAGCGCGCCGGTCAGGTTCAGGGTTTGCGGCGCGGCCTTGGGCGGCGCTGCGGTGGCGATCCGGACGTTCATCTCATCGACCCTTCCATTGCGGTTTGCGCTTCTCGCGGAAAGAACGCGGCCCTTCGAGCGCGTCCTCGCTCAGGTAGACGGCGTCGAACGCGCGCTGCGATGCACGCAGCGCGGCCGTGCGCCCCATCTCGGTGGCCATGCGCACCATCTCCTTGGCCCCGCGCACGGTGAGCGGGGCGTTCACGGTGATGCGCGCCGCCAGCTCCCGGGCGCCCTGCAGGGCCTGGCTCGCGGGCATGACACGGTTCACGTAGCCGAGCTCATAGGCGCGTTGCGCCGACAGTGGATCGCAGGTCATCGCAACTTCCATGAGGATGCGCTGCGGCAGCATGTGGATCACCGGCGAAGCCCACGGCATGCCGCGGCCGACGCGGCCTTCGGTGATGGCGAACTTGGCCGTCTCGTCGGCCACGCACAGGTCGCACATCTGTGCGAGCAGCCAGCCGCCCGCGTAGGCGTAGCCCTGCACGGCCGCGATCACCGGCTTGGTGACCTCGACGTTGTCGCCGAGCACGGGCATGAAGTTTTTCGGCGGGATGCGCAGTACGGTGTCCGCGGCTTCCACCAGGTCCATGCCGGCGCAGAACGTGTCGCCCTTGCCGGTGAGGATCGCCACCTGCGCGGAATCGTCCGCCTCGAAGCGTGGCCAGACCTCGAACATCGCCTGTCGTACCGCCCGGTTCAGGGCGTTCTTGCGCTCGGGGCGATTGATCGTGATGACGGCCACCCCGTCGCTGACCTCGTACAGCAGTTCGTCGCTCATGGTTTCAGTTCGTGTGTTGAGGGGAAGTGCCTGCGCCGGAGGGCCGGTGGCCGAGCGCGAGCGAAAGCTCCTGCGCGGTCTCAACGGCGACGGCCGTGAGTCGCTCGGCGGCGGCGCGCCCGCGCTCGATGGGGGCCGCGATGATCAAGGCCGCGTTGACGCAGCCGTCGGCTTCGAAGATGGGCGCCGCGAAGCCGGCGACGTCGGGTGTGACTTCGCCGATCGTGGTGGCATGGCCATCGGCGCGGATGCGATCGAGTATCCGGGTGAGCTGGCGTCGGTCGGTGACCGTGGACTCCGTCAGCGCGCGCAGCTCGGTGGTGCGCAGGTAGTCGCGCGTCCAGCTGTCCGCTTGATGGGCCAGCAGCACCCGCCCCGCCGAGGTGGCGAACAACGGCCGGCTGGTGCCTGCCGGGACGGTGTAGCGAACGGGCTTGTGGCTCTCGACGATCTGCGTGTACGTCAGGCGCGCCGCCGTGCGGTCGATGGTCGCGATGAGCACCGTCTCGCCGGACCTCGCGCGCGCATCGTGCAGGAAAGGCGTCGCCACGATGGCGAGCGAGCGAGCGGTGACCAGCGCCGCGCCGAGTGCGAACGCCTCCGTGCCGAGCCTGTAGGTGGCGTCGCTGCGCTGCAGGTAGGCGTCGGCAACCAGGCCGCGCAGCAGTGCATGCAGGCTGGTCTTGGGAACCCCGAGCTGGCCCTGGAGCTGTGCCAGCGTCATGCCGTCGGGCTCCTCGGCGAGCAGCCGCAGCACGCGCAATACGCGCGCCAGCGCCATCGGTGCGGCATCGCTGCGTTGGTGCGCCGGGTCGTCGGCGATGGCCTGCGCCAGTTGCAAGGGCTTGTCTCCGTATTGTTCCGATATCGGAACACATGTTCTGATGTCGGATCAGGCTAGCGCGGTCGAGAGTGTCCCGTCAATGGGGTTTCGCCGCCCCCTCTTTTCCAACGCCTGAAGCGAAAGCCGCCGCGCCCGCCCAATGCCGGGCCGCGGGTCTTCACGCGGTCTGCGGGATGAGCTTGCGCAGGTCGGCGGACGGATCGGACAGCGCGGCGCGATCGGGCAGACGATCGCTCGACAGGAGCCGCCGCAGGGCGGAGAAGTCGCGCGGGTTGCTGACGCAAGCCACCCCGACCGCGCGCCCCTGGCGGAGCTGGATCAGGGAGAACTTTCTGCCTGGACCGACCTCGCCGCGCACGATCTCCTCGTCGCCGACCGACAGGCCGGCGACCTGGAGGCGGAGGTCGAACTGATCGCTCCAGTACCACGGCACATCGGCATAGGGCGCGGCGCTGGGGTCGAGCAGCGTGCGGGCGAGGGCGGCGCCCTGGTTCTGGGCGTTCGACCACGTCTCGATGCGCTCGAAGCGGCCGCTGACCGGATTGCGCTGGCGCGTCACGTCGCCGATTGCGCGCACGCCGGCGCAGGTCGTGCGCCCATAGCCGTCGACGAAGACGCCGTCGTCGCAGGCGATGCCAGCCTCGCGTGCCAGCTCGTCGTTGGGCACCACGCCGATGCCGACGACCACCAGGTCGGCGGCGAAGGTCGTGCCGTCGCTCAGGCTTGCGCGGGTGCCGATGAAGCCGCTCACCTGTGTGTTCAAGCGCAGATCCACGCCGTTGGAGAGGTGCGTTCGGGCGACGACGTCGGCCAGCGTCGTCGGGCAGCACCGGTTCATGAGGCGATCGAGCGCCTCGGCGACCATCACGTCGCAGCCCAGGCCGCGCGCGCTTGCCGCGAGTTCCAGGCCGATGACCCCGCCGCCCACGACGAGCAGCCGGGCGCCCGGCGAAAGGAGGCTGCGGATGCGGCGTGCGTCGTCGATGGTGCGCAAGGTGAACACCGGCACCGGTGCCGACGACAAGGCTGCGATGGTCCGTGGCCGCGCGCCCGTGGCCAGCACGAGCGTCCCGTAGTCAAGCGTGCGGCCGCTCTGCAGGTGAACCTTGCGCTGCACGGTATCCAGCGCGGCAGCACCGTCCCCGCGCACCCAGTCGACGTCAGGTGCACGGCTCAGGTCGAGGCGAATCTTCTCCGCGTCGCCGTGACGCTGGAATTCCTTGGACAGCGGCGGTCGGTCGTACGGCGCTTCGCCTTCGGCTTCGACGACGCAGATGCCGCCACCGAACCCGCCGGCGCGCAGGCCACAGACGAACGAGACGGCGGCAAGCCCGCCGCCGAGGACCAGAACCGGTCCGATGGTCGCATCGGCTGCCATGTGTGCTTCTCTCGAGTTGGTTCAATGGGGGCTCAGCGCCGACGGCCCTTGGCCGGAGACTTGGCGTGCCCTCAGCGGAGAAGGCCTTCCTTGCTGATGACCTTCAACGCGCGGTGGATGTGCGCCGTGAGCAACGCGCAGGTCATGTCGGCGTTGCGGGCCAGTGCGGCCTCGTAGATCGCGCTGTGCTCGTCATGGACCTCCACCGGAGGCGGCCCCTTCACGGCGGAAACCCGCCGATAGCGCTCCGACAACTGGTACAGCATGCCCCGCATGCGCAGCAGCCAGCGCGACCGGCAAGCGCCTACAAGGGCCTCGTGGAACTGCCGGTTGCAGGACTCCCAGTCGTCGAACGACCGGCCCGGATCCGCGCGCAGGCGCTGCTCCGCCAGCGTCAGGCGGTGGAAGGCGCTCACGAGCTGCGCCTCCCAGTCGTCGCGGCCGGCGCGGATGCTTTCGCGCACAGCCTCGTTCTCGAGCAGCACACGCATGCGCGTGAGATCTTCCAGATCGGCAAGCGACATCGGCGTGACGCGGAAGCCGCGTTGACCCTGAGCCACCACGAGGGAGTCGGACACCAACAGCGCGAGCGCCTCCCGCAGCGTGCCTGAGCTGACGTTGTAGGCGGCTTTCAGGTGCTCGACGCGGAGCTTGTCTCCCGGCTTGAGCGCGCCATCAACGATGTCGCGGCGCAGTTGCCGGTACGCAGACTCGATCAGTGTTCTCGGTTGGTCCTCGGCGTGCGCGCGTTCCGCGGAATCGGCTTCCATGAGCATGGTGGTCGGCCCGTCGCCCGGTGACGATTTGCCCCGAGCAGTGGAGCTTGGCTGTCAGGATTGCAAGAGTCTAGTCGACGAAATCTCGACAAACGTTCGGGTTCTACCTTAGTTTGTCAAAAGCGAGATTTGAGAAAATATCGAGACTGCAGCGAATCAAGAAGTCATGAACCCGTCGCCCGAAATCGGAAAGAGCATCGTTGCCGCCGGCCTGCGCACGAACTACCACGACCGCGGAAATGGCTCGCCGGTGCTGATGATCCACGGATCAGGCCCCGGCGTCAGCGCTTACGCGAATTGGCGGCTCGTGATGCCCAAGCTCGCCGAGTCGCGGCGTGTCATCGCCCCGGACATGGCCGGGTTCGGATTCACCGACCGGCCCGCGGGCGCGGTGTACTCCATGGACAACTGGGTTGCGCAGGCGATCGGCCTGATGGACGCGCTGGAGTTGCCGCAGGTCGACCTGGTGGGCAACTCGTTCGGCGGTGCGCTCTCGCTGGCGCTGGCCATCCGTTATCCGAAGCGCGTGCGGCGCCTCGTGCTGATGGGCGCGGCGGGCATCAGTTTCCCGCTGACGCCGGCGCTCGACGCCGTGTGGGGCTACACCCCGTCGTTCGAGAACATGCGCAAGGTCATGGACTGGTTCGCGTACGACCGCAACCTGGTCACGGACGAACTGGCGCAGCTGCGCTTCGAGGCGAGCATTCAGCCGGGCTTCCACGAGTCGTATTCGTCGATGTTTCCGGCCCCGCGCCAGCGCTGGGTCGAGGCCCTGGCGAGCCAGGAGAAGGACATCCGCGCACTGCCGCACGAGACGCTGGTGATCCACGGCCGCGAGGACCAGGTACTGCCGGTGTCGAACTCGATCACGCTGGCCAGCTGGATCCTGCGCTCGCAGCTGCATGTCTTCGGGCGCTGCGGCCACTGGACCCAGATCGAGCACGCGGCGCGATTCGGGCGCCTCGTCGGCGACTTCCTGGCCGAAGCCGATGCCGCCTGAAACACGGCCGGCTGCGGCATGTGCGCAGCATCGCGTGCGCATCGTCCAGAGCGGCGAGGTGTACGAGTGCGGCGAAGCGGAAACGCTGCTCCAGGGCATGGCCCGCATTGGCCGCAAGGGCATTCCGATCGGCTGCCTGAACGGCGGCTGCGGGGTCTGCAAGGTTCGCGTCGGCTCGGGGCGCGTCGAGCGCGTCGGGCCGATGAGCCGTGCCCATGTGTCGGCCGACGAAGAGGCAAGCGGCGTCTGCCTCGCGTGCAGGGTGCGTCCGCTCGGTGCAGTCGAAGTCGATGTCGTCGGCAAGTTGAAGAAGGCGCTGACGTTCAGCTGGGGCGCGACTGCGGTGCCACGCGGCGCCGCCTCGTCCTGTTTACCCAAGTCAAAGGAGACCTGAGATGGGTGTGATGCGAATCGGACATGTGAGCCTCAAGGTGATGGACATGGTCGCGGCCGTCCAGCACTACGAGAACGTGCTGGGCATGACCAAGACCATGGAGGACAAGCAGGGCAACGTCTACCTGAAATGCTGGGACGAGTGGGACAAGTACTCGGTGCAGCTGAAGAAGGCCGACACCGCGGGCATGGACCACGTGGCCTACAAGGTCGAGCACGACGCTGACCTCGATGCGCTGAAGAAGCGCATCGAAGCGGCGGGCGTGAAGACCAAGATGCTGGCCGAGGGCACGCTGCCGTCGACCGGACGCATGCTTCAGTTCAAGATGCCCAGCGGGCACGAGATGCGGCTGTACGCGATGAAGGAATGCGTCGGTACCGCGGTGGGCTCGGACAACCCCGACCCTTGGCCCGACGACCTGAAGGGCGCCGGGGCCAAGTGGCTCGACCACGTCGCACTTGTCTGCGAGCTGAACCCCGAGGCGGGGGTCAACAAGGTCGCCGAGAACTGCAAGTTCTTCAAGGAGTGCCTGGACTTCTACCTCAGCGAGCAGATCGTCGTCGGCCCGGGCGGCGCCTTCCAGGCCGCGGCGTTCATGTTCCGTGCCACCAAGCCGCACGACATCGCCTTCCTGCCCGGGCCGGCGCCCGGCATCCATCACAGCTCGTTCTATCTCGATTCGTGGGACGAGGTGCTCAAGGCCGCCGACGTGATGGCCAAGAAGAAGGTCAGGATCGACGTGACGCCCACGCGCCACGGCATCACGCGCGGCCAGACGATCTACTTCTTCGACCCCAGTGGCAACCGCAACGAGACCTTTGCCGGCCTGGGCTACCTGGCGCAGCCCGACCGCCCGGTGAGCACCTGGACCGAAGAGAACCTGTGGCGCGGCATCTTCTTCCACAGCGGCGAGGCTACGCCGTCGTTCACCGAGGTCTACACCTGAGCGGACCGAGGCCCTCGATGGACGCACCCCGAACGCGCAGCGCGCCGCAGCGCGCGATCACGACCGACGCCGCTGCCGCGGCGGCGCAGGGCGCGGTCGAGCGCGCGGCGTCGCTCGGGGTGCGTGTCAACGTGGCAGTCACCGACGGCGCGGGCCGGCTCACGGCCTTCCTGCGCATGGAAGGGGCCTTCAATCATTCGATCGGCATCGCGATCGACAAGGCCGGCACCGCAGCCGGCTTCGGCTTTCCCACCTCGGCCTGGAAGGACGCGGTGGCGAACGACGCGCTGCTGCGCGACGGCCTGAACGAGCGGCCGGGGCTGGTGATGTTCGGCGGCGGCTTGCCGATCGTCGAGGAGGGCACGCTGATCGGCGGCATCGGCGTGTCGGGCGGGTCGGCCGAACAGGACGAAGACTGCGCACGCGCCGGCCTGGCCGCGATCGGCTTGTGAGGACATGGTGAAGCAGATCCGTAACTTCATCGACGGCGAGTTCACGCACGGCGTGAAGTGGTTCGACAAGCGCTCGCCGCTCACCGGCGAGCTCATCGGGCGTGTGAGCGAGGCCGGCCGGTCCGACGTTGATGCGGCCGTGGCCGCCGCGCGTGGCGCGCTCGCCGGCCCCTGGGGGCGGATAACGGTGGCCGGGCGCGTCGAGCGGCTGTACGCGGTGGCCGACGGCATCAGCCGGCGCTTCGACGAGTTCCTCGCCGCCGAGTGCGAGGACACCGGCAAGCCCGTGAGCCTGGCGCGCCACATCGACATCCCGCGCGGCGCGGCCAACTTCAAGATCTTCGCCGACGTGGTGAAGAACGTGCCGAGCGAGTTCTTCGAGATGGCCACGCCCGACGGCCGCGGCGCCATCAACTACGGCCACCGCACGCCGGTCGGCGTGGTCGGCGTGATCTGCCCGTGGAACCTGCCGCTGTTGCTGATGACCTGGAAGGTGGGGCCGGCGCTGGCCTGTGGCAACGCGGTCGTCGTCAAGCCGTCCGAGGAGACGCCGCAGACGGCCTCGCTGCTGGGCGAAGTGATGAACGCGGCCGGCATTCCGCGCGGCGTCTACAACGTCGTGCACGGCTTCGGGCCTGATTCGGCGGGCGAGTTCGTCACCACGCATCCGGGCGTCGACGCGATCACCTTCACCGGCGAGACGCGCACCGGCGAGGTCATCATGAAAGCGGCCGCCAAGGGCGCGCGGCCGGTGAGCCTGGAGATGGGCGGCAAAAACGCCGCGATCGTGTTCGCCGACTGCGACTTCGATGCCGCCATCGAGGGCACGATGCGATCGGTGTTCGCCAACTGCGGCCAGGTGTGCCTGGGCACCGAGCGCGTCTACGTCGAGCGGCCGCTGTTCGAGCGCTTCGTCGCTGCGCTGAGCCAGGGCGCCCAGGGCCTGAAGCTCGGCCGGCCGGACGACGCCGCTACCGGCATGGGCCCGCTGATCAGCAAGGAGCACCAGGCCAAGGTGCTGTCGTACTACGAGCTGGCACGCGCCGAGGGCGCCACCGTGGTCACCGGGGGCGGCGTGCCGGCGATGGGCGGCACGCTCGATGCCGGCAGCTGGATCGAGCCCACGATCTGGACCGGCCTGCCCGAGACCGCGCGCGTGGTGCGCGAGGAAGTTTTCGGTCCGTGCTGCCACGTGGCGCCGTTCGATGGCGAGGACGAGGTGCTGGCCAAGGCCAACAACAACCCCTACGGCCTGGCGGCGTCGGTCTGGACCCGCGACCTCGCGCGCGCGCACCGCTTCGCGCAACGCATGCACGTGGGCCTGGTGTGGGTGAACAGCTGGTTCTTGCGCGACCTGCGCACACCCTTCGGCGGCGCCAGGCAATCGGGCATCGGCCGCGAGGGCGGCGTGCACTCCCTCGAGTTCTATACCGAACTGAAGAACATCTGCATCAAGCTTTGAACACCATGACGCCCCAACTGATCGAACAACTCGGCGACGACCTGTACGCGGCGCTCGCCGAATGCCGGATGGTCGAGCCGCTGACCAACCGCCACGCCGACATCACCGTCGAGGACGCCTACGCGATCCAGCAGCGCCTGAACGCGCGCCGCGTCGCCGCAGGAGAGCGCATCGTCGGCAAGAAGATCGGCGTTACCAGCCAGGCGGTGATGAACATGCTCGGCGTGCACCAGCCCGACTTCGGCATGCTCACCGACGCGATGGTCTACAACGAAGGTGAAGCCGTCGACGCCAGGAAGCTGATCCAGCCCAAGGCTGAAGGTGAGATCGCCTTCGTGCTCAAGCGCGACCTGCAGGGCCCCGGTGTCACCGCGGCCGACGTGCTGGCCGCCACCGAAGGCGTGATGGCGTGCTTCGAGATCGTCGATTCGCGCATCCGCGACTGGAAGATCAAGATCCAGGACACGGTCGCCGACAACGCGAGCTGCGGCGTGTTCGTGCTCGGTGACCGCCTCGTAGACCCACGCGGCCTGGACCTGGTCACCTGCGGCATGGTGCTCGAGAAGAACGGCGAAGTCGTCGTCACCGGCGCTGGCGCGGCCACGATGGCTTCGCCGCTCAATGCGATGGCGTGGTTGGCCAACACGCTCGGCCGGCTGGGGGTTCCGCTGAAGGCCGGCGAGGTGGTGCTCTCGGGTGCACTCGGCGCGATGGTGCCCGTGAAGGCCGGCGACAACCTGCGCGTGGCCATCGGCGGCATCGGCGGCTGCTCGGTGCGGTTCGTCTGAAGTCCGCCCATGGATTTGCAGCTCCGCGGGCGCCGTGCCTTGGTCAGCGGTTCGTCGGCCGGCATCGGCTGGGCGATTGCGCGCGCGCTCGCGGCCGAGGGGGTCGAGGTGGTGCTGAATGGCCGCGATGCGCGCCGGCTTGCGCAAGCCGTCGAACGCCTGTGCGCGCAGGTGCGGTCGGCCGAGGTCGACGCCGTCCAGGCCGACGTTGCCACGCCTGAAGGCTGTGATCACCTGGTCGATGCTGCCGGGGACGTCGACATCCTTGTCAACAACTGCGGCGTCTGCGAGGCCGCGGCGTTCGAGTCCATTGCCGATGCCCAATGGACACGGATGTTCGACATCAACGTGCTCAGCGGCGTGCGTCTCACGCGAGCCCTTCTGCCGGCCATGAAGGCGCGCAACTGGGGGCGCGTGGTCTTCGTCTCCAGCGAGTCCGGCATCTGTCCGCCGGGGGACATGGCTCACTACGCGATGACGAAGTCAGCTCAGCTGTCGGTGTCGCGCGCCGTCGCGGAGACTTGCGCCGGTACTGCGGTGACCGTCAATGCGGTTCTTCCAGGGCCGACCAGGACCGAAGGTGTGCAGGTCTTCCTAGAGCGGATGGCTCGCGATGCAGGCTGTTCGACCGCCGAAGCGGAGTCGACATTCTTCAGCAAGCAACGTCCGACCTCGCTGCTGCAGCGCTTCGTGGAGCCGGCGGAGGTGGCCGCTACGGTCGCGTTCGTCTGCAGCCCACTTGCCGCTGCCATGAACGGCGCAGCGCTTAGTGCCGACGGCGGCGTGATTCGATCCCTTTACTGACTTTACTTCGAGGACATCCATGCCCAAGATCAAGTGCGCCCTCATCGGCCCCGGCAACATCGGCACCGACCTGCTGGCCAAGCTGCAGCGCAGCCCGGTGCTGGAGCCGGTTTGGATGGTCGGCATCGACCCCTCCTCCGACGGCCTGAAGAAGGCGCGCGAGATGGGCTTGAAGACCACCGCCGAAGGCGTCGACGGCCTCGTGCCGCACATCGAGGGCGACGGCGTGCAGATCGTGTTCGACGCCACCAGCGCCTACGTGCACGCCGAGAACTCGCGCAAGGTCAACGCCCGCGGCGCGATGATGATCGACCTCACCCCGGCAGCGATCGGCCCGTTCTGCATCCCGCCGGTGAACCTGAAGGAGCATGTCGGGCGCGGCGAGATGAACGTCAACATGGTCACCTGCGGCGGTCAGGCGACGATCCCGATGGTCGCCGCGGTCAGCAAGGTGCAGCCGGTGGCCTACGGGGAGATCATCGCCACGGTGTCGTCCAAGTCCGCCGGGCCGGGCACGCGCAAGAACATCGACGAGTTCACCCGCACCACCGCGGGCGCGGTCGAGAAGGTGGGCGGGGCGAAGAAGGGCAAGGCCATCATCGTCATCAACCCGGCCGAGCCGCCGCTGATCATGCGCGACACGGTGCATTGCCTCACCGAGACGGCGCCCGACCAGGCGCGCATCACGGCGTCGATCCACGCCATGATCAAGGAAGTGCAGCGCTACGTGCCCGGCTACCGCCTCGTCAACGGCCCGGTGTTCGACGGCAACCGGGTGTCGGTCTTCCTCGAGGTCGAAGGGCTCGGCGACTACCTGCCCAAGTACGCCGGCAACCTGGACATCATGACCGCCGCTGCCGCGCGCACCGCCGAGATGTTTGCCGAGGAGATCCTCGCCGGAACGCTGACGCTGAGCCCCACCGACGCCGCGCGTCCGGCCGCTGCGCTGGCCGGCTGCAACTGACGCGCCGCGCAACCCCATTCGATACCCTTTCGGAGATCCCCGATGAACCTCAAAGGCAAGAAGGTCCGCTTGCACGACATGACGCTGCGCGACGGCATGCACCCCAAGCGCCACCTGATGACGCTGGAGCAGATGAAGAGCATCGCCAAGGGCCTGGACGACGCGGGTATGCCGCTGATCGAAGTGACCCATGGCGACGGGCTCGGCGGCAGCTCGGTCAACTACGGCTTCCCGGCGCACACCGACGAGGAATACCTGTCGACGGTGATCCCGCTGATGAAGCGCGCCAAGGTGTCGGCGCTGCTGCTGCCGGGCATCGGCACCGTCGACCACCTGCGCATGGCCCGCGAACTCGGCGTGCACACCATCCGCGTGGCCACCCACTGCACCGAGGCCGATGTGTCGGAGCAGCACATCACGCTGGCCCGCAAGCTCGAGATGGACACGGTCGGCTTCCTGATGATGGCCCACATGAACAGCCCCGAAGGCCTGGCCAAGCAGGCCAAGCTGATGGAAGGCTACGGCGCCAACTGCATCTACGTGACCGATTCCGCCGGCCACCTGCTGCCCGAAGGCGTGAAGGCACGTCTGCAGGCGGTGCGCGATGTGCTCGAGCCGCAGACCGAACTCGGCTTCCATGGCCACCACAACCTCGCGATGGGCGTGGCCAACAGCATCGCCGCGATCGAGGTGGGTGCCTCGCGCATCGACGCCGCGGCCGCGGGCCTGGGTGCGGGCGCCGGCAACACGCCGATGGAGGTGCTGGTGGCGGTGTGCGATCTGATGGGCATCGAGACCGGCGTCGACGTGTTCCGCATCCAGGACGTGGCCGAGGATCTGGTGGTGCCGATCATGGACTTCCCGATCCGCATCGACCGCGATGCGCTCACGCTCGGCTATGCCGGCGTCTACGGCAGCTTCCTGCTCTTCGCCAAGCGCGCGGAAAAGAAGTACGGCGTGCCGGCGCGCGACATCCTCGTCGAGATGGGGCGGCGCGGCATGGTCGGCGGCCAGGAGGACATGATCGAGGACACCGCCCTCACGCTGGCCAAGGCGCAGGGCCTGGCCCAGCCCAAGGCCGCCTGAAGGAGCCGACGATGCCGCTCGACGCCGCCACCATCGCCGCCCTGGCCGAACAGCTCGAGACCTGCCAGCTGCGCGCGCGCGACACGCTCAAGATCACCGATGCGCACCCCGGCACGACGCTGGAGGATGCGTATGCCGTGCAGGACGCGGTCCTCGCGCGCAAGCGCGACCGCGGTGCACGGGTGGTGGGCTGGAAGGCCGGCCTCACGTCGCCGGCGAAGATGAAGCAGATGGGCGTGTCCCGGCCCTGCTTCGGCTTTCTCGTCGACGAGTTCGTGGTGCCCGACGGCGGCGACGTGTCGATCGCCGAGCTGATCCACCCCAAGGTCGAGCCCGAGATCTGCTTCGTGCTCAAGCGCGCGCTCGAGGGCCCGGGCTGCCACATCGGCGCGGTGCTGGCCGCCACCGACTTCGTGCTGCCGGGCATCGAGGTCATCGACAGCCGCTTCCGCGACTTCAAGTTCGATCTGCCGAGCGTCATCGCGGACAACACCTCCGCGGCGCGCTTCGTCATCGGTGGCCGCGCCGTGGCGCCGCACGCGCTCGACCTGCGCACGCTGGGCGTGGTGCTCGAGAAGAACGGCAAGCCAGTCGCCATGGGCGCCGGCGCCGCGGTGCTGGGCCATCCGGCCGCCGCGGTCGCGCTGCTCGCCAACCACCTCGGCGCACGTGGGCAGAAACTGCCCGCAGGCGCGCTGGTGCTGTCCGGCGGCGTCACCGAAGCGGTGGCGGTGGAGGCGGGCGACCAGGTACGCCTTCGCATCCACGGGCTCGACGCCGTCGGCCTGCAGTTCCGTTGATCGTCCGTCCCCCCAAGGAGCCCGAGCATGCCGTTCGCCCAGATCTATCTGCTGGAAGGGCGCACTGAGGAGCAGAAGCGCGCCGTGATCGAGAAGGTCACCCAGGCGCTGCAGGAGGCCGTGGGTGCACCCAAGGAGAACGTCCGCGTCTGGATCCACGACGTGCCCAAGACCAACTGGGGCATCGCGGGACAGACCGCGAAGGATCTCGGCCGTTGACGGCGCTGCCCGGCGCCCGGGGCCCTTACCTCTTCCATAGACCTAACTATCGTTCGTTTTAGGAGTGTCGATGAACGCGCCCATTCGCTTCGTTCCCCCGGCTGCCGCAGTGGCAAGCTTGATCGAGACCGACCGCATCCACGGCCGGCTCTACACCGACGACGCCATCTTCGAGCAGGAGATGAAGACCATCTTCTACGAGGGCTGGGTCTTCGTCGGCCACGACTCCGAAGTCACCTCGGCCGGCGACTACGTGCGCCGCACCCTCGGCCGCGAGGAGGTGCTGCTGGTGCGCCAGCGCGACGGCGGCGTGCGGGTGCTGTCCAACCGCTGCGCGCACCGCGGCAACATGCTGTGCATCGAGAAGCACGGCCGCGAGAAGTACTTCACCTGCACCTACCACGGCTGGGTCTACGACCTCGCCGGCAACCTGAAGGACGTGCCGTACCCCGGCGGCTTCAAGAAGGACAAGAAGGAGCTTGGCCTGAAGGTGCTGCGCAGCGAGTCCTATCGCGGTTTCGTCTTCGCCACCTTCAATGCCGAGGCGCCACCACTGATGCAGCACCTCGGCCGCGCCAAGACGCTGATCGACCGCTCGTGCGACATGTCGCCCACCGGCCGCATCAAGCTCACCGCCGGCTGGGCCAAGCAGCGCTTCGAGGCCAACTGGAAGATGCTGCCCGAGAACGACACCGACGGCTACCACGTCAACGACGTGCATGCGTCGTTCGCGCAGGTCATCCAGTCGCAGTACGACAACGCGGCGATCGCCTCCGAGGAAAGCCTCCTGTCCGAGACCAAGGACTGGGGCAACGGCCACACCGAGCTGTACTTCTCGCCCACCTACAAGCGCAACCTCGAGTGGCTGAACACCGGCGCCGACCGCTACCCCGCGTACCAGGCGGCGATGAAGGATTTCCACGGCGAGGCCAAGGCGGCCGAGATCCTGCGCAACGGCCCGCCGCACGCGGCGATCTTCCCGAACCTGTTCCTCGGCGAGATGAACATCGTCATCTTCCAGCCGATCAGCGCCCACGAGTGCGTGCAGTGGCACACCCCGATGCTGCTCGAAGGCGCGCCCGACGACATGAACGCGCGGATCATCCGCAACTCCGAAGGCGCACTCGGGCCGTCGGCCTTCCTGCTGGCCGACGACAGCGTCATCTCGGAACGCCAGCAGATCGCCCTGCGCGACCGCGCCGACTGGATGGACCTCTCGCGCGGCCTCGAACGCGAACGCGTCGACGAGATGGGCGTGCGCGTCAGCCACGTCAGCGACGAGACCACCAACCGCGGCTTCTGGCAGCACTACAAGAAGGTCATGACCGCTGCCTGAGCGGTCCGCCTTCCAACACCCCACGAGACACGATGAGCACTGCACAAGACACGGCACGAGCGGCCGAAGGCGTCGCGGAGCGCGACTACGGCGACGTGCGCGACTTCCTCTACCTCGAGGCACGCCTGGCCGACGAATCGCGCTACCTGGAGTGGGAAGCCCTCGTCGAAGACGACATGGTCTACTGGGTGCCGCGCGGCGAAGGCGACTACGACATGGACAAGCATGTGTCCATCACCGCCGACAACCGCTCGCGCCTGCGCACGCGCATCGCGCAGCTGGCCACCGGCAAGCGCCACGCCCAGGTGCCGACCTCGACCATGCGGCGCATGGTCAGCAACATCGAAGTCGCCCGGCAGGCCGACGACTCGTTCCATGTGCTGTCCAACTTTGTGCTCTACGAGCTGCGGCGCTCTTCCACCGGCAAGGTCGAGGTGTGGCCCGGCCGCGTCGAGCACCGGCTGCGGCGCCGCGCCGACGGCACGCTCGGCATGTTCCTGAAGAAGGTCATGCTGGTGCACGGCGACGAGGCGCTGCCGAGCCTGGCCTTCATCATCTGAGACGGCCGCGATGAAGACGTCGAAGCGACGGCCGCGCGCGGCCATCGTCGGTCTGGGCTTCAGCGCGATGTCGCGCCAGCCCATCGGCACGGTGCGCGAACTGGCGTGCGCGGCCATCGAGGCCGCCGCGGCCGACGCAGGCCTCAAGACGAAGCAGGTCGACGGCCTGCTGCTCAACAAGAGCCCCACCGCGTCGCTCGACGAGCTGCCGCTGCGGCTGCAGAACGACATCGGCCTGCGCGATCTTTCGCTGCTGGCGCAGCTGGATTCCGAAGGCTCGACCGCGGTGCAGATGGTGCAGTACGCCGCGCTGGCGGTGGAGGCCGGCATGGCCAAGGCCGTGGCCTGCGTGTTCTCCGACACGCCTCTCAAGGGCAAGGGCGGCGGCGACACCTTCGCCATCGCGATGCCGCTGTCCGGTGTGGAGGGCTGGGAGTCGCGCCAGGGTTTTCTCGGCGCCAGCGCCGGCTACGCACTCGCGGCACGCCGCCACATGGCGCTGTTCGGCACCACGCAGGAGCAGTTCGGCGCCTACGCCATCGCCTGCCGCCAGTGGGCGATGCGCAACCCGCAGGCCTTCCTGCGCAAGCCGATGACGATGGAGGACTACCTCGCGTCGCCCTACGTCGTCGAGCCGTTCCGCGTGTTCGACTGCTGCTTCCCGGTGAACGGCGCGATCGCGGTGATCGTGAGCGCGGCCGAGCGCGGCGCCGACGGCCCGCGGCCGCCGGTCTACATCCACGGCATGGGGCAAGGGCATCGCGGCCGCAGCGGGCTGCGCGGCGACGAGGCCGAGGTCGACACTGGCGCGGTGCAGGCCGGACGCACCGCCTACCGCAGTGCGGGCGTCGGCCCGCGCGACGTGACGCAGGCGCAGTTCTACGACGCGTTCTCCTACTGCGGGCTGCTCAGCCTGGAAGGCTATGGCTTGTGCAGGCGCGGCGCCGGGGGCGCCTTCGTCGCCAAGGGCCACACGGCGCCGGGCGGCAAGCTGCCGGTGAACACCGGCGGCGGCCACCTCTCGGGCTTCTACCTTCAGGGCATGACGCCGATCTCCGAAGCCGTGATCCAGGCGCGCGGCGAGGGCGGCGAGCGGCAGGCCGACAACGGCCTGATCCTCGTCAGCGGCAACGGCGGCTGCCTCGATTACCACACCTGCCTGCTCGTCAGCCCGCACAAGCGGCTGAACTGAACGCAAAGCGGCCCCGCCCATGCACGACGAGTTCCTCCACCGCTACGACGAGCAGTTCCTGGCCGGCATCGCCGAGCGGCAACTGCGCTTCGCGTTCGACCGCGCCAGCGGCCGCGCGCTCGGCATGCATGAACGCGGCTGGTGCGCCCGCGGCGATGCCGGCGTGTCCTGGAAACGCGCCAGCGGCCGTGCGGTGCTGCTGGCGCACTGCGTGACGCGCCGGCCGTACTCGCCCGACTTTCCGGTGCCGCTGGTGCACGGCCTGGTGGAACTTGCCGAAGGCCCGCGGCTGATCGCCCGCATCGTCGGCACGGCGCCGGAGCAGGTGCGCGAAGGCATGGCGCTGAAGGCCGACTACGACGACAAGGGGCTGTTCTTCAAGAGCGCCCGCAAGGCGGCAGCCCGGCCGCGCCCTTGACCCGAGGAGACGACTGGTGCTACCCCGCGACATGATCAGGCGCTGTGCGCGCAACCTGCCCAACAAGGCCGCCTACCGCTGCGGCGAGCGCAGCGCCACCTGGCGCCGGATGGACGAACGTTCCGACCGCTTCGGCGCCGCGCTGCAGCAACTCGGCCATCGGCCGGGGCAGACGGTGGCCATCCTGACGCTGGAGACGATCGAGGTCTACGAGCACTTCTTTGCCTGCATGAAGATCGGCGCGCCACGCGTCGGCCTGAACACGCAGTACCCGTGGCCGGAGATGATCCACGTCATCAAGGACAGCGAGACGCGTTTCCTGCTCGTGCAGGGCCGCTGCCGGCACCTGCTCAAGGGCCACGAGGACGAGCTGGCCCGGCTTGGCATCACGCTGATCGGCTATGGCGCCGAACACGGCCTGGCGCACGACTACGAAACCCTGCTCGCGGCGGCGGACAAGCCGCCTGCCTGGCCCGCTCTGACCGGCGACGACCTGCTGCTCATCAGCTACACCTCGGGCACCACCGGCTACCCCAAGGGCGTGATGCTTACGCAGGATGGCGGCGCCAACTGCATCATCCACTCCCTCATCTCGTTCGGCTTCGGCCCCGACGACGTGTGGTACGTGCCGGCCTCGTCGGCCTGGGTCGTGGTGATGATGAGCGTGTTCGGCCTGGGCAATGGCATGACCACGGCCATTCCCGACGGCGCGTTCCAGATCCAGACCTGGCTCGGCGAGGTGGGCCGCTTCAAGGTGACTGTCGGCCTGCTCGTGCCGACGATGCTGCAGCGCGCGGTCGGTGAGGTCCAGGCCAACCCGGGCCACGACCTCTCGTCGCTGCGCCTGATGATGTACGGCTCGTCGCCGGCCACGCCCAAGCTGATCCGCGACGCCAAGGCCACCTTCCGGGTGGCGCTGATGCAGACCTACGCGATGACCGAGGCCACCGGCGGCTGGATCAGCTACCTCACCGACGAAGACCACCAGATTGCGCTGCGCGACGAGCCGGGCCTGCTGAAGTCGGTTGGCCGCATCGGCATCCACTACGACTGCTCGATCCGCGACGACACGGGCACGCCGGTGCCGGTGGGCCAGTCGGGCGAGATCTGGCTGCGCGGCAACACGCTGATGAAAGGCTACCGCAACCTGCCAGGCCCCACCGCCGAGGCCATGGTCGACGGCTGGCTGCGCACCAACGACATCGGCCGGCTGGACGAGCGCGGCTACCTGTACCTCATGGACCGCCAGAAGTTCATGATCATCACCGGCGCGGTCAACGTCTTCCCGACCTCGGTGGAGGCGGTGCTTGTGGAGCACCCTGCGGTCGAGGAGGTGGCGGTGGTCGGGGTGCCACACCCGGAGTGGGGCGAGGCGGTGGTCGCCGTGGTGGTGCGCCGTGCCAGCCACGCCCAGGCGAGCGCCGCCGAGCTGATCGCGTTCTGCGACGGCCGCCTGAGCCGCCCCGAGACGCCCAAGTACGCCGTGTTCGTCGACGCGCTGCCCAAGACGAGCAACGCCAAGGTCAAGAAGAACGACCTCAAGCAGTGGCTCACCCGCGAAGCCGGCCTTGTGCCCTGGAACACCACGGTGGAATGACGCCGCCGCGGGACCCGCCGCCATTTCCCCATTTCCCTCAGTCCGAAACCGGAGACATCGCTTGAAGACAACCTACGTCATTGCCCGCCGGCTCACAACCGCTCTTGCCGCAAGCCTGCTCGCGTTCGGCGGCACGCTGCCGGCCTTCGCCCAGGGCAAGCCGCCGCTGAAGGTCGGCGCCTACCTCTCCGTCACCGGCCCGGCCGCGTACCTCGGCTCCGGCGCGATGAAGACGGTGGAGATGCTGGTCGAATCGACCAATGCCGCAGGCGGCATCGACGGCCGCAAGCTCGAGCTGTTCCGCTACGACGACGAGTCCGACCCGGCCAAGGCCAACACGCTGGTCAAGCGGCTGATCGAGAGCGATGGTGTGCAGGTGCTGATCGGCGGCTCGACCACTGGCACCACGATGTCGGCGGTGCCGCTGGCAGAGCGCGCCGGCGTGCCCATGCTCTCGCTGGCCGGCGGCACGGTGATCATCGACCCCGTCAAGAAATTCGTCTTCAAGATGAACCAGACCGACGCGATGGCCATCGAGCGGCTCTACGCGCACATGACGAAGAACAAGATCGGCTCGATCGGCGTCATCGCCGGCACCGACGCCTTCGGCCGCGCCTGCCTGTCGGCAGCGCAGAACCTGGCACCGAAGATGGGCGTGAAGATCGTGCGCGAGGAGTCCTTCAACGTGAAGGACACCGACATGACCGCGCAGCTCACGAACCTGCGCCAGGCCGCGGGCGCTCAGGCCATCCTCAACTGCGGCTTCGGCGAGCCGGCGGTGATCCTCACCCGGAACTACAAGCAGCTCGGCATCACGCTGCCGCACTACGGCACCCACGCACTGGCCTCCGACGTGTTCCTCAAGCTCGCCGGCGCGGCGGCGGAGGACATGACGCTGACCAACGGCCCGATCCTGGTATGGGACCAGCTGCCGGCGACCGACCCGTCGCAACCCGTGGTGCAGGCCTACGTCAAGGCCTACCAGGCCAAGCACGGCGAGGCGCCGTCGTACTTCGCCGGCAACGCCCACGACGCGATGCTCGCAATCCGGCTGGCGCTGCAGCGCGCTGGCGACGTCGATCCGGGCAAGCTGCGCGACGCCATCGCGCAGGGCAGGTTCGAAGGCGTGACGGGCCCGTTCAAGGTGTCCGAGGCCGACCACGTCGGGCTCACCTCGGCGTCGCTGCGCATCGTCAAGGTCCGAGCCGGCCGCTGGGCACTGGTGGAGTGAACGAGCCTTGGACGCCCTGATCCAGTTCCTGTTCGCCGGGTTGACCGAAGGATCTCGCTACGCGCTGGCTGCGCTGGGCTTCACGCTCATCTACAACGCCAGCGGCGCCATCAATTTCGCCCAGGGCGAGTCCATCATGCTCGGCGGCATGGTCACGGCGGTGCTGGTCGCGGCCGGCGTGGCCCTGCTGCCGGCGATCGCCGTGGCAGTGCTGGTCGCGTTGGCGATCAACTTGGTGCTGCTGGGCCTCTTCTCGCGCGTGCTGGCGCGCTCGGGCGTGCTCGAGGTCATCATCCTCACGGTGGCCTTCGGCATCGTGCTGCGCGGGCTGGCTCACGTGCTGTGGGGCACGCAGACGCGCTCGCTACCGGCCTTCAGCGGCAGCGAGCCGCTGCGAGTGGGTGGGGCCACGATCCTGCCGCAGGCGCTGTGGGTCATCGGCCTGAGCGCGCTGGTGTTGGCCGCCCTCGGCTGGTTCTTTCGCAAGAGCCGCACCGGCCGCGGTTTCGTCGCGGCCTCGCTCGACGCGAGCACCGCGCGGCTGATGGGCATCGATGTGCGTGCGGTGCTGATGCTCGCGTTCGGCCTGTCGGCGGTGCTGGGCGCGCTCGGCGGCATCGTCACCGCGCCGATCACCTACACCTACTACGACGTCGGCGTGATGGTCGGCCTGAAGGCGATCATCGCCGCCATCATCGGCGGCATGGGCAGCCCCGTGGGTGCGGTCGTCGGCGGCTTCGCGATCGGGCTGGCCGAGGCGCTGACGGCTGGCTACGTCTCGTCGGCCTACAAGGACGCCGTGCCCTTCGCGATGATCGTGCTGCTGTTCCTCGTGCGGCCGAACGGGCTGTTTGGCCGGGCGCGAGTGGAGCGGGTATGACGGTACGCAGCCCCGACTCCGAAGCCACTGCCGCTTCGGCTGCGGTGACTGCCCCGCTGCGGGCACCGCCGGCGGATCAGCCTCGGTGGGCCTCTCAAGGGCGGTGGTCCGTGCTGACGTGGATCACGCTCGTCGCGCTGGCCGCGGCCTTGCCGCTGATCGTTCCCAACAGCTTCTACCTCGCCCTCGCCAACCTGGTGCTGATCAACGCCGCGGTGGCAGTGTCGCTGACGCTGCTGGTCGGCACCACGGGGCAACTGAGCCTGGGCCACGCGGCGTTCTTCGCCAGTGGCGCCTACGTGACGGCGCACTTGTCGTCGATCCGGGGTTGGCCGGTGGTGGCCTCGCTGCCATTGGCGGTGCTCGCCGCGACGCTGCTGGCCTGGGCGGTCGGGCGGTTGTTCCTGAGGCTTTCCGGCTACTACCTGGCCGTGGCGACCCTGGGCATCGGCCTGTTGCTGGGCATCGTGCTGCGCAACGAGCCGGCGTTCAGTGGCGGGCCCGACGGCATGTCGGTGCCGCTGTTCCAGGTCGGCGCGACCGCACTGCGCGGCGAGAAGTCCTGGTACTGGGTGCTGCTCGCGGTGCTGTGCATCGTCGTGGCGGGCGCGGTGAACCTGCTGCGCTCGCCGGCCGGGCGTGCGCTGCGCGCGCTGCACGACGCCGAGACCGCGGCCATCACCATGGGTGTGGACGCGCGCAGCTACCGGGTGCGCATCTTCACGCTGTCGGGTGCGGTGGCCGGGCTGATGGGCGCGCTCTACGCGCACTATGCCGGCTTCGTGACGCCACAGGCGGCGTCCTTCGTGCATTCGGTTCAGTTCCTGATGATGGCGGTCATCGGCGGCGTCGGCTCGATCGCCGGCGCAGTGGTCGGCGCGAGCATCGTCACGCTGCTGCCCAACCTGCTGGCCGACGCAGCCGAGTACGAGACGCTGGCGGTCGGGTTGCTGCTGCTGCTGAGCGTGGTGCTGATGCCGCGGGGCATCGTGCCGTCGTTGCAGCGCGCCTGGGCGGCCCGCCGCGCGAGGAGCGGAGCATGAGGCCCGCACTGGCCGGCGCCCGCGGTGACACCCTCGTGCGCGTCGAGTCGCTGTGCAAGCACTTCGGCGGGCCGCCGGTGCTTGACGGTGTCTCCTTCGAGCTCGGGCGCAGCCACGTGCATTCGCTGATCGGCCCGAACGGAGCGGGAAAGACGACGCTGCTGAACATCCTCAGTGGCCTGTACCGGCCGAGCAGCGGGCGCGTGCTGATCGACGGCTGCGACGTTGGCGCGGCGCCGCCGCACGCGCTGGCCGGCCTGGGCGTGGCGCGCACCTTTCAGAACCTGAAGATCTGCCGCAGCATGACGGTGCTCGAGAACGTGCAGCTCGGCGCGCACGCCGGGCTGCAGGGCTCGTTGTGGCGCGGCATCCTGCGCCTGCCGTCGCTTGCGCGCCGCGACGCCGCACTCGAGCGGCAGGCATTCGAGCTGCTCGACGAAGTGGGCGTCGCGGCCGGTCGCGACACGCTGCCCGATGCGCTGTCCTACGGCGCGCTCAAGCGCGTCGAACTGGCGCGCGCCCTGATGGGAGCGCCGAAGCTGTTGCTGCTCGACGAACCGGCGGCCGGACTCAACCCGCGCGAGAAGATCGACCTGGGCCGCTTCGTCGGGCGGCTTGCGGCGGATCGCCGCATCACGGTGGTGCTGGTGGAGCACGACATGAAGCTGGTCATGGGCATCTCCGACCACGTGGTTGTTCTCAACTATGGACGCACCATCGCCGCCGGCACGCCGGCCGAGGTGGCGCAAGACCCCGAGGTGGTGGCCGCCTACCTGGGCATCCAGCAGCCGGCGGTGGCGGCATGAGCGCGCCGGGCCGCTCCCTAGCGCTCATCCCGGAGTGCGCAGCACGAAGGGTAGTCCCGTGAGCAACACCGGCGTCGCAGTCCCGGGCGCGGCGGCAGAGCCGCTGCTGTCGCTGCGCGGCGTCGACAGCGCCTACAGCCACGTCGCCTGCCTGCACGGCGTCGACCTCGACGTGCATGCCGGCGAGCTGGTGGCGCTGGTCGGCAGCAACGGCGCCGGCAAGAGCACCTTGCTGAAGACGGTCTCGGGCTTGCAGCCGGTGAGCGCGGGCCGCATCGCGTTCGACGGGCGGGCGCTCGACGCACTGCCGGCCCACCGCCGCGTGCGCCTGGGCATCGCGCATTGCCCGGAAGGCCGCTGCGTGTTCGGCGATCTGTCGGTGGACGAGAACCTGCGCCTGGGCGGGCAGACCCGGCCATTGGCCGAAGTGGAGCGCGGCGTCGAGAAGATGTATGCGCTGTTCCCGGCGCTCGTCGCCAAACGGCAGCAGCCTGCGGGGCTGCTGTCCGGCGGGCAGCAGCAGATGCTGGCCATCGGCCGGGCGCTGATGAGCGCGCCGCGCCTGCTGCTGCTCGACGAGCCGTCGATGGGCCTGGCGCCGCTGGTGGTCGCCGAGGTCATGGGCATCGTCGCGCGGCTGCGCGAAGACGGCACGACGATCCTGCTGGTGGAGCAAAACGCACATGTTGCGCTGCCGCTGGCCGACCGCGCCTACGTCCTCGAGGGCGGCCGAGTGGTCCGCACCGGCACCGGGGCGGCGCTGCTGAGCGACCCCGCGGTGCGCGAGGCCTATCTCGGAATCGAGGCGCAGGGCGCACCGGCATGACCCGCTTCCGGACGATCGCCACGAGGCACATGGTGCATCACGAACCGCAGGAGAACCGACCATGAGCATTGCCACGACTCCGTTGCCCTCCCAACCCCTGGTGTGGACCAAGCGCATCAGCCAGGTGCCCAAGGAGGTCTTCGTCAGCGAATCGCTGTTCGAGGAGGAGCTGAAGACCATCTTCTACGGCGACTGCTGGCATGTCGTCGCGCACGAGGGCGAGGTGCCCGAAGCGGGCGACTTCAAGACCTTTGAGCTCGGCCGCATGCCGCTGCTCATCGTGCGCGGCAAGGACCACCAGGTGCGCGTGTTCCTCAATAGCTGCACCCATCGCGGCACGCAGGTGGAAACGGCGAGCTGCGGCAACCGCGCCGAGTTCGAGTGTCCTTACCACCGCTGGCTGTTTGGGCTGGAGGGCGACCTCGTCGGCTGCCCCGGCTCCAAGGAGTTCTCGCCGGAGTTCCAGAAGGAGGACTACGGCCTGAAGCAGGTGCGCGTCGCGCTGTACCTTGGCCTGGTGTTCGTGACGCTCGGCAAGGCGACGCCGCCGCTGGAGGAGTGGATCGGCGCGCCGATCCTCGAGCCGCTGAGCGTGGTGCTCGGGGGCGACGGGCGGCTCAAGCTGCTGGGCTACCAGAAGGTACGCTATGCGGTGAACTGGAAGGCCTACAACGACAACGACGGCTACCACGCGCCGCTGCTGCACACGGGCTTCCGGCTGCTCAACTGGCAGGGCGGCCAGGGCGCGCAGTACATGACCGAGAACGGCCACGCCTGCATCGTCGCGCAGCTCAAGCCGATCCAGCACAGCGGCTTCCTGAAGGACACCTCGCTCATCACCTTCAAGGGCCAGAACCCGGAGCGGGGCAGCTGCGTGGTGCAGCTGTTCCCGTGCAGCGTGGTCGTCAAGCACCTGGACGTGATCAACCTGCGCTTTGCCATCGCGCGCAGCCACGACGTGACCGAGGTGCACTACGCCTACTTCGCGCACGTCGACGACAGCGAGGAGATGGTGCGCCACCGGCTGCGCCAGTCGTCCAACCTGCTCGGCCCCTGCGGCATGGTGACGATGGAGGACGCGGCGATCTTCCAGCGCATCCACATCGGCAGCTACACGCCGGGCCAGGCCGAGTTCCAGAAGGGCGTGACCGGCGCGGACCAGCCGTCGTTCGACGTGAAGCAGAACGACGAGACCGGGCAACTGCCCAAGTGGGAGCACTACCGGAAGCTGATGGGCTTCCAGCGGGAGGACTGAGCATGGACGCCACCACCCTGGCCGCGCTCGACGAGCTGCAGGCGCAGTACGTGAGCGCGATGGACGCGCAGGACATGCAGGCCTGGATGGCCTGTTTTGCCTACGCCGCCGACACCTCCTACATCTGCGTCTCCGCCGAGAACGACAAGCGCGGCCTGGGCATCGCGCTGATGTACGACGACTGCCGCGCCCGCATCGAGGACCGCGTGTCCATCGTCACCAAGGTCTGGGCCGGCACGTACCAGGCCTACCGCACGCGGCACTTCGTGCAGCGCGTGCGCTGCCGCGAGGCCGGCGCGGGGCGCATCGAGGCCACCTCGAACTTCCTCATCGTGATGACGCCGGAAGGCGGCGTGCCGGCGCTGCTCACGTCCGGCGTTTACCGCGACGTGATTGATGTGCGGGGCGGGCAGGCGCTGCTGTGCGACCGCCGCGCCGTGTACGACGCAGACGCGCTGCCGCGCTACGTGGTCTTTCCGTTCTGAACTGCAAGGCTTGGCTGCGCTTCTCAATGCACCGCCGTCAGGGCGCAAGAAATATCGAGATTACATCGGGTTAACGATATATCGTTTGATTAGTGATGAAATCTAGACTCTGCCCTACGCTCTGACGCGTCGGCTTCGCTTCCAAAAGACAGTCAGGCCTGTTTGTTTCTTATCTGGTCAGGAGACACCATGCGTCGATTCCACCGCTTGACTCAGGCAGCACTGCTCGCGCTCACGGCCGCCGTCACTCCCGCCGCGTTGGCCCAGGGCAAGGACCTCAAAGTCGGTCTGCTGCTGCCGTTTTCGCAGGTCTTCGCGGTGTATGGCGAGGCCGTGCGCGAGGGCTTCGATCTCGCCATCGAGGAAGCGGGCGGTCAGGTGGCTGGGCGCAAGGTCGTCGTCTTCAAGGAAGACAACAAGGAAGACCCGAAGGTGACGCTGCAGTTGGCGCGCCGCTACATCAAGGACGACGAGGTCGATTTCCTTGTCGGTCCGATTGCTTCGCATGTGGTTGCGGCCATCCGGGACGAGGTGCACCGCTCCAAGACTTTCCTGCTGGTGGCGAACGCGGGCAACAACGATGTGACGGGCAAGGACTGCAGCCCGTACATCGTGCGGACCTCATTCTCGAACTGGCAGGTCAACCACGCGCTGGGCTTGTACGCCGGTGAGGCGGTTGGCAAGTCGGCCATGACGATCGCCTCCAACTACGACGCCGGCCGCGAGATGGCCGCAGCGTTCAAGGACGGCTTCGCCAAGAGCGGCGGCAAGGTGGCGCACGAGGACTGGCTGGCGATGGGCGCGGCCGACTTTGCGCCGACCATCACCAACCTGCGCTCGCGGCTCGGCGATGTCGAGATGACCTGGTCGTTCATCGTCGGCGCCGGCGGCCCGCGCTTCGTCAACCAGGTGACCCAAGCCGGCATCCGCGGCCCGAAGCTCAAGATGGTGGCGCCGATCTGGCTCGGCGACGAGCTGTTTTTCCCGGCCATGGGCGACAACGCCGTCGGCATGCTGATCGGCGGGCACTACATGTCGGCGATCAACACGCCGGTGAACAACGCCTTCCAGGCACGCTTCCAGAAGCGCTACGGCAAGGTGGCGCACACGATGCACGTCCAGGGCTACGACACCGCCAAGCTGATGCTGGCCACGGTGGATGCGATGAAGGGTGACCTGCGCGACAAGGACAAGGTGCGCAAGACGCTCACGAGCCTGAAGATCGACAGCCCGCGCGGCCCGTTCGCCATCGACCCGCGCACCGGCAACGTGGTGCAGAACATCTACATCGGCGAAGTCGTCAAGCAGGCGGACGGGGCACTCGCCCACAAGATCGTCAAGACCTACGAGAAGGTCGCCGATCCCGGCACCGGCTGCAGCCTCTGAGCTTGCACGCGCGTCTCACAGCCCTGAGCGCAACCTGCCGCAGCGCCGCACGCCATGCAGATCTTCGCCGAGCAGATCGTCAACGCCTTGCAGATGGGGGCACTGCTGTTCCTGGTCGCCTCGGGGCTGTCGCTGATCTTCGGGTTGATGCACGTGGTCAACCTCGCACATGGCGTGTTCTACATGGCCGGTGCCTACCTCGCGCTCACGCTGGCCGAAAGGCTCGGCCACTTCTACTGGGCGCTGGTGATCGTGCCGGTGCTCACCGGCGTGCTCGGCGTGCTGGTCGAGCGCACGCTGCTGTCGCGCACCTACGGGCGGGGCATGTACCCGCAGGTGCTGCTGACGCTCGGGTTGGTGTTCGCATGCGACGAGCTGGTGCGCATCATCTGGGGGCCGCAGATCCAGACGCTCGCACCGCCCGCGGAGTTGCAGGGCAGCCTGGATGTCATGGGCGTCGCGGTTCCGCTGTACCGGCTGCTGGTCGTGCTGGTCGGCGTCGTCGTGGTGGTGGCGCTGGTGGTACTGTTCGGGCGCAGCCGGCTGGGCGCGATGGTGCGCGCCAGCGTCGACGACCGCGAGATGGCATCGGCGCTTGGCATCGACGTGCGCCGCCTGTTCACCGGCGTGTTCGCGGTCGGCTCGGCGCTCGCCGGGCTGGCCGGCGTGCTGTCGGTGCCGCTGTTCAATGCCTTTCCGGGAATGGGCAGCGAGATCCTCATCTCGGCACTGGTCGTGGTCGTCGTCGGCGGCATGGGCTCGCTGGCGGGCGCGCTGATCGCCAGCCTGATCATCGGCGCCGCCACGGTCGTCGGCCAGGTCTACGCGCCGGCCTTCTCCACCGGCTTCATCTACCTCGTGCTGGTGCTGGTGCTGCTGGTGCGGCCGCAGGGCCTGATGGGGATCGCGCGATGACGCGCGCGAGGGGGATCACCCGATGAACCGCGAACGCTGGATCGTCGTTGCCGTGCTGGTGCTCGCCCTGGTGTTGCCGCACGGACTGCGCGGCACGCAGACCGAGTTCGCCATCGAGGTCATGACCACCGCGATGTTCGCGCTCAGCCTGAACATCCTGATCGGGCGGCTCGGGCTCATCAGCTTCGGCCACGGTCTGTTCCTCGGCGTCGGCGCCTACCTGGCCGGCCTGATGCTGCCGCACTTGACGCAGAACCTGTTCCTGCTGCTGGCTGCGGCACTCGCGGCGGGCGCCTTCGTCTCGCTGATCGTGGGCCTGCTGGTGCTGCGGCTGGGTGGCGTGGGCTTCGTGATGATCACCATCGCGCTGTGCCAGCTGGCCTACGTCGCCGTGTTGTCCGCCGACCGGTGGACCGGCGGCATCAACGGCATTCCCTCGATTCCCCGGCCGGTGCTGTGGCCCGGCAACGTGCCGGAGTGGCTGACGCTGGACAGCACCAAGACCTTCTATCACGTCGCGCTGGTGGGGCTCGTGCTGCTGCTGTACGCGCTGCGGCGTCTGGACGCTTCGCCGATGGGCGCGGTTTTCGCCGGCATCCGGCAGAACGCGCCGCGCATGGCCGCCCTGGGCTATCCGGTGCGGCGCTTCCAGCTGATCGGCTTCGTCATGGCGGGCTCGGTCGCCGCGGTGGCGGGGGCGCTGCAGGCTGCGCTGTTCAACCTGGTGGAGCCGGGGATCCTGTTCTGGACGGTGTCGGGCGAGGTCATCTTGATGGTCATCCTCGGCGGCGTGGCCAGTCTGTACGGCCCCGCGGTCGGCGCGGCGCTGTTCCTCGCGCTGTTCCACTACCTGGGCGTGTTCACCGACCACTGGCGCCTGGTGCTCGGTATCGTGTTCATCGCGGTGGTGCTGTTCGCGCCGGCCGGCCTGGTGCCGCTGCTGGGCAACGCGTGGCGCCGACGGCGCGGCGCGGCGGGGGCGGGGGACGAGCCCGCCGCGCTGCGCGGAGAGCCCTGATGAGCGCGGCGCTGCTGGCCACCGAGGCGCTGACGCTGGCCTACGGCCGATTCGTCGCGGTGCGCGACGTGAGCCTGCAGCTCCAGCCCGGCCGCCGCTACGGCGTGCTCGGGCCCAACGGTGCCGGCAAGACCAGCCTGCTCAACCTGCTGACCGGCACGCTGCGCGCCACGAGCGGCTCGATCCGTTTCGAGGGCGCCGACATCACCGCGCTCGGCGCCGACCGGCGCAGCCATCTCGGCATCGGCCGCAGTTTCCAGAAGACCAGCGTGTTCGCCGAGTTCGACGTGCTCGACAACGTGCGCCTGGCGGTGCGCTCGCGCCGGCCGCGCCGGACCTTCGACTTCTGGTCGCCGCGCAGCCGGGACCGCGACATCGACGAGCGGGCCGAGGCGCATGTGGCGCGCGTCGGCCTGACGGCCAAGTCGCGCGTGGCCGCCTCGGCGCTGTCGTACGGCGAGCTGCGCCAGCTCGAGATCGCGCTGGCGCTGGCCACCGAGCCGCGGCTGCTGTTGCTCGACGAGCCCACCGCCGGCATGAGCGAGGAGGAGACGCATGCCGTCGTCGACATGCTGCGCGCCAGCCTGCCGCGCGAGCTGACATTGATGATCATCGAGCACGACCTGAAGGTCATCGAAGGGCTCACCGACCACGTGTTCGTGTTCGACCAGGGCGCGCTGTTCGAGCAGGGCTCGCCGGCCGAGATCCGCGCCAGCGAGCGCGTGCAGCGCATCTACTTCAAGGGGCGCAAGCTTGCTTGAAGTTCGCGACCTCCGCGCCGCCTACGGCGCCACGCCGGTGCTGCACGGCATCGACCTGCGTGCCGACGCGAGCAGCTTCCTCGGGCTGATCGGCCGCAACGGGGTCGGCAAGTCCACCACGCTGCGCTGCATCGTCGGGCTGATGCAGCCGGCCGGCGGCAGCGTGCTGCTCGACGGGCAGCCGTGCGTCGGCGTGCCGACGCACGAGATCGCACGCCGCGGCGTCGCCTTCGTGCCCGAGAACCGCGGCGTGTTCCCGTCGCTGACGGTGATGGAGAGCCTCACGCTCGGCCAGCGGCAACCTCCCGCCGCCGGGAGCGGCTGGACGCTCGAGCGCGTGCTGCAGGTGTTCCCCCGCCTGGGCGAGCGGCGCCGCAACCGCTGCGACGCACTGTCCGGCGGCGAGCAGCAGATGCTCGCCATCGGCCGCGCGCTGCTGACCAACCCGCGCCTGCTGATCCTCGATGAGCCGACCGAGGGCCTGGCGCCGGCCATCGTGGAGGAGATCCGCGACGTGCTGCGCTCGCTGCGCGGCAGCGGGCTCACGGTCGTCATCGTCGACCAGAACCTGGACACCGTGTTCGATGTCGCCGACGAGGTGGCGGTGATGTCGCGCGGTGCCGTCGTCGTGCGCGGGCCGAGCGCCACGCTGCGCCACGATCAGGACATGCTGAACCACCATCTCGGGGTCTGAGCCGCCTCAGCCCCGCACCGCCAAGGAGCACCCCGTGAGTCCAGTGCCGACCCAGACCATCCAGCTCCACGTCGACAAGGAGCGCAGCCTGTTCAAGGTGCCGCGCCAGTCGTTCACCGATACCAGCGTGTTCGAGGCCGAGCGCCGCATCATCTTCGACCGCTGCTGGCTCTACGTGGGCCACGTGTCGGAGATCGTCAAGCCTGGCCAGTTCGTCACGCGCACCGTTGCCGGCCGCAATGTGCTGTTCAACCGCGACACCACGGGCCGCATCAACGTGTTCATGAACACCTGCCCCCACCGTGGCGCCACGGTCTGCCGCGAACGTGCGGGCACCGCGAAGAACTTCCAGTGCTTCTATCACGGCTGGGTGTTCGGCAGCGACGGCACGCTGAAGGACCAGCCGGGCAAGGAGTCGTACTGCGAAGGCTTCAACGACCAGGGCGGCGGCAACCTCGTGCCGGCGCCGCGCCACGAGGAATACCGCGGCTTTCACTTCATCGCCTTCGACAAGGACATCGTCGATCTCTCCAGCTACCTCGGCAACGCCAAGGAGTACATCGACCTGGTCGTCGACCAGTCGGCGTCGCAGATGACGATCGTCGGCGGCTCGCAGGAGTACAGCCTGCGCGCGAACTGGAAGCTGCTGGTCGAGAACAGCATCGACGGCTACCACGCGTCGACCACCCACGCGACCTACCTCGACTACCTCAAGGGCACCGTCGGTTCGCTGGCTCCCGTGCCGCTGGTCGGCTACGGCCGCGACCTCGGCAACGGCCACGCGGTGATCGAGTACAGCGCGCCCTGGGGCCGTCCGGTGGGCCAGTGGATCCCCGCGTGGGGCGAGCAGGGCAAGGGCGACATCCAGAAGATCGTCGAGGGCCTGACGCAGCGCTTCGGCGCCGAGCGCGCCCAGCGCATTGCGCTGAAGAACCGCAACCTGCTGATCTTCCCGAACCTGATCATCAACGACATCATGGCCGTCACGGTGCGCACGTTCTATCCGCTGGCGCCCAATTTCCTGCACGTCAACGCCTGGGCGCTGGCGCCGGCGGAAGAGGGCGAGTGGTCGCGCAAGTCGCGGCTCGAGAACTTCCTCGAGTTCCTCGGGCCGGGCGGCTTCGCCACGCCCGACGACGTGGAGGCGCTGCAGCACTGCCAACTCGGCTACGAGAACGCGCGCGAGGCCGGCTGGAACGACATCTCCAAGGGCATGGCGAAGAAGGACCAGGCGATGGACGACGAGGTGCAGATGCGCGCCTTCTGGACCGAGTGGAACGCGCGGCTCGCCCGTGCGGCCGCCTGAGGGGCGCGACATGGCCGACTTCACCCGCCCCCGCATCGAGGACTTCCTCTACCACGAGGCCGCGCTGCTCGACGACTGGAAGCTCGAAGAATGGCTCGCCTTGTTCACCGCGGACGCCCGCTACGAGGTGCCCGCCACCGACCTGCCGCGCGACGCCTCGCCCGAGACCAACCTGTTCTACATCGCCGACGACGCCTACCGGCTCAACGAGCGCGTGAAGCGGCTGCAGAAGAAGACCGCGCATTCCGAGTTCCCGCGTTCGAAGACACGCCACCTCGTGAGCAACGTGCGCGTGCTGGAGTCTGACGCGAGTGGCTGCCGCATCGCGGCGGCCTTCGTCACCTACCGCACCAAGGGCGGCCACACCGACACCTACATCGGCAGCAGCGACTACCGGCTCGTCGCTGGCGATGGCGGCCAGCTGCGCATCCGCCACAAGCGCTGCGTGCTCGACCTCGACTCGCTGCGCCCGCACGGGCGGGTCAGCATCCTGCTGTAAGGAGATGGCATGAGCATCCCGTTCCGCTACCGCAAGCTCGGCTACGTGGCGCTCAACGTCACCGACATCGAGCGCTCCACCGCCTTCTACACCGACGTCGTCGGGCTCGACCTGTCCGAGCGCGTGGCCGGGGGCCCAGCCTACCTGCGCTGCGGCACCGACCATCACCACGTGGTGCTCTACCCGGCGCGGCAGCCTGGCGTCAAGCGCGTAGCGTTCGAGCTCGAGAGCCGTGCCGAACTTGAGCATGCGCGCAAGCACCTGGCGGGCCTCGGTCTCGCGGTGCAGGACGTCGGCGCCGAGGAGCGCACGCTGCTCAAGCAGGGCGACGGGCTGCGCTTTGTCGAGCCGCACTCGGGCCTGACGATCGAGCTGTACACGCGCGTGCTCCAGATGGCGATTCCGTTCGCACAGCGCCTGACCAAGATCGTGCGCCTGGGCCACGTGGTGCTGTCGGTCGAGCGCTTCGACGAGATGGCGGCCTACCTTACCACCCACCTCGGCTTCGCCATCTCCGACTTCGTCGAGGGCCGCTTCGCCTTCATGCGCTGCCAGCCCAACCCGCTGCACCACTCGTTCGCGATCGGCAAGTCGGCCGGCGGCAACCACCTGAACCACATCAACTTCATGGTCAGCGACATCGATGACATCGGCGTCGCGATGAACCGGCTGAACAAGGCCGAGGTGCCGATCGTGTTCGGCCCCGGCCGCCACAAGCCCTCGGGCAGCATCTTCCTGTACTTCCTCGATCCGGACGGCATGACGGTGGAGTTCAGCTTCGGCATGGAGGAGTTTCCGGAGAAGGGCGCCCGCGAGCCGCGCATGCTGGAGGCACACCCGTCCGCGCTCGACACCTGGGGCAGCGTGCCCAAGCCGGCCTTCGGCAAGGTGGGCAAGATCGAGGAGGCCGCGGCATGAACAGCGCCTTGAACGGCGAGCCGACGCCCTGGACCACGCGCGCGGCGCCGCACGAAGGGCGCGTGGCAGTGGTGACGGGCGCCGCGCGCGGCATCGGCCTCGAGATCGCCCTTCGCCTGGCGCGCGACGGCGCCCGCATCGCGCTGGCCGATGCCGACGCGGCCGGCCTGGCCGAAGCCGCGGCGCAAGTGCGCAAGATCAGCGGCGGCGAGGTCGTCGCCGCGGCTGGCGACCTGGCGTTGGAAAGCACCGCCAATGCGCTCGTCGCGGCCACACTGAAGGCCTTCGGCCGGCTCGACATCCTCGTCAACAACGCCGGCGGCGGCGTCATCCTGCCGTTTCTCGAGCACACGCCGGAAACGCTGAAGCGCACCATCGACCGCAACCTGTGGACCGTGCTGTGGTGCTGCCGCGCCGCGCTGCCTGCGATGAAGCGGCAGGGATACGGGCGCATCGTGATCCTCGGCGCCGATTCGGTGATGAGCGGGCTGTGGGATCACGCCGCCTACAACGCGGCCAAGGGCGGCGCGCACGGGCTGACCACCGGCCTGGCGCGCGAGTTCGCGCGCGACGGCATTACCGTCAACACGGTGGCGCCGTGCGCAGTCAGCACGCCGCAGCTCGTCGAGCTGAACGTGAAGGACCCGGCGCTGGTCGATCGCTTCGTCAGCATCATTCCGATGGGCCGTGCCGCGGAGATGGCCGAGGTGGCGTCGATGGTCAGCTACGTCGCTTCGGAGCAGGCGTCCTTCGTCACCGGGCAGGTGATCAGCGTCAACGGCGGCAGCACGATGCCGTGAGCGCACATGCGCCTGCCGATGCGCCGGCCGCCACCGACTGGTGGCGCGCCGCCCTCGTGCTGATGTGCGGGGTGTTCGCGGCCACGCAGGTCGGCAAGCTGCCGCCCGCGATTCCGGCGCTGCGCGAGGCGCTGGGCGCGAGCATGGTGCAGCTCGGCTGGGTGACGTCGGTGTTCAACCTGACCGCCGCGTTGATCGGGCTGAGCGCCGGGCTGTTCGCCGACCGCATCGGCAGGCGCCGCGCGCTCGGCCTGGGCCTGCTTGCCCTGGGCACGGGCTCGCTGCTCGGCGCGGCCAGCGACAGCGTCGAGGCGCTGCTGGCATCGCGCATCGTCGAGGGCCTGGGCTTCGTCGGCATCGTCGTCGCCGCACCGGCGCTGCTGCGCGAGGTGGCGCAGGAAGGGCGGCTGCGCCTGGCGCTCGGCCTTTGGAGCAGCTACATGGCGCTGGGCATGACGTCGATGCTGCTGCTCGCCCCGCTGTGGATGCCGTCGACCGGCTGGCGCGGCGGCTGGTGGCTGGGTGCCGCGGGCGCTGCGGTGCTTTACCTTCTCGTGCGCCATGCGTTTCCGGCTCGCGACGCGTCTCCAGGCAAGGCGACGGAGGGCTTGCGCGGGCTCGGTGCGAGCACGCCCTGGCTGCTCGGCTCCTGCTTCGCGGTGTACACGCTGCAGTGGATGGCCATGATGGTGTGGCTCCCCACCTTCCTGCACGACGACCTCGGCCTCAGCCTCGCGGGTGCGAGCGCGGCGGTGGCCGGCATCATCCTGGTCAACGCGCCGGGCAACTGGCTCGGCGGCTGGCTGTCGGGTCGGGGCGTCGCGCCGGTGCTGCTCGTGCTCGTGCCGGCCCTGGTAATGGGTGCGACCGGCGCACTCGTGTTCGCCGGCGGTCTGGATGTGCCCGTGCGGCTGCTCCTGTGCCTCGTGTTTTCATTCGTCGGCGGCGTGCTGCCGGCGTCGATCTACGCCTGTCTGCCCGCCGTCGCAGCGCGGCACCGCAATTTCGGATCGGTCAACGGACTGGCGGTGCAGGCGTCGAACCTGGGCGCGCTGCTCGGCCCGCCGCTGGCCGCCGCGGTGGTCGGCTTCGGCGGCTGGCGCGGCGTCGGGTTTGCCTACGTCGCCACCGCCGCGCTGTCGGCGCTGGCCATCGCCATGGCGGCGCGCGCGCCGGAGATCCGCGGCCTGTCGCTGCGAGGAGCCGGCCATGGCTGAGGTGCGGCCGCGTGTGCGCAGGCGACCGGCCGCGGCGCCGTTGCGCAAAGTGCAGGTCGAGCGCAGCGAACGCATGCGCCGCCGAATTCTCGACGCCGCGTTCGAGGTGCTGCGCGAGCGCGGCTGCGCCGGCTTCACCACGGCCGAGGTGGCACGCCACGCCGGCGTGTCGCGCGGCGCGCAGGTGCATCACTTCCCGAGCAAGAACGAACTCGTGACCGCGGCGATGGAGCATGTCTTCGGCATCTCGCTGGCCGACGGCCTGGCGATGGCCGAAGCGGCGCGCCGGTCGGGCCGCCCGCTCGAGACGCTGGTGCATGACGCACAGGCGTTCTACTTCAGCGACCACTTCTACGTCGGCCTGGACATGCTGCTGGCCGGCGCGAAGGACCCGGCGCTGGCGCAGGCCGGTGTGCGCGTCGTGCGCAACTACCGGCAGCCGGTGGAACGAGAGTGGCTCGAGGTGATGCGCGGGCTCGGGCTGCCGCCGGACCTGTGCGAAGACCTCCTGCTGCTCACGGTGAGCCTCGTGCGCGGCTTCGGCATCCGCCACCTGTGGTCGCCAGAGCCCGAGCGCGTCACACGACTGCTCGCCATGTGGCAGCAGATGCTGGCCTCCTACGTGAGGGAGCGCCAGCCCGACAGCGTGGACCGGGAGGCGCAGGCATCGTGAACCTGCCGGAGTGCATCGACGTCCACACCCACGTGGTGCCGGAGGAGTTCCCGCCGTATCTGGGCCGGCGCATCGGCGCGCGCTGGCCGAGCATGTCCGCCGCGCACGTCTGCCACCGGCACGTGATGCTCGACGACAAGGTCTACCGCACGGTGTCGCACCAGTGCTGGGACTGCGCGGTGCGGCTGGCCGACATGGACGCGATGGAGATCGGGCGTCAGGTGCTCTCGCCGATGCCCGAACTGCTGTCGTATTGGCTGGCCGGCGACGACGCGCAGGTGCTGGCGCGCTACCTCAACGAGAGCATCGCCGCCATGGTGCAGCGCGCGCCGCGGCGCCTGATCGGCCTGGGCACGGTGCCGCTGCAGGACGTCGACCTGGCAATCGCCGAGCTCGACCACGCGCTGCACCGGTGCCATCTGGCCGGCGTCGAGATCGGCAGCAACATCGACGGCGTGCCGCTCGGCGATGCTCGGCTGCTGCCGTTCTTCGAAGCTGCCGAGCGCTGGGGCGCCGCGCTGTTCGTGCACGCCATGCGTCCGGCGGCCATGGAGCGGCTGGTCGGCCCGCCGATCCTCGAGCAGGTACTGGCCTTTCCGGGTGAAGTCGGTCTGGCGGCGGCGTCGCTGCTGACCGGCGGCACGCTGGCGCGCTGCCCGCGCCTGCGCATCGCGTTCAGCCACGGCGGCGGCACGCTGGCTCAGTTGCTGCCGCGGCTGCAGTTCGGATGGGAGGTCTTCCCGGCGCTGCGCGAGAAGATGGCAGTGGCGCCGCGCGAAGCCGCCAAGGCGCTGTACGTCGACGACCTGGTCTACGACGCGCCGACCATCGAGCATCTGCTGCGCACCTTCGGGCCGACGCAAGTGATGGTGGGCAGCGACTACCCCTTCGCCATCATGGACCGGCAGCCCGCCGCACGCGCGCGGGCGTTGGGGGTCGACGACGGCACGCTAGAGCGCCTGATGAGCGCCAACGCAGTGAGGTGGCTCGGCCTGCGCAGTGCCGCGCCATCAAGTGCGGGTTAACGCGATGGGCAATTAACGACAAAATACTAAAATCACGAGAATATGTTGACCAAGCTCGCTTCGACGCCCAAGCCCGGGGGCGCCCGCACGCCCAGCAGCGCGCGCGGGCGCCCGCTCGTCGGCGTGGTGATCGGCGACCCCTGCGGCGTCGGGCCGGAGGTGGTGGCAAAGGCCTGCGCCGACGGGCGGCTGCATGCCCATTGCCGTCCGCTGTTGATCGGCAGTGCCGCCGCCATGCGCGACGCCGTGGCGCGGACGGGCGTGGCCCTGCGCGTGCGCGAGCTGGATGCGGCCGAGCGGACGCTGGGGCGCCGCGACGTGATCGAAATCCTCGACTCGGGCGCCCTCGATCCCGCCGACATCACGCCGGGCGCCGACAACCCCGCCTGCGGTCGAGCCAGCGCGGTGTGGCTCGACGAGGCCGACGCGCTCGCCAGGGCCGGGCGGCTGCAGGCGACAGTGATGGCGCCCATCAGCTCGGTGGCCATGAAGAGTGCCGGCGTGCTCGAACGCGTGGTCCAGGTCAAGCCCGGCCGCAGCTATCTGCTGCTGGCGTCCGGTGCACTGCGCGTGGCGCACCTCACCGACCACGTGCCTCTGCGCGACGTCTCGCCGCTGATCACGGCGCGCCTCATCGCGTCGGCGCTGCGCACGCTCGACGGCACGCTGCGCCAATGGGGCATCGCTGCGCCGCGCATCGGCGTGGCCGGCTTCAACCCGCACGCCGCCGGCCCCGAGGACGAGGAGCAGATCGCCCCCGGCGTGAAGCGCGCCCGGGCCGCCGGCATCGACGCGACCGGGCCGGTCAGCCCCGACAGCGTGTTCCGCCAGTGCCTCGAAGGCCGCTTCGACGTGGTGCTGGCGATGTACCACGACCAGGGGCACATCGCCATCAAGACGGCCGCCTTCGCCGGCAACATCGCCGTGATCCTCGGCCCGCCGTATCCGCACGTCACGGTGGCGCACGGTACTGCCTACGACATCGTCGGCCGCAACATCGCCGACCACACCATGATCGAGAACGCCATCGCGACGGCCGGTTCGCTGGCCGCGGGCCGGGCCTTCCCCGAGCTGCATTGACGACCCATCGAGATGACAGACGCCCCTGAATACACCTACCTCGCCCGCACCGACGAAGTCGAGGCCGGCTACGCGCTGCAGGTCAGCATCGCCGGCCGCGAGCCGGTGGCGGTGATCCGGCTGGACGACGGCTACTACGCGATGGACGACACGTGCACCCACGGCGCGGCGTCGATGTCCGAAGGCGAAGTCATCGGCTGCGAGATCGAATGCCCCTTCCACAGCGGACGTTTCGACGTGCGCACCGGCGCGGTCACGGCCTTCCCGTGCACCAAGGCGATGACGGTGTATCCGGTGAAGGTGGAAGGCGAGCAGATCTTCGCCGCCTTGGGCGCGGGCACGCGCGTCGACGAACCCAATCCCTGATAGGAGCCACACCATGGACGCTGCCCCTAAGAACCTGCTCGACGAAGTCGTACGCCACGAAGACGGCGGGCGCGCCGTGGACCGGCGCATCTTCGTCGACCCCGAGCTGTTCGAGCTCGAACAGCACCGCGTGTGGGAGAAGGTCTGGGTCTACGTCGCCCACGAGAGCCAGCTGCCCAAGCCGAAGGACTACATCACCAGCTGGATCGGGCGCACGCCGCTGGTCGTCAACCGCGACAAGACCGGCGCCTTCAACGCCTTCGTCAACGTGTGCTCGCACCGCGGCGCCACGCTGTGCCGAAACGCCAAGGGCAGCACGAGCAACTTCGTCTGCAGCTTCCACGGCTGGGCGTTCGATGCCAAGGGCAACCTGCTGGCGCCGATGAACGAGGACGGCGCCGGCTATCCGCAGGGCTTCGACAAGAGCAAGCACGGCCTGACCAAGGTGCGGCTGGAGAGCTACCGCGGCTTCCTGTTCGCCACGCTCAACCGCGAGGCCGAGCCGCTGACCGACTACCTGGCCGACAGCAAGACCTTCATCGACATCGTTGTCGAGCAGTCGCCGCAGGGCATCGAGGTGCTCAAGGGCCGCTCGGTCTACACCTACCGCGGCAACTGGAAGCTGCAGGCGGAAAACGGCGTCGACGGCTACCACGTCGATTCGGTGCATGCCAACTATGTTCAGATGATCAAGAACCGCGCCGCGATCAACGCCGCCGGGCAGGCGCTGAAGGTGATGGCGGTGGGCGACTTCAACCGCTTCCGCGGCGGCTACTACGACCTCGGCAACGGCCACACCATGCTCTGGTCCAGCGTCACCAACCCGCAGGACCGTCCGATCTATGCGCGTCGCGAGGAACTGGTGTCGACGATGGGCAAGGAGAAGGCCGACTGGGCCGTCAACCGTTCGCGCAACCTGCTGATCTACCCGAACATGTTCCTGATGGATCAGATGGGCACGCAGATCCGCATGTTCCGCCCGCTGTCGGTGGACCGCACCGAGGTGACCATCTACTGCTTCGCGCCGGTGGGCGAGGCGCCCGAACTGCGCACCAAGCGGATCCGCCAGTACGAAGACTTCTTCAACGCCTCGGGCATGGCCACACCGGACGACCTGACCGAGTTCAACGAGAGCCAGAGCGGCTGCAACCAGTACAGCGTGGTGCGCTGGAGCGACATGTCGCGCGGCCAGGCGCACGAGATCGCGGGCCAGGACGACCTCGCGCAGGAACTCGGCATCCGGCCCGGCAGCAGCGGCCACAAGGCATCCGACGAAGGCATCTTCATCGCCCAGCATGCACGCTGGGCGCAGCTGATGGCGGCCGGCGAGGCCAGCCGATGAGCACGCCGTCATCGTCGCAGCCGGTCACCGAGCTGCTCTACCGCGAAGCCCAGTATGTCGACGAGAAGCGCTGGGACGAGTGGCTGGCGCTGTTCGACGCCAAGGCAGAGTACTGGATCCCTGCCTGGGACTCGGACAACGAGCTGACCACCGATCCGCTGACCGAGATGTCGCTCATCTACTACGGCGACCGCACTGGGCTGGAAGACCGCGTGTTTCGCCTGCGCACCGGGCGCTCCGCGGCGTCGACGCCGATGCCGCGCACCTGCCATGTCGTCTCCAACATCCTGGTCACGCCGGGCGAGGGTGGCAGCTGCCATGTCGGCGCCACCTTTGTGACGCATCTGTTCCGCCGCAACGTGGAGCAGCACTTCTTCGGCCGCTACGAATACCTGCTTATTCCGGCCGACGGCGGCGGCTGGCGCATCCGCAAGAAGAAGATCGTGGTGCTCAACGATCTGATCGATACCGTGCTCGACATCTACAGCGTATGAGCGGGCGTACCGCCGCGGTGCCGCGGCGCCCGCGCCGGTCTGGCGGTGCGCGGCGGCGCTTCGAGGGCAAGACCGCCGTCGTGACCGGGGCCGCACAGGGCATCGGCCGCGAAACCGCCCTGGCGCTGGCGCGCGAAGGCGCCCACGTGGTGCTTGTCGACCGCTCGAAGATCGCGCACGAGGTGGCCGACGAGGCACGCGACGCCGGCGGCGAGGCCACGGTGCTGCTGGCCGACGTCGAGCAGTACGCGGCCTGCCGCCGCATGATGAACCGCGCGGCCAAGTTGAACGGCCGCATTGATGTGCTCGTCAACAACGTCGGCGGCACCATCTGGGTCCAACCCTTCGAGCACTACCGGGAGGCCCAGATCGTCGCCGAGATCAACCGCTCGCTCTACCCGACGCTGTGGTGCTGCCACGCCGTGCTGCCGCACATGCTGCGACAGGGGGGCGGCGCGATCGTCAACGTCTCGTCCACGGCCACGCGCGGCATCCACCGCGTGCCGTATTCGGCTGCCAAGGGCGGCGTCAACGCGCTGACCACCTGCCTGGCCTTCGAGTACGCGCAGCGCGGCATCCGCGTCAACGCCGTGGCGCCGGGCGGTACGGACGTCGGCACCCGGCGCATCCCGCGCAACACCGACACGATGAGCGACGAGCAGCGTGCCTGGTACCAGGACATCGTTGACCAGACGCTGCAGTCGACCTTCATGAAGCGCTATGGAACGCCCGGTGAGCAGGCGGCAGCCATCCTGTTCCTGGCCTCGGAGGATGCGGCCTATATCACCGGCGCAACACTGCCGGTGGCCGGGGGAGATGCGGGCTGACGTGGTCGTCGACAACTGCGTGATCGGCACGGTCCACGAGGCCGGAACGGCCAAGGTCGCAGCGGCCGTCTCCACGGCTCGCGCTGCGCTCGAGGGGGGGGTGGAGCATGGTGAGCTGCCGTCGCCAAAGGCGTGCGGCCGTCAACCTCGGACTCGGCGGCAAGAGCGCCGCTGTCGTGTTCACCGATTTCTCGACAGCTCGTTCCTGCGCGGCCAGTGCATCTTCAGGGCGTCAGGGCATCGGGCACCGGCCGCGAGGGCGGCCCACAGCGCGTAAGGGTCTGTTCAGATGATCTCTCGTCTCGTCGTGTGCATTGGCATTGAGTTGGGCAGGCTGGACGCGGCGATGGAGCGCCTTGCGGGCGCATCGTTCAGCGGCACACGGTGGCTGATCGCGAGCGAGGACATGGAGAGGCTGGGGACTTTTCATGACCTGTGGCAGCAACGCATGGACGTCATCGCTTGCCTCCTGCCTTCCTGGAGTTTGCAGAGCGAAGCGGCCCTCGATGCCATCGTCGACCACGAAAGGCGGATCGGTGAGGTCGTCCTTCTGGTGCATCCGGAAGCTTGCTCCCCAAGCGGGGCGTTGTCGCGTTACGTTGCCCAAGGCCAGGGTATCGCGATTGCACCCACCGCTTCCGATCGCGACATTGCGGCGCTTCTCTCGGGCCGCTTCGGGACCACCGACCCGCTTGAGAGGGATCCCGGCTGAACGTTCAAGTCCTGGGACGCGGCATGCCGCCGTGTTTGCGCGAGAGACTTGGTCGTGCGTGCGTGCGCGCACGCACGAAAGCTTTCGCATGCCCGCCAACCTCCCTTTATGCCACAAACTAACAGTAGTTATGTTAGCCTCGGACGGTGAATTCTTCGCATGGAGCAACCGATTTCCTCAACGACTGACATCCTTCGATCGCGATCGAGTTCCAACGCTGGTCGTAGGCGCGCGATGGCTGACGCGGGCACGGTGCAGACTGCTGAGCAACGGTCAGACTGGCGTTGCTGCATCTCGACGACGCGCCTCCGCACGGGCGCCGCGCCCTGACGGCAACTGTCCGGTCTCCGGGGAAGGCAAGCATGGCAGGCGTGCTGGATGGCATCACGGTGGTCGACCTGTCCAGGCTGATTGCCGGACCCTACGCGTCGATGGCGCTCGCCGACCTCGGCGCGCGCGTCATCAAGGTCGAGTCCCTGTCGGGCGACGACGGCCGTCACCTCGGCCCACCCTTCCTGCAGGGTTCGAGCATGTTGTTCATGGCGAGCAACCGCGGCAAGGAGTCGCTGGCGCTGGACATCCGCAAGCCGGCGGGACGCGAGATTTTGCATCGGCTGATCGAGCGGGCGCAGGTGGTGGTGCACAACTTCCGCGCCGACTTCGCCGAAGAGCATGGGCTGACCTACGACGCACTGCGCGCGCTGAAGCCCGACCTCATCTACGCAGCGGTGAGCGCCTTCGGCGAGGAGGGTGCCTACCGCCTGCGACCGGCGGTGGACAGCGTCGTGCAGGGCGCCGCCGGCGGCTTCTATGCCAGCGGCGAAGCCGGCGACGACCCGATCCGCATCGGCCTGCCGATCGTCGACGTCACCTGCGGCATGTGCGGCGCTTTCGGCATCCTCGCGGCCATCATGCACTGGCGCCAGACCGGCCGCGGCCAGCGGGTGGAGACCGTGCTGGCAGATGCCATGTTCAACCTGATGGCCACGCGTGTGGCCGAGTACGCGCTCGAAGGCCGCGAGCCGGCGCGCGCCATCAACCTGCCGCTGGCCGCGCCCAGCCGCCACTTCCGGGCCGCCGACGGCCAGTGGTTCAACGTCTCGGTCGTCAACGATCCGGCGTTCGCGCGCTTCTGCGCGGTGATCGGCAGGCCCGAGTGGGTGGGCGATGCGCGCTACGCCACCAACGCAGGCCGCGTCACGCACCGGCCCGAGATGGCCGCGGCGCTCTCCGCGATCTTCGCCACGCGCCCGGCGGCGGACTGGGTCCTTGCCTTTGCCGCAGCCGACCTGCCGTGCGGGCCGGTCAACACCGTTGCCCAGGCGCTGGCCGATCCGGTGCTCGCGGCGCGATTCGTCGAACACCCGGAGTTGCCGGGGCTGCCGTTGATTCCGTTCCCCGCCCATCTGGGCGAGGGCGGCGCGAGGCTGGATCGCGTCGCGCCGCCGCCGCGGCTGGGCCAGCACAGCGCGGCGGTGCTACAGGAACTCGGGTTCGCCAGCGACGCCGTCGCGCAACTGGTGCGTGATCGCGTCGTCCGCCTGGCCGCCGGCCCGGCCACCGTTGCCGCCTGACGAGGAGACCCACCCATGAACGCCGCAGCTGTTCCCGATGCGATCTGGCGCCCGGGTCGCGAGCGCGTCGAGCGCGCGCGCCTGACGAACTTCATCGGCTGGCTGAAGCAGCGGCACGGCCGCGACTTCGCTGACTACCACGCGCTGTGGCAGTGGTCGGTCGACGATCTCGAAGGCTTCTGGGCCGCGCTCGTGGAGTACTTCGACCTGCCGCTGCAGGGCGAGCGCACGCCCGTCATTGCGGAGCGCCGCATGCCCGGTGCGCGCTGGTTCCCCGGCGCCCGCACCAACTACGTCAGCCAGATCTTCCGCAACGCGAGCACCGAGCGGCCGGCCATCGTGTTCCGCAACGAGGCCGATGCGCGCGACGAGGTGTCGTGGGCGCGGCTGCAAGCCGAGGTCGGAGCGCTGGCCGCGTGGCTGCGCCGGCAAGGCGTGAAGCCGGGCGACCGTGTCGTCGCCTGGCTGCCCAACATCCCGCAGGCGGTGTCGGCCTTCCTCGCAGTGGCCAGCGTCGGTGCGGTGTGGTCGCTGTGCTCGCCGGAGATGGGCGTGGCCGCGGTCGTCGACCGCTTCCGGCAGATCGAGCCGAAGGTGCTCTTCGCCGTGGACGGCTACCGCTGGAGCGGCAAGGCGCACGACCGCCGCGCCGTGCTGGACGAGATGCTCGCGCAACTGCCCACGCTCGAGCGCGTCGTGCTCGTGCCCTACCTCGACCCGGCTGCCGATGCCGCGGCCGTGCGCAACGGTGTGAACTGGCGCGACGCGATGCGCGACAGCGCGCCCTTGCAGATCGAGCTGCTGCCGTTCGACCATCCGCTGTGGGTGGTGTACTCGTCGGGCACCACCGGGCTGCCTAAACCCATCGTGCACGGGCACGGCGGCATCCTGGTCGAGCACGTCAAGACGATGGCGCTGCACAACGACGTCGTCGCGGGCGACCGCTTCCACTGGTACACGACCACCGGCTGGGTGATGTGGAACCTCAACGTCGCGGCGCTGCTGGTGGGCGCGGTGATGTGCACTTACGACGGCAACCCGGCATGGCCCGACTACTCGACGCTGTGGCGCTTCTGCGGCCGCGAGGGCCTCGACTTCTTCGGCGCCGGGGCCGCGTTCTTCACCCTGTGCGAGAAGCACGGCATCGAGCCACGCAGCGTGGCGGCGATGGGCAAGCTGCGCACCGTCGGCTCGACCGGCTCGCCGCTGTCGCCAGAGAGCTACCGCTGGGTCTACGACAAGGTGCGCCGCGATATCTGGCTCACGCCGATGTCCGGCGGCACCGACTTCGCAGGTGCCTTCGTCGGCGGCGTGCCGACGCTGCCGGTGTACGTGGGCGAGATGCAGGTGCGCTGCCTGGGTGCCGACGTGCAGGCCTGGGACGACGCGGGCAAGCCGCTCTTCGACGAGGTGGGCGAACTGGTGTGCACACAGCCCATTCCGTCGATGCCGCTGTACCTGTGGAACGACTCCGGTGGCCAGCGCCTGCACGACAGCTACTTCGATGTTTATCCCGGGGTGTGGCGGCACGGTGACTGGCTGCGCATCACGCCGCGCGGCGGTGCGGTCATCTACGGGCGCAGCGACGCCACCATCAACCGCCACGGCGTGCGCATGGGCACCAGCGAGCTGTACAGCGTTGTCGAGGCGCTGCCCGAGGTGATGGACAGCCTGGTCGTCGACCTCGAGTTCCTCGGCCGCGAGAGCTGGATGCCACTGTTCGTGGTGCTGCGCCCGGGCAGTGCGCTTGACAGCACGCTCGTCGGCCGTATCACCGCGGCCATCCGCGAGTCGCTGTCGGCGCGCCATGTGCCCAACGACGTGATCGCCGTGCCCGAGATTCCGCGCACGCTCACCGGCAAGAAGCTCGAGGTGCCGGTGAAGAAGCTGCTGCTCGGCCAGCCGGCCGACAAGGTGGCCAACCGCGATGCGATGGCCAACCCGGTGAGCCTGGAGTGGTTCGTCGAGCTCGCGCAGCGCCGCGCGAGGCAACCCGTCAACGCCACCGACCCCAACTGAGTCACCCAACCCCCACCACCACCGATCGGAGAACCGAGCATGTCGGACAAAGAGGTCTATCTCGAGGTCAAGGACTACGTCGCCACCCTCACCATCAACCGGCCCAAGCAGCTCAACGCCTTCACCGGCGACAACATCGTCGAGATGCAGCGCCTGCTCGACGTGGCCGCCAACGACAACAAGGTCGGCGTCATCGTGCTCACGGGCACCGGCGACCGTGCGTTCTGCGTCGGCGGCGACGTGAACTGGGAGAAAGGCAGTGGCGGCAAGAGCG